>Ga0265297_10000036_pt1 | contig 586873 bp, 535 predicted proteins | sample Munlanlwell13791_FD_192502 | JGI IMG/M metagenome (GOLD analysis project Ga0265297, IMG submission 192502) | Leachate microbial communities from a municipal landfill in Southern Ontario, Canada - Leachate well 137-91 | ecosystem: Engineered > Solid waste > Landfill > Unclassified | place...
TAGCGCGATCGGGTTCGATCTGGTTGAGTCGAAAGAAATGGGATTTCTTCGATCCGCCCTTCACAAGGGTTTTTTGTCGTTATCTACATATATAAAGAATAAATAGATTGACAGAAGATAGTTAGTCACTCATTAATTTCCATACCAATCCAATCAGGTTGATGTCACAAACTCTTTATTTTTTCATATCACTTGACATGAAAAAAAACGATATAGGTGGATTAATTGAAAACAGATGATATCGAAATCAAACGTGATATCATCTGCCATATATTCTCTAATATCCTGTAAGCATATTTATCACTTTGATCCTCTTGACGGGCGCGGTCGTGTACCCCCAACCGTCCGCATCTCGTCAGTGTTTTTCGAGTTGTTGCTTGGCATGGCTGAGTCATCTCCCACCTACACATATGATACCGCTGGCCAATCACTAAGGATCTATGCCATAAAACCTGCTTGATGTTGACCGTTAATTCTGAATGATAACTAAACCAATCGAGGATTATTATTTTCAAGATAATCTTTTTTTAGTATTGACATAATGTGTTGATTTTGAAAGGAACTATTTTTATATACCGATTGCCGTAGTTCTCCTTCATTAATGAAACCGAACTTTTGATAGAATTGATAGGCGTTCAGATTGGTGTTAATGACATATAGATACACCCTATTTAGATTAATGTCCATAAAGGCATGTCTTAGCATTTCTGTCATTGCATAAGTTCCAGCACCGTGTGATCTATTTTCTTGTTTACCAATCATTATGTGCAATTCTGCAGATTGATTTATTCTATCAATATTTAACAAACTTACTAGTCCAACCGGTTCGGAGTCACACAAAACAATACACCTAATCGAGCTCTCTCTTTTTTTTAGGTAATCTTCATACCAAAGATTATCTACATCAATATTAATATACCTATATGGTGCGGCTAAATGTTCAATTAATTCCCTGGATTGTCTCCATTGATTAATTTCAACTATGTCATTTCTTGTCAGTTCTCGTAATTGATACATAGCATCTCGCTCCCTTGATTTTATGATGTAGCACAGTCATGAATAATACGATTTCCTGTAACGTATCCATAACTCAAGACACAATGCGCGCGTGGTAGATTCTGTAACATTGGATGGAATTATGACTTGTACATCGAAGAGTAGTATTGCAAATAATTCATATTCATAACGTTTTTCACCCACTCCACATTTGCTTTGTACCACTCAATTGTATTCGTAATTCCTAGTGGGAAATTGATTTTGGGCATCCACCCTAAATCTGTCATTATTTTGGTGTTGTCTATTGCATACCGTCGATCATGTCCCGGTCGATCTGACACATACCTAATTAATGAAGTAGACTTGCCAAGATATGAAACTATAGATTTTATTATTTCTAAATTCGTCTTCTCACAATTCCCTCCAATATTATATACTTCACCGACTTTCCCCTTATGAAGTACTAGGTCGATGGCATCACAGTGATCGTAGACATGAATCCAATCACGAATCTGCATACCATCACCGTATACAGGTAGTTCCATATCATTTATACAATTGTTAATCATCAATGGTATTAGTTTTTCGGGGAATTGATTGGGCCCGTAATTGTTACTACATCTTGTTACATTTATTGGCAATCCAAATGTACTAAAATACGACATCACCAACATGTCGGCCGCTGCTTTTGAGACAGAATATGGGCTATTGGGATGTAGTGGTGATTTTTCAGTAAACAACCCCGTGCTGCCAAGCGCTCCATACACTTCATCGGTTGATATTTGTATATATTTGACTCCTGATTTATACTCCCTACAATATTTATCGGTTGGGCGTATACTCCAATTCTTTCTTGCCGTGTCAAGTAAAATCTGCGTCCCAATGATATTCGTTGTCAGAAACACTTCAGGATCTAGGATACTTCTGTCAACGTGACTTTCGGCCGCAAAATTTACGATGTATGAAATATCGAAATCGACAAATATCTTTTCAATCGCCTTTCGATCTCGAATATCCGCTTTATAGAATACATAGTTTTCATTATCAGTAATTTCATTTAGGTTATCAAGATTGCCAGCATAAGTCAACGAATCTACATTGATCAGCGTATGTTCAGGATGAGTACTTAGCATCTTTTTGATAAAGTTGCTACCTATAAATCCTGCGCCACCCGTTATCAGAATATTTGCCATTTATATCTCCTTATCATTAATAATGCACTAGTACTCTTGAATTACTTAATCAGTGATAGGATGTATTGTCCATAGTCAGTCATTTGCAGCTTGTGCCCAATTTTCATCAACTGGTCGTCATTGATTAGTCCTCGACGCCACGCAATTTCCTCTGGGCAAGAGATATAGAAGCCCTGCCTTGATTGTACAGCTTCGACATATTCCGCAGCCTTAAGGATACCATCTGGGGTTCCAGTATCAAGCCATGCCATACCGCGGCCCAAAAGTATTACCATTAGATCGCCTCTTTGAAGATAAGCATTATTAATTGATGTAATTTCTATCTCGCCGCGACTTGATGGTACTACTTTCTTCGCAATCGATACAACATCCTTATCATAGAAATACAAACCTGGAATTGCATAATTAGATTTTGGAGATTTCGGTTTTTCCTCGATTGACAGAACTTTATAGTTCTGGTCGAATTCGACTACCCCGAAAGCGCTAGCGTCCTTTACGGGGTATCCAAAAACTATCGCGCCTTTTTCAAGGTTTCTTGCTTGGTTAAGAATTTTCGTTAAGTCCTGTCCGTAGAAAACATTATCGCCAAGGATGAGACAGACAGTATCTCCATTAATAAACTTCTCCCCTAGAATAAATGCATCGGCGAGTCCGCGCGGGGTATCCTGAATAGCATATGTAAAAGTGATTCCCAACTGCGTTCCATCACCAAGTAAACGTCTATAGACTGGTGTGTCCTCAGGAGAAGAAATAATCAGTATCTCACGTATTCCAGCCAATAACAATACTGACAATGGATAATAGATCATAGGTTTATCATAGATGGGCAACAGTTGTTTTGATACCGCTTGTGTCATCGGATATAATCTAGATCCTTTTCCCCCCGCAAGAATAATTCCTTTCATAATTACTTCTCTTCTCCTAAGACAATATCGCAAATCATATCTACATCCTCAAGGCATAAGTCAGCATATAATGGGAAAGTTAATATATTGCGTGAAACGTAGTTAGCAATTGGTGTTTGCCCGCACGAAAACTTTCCTTCATAGCATCGAAAACTATTTGTTGTTGGGTAAAAATACTTGCGCGCGAAAATATTGTGATTCATTAGTTTTTCATATATGTAATCTCTAGAACACCAGAACTCATCAAATAAAACCGGAAAATATGCATAATTACTTCGCACACCCGCTTGAATCGGACTTATAGTCAAGCCCTTAACACCACGCAATCTATCAAGATACCTTTCATAAACGATTTTTCTTTTCCCGATTTCTGTATCAACGTGTCGTAAATTACATAAACCCATTGCCGCTTGAAATTCATTCATTTTGCCATTTCCACCTACATAATCGACAGAATCAACACCTGTCAACCCGAAGTTCTTAAGACTATTAAGTGGTTTCGATAAGGCGGAATCTTGATAAGTTACTGCCCCCCCCTCGATTGTATTAAATACCTTCGTCGCGTGGAAACTAAACATCGATGCGTCTCCAAAATTGGCGATATTAATATCTTCAAAGGAAGAACCAAAGGCATGTGCAGCATCATATATTGTAACTAAGCGGTTTTTTTTTGCTATGCGTTCAATTTCATGAACATTACAGATGTTTCCATATACGTGAACTGGAATTATTGCAGACGTCTTATTAGTTATCAAATCTTCAATTTTCGATGTATCAATAGTGTAGTCTTGACGATTAATGTCACAAAAAATCGGTGTTAATCCATTTCTCACAATCGCTTGAGTTGTGGATGCGAAAGTATAGGGAGTTGTGATGATTTCCCCAGTCAAACCTAAAGCTACAATCGCAGACTCTAGTGCAATATGTCCATTTGTAAACAATGTGATATTCGGTGTGTGTAGATATTCTTTCAAATTCTTCTCAAGCATTTGGTGTTTTACACCCATGTTTGTTAATATGTGACTATCCCAAATGTCAGCAATTTCATCAAAATATTCCTGCGCATTTGGCATTGATGAACGTGTAACAAAGATTCTATTATCCATTTTCGTCCTCGCATCATTTTTCCGTGGATCACACAGTAATCATATTAATCATAGGTTGACATATACACAAACTTGAAAGCAATTTCGTAAATCATCGCAATTATTATTGCGTAGTAAATTCTACTATGACTCGGAACTACAACAGACACATAATCACGGTTGAATAGGAGAATTATTGAAAGCGTTCTTTTATTATATGCCAGGAAAAATTGTGTGGGAGTAATAACATCTGACCAGTATATTCGTCTAGGAGAGCGGCTTCTATTAGCTACGCTAACTCGATAGTTTTTGGAGTATGCAGTCGGTCTGATGTATTTTTATAAATTCAGAATGAGTGATAGTCCGGAAAAATGTAGCACTTTGAACGGCGAGTGCCTAATTTGAAAGACTACTTATGATCACCGGATGACAATCTGTGATTAAATTCCATTTCAATAGAATGTTTATTCAACTTTCCTACAATAACGTTACCATGAAGACTATAAGCACACGACTAGTCGATTTCTATAATAAACATTTGTAGAGTCTTCAATAAGTAATATAGACATGAATCGGTAATTCGACAACTTGGCAGCGCTATAGAGATCTCTTGAATAAACAAATAGAATGCATCAATAGCCATTATGCTTGTGCGATATATATAAATTTACAAATGATTTCTAGATGTTTATTTTTTTGGAAAAAGCAACCAACCTATGAACTCCCTAACCGCGCCTTCTCCACCCTTTTGCTCACACACATAATTTGCAATCGATTGGATTTCTTTTGAAGCATCTATTGGGCACCCAACCACACCGCCACCCGTTTTTACTTTCATCATTATATCAAAATCATTCATGTCATCTCCAATAAATGCGATAGATGACATAGGCACATTCAATCTTTGTGAAATCTCGCTGATTTTGGACTCTTTATTATGAACTCCTTGATGAACCTCTTTAATGCCAAGTTCGTGACACCGACGGACAACGATCTTTGATCTGCGTCCGGTAATGATAATTGGCACGATCCCCCTCGGAATTAACATATTATGAATGCCAAAGCCGTCCTTCACATTAAATGCCTTAAGTGATTCACCTTTAGTACCTATATATATTTTTCCGTCTGTAAGGGTTCCATCCACGTCCATAACAAATATTTTAATCTCTCCTTGATGCATGTTACTCATACCTGGAAGGAGTTATGAAGGATATATTCATACCACTTTTTCTCAATTCAATAATCAAACCTTTATAATAATCGTTTCGAATAATCGCTTGTTCTTCAGTCATTGTCCTACGCAAATTTGGATCGAAGTAGTTCTCCATAATATTTGATGAAAAACCGTCAAAACCGGCCAGATACACTTGCTTGATTCCGAAATGGCGAAGCAAATTGAACATAATCACTGATGACGAATCGTGAGTCATGTCATCAACAGTAATCCACTTTTTATAATCAAGCACCTTTACGTTTCCACGGCCACCTTTTGAGATGCGTGAGACAACAATTACATTCATAGCATTCGCTACTGCTTCATCATAGATTTCGTTTCTTGTTGTGAGTACATAATTAATTTTAAAGTCAGAACATAAATTGAGGCCAATTGAGAATATATCTTCTCTCGCTACATATTCATTTACTAACTGGTGCGATTTGGTTATGCTTGGTCCCGGCGCTATGAGCAACACAGATCTACCATTAATCTCTGCACAAATCTCATCAACAACCCCAGTATCATCAACTGATTTTCTTTCGTTATAAAGTCGATACAAATCCTCGGCATACTTAACATCAAACGAAATTTTCTTCTCTTCCGCGATTAAACCTAGCAACTCCCCCACTTGGTCGATTGGTAACATGCTTTTGTTATAATAATGACTAGCATAACTTGGGCTACAATGATTTATGGACGATAGGTAATACTCAGGGGCGTATCCCCAATAGAATTCCGAACGTAGCTGATTGACCACTTTGTCAATCACGTCAAGTAAGGGCGATATTTTATACGTACTACCATAGAAAATATTCAGGTGTTCAAGTAGTAATTCTGTATTTAGGTTACCTGCGCCCTTCCCCATTCCCATAATCGAACAATCAAGCATCAATTTTCGGTTTGTCGCAAATTGAAGGAGGGTAATCGCATTTGAGTATGACATTTGGAGGTTATTATGGGAATGGAATCCAAGCGGCATTTCTGGACGTAAATTGTGATCAACAAGGTTAAGCATTCTACTCATATCGTTTGGTCTCATTTCACCAAAACTGTCAACAATATAGAAACCGGACGCATCCGGTAATTTACTGTTCACCATATCGATGAGTTCCAGTAACTCTTTATCTGTGTACCGTAATGTAATCATTGGTTGTATATATAGCTGATACCCCTTATCAATAATCATTCTACCTAAGGGCAAAATATTCTCTCTGTCTTTTTTGTGAAACGCTAATCGAATTCCATCTATTCCATTATCAGTGCGAAATCCAAGCTTTTCTACATCAAACCTTCCATAATCCATCATCGCTACGTACGTCTTGTTGAGTTTCTTGTTCTTTAAAATGCTCTGTGGGATCACTTTCTCGCTTATGTATTTTGTCCTGCCAGACTGTGAGCCCGCTTTATCATCAATATATCCCAATTCTATAATATCAACATCAGACGCCTCGAGAGCAGCCAGAATTTTATCCATATATACTTGACCAAAATTAAAATCGTTCACGACCCCACCATCACGTAGGGTTACATCAAGCACCTTTAGCGGATTCATATGTTACCTCCATTGTTTATATATCTATATTAACAAAGTGCTGAGCAAGTAAATAATCATATCGATCATTTATGTCTATTGCTTCTTTAAATGTTACTTCCTTGATAAATGGCTTCTCCCCAATGCGACGACGGTACTTCTCAAAAACCTCTCTTCGGAAGACATATATTCCCGACGTCTCCCTATATATGACATCTAAATCCTGACTCCTTGGCATGTTGGTCGCATCAAAGTTTATGGGTTGTCCATCTTTCCACAAAAAATCTTGGATCTTTGTTGCGCAAAAGGCAGAATCATAAGCACCGGATTGAACAGATTGTATACACTCTCGCATTGTCTGTGAAGTAATAAATGGCGCCGTAGCATGAGCATACACAAAAATATCTGCATCCATAATATTCAGATATTCTTGAAAAATCTGTGTAAAATTGGTTGACGGTGAATCGAGAAAAGTTGGTCGTTGAACAAAGTTCACCCCCCGAGGAAGATATTCTTTTACACTCTCTTGACTGCAAAAGACATCTATACGGTCAACAAGATCAATCGCTTTCAATGTGTCAAGTTCATGCTGCAATAGAGGTTTACCACCAAGAAGCATTGTGTTTTTCCCCGGCAATCGCTCATTGTTTAACTTAATTGGCATTACTGCAATCGTTGTCATACCAGCCCATCCTATCTATGTCACCATTGAATCTATGTGATGCATATACATAATAATTGTATCACACAATTAATTGAAGTTTCGTATTATTCCTACAATGCGTTTCATATCGGTGATAGTGTATCGTTGATCACATGGTAAAGCTATGATATTTGACACATAATCTGTCTCAACGCTTCCAGTAATGTTTGGCACAGAAGGCCATAGTGTCGGGATATATATATAGTTCTCCCTTAATAGTTGTCTCAGTTCGGTACCCTTCACATGATAATAGGGATATGCAAATGGACCAATTGGTTTATGTATATAAAGTGGATTATTATGTTTTAGTTCGTTCTCCAATTGTGAATAGTTCTTTTCGCGTCTCTTCTTAATGAGGTTATAGTCTATCGCTCCAAGCAGATTATGTGTCAACCTAGACATATATTTCAAATCGCATTCATAGAATGAATCTTCGTTTGCTTTAAAATCATTATAGTAATCTGTGGCATTCCCCTCATAACGTCCTAAAATGTGCTTCATCCTATCTTTTGAAACATCTATTTGTAAGTGATCTAATTTCGGCACTGATGACAAATATGCTCCATCGGGCACTCCGAAGAATTTCCTACACGAGTATATTGTGACTACCCCAACAACTGGCCTTTGAAAAAAAGATTGAGCATTATCAACGATGATATTTATATATCTTTTTTTCAGTTTTATAATGGTGTTGTTGTCTACCTGCCCATAGTAATTAACGATATACAAGTATTCGCCTTCGCGAAGCTCATTATTATAAATTGGTTGAAAATCACGACTCACATGGTAGTATTCATAATCAATATGAGACTTATCGCACAAGTAGGATATCGAGTCACATAATAGATATGGGATAATTAATTTTTTTATATTGTGTGTCATGGATAGGTATAATAACGCATTTCGCGCGCTATTAACCGCAACTAAATCTCGGTAGTACTCGTTTGACACTAATTGTTCTAGGCCAAAATATCCACCAATTTCATACATATTAAGTGTTTTCCTTAATGACTACACTAACATAACGAGAAATATTATCCATTACTTCTTTTTGTATATGATAATCTGGAAAATTTAATATTATTGTCCCTATTGCTTCATTTGCGCCACAAAAACCTCCAACATTGGATCCGCATGTTATCCATATGTCGACTTCAATAATATATCTTTTTATATCGTCGTTTATCCATAAACTCTCATAAACACCAGGTTTACTGCTGTGAAGTATTATTTCAGCCCACCATCCACGATATGGCTTTTGTTCAATAACCTCAATTGGCAACCCTACAGCAGCTCGAACTGAGTTACTCACAAGATCTACTCCTGTTGCATACTTAATGCATTCAGCCAATCTGTTACCCCCCCCCCGTGGAGAACATTCCATAATATATGCCTTTCCATCAATACACACTCTAGACTCTATATTGTATATTGATGTTCCCATTTTCAGTAAAGTAAGCACCCTTTGAATCTCGCTAATCAACACACTCTCATTCGCAGCAGATATTGATGATGGCCATGTATATGCAGAGGGGGTAAAGGGATTTATAGCGTTTTTGTCAAAGTGTTGTGCATTGAATGAGACGAAAACTAGTTCACCGTTTATCGAAAAGCAATCCGTATCAGAAGCGAACCCTTCTTGCATAAGAAAATCTTCAATAATGAATTCCTTTGAGATTGAAAATGACAAAGCGTGTTCAATGCTTTTTTTCAGTATCGTCGGATTATCTACCTTAGTTACACCTTTACTACCAGCTGAATCAGTAGGCTTAACAATTACCGGCCAATGAAATAAACCAGTATCGCCAATAGCGTCATCCACTGATGTGTAGCTCTTTGCTGTGGGTACATTAAAGCCATTAGCTGCTAAAAAACGTCTAAATTTTCCTTTATTCTGCAAAATCGCAACGGATTCATAAGGCCCACATGATGGCAAGTGTAATAATTCTGCAACATATGCAGCCGTTAATACTCCTGGATCACATGCGAACGACATAATTCCATCAATGCGCAGTCGGATTGCTGCATTTAATATTGCGTCTTTATCAATTACGCTCGCATTGCAATACTCATCAGAGTACCTATGTGCGAAATTGTCTGGTTTGTTATCACAAGTTATGACATATATATTCATTTCATGTGCAGCCATAATTACAGGTACAGCATAACGCAGTCCACATAGCAACATCAATCTTTTCACTCTATCACTCCTGACATTTTCACTAGTCATTCATCATTTTTCTTTTTCACTAATACGTTATTAAGTAACCGACTTTTATGAAGAATTAATCCATAAATCAATACTATTATTGCCGTTAGTAGCCACCGAGTTTTAAAATTCTCTTGTGTTATGTAGCCGACTGTGACCACAGCCATGATAATCAATCCTTGGAGAATAAAAACAATGTTTGGGAACATGTGCGTATACTGTATCTTTGTCGATACACTTTGCATTATGAACAGAACCATATATGCGATGGCAGATGATATCGCGGCGCCAATTGCACCAAATTTCGGTATTAGCATATAGTTTAGAAGCAATGTCACCACTAATGCTAATAGAGAACTTGCCGCAATCATTCGTGTTTTTTTTGTATAGTACATCGCATTAATTGGCAACCCAGAAACCGCCTTAAAAAATGTCCCCCCAACGAGAAAGGGAATGACTCCTATTGCCGGCCAATATGCATCATTAATGAAGACTTTTACAACCTCAGGTGATAAGAAAATTATTCCACACGATAATAGTACACATGTCCAAGTGTAAATTTTTGAATATTTGTTTATTTGTATATAGTCCCCTTTTTGAGCCATTCGATAAAACCATGGAATCCAAGTGTTTTCCATTGCTGTAGTAAATGCAAATGCAATCGATCCAAAACTACATGCAACACTATATATACCTGTGTCCGAGACGCCTCGAATAGAAGTAAGCATTGTTCTATCAATTTGGTTAAGAAGGACCAATGTCAATCCATGAAAAACTAAAGGCAATGAATATTTGATTGCGTACTTCCAATTTGCTAATGATACCAATTGTTTTCCTCGTAGCAAAAGGATGATCGTATAAATAAAGCCAACAAAGCCAATTGTTGACAAGATGCCTACGATGCGTCCCATATATGGTATTGTGGGATAAATTCTTATCAACATTATCGATAAGGGTATCGCTAATAAATTAGGCATTATGAGAAGCATAGACCTTTTTACATACTTCATTTCGACCATGTATCGAAGTGATACCATGCTGATTATGCATCCAAAAAACGCATGAAGTAAACAGAATATCGTAAGTATATGGTATTCATCGGGTAGAAAGAACTTTGAAATGATACCAACTACTACTGAGACTAGTAGCGCGATAATTATCTGGAGGGTTACTAGTGAGGATACATATGAATCCAACTTATCCTTGTAGTCAATAACTGCAAATCGTACCGAACTTCCCAACGACAAAGAGATAAATACCGAGAAGATACTAACATATGAGAGATATGTACTAACTATTCCATAATCAGCCGGAGAAAGCACACTAGTAAAAACTGGTAATAGGAAGAAATCTATTGCCTTTTCAAAGATATTCGCAATCAAATAGAATGTTGTGATCTTTATGGCAAGTGTCGCATTTTTGCTCATATATTTGTGCTCCGGTTGTTGATTATTAAGTAATTAGAGATTTGGTTTTTTCAATCTTTTTTTTATTTCGTGAAGTCGATATTGCATCTTCACAAAAACACTGCCTCCAAACACATGTCCAATAACTTTGTATAGCACTAATTTTAACCGTCTATTGTGAATATTGTTAATATCATAGTATTCATTTTTTTCAGTACTCTTTGTAAAAAAACTCAATTGCCGAGTAAATTCCAAATTATAGTCGTCAAAATCATATTCCATGCCAAGAGTAGGATTTTTATCGCAGTATTTTTCGATCAAGATCAAATCCAAAAGATTGGACAAAGATGTCTCGTCACTAGGCCTTTCCTTACTATCAAATAACAGACTTGTCGTTGTATAGTTCAAAATGCCCATTGGTCTTCCAGAAATCGCATCAATGCAAATGGTAGGTCGCATCTCTCTCATGGACACCAACGCGCTACCGGCGGACGAAATAAAACAATCAATCCTGCTGATTAGTGTCAATGGTATTGGAAATATATATCCTGTGATTAGTAAATTAATATTTTTTACTCTGTTGACCTCGGTTTGTATTTTTTGAATCGCATCTATGGATCCCCCCCCGATTAGGACAAGATTAATTATGCAATCCATTTTATTCTTAGCATATTCGACGATTTCGTGAATCGTTCGGCTCAAATATGGTTTATCAAGTCGGCCAATGCTTCCAAGAGTATAATCAGCTTCGGGTATTGTATTATGAAATGTTGTCGATACATCTTGAACCACATTTGTACAGTAAGCTCTAATGCTTGCTGATTCACCGTCATCTTGTATGGGGATATTTGAAAATATCTTTGAAACAATCTCTTTACTAATTACAAAAAACTCTCTCCTTGTATATTTATAATATAAAAAATCATTCTCTGCTTGGGTATGCTCATGTTGCTCTTGAAGATCCACGCAAATATGTTTAGCGTTAAACCTCTCTGCAAGAATTTCCCCCCACTCTGCGCATATAATTCCGTTGCTTTCTATATATACTTTTTCACCGTTGATAGTTATTGAGTTATGAATATCGCGTAATACTCTATTTCTCTCAGCCGAACAAAAAATTAACGGGCTAAAGCGAAGTAGTGGCTGCCTCAGACGGTAGTATTGTGCTAGAGGTTGAAGCATAACCGTCCCTTCTTGATAGCTAACCACATATGTGTCGTAATTCATTTTTTTTAAGAAGTCTATCTTATTTGATATATATTGCTCTGCACCGCCAACATTACATATAGAATGTGTTAAGAATATGTATGTGTTCACTATGTATTTACCTTATTTTTTTTACTTGTTTTAAGTAGTTCATCTAAATTGACTCGGGGGAAAATTTCTAGTTTACCCCCTCGAGTAGCGTTGTATACCTTTATGCCGTTTTTATCTGTGAATTTTTTTGCGACTGAATACGCAGAGAATAGTCTATCAGTCGCAGTTTGAAAAGTTGGGTCATTCGTCCCGTGCTCAATGAAATGCTTTTTCTCGCCAAGATAACTACTGTCTGCTCCAAGCAAGTATATCTCGGTAAACCCCATATATATAGCTAGTTGCATAATGGAATACGTTATCGAGTAACCATCATAGACAGTGGCATAACAGTCCCGACTAAACTTTGCAAAATACTTCGTTTTATAAATTAATTCGTACATGTGATAAGCCCAGGAAGTATGGAACATAACCCAATTCTCCGGTAATACATAGTGTCTTGAGAACTCAAGCGGGATGAAGACTTGTCCATTATCAGTTGTATACACACTCTCTTTTATTCTTTCGAAGACCGACAAATCTTGTATAGCGTAAAAATCCGGTTTCCATCTAGTCTTTTCGTGTATCAAGCTAATAGAATTCATTCCAAATGAATACTCATTTTCTAACTTTTCTAGATCGCTAATCAGTAAGCTTGGTCCAGTGCAAATGATGAAACATCTTTTACCCATATATTGACCTTTTAGTGCTCGTAACGCTTTAAAGCGCCTATCAGCGTAACCACAACGTCTTGGGATTGTGCTAATCGCCTGTAGGATTGAATGAAGTTTCTGAATTGCGAAAATCGCATACTGCTTCATTCTATGCAGTAATCCAGAAAAAATAGAATAATGGTAGATTCGAAAAATTAGTGAACCCGCTTTTTGTTTGATATTTCTTCTACCCATGAAGTACCCCCCTGATGTGCCCCTTCGTATTTCTTTCGTCAAGAACAACTATCATAATTGGCATAAATATATAGACAACATACAAGACATTTTCAAGCAGGACATCATTGAAAAACGAATATAATATGAACACAGCGATGATTGCTAATAACTGTCTTTTTATGATCTTCGACTTAGGTAATGCCAAGATCTTCTTGAATATTTCGTATAACAGGTTATATAAAATGAAACCTCCAATAATCCCATATTCTGCAAAAACATCTATTAGCTCGGAATGGTCCCCAACGCCATAGTTGACCAGTTCAAAAAACGATTCCCCATGAACCTTTTCTCCAACTCCGTAAATAAAGTTGCTTAGGCCACCGAAGAATGTTGATATGCTAGTTTGAGCAAGTTGAAACCGAAGTGCAATGCTTTCGTTTCCAGTATTTAGAAACGATGTATTACCTTCAACTATTCGTACTATATCATTAAATCTTTCGATCATTCGCGAAGATGTGATCGAAGTAGTAACAAATCGTACAATAGGAACTATTTCAATAAATACTAGAATTAGAATAAGCAAAATACATAGACCCCGTAAAAGAACAGAAAAACTATTCGAATTACGGTAAGACAGCGCAAGAATAGCAAAAAGCAATAGCGACAAAAATACAAAAGCTGTTGCTCTTGGATTACCATAAACAACAAAATACCCCGCACATAAAGAAAATGCTATAAACATTATTTTCATAGCGATTTTTGTTGTATTAATGATTGCCACGACACAGACACCAATAAAAAATATCAGTAGTGTTACGAAATCGGTACTACCTGCATTTGTCAATCTTGATATATCACCTAAAATATTAAGGTTTATAAAGATTGTTGGATCAGTAATGTATAAGGAGATATTGTTTATCGTGTTTAGGATAATTACATATACAAATATGGACGCCAATAATTTCATTTCCGCAAAATTGTAGTAGCTCAGAATGAAAACCATAATGACAGGAATGAAATATAAAGTTAGTCTGTCAATATATACTTTCCAAATCAAATTTGAGACACCAGTTGCCCGCATGACATATTGCATGATTGCCCACGCAACTGTCCAAACAATAATTTTATCCATTTTGACAAAACTGAAGTGTATATCATTTGTGATAATCGCGGATACGCCCCATAACAAGAAAATTCCAAAGTTAATCTGCAATGAGAAATTCCTTGACAGATACGGAGTAATTGAAATAATCGCCAATGCAGAGGTCAAGATTATGTTTGGAAGATACTTCAATCGGACACTTTTTGAAGTGCTGTTGACACCACCTTGCCCACGCATAATTTCTCCTCCTTCAACGTTACAATAACACACAACATATTGTCTATACCGGCCCAACATTGAGTATAACAATCAGAGAGTGATGTAATACCTTTTTGTGTCACGAGTCGGTTTTATGTATATTTTCCACAATACAAATGATCTGTACCGTAGCACACTTCACATTTTTTTAGATTTTTTCATATGGAACTCATCGAATAGTATGCGTGAGAGAATATTTCATATAAACACTCCCAGCGTTATCCATTGAGAAAATCTATTATTTTACACTATTGGGTGGTACACCTATTTTGTAACTCCATCACAAGAAGGTCATTTATGAGAAAGGGGTTTAATCACCTTAGTTGCGAATTATTCTATATGGACTTCAATAATGTGAGCCTGTTGAGCAGCGATAAAATGATACTCCTTATTTGGATGCAATAATAATGAGAACCCCGGGAAAATACCTATGGATTCTCCATCAACCGAACACCATCCCTTTCCATCAATAACCGTCAATGAGGTACTATATGCCGATTGTATACTGCGAATGAAAGTGTGCCCGGAATAAATGATTATGTGTTTTGTTTTTATTACTTTACCGTTTGACTTCAACGTATCTACAACCTTACTACTACCCCATTCAAACTCTTCATATAACGGGTGCCCACAAATATCGCCAACATAATGCTTGAGTTTTTCACTTGCTTGTTTATCGGAAACCAGAATTCCATCAGGGTTTGCGACAATAATCAAATTATTGAGTCCAAGTGCAACAATCGGCAATGATAACTCGCTAATAACATTAGTGTTGACACAACCTTCACCAAATATCACCTGTCCAATTGACGTTTCATTAAGTGAGTTTGATAAAGCATTCCAAGTTCCCATGTCATTCCATGATCCCGAATATCGAACGACCTTTATACTTGTTTCCTTTTCTACTATTGCATAATCAAAGGATATTTTCTGTATACTTTCATATGAACTACATAATTGATTATAGTTGCTTGTGCCAAACATTTCTGCCGCTTTTTTTAAAACATATTGAACTTGATAAGCAAAAACCCCTGCGTTCCAAAGAGCACCTCTTGTTATATATTCTTTTGCGACATCGATGTTTGGCTTTTCCATAAACAACTCGACCGAATCAATATGACTATTACTTTTCGGAATTATGTATCCATATTTCTCACTCGGATATGAAGGTTCGATTCCCAGTAGAATCAGTTTTGTATCATCCTTTTTTGCCTGTTCTTCCAGTTCCATGAATGTGTTAAAGTAATCATCTTCGACCATAGCGTCGACAGGACAAACGATGACTACATCATCAAGAGACAAACGAAGTACGTCATGTTGATATGCTGTTGCTAATGCGATTGCTGCAAATGTGTCTTTACGACACGGTTCAACCGAAATATTCACTTCGGCACCAAGTTGGTTTTTAATCAATGGGACTTGGGTTCCTGAAGTCGCAATAGTAATCACAGCATGGGGATCTGTTTTATTTATTTGTCGATATATTCGCTGTAACATAGATTCATATGTTCCATCCGGTTTTTTTAATACCTTCAAGAATTGCTTTGACCTCACCTCGTTCGATAGAGGCCATAACCTCTTGCCTGAACCGCCAGAAAGTATCACTATATTCATTATTCTTCTGTTCCCTTCATAGCATTAATAATCTCGGCAAGTTTTAGTGCCCCTCTACTTGTCTCATACTTTTCGCTAAATAGAGCTTTCGCCGAACACATGATTTTTTCTTTTTCATTCGGCGACATTAGAATATATTCTGTCATACTTTTTGCAAACGTCTTTGCATCATCTGCTATAAAACCATTCACACCATGTTGTATGTCGTAACCTATTGCACCATACGATGTTGTGATGACCGGCTTGCAATATGACATCGCCTCAGCGATCTTCACCTTCATACCAGACCCGCCGAATATTGGTACAATAACCATATCACACCATTCAAGATAGTCACTCATTGAGTCCGGCGTGTCAATCAGGGTAATATTATGCGCATTGCATAGGTGTCGCATTTTCTCGTTAGGCCTTGAGCCCGCGATAGTAAGTGCATATGTTTCAGTGATACTTGATAAAACCTCACTAAACATCCAGTAAATTCCCTCAACATTTGCCCCATACCATAATGAGCCCGTAATCAAAAAATGAGTCTTGCCATCGATGTGACCGGGTCCACATTTGGTCGACATCGGTTCATCAATACATATAGGGACAACGTCGATACAGTCTTTGCTAATATGGTAAACATCACATAGACGTCGCTTATCATCATGTGTAAGTGTGATTACTTGATTAACATTATGAAGGATATACTTTTCGTGTGCTTTAACAATAGAGATAATAATGAATTTTATCAACGTGCGGTGCGTATGGTATTCATATGACGCATAATCTAACTCCACATTATGAGACCTAACTATAATCTTTGTTTTTGGTGCTCTTCTATGAATATCTTTAACCACATAGTGCAATTTAGTAAATTCGAGATAAACAATATCATACCTTGAGAAATCTAATTGTTTACTTAATTTCTTCCACGAGATGTATCTTTTGTTTAATACTAAATGGCTAAGAGTAACGATAATCCCGATCCATGATGTTGATGCTTGAAGTTCATATATTGTAGTATAAAATTCCCGTATTTTTTTGTCATCTATCGCTGGGCCAATATAATCGATTGTGTTATTTTTATCGCTACATAGCATTTCAGTTGATTGTAGTACACATATTTGCCCTCCAGATTTTCGCCCAGGAACCTCAGGAGTGATATGAAGGATTTTCACTATTGTGCCCTCCCGTACTTGATGAGTATGAGCCGGTATTTGAATTGATTCAACCGTATGAATCCGATCTAGATATGATCAATTACCGCACATGAGATCGCACCCCAATCCATCGATTCTATGTGTTGGTATGCTTGTTCAACGATTTTTTCCATTTCTCCCCAATTAGAGATAACGAATAGCATCACTGACAATAAGGATTCTACATTATTCGGCTCAACAAGAAAACCTGTTTTTCCGTTTATTACTTGTTCGGATATACCTGAACAATTGGTAGCAATGACTAAAGACTGTAGATGCATAGATAGCGGGATTACTCCTGATTGTGACGCACTTTTGTATGGTAGTACAGTGATCTGTTTTTTTGCGGAAAACAACTCGGGTATTTCCTCATCCGTAATCCAACGATTGATGATTCGTAAATTGGGACATTTAGCTGCAGCAAATTTATCTCTATATGGAGAAAAATCCCCCGATCCAGCAATTGTTAGTGATACGTCCTTTCTCTCTTTGAAAAGTAATCGAAACGCATCAGCTAAAACGTCTAAACCCTTATATTCTTGAATTTGACCGAAATATATAAAATTATATAGCGTATCATCATATGTCGATGTAGCTCCCTTTTTATTCACACCATTATAGTAATTTCCATGAGGAACTGTGAGGATATTGCTGTCCAATTTATGATAATTGATCTTTATGTCATTTCTAAAGTAATCCGATAAAATAATGATATGGTCACATTTCATTGCGAGTTTATCAGAGATTTTCCATACTAAATTCTTTTTATTATTATGTGGATACACATCATGCATTGTATAGAAAGTGCGCGTTTTTTTGAATAGACGTTGAATGTGATTCGTCCAGAACGAAACGAACGGAATGTACACAGCTGCTATGTTTATTCCTGTAAATAGCCTTTTTATTCGTATGAATTCAACAGCATAAAAGTATAGTAGATTTAGCACGAAGTTAAGGCGATTACTATATCCTTTTATCTCGATTAAGTGAAGTCTTGGTATCAATCTCCAATTCTCTATGTTTTCCATTTTAGATGATACAATTGCGTATATGTTGCACCGTCCATCCATACACATCGCCTTGGTCATCTCGTATGAATACAAAACCCCTCCACCATGGAAAGCAACAAAATTAATGACGAGATTGCGTTCCATTCTATCACCTCACATAATCAATTTATAATGCGGATATAAGTGTGTATGATTTTTCATCCATTCTGCAAGTTCCAATACCATTACTTCATAATCAGGAATGAGATAGTCAAACTCAAATTTGGTTCTTTTCAAGGATTTGTCTATATATATTTCGTCTTTTGGGATGATTTGGACAGTATTATTTTTAAAATATCTATTAAAGAGTTTCAAAAGATTCAACTTTGAAATGGAATGATCTGGTACCATATTATACAATCCATGGGCTCTGTTCATGGCAGCGTGTTCCATTGTTTTTGCTAATTGAAGTGTCGTTTGCCCAGTCCAAAGAACTTTTGAAAATCCATTTATTGGACCGGATTGACATAAAAACCAATTAAGAAGACCTATACCTGTCGCATTAATGTCGGGTCCGACGATTGAATTTCTTAATGTAATGTTCTTATTGTCATCTAGTTCCCCTAATGCTTTTGTGCGATCGTAAAAAGAAGTCCCATCTCTCTGGTCGAGTTCAGTGTACTGTCCTCGGTTGCCGGAAAACACACAATCGGTACTCATATGAATGATTTGTGTATTTGTATTTTTTGTAATATCTGAAAGAAAGTGTGGTAAATATGAATTTAGAAATACCGCATTCGACTTATTTTCTTCGGCGCTTTGATTTAAGATACCTATACAATTGATAACTGTATCGAAATCACCTCTTGATACTATGTCCTTGATTTCATTTTTATTAAGTGCGTCGCCGACTATAGATTTGACTAGACTGGATGGTTTTCTATCAAATCCTATCACATCATGGCCTCGTTCAGACAAGTAGATTGATATCATATGCCCTGCCATGCCGTTACATCCAAGAACCAAAAATTTCATTAATATTCACCGCCAAATAACTTAAGTTGTGACAACATTATCTTCATTTCATCCACATTCAATCTCCTCGTGTTGTGCGAATGATATTGCTCGAGAGAATTGTAAATGAGATTCCCGTTTTCAAGTATTTCATAATTTAGGTTTCGATTATCCGCACTTATTTTATAAAAGCCGTCATAGCTTGTCGCTCTTTGCATCTCCTCAGTGGTAACCAAGACCTCATATAGTTTCTCTCCATGACGAGCACCAATCACCTTGTAGCCAACATTTGATTTTTTCAACTCAATAATGGCTTTTGCTAAAGTTTCGATTGTACAAGCAGGGGCTTTTTGAACAAATAAATCGCCTTGTTGCCCATTAATAAACGCATATAGCACTAAATCGACAGCATCATTTAGCGTCATCATAAAACGAGTCATGTCTGGATTTGTTATTGTCAATTCTTTCCCATCGTCGATTTGCTCGCAAAATAGGGGAATAACTGATCCGCGGGATGCCATCACATTACCATATCGCGTTAAGCAAAGAATCGGATCGTTCTCTTGCATTTGACCACTTCGCGCTATGACAATCTTCTCCATTAATGCCTTTGTCATGCCCATAGCGTTGATTGGATATGCTGCCTTATCTGTAGAGAGAAATATCGCTTTTTTTATGTGATTCTCCAAACATGCAGTAATAACATTGTTAGATCCAAGAACGTTTGTTTTTACTGCTTCTAGTGGATAAAATTCGCATGAGGGGACTTGCTTAAGTGCTGCGGCGTGGAAGACGTAATCAACACCCTTAAACGAGTCCGCAATAGAATAATAATCACGGACATCGCCAAGATAAAATTTTACTTTATGTGCGTAGTCTGAAAAATTATCGACTAGAAGATGTCTCATTTCGTCCTGTTTTTTTTCATCTCGTGATAGTATTCTAATTTCGCGAATATCAGTTTTCAAGAACCTTGTGACTACAGTATTACCAAACGATCCCGTCCCACCGGTCACCATTATTACCTTATTCTTAAATATAGAATCGTTCATATGCGCAATTCACCTCTCAATTAACTCTTTCAATAATTCTTTAAACTTTGGTAGACACGCTGAACTTGAATAGTGTTCATCGCCGTATTTTTTAGCGTTTTGACCTATTGTCGCGAGTTTTCGTCTATCTAGAAATAAGTTGTTTATGATCTCCGCGGCATGTTGTGGATTGCGATTTGATACACACACACCGATGCAGTTACTATTTATTGTGTTATAGAAATCCGAATTTTCTTCTGTCGCACAGATTACCGTTTTACCGCACGCCATTAATAACGAACACTTGCTTGGGTAACTATTTTTTATAACATCCTTTGCTAGGGGGATCAGCGCGAGATCACAAGCACTATAAACATCTGAGATCATATTACTAGGCTGCCAAGGAATGAAATCTATATTGTTCAGTTTTTTTTCACCAACTATATGAACGAATTCGTCCTGTCGCGCACCATCTCCAATCATATGAAATACTATTTGTTTATTACTCTGTAGAGCATCTGCTACTTCAATTACAAAGTTATAATCGAATGTGTATCCAAAGTTGCCTGCATACTGTATATAAAACAAGTCGCTAGACAGATTATATTTCTTAATAAACGAATTTTCATTTGGTGAGATTTGGCGAACATTATCATCATCATACCAATTGTTAATCTGAATAATTTTGTCTTTTTCAACACCTTCACGAATTAGTGTGTTCATCATATCAGAGGATATCACTATTATTTTTGTGCAATATTTATATACTCTTTTCTGTAAATATGAAAAGACTTTATAAACGAACTTACCCTTAAGAATACCTGAATCGAATGCTACGTTAGGGAATACATCATATGAGTTTAGGATCACTTTCCCTTTAAAAAAGAGTTTTAGCAAAACGGAAGAAAAAAAGACGGTGGGAGTTGATTGTAGAATAATCGCATCGAGATTCTTTTTCTCCTTCATCCATCTTCGTCTACATGAAAAAGCGTATTTCATTCCTGAAATGTATCTCCAAATAAAGTTCTTTTTATCCACTACTTTGCGTCGAACAATGTCATATCTAAAGCGTTCTCTATTGTGAAATATAGAAGGTATATCAGGATTTTCACCTGTTGTATGACTAGTAAGTAGATATATGTCAAAACCTTCATTGAGTAAGTAATCTAGTAACTTTATTGCTAAATGATTAGTCCCGTTGTGACAGTCAAATCCTTCATACGCAAAATACATTATTCTCATCGTTTTTGTCAATCCTCATTTCATTATATTCCAACGATATTTGATCCAATAGATTATTTAGTAATAAAAATTAGCTTACAGTTAATTGCATTATATGCGTATCTGTGACTGTTTGTGGGGCTAAACAAGGGGGGTGGACTCAATAAACACATACTGTAAATAGTTGCATATCAACCAGTATATTATGAAAACGAAGGAAACAAGTCGTAGGTTGATTTGATAATACTTATGTCCTCTATCGAAGTGAAATGGGCATATAACAACCAAAAATGAAGGGACATATACGTTTGACGTTATAAGAACATGCGTTTATATTAGCTAACTCAAGGTCTTGTTCAGTGAAGAAACGAAATCGCATATTACATAGTTGTTATTCCGATATTCAGTTGAACACAACTCAAAATACTTATCACCAAACACCTTTCTTAGTCTAGGCATAAAAACCGATGTGACAATTATGAGGATGCGAAATATACTAGATTCGATTGTAGGCAGTCCCAACATTGCCCTAGTTTCTTTTATGACACTTAACACAGAAACGTAGTCACTGTTTTGTGGATAGAAGACACCCGATTCATCAAACTGGATCACGACTCGAATAAATTCTGCTAAATTATCAATGAATATCATGCTTCGCTTATTCGACATCTTTGGTATAATGGGTATTTTCCTTGCCAACATTATCAACCTTGTGAAATTGCCTTTACTGCTCGGGCCATACACTACAGGAGTCCTACTTATTACTACTTTGAAAGATTCGTCCGCAAGTTTTTGAATCGCTAAATCAGCATCCAGTTTACTTTTCCCATAGGCATTGATCGGTGCATATCTTGTGACGTCAATCGGTCGATGGTCACCAATGCGATTGTCCTTTCCGTAAATGATCATGCTGCTCATGAAGATAAACTGCTTTACACCTTCACGTTTCGCTTTTTCTGCAGTCTCAATGGCGAGATCCCGGTTCACTTTGAAATAAAGCGGCGCCATCTTCTTCTTTGAGGATACATGTGCGATTCCAGCTACGTGATATACGACGTCGTATGATGAAAAGTCCTTGCTTCTCCACGATCCATCGATCATGTCTATCGTATCGACAAAAAATTTATCAGGCCACTGGAGAAGCCATTTTGCGACAGATGTGCCAATGTAACTATTCGCACCTGTAATTAGGATCTTTTTCATAGTTACTACACCACCTGTGATTTAGTCCTTCTTTTCCGTTGCTTGATTCAGCGCTCCGGTTCCACCTTCAACGACCCCTTCGCTCTTGAATACACTTCGAATGGTCTTGAAGAACAGTCTGGTATCACCTATGAACGTGATGTGACTGGCATATACACCGTCGTACCTCGCCTTGATGGGAATCTCCAGTGCATCCCTGCCCTTGACCTGCGCAAGCCCAGTCAATCCTGGCGTGACATCGTTCGCGCCGTACTTGTCGCGTTCGGCGATCAGATCGTCCTGATTCCATAGGGCCGGCCTCGGTCCAATGATCGACATCTGTCCCAGTAGGATGTTGAAGATTTGGGGGACTTCGTCAAGGGAGGAGCGACGCAGGAACTTCCCCACCCTCGTGATGTATTGCTCCGGATGCTCCAGAAGATGCGTCGGCGTGTTCTTCGGAGTATCGATCTTCATGGTGCGGAACTTGTAGATGTTGAAGAACTTCTTGTGCTTGCCGACGCGGTTCTGCCGGAAGATGACCGGTCCCTTGGAATCGAGCTTGATCGCAAGGGCGATCAGAAGCAGGAAAGGCGATGCGACGATGATGCCGATGAACGAGAGGAGAAAGTCGAAAAGGCGCTTGATGACTTTTCTATACATACCCGGTTGTCCCTCATGTCGTTTCATTCAGTCGAAGAATTGGACGATCTTCGCTTTGTCATAATGGCTGGCTAATAGTTTATTGAATATTATATCATGATTCAGATAGCTCGAGACGAGGATCCCGTCATGCGAGTACCGAATCCCTTCGAGGAAGGAGAGGATCGGCACGCCGCCGATGCCCTTCCCCTGTTTCGTTGGATCATCGTCGATGATCGCGATGACATGAGGTAAATCGTCTTCATGCTCCATCACCTGCAGCATCGCCTCGGCCACTTCCCCCGCCCCGTAGAGGATGATCCGTCTGAATCCCCGGTCGTAGATCTGCTTGAGAAACTGCGCGATGTCGCGTCTGGCGGCCTCGTAGACCTGCTGGGACGACTTGATGTAGCCGATGTTCAGGACCTTGTGCCGTTCGACGCCGGAGGGGGTCAGTTCGTACTGCACGAGCTTTTTCGTCTTGTGCAGGCGTCGTATCAGGCTTCTCTCCTCGAAGTCGTCGAGATACTGGTTTACCATGGAAACAGAAACGCCCAGCGCTTCGCACATCTTCCGTTGCGTCACGTTGGGCATGTTCAGGATCATGTCGAGGATCAGATACTCCTTGAATAGGAGCGTGGGGGTGAAGAACGGATTGTCGAACATGGCCTGCCTTCTTCCGTTGTTCATCTACTGAACAATATTATGACACCCATCCGAGGGAAATGCAATAGCATTTCAGAATATTCCGGAGCATATGAAGATTTTCGTGTCCATTGCCGGACGAAATTCACTTCATCTCATCAGTGGCAGCCCCGAGATCATGACGATCATGAAGATGAACCATCGTGCGACGCCAACGGGTGCAATAAAATGAAAAGGGGAGCGACAAGATGAATCCGGAACAACATGTGTATTTCCTCCTTGGGTTCTTCAGTCCAATGATTCGGTTCGTCAACGGCATAGCATTCCGGGATTGGGTTCGACACATGAAGGCCATTTTGTAATCGCGACAGGCCTGTTCTCCCCATACGAAGGATGTATGGTTCGATGCGGGAGAATTTACATTTACCCACATTGCCCGCAATGCCATAGCTGCCCCGAAATTCATCAAAGAACTGCGGGCCAAAGGGGTAGAATTCTATTCGAGAAAGAGAACATTTCCAGTCTGGATCCAATGATTGATCTCTTGTTAAGCATTCTGGCCGGTCTCGCCGAGGTGGAGTCGAAACAGATCGGCTCGAATATTCGGTGGAGCGTTGAAAAGAACCATCAAGCCGGAAAGGTTCATAATCGTCCGCTGTTGGGATATCGGTTCTTAAGGGACGGCACCTGGGTGATCGAGCCATCGGAAGCGAAAGTGATTCATACCATCTATACAATGTATCTCGATAAGACATCTCAAACGAGAATCAAGGACTGGTTGATCGCCAACGGTCACAAGACACTGAACGGTTCCCTTGATTGGAGTGTATCGAGCATTAGTGCCATTTTGCGTAATGAGAAATATATGGGGGATGTCATTTGGGAAAATCCTTTTCCTCCCCTCTCCGACCGAATATTCGTCATCAAAACACAGGCGATCGATCGATGTATCACATCCACAACCACCATGAAGGCATCGTCAGCCATGAGATGTTTCAAGAAGTCCAGGATTGCTTCCAAGAGGGGAAAAACAAAACGAGAATCGTTCATGAAAATGATGTCGATATCTCTCGTTTTGTTCGATCGAATTTGCTCAAGAAGTTCTTGTATCGCAAGACGGGATATACCGGTTCAAAGCAAAGGTCGGATCTATTGGCGAACGACTCCCTTCGTAATCCGCTGTACAAGCCCGTTCATGTGGAACACGCACTGAAAGTCGTCCTTGACGGCATCAACGCGCCGAGGGCGAAATTCAGCGAGATAGAGCCAAGATTTGACCTCTACGTCCAACACATCATGGAGACGAATGAACTGAAGCCAAAGATCGAAGAAAAGAAAAAAATGCTTGCTAAATGGAAAGTCGAGTATGATGAAATCCTAATGGCGGCATCAACGCAAAGTGCAGATCATACTTTGCTAATGGAGCTCGAAAAGAGAATCATTGAAGAAAGTATCGGCCTCGTTGAAATGGAAGATGAGTATGAAACCAAGTATGATTATGAAGAAAATGTCAGAAAGATTAAAAAGAAAATAGCCGAAGGCAAAGAGCCTTTGGCCAGTCTTGAAGATTATGATTTCAAGGCGATCTTTTGTAATATGGTGATACTTGATCATAACGAATTTGGTTTAATCGTCAACACCAGCAATAAAAAAATAGAACCAATAGATTTTGAAAATCCATATGTTTGCCCACCATTATTGAAGGGAACAACACGTTATAAAAAGAAAAGAATTGATTTGCAGAGTAAATGGGAATTATTGGTCATATAGTTATTTAGTGACTAAGTCATTGTCATAATATGCTATCAATATATAGGATCAATTCAGTGATATCAGAACAAGCATTTTTGTATGCGTATTTCATTTTCCTGTCGGGATAATTATTTGGTAATTTTTTCGATAACGATGAATCTTGTTTGGATCCATGAAGAGCGCGCCTTCTGATGGTGAATAATCCACACAATCTTTTCCTTCAATAAATATGACAATACATTTTCCCTTGTCTTTTTTCGAACTTGGAAAAATTATACCATCTAGTTTGTTCCCAGCCGAATCTAGAAAAACATGTCTAAAATACTCAGAAACGATTTGAGTAGGAATATACTCAATGTTATAATTTCCATCGATTTTCTTTGAGACATCTTCTGCAAATCGCGTCAAAAAAAGGTAGGGGGCTCTATATTTTCTCTTGTTCTCATCAAATACCGAAGGGACTTTATTCCTTTCGAGTCTTGATAAATTTAACACATATAGGGGTCGTAAAAGGGAAAATTCTGCGACTGACGCGCATTCAGCAGTCTCAGTATAGATTTCCTGTAAAACAGTTTCTACATCAAAAGCCCCATAAAAAACCGGAATTCCATCTGAACTCATTCTACTCGCTTTGGCAAATTGCGGTGGAGGAGAGGAAAAATCGGTCACTTTCGAAAGATTTTCTCCGATTTTGTGTACTCTTCCTCGATAAATTCGTACATATTTTGGATTCAATGGATGCACTAGGTTAAGTTCATTAATATATATCCCGATTTGATCCATAACATTCGCGGAGCAAGAGGAATAATCCTCTTCAACCTGATCTTCGACTTTATAAAAAACATACCTGACTTTATGTTTAACGAGATTGCAAAAGTTATCCCATGAGTATTCGGCTCTTTCTTCTTCCGTTCCCCAATAATAATCTTTTTTACACCAAACAATGGTATGATCTATAGAATCGATAATGTCGTTTTGCAAAACTTCGTTCTCGATATTTATTTCTTCAGAATAGACGTCCTTGATCAAATCCCAGGTATCGATAGTCTCACCTTGATATCCGCCTTCACCACTATCATAACCAAGGATATCGGCAGCATTTTGGTATTCTATAGAAATACCATCGAGGATTATTTCTGATAAATCCGACAAAAGAATAGAAGTCTTATTATGGCCACAGTAATCGCATTTATTGCGGGTACCGTGTTTTCTTATGTGGTTTTTTAATGCTGAATTTCCCACACAATCATGGCATACAAAGTTATAATTATTATTCATAATTTACTTTCGGTTGAGAAAAATCAACCTACTTCCACCTTTTGTACAATCAATATATTCTGGTCGAATCAGTCTGATAATGCCTGGATTGTTTTTTATATTGCGAGTCTACTCGCGATTTTCGAATACAAATCGGTAATCGAACACAAAATTCTATTATCTCCGTCTCATTCAAAAACATGAGTTGAAATCAGCTTTTGGATACTCACATTTCGCATGGTGAATGTACTCCTTATTGATGCACAATAGGTATATATGAGTTGTTAAAAAAGTGACGCGTCTTTTTTAAAAGCTATTCAACCTTTTATAAAACCTGCGGCTAATTCCTTAATGTTTCAATGAATTTGACACTTTCAATCATTTTCTGTTCTTGTGACAACTTCATTATTTCAATTTGCGCAGTGTCAAAAGTAATATATTGGGTGACTTCATCATAAGTGCTGAATGCCAATAGATTCAGTTTATCAATAATGTCATTGACATCGAACATGAATTCTCCGAAAAAAGCACTTAATAGTTGTTTTCGCAAATACAGTTTCTCAATTATCGATTCCGAGTCCACAATGTAACAAATTGATGAAATATAATGATTAAGGAAATAATTAATTTGAATTTGTTTCTGATCCTTTTTTAATTTTTGGAAAAGAATTTTGTATATGTTAATGTTGTTTGGTTTTGACTTGAACTTAAGTGGGTCTATATCGGTAGAGGTTTTTTTTGTAATACCGCTAACTTTGATTTCCCACTCACTAAGGTACTTTACTACTTTGCCATAAGAAAAAACATTCGCCTCAAGGTCTTCATTTGCGACATTCCATACCCCCTCAACTAGCCATTCAAGAATCTGCTCTGAATAAACTTGCAATACCTTTCTTAGATAAGACTTGCTAAATCTATTATTCTTTAATAATACATCTAAAATGATGCGAAAATGGTCTTCAAGAACAATACGAAGTCGGTTAATAAGATCATTAAAATATGAAATGAAGTCATCTCGAATTCCTTCTCCTTTGGGGTCGACCTCGGGTTGGATGATATCAGGCACAAGAGAAAGCAAATACATATAGAAGCCCGCGGTACCGTAAATGAAAAACGCAAATTCACGAGCATGGGTGTCGACATGAACACTCCCTAACGAAAAGTATAATTGAGTCAGTTGTTCTGGAGACAAAGTCCAAAAATCGAATAGCATCTTTTTGTCAACGAACTGTTTGGAATAAGGTGAAATGATAAAACCAAAATTTGGTGCAGCAATAGTGATACCTGTAAGAATTTTTCGAGCTAATAAAGGACCGTTTCTATTCATGATTTCAAAAACGGAGTATGAAGAGATAACCACTTTGCTTCCAAAGAATTTTTCAATTGTTTTTAATCGATTAAATGAAGGGTTCTTGTCAATTCCTAGAATGAAATATAATACAACTGTATCAAGTAGAATCATTCTGTCACTTCCTAAGTTCGGTTATAGAGAATTGGGATAATAGTTTATCTGATTGGTTTTCATGCATGCGATATCAGAGCCGGACACTCATCAATTTTCCCAAAATTCCCTCTTTTTGACAACGTCTATTTCTTGAATGACCGCTTACAAAAAAAAGACAACATGTTTCGTATTATTGCGCCTACACATAGATTAAATGAAGAACGCTTATATCTAAATATAGTATACGGTTTTGAAATGCATTGTCAATTAAGTTTCTTGAAACATATGATAGAAAGCAACTTCAAATCTCAATTGGTTAAGTATATATTTTTCCCCTATCGAAGATGTAGAAACACAACGACTATTTTCGATTCATAAAGAAGCCAGGAAAAACTATGAAAAAAACGTAATTTCCATCGAAATCATCGAAAATTACGCTTTTCAAATGTAAATAGGTGACAAAGGTTGCATATAGTCGACATAGTCCGCACTAACGGCTCAAGGTGCCTTGTACTATTCCCTACTATATGAAATTGGGAACACCTTTTCGGGATGTTCCCATCTTTCAGTTCTACGATCTCTTTTGCAGTGCATCTATATTGTACTGGCTTTATCGATCTCGAATCACGTTCAGTTGGTCGATCCGAATCCAATAGGGGGAATAGCCGCGATCGCCCGACATGAAGGATGTATAGAACAAGTAGATGCCGTCCTCGGAAACGTGGGCTCGTCCGTCTTCCTGGCTGGTATTGACTTGGGATCCGAGATTGACCGGTTCGGTGAAGGTGGAATCTTCGGTTCGATAACTGATGTACAAGTCGTGCGCCCCCAAGCCGCCCGCGCGGCTTGACATGAAGATGAGGAAGCTTTCATCGGGTGCGATCGCGGGATCGCCGTTGCCGTAGAGTCCCGTCCCCTGGTTTTCGATCGGGACCGGGGTTTCGTACACGCCCTCATGAAAGACCGAGACGTAGATCTGCGGGATGCCTAGACCGCCAATGGTTGACAGGGGGACGTAGAGATTCTTGTTCCCGGCGATCGCGAAGCTCCAGCCAAGCGACAGGCCCTCTGGAATCGGGATGTCAACCATCGCCGCGTTTCCCCATCCGGATTCGTTCCGCGTCGCCCGGTAGAGGCCAAATGCGATGCCGTCAAAGTTCATGAAGTACAATCCGTCGTCTCCCGGTATGAATGCCGGACAGTTCGTGTCGCCCTCGATGCCCTCGACTTCCAGCTTCGCCGCCGCCGTCCACAATCCGTCGACTTTCCGGGTGAACCAGATCTGGATCCGATCGGACGACACCAGATATTTCGACCAGTACATTTCGTTGCCGTCCGGAGAAAAGGTCGGTGCGGAATGCCAGAACCACGTGGCGTTCGCAACATATCCCGTCGGGTCAAAGCGAATGACGCGGTTGGTCGGCGGCGTTTCGCCGAGATAGTCGTATCGGCGATCGGTCGTCGATACCGTCGACAGGATGGTCGTCAAGGCGATTGTCGTCGTTTCCGCACTCGTGGACGGCGGAGCCGTCGTCACCGTCGTCACCGTCGTCGTCATGGCGGTGGGTACGGCGAGGCAGCCGGTCAGACAGGAACAGAAAACGGTGAGGATCCAGAGGACATGCGCTCTCATGATTGTCGATCTCCTTTGTGTTGATCTGCGGTCTTCATATGCGTCAGCTCAAGTAACCGTAGGTATCGATCAGCCATTGCTGCCATTCTTCGATCAATTCGGCCCAGGTGAGGGAGATTTCCGCCTCGATCGTGTTCTGATGGATGAAGATCCGATTCATGACCTTTTCTCCATACGTGATCCGGACGTAGTTCGGGACGGAAATCAGGGCTAAGCCGTTTTGAGTGCTGACGGTGAAATCCCCGCTCACGACGATCGACATGTCGCAGTACGTTGGGAAGTCGTCCGCCTGGGGATCCCGTCCCAGAAATCCGCGCATATCTTCGAGTCCATCCCAGTTGTACCGGATCATGGCTTCGAAGAAGCGCTGGTAGAACAAGCGCAAGAAGTAGGACGAGCTGTTTCCATAGTCCGCGATGGCTTCGTACTGCCAGTTGTATCCGACCGTGGGAGTGGTCAGGTAATGCAGGTACTCATGGTTGACAGGCCATACCGAAGCGCTGTACACGGTCGTGTGGGGGATGGAATAGTAGGCGATGGAACGTGCCGCGTCCTGCGTGGCCTTCTCGTCGCACAGAACGATGCTCAGGGGTCGATAGACGCGTTCGGGATCCCGATAGACGAGATCCGCCGCGGCCATGTCGTCTTCGATTCGCGAGAAGGCTTCGATCAGGTGGGCGTAGTCCGACTTGAAGTAGTCGATTTCCATCATGTCCATGCTGGCCTCGCTGTAGACGTTCAGCAGATAGTACGTCGCATGCTCGGTGGAAGCGAGGATGGGCGCGGTCATTCCGCCATAGGCGAAACGAATCGGCGTTTCCCGTGCGGTCACGCGGGTCGCGCTGCCGATCGATGACAGCCAGTCGTTCATGATCCCGACGGCTTCCGCATCGAACTGAGACGGAGCGGCGTCCTGGAGACGAATCATGTCGGCCACCGAGGAGATCCCGCGGTCATCGATCAGGCCGTTCACAAGGATGCACGCAACCGCCTTGACGAAGGGAAGGGCATCGCCGACGTAGGATGAAACGAAGCAGGGGTAGGTCAGATCGAGATATTCCTGATTGCCCGATCCTTCGGTGAACTCGACGACGTCGTGAATCGAAATGTCGGGAACGTCCGTCTCCCAGCCCAATTCGGCCGCGATACGATTGCTCAACCCATAGAGCCACCCGTAGTTGCTGTAGTCGCCGAAGGAGGACTGCAGCGTGATCAGGACCTGCATGTAGGTCCCGGCATCTTCGAGGATGAAGAAGGCTTTGCGGCCGGCGCTGTCCGAACGCGAGGGAACATCCTCGAAGATGTAGTTCCCGACCTGACGGTCCGGAGGAATCCGGCTTGTTTCCAGAAACGACATGAGCGTTTCCTGATAGGCGACGAACTCGTTGCGATCGCCGGTCGCGATGTGATCGGAGAAGAAGTATACGACACCTTCTTCCACGCATGTCATGAAATTGAGTTGCGGCAGGTACCCCGCCATGCGCGGCTCGCGCACAAAGACGATGTCCGGCGAATAGACGCACGCGTCGCCGGTCGTGACGACCGCGTCGGTCGTCGTGCTCGTTGCCGGTGTCGTCGTGGATGACGAAGTGACCGTCGGTGCCGTCGTGCCCGTCGTTGAGGGCGAGGTTCCCGTCGTCATCGTCGTGCTCGTCGACGACGAAGCGACCGTCGGCGTCGTCGCGGACGAATGCAAGACGCAGCCGGACAAGAACAGCATCGTGAGGATCGACGGAACCGTCAGGCAGATGAGTCGTCGGATTCGCATGACCCTCATGAGTTCCTTCCCCCGCCTCCGAAATACGTCTGGCCGAGATATTCGAGCCAAGATCCCCAGAACTCCCCTTCCGAACAATGAAACAGCGTTCCGAGCGCTTCGGGTGCCCGCAGAAACGCCTGCAGTCCTTCGACGCCGTATCGGGCGACGATGAACCGAATGACCGTACAGGCCATTTCATACCCTCTTTCTCGGCGGAACGCACCATAATCGGTGGGGACCCGATAGACTGAATAGGGATCGAGCCGATCCTTCTCGATTTCCATCGCCTTCCTGATGGCGTCGTCGGTCAGCCAGCGGGCTTCGTAGACCGCCACGCCTTCAATCAGCCAGAAGGGGGCGTAGGGATTCACGAAGTGCATCAGAAGCTGCGTCAGCACGTGGAGCGCGGCCTTCTCCGGGGAAGAGTTCCCGAACGTCTCCTCCGGGGCGACATGCAGGATTTCCCAGAACCATCCGGCCGTCATCCAGTCCGGCCCATGCTCGTATCCCAGCGCGGACTGCATCACCTTGAACGACGAATGCACATAGACCATGTGCTTCTCCGCGGGCCGGAAAGACAGATCGCCAGAGATTCTCGAATAGTTCGATTCCAGGGATTCCGCCAGGCGGACGATGAACGTTTTTGATTCACCGCCGGAAAATCGGAAATGTTCCGTCTCATGGACCACGAAGTCGCCGTAGATCTTCGCAAACAACGATTTCGTCTCGCTGCGGACGTATTCCATTTCCGTCACCAGGGGATAATAGAAGAAGGCGTTCTTCACGGTATAAAAGCCGATGATCTTCTTGGCCACGAGCCGGGACAGCAGGGTTTTGACGGTCGCCGTGCTCCATGAGTTCGAGGCCGGCAGGTTCGCGATGATTTCTCGCGAACCGAGCGGCGATCTGTTCAGCAAGACCCGCAGCAGGACCCATTCCGAATTGGTGATTCCCGTCGTCTTCATCGGCGCCCTCCATAACGTTTACATTTGTAAACATTTATAGTATACTCCGGTCGTTCCGCATTGTCAACGCCGGATTTCGGTTTTCTCAGTCAACGCAGTGATCGGAATCAAGCGCCGTCCCGCCATCGAGAAGGATGTTACCCATGACAGGACCGCGTTCCGAGCGAGGAAAGCGAGGGATACTTGCGCAAGCTCGGCCATGCGGCCACCGACGACGATTCCCGTTGGCAAGTCCGTGCCAACGCCATCGCGATCGGCGGATCCATGATGATCCCTTGCGGAATCAAAAAAAAGCGTACTTTCCGAAGACTACGTCGAAAGTACGCTGATCTGGGATCGTTGTGAATGACGGACGGCGGGCATCCTCGAATCCGTTCATCCGATGGGTCGGGACGGGCGGCGGATGTGGAAAAGACGTTTCCGTGCACATGGCGCAAGTGGATCCGCGTTGCGCACGGAAGGATTGGGCATTCTTCGCGTTCTTCCATGCCGAACCCAAGGGGAAGAACGATCCGGGATTCGGCACTCCCGGCCTCCACAGAAGGACGATCGTCGGCGGATCGCCGATCTGTCGAACCGTCCGACGGCGAATCAGGACGATTTGTTCAGTCGACAGGCCGCTGAATGAAATTCAGTTGAAACGAGACGGTGCTTCCCTGGATCATCGCGCGTTCCTCTTCGGTCGACGGCATCCTGAGTCGAATCGTGACCGTGACGTTCGCCTGGGAAGAAACACCCGTTTCGACCTCGTGTTCGAACAAAAGCATGTCGTTCACATTCTCGTAGGTCGCGTTGGCGTTTCGGATCGTGACGTTCACGAGCTGGACCTCGAACTCATGTCCTTCTTCGAGGGCGACCGAGTAGCGGTAGCTGACCTCATTCACGTCGTTTCTTCCAAGAACGGCGCCGACCGGGACGAGGCGCTTCCCGGACGGAGCGGAGAGCTTGACGACTTGGGATGCGTAGGAATAGGCGACGGCATCGTTCCATTGCAGACCGGAGTCGTTCTCCAGCCAGTACTGATAGGTCAGATGGGTAGAGATGATGACGAAAAGGAAAACAAAAAAAGACACGAATAACTGTCGCATTGTGATCACTCCAACGTAAAAAATGTTTTGGAACGGCAACTGGCTATCCCTGAGGGACCCTATAGCTTTCCGTCGCCGGATTGCTCCGGTTTTGGCTTTATCAAACCAAGCCATTCATACATGGATGAAATGCACCAGTATGGCTAGTCTTTGATAACCCGATTATAGCATGTTTGGGAGAATTTGCAATAACCTGACGAAAATCCCGAATCATCGGCCTTTCTTTCGCGAAACGGGGGCGAGACGACGAAAAAACCACTCCGTGAATCGGAGTGGTCGTTGAAACGAAATTCCTTGAGGCGGATCAGCGGATCAGGTACAGCCTTCCCGTCCCGTCCTGCGCCCACAGGTCGTTTTCCGCGCCGAACGAAGCGGCGAACGTGTTCCACCACGCAACGCCGGGCATCGTCGATGCGTTGACGAGGGTGGCGGCGATTCCTCGCAGCGTGACATCCGGCGTGTAGATGATCGTTCCGGTGACCGATCGAAACGCCACCTTGGAATAATAGGTTCTCAGGAGCGTCTGCGAACCGCTCGAGGTTCCGATCGCGGTCCCGACATAACTTCGGTTCGCATTGGTCTGCGGGAACAGGCTCCCCGTGAAGAACGCGTCGGTCAACGACACGTTGGCGCTCGTCGATTGATTCTGACCGATGAATCCGCCCAGGTACCGGTTGGAATACCGCAGGTTGTACGTGCTGGACGTTTCCAGGGTATTCCTCGAGGTCATCTCCACGACGGCTCTTGAGATGGAGCATTTCGCCCCGCTGGCGACGCGGCCGACGATTCCCCCCGTATAGGACGAGGTCGGGTAGGAAAACACCTCGCCCTGCAGGTCGACGTCGGAGACCAGGACCTGGGCGCCGCTCGTGCCGATCGTGCCGATCAGGCCGCCGGCGTACGAGCTCTTGTTGAAGACCTTCAGGTTCGTCGTCTTGACGTCGTTCAGATGCACGACGGTGGAAGACGTGGTGACGCTGCCGATCAAGCCGCCGGCGCCGGCGGAACTGGTTCCGCGCACCCCGGAATCCACGACGGTGATGTCGGAAAGGGTGTTGGTCAGTCCGTAGACGTTGCCGGCGATCAACCCCGCCCGCAGGGAGGTTCCGCCGAGGGCGGTGGTTCCCAGGGTCAAGTACACGTTGGACAACGTGAGATTGTAGACGGATCCGCCGTACATCCGCGGGAAGATGCCGAAATACAGGTAGGAACCCGAGTTGCAGGAGATCGTCAGATTGCTGATCGTCTTCCCGTTGCCGTCGAGCGTGCCGCGGAAGACGACCGCGTTGTTGGTGCTGTTGTAGGTCCAGGTGAAGCCGGTGAAGTCGAGGTCGTTGAACAGGTAGTATCGATCGGTGGACGCGCTGTTGGTCTTCGTCGCGAAATTGTAGAATTCCTGCGGCGTGGTGATGGCGATGCCCCAGTCGCCGATGTTGACGTCGGTGTTCTGGGCGTTGATCGTGTTGTCCCAATACGAATATCCGATCATCCAGGTCGACGAAAAGCACAAGAAAACGACAATCGACAAAGCGATTCTGACGCCTGATCGTCTATTCATGATGCCGTTCGCCTCCTTCTCTTCATCGTTTCGCCGGCGGTTCGGGATGGTTCCGCCGCGTGAACAGCGAGCGGATGACCCGTGGCTATGCGGCGGTGTCTTCGTCCGGCTTTTCCGGCGTTTCCGATTCGATCAGCTTTTTCACCGGTTGCGGACCCCTGAAATAGGAAAAGAGCGCGTAGATGATGAGAACGTCAAGGATGATGACGACTCGGCCGATGGTCGATTGGGCGAACATCAGGATCGGTCCGATCTTCGGAATCGTTCCCACCCGGATGCCGACGATGTCGGAATCCGTCAGAATCCACGGATCGATGTCCTCGCTGACTTCCGGTTTGGTTCGATACGCCCTGCCATCATCGGTCGTCGTCACCGATTGGAGGTAATGGACCACCACATGTCTGTGCCCGTCCCCGGTGATGTCCGCGTAGAAGGCGATGATCTGCCCCGGTTCCAAGTCCTCGTATGCGACGTCGGTGTCGATGATGACGATGTCCCCCACGTTGATCACGGGTTCCATGCTGTCGGTGACGATCACGTAGGGATCGTACTTCGCGATGAACGGGACGTGGTTGAAAACGACGTAACCGATGGCGATGATGACGGCGACGCCGAGAACGAATCGGACGAATCCGACGACCTTCCCGTTCTTGAGGAGAGGACGTCTTTTCTTCTCTTTATTCAAGTTGACCACCAAAGAGTCATCCGGGAGGGGTACCCTCGCGGATGACTTCCTTTTTTCAGGTTGGAAAACCGCGAACGATTCGCCCGCGAATCAGGCGATGGAGGCGGTGAAGGTCAGGTCGAAGGTGATCGCCTGGTTCTTGATCACGTTGTAGATCGCGACCGTGGCGGGTTGATCCAGCGTGACCGTGACGGTGACCAGAACGTTGGCATCGTTGACGGTCGCGGACGCCAGGGAGATGTCGATGTTGACGAGATCGGCGTTCACGGTGGATCCGCCGATCTGGATGTTCGAGGCGACGACATCGAGGTCGAGGGCGGCCAACGCGGCTTCGTCGAGTTTCACGTTATAGGTCAGGACGATGGATGAAACGTCGTTGGCCTTCATGACGACGCCGGCGGGAACCAGCACCTTGCCGACGGGAGCGGTCGCGACCGCGGACACCTGGAGCGTCACGCCGTTGCCGATGTTGAGTTCTTCGGCCTGCTGCTGCTGCAGATTGTCCCAATAGGCGAACGCCAGACCGGTGCCACCGAGCAACAAAGCGACGATCAAAACTGCCAGCATCTTTTTCTTGAACATTTCTAGAATCCTCCGTTTTATCTTTTTTATTTTTCATGCCGCTTCCTTCCGAAAGCAACAAAAAAAGCCAGTTCGGGTAAATGATGGCAACTGGCTATCCCGGAGGGACCCTATAGCTTTCCGTCATCAGATTGCTCCGATTTTGGCTTTCGCATATCGCAGTGTTCTGTATGGGGAGATGATTTCTAAAGAAAAGGCCATCATCTCTCGAAGAGATCATGGCAACTGGCTACCATCCGTCGGAAGGCCCTATAGCTTTGCGTCACTGACTTTCGCCAGTTTTGCTATTTTCGTATATATTCTATGACTTTTCATCATCGATGTCAAGAGAAATATGAATAAAAAATCACTATATATTAATGCGATGTAAAGAATGAATGCGACCGGAAGGGACCGCACTCTTCCATCACCAAGATGAAACGCCGCGAAGAGGGGCGTTCATTCGGGGACCTCGGTCCTTTTCCGGACAGCCGCCGTGTTCTGCGGAAAAAGCTTCCGAAGTCCGTTTTCCTGGATTGATCGTCCGACCCGGAATGCCGGCGACTTCGATCCGACTCGTTTCCAGGCAAGGCGGGTCGACGATGAACCGCTTTTCATGGACATCCTCGAAAAAGATGGGATTCCGCACATCGTTCAAACACGAAACCTTCCATGGGTCGGGTATGTCTTCATGGCGGGCATCCAAGCATCCGTCAGTCTCCGAAAATGAGGTCGACCAGCTCCGGATGGTCGATGAAGGGATTGCGGTTTCCCTGGTATCCGAAGACGAGCTCGTTCCTCGCCCGTTCGGCGTCGTCCACGGGATCCTGCTCGTTCCACAAAAGGAGCGTCGCCAGATCCCCGATGTTCGAGGAATCGCTGGTCGTGAAGCCGTTCACGAGCTCGAGGTCGGGTTCTCCGCCCTCGCCCGCATATCGGACCGCCATGTAGAAGAGCATCCGGGCCACGTCGCCCTTGATCTCGTCGCGCGGCTCGAAGTACGATCCGCCGATGTAGTTGTAGGTCGAAACGCTGCCGTAGGTGTCGGCGACGAGCGTCGAGGCGTCGTGCGTCCCCACGACGCCGAAGTCGAGGTCGCCGCGGGCACCGTTCACCGACACGTCGGTCGCCCGGAGATGGTGGAGGTCGGTGTACCCGGGCAACGCTTCGTCGATGCCGTGGGACTGCGCCCAGACGTGCTCGCGGTTCCAGTAGTCCTGATTCCCGGTGCTCCCCACGAAGGTCTCCTTGTCCTGGCTTCTTCCCGTGTAGAACAGGAGGACGTTCGAAGCGTTCAGCGGGTCGGCGTCGGTCACCTTGAGGATGTCGACGATGGCGGTGTAGGAATACGATGTATGCCCGGAGACGATGTCGTTCAAGGCCGCCTTCAGCGCCGCTCCCGAGGTGATGCCGGTCGCGGTCGCGTAATAGTATCCAAGGTCGTTGTACGCATTCGATGCGTCGTTCCAGTAGGCCGTGTTCGAGAGTTCCAGCGGATTGACGCCGTAGGACTGGCTCGTGACGTCGTATCCCGCCGGATCGATCGTCACGGTGATGGTCCCGTTCCGTTCCGACATCCGGCTCTCCGATGTGCCGTTCCCGCCGGTGACGGCGTAGACCGGCAGGTTGTCGGAATAGGTGTAGATCCTGGAAAGGGCGACGTAGGTAGGATGCGAGTATTCGTTCCCGAGGAAGTCGCCGTTGGTCACGATCGCCACCTCGGGGGTGATCGCCGACAGGAGCGCGGCGGTCGTGCCGTTCGCGGTGCCGTGATGGCCCATCTTGAAGATGTCCACGTCGCCCGCGATCGGCCCGTAGACGGCTTCCTGGTTCTGTTCGGCGTCGCCGTTGAAGAGGACGCGCGTGCCGAAGGCGTCGAGCACGAAGACGATCGACGAGTAGTTTGCGTTCGCCGTCTCCAGATAGGTGGTATCGATGAACTCGAGGGTGACGCCGGTCGCAAGCTCGATTTCGGGAGTCGCCCAGCCGATGATGTCCATCACATGATAGACGGTGATCCCGGGCTCCGATGTGACGATACCCTCGAAGGTATTCCGAAGCGTCGTGGCGATCGATGCGGGCGTCGAATACAGGATCGCGTAGTCCACATCGAAGTTGGAGAAGACGACGTCCATCCCGCCGATGTGGTCGGCGTCCTGATGGGTCGCGATCACATACTCGATGACTCCATCGGTCACGTTCGCCTGCAAGAACGAGAGCAGCGCCCCTTCGGACTCCGAGGCGTTTTCGCCGGAGTCGATCAGGACGTCGATGTCGCCGTACTGGATCAGCGCCGCTTCACCGGGGCCTCCTCCGGTCGTGCCGATGTCGATGTAGTGGACCTCGACGGATCCGGAAGACGGGATCGCGGTGACGGTGTACGGGTAACTGTCGGTTTTCCCTGAATAGGTGACTGTCATGGTCGCCGATCCGGCGACGGACGTCGAGAAGCCCGTGACCATGCCTTCGGTGATCGAGACCGTCGTCGCCGTGCCGTCGGAGTAGTAGGCTCTCAGGTAGGCGCCGCCGACGCTGAGCGAGGATCCTTGGACGTAACTGTAGGAATTGAAATGAGCCTCGATAGATCTAACGATCGGAGACGATCCCGCCCCGGTCATGGTGTGGGTATCGAGTCCGGTCGAGTAGTCGATGTCATTACCGTCCCATTCGACGGAGGGATCGAAGGCACTGGTCGATGCGGTTCGTCCGCCGGTCACCGTCGACTTTCTGATCAGCGTGTTGTCTGCGGTCGAGGTCGAACCGGATCCCCACTCGGTTCCGGGATCGACGCCAACCTGACCGATCGAGTCGACGACTGCACTCCCCTTGACGAGTTCTATCGCATCGTCGCCATTGTAAAAGGATGCGGCTGACGCGTAGTCAGTCATGCCCAAGATCGTCGCATTCGCCGAATCATCAGATACGACATATACCGCACCATTCGGGAGGCTTCCACTCAATGAAATGGAGGTCCCCGCTGAAGTTGAACCATTAAAATACATCTTCACCGAATACGCCGATAGATCAACTGTCGTTCCGGTGCCGTTGTAGATGGCGATCGCCTTGTTGTTGCTGGACCCTTCGATGTAATACGAGAAGAACAGGTCGGTTGCCAAGACGCCACCGTCGACCGCAGGCATTTCGTCGTAGACCGTCATCAGGGCGCCGGCGGCGTCCTTGACGACGACGTACGCCCTGACCGACGCGGAGGAAGCCGTCGCAACGGAGATGACGAATTCGTTGGTGATCGGGTTGTACTTCGTCCCCTGAATTCGGGTCACTCCGCTCGATGACAGGTCAAGAACCTGATCGGCCGATGCGGATACTAGGAATCCGTGCTCGATGAGGGTGTACCCGGCAGGAAGCTCAAAGTGGCCGAGGAACGTATTGTAACCGGATCGGAGGGTCGTCGTTCCGATCATGGCGACCATCGGATGGTCGATCCTTTGGGTTGCCGTATAAACCGCTTCGATTGTGGTGTTCTCGAGGATGGTGAAGGTGAACGTCGAATCGAGGGACACGACTTCGCCGCCGATCGCCCAGTGGTCGAAATAGAGTCCCGACGCCGGAGCGTCCGCGACGACGGTCGCGTAAGTGTTGTACGCATAGGTTCCGTCACCCGCACCGTTCGTCACTTCAAGCGCGTACGAAGTCGACCCGCTTGCGACGTACTGGAGCGTGAAGACGGTGTTGGCGACGATGTTCGTGAGTGGCTTGTCCCATGGCGTCGAAGCGACGACATATCCCGGCTTCGACGGCAAGACACCTGGATCGGGAAGTGTCGCGTTTCCCCCAGGAAGGACATACTGAATTTCGATGACCTTTCCGTTGGTATCGACGAACACCGCGGCCACCTTGTCGTCGGGGCGGAAGACGCCGACGAGCGTCGTCGTCGAGGTGACGACGAACGCATGTCCGAGCGGCAGGTCGGTGCGGATGGCGCCGTTGTAGATCCAAAAGGCGAAGGTATAACCCGATTGGCTCGTGAGGTTGCCGGAGAACGAGACCGAGGAACCGTATGCCTGACCCGTCACCGTGCTTGTGATCGTATTGTCTTCGTCAAAATACGAAACGACGGTCACGGAGACCGGTGATTCGGCATGGACCGAAGATTGTCCAAGGACGTACATCCCCAGGAATAAGGCGATCAGGATCAAAATCATCTTCTTCGTCCGGCTCATCAAGCACCTCGTAATATTGCTATACTATATATTGTACCAAACAATATGAATTGGTGGTATAAAAAGCGCCATGTGTTGACATGGCGCTTAATGAATTGGATAAAGGCTGTTACCAAGGGACGTAAGTCGAGTTTCTCGGCGTTGGTGTACCGGCTAGAAAGTCTGTAGCATTTTGATCTGTATCAAAAAAGTAGTTCTTTCGTGCAACCGAGCTGGTATTGCTTGGGGCGGGAGTCGGTCCTGTCCCTTCATATCCATTCGCCGTTGTACCATATCCAACAAAATCAACCACACCTGCCGCAGATGATGGATTTGCACCTGTTAGCACAGTCGTATTCGATACCAGAGCAACTTTACCGGAGGAACCTCCCATCGCGATTGTACCGACGACCTCGGGCGTAGGTAGATCAGTCGTTCCTCCAGTCCCTGCAGCTTCTTGGATAAGGAAATAGCAGTATGGTTTAATTGTGCCTGTCAAGTTTGTCTTGTTCGTCCAAGATGTACCAGTTGCGCTGGCATATTGAACCGAATAGCCCGCTAGCGAAATTGGTTTTGCTGTAGTATTGTACAACATAATAAAGTCATTCTTATATATTGCTCCAGTGTTGCCCCCGCCGCCATATACTTCGGCAATGATGACGGTTTCTCCATTGGCCAGTGAGATATCACTATATGCAATCTCAATGCTATCGCCATCATTGTAGATGAGATACCCGCGGGCTGTCTTGACATTCGCGGTCTGGAAAGACATCATGAACTCGCCAGTCTGGCCATTGTACTTTTCGCTTCTATACTTGTTGCTGGCGGTATCAATATTGATCGAGGACTGGTAGTCTGACGAAGTCAGTATTCCGTATTCGATCAACGAATACCCAGAAGGCAGGTCGAACTGTCCTTTGAAACTGACATACCCGTCGCGCAGCGACAACGCATCGGAGATCGAGATGACCGCAGCTGGGGTGAGTGGGGTTGCTAAGTAGACCGCAGTCGGATAGATGTTGTCCAACATCGTCGTATAGAATACACGGTCATACGAGATGATATGGGTGCCGATCGCCCAATGGCTGAACGGATTCGTTCCATCGGTTTCATCCGCGGTCAGTTGTGCGACTTCGTTGAATGCGTACAAATCTTTGTTTCTAGCGACATTCGCTACATTGCTGAATGTCACAGAGAACGTATTGGCATTCGAAAGCACATATTGTAAAATGATTGCCTTGTCTTCGGTCACGCTAGTGTACGTTCCAGACCACTTCGTATCGGCAAACGTATATCCGATTTTGGTATAGGTGTCGGTCGACGGCGGCGTGGCATCCGCACCGCTCTCGACATACTGCACCTCGCCGATGAGTTTCCCATTCGAATCCATGAAGACGACGGCGTAGGATCCGGTCGGTTTGAAGATCGCATGCAAGGTCATGGAATCCGTCACCGTGAATTGATAATTCACCGCGAGATCCTTGCGGACGACGCCGTTCACGATCCAAAACGCGAAACTGTAATCGGGATAGGATCCGCTTGTTGGGTCGATCGAAATCTTCGAACCATACGCCAGCGCGGATGTATCCATATCGACGGTATTCCCAGCTCCAAAATGAGAGGTCACATCAACGACATAGGTGTTACCGATCGGACTCGCAGCTTCGACACGAACACCGAACTGCCCGATGTAGACCGCGGCTAACAGGAATGTAGAGATGATAATAGCTAACTTTTTCATCGTCATCCCTCCTCAGTAGATCTCTTCGCCGCACAGCGTGGCGGAACCGAAGTCCCCGCTGGTGGCGATGCTTTCGTCAAGTTCGAAGGTGACGATCTCGATCGTCGGCTGCTCGTACGGCTTGCGAATTTCAGGTTCTTTGTTCACCATGCTGTTTCCCTCCAATATCTGTTTATTCTGTATATACATTTATGTTGATTTTACCATATCCAATGATGAATGTCGCTACCATTTTTCGTAAATTTTCCGAAAATCGACATGAAAATCATCGATGTCGCTCACAATCCCGCGACCGTTTCCTCAATATTGAATCGAACAAAAAGGAAGGATGCTTTCGCGTGAAAGAAAGCATCCTTCCTTCTCATAATCCAAGTCTTCTGAACAGGTCCGCCCGATCGTCGATCGCGGCGTCATCGACCCGCAGGTTCCTGACCTGACGCATCGTCCGACCTGTCTGGCGGAACAGCTTCGTCCACCACCGTTGGATCCAGGCGATCGGCAGGAGCCATCCCCTGGTCCTGAGGTAGGCATACTGGTCCCGGAGTGCCTTTCGGGGCGGAAAGGCGACGCGGATTAGGTAGGAGACGCGTCCTTTTCCTGTGGATCCCCGCTTCATCGTCTCCCGTGTCATCCCGACCGCCTGCTGGTTGAAGCCGGCGGCCGTCCCATGGACTCCGGACGTCGCGATGTAGGCGACGATCTCGTCGATGAATGCCGGATCGCTCACCGCTTCTTCGTCCAGCGACGGGACCGGATCGATCCCGAAGAGGATCCGGTTCAACGACATGACGTTCGCGCAGAACCGATCAAGTCTCGAATGTTCGAGGAGCGTCTTGAGACTTTCCTGATCGATGTGTGCCTGCATTTTCCCGACGTATAGACCGATGTCCAGGATTGATCGGAGGCCGATGCCCGACGAAAGGAGATGCTTGGCCAGATGTCTCAGGAGATGAAGGAGGAAATACTCCGGTTCGAAGGCGAACCGCGATCCCCGTTCACGCTTCGCATGAGCCCACGGATCGGAGAAGACGTGCCATCGTTCCTCGTCAGATTCGACGTCGATCGATCGGTGCGCCTCGACGATCAGGTCGCGATCCCTCATGAAGATGTCGTGAGCCTCCATGTCCATGTGGTGCTGAAACCCGATTTTTTCGACGAAGAGGGCTCTCGCCTTCTCCATGTCTTCTCTTCGGAACAAGACGTCGATGTCCCCCATCGCCCGCATGTACGGCTCGGGGTAGCATTCCTTCACGACGACGCCCTTGAGATAGAGGTGGTCGAGTCCGACTTCGTCGCAGGCGCGGTCGAGTTCCTCCACCGCCGCCCTTTGGGCGACGTCCCTGGCCTGATACCGGAGCCAGTCTCCCTTGAAGCGTTCCCTGATCTGAATGGGAAGATCGCTTTCCTTCAGCGCGGGATAGACCATCCCCGACAGGCCGTTCTCGCGCGCGAGCTTGAAGAACGCGATGGGATCGGAAGCGATCGTCGGCTGCGCTTCGCCTTGAAGCGCGGTCCGCGTGAGGGACGCGAGTTCCTCGATCAGCCGTTCCATCGCTTCAACCTCCGCGCGATCCCGAGAAGCAGGTACCGGATCGGTCTCAGGAAACGCCAGAGCCGGACCCGGCGGAGATACTTCGGATCGTCGGCTTCTGTCTTCTTCCCGTCGGTCTCGTGCGCCGTGACGACGGCCTTCACCGAACGTTCCGCGACGAGTTCGCAGGATCGGAGGCCGTCGCCCTCGGTCCGGTAGTATTTCCCTTTCCTGCCGACGACGCGATGCAGGACGATCGCCCCCGAACCGGTCTCGTACAGAATCACGGCGTACTTTCGGATCGGAAACGATGGCGACGAAAGCGTCACGGTCGTCTTCCCGTCAATGAAAAACGGGCGCATGCTTGTGCCCTTCACGGTGATCGCGGCTTCCTGTCCGGCGGCGAGCCGTTCCTCGACGAGGGGCATCAGGTCCTTCATCGAGACGACGACCCTATTCATCGAGCAGGAGTTCATGTTCCCGCAGCTTCGCGAGGAATCCGTCGACGTCCGCCGTCGCGCGCTCCGCGTCGACCGCGTACGTTTCGAGGAGCGCTGCGACGAGCGTCGCCCGCGTCGCGCCCTTCTCGAGCCGCTCCCACAGGAACCGCCCCGTCTTGTTCAGGGTGATGATGCCGTTGAAGTCGACGGCGGCGGCGCCGGTCGGGACGACGACGTGCTGGCCGGCGACGTCTCTGAGCAGATAACCCGGTTTGATCCTCACTTGGATGCACCTCCGTAAATGCGTTCATACACAATGTCGAACGTGTGTTTCGTCATGTCGGCGCGCAGTTCGAACAGGTCGGCTTCCTTCAGGATCGCCGCGATCGTCGTCGCGGCGTTCTCCACGAGCCTCCCGTCGCGCGGCCGGTAGCTGTTCCGGTAGAGTTCGCGCAACTTCTCCGCTTCACTCATCTCGACGGTCCGGACGACCTCGTCCTGGGCGAGGAAGACGATCGCCCGCAGCGGATACGAGGCGTTCTCGTGCTCGGCGTTCTTTCCCGCCCACGGCGTGCCGTGGACGACCAGTCGCCCGTCCCTGAGGCTGATCAGGGGCTTGTCGTCGTTCAGGATCGCGACGTCCTCCGCGTACGTCTTCCAGAGGTTCGCGTGCGTCGACTTGCCGGTCCTCGAGGGGGCGGAGAAGAGGATCGCCTCGCCCTTGCATGCGACCGCCGCCGCGTGCAGCGGCAGGAGCCCCTCCTTCAGGGCGACGTCGAGGAAGCACTGTCCGGTGGACAGGTAGACGATCTCCGACATCCGGTCCCCGTAGCGTTCGTCGAGCAGGATGCGCGACGCGCGGTAGTCCCTCGCGACGAGCTGCGCCTGCTTCACGTAGGTCCCGTCCTCGGACAGGACGTAGAGTTCCGTTCCCTCGGCCGTCTCGTACAGGCGGTTCCGGCCGAAGACGATCGACGGTCCGGTCGAAGGGAGGATGATGTTCGAGACGATCTCCGCTTCGATCTCGTAATCGACTGGAGAACCGTCGGGAAGACGGTAGGCGTCGATCCGGCCGTCGAGGAAGCCGGAGGGCGGATACGAGAGCCGAATCGGGATGCCGGCGACGCGGTATTCACCCATCGCGGCGCCTCCTTCGCTCGATCGCGAGCTCGCGGAGATAGCCCGGGCACTTCGAGGGCGAGCCCTCGAGCGTGCGCCGCGCATGGCACTGCAGGCAATCCGCATAGAGGTCGCAGGCCAGGCAAGAGACGCAGGACGGAATCTTCTCCATGCGTTCCGCGAGTTCCTTGAACGTCTTCACGTAATTCTCGGGATCGAAGCTCTTTCCGGGAACGGACACGGTCGCGCACGGCTGCATCCGTCCCTCCCACGTCACGAAACAGCCGCTCTTCAGGGCCGGACAGGTGGAATGGCGGGTTTCCGTCTCGATCGTCTCGCCCGCCGGAAACGCCGCAAGGATCCGCGCCTCGAAGTCGGCGACCTCCCAGGGCGAGAGCCTTAGGCTCGTGTCGCCGAGACCGTCGTGCCGTCCCGGCCCGACGTAGAGCTGATAGCCGAGCTTCATCCCCTTGTTCTTCACGTAAGTGATCAGGGAATCGAGTTCCTCGTAGATCGGCCGGATCGGGATCGTGCGGAGCGCGACGGGGATCCCGATCGAGGCGAGGACCTCGATCCCGGTCTCGACGTCGCGGAAGCCGTTCTTGTTTCCGGTGACGGAAAGGACGGAAGCGGCGTCATGGCCGTAGAGGGTGATCCCGACGAACTCGGGAGGACGATGCAGGAAGGTCTGGAGAACGTTTCCGTCGACGAGCGAAGCGTTCGTGTAGACGGTGATCTTGACGCCGAGGTCGTAGAGGAAGTCGTAGAGTTCGCAGAAATCCGGACGGGACAACGGTTCTCCGCCGGTGAGGAGGGCGTAGAGCAGACCGCCGTCGACGGCGGCGCGGAAGGTCTTCTTCCACCAGTCGGTCGACTTCTCGCGGACCGGAACGGATTCGCGGACGTAGCACATCGGGCAGGCGAAGTTGCACCGCGGAGTGAGTTCGAACTCCCCCGCGGCGGGGATCTTCTCCTTTGCGGCGTTTTGCAGGATCGTGTGTTTCAGATCGGCGTATCCGGGCATCGGACTCTCACCTCCCATTCCTATTCTATCAAAAGAGCGGGCAGTCCGCCCGCTCGTTTCGGCTTTGCTTACGCCGACGGCTGCGGCAGGCGGATGAAGACGAAGGCGAGCGTGACGTCGTCGTTCGCCCTCAGGGTGATTCCCAGGATGAGGGCCGTCCGGTCGGGTTCCATCGCGAACTTGTTTTGGACGTAGGCGGCGCTGATGACGACGCGCGTTCCGTCGATCAGGTAGTCGGCCGCAACGATGTCGTTGCCGGAAACGCCTTCGACGAACCCGTCGTAGACTTCGAACTCGAGGACGATGTCCGCTCCCGAGAAGACGATCTGGCCCGAGGAGACCATGTAGGGCGCGCGGTCGTCGACGACCGAAAGCGAAAACGCGAACGATCCCTCCGTCGTCAGGACCAGATACTCATACTCTCCGTAGTCGAACGTGTCGAGGAAAGAAGCGGGGAACGTGATCACGTTCCCGTCGAGCCGTTCGTCGGAGTCCGGCATCGGGCATCCTGCGTACCAGATTTCCTCGACGGTCCCCGTCTCTTCCGACAGGTCGAGGACGACGTCGAAGGGCGCGCTCTTGTCGAAGGAAGCTTCGGCTTCGCCGAGAACGTTCAGGTACGTATGGTAGTAGACGGGAAGCGACGGGTCGGAGACGATGCCGTTCCCATAGAGGGACGACACCGTGATGAGATAGACGGCGTTGACCTGGAGGGGATTCAGGTCGAAGGAGGAATACGGGACGTCCGTGTCGATGCCGTTGACGGTCACGCGGTAGCCGACCGCGTTTTCCGTCTGGTTCCACCGGAGGGTGAGTCCGTCGACGCGGACGTCGAAGGGAACCGTCGGATGGTTCAGGATGAAGAAGTCGAACATCTCGGAATAGTCCGACCGGCGGACTCCGTCGACCGCCCGGATGCGGATCCCGTAGGCGCTGTCGGGGTAGGAGGACATGTCGTAGGAGGTGCCGTCGACGGCGATCTCGACGCCGTCGATCTCGAGGACGTAGGTAGCTGTCTCGGACACCGGCGTCCACGAAAGGAGTTCCTGCGCGTTCATGTACAGGTCCGAAGGCGCATCGAGTGGTGCGAGCGTGACCGTCGTCACGGTCGCGGTCGTGGCTTCGGCGGTCGTCGTCCCCGTCGTGGTCGTCGCGGTCGTCGTGACTGTCGATACAGTCGTCGACGTCGAAACCGTCGACGAGGTCGACTGCGTCGTGATCGAGGTGCAGCCCGCGAGGGCGGAAAGCGTGAGGATCAGCACGAGGAAACGTCTCTTCATGGGGTTGGGCCTTTCGGAATGCCGCTTTGGATTATTATAACACCGGATCGTGGAATCCGGAACGTTTTCATGGGAAAAGAAGGAGCGCGGCCCCGCCCCGCGAGGCGCGGGGCCGCTTTCCCTTGTTCAACCGTTTCGAGGCATCGGCTCAGAACGGCTTGACGTAGATGAAGCTGGTCGGGATGCCGGTGACGCGGACGGCGACGTCATCGGCCGTGACGCTGTGGTTGTTGCTGAAACGGACGTTGTCGACACTGATCAGACCCCATCCGGACGTCGTATTGTCGGACAGTTCGACATAATACTGCTTTCCGACGGTCAGGTATGATGTGACGTCGTACCAGTGCGCGTCGGCGCCTCCCCCGGTCTTTCCGCTCAGGTTGTTGCGACGGACGAGGCGTAGGACCTCGATGTTCGTGCCGAGTTCCTTGATCGAGACGAAGAGCTGCTTGTCCTGCGAGATATTGCCTTCCCAGCTCCACTTCAGGTAGTCGTAGGTGTCGTCGTAGGTGAAGCGCGATGAACGCACGACGCCGAGGCAGGAGTCGCCGCAGGACACGTTGGTACGCGCGCGTTCAGACCACTGGAAGATGCCAGCCGGGTCTTCCCAGTTGCTGACAGTGGCCGTCAGCGCGTTGCTGACCGTGTACGTCGAGGCGCCGATGGCGGGGATGTTCGGCAGGATGTTCGTCGCCGTCTGGTCCGATCCCGGAGTCGGTGCGACCGCGTGATAGGTCACGAGGCTGTCGAAGGCGACGATCGACCAGTTGTATCCGGCGGTATCGGCGAGGATGACGTAATAGGTTTCGCCGGTCGTTCCGACGGATCCGAGATCGAAGTAGTACTGGTACAGGAACGCCTTGGCATAGGTGATCGACGAACCGTATTGGGTCGAGGCGATCGTCGTGTTGTTGAAGTTCGGATTGCCGAAGCGGGCGATCTCGGTGTTGTCGGACGTCTTGCGGACGGATACGTAGGCGAACGCGTTGGACTGGCCGCCACCCATCTTGAAGCTGATCCAGCCGGATCCGCCGAGGACGAAGTCGGACGACCGCAGATAGCCCATGCGTTCGGTGTACTGGTTCATCGTATCCTTGTTTCCGGATCCGATGCCGGCGACATACGAGCCGTCGCCGTCGTAATACGACGTATTCGGCGTATCGCCTTCATATGCCGTGTATTGCGTGGAGTTCGTGATCACGGCGTCGGCGAACGCCTGCATGCCGCTTTCGTCCTTCCAGAGCGAGTAGCGGTTCCAGCCGACGATCGTGCCGGTCTCGAAGCCGCCGTTCACGACGTTGTAGGCGTTCTCGCTGTAGACCGTCACGAGTTCTTGCGAGGCGTTCTTGCAGACGAGGTAGCCGCGGTAGGAACCGGCGTTCGCATTGGCGACGGAGATGACGAACTCCTTCGTCGAAGACGTATACTTGGTGGACTTGTTGCGGATGACGGAGGCGGTGCCGATGTCCGTCATCGCGTTCGCCGCCGCGGTCGTGACGACGCCCCACTCGACCAGCGTGTAGCCCGAAGGCAGGGTGAACTGGCCGATGAAGGTCTTGTAGCCGGAGCGCAGGGCGAGGTCGTTGGTGAGGAACACGCGCGGCTGGTCGGCGGGCGCCGAGGTCGCATAGTACGCGGTGACCGTGACGTCCTCGACGACCGTGAACGACCAGGTCGAGGAGTAGCTCACGGTCTGGTCCTGCATCTCCCAGTGGTGGAAGGTCTGCCCGTCGGGGGCGGCGTTCGCGGTGACGGTGGCGACCGCGTTGTAGGCGGTCGATCCGCCGCCGGTGCCGTTTTCGACGGTGACGGTGTAGTAGGGATCGCCGGTCTTGGCGTACTGCAGGACGGTGACGGTCGGGGCCGTGACCGTCGCGAAGGCGACGCTCCACGGGGTCTCGGAGACGCTGTAGCCGAGCTTCGTGGGAAGCGATTCGGGCGCCGTCGCGGCGCCGTCCGGCAGGACGTACTGGATCTTGAGCATCTCGCCGTTGGAATCCATGAAGACGACCGGATACTGGAGGGTCGTCGAATTCGTGCCGTTCGGGTAGAAGATCGCCTTCAGGTCGAGGTTCGACGTCATCGTGAAGGCGTGGTCGATCGGCAGGTCGGTGCGGACCTCGCCGTTCACGATCCAGCAGTAGAACGTGTAGCCGGTGTAGTCGGCGATCTTGTTCGTGACCGAAAGCGTGGTTCCGTAGGTGCTGGTCACGTTCTGCGACGGATCGTTGTCGCCGTCGAAGTACGACGTGACCGTGGCCGTGACCGCTTCCGCGGTCTGCTGCGTGCCGCCGAAGACGGCTTCCTCGCGGATCCGCGAGGCGTCGACCTGAAGCGCGGCGAAGCCGGTGAGGGTGAGGACGAGGGTGAAGACGCAAAGCAACAGTTTCTTCATCGCCGGCCTCCTCAGTAGATCTCTTCCCCGCACAGCGTGGCCGAGCCGAAATCGCCGCTCGTGGCGATGCTTTCCTCGAGCGTGAAGACGACGACCTCGATCGCGGGGGTCTCGTAAATCTGCTTTTCCTTTTCGGAAAGGTTTTCTTTCATCCTTCCACTCCTCTTTCAAGACATCGATGATTGACGGATATGTTCTTTGCGGCGGACCGCCAGGTGTCTTCTCCGGCCGATCGAACCGGAGAAAGCGATGGTGAAGCGACGGAAGTCGATGCGATGGTGCCGGATGCGGTCGATTCTGCCAATAGCCGATTCCTCCTTCTATCTCTTGTTCCTCAAACCCTATTCTTCCCAGGCGAGGCGGATCAGCGCCCCGTCGAAATCCCAGACGTCCGGCGCGGCGGCCGCGATCGCGGCCAGAAGCGCCGCATCCAGCGGGGCGATGCCGTCGCCCCTGCCGACCGTCGGATTCCCGATGCGGTCGAGCGCGGCGTCGGAATAGCCGCAGCGTTCGAACAGGTTCGCGTACGTCCCGCCCGGGGTCGTGCCGGCGAAGCCGCCGACGCGGACCTCGGGGGACGCGTTGTTCCAGGTGACGGTCGCGATCGAAAGACAGCGGACGACCCTGACGTTGTAGCCCTCGACGCGGCCGGCGAAGCCGCCCGCGACGACGAGGCTCGCGCGTTCCATCGGTCCGGCTTCCACCGTTCCGTCGACGTAGGAATCGTAGATCGCCCCGTAGCCCAGATACCCGACGAAGCCGCCGACGTATCCGAATCCGGAGATGCTTCCCCACACGGAACATTCGCGGATCTCCAGTCGATTGTCCATGATCATCCCCGCGAAGCCGCCGGTCGGGGTCGCTTCGCCGCCGGCGCCCGCGATGCTTCCGAGCACGGTCGAGCGGGTGACGGAAGCATCCGCGTCGGACGCCTCGAAGCGTCCGGCGAAGCCGCCGGTCGTCATCCAGGCGGTGGAAACCGTGCCCTGGAAGACCACGCCGTCGACCTGGCAGTCGCGGACGGTCCCGAAGACGCCGCCGGCGGCGCCGGTCCCGTTGCGGGAGGTCACGTCGATGGCGAAGAGGACGCGGACGTTCTCGATGTCGGAACGGATCGCGGAGCCGGCGAGGCCGCCGGCGGAAACGTCCATGGTCCCGCTGTCGACCACGATCGTTCCGGAGAGCGTGAGGTCCCTGACGACGGCGCCATCGAGGATCCCGAAGAAGCCGAGACGGGCGCCGTCCGCATCGATCTCGATTCCCGAGACCGTGTGTCCGCCGCCGTCGAACACGCCCGTGAAGTCGAGCGGTTCCCACGGCTGCGACAGGATGATGTCGGCCGCGAGGGTGACGGCGCCGCCATGGACGGCGCGCAGCTGCATTTCGGTCCAGACGACGGTCGACGAAAGATAGACGCGCAGGCTGGCGGGCGAAGGCAGGTGGACGAGCGACGTCGCGACGACTTCGAGATAGGCGCCGGAACTCGCGACGAGGCTCGCGGGGACCGTCCAGGAAGTCTCCGACACGCTCGCATAGGGCTGGCCGTTCACGAGGATGTCGTAGCCGTCGGCCCCTTCGACCGGATCGAAGGTAAGGGTTCCCGCGGAATACGCGGCGTTTCCGGGCGTCGCGAGGGTGAGGGTCGGGAAGATCAGGATGGCGGAACCGAAGCCGGAATCGGCGAAGGCCTCGCCGTCCGCGACGGCCATCACGCGGACGGTGTGGCTGCCGGCGTAGCCGTAGCGCAGGTCGATCGATGCGGTCGTCGCGGCGTATTCGTCGTCGCCGACCATGATCACGTAGGAAACCGCGTCCTCCACTTCGTCCCAGACGATCGCGCCGCCGGAAAGGCGGATGTTGCCGGGGACGGGAAGCGTCGTGCGGATCCGGAGAATTTCGGAATAGGGACTCGAGACGATCCAGCCGTCGGAGCGGCCGACGGCGAGGACCTGCACGTCGGCGGCGGTCCCGGCCGGGATCTCATAGGCGGTCTCGAGGGTCGGGTATTCGACGCCGTCGATCAGGACGACGTAGCCGGTGGCGTGCGGGACGGCGTCCCAGCGGACGGATCCGCCATCCTGGGCGAGGTCGGCGGGCGCAGCGAGGCGGATCACCGCGATCGCGTTCACGGTGTCCGACCATTCCGTCTCGGATTGGTCGTCCTTCGCCTTGACGGCGAGGGCGACGGGACCGAAGAGGTCTTCGGGGAGGGTCGTCGAAGTGTCTTCGACGTCATATTCGACGTCGTCCACCTTGAGGACATAGCCGGTCGCGCCGTCGACCGCATCCCAGGAGACGGTGCGTTCGGAGAGATGCAGGCCGGCGGGGACGTCGAGGGCCTTCCGGCAGCCGGAGAGACCGAGGAGAAGGAGGAGGGACAGGAGGATCGTCGACAGGCGCTTCATCTCGTTGTTCCTCACTTCGGGGTCGAGACGGCGGTGCCGTCCACGACCGTATAGACCGACGGATGGTTCAGGTTCTCGTGCGTGTCCGCATCGCGGACGAAGGCGACGACGTAGTACTGCGCGGGCAGGGATTCGATCAGGGACAGGTCGACGGCGACGTCGACCGGGATCCCGGTCGAATACTTCCCGAGCGCGGTCCGCGAGAAGTGCGGGACGGCGTAGGGCGAGACGACCGCATCGAGGAGGGTCCCGTCGAGCGCATGAACCTCGAGGACGAACTCGACCGATCGGTCCGACTTGTCGGCGCCGTAAGCCTTGTTCAGCGCGAGCGTCGAGGCGGTGAGGACGCTGCCGTCGAGACGGAAACCGGCCGCGCCGGCCGCGAAGTCGGCGCGCGCGGTCGCGACCGCGACGTACATGTCGCCCGCGCCGTAATAGAGGTACCAGGTGTTGTCGTGGCGGATCATCGAGTCGGCGAACATGCACTTGCGGAAGAGGCCGTAGTCGATCTTGTTGGTGTCGGTCGGATGCATCGCCGGTTCGTTCAGGTCGAGCCTGAGGTTCGTGAGCTCGAACGGGTTCGACTTCGTCGTCTTGAGGACGCCGAGGGCGTAGAACCAGCCGGAGACGTTTTCCTGCTCGTTCTGGAGGTTCCCGTCGGAAAGCCGGCCGCCGCCGTACATCAGGTAGATGTCCGTATCGTCTTCCCCGTAGAGGTTCGTGAGCGCCATGCAGGACTCGTTGCCGTTCGTGAAGTCCTCGACGTCGTTACCGCCGAAGCCGGCGACGGCGACGTCGACGATGTCGGCGGCTTCGATCCGAAGGACGTCGGAGGTGAAGCCGATCTTGGTGTAGCCGCCGTCCTTCATGTAGATCATGTACACCTTTCCGGCATGACCCGGACGCGGGTCGGTGATCATGACCGCGTTCCCTTCCGGATCGGTCACGAAGGTGCCGCTCTTGATCGCCCCGCCGTAGTCGGGGGCGATCCGTCCGACCTTGTAGAAGGTCGAAAAGTCGTAGGTGTAGATGATTCCCTCGCGGGTGACGGAATTGTCGTACATCGTGTAGGTGATGTAGTAGGTGGTCCTGCCGCCGCGGTTCGGATCGCGTTCGATCTTGAACATGCGCGGATCCTCGAGGCCGCCGCCGGCCTCGTCGTTCGTGGTCGGCCAGGCGATCGGGTTGTCCTCCCCGCGCGTGAAGTCGATCCCGTCGTAGGAATAGGCGTAGGCGAGGGTGGACATGTGGCCGAGCGGGTATTTGTCGCCGAAGTAGTGGTTGAAGTTGTCGGGGAGTTCGGCGCGGTAGATCATGTGGAAGATGCCGTTCTCCTCGTCGTAGACGACGGCCGGGTTGTAGGTTCCGAACGACTCGAAGCCGGGGATGTCGCCGTCCGCGATCGAGGCGAGGTCGGTGACGACCCCGTCCGCGTCGCGGATCCGCCCGATCGGGGCGAGGATCAGCCCGGAGGGATTCAGGGTGATCGAGGACATCGCCGTCCAGGCCGGGGCGTCCTTCGAGAACTCCATCGGGTTCCCGAGGGGGACGGAGGGGATGGATGACCAGTCGAAGAGTTCGAACGAGTAGATCGAGAAGGTCGAATCGTAGGGGAAGCGGCCGGTGTCCTTGGTGACCTGGCTGGTCTCGCGCTGGACGAGCTCGAGCTTGAGGTAGCGGGCCGAGACATCGTTCGACAGAGGCAGGAAGTCGACCTCGCCGAGGCCGACGTCGGAACCCGTGACCTTCGTCCAGCACGCGTCGGCGCGGCCGGGGGCGACATCCGGTCCGTCGCAGGCGTAGACGTCGAAGATGCGGGCGAACGAGACCTCCCAGCGGATCTTGACGAGGTCGAAGGTCTTCGTCGAACCGAGGTCGAAGATCGCATGCTGGCCGTCGGCGGCCGCCGAGGCCCAGCGGGTCGACGCGACGTTGTCGGTCATGTGGGAGGCGCGGTGGACGGCCTCGGCCTCAAACGACGAGACATTCGCGGTCGCGCCGACGGCGAGGTCCTGCGGACCGTAGACCTCGAAGGAATAGAACGAATAGCCGTAGCCGGTGGCGCGGCTGACGCCCTGGAAGCGGACGAAGCGGCATTCGATCCAGGCGTCGAACGTGATCTCGTCGACGGTTCTCTGGGTGTTTTCGACCGTGGCGACGGTCTGCCACGTGACGGCGTCCTGCGACATCTGGATCTCGTACTTCGAAGCGTACGCGGCCTCCCAGTCGATCGTCACCTTCCCGACCTTCTCGAGCGAGCCGAGGTCGACGTAGAACCAGGCGTCGTCGCGCGCCTCGCTCGCGTAGCGGGTCGCGGGGTCGGCGTCGACGGCGCGGACGTTGTAGTTCGTATCGGTGTTCGGGGTCGAGACGACGCGCCGCCCGCAGGCGAGGTCGACGCCGTAGGCCCTGGGCTCGACCGCGTCGGCCGACAGCCTGAGAAACGTCGCCGCGAGGGCGGCGCCGAGCGTCGTCAGGAGGAGGAACAATACGATTTTCTTGGGCATGGATGGGCTCCTTTTCGGGCAACGGCTCATTCGCCGGATTTGACGGGGATCGAAAACGCGTCCAGGACGGCGCCCGTCCGGTCGATCGTCGTGACGCTGATCTGGGTCGGAGTGACGGTGACGACGCTTGCGGTCGGGACCGTCGGGACGAGCTGGAAGGCGGCGGGACTCGCGGTGTTGTCGTATACCTTGTGGCCGCCCGAGCCGCCGGCGAGATAGACGGTGCCGGAGAGCGGATCGCCGGTCGCCTCCCCGCCCGCCATCGCCGCGGTCCGGGCGTAGACGTGGTCGTGGCCGGAGAGGACGAGGTCGACCGACGCCGCGTCGAAGACGGCGAGCCAGTCATCCCGGAGCGCCGCGGCCTCGTCCGGATGCGTCGGCCCGTACATCGAGTAGTGCGTCCCGACGATCAGGAAATCGTGCGCGTGCGCCGCGACGACGTCGTAGAACCACGCCTGCTGAAGGGCGACGTCGGTCCGTTCGACGGTGTCGAGCATGATGAAGAGGACGTTCCCGTAGACGACGTAGTACGAGGAATCGAGCCGGCTTTCGACGCCGTTCTTGGGATTGTTGAAGAGGGAGGCGTAGTAGGACGGAGACGTCGTCGCGCGGTCCTGGTCCTGGTAGTCGTGGTTGCCGGGGACGGTGAGCAGCGGCGTCGTCGCCAGGCCGGTCGCGAAGAAGCGGTCCCAGAAGAGCGGCGCCATCCCGACCTCGACGACGTCGCCGGTGACCATCGCGAAGGCCATCGGGCCGTAGCGCGAGACCGCCTCGTCGAAGAGGTCCTTCGTGATCAGGGTCTCCTGCCAGGTGTCCGCCTGGGTGTCGGTCATGTAGAGGAACGTCAACGTGCCGTCGGTATCGCCGGTCGTGAAGGCGGCGACCGGCGAAGCCTTCCCGCCGTTCACGGTCCGGACCAGGTAGGTCGTGTTCGGCGACAGGCCGGTCAGGGTCGCCTCGTAGAGGTAGCGGTCGGAGAAGCCGAAATCGATCCCGCCGACGGTGGCTCGGGCGGTCGAATACGCCGTGCCCGCGAGGATCGCGGTCGTCGCGTTCCGGAAATACGGGTCGGACGAAAGCGTGTAGGTCACCGCGGCGGTCGACGCGTCCGCCTGGAAGGAGAGGTTGAGGCCGGTCCCGGCGTCCTCCGCCGGGGTGGCGTCCAGATACCAGGTGCCGTTGTCGGGTTCGCTCTCGATCGCGGCCGCGGGCGTGCGCCGCTGGCCGTCGTCGGGATCGACCTTCGCCAGGCCGTAGCCGGCGTTCACGGCGACGCGGTAGTCGAGGTCGGGGGAGGCGGAGAGGGAGACGTTCCGGATCAGCGCCACGCCCCAGTCGCCGTCGCGGTTGTCGACGACCTCGAGGTAGTACTCCTTCGCCGGGTCGAGGCCGCCGAGGTCGTACCAGTGGTCCTTGAAGTCGCCCGAATCGGATGCCGCGGCGAGATCCTCGCGGCGGACGAGCCGCAGGACCTCGAGGTTCGTCCCGACCTCCTTCACGAGCACGAAGACCTGCTTGTCGCGCTGGACGGCGCCGGCGAACTGGTAGCGGAGGTAACGGTTCACGCCGATCGTGAAGGCCGGCGAGCGGAGCGCGCCGACGGCGGAATTCCCGCCGACGGAACTGATCGCGCCGCCGTTTGCGATCGTGAAGACCCCGTCCGGATTCCCCCAGCCGTCGAGGTTCGCGGTGAGCGCGCCGTTTGCGATCGCGTTCGTCGCCGTACCTGCGCCGGCGATGACGGGCAGGACGTTCGTCGCGGTCGTATCCGCGGTCACGACGGGGGCGACGGGCAGGTAGGTGTCGACGGCGTCGCAGGAGAGCACGTTCCATTCATGCGAGGCGGCGTCGACGAGGAGGACGTAGAGGGTATGTCCGAGATAGGCCGAGAGGTCGGCGTAGTATTGGAACAAGTACGCCTCGGCGTTCGCGGTGCCGCTCTTCGCGGTGAGCCCGAAGTGGCGGTTCGCGAAGCGTGCGACCTCGACGTCGGTCTCGGCGTCGTGGACGGAGAGGTACGCGGCGGAGTCGTTCTTCCCGCCGCCGAGCCGAAAGCCGATCCAGCCGGAGCCGGCGAGGACGAAGTCGCTCGACCGCATCATCCCCATCCGTTCCTGGTTCAGGTCCTTGTTCGCGTTGTCGTAGGGATCGGCGTAGACGCCGAAGAGGTAGTTCCCGTCCTTGTTGTAGGGGTTCGTGCCGGCGGAGCCGTAATACGCGGTCGAAACGACACGTTCGTTCCGAAACGCCGTGAGCGCGCTTTCGTCCTTCCAGATCCCGTAGGTCGTCCAGCCGGAGAGGTCGCCTTCCTCGAAGCCGCCGTTTACGATCTCGTAGGCGGCTTCGTCGTAGACGGTGACGAGGGTTCCCTCCCCGTCCTGCGCGATCAGGTAGGCGCGGACGGTCGAAGCGGAACCCGCCGCGAAGCTCATGAGGAACTCGCCGGTCGGCGCATAGCGCTTCTGCGAGACCCTCCGGACGGCGCCTTCGGTGTCGATGGTCAATTCGGCGATCCGGTCCGCATGGGTGAGGAAGCCGCACTCGACGAAGGCATAGCCTTCCGGCAGGACGTAGCGCGCGAGGCCCGTCTTCCGGAATTCGTCGTGCCGGAGGCCGAGGTCGCCCTGATGGACGACCCGCGGGGCCGATGCCGGCGCGGCGTCGGCGTAGACCGCGACGAGCGCGGTCGATGAAAACACCGTGAAGGAGAACGGCGTGCCGTAGCCGAAGACCTTGCCGTCCCTCTCCCAGTGGTGGAAGACCTTGCCGGACGGGGCTTCGTCGGCGACGGCGGTCGCGACCGCGTTGTAGGCGTAGGTGCCGTCGCCCGAACCGCCCGCGACCGAGACGGCGTAGGTGCCGGCCTCGACGGTCTCGTAGGCGACGTGGGTGACGACGTCGGATGTCACATGGTCGTAGGCTTCGCTCCATCCGGTCACGGCCATGCCGGGGCGGTCGGGAAGCGACGCCGGCGGCGTCGCGGTCGCACCGTCCTGGACGTATTCGACCTTGAGGATCTTCCCGTTGGCGTCGACGAAGGCGACCACGTGGCGATCGGAGGGGCTGAAGACGGCGGTGAGGGCGTTTTCGCCGGTGAGGATGAACTCGTGGTCGAGCGGGACGGAGAGGATCGTGCCGTTCAGTTCCCAGAAGAGGAACGTGTAGTCGACGGCGCCGGAAGGCGCGTCGGCGAGGTCTCCCTGCAGGGAGATCTTCTCGCCGTAGACCATTCCCGCGATCGTCGTCGAAAGAATGTTGGAAGGATCGAAATAGGACGTCAGCTCGACCGTCACGGGGACGGCCGACTGGTTCCCGCCCGAGGCGGAGACGATCGGGAGGTCACGGCGGAAGAGACCCGCGAAGGCGAGGGACGAAAGGATCAGGATCGTGATCAGAAACGTCTTCTTCTTCATCGTCCCGGGACCTCCTTTCGGGTCATGAGGCCGGTTCGGCCTCGAGGATCGCGGTCAGGTACAGATGGGCGTAGAGCGCGCACGGCCACGTGAAGTAGTCGCGGCTGTACTGCGTCGGATCGTTCGCGTTGAACGCCTCGTGCATCACGTAGGTGCCCGCCGTCGTGGCGGTCATCCAGTCGATGCATCGGCGGGCTTCTTCGGGATCGAGGGCGGTGAGGCCCTGCATCGCGATCGCCATGTGCCACGGCACCGGCACGTCCGGATGCGGGTTTCCTCCCGATCCGACGCCGTCGTGCGGATCGCCGATCCCGCTCGCGTACGTGCCTTCGTAATAATAGGGGTTCTCCGACGAGAGGATGAAGGCGCGGGTCCCAAGGTACGTCGGGTCGTCGGCGCCGCAGTATCCGAGCCACGGGGCGGAGAGAAGCGAGGGGATGTTCGCCATGTCGGTCAATAGCTTGTGGGCGGAGGAGGACGGATCGGCGTTTTCGCCGTCGGTCTCGAACACCCAGATGCGGCCGAGCGTCGGGTGGTCGTAGACGCCGTAGGTCTCGATGCCCTGGCGGATCGAGGCGGACAGGGCGGAAGCGCGCGCTGCGAGCGCCGGCGCCTTGCCAAGCGCCTCGAGCAATGCGGCCATCTTCGCCATCGTCGCCGCCGCGAACATGTTCTGCGGGATGTTGTAGCGGTAATGGGTCACGTCGTCGGACGGCCGGTAGGCGCTCCAGACGAGACCGGTGCCGACCGCGAAGGCGTTCTGCCCCGCTCCCTGGTCGTAGCCGTTGGTGATCCGGTAGTCGGCATCCGAATGGTTCTGCTCGTGTTCGAGGGTCGTGATCGCGCGGTCGAGCGCGATCTGGAAGAAGGCGTCGAAGACGCCGTCGTCTTCGGTGATCTCGTAGTACTGCGAGGCGAGCCAGAACGGATAGGTGAGGCTGTCGACCTCGAACTTGCGTTCGAAGGCGCTCCCGTCCGGGTTGAAGGCGTTCGCGTACGGGTCGCGGCGGATCAGCTCGAACTGGCGCTTCAGGAGTCCCTCGACCAGCTGCTTGACGTCGGAATCGAGGTTCATGAAGCGGAGATACGCGAGCACCTGCGCGCTCGAGTCGCGGAGCCACATCGCGTCGATGTCGCCGGTGCGGATGAAGACGGTTCCGTCGGGATCGACTTCCGTCACCGACGGAAACGTGCCGACGCGGTTTTGGACCCCGTCCAGCGTCGCATAGAAGGTCTTCTGGAAGGTGAGCCGTTCGGTCTCGTCTTCGATGCCGGCGATCAGGCCGTCCACGGTCGCGCGCATTTCCGCGTAGTCCGGCGTGGTGTCAAAGGGTTCGAGGAGGTTGACGGCGACCTCGTCGGTCATGGACGGATACGCCGCGTAGAAGGTGGCGAGGTCCTCGAAGGTGACGAGACCCCAGTCGCCGCGGGCGTTGTCGACGAGCTCGACGTAGAGGCATTCGCCCAGATGATCGTACAGGTCTACGTAATAGAGATGGGTGTTCTCCTCGTCGGCTTCCTTCCAGCGGTCGCTGTAGGTGCGGAACACTTCTTCGTTCGTCCCGACCTTGAGGATCGAGAGGTAGGTGAGGTCCGAATGCTTGGTCGCGCCGAGGCGGAAGGAGATGAGGCCGGTGCCGCCGACCTTGAAGGCGGAGGACCGGAGGAGTCCGACCCTGGTCTCGTCGGGGCGGTTGGAGAGTCGATCGTTGGCGTTCAGATGACTGGCCCGGAAGGCGCCGTCCTCGCCGACGGCCGTCCAGCCCGAGAGCGACCCGGTCGCGAAGTCGGCGTTGTAGAGCACGTTCGGGGTCCCCGCCGCGTCGGCGAAGACGGGCTTGACGTCTTCCGCCAGGGTCATCCCCGAGAGGTCCGGAGCGACCGGGTAGTACGTTTCGAAGGCGTCGAAGGTGAGGTAGCCGCGGTTTTCCGTCGAGCGGTCGACGAGCAGGATCCGCACCGTTTCCCCCATCATCGCCGAGAGGTCGGCGCAGTAGGGGACGAGGTTGTCGACGCGATACCCGGAGGGATCGGTCGCATATGCGGTCTCGTGGTAGAGGGCGTTTCCGAAGCGGAACCGTTCGACGCCGGTCTCATCGTCGACGATCGAGACGTAGGTGAGTCCCGGGTTCGCCCCGGCCCCGAGCCGGAAGGTGAGGATGCCGGCGCCGCCGATCGTGAAGGGAGCCGAGGACAGGACGCCGACGGCGGTCTCGTCTTCCCGTCCGTAGAGGTAGGCGCCTTCCTTCCCGTAGGGCACGGCGGCGGCGGTCGCGTCGTCGTCGGTGACGCCGGAAGCGGTAAACGCGGTGCCGGAGACGATCGTCCAGCCGGTGAGGTCGCCGGTCTCGAAGCCGCCGTTCTCGATTTCGTACGGCGCGGGGTCGACGGTCGTCACGGTCGTCGTCTCCCTGCATCCGAGGAGGATGGTGGCGAGGGCGAGGATCGCGACCATGGAGAGATGTCGTTTCATGCGGTCACCCGCCTTTCTGCTTCGGTTCATGGGATCGGGTCGAAGGCGAGCGGAAGGCCCGTGATCGATACCGCGCGGTCGCCGCTCGTGACGGCGTTCCATTCGGTTTCGCTCACGAAGCGGATCGAGTCGATCTTCGATACGCCCCACGAGGCGTTCACGTTGTCGACGATCTCGAGGTAGTAGAGCTTCGACTCGTCGAGACCCGAGAGGTCGAGCATGTGGTTGTCGAAGTTGCCGTCCTGCTTGGTCGAGAGGTTGTCCCGGCGCACGAAACGCAGGACTTCGATGTTCGTTCCGACCTCGCGGATCGAGATCGAGACCTGCTTGTCGAACCTGAGGCCGCCGGCCCAGTCGAGACGGAGGTACTTCATCCCGACGACGGTGAAGGCGGAGGAGCGGAGGAGGCCGGTGGCGGAATCGCCGCCGACCGAAGAGATCGCGTAGCCGTCGGCGACCTGGAAGATCCCGTCCGGATTCGACCAGCCGTCGAGGCCGGACGAGAACGATCCGTTCTTGATCTCATTGGTTGCGGTGTCGATCCCGAGGACGGTCGGAAGGACGTTCTCGGCGAGGGTGTCGGAAGTGGTCGCCGGCGCGCTTCCGAAGTAGGTCAGGAAGGAATCGGCGGACAGGACGCACCATTCGTTGCTCATCGTGTCGGCGATGACGAGGTAGTAGGTCTCCCCGAGGGTGCCGACGGCGGAAAGGTCATAGTAATACGGGAAGAGGCAGGCTTCCGCGTTTTCGGTGCCGGAGAGGGTCGTATCGCCGAAGTGGCGGTTCCCGAAGCGGGCGATCTCGACGTCGTCCGACGCGCGGCGAACCGACACGTAGGCGAAGGCGTCGTTCTTTCCGCCGCCGAGTCTGAAGGCGATCCAGCCGGAACCGCCGAGGACGAAGTCGGACGATCGCAGATAGCCCATCCGTTCCTGGCCGGAGTCCTTCGTGATCGCGCCGCCGTAGATCCCAAGGTTGAAGGACCCGTCGCGGTTGTAGGTGTAGTTTCCGTCGAAGTAGGTGCCGGAGACGACGCGGTCGACGGTCCACGCGGTCATCCCGCTTTCGTCCTTCCAAAGCGAGAACGACGTCCATCCGGAAAGATCCGCGGTCTCGAAACCGCCGTTTTCGACGCGGTTTTCGCGGTGGTCGTAGGGAACCGTGACGGAGAGGTCGTTTCCGTCCGCGGTGCGGATCACGAAACTGATCACTCCGGCGTTCTCCGCCCGCCGCGTCGCCATCCAGGCGACGGACAGGGTGAGGATCCCGGTCTCGTCGTCGAAGGTGTAGTCGGCGTCGCGGATGAGCGTCGCCGCTCCGGCGGTGAGGTTCTCAAAGACGTTTCCCGCCAGGTCGACGCCGTAGCTGACGGATGCGGAAACGTCGATGAGATAGCCTTCCGAGACGAGCAGCGCCTCGGGAAGGGTCGTGAAGGGCGTGATCGCGATCGCGAGGGTCAGGTCGCCGCCCGTCGTCATGATCGTGAAGTCGAGTTGCGAAGGCGTCCCGAGAAGGCTTTCCAGGTACGCCCCGTCGAACGTGAGGATGCCGGGTGTATAGGAATAGGCCGCCGTCGGGACCGTCGCCGAACCGAACAGGATCGACGAGATCGAATCATCGTAGAGCGAGAACGCCACCTCGACGTCGACCATGGAATGTTCCCCATAGGCGAAGGGACCGGTTCCGAGCTCGGGCGTCCGCGAATCCGTGACGACGATCGTCAGATCGACGGAACCGGTCGCGTTTCCGACGCGGATCACGACGTCGACGTAGCCCTGGACGGACAGGAATCCGGACTTGATCGTCAAAAGATCGCCGTCGAGGACGTAGTAGGCAGGGGCGAGCGGAACGCCGCCGCGGGTGATCGCAAGCGGTGAAAGCGGGTACCCCGTCAGAAGGAACGTCACGTCCGCGGGGGCGGCGAGGTCGAACGACGCGACTTCTTCTTCGCACGCCGGCGCGCCGAGGACCGTGAGCTGGAAGTCCGCGTTCCCGCCGTCGGTCCAGAGGGTGAACGCGTGCGGGCCGAACGCCAGGGTTTCGAGATACGCGGCCGTCAGGTCGAAATAGAGGATGGAGCCTTCCCGCGGTCCGACCGTGTAGTCGGTGTCGAGAAGAAGGTCACCCGAAGCGCCGGTGATCTTCAGAATCGGGAAGTCGGTGTCGCCGGACGCGTTCGTGATCGGCCAGCGCAGGTTTTCGCCGCCCGTGACGAAGGTCTTGTCGGTGGCGTCGGCGATCGCCGGCGGCACCTCCAGATAGACGATGTCCATCTGGATGAAGACGCTCGCGAGACCGACCTCGTCGGTCGCCTGATAGTCGAAGACGACGATGCCCCACCAGCCGGGGGCGCGGACGAACGTGAAGGCGTCCTTGGCGTCGTCGATCGTGATCGTGCCGAAGTCGCCGAAGAGGGTCTTTCCGTCAAGCGAGATCTGGACCGTCGACGGCTCGCCTTCCTGCGCGTCGAGATGGTCGAAGGCGCTGCCGCCGGTGAAGACGTAGGAATCGATCAGAAACGATCCGGCCGCGGTCACGCGGAACGGCTCGTCGACGATCGTCTCGTAGGTGTATTTCGTCACGTTCTGGCTGCCTTCGCTGGCCGTCGCACGGTCGCTCACGTGCAGTTCGAAGGTGTCGGATCCATGGGTGTTGGTCACGGTGAAGACATGGATGCCGTACGGAAGCGAGACAAGATAGGCTTCGCGGAGGATGATCCGGTCGATTTCGACGGCGTAGGCTTCGTTCGACAGGATGACCCCGCCCGTCGCGACGGTCGTCTCGGCCTCGCGGCCGGACAGGCTCGTCCAGACGATCAGGTCATCTACGACCTCGGCGCGCGCGACGAGGGTCGTCTTCGAGCCGGCGACGACCTGCGGGCCGGTCGGATTCTTGACGTGGATCGTGACAAGCGCCACGCCTTCGACGCTGACGACATGGTCGCCCGCGGAACGGGCTTCCAGGAAACCTTCCCTGATGGTCAGAATCCCGTCCGCATAGGCGTAGTCGACGCCCGCGGTCCAGGCGACGTCCGCGAACGTGAAGTCGGCGGGATCGAGGTCGTGGGCGTACGGGGTGATCGCGAAGGCGAGGTCCCCGCCCGTCACCGTGAGGACGTAGTCCGCTTCGTCCGGTTCCGCAAGGACGGCGCGGGTATCCCGCACCTCGATCGTGAAGTCGGATGCGCCGGCTTCGGTCACGAGGGTGAAGGTGTGGACGCCGACGGAGAGGGTGAGGAGATACGACGCCCTGATCGAGAAGAGGCGGGCGTTTCCGCCGGTGCGGAGGATGAAATTCCCCGCGCCGATCGAGTCTTCGCCTTCCTTGACGTCGACCATCTTGAAGTACAGGGAGGACGATTCGGAACCGAAGGTGTCGACCGTCATCACGACGTCGCCGAAGGAGACGGCCTTGTCGACGACCTTTGCGCCGACGGCGTCGTAGACGAACGGATTCACGGTCTTGTACAGGAGGACGATCGTCCGCTCGGCGGATGCGCCGTAGGTGTCGGTCACCGTGAAGGCGATCTCGACCGCCCCGGCGTAGACGCTGTCGGGGACGAAGTCGAAGGTGCCGTCGCCACGGTCGGTGAGGGCGCCGGCGCCGGAAACGAGCGAAAACGCATAGCCGAGGTCGCCGACCGCGTCCGTCACCAGACCGCGGAAATCCTCCGCGAGGACGCTTTCGCCCGGCAGCTTGATGAAGTCGTCCTTGGCGGCGATGACCGGGACGTCGTTCAGGACGAATCCGACCGCGACGGTTCCGGACGAGAGGGTGATCAGAACCGTCTTCTCCCCGGGCGCGTAGGTGCCGGTCTCGGCGCCGGCGAGCGTGAGGCGCGTTCCGTCGAACGCATAGAAGGAGGCGTTCACGGGCGTGCCGTCGATCGCGACCGACACCAGGGTTCCCCCCTTGGGGTCGACGTCGATCGGCAGGTCGGCGGTGTCGCCCTTCAGGAGAATCCCGGTTCCGACGATTTCGGCCGTCGGATGAGCGCTTACGGCAACGGAAAACGCGCGTTCGCCGGCGGTGGTCGTAAGCAGGAACTCGTAGGTTCCGAACGCGAGCGTCGAGAGGTAGTCGGCCTTGATCGTGACCGTGTCGAACTCGTCGTCGAGGACGTAGTCGTAGGGATCGATGCCATGACCCGTAACGATAACGAGGTCGCAGGCGAACACGACCGGTTCGGCGCCGTTCTTGTCGACCGCGAAGGTCACGTCGGCGGGAGCGTCGAGGTCGAACGCCTGGTCCGGAATCGGACTCGGATCGACCGTCTTGTAGGTGAGCGTGACGTCCCGCGAGGCGAAGGCGCCGTATTCGTCCGTCGCCGTGATCCGGATCACGGCCGTGCCGGATCCGATCCCGTCCGGGACGTAGTCGAAGGAACCATCAAGACGGTCCGTGAAGACGCCGTCGCCCGAAACGAGGAGATAGCGCACCGCGAGGGCGCCGATCGCGTCGTTCACGAGTCCGGTCCAGTCCTCGCCGGAAATCGCTTCGCCGGGATACTTGATGAAGTCGTCCTTGGCGGAGATCGTCGGGACGTCGTTACAGACGAAGGCCGCGTCGGCGGTCCCGCCGGTCGTTTCGAGAACCAGCGCGTGATTCCCGAGAGAGAGGTCCGCCAGGGTCGCGGCGTACAGGTGCAGGATCCCGCCGGAGAGGTCGTAGTCGCCGGAACCGAGGCTCCCGCCGTCGATCGCGACGGAAACAAGCGCCGCCCCCTTCAGGTCGGCCGCGGCCTCGAGGCCGTCGCCGCCGACGGTGTAGACGGACGGGCCGTCAAACGACAGCGTCGGCGCGTCGTGGATCGTGACCGTGCCGGTCGTCGTCCCGGTCGAACCGGTCGTCGTCGTGCGCGACCCGGTGGTCGTGGTCGCGGTCGTTGTCGACGTCGAAACGACGGTGCCGGTCGTCGGCAGCGTCGGGAGGGTGGTGGTCGTGACCTCCGCGCAGCTGGCGGGGAGGATGCCCATCGCGATGAGCATGAGGATGATCTCGAAGATTTTTTTCATGCGTCCATCTCTTTTCATGAGTTCAGGTCCGTTCCCGCCTCGCCGAAATCGTAATCCGGCGCGATCGCGTAGTAGGTGACGATGTCGTCCACGAAGATCACGTCCCAGGGTCCGGCGGCGTTGTCGACGATCTCGATGTAGCATTCCTTCCCGAGATACGCGGAAAGGTCAATGTAGTAGGTGATGAGCGCGTTCCCGTCGTGGCGGACGTTGGCGAGCCGGAAGAGCTCCCGATTCGTCCGCCGCTCGCGGATCGAGACATAGGTGTCCTTGTCGAAGCGGGCTCCCTGCGCGGCGCCGATGCGGAGGCTCACGATCCCCGACCCGTCGATCCGGAAGAGCCCGGACCGGAGCAGCCCGGTGGCGGCGTCGCCGCCCTCGTCGCTCCGCAGGACGCCGTCCAGGATGCGGAAGGAGGCCAGATCCCCGGACCATCCCGCAAGACCGTTTGCGAACGATCCGTTCTCCACCTGGTTCGTGACGTAGGCCGCCTCGAAGGCCGGCTTCACGTCAACGGCGAGAAAACCGACGTCGGGGACCGTCTCTTGGTAGGTCTCGAAGGCGTCGAAGGTGAGAAAGTCCCAGGCGTGTCCGCCGCGGTCGACGATCTCGAGGTAGAGCCTTCGGCCAAGCAGGGCGGTGAGGTCGGCGCGGTAAGGGGCGAGGTTCTCCCCGAAGTAGGCGGGATCGGTTTCGGAGACGCCGACGTCGAAGGCGGCGTTCCCGAAGCGGGCCACCTCCGTCCCCGTGCTCGCATCGTAGACCGAGACATAGGAGAGGTCGGGGTCGTCCCCGCCGCCGAGCAGGTATGTGATCCAGCCGACGCCGCCGAGGGTGAAGACGCTCGAACGGAGGATTCCCGTCTTCTCGGTCCAGGCGTCGCCGCCGTCGCCCTCGAAGGCGAAGACGAAGCCGCCGGTGCCGCCGAAGGGGATGGAGCTCCCGGGGACGAGCGCGTTCTCGCGCACGGCCGCTGCCGAGAAGGAAAGCAGCGCGTCCTCGCCCTTGAAGGACGTGATTGCGGTCCAGCCGGTCAGATCGCCGGTCTCGAAGCCGCCGTTCACGACGCGGCAGGAATTCTGCTCGTCGGCGACGGATAGTTCGAGGGTCGCCGTCCCGGAGGTGTAGACCGCATCGAAGGCGTAGGTGCCCGGCGCCAGGGTCGCGAGGTAGACGGCCTTGATCGTCACCGTCCCGTCCGCGACGAGGTAATCGCCCGAGGCGATGCCGTGGCCCTCGAGCCAGGCGAAGGAACCCTCCCCGGCGTCGATCGCGAACGTCACGTCGTTCATCGCCGAAAGCGAGAAGACGGCGTTCTCGGACGTGAAGTCGAGCGCCGCCGCGCACGCCGAAAGGACCCCGACGAGGGCCAGGACGAAGAGCGTTTTCAGGCGGCGGACGAACATGGGATCACTCCTTTTCGAAGGCTTCGAACGGATCGTCGACGATCGCCGCGTGCGCTTCGGCGTCGGACAATCCGACATAGACGGTGGCGGTACCGTTGCCGTGGCGGACGAGTCCGCCGGCGAAGACGACGTCGACGAGGTCGGGGCGCTTGGCGGCGCCCGGTGTGAAATCGCGGCGTTCGCACAGGATGTTGACTTCCGTGCTTCGGCGCGTGGCGGGATCGAAGACGAAGGTCATCCCGTAGTAGTGGCGGACGTCGCCTTCCGACATCGTCGCGATGTGCCCGACGATCCCGAGCAGGCCGCCCTCGAGCGGAAGGATCTGGTTCACGCCCCCCCAGCATCCCTCCGGGAACTGGGTGGCGAGCAGCGGTGCGCTTGCGATCGCGGCCGGGTTCACGCCCGAAAGGTCGTCGCAGGCGTAGTAGCCGATCCGGCCGGGGCCGGCGATCCCGCCCTGGGGACGGGTGAAGACGTGGAGCACGCCGCGGCGTTCGACGCGGACGTCCTTCATCTTCGCGGGCGCGTCGGCGATCCGGACGAGGGTGGAGAGGTCGTCGCCCCGGTAGAACGCGGTGTTCCACGTGTCGATCCGGCCGTCGGCGTCCTCATGGATCGCGGTGCCGCCGATCAGGAGCGCGCCGTCCAGAACGGTCGCGTACGGATCCTGGAAATCGTCGATCCCGCCCGGGAGGACCCGGTAGCAGTCCAGATCGACCTTCTCGAAGAAGCGCACGGCCGATCGTTCGCTTTCGCGCCGTTCGACGCGGCCGGCGATCAGGCGCCTTCCCTTCCACGAAAACTCGTTTGAGACGTTGTAGACGTCGAAACCGTCGACGCCGAGGAATTCGAGTCGCGCCGTCTCGTAGACGGCCGGATTGCGGCGGTGCCGTTCGACGAGGGTCGACAGCGCCGTCGGTTCTGTCACATACTTGATGTTCATCCCTTGATCCCCACTCCGGAGACGCTCTCCATGAATTGTTTTTGCATGAAACTGAACAGCAGGACTTCCGGAATCATCGCGATCAGGCTCGCGACCGACACGTAGTTCCAGGGGACGATCGGATTGCTGCCCCCCCATTGATAGAGGTTTTCGAAGATCGTGATGCTGTTGGCCATCAGCCAGTTGCTTTGCCGGGTGACGTAGAGCGCGGGACCGTACAGGTCGTTGTAGGTGCCGATGAAGTACAAAAGGATCGCCGTCACGAAGACCGGACGGTTGAGCGGGACGGCGATCTTCCAGAAGATCCGAAACTCCGAGTAGCCGTCGATCCGGGCGGCCTCGATGTAGGCCTTCGGGATGTTCTGGAAGAACTGCTTGAAGAGGAAGATCATGAAGACGTCGGTCCCGAACCAGCAGGCGATCCAGAGCGGGATGTAGGCGATCTCCCGGAGCCCGGTGTTGACCATGAACTCGTAGATCGGGATCCCGAGGATCTCCCCGGGGATCATCATCGTCGCGAGCAGGACGACGAAGATCGCGTTCTTGTGGGGGAAGCGGTAGACGGCGAAGGCATACCCCGCCATCGAGCACGTGATCGCCGTGCCGAGGGTCTTGAGAGCGAACACGGCCATCGTGTTCAGAAACATCCGGACGACGTCGTAGTCGGGATGGGTGAGGACGAACTCGATGTTCTCGAAGAGGGCGAACGAGTGGGGAAACATCGTCGCCTGGGTGGAGGATTCGGCGAGGTCCTTCATCGCGGTGATGACGAGGTAGTACAGCGGCAGAAGCGCGACGATCGCGAAGAGGATGAGGGGGATGTACACGAGCGCCTGACGGCGGTTGCGCCGGCGACGGACCGCCGACAGCGGCTTCTTCCCGGAGGGGCTCATAACGCCACGTCCTTCTGGACATAGTACCGGGAGAACAGGAAGTTGAGTCCGGTGAGGGCGAGGATGACGAGGAAGAAGAGCCACGCCATCGCCGCCGCATAACCGAGCTCGTAGGAGTAGTCCGGGGTGAAGGCGGTCATGAACATGTAGATGGGGAAGAGGAGGGTCGAGTGCGCCGGCTCGCCGCTGCCGTTGCCCATCACGTAGGCGAGCGAGAACGACCGCATCCCGTCGATGGTGATCATGATCACGTTCAGGAAGAGCATCGGCGAGATCAGGGGCATGGTGATCTTCCAGAACTTCCGGAAGGGCGTCGCGCCCTCGATGTCGGCGACCTCGTAGAGCGATGCGGGGATTCCCTGGAGGGCGGCGAGGAAGACGAGCATCTTGACGCCGAACCCCATCGCGGACACGAGGATCATCGTGACGAGGGCGGTTTCCGGCGAGACGTACCACAGCGGCGGATTCGCCACGCCGAACGTCTCGAGGATCCGGTTCAGGAGTCCGGTATTCGGATTGAGGATGTTCTTGTAGACGGCCCCGACGGCGAAGGCGGGGATGATGAACGGCAGAAAGTAGATCGTCCGGAAGATCCCGATGCCCTTCACCTTGGCGTTCAGGAGCATCGCCAGGATGAGCGAAGTGACGAGCACGAGGATCCCGGATCCGACCGCGAAGACGAGCGACTGGATCATTGAGCGTTTGAACAGAGGATCCCCCGCGAGGGCCAGACGGTAGTTGTCCCAACCGACGAAATGGACGTCGATTCCATAGACGGTCTTGTCGGTGAACGACAGGACGATCGTGCGGATCACCGGTACCAGATAGAAGAGCAGGAAGCCGAGGAGGGCGATGCCGGCGAACAGGAGAAAGTACTTGTATTCCTTGCGGTAGCCGCGTTTCAGGATCCTGGCGAGTGCGCGCTTCTCCATCGGTCCGCGCCTCCTTTCTTCTCAGTCGTACAATCCGTCGTAATAGTCGTCCACGTGGGTCTTGATGCGGGACAGCACCGCCGCGACGTCCGTCTCGGATCCGCGTCCCTCGTACATCAGAAGATACAGTTCGGTCATCACCATGTCGCGCATGACCTTCGCGAAATCCTTCTCGGCGGGCAGGGTCACCGCGATCTCCATCGCATCGAAGACGATCGTGTGGTCGATCGAGGCCCGCTCCGTTTCCGGCAGGGCGTCGATCAGACTTTCCATGTCGTTGCGCGCGCCGATCTTGCCGTATTTGTACATTTCGACCGCGCCTTCCTCGCCGGCCCAGATCTTGAGGAAGGTGAAGGCCTGCTCCTTCTTCTCGGAGCGCACCGAAATCCCGAAGGCGTCGGCGGAGATCTCCCCGCCGCGGGCGTCGGGACGGCCGACCGGCGTCGGCAGGAGCTGGACGCCCCAGTCCATGTCGAGGAGGTCATAGGCGTACCAATCGCCGAGGTGACCGCCGAAGATCATCGCGACGTTCCCCGCAAGAAACGAGAAGCCCGAGGACTGTTCGACGGCGTCGGGGGCGAACTTCTCGGTCGCCGACCCCATCGACTTGGAACGGTAGAAGGTCGTCGCCGCAAATGCCGCCGCGGAATCGAGGGCGCAGATATGGTCTTCCGTTTCCGGAACGTAGAAGGTGCCGCCCATCTGCTGGAGGTAGACGAGCCATTCGCCCCACCAGCCGAGCTGCGCCTCGGCGCCGAATCTCGTGTATGTGCGGTCGTCGCCGCTTCCGGTGTACTGCGAGAGGATGACCCCGGCGGTCCGGAAATCGTCCCAGGTCCAGTCGGCGCGCGGATAGACGGATTCGTCAGAGGAAAGCCCGAAGGCGGATCTGAGTTCGTCTTCCTTCCCGTCGAAGAGAGTCTTGTTGTAATAGAGAAGGGAAGTGTTGACCGCCGTCGGAAGGGCGTAGACTTTTCCGTCGAAAGTGAGGGCGTCGATCAGGACCTCGCGGTAGTCGGACACGTCGATGTCGGGATCGGCGTCGAGGTAGGGGGAGAGGTCGACGAAGATGTCCTTCATCGACCGGATCGCGACCGTCGACGTCTTGATGATGTCTGGTTCGTCCTTCGTGTTGATGATCTTGACGGGATCGAGACCGTAGGTGGCGCGGACAGATATCCCGGTGGTCTCCGTGAAGTACGTGAAAAGTTCGTCGTAGCGGCCCTCGTCCTCGATGTCGAGGGCGATCCGGAGGATGTCGTCCTCTGCGCCGCCGCAGGCGAAGAGCGCCATGCTTGCGAAGAACGCGACGAACAGGCAGATGATGCGTTTGACGATCATCGTCTCACACCTCCGCCATCGTCGCGACGGCCTCCGCGACGGTCATCCGGCAGAGCGCCACGTTCTCGTCGCAGACGCCGTAGTAGATCGAGAGGACGTCGTCTTCGAGGGTCACCCCGCAGGTGAAGACGACGTTCTTCACGAACCCGTCGCGCTCGTACGGTTCCGTCGGCTCGAGCAGCGGCCGCGCGCCCTTCATCAATACCCGGTTCGGATCCTTCCGATCGAGGAGCATCGCCGTCAGATGGTAACGATCCGATGCGTCCGCGGAATGGTAGACCTCGAGCCATCCGCGGGGCGTCAGGAGCGGGACCGCGCCGGCGCCGACGCGGACCGACGGGGCGTATCCGACCCGCGCTTCGGTCATGACCTTGTGGTTCCCCCAGTCGACGAGGTTCGGGCTTTCCGCGGTCCAGACGTCGAGCTTTCCGAAATGCGAGAGGCTCGGGCGATGGAGCGCGAAGTACTTCCCATGGATGCGCTTCGGGAAGATCACGCAGTCCTTGTTGTCGGAATGGAAGATGTTGCCGATGCGGCGGAAGTCGACGAAGTCGGTCGTCGCCATCAGCCGCACGTTGATGCCGCAGTCGGAGACCGCGGTATAGGTGACGAAGAAGGTCGATCCGATTTTCGTGACGCGGGCGTCCTCGATGCCGTAGCGCTCGTAGATGCCGTCCGGCTGCACGATCCCGGCGGCGTCGAAGGCGAAGTGCTCGCCGTCCCGCGAACGGGCGACGCGCAGATGCGAGATCGAGGTCAGGTACGACTGCCGGTGGTTCCGGATCAGCCGCGGGTCGCAATAGTCGTAGTCGGGATCGTCCTTGGGAAGCCGCACGATCTCCATCCCGCCGGTCGCCGACAGGACCGGAACGAGGAAATGGTCCGGATCGTCCTGGACGACGGCTTCGGCCACGCGGGCGAGCATGACGTAGCCGGCGCCGACTCGGACGACGGCCGGGTTGAAGACGCCGATCACCCGGAATCGGGGACGGGAGGGGATGACGTTCTTGGCTTCGATGATCAGTTTCTTCTCCATGTCGTTCCTTTCGGCCCCGTCTTCAGTCGAGGGAGTAGATCTTGAGGCTTCGGATCCGCATCGTCGCGTCGGCGAACTGGGCGCCGATGTCGGATCCGTTGACGACGAGATAGACGCGGAAGAACGGATACGCCGGCGTGAAGGCGACCGTCTGCACGCCCGCTTCGTTGCCGGAGGCGATCTTGATCGGGTTCGCGCTCACGGGCGCGCCGTCGATCGAAGGATAGTACAGGATCCTGATCTCCCACATCGTCTTCACGTAGTCGTTCATCCGGTTGAGTTCTCCGACGTCGAGGATGAACTCGACGGCGTGACCTTCGGGAGCCGCGAGGACGCCGCTCACCAGTCCGCCGAAGCAGTACTTCGCTTCGGGGTACTTGTCCTGCCGGATCACGGCGACGTCGCCGGAAAGCGTGACCGAGGCCGGCGAGAGCGCGTGGATCACGGCGTCGTCGGCTTGCCGGGTGCGGTCGGGGACGATCCATCGGGCGGGGTCGGCGAAAGCGGACGCTTCGAAAGCGGAAATCAGCGTCGCCGCCAGCATCGTCAGTTCGTACTTGCGGACCGAACCGTCGTCCCAGACGACGATCGCGCGCTCCTCATAGGTATCGGATTTCGACCACGCCGCGGCGTGCTCGGCGTAGACGGCGCCGAAGGAGGCGGCGTAGCGCTCGGAGACGAGGACGCCGTCCGTCATGCGGTAGACCGTCGCCCCGCCGCTGCCGGCGAGGGCGATGCCGATTTCGCTCGTTCCCCCCGACAGGGCCGCGTCCGCGACGGCGACGTCCGCGGGCGATTCGGGATCGAAGTAGTTCTCGACGATCGCCGCGCGTCCGTTTCTTCGGACCGCGAGGAAGGGGGCTCCGGCGATCGCGTATTCCTGGTCGTTCTCGCCCTCCCAGGTCGTGCGGTAGAGGTCGAGGAACGCCTGGGCGTCGCCGGCGGTGCCGTCGAATGCGAGTTCGCCGAGTCGCGAGGCGAGCGCGGCGGGATCCTCGTATCCGCTCCTGACGACGATGTCCACGGCGGCGGACTTGCTCTGGTCGACGGCCGCGGTCGCGACGATCGACGTCGTCCCGACGCCGACGAAGGCGACCGAACCGTTCTCGTCGACGGTGGCGACCTCCTCGTCGAGCGAACTCCAGAGGACCGATCCGTCGCCGACGGCGGGCGAAATCGCCGCCGACAGCGCGACGGGATCGCTGCCCTTGAGCCGTTCGACGGCATTCCCGACGATCGCCTCGGAGATGATCGAGACGCCCGTGACGGGTTCGGTGTCGTTGGTGATCGAGATGCTCTTCAGGACCAGTTCGGCGGTCTGCTTCTCGCCGTCCGGACCTTTCGCGAGGATGTGGAAGGAACAGTTCTTGATCTCGCCGTCGTACTTCCAGCCGGACGCATAGCCGGGATCCGGCTGGGTGTTCTTGACGCGGTATTTCGTCGAGAGCATCGCATCCACGACGTTGATCGAGACGACGCCGGACGCACCGGAGTCGGAGAGGACGTAGAAGTACTCGCTTTCGCCTTCGACGGCGAGCTTGACGATGTACTGCTCGAAGCAGTCGACGACCTCCATCCGGAAGATGACCGCCTTCGAGAAGTCGAGTCGGATCGTCGGCGTCTGCACGCCGCCGTAGTTGTCGAGACTGGCGTCGACGTTCCAGATCACGGCGGTGTCGCCCTCGGCGCGGTAGAACGCCATGCCGGCGGGCGTGGCGCTGCCGAAGGCGGCGATCGCCTCGGCGTCGTAGGAGGTCGTGACGGCCGGGGCGGTGGTCGCCTGCGTCGTCGTCTTGCCGCAGGCGAGGATGCCGGCGGACAGGAGGAGGATCGATAGGAGTAGTGCGAATGGACGGATGTTCTTCATGTCGGGAAACCTCATCGGCAGACCACGCGCTTGGTGACGTAGTCGGACCGTCCGGCGCGGGTCGTGATCGTAATCTTGATCGTATAGTCGGTATCGGGCAGAAGCGCCTTGTCGTAGGAGAATGAAGCGATCGGCGCGCCGTCGTAGGCGACGATCCCGTCGAAGGCGATCCGCATCGCGACGACTTCGTCGCCGCGCGGCGCGGCGTAGCCGATCGCGATCGCGTCGGCGGACGTCAGTTCGGTGCGGGACGCGAGGCCGGGAAGCGTCACGGCAGCGCGGTAGCGGGCGACCATGACGCCGTCCACGAGGACGTCGTCGCCCGCATGCGTCAGGACGCTGCCGGCGGGAAGGACGACGAGGACGCTCGCCGACTTCGCGGGGATCGAGACGTTCACCGCGCCGCCGACGTTCTTCGCGACGTAACGCTTCGTGACCGCGTCGAACAGGTCGTAGGCGTCGCCGCCGTCGAAGCGGATCACGCGATCCGCATCGTAGGGATTGTAGTAGAGGAATCGTTCGTAGTCGTTGACGCCGAAGCTGTCGGTCGCGTTCAGGTCGATCGCGAGGATGCCCTCGACGTCGGTCGGGGAGACGATGCCGGCGAAGGCGCCGAGGAACGCGGAACTGTACACGGAGAGGTCGCTCGGCTGTCCGAACATCGTCGTGGCGTCGCCCATGGCGAGGCGGCGGACGCCGCCGAATTCGTTGCGGAATCCTTCGTAGAGGAGCGATCCGGCGCGGTCGAAGGAGAGGTATCCGGCCATTGTCTGGTGCGCGAGGGTCTGGTTCTGCGGGAAGAAGACCCTGGCGTTGTTCGCGAGGTTGAGGATGTACTTCCCGATCGCGGCCGCATAACGCTCGTCGTATTTCGCGACCGGCGCGAGCACGGTCGCGAGATGGAACGAGTTCATCGCGAAGGCATAGTCGCCGGCCTGGCCGACGAGACCGTCGACCGCGACGCCGTCGAAGTCGCCGCTCATCGCGGACCATCCGGGACGGAAGGCGGAATCGCCTTCGAACAGGTAGTCGAGGAACTTTCCGACGTCGTAGTCGGTGCCGTAGCGGGCGTTCAGGGCGGCGGCGACGAAGGGGGCGTAATCGGTCAGCGCTTCATAGTTGGGGTTGCGGGGATAATCCTGCAGGTAGTCGAGGACCTGCTTGGCACCGTCGAGGTAGCGCGTCTCGCCGGTGATCGCGTACGCGGAATAGAACAGGAACGCGAGACCGCCGTTCGGCGGCTCGATGTGGTCGCCGACCACCGTCGGCGACTCCAGCACGACGTTGTATCCGACGAACTCGTAGTCGGGGTCGCCCAGCTCGTCGATGAAGAACGGAAGCGCCTCGAGCCACTGGTCGGCGCCGTTCAGCACGACCTGCCGCATGGTGGGGGTATCGGGATACAGGTCGTAGAGACGCGCGAACAGGATCTGCGGGAACACGTCGTACCAGAAGCTCTGGCCCTGGAGGCCGACGTTGTGGACCAGCTTCGATCCGGTGTCGTAGCTCGCAAGCGTCATCTCGACGAAATCGTAGACGTCCGAACCGAACGTCTGGGAGCTCTTGTCGATGCCGGCATAGCTCGATCCCAGCACCATCGCGATCGTCGTGACCGCCTCGGATCCCGAGGACACGACGCGCGCGTCGCCGACGTAGGTCGGAAGGCCGAAGGTGCGGTCGAGATACCCGGAGACGAGCGGGTCGTAGCCGGCCGGCACGCGCGCCTGGTCGATCCAGAAGCCGATCGGATTCCAGCTCGAGGCGTCCGCGGCGACGTAGGAAGGCGCGACGGCATCGGGATCGGCCGCAAACCCGAAGACGACCTCGTCGAGCGCGACCGCCTTTTCGAGATAGTCGAAGAAGGAGTATCCTTCCGGCAGGTCGGGGTAGGCGTCGACGCCGTGGATGTTCTTCGCGATCGCATCGTCCACGCCGAAAACCTGCGGCGTCGCGCAGGAGATCAGGAAGACGGAGAGGGCGATGTTCAGGATAACAAAACACACGAGTTTTTTCATGCGCCGTACCTCAATGCTATATTAGCATAAGAGAAAAACGTTTGCACTACAAACCTTTCAAATTAGGCGAAATATGTTAGTCTTTTTGATTAATTTGTAAGCGCTTTTTGGTTAATTTTTTATGTTATCCTTGACTTAAGATTAATGTTGTGGTAATTTGGGGGACGAGATGTTTTCATTAACCTGGAGGATCCCGATGGCAAAGGTCACGCTGGAAAAAATCGCACGCGACATGGGATGCAGCAAGGTCGCGGTCTACAAGGCGCTCTCCGACCAGAAGGGCGTGAGCGACGAACTCCGCGGCCGCATCAAGGCCCACGCCGACGCGCTCGGTTACGTTCGAAGACTCTCGCCGCAGGAGGCGAAGAACAAGAAGTTCATCTTCTTCATCAGCCAGGACTTCTTCCTGATGCCCTCGGAGCAGTACTACTCGACGATCTTCTACTTCCTCTCCGCCGAATGCAACAAGGCGAACAGCACCCTGCAGATCGCGTTTCTCGAACCGGTGCGGACCTTCGAGCGGATGGAGGCGGCGATCGCCTCGTTCAAGCCCGACGGCATCTTCATCGCCGGCCAGATCGGCGACTCGATCCTGGATCGGATCGACGGCCTCGGGACGCCCGTCGTCGTGGTCGACTACTTCTCGCCGATGCACGCCGGAAACTACGTCTTCGTCGACAACTTCCACCTCTCCTACGCGCTCACCCGGTATCTTCTTGGAAAGGGGCACCGGCGGATCGGCTTCGTCGGCGACGTGACGAAGACCTCGTCGATCGCCGACCGCTACTTCGGATACCTGAAGGCGATGAGGGAAGCCGGCGTCGCCCCCGACGACGACTGGCACGTCAACGTCAACATCGAACACAACGTCGACGTCCCGGTGATGACCTTCGCGAACCTCCCGACCGCCTTCCTCTGCCATTGCGACGCGGCCGCCCAGTGGATGTACACGTCGCTTGCGATCAAGGGGCTTCGGATTCCCGACGACGTTTCGATCGTCAGTTTCGACAACACCCCGCTGTGCGACTCGCTCCTTCCGAAACTGACGAGCGCCGGGCCGCACAAGGACTACTACGCCAAGAAGGCGTTTACGGCGATGATCGAGGTGCTCGCGAACCCGAACCGGAACGTCCACGTGACGATCCGGACCGCCCTCGTCGAACGCGGTTCGGTCCGCGCGCTCTGAACCGAAGAAAGGCCCGATCCGGCCTTCCGCCTGCACGCGGAAGGCCGTTTTTGTCGGTTCGCGAAGCGGATGCGGCCGATTCGCCCCATGAAACCCGCTTTCACGGAAATCGCCCCTCCCGTTTCTTTGAAACGGTGTATAATGGGTCTTGAATACGGCTTTCGAACATCATGAGGAAAGGATGCGATTCGAATGGGCGTGAAGATCGTCGAAACGGCTCTCAGGGACGGACACCAGTCCCTGTTCGCCACCCGCATGACGACGGAGGAGATCCTCTCCGCGATCGACGACCTCGACAAGGCGGGCTACTACTCCCTCGAGGTCTGGGGCGGAGCCACCTTCGACGCCTGCATGCGCTTTTTGAACGAAGACCCGTGGGAGCGGCTCCGGAAGATCCGCGCCCGGGTCAGGAACACGAAGCTGCAGATGCTTTTCCGCGGCCAGAACATCCTCGGCTACCGCCACTACTCCGACGACGTCGTCGAGATGTTCGTGAAGAAGTCCCTGGAAAACGGCATCGACATCATCCGCGTCTTCGACGCCCTGAACGACGTGCGCAACCTGAAGTGCGCCGTCGACGCGACGAAGAAGTACGGCGGCCACTGCCAGATCGCCCTCTCCTACACCACCTCCCCGGTCCATACCGTCGACTACTACGTCACACTGGCGCAGGAGGTCGAACGGATGGGCGCGGACTCGCTCTGCATCAAGGACATGGCCGGCGTCCTTCTACCGGACGACGCCTACGAGCTCGTCTCGCGCCTGAAAAGGAACACGAAGCTGCCGATCGACGTCCACAGCCACTGCACCGGCGGGATGATGGACATGACCTACCTGAAGGCGATCGAGGCCGGCGCCGACATCGTCGACTGCGCGATCTCGCCGCTTTCCGGCGGCACCAGCCAGCCGGCGTCGGAAGCCTTCCAGTACGTCCTCGCCGGCACGGAGCACGATCCGCACCTCGATCTCGAGGCGCTCGGTCGGGCTGCCGTCAAGCTTGGCGCCGTCCGGGACAAGTACCTCGCGAACGGTCTCCTCAATCCCAAGGCGCTCTCCCCGGATCCCCGCGTCCTCAAGTTCCAGCTTCCCGGCGGGATGCTCTCGAACCTGATGAGCCAGCTCAAGGAACAGAACGCGATGAACCGCTACGAAGAGGTCCTGAAGGAAGTCCCGCGGGTCCGGAAGGACCTCGGCTACCCGCCGCTCGTGACGCCGCTCTCGCAGATGGTGGGCACCCAGGCGGTCATGAACGTGATGACCGGAGAACGGTACAGGATGGTCCCGAACGAGATCAAGGAATACCTCCACGGCTTCTACGGGAAGAGCCCCGCGCCCGTGGACGAGGAGATCCGAAGGAAGATCATCGGCGACGATGCGGTGATCACGCACCGTCCCGCCGACGACCTGGCTCCCGAGTTCGAAGGGCTCAAGGCGAAGTACAGGGATCTCGCGCGATCGGACGAGGACGTCCTCTCGCTCGCACTCTTCGAAGCCGTCGCCCAGAAGTATCTTTCCCAGAAATACGCCCCGCCGATATCGGCGGTCGAGACGGTCGAGTTCGACCTGAAGATCGGAGGCCGATGAGATGTTCCTCGCGATCCAGTATCCGTTCCTGCAGGGACTGATGGTCTCCGTCGTCTGCGTCCTGATCGTCTTCGCCATGCTCGAACTCATCACCCTCGTCGTCGGCGGGATCCGGAACCTGATCCGCGAAGAACCCGCGGACGGCCCCGAGCCGCCGGCCGCGCCGATTCAGGCAAAGCCCTTCGGTCCCGAGGACCTGAAGGACGACGACATGGTCGCCGCCGTCCTCGTCGCCGCCATCGATTTCCGTGAAAGCACGAAACAGGAACCCAACGTCGTATCCGTGAAGGAGATCCGCTCATGAAACTCTACAAGGTCAAGGTCAACGGCAAGGTCTACGAAGTCGAACTCGAAAGCGTGACCGAATCGAACGCGAAGATCGAATCGCCGAAACCGGCGCCCGCCGCCGATGCGGCAGGCGCGCAGGTCGTCGCGCCGATGCAGGGTCAGATCGTCAAGGTGAACGTCGAGGTCGGAACGATGGTCAAGAAGGGCGCGATCCTCGCCGTGCTCGAGGCGATGAAGCTCGAAAACGAGATCCTCTCGCCCGTCGAAGGCGTCCTCCGCCAGGCCGCCGTCGCGAAGGGTCAGTCCGTCGCCGCCGGCCAGCTCCTGTTCGTCGTCGGTTAAGGCCATGGGTTCCGACCTGATCGAATCGATCCTCCGCTTCCTCGGCGATTCAGGCATCGCCGGCTTCTTCTCGGAAGGCGGCTGGAAGGCGGCGCTGATGGTGCTGCTTGCGCTCGCGATGCTCTATCTCGCGGTGTTCCGCAAGTTCGAACCGTACCTGCTCATCCCGATCGCGTTCGGGATGCTGCTCGTGAACATTCCCGGATCGGGGATGTTCGTGAAGACGACCGAAGTCGTCGGCACCGAGACCGTCGTCTCCTATTCCGGACTACTCGGCTACCTCTACTACGGCGTCAAGTTCGGCATCTATCCCTGCCTGATCTTCCTCGGGATCGGCGCCACGACCGATTTCGGTCCGCTGATCGCCAACCCCAGGAGCATGCTCCTCGGGGCGGCCGCCCAGATCGGCATCTTCGTCACCTTCCTCGGCGCCATCCTCTTCGGCTTCTCGGCCGCCGAGGCCGCCTCCATCGGCATCATCGGCGGCGCCGATGGACCGACCGCGATCCTGCTCACCTCCCGGCTCGCCCCCGACCTGCTCGGACCGATCTCGCTCGCCGCCTACTCCTACATGGCGCTCGTCCCCTTCATCCAGCCGCCGATCATCCGGCTCCTGACGACGAAGAGGGAACGCCTGATCCGGATGACGCAGCTCCGACCCGTCGGACGCGTCGAGCGGATCGTCTTCCCGATCGCCGTGACCGTCCTGTGCGGATTGATCGTGCCGAGCTCGGTGCCCCTGATCGGGATGCTCATGCTCGGGAACCTGATCAAGGAATCGGGCGTCGTCCCGAACCTCGTCGAGACCGCCGGCAAGTCGCTCCTCTACATCGTCACGATCCTCCTCGGCCTGTCCGTCGGCGCGACGGCGACCGCCGACGCGTTCCTCTCGCTACAGACCCTCTTCATCGTCGGCCTCGGGCTCTTCGCCTTCGGCACGGCGACCGCCGCGGGCGTGCTCGGCGGAAAGCTGATGAACGTCCTCTCCAAGGGCAAGGTCAACCCGATGATCGGGGCCGCCGGCGTCTCGGCGGTGCCGATGTCGGCGCGCGTCGTCCAGCTCGTCGGCCAGAAGGACGATCCGGAGAACTTCCTATTGATGCACGCGATGGGTCCGAACGTCGCCGGCGTCATCGGCAGCGCCGTCGCCGCCGGACTGTTGTTCACATTCTTCGGATGAGGATCGATTTTCAGAGTTGAAACGAGGGTTCCGGCCAGTTCCGGAACCCTCGTTTCGTTCTATGATGCGAAGACCGACCGCGCGCGGCCGTCACTGCTCGTGGTACGATCCCTTGCGGATGCCTGCGGGGGCGGCGCCGGGATCGACTGCGATCGCGGGATCCTTCGCCTTCTTCCATGCCGCCTGGCAGAGCGCGGGCAGGTCCCGGTAGCGGCTGAAGGTGGCGAGTTCAACGTACGGGAGATTCTTCCGGAGCCGCTCCGGGATCGCCTGGAGCGCCTTCGGGGCGCCGGCCCGGATCTTGTCGAGCGACACGTCGGGACTCTCCATCATCAGAAGCACGATCCCCTTGCGGATCCCGGTTTTGCCCAGAAGGGCGTGATGGAGTTCCTGATCGACGTGCGCCTTCATGGAGGTCGTAGGGCCGACAACGCAGACGACGACGTCGGACGGGTCGTAGAAGGTCTTCACGAGGTCCTGGAGGATGTGCTGCGGCGACTTGTCGGGCACGGCGAAGTCGGCCGGCACGCATTTCGCGGAATGGCCCGTTTCCTTCAGATATCCCATCACCGTCTGGCATTGCTTCGCGTTCGGGGAGTCGTAGCAGAGAAACACGTTCGGATTCGACATGTCGATCCCTCCTTCGCGTTTTATCCTAACATGCCCTCCCCGTCGAATCAAGGCGTTCGCCGAAATCGTTCCGTTTTCACGGCGATTTCACCTTGCCTTCTTTCAATCGTCATCGTTTGATGATACAATTCGACCAGATGAACGATGAAGCGAGGACGATCCCCATGAACCACATCCGACTCGAAACGGTCGACTCGACCAACGAACGCCTGAAACGCGAGTATCAAGGACATCCCCATCTCACCGTCCTGTCCGCCGTCCGCCAGACGGCCGGACGCGGCCGTCTCGGACGCGTCTGGATCGACGACGGGAAATCCGCCCTGTTCTCGATCCTGCTCAAAGAGGGCCTCGACGTCGCGACCCTCGACCGGATCCCGCTGATCGCGGCGGTCGCGCTCCACAAGACGCTCAAGGCCTACGTCCGCGGCCTGCGGATCAAATGGCCGAACGACATCGTCTGCGCCGAGGGGAAGCTCGCCGGGATCCTCTGCGAGAGCGTGATCGAGGACGGACGCGTCCTCGCGCTCGTCGTCGGCTTCGGCGTGAACGCGAACACCCTCGACTTCCCCGACGAGATCGCGGCGAGCGCCGTCTCGCTCTTCGGTCTCACGGGCAGACGGACCGATCCCGTCGAGATCGTCGAACGGACCGCCGCGGCCTTCGTCGCCGAACTGGCGGCGGAACGCGCGGGCGAGTCCGACTGGCGCGCCTACGCGAACCGCGTCTCCGCCCTCAGGGGCGAACGCATCTTCTTCCTCCGGGAGGGCGTCCGCCGCGACGGCGTCGCCGGCCGGATCCAACAGGACGGATCGCTTCGCGTCGAGACGTCCGCCGGAATCCTCGACCTCCGCAGCGGCGAGGTCACGATCACCGGCGGGATGAAGCTCCCTTCCGAATGATTCCCTGCGACCCGAAACCATCCTTTGAGGTTCAATCGAAAACGTGTTCATCGGCGATACGCCAATAAAACGGTGCGCCCGCGCGTATAATGGTTGTAGCGAACCCATCGCCCACCATCATCTGATCCGGGAGGAACCAACATGCTTCGCAAGAAACGACCGTCGTCGGAAGTCGTCCTCTACAACTTCGACGTCAAGAACCAGGAACTGAAACTGCTCCACCGCGGCGAGGACATCCCCGCCGAATTCCGGAGCTACCAGAAGCTCTGGCGGCTCACGGACAAGCACCGCAAGGTGGAGACGATCATCATCTCGATCTAGGAAAACGGCCGGCGTACCCATGGAATCCATGGAGCGCCGGCCGTTTTCTATCCGTTGTCGCTTCGGAGCACGTTCACGTAGCGCACGGCGACGGTCTCGTTTCCAGCGCCGTCGGTCGCGACGTAGGTGATGATGTATTCGCCGGGGATGTCGGAGGTCACGACGCCGCGGACCGTGACGGAGACCGTTCCGCCGTCGTCGGTCGCGGTCACGCCGGCATCGGTCCAGACATCGCCTTTCAGGATCGTGTCGACCCCCGCGTTCAGGACGACGACCGGAGGAATCTCGTCGACGACCGCGACATAGCGGACGACCTCCTTCACGATGTCCTTGTACGTGCACCGGTAGACGATCCGGTAGAACCCGACCGCGGCGACGTCGACGGTGTTCTCGACGACCTCGACGGAGAGCGGGAGCCAGCCCGCCGTCGCCTTCGCGCCGGCGTCGACGAAGACATCGTTGATCTCGACGGTGTCGACGCCCGCCCGGAGAACGATCGTGACGTCGCCCTCCGCGATCGGGGCGCACCCGAGCAGCAGGAATGTCGAAAGGAACATGACGACGATCAGAAACCTACGCATGGTCTTCCTCCTTCCGCCAGAGCGGAATCGAGAGCACCGGGACGGTGCCGCCGGCGTCGACGACGAAGACATAGCGCGTCCTCGTCGTCGTCGCGCCGTCCAGTTCGACCGCATAGGTGATCAGATAGATTCCCGGAACGCCGGTGTCGACGGTTCCGGTGATCGCGACGCTTCCGCGGTTCGAGGTCGCGCCGGCCTCGACGTACGCACCTCCGACGGGAATGGTCGAGAGCCCGTCGCGCAGCGTGATCTCGACCGGGACCGTGGTTGTCCGGACGTTGACGATGCGGCTGAGCCGGTAGACTTCGACGTCCTCGAAGACGATCGCATAGGTCACGACGAAGCGACCGGCAAGGATCGCCGCGGGGATCCCGCTGGCGACGACCTCCACCGTCGGATCGGCGCACTCGACGCCCGGATCGATCCAGACGTCGTTCGAGGCGATCGTGTCGACGGACGGGACGAGCGCGACCGTCGTCGCGTCGAAGGCCATGGTATAGCGCGGGTAGAGGTCGAGGTCGGCGACGACGGAATCGAACGCCTCGCTCCAGCCGGCGAAGGAAAACGTCACGGCGAGGGTCGCGGTGCGGACGGGATCGGCCGGCGGGGTCGCGGCCGCGCCGTAGAGGACGTGATCGGTCGCGATCACCGTCCCGGCGGCGTCATGGAAGCGGACCAGGTAGACGATCGGTTCGAGTTTCGCGTAGAGGACGAGATCCCCTGCGATCGGGGCGGGGACGTATGCCTGAAGCAGCGCTTCGTCGACGAACCATCCGGAAAACGTCGCACCGGTCGCGACCGGATCGGCCGGGGCGGGCACTTCGCCCGGCGAGTAGTAATAGACGGTGTCCAAAGATTCGGGAACCCGGAGCGTGATCGAGAAGGAGGTCGCCAGGAAACGGGCGTAGAGGGTGATCGCCGCCGTCGCCGGTGCGGGAACGTACGATGTCGAATAGGTCTCGTCGAGATACCAGCCGGCGAACTCGTGGTCGGCCATCGTCGGGTCCGGCAGCGCCGGTACCTCGCCGTAGAAGAACGCGACGGGATCGATCGGGTCGCCGGGGGTCACGACCGTGGCGTAGAGGACGATCCGGTCCATTCCGGCGTAGAGGACGAGGTCGGCGGTCGCCGGAGCCGGAACGTAGGGGATCGTGGCCTCCGCATCGAGGAACCAGCCGCGGAACGCGTACCCCTCGCGGACCGCGTCGGGGAGGACGACGGCGGACCCCTCCTCGAAGGTGAGGACCGCGTCCGTCTCGTCGAGGACGACGAGGGTCACGTCGTGGACCACGATCGCCGAAAAGCCGGCGTAGAGGGAAAGGTCGGACGTGACCGGGGCGCTCTCGTAGGGGACGGTCCGTTCCTCGTCGACGAACCAGCCGGTGAAGCGATAGCCGTCGCGGACGGATGCGGGGAGGTCGAAGACGTCGCCGTGCGCGACCACGAGCGCGTCGATCGGCGCACCGTCGGTGAAAAACGTCACGGTGTGGTGGGAATCGGAGAAGAACGCGTACAGGGTCATGTCCGCGGTGACCGGGACGCCGCGCACCCACGGGACCGTAAGCGCCTCGTCGAGGCACCAACCGACGAAGACCATGTCGGGCTTGGTCGGCGGAAGGGGCAGGGTCAGATAGCGGCCGTCCTGGATCCAGACGGAATCCACGGAGGAACCTCCGTCGGTGAAAAAGGAGACTTCGTGGAAGACGGTCGCGAGGAGCGCATAGGCGTCGACGATCCCGTAACCGTAGTACGGATCGACGCCGATCGGGCCGGCGTCGTCGGCGGTGCCTTCGAGGCGCGCGCGGATCTCCGGCACCGTGGCGTCGGGGAGGTACGACCGGAGAAGCGCCACGACTCCCGTCACCTGCGGAGCGGCGAACGACGTCCCCGAAACGCTCGCATATCCGTCGGAGAGGCTCGTCGTGACGATGTCGGTTCCCGGCGCGGCGAAGTCGACCGCGGCGTTGTGGTTGGAGTAGTCGGCGACCATCGAGGTCGGACCGACCGCCCCGACCGAGAGGACCGTCGGGAAGGAGGCGGGATAGAAGAGTTCGTCCGTACCGTCGTTGCCGGCGGCGCCGACGACGACGACGTCGTGTTCGAAGGCGTACTCGACGGCGGTCTTCGTGAGCGGATTGGCGTACGATCCGCCGAGCGAGAGATTGATCACGTCGGCGCCGTGGTTGACGGCGTAGTAGATGCCCTCGATGATCGATGCGTCGGAGAAGGAACCTTCGCCCGCGGCGTTGGCCTTGATCACGAGCAGGGCGACGTTCTGGGCGATGCCGGCGATGCCGATCCGGTTGGCGCGGATGGCGCCGATGACGCCGGCGACCATCGTGCCGTGGCCGACGTCGTCGACGACGGCGGCGGATCCGGCGGTATCGGTGACGGTGTTATAGGAGAGCGGGGAGATCCTTCCCGCGAATTCGTCGTGGGTGACGTCGATCCCGGTGTCGATGATCGCGACCGTGATCGCACTCGATCCGGTCTCGAGCTCCCAGGCTTCGGTGACCCGCGTCAGGTCGAGGGCGTACTGATCGGAAAGGTAGGGATCGGATTCCCGGCCGAGGACATCCGTGGCGATGGCGCTTTTCGCGTTGTACGCGAATCCGGCCGCGATGTATTGGACCGCGCGGCCGGGATCGCCGCGGAAGACGGCAAGGCCGGATTCGGAGACCTCGACGACGGCCATGCCGTACCGTTCCGCGAGCGCCGACGCTTCGGCTTGATCCCGTACCATCGCGAGGAATTCGCCATCCACGACGTCGAAATCCGCCACGGTTCCCGCCTTGACGACGAAAAGCGGCGCAAGCGCCGACAGGAGGAATAGCAGGATCGCGATCGCGGGGAAGAATCTCGTACGCTTCATGGGTCGCCTCGTCGATGTCGTCTATTCGTATTATATACGCATTCGCCGGTTTTCGTATTGGCGGGACCGAAAAAATGCGCCGGAATCGCTTCCGGCGCATCGGCTTCAGTTCTTCTTCTTTTCGTCGGGAAACGACATCAGGTCGGGAGCCTTGTATCCAGGCAGCTTGGTCGGGTCAAATCGCTTCCAGCCGCCGGGGAGGTCACCCGCCGGCTTCGGCTGCGCCGGTTCGATCGATGGTTCCCACAGCGGATCCTCGTCGGCCCGTACCTTCTTCGGCTCCTCGGGGAGCGGATCGGGGAAGGACCTGTCGCGCGGCTCGGGACGGTTGTCCCGGTGCTTTCCGCCCTGGTTCTGGCGATCGCGGTCGCGGCGCGGCTGATCCTGCTTCTTCGGCTGCGGCTGCGGCTGCGAGGCCCGCGTGTCGGTCTTCTCGAGGAGGACGAAGTCGGCCGGATCGTAGGCCTTTTCGGGGTGGTTCGGCTTCTTGAACTGCGGCTTCGGGATCGGCGCCTGCTGGGGCTTCTGGGAAGTCGGCTGCTTGGGGGAATCGGATTGACCTTCCTGCGCCTTCGGCTTCGGCGCATTCTGGTTCTGGGGTCTCTGCTGGTTCGGATTCTGCGGCTTCGGCTGGTTCTGCGGCCGCGGCGGGTTCTGGACCTGCGGTTTCGGCTGGTTCTGGGGTTTCGGCTGGTTCGCGTCCGGCTTTCTGTCGTTCTGTTCCATCGGGATTCGTTCTTCCTTCCTTGCGGGCCGCGGTGCGGCATGGTCGTTCTTCGCGTCGTGGCGCGAGAAGTTCTTGGGCTCCCGGTCGGCGTCGGACAGTTGCTTCGGCGATTTCGCGGCGCCCGTGACAGTGAGCGGATCGGGGTAGTTCTCGGCGTGCGGATGGTTCCGCACGATCGGGATCGGCTTCTTGATGTGCTTCACGATGTCCCTTAGCATCGGCAGTTCGTCGACGTCGCAGAAGGAGATCGCGTCGCCGGCGAGACCGGCGCGGCCGGTGCGGCCGATGCGGTGGATATAGGTCTCCGGGACCTCGGGGAGGTCGAAGTTGATCACGTGCGAGAGGTGGTCGATGTCGAGGCCGCGGGCGGCGATGTCGGTGGCGACGAGAATGCGGGTCTTCTTCGCCTTGAAGTCGCCGAGCGCCGTCTGGCGCGCGGTCTGCGACTTGTTTCCGTGGATCGCGTCCGCCGGCAGGCCGGCGAGGGTGAGTTCCTTCACGATCTTGTTCGCGCCGTGCTTGGTGCGCGAGAAGACGAGCGCGGAGGTGATCGACGGATCCTCGAGGAGGAGGATGAGGAGGCGCGTCTTGTTCTTCTTGGCGACGAAGTAGACCTTCTGGTCGATCGCGTCGACGGTCGTCTCGACCGGCACGACGGCGATCCGGACCGGATCGATCAGGATCGATTGCGCGAGTTCGGCGATCTCGGAAGGCATCGTCGCCGAGAAGAGCATCGTCTGACGCTTCTTCGGCAACTTTGCGATCACCTTCTTGACGTCGTGGATGAAGCCCATGTCGAGCATCCGGTCGGCTTCGTCGAGGACGAAGACGTCGAGGCTCTCGAGATGCACGAAGCCCTGGTCCATGAGGTCGAGGAGGCGTCCCGGGGTGGCGACGAGGACGTCGACGCCCGCCTTGAGGGCGTCCGTCTGCGGCGCCTGGCCGACGCCGCCGAAAATGACGGTGTTGCGGATCGTGAGGTAGCGCCCGTAGGCGTCGAAGCTCTCCTTGATCTGAAGCGCGAGTTCCCTGGTCGGCGTCAGGATCAGCGTCCGGATCGGACGGAATCCCTTCGGGAGGTTCATCGCGGAAAGCCTTTGGAGGATCGGGATCGCGAACGCGGCGGTCTTGCCGGTGCCGGTCTGGGCGCTGCCGATGACGTCCTTCCCGAGGAGGAGCGGCGGGATCGCGCGTTCCTGGATCGGGGTCGGGGTTTCGTATCCTTCGGTCTTCAGGGCGCGGAGGATCGGTTCGATGATGGAAAGCTGGTCAAACTGCATTCGGTAATCTCCTTTGGATTAACGCAGCGGCATGCGCGCCGCGAGTTCGTCGAGGATCGACGGAAGCTCGGCCGCGGCCGCTTCGTCTTGATAGCGGATCTGGTAGGAACCCTTTCCGAACTTCGCCTTCGGATGGCGCCCCTTCAGGCCTTCGAGATACTCGAAGTCGAGCGTGTGGAGGGTGAAGTGGGCGGCGTGGAACGAGAAGGCGATGAAGTCGTACTTCCCCTTGCGCCACGCCGGCATCCCGTAGTAGAGCCGGTCCTCGAGCTCGGGATGGTTTTCGCGCATGTGGTCGAGGATCGGAGCGAGCCGTTCCTTGGCGATCGCGGTCTGTTCGTTCAGAAAGGCGTCGACGTCGTTCATGGCGGTCCTCCCGAGGAAACAGCGTTCCATGGATATTATACACCATGCGGCCGATTCTCACGACGCTTTTGTTCAAAACGGACGAAGCCGGCGTCGGCGACGTCGGCTTCACTGTTTTTTTGCGTTGATGAGGAATTCCACAAGCTGATAGACCGTCGTCGCGGACTCGAGTTCCCAGATGTGGGCGTCGGCGGCTGCGGGATGGTCGTTCATGTATTCCCTCTTCATCGTCTGGTGCATCATCTTGGCGTTGACGGCCGCCTGTCGGTAGCGCGGAACGAAGTGGTTCTCCAGCAATCTGGCATCGTTCTTGTCGTACGGGCCGGATCCGAACTGCTCCTTCTTCAGCAGCGCGGTCATCGAAGCCTTCAGTTGCTTCATCGTCGACTTGGCTCGGAAAGGGGCGAAATGGTTGAGGAGCCAGACCTCGAACGCCCGGTTCGAACACGCGACGCTGACGTTCTCAGCCGAGCGCGTAAGTTCGCACGCTTCCTTGACTTTCCCATGATGTTGGAAATCGTCGACGTCGAACACGCACCAGATGCGGTTGTACCCTTCGGAGAGCGTGATGGCCTTCTCCACAAGGCCGACGGGATCGGCGTTCTCGAACTTCACGGAGACCGAGTAATAAGTCCGAAGACCCGACTTCAGAAGTTCGAAGTAGTTCTTCTCGGAGTGTTCGCCGTTCGTCAGGATCAGGACCTTGTTCTTCGGGGTATATGGTTTCCCGGCGCGGGCCATCTCATTGGTCCTCGGTCATGTCCGGGACTCCCGAATAGAAGCCGAGGAGGTATTTCTTGCTGAAGAGGTCGTTCTTGCGTACGCCCTTGTAGTCCGACAGGGCGCGGATCGAGGAAGCGCCGGCGGGATCCTTGCTGGCGAAGAGGATCTGGTCGCGGCGGACGGGGCCGTCCATCAGCAGGATGTTGTGCGCCGTGCCGACGAGCTGCGAATTCAGCGGATTGCGGTCGATCGAGTTGTACATGCGCATGAGATAGTCTGCCAGGACGACATGGAACTTGGTGTCGATCTCGTCGATGAGGATCACGCGCCCCTCGTGGAGCGACGCGAGGATCCAGCCGAGATAGAACATGAGCCGGCGCGTCCCCTCGGAGTGGAACTCGCGGTCGCGAAGAAGGTGGACGATCTTCTCGCCGACGACGGTCCCGTGTTCATCGCGGACATCGAATACCGTCTTCAGGTCCAGTTTCCCAAGGTCTCCGCCGTCGGCGTTCAGTTGGATCGGCTCGGAGAGCAGGCGTTCGATGGCCTTCAGCGATTCATAAGGCGTTTTCTTCTCAAGCACGATCTTGTCCCTATACACCGAGAAGTCGCGGATGCCGATGTCGGCCATCCTCATGATTCTCAGGGCATCCTCGATGAATCCGGGGTTCTGCTCGTACTTGACGAATGGCAGAACATTCTCTTCGAAAACGACGAGTAGACGAGAGAACCAGGTGCGGACCCGGTTGAGATCGCCCGCGATCGAGTCGGGAAGGTGATACTGCTGGAATACGGACAGGAAGAGCGCACCGTCATCGATCCGGATGAAACGGGTCGTTGTGTCATCGAGGCCGATGATCGAGATGTCGCCGCTTCGACGTTGATAGACCTTCGTCATGCGTTCGTTCTTCCGCTCAAGCGACTCGTCCTGGATCCGTCCATCCATGATCGTGAAGCCGTAGCGATAAAGGACCTGATCCTGAATCAGCGTCATCTCGAAGACGGTCGGTTCGTGCAGGCATTTGTCGCAAAGCGCGAACGGCTCGTTGCTCTTGACGACGCCAAGCGCCGGCGCCGAGGAATACACGACGACGCTCTGCATGTATCGGATCGCCTTGATCAGGTTCGATTTGCCCGATGCGTTGGGGCCGTAGATGACGGCGCTCTTGAGCAGGACGTTCTCGCCCTTTGGAAACAGCCGCTCATCGACCTCGAAGGTGTTGAAGTCGCGATGCTCGTCGCCGGAGGTCGCCTGCATCGACAGGATCGCTTCATCACGAAAAGACCGGAAATTCTTGCAACGGAACTTGACCAGCATGATGGCACCTCTTCAATCGTTGATGGTAATTCAAGTCTAGCACGCACATCATCGATTTGCAATATCTTATTTATTGTTTTTGTAAAATTTTTACATTATCAATTATTAGTACACTTTCAGCTCCAGATAAATTCACCCGTGAGTCGACGCAGTAATCCCAATGACCATTTGTTTTCATCGCGGCGATGGTGTATCATTAAGGCGAAGCCACAATTCGAGGTGCAAGATGATCAAGGCCCCGTCCCCGAACGTCGATTTCGCGAACCTGTCCTTCGTCCCCGTCAAGACCAACGGCATCTATCTCTCCCATTACCGAAACGGCGCCTGGGACGCGGGCGGGATGCAAGAAGGCGACACCGTCACCGTCCACGCACTCTCCACCGGCATCAACTACGGCCAGCAGGCCTTCGAGGGCATGAAATGCTACCGCCGCACGGACGGCGGAATCCAGTTCTTCCGTCCCGAGGAAAACGCCCTCCGCTTCCAAAGGTCCTGTCGCCGCCTGGCGATGCCGGAACTGCCCGTCGAGCGCTTCCTCGAAGCGATCGAGGAGGCCGTCCGGTACAACTCCGAGTTCGTCCCGCCGCACGACACGAAGGCGACGCTCTACGTCCGCCCCTTCATGATCGGCGTCGGTTCGAACCTCGTCCTCGCGCCCTCGAAGGAATACCTCTTCGGCGTCGTCACGATGCCGGTCGGGCTCTTCTTCAAGAGCGGCCTAAAGCCGGTCGACTTCGTCACCACCGACTACGACCGCGCCGCGGCGAACGGTACCGGTTCGGTCAAGGTCGGCGGAAACTACGCCGCCTCGATGCTGCCGAACGCGATCGCGAAGTCGCAGGGTTTCGCCGACTGCCTCTACCTCGACCCCCTCACCCACACGAAGATCGACGAGGGCGGCGCCGCCAACTTCTTCGCCGTCACGAAGGACGGCGTCTTCGTGACGCCGAAGTCGAGTTCGATCCTGCCCTCCGTGACCAAGCTTTCGCTTCTCTATCTCGCGAGGGAGCGCCTCGGCATGAAGATCGAGGAGCGCGAGGTCTATGTCGACCGCCTCGACGAATTCTCCGAAGCCGCGACCTGCGGCACGGCGGCGATCATCACCCCGATCGCCGCGATCACCCACCGGGGCGTCCGCCACGCCTTCCCCTGGGAGAAGGATGCCGGCCCCTGGTCGAAGAAACTCTACGACCTGTTGGTCGGGATCCAGTTCGGGGACGTCGAAGCCCCCGACGGATGGATCAGAAACGTCGAGTGACCGCTTGACCATCGGAATACATGAAAGCCGGCACGGACCCCGATCGGGTTCCATGCCGGCTCTTTTGATCCATGGTGTGTATCGATCAGCGCGCGTCGGACGGGCGATACCGCTTCAATCCGGCGTCGTAGACGTAGCCGATCCGCGCAAGCATCTGGTCGAGCAGCGGCCGTTCGACGGCGAGCTCCTCGCAGACGCCGTCGAGGTCCTTGACACCGTCGCGCAGTTTCGTGTTGACGAGCGACACGACGACGTGCGGATCCATCTTGTAGAGCGAACTCATGATCTCATCTCCTGAAAAAAAACATGAACGGGACGCGCGGTCCCGTTCCTGGTCTATGGGTGGTGCGGGAACCGTATCGGCATGGCGGGGTTTCGTCCCGGCGGAACGGTACATGTCGGCACGGCGCGTGAGCATCGCGGGGTCATCAAGCAGTCTGTGGGGGCATTCCGCGATCCGTCGCGTCGGGACGAAACCGCCAAACCGGTCGGCTCGCGCCGACGAGAAACATTATACTCCAACGTGCGCGCGAACGCAAGGAAAAGATGCGCCTTCCGATTAGTCTTCCGGGAACGGCCGCGTCGGCCGGTCCGGGATCCTGAGGACGACCCGTTCCCAGGTGCGGATCGTGAGATGGTCGGGCGTCCGCTCGAGGACGTAGTCGGGCAACAGCGGCGTCTTTCCGAGCCCTCCGGGCGCGTTCACGATGTATTGCGGGATCGCCAGACCGGAGGTGTATCCCCGGAGATATTCCATGATCCGGAGGCCGTCGTCGAAGGACGTGCGGAAATGCGAAGTCCCCCGCACCGTCTTCGCATGGAAGAGGTAATAGGGCCGGACGCGGATCTTGAGCAGTTCCTGGTTCAGGCAGCGCATCACGAACGGATCGTCGTTCACGCCGTTCAGGAGGACCGTCTGGTTCCCGATCGGGATCCCCGCGGCCGAAAGCCGCGCGCAGGCCTCTCCCGCCTCGCGGGTGACCTCCATCGGGTGGTTGAAGTGGGTGTTCACGTACAGCGGATGGTACTTCGCAAGCATCGCGCACAGGTCGTCGTCGATCCGCATCGGCAGGGTCACGGGTGTCCGCGTGCCGACGCGGATGATCTCGACCGAGGGGATCGCCCGGAGCGCCGCGAGGATCTTCTCGAGGCGCGGCGTCGGCATCGTGAACGGGTCGCCGCCGGTGACGAGCACGTCGCGGATCTCGGGATGTTCGCGGACGTAGGCGATCGACGTTTCGATCGTCCGGTCCGAAGCGACGCGGTCGACGGAGCCGATGTTGCGCCGTCTCTGGCAGTGCCGGCAGTACGACGCGCATTCGTTCGTCACGTTCAGGATCAGCCGGTCCGGATAGCGGCGCGTGATGCAGCCCGCCGGGCTGGTCCGTTCCTCCGCCATCGGATCGTCCTCGCCCTCCGGGTCGAGCAGTTCGAACGGATGGGGCACCGCCTGGCGGCGGATCGGATCGGTCGGGTCGGCCGGATCGACGAGCGAGAGATAGTAGGGCGAGACGGCGAACCGGAAGCGTTCGCCGACGGCGGCGATCCGTTCGCGTTCGCGATCCGTGAGCGAAAGCAGCCTCGCGAGCGTCTGCGCGTCGCCGACGCGATGGGAGAGTTGCCACCGCCAGTCGTCCCAGTCGGACGGACCGGCGTGAAAATAGTCGAGCATTCTGGCCTTTCCGGCGTCGTTCTCATGACGGCGCTCCAGGCCCTTCGGGATGCGTTCACGCTCCCGGAGATAATCGTCGATGCGGCGTTTCAGTTCCTCGGCCCGCATCACGGCCGCACGTCTGTTCCGTTCCTCCATCATTCCTCCTCGGATCGTTCTGACTTCCTCGGCCCCCGATCCCCGGGCGTTCCGATAAGCGTATGATAAGCGACTTTCCGCCGTTTGTCCACCCATTCGACGAAATTCACGAAAAGACGATCCGGCGCGGAGTGCGGCCGGATCGTCGGTTCAGTTCTTCCTTCCCGGTTTCCCGAGGCTTTCGGCGAAGCGTTTGAAGCGGGCCATCCCCGTCTCCGTGCCGCTTCGGAAGTCGGCCGCCGGAAGCGGCGTCATGTCCTTTCCGAGGAACGTGACGTCCATCGACCAGAGGGTTCCCTCGGGCATCGCCTCAAGCCGGTTGACGCAGCGGTTCCAGACGGTTCCGAGCTCGTAGACGACCTCGAGGCGGAGCGGCTCGACGGAGAGGACCGTCTCCTTCATCCGCATCTCCCCCTCGGGAGCGGCGAAGACGAGCCAGGCGGAGCCTTCGCCCCGTCCCTTCGGTCGTTCGATCCAGTCGATGCGGAGAAGCCCCTCTTCCCATTCCTTCATGCGGTCGTGGTCGAGCAAGAGCGCCATCACCGCGGCCGGCGGCCGGCGGACCAGGGTCGTGCAGGTGTAATCCATCGGATCGCCTCCCTGCCTCCATTATAACAGAACGCACGGGGACGCGATCGTTTATTTTCGATCCCGTTGACAATCGCGGTTCGCTGCCGTATGATATCCGCAAGGGGTGATACCATGGATGAAGTCGCGCTCAAGGACGGCAGGACGCTTGCGATCCGGCGGGCAGGACCCGCCGACGCCGAGGCGATGCTCGACTACCTGCACGCCGTCGGCGGCGAATCGGACAACCTCCTGTTCGGTTCCGAGGGCGTGCCCTACGCCGTCGAACAGGAACGGGAGATGCTCCAGAAGCTGTCCGAGGCGAAGACCTCGGCGATGTTCCTCGGCATCCTCGACGGCCGGATCGTCTCCGTGGTGAACGTGAACGCGCCGACGCGGCCGCGCATCGCCCACACCTGCGAGATCGGGGTGTCGGTCCGGAAGGAATGCTGGAACCTCGGCGTGGGGTCGGCGATGATGGACCGTCTCGTCCGCTTCGCGCGCTCGACCGGGATCCTCGAGGTGATCCATCTCTCCGTGCGTTCCGACAACCTCCATGCGATCCGGCTCTACGAGCGGACCGGCTTCGTCAAAATCGGCACCTACGAGAAGTACATGAAGGTCGACGGCCGCTCCCACGACGTCCTCCTGATGAACCTCTACCTTTAAGGACGTCGAAAAGCGCGTCGCTCCGCATATCGCGGAACGGCGCGCTTTTTCAGTGTTGATCCGCGATGCGGCGAAGGCGCTTCGCAAGCATCGCCGCAAGGACGACCTTGACGACGTCAAGGACCGCGTAGGGCGTCATTCCGAATAGAACAGATAACCACGGAATCCCCGCGACGAACGCGGTCCAAAGGGACGCGAGCGGGTAGAGTCCGAGGATCGCGAAGCCGATTCCGGCCGCGATCCGGATGACGGTCCGGTTTGTTCCGCGAACCGCCAGAGCAATCGCGCCGGCGACGGCCGGGAAGAGCCAGAGGAACGCCCCCGACGGACCGACGAGGACGGAAAGGCCGCCGGTTCCGCCGGCGAACACCGGCAGCCCGGCCGCGCCGAGCGCGACGTACCCGAGCATCGCCGCAGACGCCGCGGCGGGGGGGAGAACGAATCCCGCGAGGACCACGAAGAACGACTGCAGGGTGAAGGCGACCGGAATCCCGGGCAGCGTGAAGGGCGGAATCAGCCAGACGGAGACGGCCGCGAGGGCGGTGAAGACGGCGGTTCCGGCGAGGCGGCGGGTCCTCGTCAAGGCGTCATCCGACCACGAACGAGAACTGCGCCTCGCAGGCGACCTCGTCCTCGACCCTGGCGACGGCGGTGCCGAAGCCGAACCTCCCGCGCATGCGGGTGATCTCGACTTCGAGCAGGAGCGTGTCGCCGGGGACCACCTTCCGGCGGAACTTGGCCTTCTCGATGCCGGTGAAGTAGGCGATCTTGCCCTGGTACTGCGGGTCGGAGAGGAGCACGATCGCGCCCATCTGGGCGAGCGACTCGGTGATCAGGACCCCCGGCATCACCGGGTGTCCGGGAAAATGGCCCTGGAAGTAGAACTCCTCGGCGCGGACGTGCTTGATCCCGATGCCGCCCTTCATCGGCGTGTAGTCGAGGACCTCGTCGACGAGCAGGAACGGTTCGCGGTGCGGCAGGATCTTCTTGATCCCCTCGAGCGAGAGCATCACTCCGCCCTCCCCTCGATCCGCTTGACGACCACGGCTGCGTTCTGGCCGCCGAAGCCGAGGTTCACGTTCATCGCGTAAGTGAGGTTCTTCCGCTTCGCGACGTTCGGGGTGTAGTCGAGGTCGCAGTCGGGGTCGGGTTCCCGGTAATGGATCGTCGGCGGGACGATCCCGTCCTTCACCGCGAGGAGGGTGAGGATCGTCTCGATCCCGCCGGTGGCGCCGAGGGCGTGTCCGGTCATCGACTTCGTCGAACTCACGGACAGCTCGTACGCAAGCGGACCGAACGCCTTCTTGATCCCGAGCGTCTCGAACTTGTCGTTCAGGACCGTCGAGGTCCCGTGCGCGTTCACGTAGCCGACGTCGGACGGGGAGATCCCGGCGTCCGCGAGGGCGAGGGTCATGCATCTTGCGACTGCCTCGGCGGATTCGTCCGGGGCGGTGATGTGGTATGCGTCGGAGGTTGCGCCGTAGCCGACGACCTCGCCATAGATCGACGCCTTTCGCGCGACCGCGCGCTCGTATTCCTCGAGCACGAGGATGCCCGCGCCCTCCGCCATCACGAAGCCGCTCCGGCGCTTGTCGAAGGGCACCGAGGCGGTCTCCGGATCGGCGGACGTCGAGAGCGCCTTCATGTTCGCGAAGCCGGCGACGCCGAAGGCGTTCACGGCGGCTTCGGCGCCGCCCGCGAGGGCGAGGTCGAGATAGCCGTCGCGGATCGCCCGGAAGGCTTCTCCGATCGCGTTCGTGCCGGCCGAGCAGGCCGTCACGATCGGGATGTTCGGTCCCTTGAGGCCGAAGCGGATCGAGACGTTCGCGCCGATCAGGTTGACGATCGCGTTCGGGATGAAGAACGGGCTCATCCGGTCGAGACCCTTGGCAACGGCGTTCTTGGCCTCCTCCCAGATCGTCGTGAGACCGCCGATCCCGGAGGCGACGTAGGTGCCGAAACGGTACGGATCATAGTCCGCCGGCGCTAAGCGCGCGGACCGATAGGCCTCGTCCGCGGCGGCGATTCCGAGCAGGATCGCGCGGTCGAGGCGGCGCGCGTCGCGCGGACCGACGAGCGGCGTCGGATCGAAGCCCTTGACTTCGCCGGCGACCTTGACCTTCGACTCGGAGGCGTCGAAGAGGGTGATGGGGGCGATGCCGTTCTTCCCGGCCCTGATCGCCTCCCAGGTGCTTTTCACGTCGTTTCCGACGCTGGTCAGAAGGCCGAGACCGGTGACGACGACCCTGCGCTTCACGGCCGGCCTCACATCACGATCCCGCCGTCGACGGCGAGCGTGTGACCGGTGATGTAGGCGGCGTCCGCGGACACGAGGAAGGCGACCGCCTTCGCGACGTCCTCAGGCGATCCGATGCGTCTGAGCGGAATCTGTTCCTTCCACTTCTCGATGGCTTCGACGGGCATGTTCGCGGTCATCGCGGTGTCGATGAAGCCGGGAGCGACGACGTTCACGGTGACGCCGCGGGAGGCGACCTCGCGGGCAAGCGCCTTCGAAAGCCCGATGACCCCCGCCTTGGCGGCGGAGTAGTTCGTCTGGCCGGGGTTCCCGAGGATGCCGGAGACGGAGGAGACGTTCACGATCCTGCCCGCCGGACTCCGGAGGATCGGCTTCAAGGCATGGCGGCACATGTTCCAGACGCCCTTCAGGTCGGTGTCGACGACCTTGTCGAACTGCTCCTCCGTCATTCGGAGAAGCAGGTTGTCGGCGACCACGCCGGCGTTGTTCACGAGAATGTCGAGACCGCCGCACTTCTCGACGGCGAAGTCGACGATCCGTTTCGCGTCCGCATGGACGCTCACGTCCGCCTGGACCGCATAGGCGATTCCACCTGATGCGGTGATTTCCGCCACGAGTTCCTCCGCGGCCGCGGCGCTCGAGCGGTAGTTCACGACGACCTTCGCGCCGCGTGCAGAAAGTTCGAGCGCGATCGCCCGGCCGATTCCGACCGCACCGCCGGTGACGACGGCGATTCTATTCGACAAATCCATGTTCTGTCAACCACCTTTCCAGATCCGGAAGGCCGTCCGGCCCGTCGAGACGGGCGACGGCGGCCGTCGGATCGATCTTGCGTATGAACCCCGAGAGGACCGATCCCGGTCCGATCTCGAGGAAATGCCCGATGCCGGAAGCGACGAGCGCCCGGATCGTATCCTCGAAGCGTACCGGCTCGAGGACCTGTCGGACGAGAGTCTTCCTCAGTTCGCCCTTGCGATGCGGGGCGGCGGTCACGTTCGACCAAACCGGGACGGCGGGGAAGAACGGTTCCGCATTTTCGAGTGCGCGGGCCAGACGTTCCGCCGCCGAGGACATCAGCGGCGAATGGAACGCTCCCGAGACGTTCAGGGGGACGATCCGCTTCGCGCCGGCCTGCTTCGCGAGTTCCGCGGCCTTCGCCACGGCTTCCGCGTCGCCCGAGATGACGATCTGCCCGGGACAGTTCAGGTTCGCCGGAACCACGATCGCGGTCGGCGTCGAGGCGACCGCGCAGACTTCCTTGAGCCTGTCTTCGGACAGGCCGAGGATGGCCGCCATCGCGCCGGGACGTTCCTTCGCGGCCGCCTGCATCGCCGCGGCACGGATTCCGACAAGGCGGAGGAGGCTTTCGAAGTCGTAGACGCCGGCGGCGCCGAGGGCGGTCCACTCGCCGAGCGAGAAGCCGGCGAAGGCGGCGGGTTTCAATGGATGGCGGCGAAGGAGCGCCTTGTAGGCGATCAGGGACGAGATCACGATCGCGGGCTGGGCGAGGAGGGTGTCGTCGAGACTACCGTCCTCGGAGGACAGGACCGCGGACAGGTCGTATCCGAGAATCCGCGAAGCCTCGTCGAGGGTCTTCGCGACGCCGGGGTCGTCGTCGAGCCAGTCGATCCCCATGCCGGGGTGCTGCGCCCCCTGGCCGGGGAAGAGGATCGCGAGCGCGGGCATCAGAGAACCTCGAGCGAATCCTTGTAGGCGGCGACGCCGTCGAAGAGGTCGGAGAGGACCTCCTTCATCGGCCGGATCCGCCTGACCATGCCGGCGATCTGTCCGGCCATGAAGGAGCCGGTCTCGACGTTCCCGTCGAAGACGGCGCGGCGGAGCGACCCGAGCGTCAGCTTTTCGAGTTCCTCGAGGGTGGCGCCTTGCTTGGACATCTCGAGGTATTCGTTCGCCATCGGGTTCTTCAGGACCCGGACCGGTGCGCCGGTCTGACGGCCGGTGACGACGGTCGAGGTGTCGCGCGCGTCGACGACCATCTTCTTGTAGTTGTCGTGGATCGGGCACTCCTCGGTCGCGAGCAGGACGGTCCCGACCTGGACGCCCTTGGCGCCGAGGGCGAAGGCGGCGAGAACGCCGCGCTTGTCGGCGATCCCGCCGGCGGCGATGACGGGGATCCTGACGGCGTCGACGACCTGGGGGACGAGCGCCATCGTCGTCAGTTCGCCGATGTGTCCGCCCGACTCGGTGCCTTCCGCGATCACCGCGTCGGCGCCGGCGCGCTCGACGCGCTGGGCGAGGGCAACGGAGGGGACGACCGGGATCACCTTGATGCCGGCCTGCTTCCAGACCTCCATGTAGATGCCAGGGTTGCCGGCACCGGTGGTGACGACCGGCACCTTCTCCTCGACGACGACCTTGGCGATCGCCGGGGCATGCGGACTCATCAGCATGATGTTGACGCCGAAGGGCTTGTCCGTCATCGTCCGGCACGTGCGGATCTGGGAGCGGACCCATTCGGGATCGTTCCCGCCGGCGCCGATGAGGCCGAAGCCGCCGGCCTCGCAGACCGCGGCGCAGAGGGTCGCGGTGGCGATGTTGGCCATCCCGCCCTGGATCAGGGGATATCTCGAACTGAGCAATTCCGTGATGTTTCTCATGGTTCCTCCTAAAGGGTGATGATCGCGCTGCCCCACGTGAAGCCGCCGCCGAAGCCGACGAGCAGGGCGCGCTTGCCCCGCGCCTCGGGATGGATGTCGCGGTATTCGTCGAGGGCGATGATGATCGATGCGGCCGACGTGTTGCCGGTCTCGCGGATGTTCATGAAGAACTTGTGGAACGGCACGTCGAGCGATCGTGCGACCGACTGGACGATGCGGATGTTGGCCTGGTGCGGGATCACGACCTCGATGTCGTCGAGCGACATTCCGGCGACCTTGAGGATGTGCCGGATCGCCGTCTCGACGGCGTTCACGGCGAAGGCGTACACCTTCGCCCCATCCATCCGGATGCGGTCGCGGACGACGGTGAGGGCGCTCTCTCGGTCGCAGTCGGAGGCGGTGAAGAAGTGCGCCGGAGCGGCGGTGAGGCGCGCCGGCTCGAGGATCGCGGCGCCGGCCCCGTCGCCGAAGAGGACGCAGGTGTTGCGGTCGGTGTAGTCGACGCAGCGGGTGAGGGTTTCTGCGCCGATCACGAGCGCGGCGTGAAACCGTCCCGACTGCAAAAGGTTCGAGGCAACCTCGAGGGCGTAGATGAAGCCGGTGCAGGCGGCATTCACGTCGAACGCCATCACCGGCCGGCCTTCGAGGCCGAGCTTGGACTGGATGAAGTTGGCGGTCGACGGCGTCTGCTGGTCGCCGGTGATCGTCGCCGTGACGATCAGGTCGATCCTGTCCTTGTCGTAGCCGTTCTTCGCGATTGCGTCGAGCGCGGCCTTGAATGCCATGTCGGAAGTCTGTTCTCCGACCGCCTTGTGGCGGTTCATGATCCCGGTGCGCGTCTCGATCCATTCGGAGGAGGTGTCGACCATCTTCTCGAGGTCGGCGTTCGAGATCGTCGCCGGCGGGAGATAGCGGCCGGTGCCGACGAGCCTAATCCTGGGTTTCACCATGGACCCCCTCAGGCATCGCGGAGCGGATCTCGCCGATCGCGCGGTATTTGGCGTAACGGTTCTCCAGGAGCGTCTGAAGCGGCAGACCGCAGACGGCGACGAGGGCGCTCTTGAGGAAGCCCTCGACGGCGACATAGCCGGTTGCGGGATCGACGTGCAGTCCCGGACCCTCCGGCATCACTTCGTCGATGGCCCCGAGGGCGTACAGGTCGGGGGCCGTCAGCTTCATCAGCGCCGCCGCCTCGGGGGCCTTCTCGGCGTCCTTGTACAGGATCGCCGCGAAGCCTTCGGGCGAGAGGATCGAATAGGTGGCGTTCTCGAACATCGCGACGCGGTCGCCGAGGCCGATCCCGAGGGCGCCGCCGGATCCGCCCTCGCCGAGGACGATCGTGACGACGGGAGTCTTCAGGGTCGACATCGCCTTCAGGTTCTCGGCGATCGCGCCGGCCTGGCCGCGTTCCTCGGCGCCGATCCCGGGATAGGCGCCGGGGGTGTCGACGATCGTGACGACGGGACGGTGGAACTTCTCCGCCTGGCGCATCAGCCGAAGCGCCTTGCGGTATCCCTCCGGATGGGGCATCCCGAAGTTGCGGTGGATCTTGTCGTCGGTGTTCGTGCCCTTCTCCTGGGCGATGACGGTGACGGCGCGGCCGTCGAAGGTGGCGATCCCGCCGACGACGGCGGGATCGTCGCCGAAGAGGCGGTCGCCGTGCAGTTCGAGGAAGTCGGGGAAGAGGCGGGCGATCAGCGAAAGCGCCGTCGGGCGCTTCGGATGGCGCGCGAGTCGGACCTTCTCCCAGGCGTTGTTTCTGATCTCATTCATGGCCGTACCTCCCGATGGAGACGGAGCAGGCGCGACAGGAGCATCCGCATCTCGGAGCGCGCCGCGACGAGGTCGACGGCGCCATGCTTGAGCTGGAACGTCTCGGTCTGGAAGCCTTCCGGCAGCTCCTGGCGGATCGTCTGCTTGATGACCCGCGGACCGGCAAAGCCGATCAGCGAGGATTTCTCGGCGATGTTGACGTCGCCGAGCGAGGCGAAGGAAGCGGCGACGCCGCCGGTGGTCGGATGGGTGAGGACGCTCACGTAAAGGAGACCCGCGGCGTCGTGGCGCGCGAGCGCTCCGGCCGTCTTCCCCATCTGCATGAGCGAGAGGATGCCCTCCTGCATGCGGGCGCCGCCCGAGGCGGAGAAGATCACGAGGGGCAGTCGACGCTCGGTCGCGCGTTCGACGAGCCTGGCGACCTTCTCGCCGACGGCGGAACCCATCGAACCCATCATGAAGGAAGCGTCGAGCACGCCGACGGCGACGGGGATGCCGGTGATCGACGCGGTTCCGGACAGGAAGGCCTCGTTCATCCCCGAGGCGGCCTTTCCGGCCGCGAGCTTCTCGGGATAGTCGGGCATGCCGAGGGGATCGGCCGAAGTGACCTCGGCGTCCGTCTCGACGAACGAGCCGGGGTCGACGGTGATCTGGATCCGCTTCGCGGCGCCGATCTTGAAATGCGCGCCGCAGGTGGGGCAGACGCCGTCGTTCTTGTCGAGGACGCGCTGGTAGACGGCGTTCCCGCAGGCTTCGCACTTGACGAAGAGGCCTTCGGGAATGTCGACGGAGCGGGCGACCTCTTCCTTGTTCAGGATCGTCTTCCTGAACTTCGCGAGCCGTTCCTGACGTTCACTCAGCGAATCTTTCATAACGCTCGCCTCCGATCGTCGTCTGGAACCGGGCGATGAATCCCGTGTCGACGAGGCCCTTGACGTACTCGGGATCGTGCATGATCAGATAGAGGTATTCGACGTTGTTCTTGACGCCGTCGACGACGAACTGCTCGAGCGCGGTCCGCATCTTGCGGATCGCGTCGCGCCGCGTCGGCGCGTGCACGATCAGTTTCGCCATCAGCGAATCGTAATAGGGGGGAATCTCGTAGCCGGAGAACAGGTGGGTGTCGATTCGGACCCCCGGGCCGCCCGGGAGGATCAGCCGTTCGACGGTTCCCGGCGTCGGCCGGAAGTCGTTCATCGGATCCTCGGCGCAGATCCGGCACTCGATCGCGTGACCCTGGAAGCGGACGTCGGTCTGGCGGAAGGACAGTTCGTTCCCGTAGGCGATGCGGATCTGTTCCTTGACGAGGTCGATGCCGGTGACCCATTCGGTCACGGGATGCTCGACCTGGATCCTGGCGTTCATCTCGATGAAGAAGAAATCGCCCTGGTTGTCGACGAGGAACTCGATCGTGCCGGCGTTCTGGTAGCCGACCGCCTTCGCGAGCCGGACGGCGGCCGCACCAAGTTTTCGCCGGACGGCGTCGGGAAGGTTGACACCCGGCGATTCCTCGACGATCTTCTGGTTGCGGCGCTGGATCGAACAGTCGCGCTCGCCGAGATGGACGACGTTTCCGGCCTTGTCGGCGAGGATCTGGACCTCGATGTGGCGGGGCCGGTCGAGATACTTCTCGACGTAGAGGGACTTGTCCCCGAAGCTCGATTCGGCTTCGAGACGCGTACGTGCGAACGTGCGGGCGAACGCCTCGTCATCGCCGACGACCGCGATCCCACGACCGCCGCCGCCGGCGGCGGCCTTGATCATCACCGGATAACCGATCCGATGGGCGATCCGGAGACCGGCGTCGACGTCTTCGATGATGCCCTCGCTGCCTTCGATCACGGGGATGCCGTTCTCCGCGGCGACACGCCGCGCGGCGACCTTGTCGCCCATGAGCGCGATCACCCTCGCGGAGGGACCGATGAAGCCGATCCCGCAGCTTTCGACCATCTCGACGAAACGCGGGTTCTCGGCGAGGAAGCCGTACCCGGGATGGATCGCGTTGCATCCGGTCGCGATCGCCGCGGCCAGGACGTTGTTCATGTGGAGGTAGCTGTCGCGGCTCTGGGGACCGCCGACGCAGACGGCCTCGTCGGCGAGCTTGACGTGGAGGGCGCCGGCGTCCGCCGTCGAATGGACGGCGACCGTCGGAATCCCGAGTTCCTTCGCCGCCCGGATGATGCGGATGGCGATCTCCCCGCGGTTGGCCACGAGGATCTTATTGGGCATCGGCGGCTCCCGTATGGATCGTCATCAGGACCTGGTCGTAGCCGACGACCTGGCCGTTCTTGACGTCGACGCGCTCGACGACGCCGGCGACCGGCGAGGCGATCTCGTTCATGATCTTCATCGCCTCGATGATGCAGAGGGTCTGGCCCTTCTTCACGATCTGGCCGACTTTGGCGAATGGTTCGCCGTTGGGGACGGCAGCGGCGTAGTAGGTGCCGACGAGCGGACTCTTGACGGCGACGCAGGTGGCGTTCGGCGACAACCCGCCCTGGACCGGAGCGCAGGCTTCGCCCTCCGGTGCGGGGGCGGGGGCGTTGGGCGCGGGGGACGCGGTCGGTCCGGCGAGCTTCGAGAGCCTGAGCTTGACGTCGCCGGTCTCGAGTTCGAGGGCGGTAAGGGTGGAACGTTCGAAATCACGGATGATTCCCTGGATCTCCTTGAGCGTCATGGCGCGGTCTCCCTTCAGGCCTTGCGGGTGCGGTTCTCGACGAGGACGACGATGTCGTCGACCGACTTGAGGCGGGTCGCCTCGTCGTCCTCGATCTTGAAGCCGAAGGTTTCCTCCAGACGCATCATCAGTTCGACGGCGTCGAGGCTGTCGATGTTCAGATCTTCCACGAGACGGGTCGAGCGGGACAGTTTCTTCTCGTCGACGCCGAATTCTTTCGCGATCAGTTCGGTGACTTGGGACAGGATCATGTTCATGCGACCTTTCCGAGCGTTTCAAGGGTTAGTTTGAATTTCAAAATATCGCTCTCAAATATCATAATCACAACGGGCGATAATGTCAACACCCATCGGCGCATTTTCGTCTACCATGAACCGCATTTCACGGAATCGCCACAATCCCCGGCGGAAATAAAAACGCACGCCGGGCGGATGCGCGGCGGGCGTCGGTCGGATTGCGCGGTGCGGCTCATGACAAGAGGATCGTCCTCGTCATTTCTTGCCAGCGGGTTTCGGAGCGGGTTTCGGTTCCGGTTTCGGAGCCGGTTTCGGTTCCGGTTTCGGAGCGGGCTTCGGTTCCGGTTTGACCGGTTTCTTCACTTCTGCCATGGAAAGCCCTCCTTTCTCTTTGTTGTTGGTATACCCGGAATCGATCGTTCCGAGTCAACAAATCGGGGTAGCCAATTGCGGTCGAACGCCAATGAGAGGGATCACCTCCAATATAGCACAACCCCCCTGAAATGCAAGGGGTCCGAACCCTGTTTTCGATGCTTTCCGCACGCTTGCCACAGGTCGTTTCCGATGGCGATTTCGCGGCTCGGAAAACATTCCGAAAACCGATTCCGGAGGCATGGTGTATAATGGAAACGGGTGATCGACATGTATGAGAGAAACCGCACCAGACCGGTCCTCGTCGGCTCCGTCCAGATCGGCGGAAACGACCGGATCGTCGTCCAGAGCATGACCACGACGAAGACGAAGGACATCGCCGCGACCGTCGCGCAGATCGACGCGCTGGTCCGCGCCGGCTGCCAGATCGCGCGCGTCGCGGTCCTCGACATGACCGATGCGGCCGCGATCGGCGAGATCGTGAAACGGATCTCGATCCCCCTCGTGGCCGACATCCACTACGATCACCGGCTCGCCCTCGAGGCGATCCGCCAGGGCGTTCACAAGATCCGCATCAATCCCGGCAACATCGGCGCCGACGAGCACGTGAGGGCGGTCGTCGACGCATGCGCGAAACGACACATCCCGATCCGCATCGGGATCAACTCCGGCTCGCTCGAACCGTCGATCCTGGCGAAGTACGGATCGCCCACGGCCGAAGCGATGGTCGCGTCCGCGAAATACCACGTCGACCTCCTCGAACGCTACGACTTCACCGACATCGTGCTCTCGCTCAAGTCGACCGACATGCGCGCCACCGTCGCCGCCTACGAGCTCGCCGCGAAGACGTTTTCGTATCCCCTCCACCTCGGCATCACCGAAGCCGGCACCGCCGTCGGCGGCACGATCCGCTCCTCGATCGGCCTCGGCATCCTGATCCACGAGGGGATCGGTTCGACGATCCGCGTCTCGCTCACGGCCGACCCCGTCGAGGAGATCCGGGTCGCCAAGGAGATCCTCACCAACTTCGGCCTCTGGAAGAAGCCGCGGCTCATCAGCTGTCCGACCTGCGGACGGATCCAGTACGACATGATCCCGATCGCGACCGCGATCGAAGCGTATCTCGATACGATCGACAAGGACATCACCGTCGCAATCATGGGTTGCGCCGTCAACGGCATCGGCGAGGCACGCGACGCCCAGATCGCCGTCGCCGGCGGGAAGGAAGAAGCCCTGCTCTTCGTCGACGGGAAGATCGTCCGGAAGGTGCCCCAGGCCGATCTCGTCGCCGCCCTCAAGGAAGCCATCGACGCCTATTGACGATGCCATCGGAAACAAAAGATCCCCGTCCGCGGTTCAGCGGACGGGGATCTTTTCGTTCGAAATGCTTGATTCAGCGTTTGACGAGCAGCCGCTCGTGGATCTTGTCGGGATCCTTCGCACGGGCCGGGGCGAGGATCTTCCCGAACGGCATCTGCGCGGACATCCGCCACGTCGACGGAATCGCGAACGCTTCTTTGACGGCGTCCTCGATCAGTTCGCCGTAATGCTGCAGGGACGCGCCGTAGCCGACGTCGGCGAGCGCGACCCAGACGTTCGACTGGAGCATCCCGCCCTGCTCGACCGCCCAGCGTTCGAAGTTTCTGGCATAGAGCGGGTTGGCCTTGGCGAGGCCGTCGGTGACGGCGGAATCGTCGTAGAAGAGGACCGTGCCGCGGCCGGCGGAAAAGCCCGCGATCTTCTTCTCGGTCTTGGGAAACGACGCTTCGGGAACGATCTTGCGGAGTGCCTCGAGGACGATTTTCCAGAGGCGGAGGTGGCTTTCGCCGAAGAGCAGAAGGACGCGCTGGCTGCGCGCATCGTAGGCGGACGGGGTGAATTCGAGCGCGTGGGCGATAAGGGCGGAGACGATGTCGTCGGACACGACCGTCTCGTTGGACAGGGTATAGTTCGAACGGCGCGTTTCCAGCGCCTTGCGGAATTCCATAGGATGCCTCCTCATGAGATGGACCTCAATCATAGTATACCATTCGCCGCGAACCTGGGCGAGGACGACGCTCGACGTCGCTCAAAAAGGAAGGCCGGAGCGGCTCCGGCCTTCAGTCGAACAACACCATGACCGTGGTGCCCTCAGGAACCACTTCGCAATCGAAGCCGGCGACCGCACGGACCGCCGCTTCCACGGACGGATCGCACACGACGACGTTCACGACGAGCGAGTTGAGTTCGGGGTAGAAGCTCACTTCGTCGATTCCGAGCTCGTCCCGGCATTCCAGCAGGCGGATCTTGATCATCATCAGGTCGAAGAGCGATCGATCCGTCTCCACGAACCCGACGGATTCGCCCAGACGGTTGCGGACGGCGCGTTCGTAGGCTCCCACCCGCGCTGCGCCGGCGTCGCGGTCGACATAGACGTAGAGCCGGTCCCGGACGCGATAGGATCCGCCGTAGACGTCGGTATCGCGCAGATCCGCCGGCAGGACGAGGTCGTCGCCGGCCGCCGGGGCGGACGGAAGGATGACCCGCACCGACAGCGCGAACAGCACCCCGAGCGCTCCGAGGATTCCGAGTGTTCCGAGAAACCGCTTCATGATCAGGCACCTCCTCCGCCGAAAACGTGAATCCATGTCCCGTTTCGATTCCATGATAGCACGATCGTGCCGTTTGTCAACACGTTCGCGGAAAACGGACGATCAATCCGGAAAATGAACAAGGGCGACCCGCAGGCCGCCCTTTCGCTACAGGTTGGTGGAGAGGAACAGGTTGATGACGTCCTTGAGCGGATTGTGGTCGTAGATCCACTTCGAGATGCGGAACTGTTCCTCGAATTCGGGCGCGAGCCCGAAGTCGACCGAGATGAATCCGCCGATCGCCTCGGAGATCGCCGGAATCGTCATGAGGAGGCCGAGGAGGAAGAACAGGACCAGCACGATCGCGAAAATCTTGACGAGCCCGAAGAGCACGCCGAGGACCTTGTCGACCTCGCGGATGACCGGGATCTTGGTGATGCCCTTGACGATCAGCTTGAGGATGAAGAAGACGATGATCGAGCCGAAGAACAGGCAGATGAAGGCGATCACGAGCATCGCCACGTCCTTGAGGACGGGATGGATCGTGTCGACGAGCGAGGCGGCGATGTCCTCCACCTTGATGCCGTCGGCGATCCATTCCTGCAGGAAGGTCGGGAAGCTCGGAAACGCCTCCTGGATCGCCGCGAGACGGTTTTCGTAGGTGAACTGCACCGTGAACTGCGCCGTCTGCGTGTTCAGGTACTCGAGGATCTTCGTGCTCACCGTCGGACCGATCCACTGGTCGAGGACGCCGGCGAACGGACGCGCGAAGATGATCGAGCCGAGGATGCCGAAGATGCCGGACGCCATCTGGACGATCTTGAGCAAAAATCCCGACTTCCATCCGATGATGCCGAAGACGATGGCGACGAGGACGATGCCGACGTCGACGATGCCGATGCCGAAGGAACCGAAATTGAGAAGCGTCATGTACTGTACCCCCCTAGGTCACACGGTTAACGCGCGTGTTCCGCGATGTAGTCCTGATACGTGAGGATCATTTTCTTGGCCGCGTAGACCTCGTCGATGCGGGTCACGGGTGTCGTCGTCGGTGCGTTCTTGAGCGCATCCGGGTTTTCGATCGCCTCGTCGGCGACCTTCCGCATCACGTCGATGAAGGCGTCGAGCGTCTGTTTCGACTCGGTTTCCGTCGGTTCGATCATGATCGATTGATGGAAGAGGAGCGGGAAGTAGATCGTCGGTGCGTGGAAGCCGTAGTCGAGCAGGCGCTTGGCGACGTCGAGCGTGGTCACGCCGGTCGACTGGTCGACGAGACCGTCGAAGACGCACTCGTGCATCGCGAAACTGTCGATCGGCAACTTGTACTTGTCCTTCAGGGCGACGCGCACGTAGTTGGCGTTGATCGTCGCGAGGCGGCCGACGTCCTTCATGTGCTCGCGACCGAGCGTGAGGCAGTAGGCGTAGGCGCGCAGCCAGACGCGGAAGTTCCCGTAGAAGCCGGAGACGGAGCCGATCGCGTCGGCGGCGTGCTCGACGTAGAAGGAATCGCCGTCCTTCTTCACCTGCGGGTTGGGCAGGAAGCGCTCGAGCCCCTGGCGGACGCCGACGGGTCCGGATCCCGGACCGCCGCCGCCATGCGGCGTGGAGAAGGTCTTGTGGAGGTTGATGTGCATCACGTCGAAGCCGAGGTCGCCGGGACGGCACTGGCCGAGGATCGCGTTCAGGTTGGCGCCGTCGTAGTACATCAGGCCGCCGGCCGCGTGCACAAGACGGGTGATCTCGAGGATGTTCTTGTCGAAGATGCCGAGGGTGTTCGGATTCGTGAGCATCATCCCGGCGATCTCGTCGGAGAGGACCGCCCTGAGGGCGTCCATGTCGACGAAGCCTTCCGGCGTCGACGGAATCTCGACGATCTCGAAGCCGCAGAGCGCGGCCGAGGCGGGGTTGGTGCCGTGGGCGGCGTCGGGGACGACGACCTTCTTCCGTTTGAAGTCGCCCCGGTCCTCGTGGTAGGCCTTGATGATCATCAGTCCGGTGAGTTCGCCGTGGGCTCCCGCGAACGGGTTGAGCGAAAACTCGGAGAGGCCGGAGATCTCCGAAAGCATTCCCTGCAGCTCGTGGTAGACGCGGAGCGCGCCCTGGACCTGGCCGGCCGGCTGGAGCGGGTGGATGCCGGTGAATCCGGGCAGCGAGGCGATCTCGTCGTTGATCTTCGGATTGTACTTCATCGTGCAGGAGCCGAGCGGGTAGAAGCCCGACTCGACGCCGAAGTTCTTCTGCGAGAGGTTGGTGTAGTGACGGACGACGTCGAGTTCGGAAACCTCGGGAAGCGCCGGTGCGGTCGGGCGCAACAGCCCGCCGAGATCGGCGAGACGATGGCTTCCGCGCTCGGGCTCGGGAAGCGAGAAGCCCACGCGGCCGGGAACGGAAAGTTCGAAGACGAGACGGTCGTAACGATTCATCGGAGGCCTCCCAGAACGGCGGCGAACCGTTCGATCTCGGCATCGGTGCGTTTCTCGGTGACGGCGAAGTTGACGACGTCGCGATACGCCTCGTCGTAATCGGCGAGGCTCACGGCGCCGAAGAAGCCGGCCTCGGCGAGCGCCTCCTGAATCCGCGCCTGGTCGAGCGAGGTATGGAGCACGAACTCCTTCAGGAAGGACTTGTCGAAGACGGGGGAGAACTTCCCCGTGGCGACGAGCAGATCATGAAGCTTATGCGCCTTTTCGTAGGAGAGTTCGTTCACCCGCTTCAGTCCCTCGGGGCCCATCAGGGACAGATAGATCGTCCCGTAGAGTGCCATCAGCGACTGGTTCGAGCAGATGTTGGAGTTGGCCTTCTCGCGGCGGATGTGCTGTTCGCGCGCCTGAAGCGTGAGGACGAAGGCGCGTTTGCCGTTCCGGTCGAACGACTGGCCGACGATCCGGCCCGGCATCCGGCGGACGTACGGCTTCTTCGTGGCGAGGTAGCCGAGGTAGGGACCGCCGAACGCGAGCGGCATCCCGAGCGACTGGCAGTCGCCGCAGGCGATGTCGGCGCCGTCTTCGGCGGGCGTTTTGAGAACGCCGAGCGTCGAGATGTCGCACGACTCGATCATCACCGAACCGTTGTTGTGGATCGCATCGGCGAATCCTTCGAAGGATTCGATGATCCCGAAGTAGTTCGGCTTCTGGACCAGGACGCCGGCGACCGTCTCGTCGAGCAGCGCGGAGAGGTCCGTGAAGGACGTCTCGCCGTCGGCGACGGGCACGAACGCGACCTCGAGGCCGCGGAAGTGGGCGTAGGTCATGACGACCTCGGCGATGTTCGGATGGACCGCGGCGGAGACGAGGACCTTGTTCCGCCTGGCGATCGCGGAAGCCATGAAGCAGGCTTCGGCGGCGGCGGTCGGGCCGTCGTACATCGAGGCGTTGGAGACCTCCATGCCCGTGAGCATGGTCACCATCGACTGGTATTCGAAGATGTAGGAAAGCGTCCCCTGGGCGATTTCCGGCTGATAGGGGGTATAGGAGGTGAGGAATTCCTGGCGCGCGATGAGCGCGTGGATCACGGCGGGATCGTAGTGGTCGTAGGCGCCGAGGCCGGAGAAGACGGTCATCGTCCGGTTCTCGTTCGCGATCGCCTGCAGGCGGGCGCGCAATTCGACTTCGGAAAGCGCGGACGGGATCGCGTAGTCCCGCGTCATCCGTACCGACGCGGGGATGTCGACGAACATGTCCTGATCCGCGGCGATGCCGATCCTCGCCCGCATCGCCGCCAGATCGGCTTCGGTATGCGGGAAGTATTTGAACACGGCGGTTCCTCCCTACTTGGAGACGGCGCGATACTGGTCGGGAGACAACAGGTTCTTGAGTTCGGCCGGGTCGGCGATCTTGATCCGGATCATCCACGATTCGAACGCGTCCCTGTTCACGCCCTCGGGATCGCCGACGAGGTCTTCGTTCACTTCGACGACGGTGCCGGAGAGCGGCGAGATCAGGTCGCTGGCGGCCTTGACGGATTCGACGGCGCCGAATTCCTTGTTCTGCGCGAGTCTGGTGCCGGCGGCCGGGAGGTCGACGAAGACGACGGTGCCGAGCTGATGCGCGGCGAATTCGGTGATGCCGATGACGGCGGTGTCGCCATCGACCTTGACCCACTCGTGGGTCGGATTGTAGAGGATTCCTTCCAGAACTCTGCTCATGACGCTTCTCCTTTTTGTTTATAGCTCTTCTTGAAGAATTTCTTGTCGCGGACGAATCCGGGAACCTTGCGGTTGCGGACCTGGACCTGGACCTTGGTGTTGAGCGGGGTGTACTCGATGTCGAGCATCGCCATCGCGACCGGCTTGCCGGCGGAGATGGAGAGGTAGCCGGTGGTCACGAAGCCGATCTTCTTCTCGCCGGAGTACACCTCGTAGTGGGCGCGCGGGATCGCCTTCTCGGCGAGTTCGATTCCGACGACCTTGCGTTTCAGGGCGCCGGCCTTCTGTGCGACGAGGACCGCCTTGCCGATGAAGTCGGGTTTGTCGAGTTTCACGAAGAAGCCGAGTCCGGCCTCGAGGGCCGTGATCTCGTCGGAGATCTCGTGACCGTAGAGCGGGAGCGCCGCCTCGAAGCGGAGCGTGTCGCGGGCGCCGAGGCCGCAGGGGAGGATCTCGCCCGATGCGAGCAGAAGGTCCCAGATCTCGGCGGTCGCGATCGCGTCGGCGTAGATCTCGAACCCGTCCTCGCCGGTATAGCCGGTGCGCGAGATCAGAAGGTCGTTCAGGTTCCACCAGACGTGCTTGAAGGTGAAGGCCTCGAGGTCGGAGAGGTCGACGCCCATGATCTTCTTCAGGAGCGCTTCGGTCGCGGGACCCTGGACGGCGATCTCGGCGTATTCGTCCGAAAGGTTCTTCACGACGACGTCGAACCCTTCGGTCCGCTCGACAAGCCAGGCATAGTCCTTGGCGACATTGGAGGCGTTCACGACGAGGAAGAGTTCGGTGGCCGAGACCTTGTAGGTGAGCAGGTCGTCGACGACGGTGCCGTTTTCGTAGAGCATCATCCCGTAGACGACCTTGCCGTCGGGTTTGGAGGAGATCTCGTTGGTGGTGACGTAGTCGATGTAGCGGAGGGCGTCGGGTCCCTTGACGAGGATCTCGCCCATGTGGGAGACGTCGAACATGCCGGATTTCGTGCGGACGGCCGTGTGCTCCGGAATGATTCCGGAATACTCGATCGGCATCAGCCAGCCGGCGAACGGCTCCATCTTCGCGCCGAGCGCGACGTGCTTGTCGTAAAGGCAGGTCTTGCGGATATCTTCCATTCTACACACCTCTCGATAATTATAGCATGGTCGGGTTTTCACCGAACAGGATTTCACAAAAATCGCGTGCGTCCAGTTTCATCACGTAGTCGCCGAGGTCGACCGCCGAGAGTGCCTCCTCGAAGGCTTTCCGGGTGAACGGGAGACCGCGGAACAGGGCGAGGAATTCATCCTGGTCGCCGATCAGGAAGTAGTCACCGAGGAGGTTCATCTTCTGGACGACGCCGTTTTTGATCTCGAGCCGCGCCTCGACCGTTCCGGCGGCGACGTAACCCTTGCGGACAATCGTGTAGTTGGGGTTCTTGCCGTAGATGAAATCGTCGGACAGATAGCTTCTCTCGATTGTGGCGATCCCCTGCAGGTCCGCCCCCGTCAGCGTCATTTCGGAATCGGTCATCTCGCGCTTCACGAACGCCTTGAACTCCTCGATCGATAGCGTCAGATGGTCCTTCAGGTTGGTGACGCGCTTGCGGACCGAGTCGATCCCCTTCGAAACGAGCTTCTCGTTGTCGGGCGTGATTGCACGGACCATCTGCTCGACGTCGGTCGCGAACAGCATCGTGCCGTGCACGACGGAACGTTCGCGGACGCGGTAGAAGGCGTTGCCGGAGACCTTGAGGTCACCGATGAGGATGTCGTTTCGGCCGGAGAAGCGGGCGTCGAGCCCGAGTTTCCGAAGCATCCGGACGACCCGGTTCAGATAGTCCTCGAAGACGAAACTCTGGTTGAACGAGGGGGTGATGAAGGAGAACATGATGTTGCTCGGATCGGAATAGACGCAACCGCCGCCGGACTTGCGGCGGTACATCCTGATCCCGTGCGCCTTGCAGTAGGGGACGTTGACCTCGTTCTCGATCAATTGGTTGCGGCCGAAGATGACCGAGGGTTCGACCTGCCACATGAAGAAATACTCGTCCGCCGGATAATGGAGGGCGAGGTATTCCTCGGTGGCGAGGTAGAACGAGAGATTGCGTCGTTCTTCCCTGGGATAGTTGACGTATTTCATGGCTGCCTCCGTGGATGCCTCTCGAAAAAAAAGGAGTAGCGAGCTACTCCCTTTCCAGAAACGCGGTGATTCGCTTGATTTCGAGATCCGCGAGGAACTCGGTGAACGGAACCGCGTCCTTGTTGATCTTGTACTCGTCGATGGTCGCGTAGTACTGGTTGCGGATGCCCTTGGTGATCGAGACCGGGAGATACCCTTCGAGTTCGAGCTGGTAGTTCAGGAGCAGGCGCGCGAGGCGGCCGTTCGCATCCATGAACGGGTAGATCTTGAGGATCTCGAGATGGGCGAACGCCGCCTTCGCAAGACCCGTGAGGTTCGGGTTGGCGAGTTCGGCGAAGTAGTCGTCCATCTTCTTGAAGATCTTGAGGTAATTCGGAGGCACGTGCTTCGCGCCGAGGATGAAGAGGTCGCGGGTCCGGTACACGCCGCCGGGGATGATTCCGTCGACGAGTTCCTGATGAAGGTCTTTCACGATCGTCTCGCTGATTTCCTGATGCCGTTCGGCCAGCCGGTGCACCATCTGGACGGCATGGTAGTTGTTGATGATCGCCTTACGGACGTTCTCGTCCTTGTCCGGGAAGATCCGGGAATGATCCTCGAGCAAGAAGCACACGTCCTCGAAGCTGAAGTCGCCATTGTCGAAACTCGTCGATTCGTAGATGTAATGCCTGTCGAACTCGTCGCAAAGTTCCTTTCTCAGTTCCGGGGTCATGCCAGCCTTCTTGTCGAGCAACCGCTGTTTGAGGCCTTCCGCCTCCATCGATTTCATGATGTATCACCTCGTCTTTTAGTGTATCATAGAAAACGTTTTCTATCAAGGTTTCCGCCATTGAATGAGAAAAAGAAAAGCAACTTCAAAAGTTGCTTCTCAAGCGTGGACGTTGTCGAACGCGGACTTCACGATGTCGTAGACGACTTCCTTCGGAAGATCGCCGTAGTTGTTGGCCTTGAACCAGAGGCTGTCCTTGGTTCCCTTGTTCTTCGAGATGGTAGGATACTTGATGATCATCCGGATGCCCTTCTCGAGTTCGGAGCGGAAGGCCATCCGGTAGTAGTTCCCGAAATTCAGGAGCACCAGAAAGGGCTTGCGGTCGACGTAGAAGGTGATGCGGTCGTCGGCGAGCTTGGTAACGACGTTGGGCAGTTCGCGGACATACTGGACGAGCTGGTCGAAGGTCGGGTCGAGCGGCTTGAACATGCGCGGTTTCTCGATGTAATATTCGATCGAGGAGACCTGGCGGTCGAGGTTGGCGGTCTTGTTGAATTCGGGATCGACCTCGACGTCCTCGAAGAGCATCGCCGTCGGCTCGACGGTCGCTTCCTTCGACACGATCGCCTGGTTGGCGTCGACGATCACCGTCTTGTTCTGCGGCTGCGGCGGTTCCACGTTCCGTGCACCCTTCTTGCCATGCTTCGGAGCGGGAGCGGCGGCCTGCGGCTGCGGGGCGGTCTGGCGTTCCGGTTCACGGGCGGGCTGTTCGGCGACTTCGCCTTCCTCGAGTTCGCGGCGGCGACGCGCGGCCTGCAGGATCAGGTGAACCACGTAGAGCACGAGGAAGAGGACCGGTGCGGCGGCGTAATAGAGGGTGTTCAGCGCCTGGTAATCGGCGGTAGCGAATTTCTGGAGCATCAGATAGGCTCCGTACCCGCCGATGCCGAGGAGTTCGAGCGACAGCGCGAAGAGCGCGACCTTCTTGAGGGGACGTCCCGTGCGGAAGTTGCCGAGGACGAGATGCGCGAGGGCGATGGCGTTCAGAAGACCCACTCCGGCGCCGGCAAGGATGATCAGGTTCGTCGTGTCATGCGCGAACCACTGGTAGCGGAACAGCTGCATGATGGTCGTGTAGCCGAGCATGGCGACGCCGTAGAGCCACATCGGCAGGATCGCCGCCTGGGCGACGCTCGGTTTCACTTCGCCGTAAACGTTCTCGTCGTGGATGCTGACGATCAGGAAGATGAGCGAGAAGACGAACAAGAGTCCCGCGACGCCCGCCTTGATGTAGATCTCGTACGTGGTGACGATCGGATAGTACAGAGCCCACTGGGAAAGGTCGTTGAACGGGATCAGGACGATTCCGCAGAGCAGAACCGACAGGAACAGAATCAGGTTGGCAAAGAATCGTTTCATGCGCGTCACCTCTGTATTCGATATAGATTGATTATATAACGTGAACGGGGTGATGTCAACCGACTCGGACAATCTCTTCGGGAAAGATCGAAACCCGTGGACGGCGACGGATGGCTCTTCCGGCATTTTTAGTGAACCGCATCCGGGCCATCCGTCCTGCGTCCTTCCGGAAAGCGGATAATGCAAATTGGTGGTATTATCACAGTCGATTACGTCCCGTCAATTCGGATAATAAGAAATATTGAACAACGTTTTTCGAAATGATCCGACAGCGGTTTTTCGCCGTTCCCGATAAATAAATGATTAAATCGACTCTTCGCCGATAGATTCTCGCTCTTTTCGATTGACAATGAAAAATCGGAGTGCTAATATGAGGTTGTAAAGGACCATATCAAAGGAGGAATAATCATGCAGGTTCTGAAAGAGTCAGTCAAGAAGGCCATCCTGAACGGTGCCATACTCGAGTTCTTCGAACATGGATACCAGAATGCGAATATGCGGCGGATCGCGGATTCCGCGAACATCACCGTCGGCAACATCTATCGCTATTTCGAAAACAAGGAGGCCCTGTTCAACGCCGTCCTGGCGCCGGCGAAACGCGCCCTGGACGATCTCGAATCGTTCGACAAGAAGCTCCACATCACCCACATCGAGAACCAGAAGGAAGCCACCCAGATCGTCACCTACGTGATCAACGTCCTGCGCCCGTATACCCGCGAGATCTTCATCATGATCTTCAACGCGAACGGATCGCACTACCAGCAGGTGAAGTCGCAGCTCGAAAGCCTCGTCGTCACCAAGGTCAAGGAGTTCTTCCCCGGAATGTTCTCCGACTACTTCCTCAAGATCGTCGCCGCCAGCTTCATCCAGGCGCTGTTCGTCGTCTTCAAGGACAACGTGAACGACATCAAGAAGATCCAGGACATGATCGTCCAGCTCATCGTCTTCTACTTCCGCGACCTCTCGAACCGGCTGTTCTGACATCGCATCGAAAGTTCATCGGATCCCTCTTCGGAGGGATCTTTTTTTGCATGGAAAAGGGGATCGTTCGGATCCCCTCGGTTTCATTCCATCTTCGCAAGCGCGTTCGTGTCGATCTTCCCGACCACCGTCCGCGGCATCTTCTCGAGCCGGACGATCTGCTTCGGGATCGAATAGACGGAGAGATGTTCGCGAATCCGCTTCCGGATTTCCTCGTCGGTCGGACCGGGCCTGCGGTCCGGCTTGATCGTGATGAAGAGACGGATCATGTTCCCGCGTTCGGGATCGGGGATGCCGATCGCCGCCGCCTCGAGGATCTCGGGCATGCCGGTGACGAGCGTCTCGATCTCCGAGGGCATGACCGGCATCCCGGAGACCTTGACGATCCGCTTCAGGCGCTGCTTGAAGTGGACGTGTCCGTCGACGTCGAGATAGCCGTAGTCGCCGGTCCGGAGGAAGCGGCCCTCCTTCAGCTCGATGATCGCCTGGGCGGTGGCGCCGGGATCATGGAGATAGCCGATCATCATCGTATCGCCCGCCACGGCGATCTCGCCGCAGACGCCCATCGGGACCTCCGACTGGTTGGCGACGTCGAGGATCTTCACCCGGATCCCGGGAAGGGGATGCCCGACCGTGTCGGGTTTCTTGTTCGACGGCGTGTTGACGGCGAGGACGGTCACCATCTCGGTGAGGCCGTAGCCCTCGAGCAGTTCGGCGGCGGATCCCCATTCGCTCGTGACGCGCGAGAAGTCTTCCTTCAGCTTCGTCGCGACGAAGTCGCCGCCGACATAGGCGCGGCGGAGGTTGACGAGATGCTTTCCCGCGAACTTCGGATTGTTGAGGAGGGACTCAAAGAGGGTCGGCACGCCGATCACGTAGTTGACGCGGTTCTTCTTGATCAGCTCGATCGTCTCGTCGGCCTTGAACTTCGGCATGAGCGTGTCGGTGCCGCCGTAGCAGAGCATCCCGTGGATCCCCATGCAGAGGCCGAAGCCGTGAAACATCGGCAGGACCGCCAGCATGTGCCGGCCGGTGAAGTCGGGTTCCTCCATCACGAACTGGGTCTGGAAGGCGAGGGTGTTGATCGCGAACGCCGACAGTTCGATCGTCTTCGGCTGGCCGCCGGTACCGCCGCTGTGGAGATAGACGGCCGCGCCGTGCGGATCGGTCTTGGCGGTCTTCGCCGCCGGGCGTCCCGCGGCGAAGGTCGCAAACGACAGGATCTTCTCGCCATAGGCGATGCCCTTCAGCTTCTTGCGGTTGATCAGCCGGTAGGCGAGCGGCTTGATGCCGGAAAAGGTCGCGACCGGCGAACAGAGGACCAGTTTGACGCCGAGCTCGTCGACGAGCGGGGCGTAGGTACGGTACATCGTGTCGAGAATCACGAGCATCTTCGAATCGGCGTGCTTCATGTAACCGCGCATCTGCGCGATCGGCGTGAGCGGATGGACCATGTGCGCGATCGCCCCGAGCTTCGAGAGCGCGTAGAAGGCGTAGATCGTCTCGAAGACGTTGGGCATGCAGACGGTGACGACGTCCTCCGCGCGGATGCCCGCGCCTTCGAATCCCGCCGCGGCGGAATCGATGCGCGCGACCAGTTCGGGGTACTTGACCGCCTTGCCCATGAAGAAGAGCGCGTCGTTCTCGGGATGGAGCGACGCGGTCGTCGCGACGATGTCGTAAAGCGAGTGATTCGGATTCATGGTTTCCCTCCTTCGTGGTTCAGAAACGGTAGCCGGCCAGAAGGCCGATGAGGAAGATGAGGCCGGCGATCACCGGCTGATGGGCGACGAAGATGGCGAGGGTGTGCCGGCCGGCGAGGACGAACGGCCTGTTCCACCTGCCGTCGAGCTTCGGCAACAGGCTCCTTCGGGCGGCGTAGAAGCGATTGCCGATGACGGTGCCGATCATGATCACGCCGGTGTACGGCAGAAGTCCGAAGTGGTCGGCGCCGTAAGCGGCCGTCCCGACGATGATCGACAGGAAGTTGTCCCACGTGACGTTCCCGTAGGCGGGCACGTCCCGCCACGCGAAGAGCACGCCGAGGATGACGACCGCGGATCCGACCGCGAGCATGAACATGTCGTTGTCCCAGATCTTGCGCAGTGCCCAGGTGATCAGCGTACCGAGCGCGAACATGTGGATGATGCCGAAGAAGACGCTGATCCCGAGGTCGGCGAACCGGTCGACGGTCATCGTCACCGCCGAGATCAGGACGGCGAACAGGAGGAACTTGAGACCGCGCTTCAGGTTCGAGCGCGAGAACGTGAAACTGATGCCGGAAACGACCAGGAAGAAGCCGACGAAGACGTAGTGGAACGTCGCCCGCAGGTCGCCGTGCCAGTAGTCGCTCGCGAAGCCGACGAGCCACTCGATCCCGGGACGCTCGAACGCGTAGAAGTTCGAAAACCACGACGGCAGGCTCTTGAGATCGTACATGAGATGGTCCCAGACCATCATGATGATCGAGAAGCCGCGCAGGAAGTCGACCTCCCAGATCCTCGTTCCCTTCTCCCGTTCCATCGTCATCACCCGCGCTTCGTATCTCTAATATATCACATCTTTTTTCAGATAGAAGAGCATTGTGCAAAAAAAGCCGAAGCCGCCAATATTGCGTGCTCCGGCAACGTATATGTTGTGACCACGAGTCAACCCAGGAGGTATCATCCATGAAGAAGATCCTTTCCATCGTCTTTGCCCTCTTCGCGACCATTGCCGTCGCGGCCTGCAACGCCGTTCCGACGGCCGACACCTTCGGCGCCCCCGAGGACGTCGTCGGCTTCGAAGCCATTTCCGCAACCGAACTGCTCGCCGGCACGCTCGATCCGGTCGCGACCGTCGCCCAGCCGCTTACCTACGCGATCCTCGAGGAGACCACCACGGAGGAACCGGCCGACGATGAGGAAACCGTCGTTGACGACGACCTTTCCGAAATCGACAAGTACCTCGCGATGATCGAGCGGTTCCTCGGCAACACGAACGGCCTGTCCGTCACCGTCGAGTCGTCCGACCTGCCCGAATACACCTACAAGATGACCTACGTCTCCAAGGACATCCTCGGCAACGACGTCACCTACGTCCTCTACTACACCGAAGTCCTCTATGAGGAACCCGTCGACGGCGACCCGGTCGAAACCACCACCGAGGAACCGGCGGTCACGACCGAGGAACCGGAAGCCACCACCGAAGAGCCCGAGACCACGACCGAATCCGCGACCACGACCGAACCGCTGTCCTTCGAAGATCGCGACCAGGACCAGGAACGTCTCCGCAACCGCGAGTTCGAATTCCAGGACGAGAACGACGATGACGTCGTCTACGCCCTCACCGGCATGCTGCTCGTCGGCGAATCCACCTTCTACCTCGAAGGCAAGAAGGTCGTCGAGGACGACGAGGAAGTCATGATGCTCCGTTCGTTCGTCGACCACGACAATTTCGTCAAGGTCCGTTACCAGAGCGACGGTGACGGCGACCGGAAGTTCTTCTACGAGATCGTCGCCGACGGCGTCATCGTGAACCGGTCGAAGATCAAGGTCGACGTCGAGGACGACGGCGTCAAGGTCGACCTCTCCTTCATCGAAGGCGAGGCGTGCGGCCGCTACCAGTTCAAGCTCGAAACCGTCGAGAACGTCACCACCATCATGGTCCAGTACGACGTCGAAAATGAGGAAGGCGCCGAGGAATCCGGCAAGATCCGGATCGTCGCCACCTACGACGAAGCCTCGGGACTGACCACGTACACCTACGATGTCATTCCCGAATATCGGAACGGACATCGGGTCGACCACCAGGAGTCGCATGAGTTCGAAACCCAGCGCGGCGGCCGCGGCGGACAAGACAACGGCCACGGCGGTCGCGGCGCCGCCTGAAACGAATTCCACAAGCCGGGTTTTCCCGGCGGCCGGAGTATGATATAATGGTCATCGAAACGAGGTGGGTCCCATGTTCGATTTCGATGGCCGCCTGGATGCGCTCCGCCAGAAGGACGAAGCCGCATTCGGGGAAATCTATGAACAGACGAAGCGCGGCGTCTACGCCGTGATCGTCGCCATCGTCCGCGACCGCGGGACCACCGAGGACCTCATGCAGGAAACCTACATGAGGATGCTCGCCAACCTCGACCAGTATGAACCCGGACGCAACTTCAACGCCTGGCTGGTCCAGATCGCCAAGAACCTGGCGCTCGACCACTATCGCAAGGAACGCCGGACGACCCCGGTCGATCCGCAGGAGCAATCCTACGTCTTCGACCGGGTCGAACCGGCAGGCCCGGCGGAATACGACCTCGAGTCGCTCGTCGCTCCCCTCGATTCGGAGGAGCGCCAGATCGTCCTCCTGCACGTCGTCTCCGACCACAAGTTCAAGGACATCGCGACCATCGTCGGAAAGCCGCTCGGCACCGTGCTCTGGCTCTACAACCGGGCGATCCGGAAAATGCAGCGTCATGTCGGAAAGGAGGAGCCATGAAACGTCAAGAACTGAAGCGGATGATCCGCCGCGCCGCGCTGGCCGAGATGCCGGACGTCCGCGGGAAGATCGATCTGGAACGTGTCCCCGTGGCTCCCGCCCCCGAACCCGCTCCGCGCCGGCTCCCGCGCTTCAACTATGCCTTCGCGCTCAAGGCGGCGATGGTGCTTCTCCTCGCCGCGCTTACCGGCATCTTCATCTACGACCGCCTCAAGACCGACGACCCCGTCGTCCTCGCGCTCGAGACCGAAGCCGAGATCTACGGCTTCCAGATGGTCTCGGCGACCGCGCTGCTCTCGCAGTTCGCGGACGCGGACATCGCCTTCGAACCGATCGATTTCGGCGACGGTCCGATGACCACCCAGCCCCACGGCGGTCAGACGACCGGACCCGGCGGAAACGATCCGACGACCACCATCCCGATCGCATCCGACCCGATCGTGACCCTGAAGATGCAGAAGCTGAACGAGTTTCTGAACACGATGGAGGTCATGCTCGCGGAGAAGGACGTCACGACCTACGAGATCGTCGAGATCGACGTCCTACCTTATCGTTGGCAGCTGACCTTCACGACCGTCGACCTCCTCGGCAACGCCCTCTCCTATGAGATCCTCTACAACCAGTCCGCCGATCCCGGCGACGTGAACCGGTCGCTCATTGACGGCGTCATGACGATGGGCGGCGACGAATACGCCCTGTCCGGCGCGGTCACGGCCGAAGGCGAGACCGTCCGCACGCGCTTCACCGCGGTGCGCGGCGACGATTCGATCACGATCGTCGACCAGACCGACGCCGACGGGCAGAAGTACCTTTACGAAGTCACCCGCGACGGCGCGCTCTACGAAAGCGTCCAGATGCGCCTGTCCCGCGAGGACGACAACCTCGTCGCCGCGATCGCGAGCGAAACCGCGGACGACTCCTACGAGTTCAGCTTCCGCCGCGGCGAGGACGGAGCCGGCTTCATGATCCGCTACCGCGTCGAGATCGACGGTCAGACGGAGATCGGCCGCCTCGGCGTCGCGGTCGCCTACGACGAAGAACAGGGCGTCTACCGTTACCAGTACGAGATCGACGCCGAGACCGGCAACCATGCGGGACATTCCTCGCATTCCGGCGAACGCACCGACAAGACCCGCGGCGGCGCTGCCGGCCACGGGATGGACACGAGCTTCGTCATCTGATCCACGAAAACAGAAGGTCACTCGCCGAATCCGGAGAGTGACCTTCTTTCAATGATGGTGATGATGCCCGCCGTCCGCCTCGGGCGGATTGCACTCGGCGTCCTCGCAGGTCCGCGGATCGGTCTCGACCTCGATCGTGGCGTGCGGGATCCCGATCCCTTCGAGGCGTTCGCGGAGGGCGGCGCGGATCGATTCGAGTTCCGCCGCCGTCGCTTCCGAACGGACGACCGCATGCAGCGTGACGAGCGGATTCGTGCCGTCGACGCTCCAGAGGTGGACGTGATGGACCGACAGAACGTCGGTCCCGTCGACCGCCGCAACGGCGACCTTCGCCGGATCGAAGCCGGCGGGCGAGCGTTCGAGGAACACCGCCATGATCTCGCGCAGGTTCTTGAAGACGTGGAAGAGGATGTAGACGGTGAAGGCGAGGGAGAGGATCGCGTCGACCACGAAAACGTCCCAGATGGCCATCGCAACGGCGCCGATCAGGACCGCGATCCAGCCGGCGACGTCCTCGAAGAGATGCAGGCCGACGGCCTTCTCGTTGAGCGTCTTCCCCTTCGCGGCGGTATATGCGGCCGCACCGTTCACGACCACGCCGAAGACGGCGATGGCGATCATCCCGGTCGCGTCGACGACAGTCGGATTCAGGATCCGCGGCACCGATTCGCCGATCACGGCGGCGGCGCCGCCGACGAGGATCAACGACGAGATCATCCCGCCGAGCAGGGAGTAGCGCCCATAGCCGTAGGTGAAGCGGGCGTCCGGCTTCTGCTTCGCCTTGAGGTCGAGCAGCCACGAGAGGCCGATCGCGATCGAATCCCCGAAGTCGTGGACGGCGTCGGCAAGGATCGCGACGGATCCGGTATAGAAGCCGCCGAGGATCTCGAAGACGGTGAAGAACAGGTTCAGGAAGAAAGGAAGCGCCAGTCGGCTCTTCATCTTCTTTCGCGTCATGTCCATGCCCCCATTCATCAGCGTATCATATCACAAGGCGCGCGCAAACGCACGCGGATCGACTCGCGCGTTTCACCACGGAAGCGGATCGGGACGGATCTCGCGGTCGTACAGTTCCTCGAGTTTCCGCTTCGTCTCGACGGACATCGGATGGTGGAGTGCGGCGAGGTTGTCGTTCATCTGGCGGTGGGACTTGATGCCGGGGATCACGCAGGCGACCGCATCGTAGGAGAGGATGAAGGCGAGCGCGTCGAGCGAGATGTCCTCGCGGCCGACGACATCCTTCACCTTTCGGACCAGTCCGGCGCGACGTTCGACGACCTCCCGCGACCAGCGGGCGCGGATACCGGTGAAGATCGACTGTTCGTCGTATTTGCCGGACAGCCAGCCGGAATCGAGCGGAACCTTCGCGACCAGGAAGATTCTTCTCCTCCTGACCTCCTCGAAGAGATCGCGCGCGCTTTGGAAGAAGACGTTGTAGAGCAGTTCGACGACGTCGACGTCGGTGCGTTCGAGGCTCGTCTTCAGTTCCTCGCGGGTGTCGATCGAGACGCCATAGGCGCGGATCAGCCCGAGCCGCTTCAGACGCGCGAGTTCCTCGAAGTGGTTCGTATGCCCCTCGAGGATCTCCTTCGGTGGATTGTGGAGGAGGAGGGAATCCGCATAGGTGGTCTTCAGACGCGCAAGCGACGCCCTCAGCGACGGCTCGATCGCCGCGACGTGCCAGTCGCTCGAACCGTCGGGATTGTGTCCGAACTTGGTCGAGACGGCGATTTTCCCGCGGTCGGATCCGATCGCGCGGCCGAGGATCTCCTCCGACTTCCCCCCGGCGTATCCCGGGGCGGTGTCAAAGAAGTTCACGCCCTTCTCGATCGCCGAGCGGACGAGCCGGATGGACTCCTCCTCGCCGGCTTCGCCCCACAGGGGATTGGCCAGCTGCCAGGCGCCGAAACCGACGCGGCTGAGTTCGATCAGGGGTTTTCCGAATTTCGTCAATGTCATCATGGTTTCCCTCCTCATGGAATCGCGTCTGGCTCCTCGGGAAAGCGCCGGTCGCGGTCGTTCAGGTGTGCGTCCAGTTCACGTTCGAGCATGTCTCCATCTTCCCTTGATGCGTGTTCCTTCCCGTCTATTTATACCATATCGTCAAGACCAATGCATCTCCTTCGCGCATTTTCGTCCTCCTGATCCGATCGGTACACGAAAAAAGCCATGTCCAGACATCGGACATGGCTTCGCTTGCGATGGTACCAGTGGCCGGACTTGAACCGGCATGCCTTTGGGGGGCAATGGATTTTGAGTCCATCGTGTCTACCGATTTCACCACACTGGCAGATGGCAATGCATATTATACAACATCGATCGCGTTTTCCAGCCTCAAAACGCATGCTTCTTCATGAAAAAAAACGCCCTTCGCGATCGTCGCGAAGGGCGTTCCACCTCAGCGCCGGGACAGTTCCAGCATCTCTTCGGTGTATTGGTTGGTATAGAGCTTGTAGTAGTGGCCCTGGGCCGCGATCAGTTCGCGGTGGGTTCCGTCCTCGATCACCCTGCCCTGTTCGAGCACGAGGATGCGGTCGGCGTGGACGATCGTCGAAAGGCGGTGGGCGACGATGAACGAGGTGCGACCCTTGAGGATCTTCGCGATCGCCGTCTGGACGGCCTGTTCGGTCTCGGTGTCGACCGAGGAGGTCGCCTCGTCGAGCACGAGGATCTTCGGGTCGGCGAGGATCGCGCGGGCGAAGGAGATGAGCTGCTTCTGCCCGACGGACAGGCGGGAGCCGCCTTCGCCGCATTCGGTCTCGTAGCCCTTCTCGAACTTCATGATGAACTCGTGCGCCTCGACCGCCTTGGCGGCGGCGACGGCCTCCTCGTCGGTGGCGCCGATGCGGCCGTACTTGATGTTGTCCATCACGGTGCCGCTGAAGAGGTGGGGCGTCTGGAGCACGTACCCGAGGTTCGAGTGGAGCCAGCCGAGGGAGCGTTCGCGGTAGTCGGCGCCGTCGATCAGGATCCGGCCTTCCGTGGGTTCATAGAACCGGCAGATCAGGTTCACGATCGTCGTCTTGCCGGCGCCGGTGTGTCCGACGAGGGCGATCGACTGCCCGGCCTTCACGGTCAGGCTGAAGTCGGAGAGGATCTTCTCGCCGACGTCGTACTTGAAGGTGACGTCCTTGAACTCGACGTCGCCCCGGAGGGATTCGAAGTTCTCGCGCTTGTAGTCGAAGAGCGTCCCGTACTTCGCGATCACCTCGGGGGTGTCGACGATGTCGGCTTTCGCCTCCATGAGCGAGACGACGCGCTCGACGGACGCCTGCGCCTGCTGGATGCGGGCGTAGACGCCGGCGATGTTGTTGACCGGCTCGAAGAACTGCCAGACGTAGCCAGTGAAGAGCACGAGCGTACCGATCGAGAGGCCGCCGGCGAGGACCATCGAACCGCCGGAGTAATAGACGACGGCGGTGAAGATCGAGATCAGGAAGATGACCGTGGGGAAGTAGAGGCCCTGGATCACCGCGGCGCGCACAGACTGTGTGCGCATGTCGGACGTGAGGGCGTCGAAATCGCCGAAGTTGGCCTTTTCCAAGACAAGCGTCTTGGTGGTGAGGGCACCGGTGATGCCTTCGTTGAAGGCGCCGGTGATCTTCGAATTGACCTTTCGGATCGCGCGATGCGCCTTCAGCATGTATTTCCTGAAGAGCGCCGAGACGACCGCGAGTAGGGGCAGGACGGCGATCGTGATGAGGGCGAGATGCCAGTTGATCAGAAACATCACGACCATCAGGATGACCATCATGAAGAGACCCCAGGTGAGGTCGATGACGCCCCATGACAGGATGTCGGAGAGGTTGCGGGAGTCGGAGGTCATGCGCGCCATGATCCAGCCGGTGCGGGTCTTGTCGTAGTAGGAGAACGGCAGTTCCTGCAGGTGGCGGAAGGCTTTCGTGCGGATCGCATAGGCGAGCTCGGTCTGGACCTTCGCGGCCCAGACGATGAAGAGGTAGACCATCGAGCCCTGGATCGCCATGAAGCCGAGGTAGATGCCGACGAATTTCAGGATCTCGGTCCTGAGGTCGGCTTCGCCCGCGATCAGGGAGGGGATGACGTCGTCGATCGCGTGCGTGGTGAGGAGCGGGAAGAGGACGTCGGTGGAGGCCAGGACGGCCATCGCGGCGATCGAGAGGATCGCCCACTTGCGGAGCGGGACCATGAAGGAGAGGATCTTCTTCCACGCCTTCAGGTCGATCTTCTGCGAGGTGAAACTCTCCTCGTCGAACTGTTCTTCGTTCGTCACGTCACTCGCCTCCTTCCAGCTGGAAGTCGATCCGGGACTGGATGTCCCAGATGTTCCGGTAGGCGCCGCCGCGGGCGATGAGTTCGGCGTGCGTGCCGGACTCGGAGATCCGGCCGCCGTCGATCACGAGGATGCGGTCAGCCTCCTTCGCGGTGGTGATGCGGTGGGTGATGATGAAGACGGTGGATTCCTTCCATTCCTTCTTGAGGGCGCTCCTGATCTCGAGGTCGGTTTCGGTGTCGACCGCCGAGAGCGAGTCGTCGAAGACGATGATCGGCTTCGGCCGAAGGAGCATGCGGGCGATCGCCACGCGCTGCTTCTGGCCGCCCGAAAGGGTCACGCCGCGCTCGCCGACGAGGGTATCGTAGCCTTTTTCGAAGCCGACGATGTCGCTGTGGATGCGGGCGATCTTGGCGACCTCGACGACGCGGTCGGCGTCGCGCGACTTGTCGGCGATCTTGATGTTCTCGGCGACCGTCTTGGAGAAGAGGAACGGTTCCTGGAGGATGACGCCGACGTGCTCGCGGAGATGGTGCTTCTCGATCTCGCGGATCGGCACGCCGTCGATCAGGATCCGGCCCTCCTGGTTCTCGAGGAGGCGGACCAGCAGGTTCATCAGGGTCGACTTGCCCGATCCGGTCTTTCCGACGATCGCGATCGTCTCGCCCGGCTTCACGTGGAAGTCGATGTCCTCGAGCTGGTTGTAGGTGGAGTCGGCGAACTTGAAGCTGACGTGATCGAAGACCACGTCGCCCTGGATCTCCGGCTTCCCGACGGCCGTGTCCATGGCGTATTCGTCGGGTTTGGAGAGGATCTCGTCGAGACGGCCGACGGCGACGGTCGCCTTCGAGAAGTCGCCGACGATGCGGCCGAGCTGACGCATCGGCCAGATGATGTTGCCGGCATAGCCGATGATCGCGGCGTAGACGCCGATGGTGATGGCGCCCTGGGCCGCGAAGACGATCCCGATGACCGAGAGGATGCAGAACTGGGCGAAGCAGATGAAGTCGGTCGACGCCCAGAAGGCGCCGATGATCTTGGCGACCCTGAAGTCGGAGTCGGTGAACCTGCGGTTGAGGCGGTCGAACTTCTCGATCTCGAACTTCTCGTTGGCGAAGGCCTTGACGACGCGTGCGCCGGAGACGTTCTCCTGCACGTGGGTCGTCATCTTGCCTTCGTTCTCCTCGATCTTGGTGAAGACCTTTTCGATGCGGACGAAGTAGACGGCCGCGACGACCAGGAGGATCGGGGCGATCGTGAGCGAGATGAACATCAGATCGCGGTTCAGTTTCGCCATCTGGACGATCGAGAGCGCCACCAGCAGGACGAGGCGGACGATCTCGACGATCTGGTCGGAGATGAAGTACTTGTAGGTTTCGACGTCGGTCGTGCACCGCTGGATCACGTCGCCGGTCTCGGCGTGGGCGTGATAGTCGTAACCGAGGTCCTGGAGCTGACGGTACAGGCGGTTGCGGAGGCGGTAGCTGACGCTCTCCGAGAAATGCGCGGTGATCGTGCGGCGGGCGACGATCGCAAGCGAGCGGAAGAGATCGATGACGACGATCGCGACGGCCGCCAGCAGGAGCTTGGCGTACACGTCGCCCTGGCCGATCAGGTCGAGGATGTAGCCAGGCAGCCGCGAGGCTTCGCCGAGCAGGACGTAGTCGATGATGTGCTGCGTGAAGAGCGGGATCAGCGTGCGGGCATAGGATACGGCATAGAGGAAGACGAAGGAGAGCGGCATCAGCCACCAGGACCTTCCGGTCCAGCGGAACATGAGCGCGATCGATTTGAGGATGCTCTTCTTCGGTTTCTTGTCTTTGGGGTCTTGCGTTTTGTTCTCCAAGGGATTCACCTTCTTTCGCCGATGGAGAGGATTGTGCGGTGCTTACATGCGTTCGATGGGTTGCATCCCGAGCAGGGTCATGCCGTCGTCGAGGACGGCGCGAACCATCGCGACGAGATGCTTCTTGGTCTTCTTCTCGCGGACGTCCTCGACGTTCACGCGTTCCTTCGCGTAATAGCTGTTGAAGAGGGCGGCGAGGTTCAGGAGGTATTTCGCGACGACCGAGGGCGCCGCTTCGGCGGCGGCCTTCTCGACGGTCGCGGCGTATTGGCCGATCGTCTTCACGATCTCGAACGCCGGTTCGGCGGAAAGGATCGCATCGTCGACGTCGCCGTCGAAGGAAAACGGTTCCTGGGTCAGGATCGAATTGATCCGGACCGAGGTGTACTGCAGGTACGGGCCGGTCTGGCCCTCGAACTTGACCATTTCCTCGAGGTTGAACTCGAAGTCGTTGGCGCGGTAGTTCTTGAGGTCGTTGAAGATGATCGCGGAGACGCCGATCCTGGTCGCGACGGCCTCCTTGTCGGGAAGCGTCGGATTCTTTTCCTCGATGTACGACCGGGAGAGCCGGATCGCCTCGTGAAGGACGTCGACGAGCTTCACGACCTTGCCCTTGCGGGTCGACATCTTCTTGCCGTCCTGAAGGACGAGGCCGAAGTTGACGTGTTCGATCCGGTCGGCTTCGGGATATCCCATCAGCCGGACGACGCGCTTGAGCTGGTCGAAGTGGAGCTTCTGCTCGTTGCCGACGACGTAGAGCGCGCGGTCGAAATGGTAGGTATGCATGCGGTAGAAGAGCGCCGCGAGGTCGCGGGTGATGTAGAGCGTCGAGCCGTCCTTCTTCTGGATCAGGGCCGGCGGGATCTCTTCGCCGAGGTCGACGATCATGGCGCCGTCGTCTTCCTTGAGAAGACCCTTGGCGGCGAGTTCGTCGATCACCGGCTGCATCTTGTCGTTGTAGAAGGCCTCGCCGTTGTAGGAGTCGAAGCGGACGCCGAGCAGATCGTAGACCTGCATGTAGTCCTGGAGCGACACCTCCCGGAACCACGACCAGAGGGCCACGTATTCCGGATCGCCCTTCTCGAGCGCGGCGAAGATGGCGCGGGCCGCGTCGTCCATCTCGGGATGCTCCTTGGCGCGCTCGTGGTACTCGACGTAGAGCTTCACGAGTTCGTTGATCGGATCGCGTTCGACCGCGACGCGGTCGCCGAAGTTCTGGAAAGCGTAGATGATCTTGCCGAACTGGGTGCCGAAGTCGCCGAGGTGGTTGATGCGGACGACCTTCGCGCCGGTCTTTTCGAGCAGATTGCCGAGGGCATGGCCGATGATCGTGGAGCGCAGATGTCCGATCGAGAACGGCTTGGCGATGTTCGGCGAGGAGTAGTCGATCACGACGGTTTCGCCGGCATGGGTTTCGGAGCGGCCGTAGTCCTTCCCGCGGGTGCGGAAGTCGGCGACGATCGCGCGGGCGATCCCGGCCGGGTCGAGCCTCAGATTGAGGAACCCGCCGGTCGGCGTGACGGCGGCGAAGAGCGGTGCGATCGGCGATGAGGCGATGACGGCCTCGACCTCCGAAAGGATCGCCGGAACGGGGGTCCTGGCGGTCTTCGCGATCGTGAAGACGGGGACCGAGAGGTCGCCCTGGTCCTTCCGCTTCGGTTCCTCGACGACGACGTTCACGGACGTCCCGTAGCGCGTCGACAACTCCGTCTCAAGCAGCTTCTTGAGTTCGTTCTTGATGGTTTCGATCATGTCGATCCCTGCTTTCTGCCAAAATAAAATCGATTCGGACGGCTCTCACAGTCCAAATCGATCCTTGAAATGCCGGAGTACCGCCGTCTGCGTGTCGTAGAAGCAAAGCTTCTGTCCGACGCGATCCCGAAGGACCGCTTCGTTTCCGGCGATGGCCTCGTCGATGCCGACCCATTCGGGAACGAGACCCATCTCCTCCTCGTGCTCTTCGAGCTTCGAGTCGGTGAAATGGAGCACTTCCACGTGATAGTAGTCGGAGACCACGCGGACCACGGCGCCGTAGAGCGAGCGCGATTCGCGGATCTCTTCGGTCTGGCCCAGGTGTTCGATGATCTTCACCTGATACCCGCCGACCTCTTCGAGAAGTTCACGGTAGAGCGTATCGAGTTTGGACTCGCCGAGCGTGATGGCGCCGCCCGGCGTGCCGTACATGTGGTCTTTTCCGGAGTACATGAGAAGGATCTTTCCGTCACGGATGACGATCGCCCGCACGACGTCGCGCGTGACGATTTTCGGCGGAATGTCGACCAAAGCGTCGGTGACGACCATGAACGGTTTCATCGCATGTTCCTCCCTTCTGGACCACTATGAACATTTTAGCACAAAACGGCGCGGATTTACAATCTATTTCGCGTCAGTCCTGGAGCGCGGCGACCTTTTCGAAGAGACCGTCGGCCTCGGTTTCGGCTTCCGCGATGCGGGCGGCGACTTCCCGGTACTTGGCGGCGTCGCCGTAGACCGCCGGATCGAAGAGCGACTGCTTCATCGTCTCGATCTGCCCGTGGAGCGCGTCGATCCGCGCTTCGAGGCGACGGATCTCGGCCGCCGCATTCGTCGATTTCAGGCGGGTCGGACGCACCGTCTTCTCCTCGGGACGGGCGGCCATTGCCGCCTTGAAGGCATCGTAGTCGCCGTCGAAGACGACCGTTCCGCCGTCCTTGAGCCAGATGATCTTGGTCGCGACCTTGTTGATGAAGTAGCGGTCGTGGGAGATGAACAGGATCGGACCGTCGTAGTCGTCGAAGACGTCCTCGACGATGTTCTTGGTCTCGATGTCGAGATGGTTGGTCGGCTCGTCGAGGATCAGCATTTCCGGCTCCTCGAGCATCAGAAGCAACAGCACGAGCCGGACCTTCTCGCCGCCCGAGAGGACGGAGACCGGCTTGTACACGTCGTCCTCGACGAAGAGGAAGCGCGCAAGCAGGCCGCGCACCTCGCCGACGGTCTTGGTCGGATAGCGGTCGTGGATCGTCGACAGCACGGTCAGGGTCTCGTTCAGACCGGCGAGGTTCTGGTCGAAATAGCCGATCTTCAGAGCCTTGTGTCGGACGACCTCGCCCGCAAACGGCGGGATCGTCCCGATCAGGGTCTTGATCAGCGTCGTCTTCCCGATCCCGTTCGGACCGATCACGCCGATCTTGTCGAAACCGCGCATCGAGAGCGAAAGATGTTCCTGAAGCGGCCGGTCGTATCCGATCGACAGATCCTCGGTCTCGAGGATCACGGCTTCCGTCGGGCGCTTCGTGCGGAAGCCGAAACGGACCTCGGCGTGGCCGGTGGTCGGCTTGTCGATCCGCTCGATCCGGGCGAGTTTCTTGATCCGGTCCTGGGCGCTCTTCGCCTTGGTGGCCTTGTAGCGGAAACGGTCGACGAAACTCTGGAGGTGGGCGATCTCCTTCGCCTGACGGTTGTAGCGGCCGAGGAGCGCCTCGTAGCGGCGCACCTTCTCGACCTCGTAGGCGTCGAAGTTGCCGTGATAGACGGAGGCGGTCCTTTGGTCGATCTCGTAGATCTTGGTGGCGACGCGGTTGATGAAGTACTTGTCGTGGGTGACGACCAGGACCGCGCCGGGATATTTCCGGAGGTAGTCCTCGAGCCATTCGATGATCTCGATGTCCATGTGGTTGGTCGGTTCGTCGAGGATCAGGAGTTCGGGCTTCTGGAGGAGCAGCTTGGCGAACGCGATGCGCGTCTTCTCGCCGCCCGAGAAGGTGCGGATGACGCGATCGTACTCGTCCTTGGCGAACCCGAAGCGCGAGAGCATCGTGTCGATCGTGACGCGGAAGTCATAGCCGCCGAGGCGGACGTACTCCTCCTCGAGCCGGGCGTAGCGGCCGATCGACACCTCGTCGTGGTCGCGCTCGAGCCGTTCGGCGGCGAGAGCGATCTCGGCTTCGAGCCGAAGCAGGGGTGCGTACACCGACAGGAGTTCGGCGTGCATCGTACGGTTCTCGTCCTCGAGGACGTCCTGCGAAAGATAGCCGATGTGCGCCTGACGGCTGATCGCGACCTCGCCGAAATCGGCTTCCGTCTCGCCCAGGATGATCTTCACGATCGTCGACTTCCCGACGCCGTTCTGCCCGATCAGGGCGACCTTCTCGCCCTCGGAGACGTCGATGTCGACGTTTTCGAAGAGGAGATCGCCGGCGAAGCTCTTCTTCAGATTCTGGATTTTGAGCAGACTCATCGTACGACCTCCCTTCCGCGGGCTTTCCGTCCTCCATTGTATCACGAACGGCGTCCGTCGGACAACGTTTTTTCGGCGGTGATCCGCCATGAAAAGGACGGCCTCCGGATCGCGGAGGCCGTCCCATGGGCGCGAAAGCGCGCGCAGTTCGGTTTTTTTCAGCGGTTGTGCCGTGTCTTGCGGGGACGGTTCCGCTTCTTGCCCGTCCCGCCGCCCCAGTGGTAGTTGAGCCGGCTCGAATAACGTGCGAGGAACATGCCGAGGAGGAGCGAGAGCGCGATCGAGAGGATGAAGGCGAACCAGAAGCCGCTGTCGACGTGGATCGGCAGGGTGAAGTTCATCCCGAAGAAGGACGCGATCAGCATCGGCACCGTCAGCACGATCGTGACGACGGTGAGCGTCTTCATAACGGCGTTCACGTTGTTCGAGATGACGGAGGCGTAGGTGTCGAGCGTGCCGTTCAGAATCTCGCGGTGGATCGAGCTCATCTCGATCGCCTGCCGGTTCTCGATCATCGCGTCGTCGATCAGGGCGACGTCGTCGGGAAACTGGCGGAACGCTTCGGAGTTCTTCAGGCGTTCGAGCACGTTCAGGTCGGCGCTGAGGCCGGTGGCGAGGTAGACGAGCGACTTGTTCAGGTTCATCAGGTCGAAGAGCTCGCTGTTCTTGAGCGCTTCCTGGAGCCGTGCCTGGACGCCCTCGGACTCCTTGTCGAGCTGTTTCAGGAGGGTGACGAACATCGAGGCGTTCCGGTAGAGCAGCTGGATCGTCAGCTTGTAGTGCTTGGCGGTCGAGAAGTTCTTCATCGTCTTCGCGAGGAACGCCGGGATCACGAAGTTCTTCTTCGCGCAGGCGACGACGAAATAGTCCTTGTCGAAGAGGATGCTCATCGGGGTGGTGTAGTAGCGGCTGATGTGCGGACGCTCCGGATCGGCGGTGAAGATGGGCGTGTCGGCGACGACGATCGAGACGTCGCCCTCCTCGTCGATGTGGGCCGACTCCTCTTCGTCGAGCGCCTTGCGGAGGATCGACTCGGCGATCTTCGTCGAGCGTGCGACCGCGAGGATCTCGTCCTCGTTCGGTTCGGCGAGATAGATCCAGGAGCGCGGCACGATCCGTTCGACGACATCGGCATCGACGCCGCTTTTCCAGACCTGCAGTTCTCCGGCTTCGGTGGTGAGATAGACGTTGATCATGAGATCCCTCCTTCCGCCCGCGGGCTGTATCCATTATACCACGCTTCAGCCGCAGGAAAAACCCGCGAATCGTCAAAAAAAGAACCCCGCTCCGGAAAGAGCGGGGGTTGGGACGGAATGTCAGTTGGCGCCGACCTTGACGCGGTTCAGCATCGTGATGATGGCTTCGTTCTGATCGTCGGTGTAGGGGGTGAGCGGCGTCGCGGCGACGCTGACGGCCATCGGCGCGTACGGATGGTTCTGGACCATCGCCTGGCGGACGAGATCGCCGTGGGTGGCGTTCAGGATCATGTCGTAGGTCTCCTGAAGGGTCGTCGTGTAGCCGACGATGTCGGAGTTCACGTAGGCGTTCTCGGGATCGAGGAAGAAGTCGATGAACCTGTGGGCGTTGTCGACGTGCTCGGCGTTGACCGGGATGACCATCATGTCGACGAAGGCGATCGTGTTCGAGGGGATGTAGATGCCGATGCCCGAGGCGGCGGCTTCGGCCTCGGCGCCGGTGGTCGCGTCGGCGTCGCCGGCGAGCAGGAGATAGGTGTCGAAGAAGTCGCCGACATACAGGAAGGCGGCGTCGAGCTCGCCCGCGGCGATGTTCTTCTTGAGCATGTCGGTCGCCCATTCGGTGTAGTCGCGCTGGGCGAGGATCGTCTCGACGAGCGAGATGTTGGCGTTCGAGAAGACGTTCATGTCGCTCGGCACGACGTCGTAGAGGCCGCTGTCGGCGGCGTAGAGGAGCGCGGCGGCGTAATCGAAGCGCTCGACGTCGTAGAGGCCGACGCGGATCGAAGAGCCGAGGCCGGCGGGCGCGGGACCGAAGACGGTTCCCCAGCCGTTGGCTTCGACAAAGTCGGCGAGGCCGGCGATGTTGTTGTTGTACATGATGCCGAAGAGACCCCAGAAATACGGGATGCCGACGCTGTAGGGCGTCGTCACTTCGTCGTTGTCGACGAACAGCTGGTTCATGATCGCGGCGACACCCGGCAGGAAGGCGGCCGCGTCGTAGTTCGTGAGCTTCGTCAGGTCGATCTGCTGCAGATAGCCGTTGTCGTAGAGGAGTTCCGCCATGTAGTCGGACGGGACGACGATGTCGTAGTTGCCGGTGCCGCTGTCGAGTTCGGACTTGAAGCCTTCGTTGCTGTCGACGGTCGAGATCTCGACGGTGATGCCGGTTTCATCGGTGAAGGCGGCCACGAGGTCCTCGTTGATGTATTCGCCCCAGTTGAGAAGATAGAGGACGTCCTCGTCGGTTCCAGAACAGGCCAGGAAGTTGAACGGAAGGATGACCATGACCAGAATCAATAACCACTTCTTCATTTCTTTTGACTGCTTCTCCTTTTTGATCCTAGGATTCATATTTTTTGTTGCGAAAGCACTTTGTGGCGTTCGGCGCTCTTCTTCTTGAGGGCGCTGCGGAGGTAGATCGCGAGCAGGAGGACGAACACGCCGGTCGAGAGGATCGAACTGAAGGCGTATACCTCGTGCTCGATGATGCGATTGGCGGCGTTGTAGACGTACATCGAGAGGTTGTCGCCGCCGATGCCGCGCTGCCCGGCGTTGAAGAGGCTGATGAGGTAGTCGTCGATCGACATCGTGAACGCGATCAGCATCCCGGAGAGGATGCCCGAGCCGATCGCCGGGACGATCACCTTGACGATGCCGCTCGCGGGCGTGCAGCCGAGGTCGAGGGCGGCGTCGTAGAGGTTGTCGTCGAGTTCCGCCAGTTTCGGAAGGACGGAGAGGACGACATACGGGATGCAGAAGAAGATATGCGCGATCACGAGCGTGACGAATCCGAACTGGAACGCGTCGGGGATCAGGTTCAACAGGAGCCTGAAGACCATCATCATCGAGATGCCGGTAATGATGTCGGCGTTCAGGATCGGCACCTGGTTCAGGATCACCATGCCCTGGCGCTTCCTGCGCGAGAGCGAATGGATGCCGATCGCGAAGATCGTGCCGGCGACGGTCGCGACGACCGTCGCGATGATTGCGACGAGCATCGTCGTCGTGATCGCGTTCTCGACCGCCTTGGAGGGGATGTCGAAGGTGAGGACGTTGAGCCAGTACTCGAACGTGAAGCCGCTGAAGTTGTAGAGGCTGTTCGACTGGTTCACGGACTGGATCGCGATGAAGACGATCGGCAGGTAGAGGATCAGCATGACGCCGAGGAAGAAACCGACCTTGAGGACGGACCCCAGGATGCGGGTGGTCTTCTTGATCCCCGGTCTGCGGAAGAACAGGACGACGGTGCGGCGGAAGCGCGAAAGGGCGGAAGCGATCACAATAGCGTCTCCCCTTCCTTGTCGACCCGGTTGAAGAGGATCATCGAGCCGAAGATGATGATGAGGATGACGAGCGACAGCACCATCACGAAGTTCAGGTTCGAACGGTAGAGGGTGGCGATCTGCTTGCCGATGACGAAGGCGTTGCCGCGCCCGAGGATGTCCTGGACGACGAAACCCGAGAAGCACGGCAGGAAGACCATGATGACGCCGGTGGCGACGCCCTTCATCGAGAGCGGGAAGGTGACCTTGAGGAAAGTCCTGACCGGATTGGCGCCGAGGTCGGCGGACGCTTCGATGAGCGATTCGTCCATCTTCTCGATCACGGTGTAGATCGGCAGGATCATGAACGGCAGGAAGGTGAGCACGAGGCCGATGATGACCGAGGCGTCGGTGCCGTAGAGGTTGAGCGAGAAGGTGATGCCGATCCTCGAGAGCAGGTTCGAGAGCAGGCTGTTCGAACTGAGCAGGTTCGCGATCGCGCGGGTCCGAAGAAGCGAGTTGGCCCACATCGGGATGATCGACAGGATCATGATGACGAACTTGTTGGCGAACGTCGAGCGGGCGACGATGTACGCCATCGGGTAGCCGATCAGGAAGCAGAGGACGGTCGCGACGATCGCGTACTTGAAGGTGTTGTACAGGATGATCACGTTCTCGCGGGCGAACAGGTCCGCCCAGTTCTCGAGCGTGAACGTGCCGTTGAAGAAGTCGTAGGCGCTCGTGTCCATGAACGACAGAAGCACCATCATCAGGAGCGGGATGCCGACGAGTGCCGACATCCAGATCAGATAGGGCAGCGACAGCCTCCCCAGCTTCTTGACGTTCATCTCGCGGCCTTCATCAGATGGATCTCGAAGGAGTCGACCTTGAGGCCGATCGTCTCGCCCACGGGATGGTTCTCGTAGGTGTGGACGACGAACTCCTTTCCGTCGATCATCACGCAGAGTTCGAAATGGACGCCCTTGAAGATGTTCGAGGAGATCTGCCCGACGAGCGGAGCGTCATCGACGGGAATGATGTCGAGGTCCTCCGGACGGATGACGACGTCGACCTTCTCGCCTTCGGCGAAGCCGACGTCGATGCAGGCGAACTCCTTGTCCATGAAGCGGACCACCTTGTCCTTGACGTAGGTACCATCGAGCAGGTTCGACTCGCCGATGAACTTCGCGACGAAGCGGTTCTTCGGCTCGTTGTAGATCCCGAACGGGGTGCCGATCTGAAGGATCTTTCCCTGGTTCATGACGACGATCGTGTCCGACATCGTCAGGGCTTCCTCCTGGTCGTGGGTGACGTAGATGAAGGTGATGCCGAGCTTTCGCTGCATCTCCTTCAGCTCATACTGCATGTTCTGGCGAAGCTTCAGGTCGAGCGCGGCGAGCGGCTCGTCGAGAAGCAGGATCTTCGGTTTGTTGACGATGGCGCGGGCGATCGCAACGCGCTGCTGCTGTCCGCCGGAGAGGTTCGTGACCTTGCGGGCGGCGAAATTCGGAAGGGAAACCATCTTGAGCGCGTCGAGCACGCGCGTCTCGATTTCCGGCTTGGGCACCTTGCGGTTGCGCAGACCGAACGCGATGTTGTCGAAAACGTTCAAATGCGGAAAGAGCGCGTACCTTTGGAAGACCGTGTTGATCGGTCGTTCGTAGGGCGGAAGATCGTTGACGACGACGCCGTTCACGACGATGTCGCCCTTGTCGGGTTTCTCGAAACCCGCGATCATCCGCAAGGTCGTGGTCTTTCCGCAACCGGATGGGCCAAGCAGGGTGATGAATTCGTTTTCGTTGATATACAGATTGATGTCGTCGACGACCGCGGCGCCGTCGTACATCTTCGTGACGTTCTTCAGCTCGATGAGCTTCTTGGCCATTCTTTACCCCTCTTCCGAATCAAAAAATCAATGATAATTATAGTACCATCAGGGGGGTTTGTAAACTGTTTTTATCGAATATTTTCCGGGGGGTTCCGACAGGGGGGAACCCCCCTCGGAAATCACTGTTTTCGAATGAAAAAACCACCCTTTTATGGATGGTTTTCGACCTTATGCGAAGATCGCGTAGAGACCCGCACCGACGTAGTAGAGACCGACGAGGAACAAGAGGATCCCGATGATCCGGGTCATCAGCCGTTCTTCCTTCCGCGGCTCCGCGATCCGTCCGTACTTGCGCTTCTGGACCCATTGCACGATCCGTTTCCAGCGCAGGAAGAACGATCCTCCCACGAAGCAGAAGAACAGGCCCGAAAACAGCAGTGTCAGTTTCATGAAGAGATCCATCGTATCGCCTCGATCCATGCATCCATTGTATCAAATCGGACGCACGCGCGCAAGTAAAAGACGCCCGCGTCGGCCTGCGCTTTCCAAGGAGAGAGGGAAGCGTCATAGGGGGGGTGGCCGGACGGGCGTCTTTCGGGCATCTCGTGGTGTCCGAACCCATGATAGCACGACGCGGACGCCCTCGGCGCGATTTCACAATCTTGCCACGGCGATTCCGCACCGTTCACGAAGACCGTTTCGGGAATTCGAAGAGGAAGCGCGCGCCGCCCGCGGGCGAACCCTGCGCGACGAGCGTTCCGCCGTGGGCTTCGACGATCGCCCGGGCGATCGTGAGACCCAGGCCGGTATGACCCTTGTAGCCGATGTAGTAGCGTTCGAAGACCCGTTCGCGATCCGCCTCGGGAATTCCGGGGCCGTCGTCGTCGATCGTGACGACGATGCGTTCGGCGGTCTCGGAAACCGCGATCGCGATTTGCGCCTTCGCGTACCGCACGCCGTTGGAAAGGACGTTGGCGAACGCGGTCTCGAGCCGATCGGCGTCGCCGTCGAGGTACGCTTCCGCCTCGGGACCGAACCGGAGTTCGATTCCGGCGTCGCGGGCCGGCATCTGGACCTGGGTCATCGCGTCCGCGATCACGTCGGAGAGGTTGGTCCGCTGCTTCTTGATGTCGTTCTCGACGGCGTCGAGACGGCCGAGGAGGAGGATCTGGTTGATGTTGTCCTTGAGTTTCTCGCTTTCGGTCATGATCACCTTGCAGGCGTTGTGGGCCTCGTCGCCTTGGACGACGCCGCAGTCGATCCCTTCGGCGTATCCGTAGATGTTGGTGAGCGGGGTCTTCATCTCGTGCGAGAAGTTGTGGAGGAACTCGCGTTCGCTCTGACGGTACTCGTCGAGGCGAATCGAAGCCTTTTCGAGGGCGCCGGCGAGTTCGTTGAACTCGGCGATCTCGAATACCGGCCGCGGTTCGGGCTTGCGTTCCGGATCCATCCGGTTGGCGTACCCGGCGAGGACGCGGAGGGGCGAGGCAAAGACGCGCGCGGCATAGACGGAGATGCCGGAGATCGAGATCAGGAGGAAGATGACGCCGACGAAGGCGGCGAAGAACATCCCGTCGCCGCCGTCGACGGCGAGGTCCTCGCTGCGGAAGACGAAGAGCGAGTATCCTTCCGTTCCAAGCGCGGAGATCGTATAGTAGTAGTACTTGTCGCCGGTGCGGATTCCCCAGACGCCGTAGCGCTCGGAGACGATGTGCGCCTGGTCGAGGACCGGGAGCGCGGCAGTGAAGGTCGAAGAGACCATCGCGCCGTCCTTGAACAGGATCGTCTCGACGCCGGTGATCGCCCGGATGTCGCCCATGTCGTCGAGCATCTCGGCCTCCGACGCCGTCGACACCGAAGACGCGATCGTGTCGTTCATCGCGTCGACGTTGGCGAAGAGCAGGCGGTTGGAGGCGCTCCGGAGGAAGATCCCGGTCAGCATGCCGGCGATCGCGAAGCAGACCGAAAGGAGGATTCCGAAGTAGAGGATCAGCTTATTCCTGATCGTCATGGGTCGATCCTCCCGCCTCGTGCACCACCTTGTAGCCGAAGCCGAAGACCGTCTTGATCTCGACCGTCGAATGCGTCTCGGCGAGCTTCTTGCGGATGCGCTTGACGAGGTCGTCGACGCTTCTGGTGCCGTCGATGACCTCCCATTTCCAGATCTTGCGGAGGAGTTCCTCGCGCGAAAAGGCCTTCGGGCTGTCCTTCGAAAGCATCACGAAGAGGTCGTACTCCTTCGAGGTCAGACGGAGCGGCACGCCGTCGCAGACGAGTTCGCGTTCCTTCAGCCGGTACTCAAGGTTGCCGAGGACGAATCCGCCGGTCTCCTCGGTCGGTTCGGTCTGCGTGCTGCGGCGGATCAGCGACTTCACCCGCACGGCCAGTTCGCGTCCCGAGAACGGCTTCGTGATGTAGTCGTCGCCGCCGATCTCGAGGCCGAGGATGCGATCCATCTCCTCGCCCTTCGCCGAGACGAAGAGGATCGGGATGTTGTGTTCCGCACGGATCTTCGTGCAGACCGCAAAGCCGCTCATGTCCGGCAGCATCACGTCGAGCACGAAACAGTCGGGGAGGATCTTCCCGACCGCGTCGAGGAGTCCTTGCCCGGTCTTGAATTTCTCGACCCGGAACCCCTCGTAGACGAGGAACTTCTCGATGATGTTGCGGATGTACTCGTCGTCGTCGAGGACATAGACCAGCTTCGCCAATTTCATCACTTCTTTCGCGGAATGTCACCCATATCTTACCACATTTCGCTTTTTTTCACTCGCTTTCACGACATTGCCACACCCGTTCCGGGCGGATTCCTTGACCTTCTTCCGGGATATGGTATGATGGAGGTGGAAACACCCAGGAGGTATCCCACCATGTCCGTCTACGATTTCACCGTCCAGGACGCGAAAGGCGCTCCCGTCCCGCTCTCGAACTATCGCGGAAAGGTCCTGCTCGTCGTCAACACCGCCACCCACTGCGGCTACACCCCGCAATACGCCGAACTCCAGGAACTCCATGCCCGCCATCACGCCGCCGGGCTCGAGATCCTCGATTTCCCGTGCAACCAGTTCGCCGGTCAGGCGCCGGAGGAGATGGACGACTACATCAACGTCTGCCGCCTGAAGTTCCACACCGAGTTCACGCCGATGATGAAGCTGAACGTCAACGGCAAGGACGAGGATCCACTCTACACCTATCTCAAGAACGGCAAGCGGATCCGCTGGAACTTCACGAAGTTCCTGATCGGCCAAAACGGCGAGGTCGTCAAGCGCTTCGAACCGGGCGACAAACCGCTCTCGTTTGAAAAGGACATCATCGCGCTCCTCTGAGAAAACGATCCATGGAAACATCGAAGGCGCCCCCGTCGGGAGCGCCTTCGTTTCATTTCTGGTCTTCCTCGACCTTCTCGAGGGGAGTCTCGAGCAGGGCCGGATTGGCGAGCATCTTGACGAGTTCGCGGATCGAGAGCGAGTTGTAGAGGCCGTCGGTGATACGTTCGTCGACGACGCCGCCGATCGTGATCAACTTGCGTGAACCGAGCGTGCCCTCGTCGGGGTCGAGGACGACCGGGACGTAGCGCTCCTTGCCCATCGAAAGGAAGATCGAGCAGGTGCCGAAGTTGTAGATGTGGTGGTAGACGTAGCCCATCTTGATCGACTTCATGTTGGTGAGGAACATCGAGGTGTGGAACGGCGAAGCGTCGATCACGCTTCTCGGCAGGATCCCGTGCTTGTCCATCCACATCAGGAAGTTGACCAGGCCCTTGATCATGAAGTGGGGCACGATCGTGAGCAGCTTCGCGAGCTTGTCGGTCTCGTTCTCGCTTGAGAGGTGGGCGTTCTGGTCGATCTCCTTCTGCATCTTCTCGTGCACCTCGTAGATCGTCTCGGTGCCCTTGAAGGTGAGCTTGATCGCGCCTTCCTCGGCGGTATCGGTGAGCTGCTTCTTGATCATGAAGCTGATCTGGATCTGGTTGCGCTTGAAGAAGCGGCCGTTGATGACGAAGCGGTTCAGCTTCGGACGGATCGCGATCGTCCGGACCATCGCCGCGACGATTAGGTCCATATAGGTGAAACGACGCCCGAGATGGCGTTCCTTGAAGATCCATTCGTCCATGCCCGCGCAGTCGATCTCCATCGGGGCGAAGACATGCGCGTCGTTGCGCGTCTTCATGATGTGGGGCATGATCTTGGTGATCGGGTCGATCGTCTTGATGCGCTTTCCGTCGCTTCTGAGTCCGAACATGGGTTGCCTCCTGAAAGCAGTATGCAATGATGATATCACAAAAGCGCCGCCAATTCAAGTGCGGCGGCGTTTGCGGCATTTTGGTAAACGACTTGAAAACCTCACCGGGCTTGTGTATAATCTTTATAGTTTACAAACAGGATGGTGCAGCGATGGATTTCAAGAAGATCACCCGTGCGGTACTGCCGTTCGCCCTCGTGGCGGTCATGCAATTCGCCGCCTACTGGGGGAACCAGTGGTACGCCGAGACGTTCGGAAATCCCGGGTCCGACCTCTCCGTCATCTTCCTCGGCCTCAACGAGGCGGTGCCGTTCCTTCCCTGGACGGTGTGGCCGTACGTGATCGCCTACCCGTTCTGGATCCTCGGATTCTTCTACATCGGTTCCCGCGACAAGACCAACATGTACCGGATCCTGCTTATGATCCTCGTCACCTTCACGATCTGCGGCCTGTGGTACCTCTTCTTCCAGACAGACGTGCAGGCGTGGCGCGAGACCTCCGGTCTCTTCGCCCGCGACCCCTCCACCTTCACCCTCTCGGAAAGCCTCACCTACTGGATCTACGCCGCCGCCGGACCGCGCAACGCCAACCCCTCGATGCACTGCCTGATGAGCTGGCTCGTGATCCTCGGCGCCCGTCTCGACAAGAAGATGCCGAAGCCGGCGAAGATCGCCATCTGGGTCCTCGGGATCGCCATCTGCATCTCCACCCAGACCCTGAAGCAGCACTATGTGATCGACCTCATCACCGGCATCGCCCTGCCGGAGGCCGCCTTCTGGCTCCTCAAGGGATCCAAGGCCGTCGGCTGGCTCGAACGGACCTTCACGAAGCTGAACGTCAAGCTCGGCCTCGAATCCCTCCCGGCCGCCGAATAGGAAAGAAAAGGATCGCGATTCCCGTCCGGGAGCTGCGATCCTTATTTTCACTGGATCTCGATGATCCGCATCGTGTTGGTGGAACCGTGCTTCTGTCCCCAGCCGGAGGTGATGATGATCTGCTGGCCGGGCTTGAAGCCGAAGTCCTTCGCGACCTCGACGGCGAGGGTGTCGGAATGCTCGATCCCGGTCACGTCGTCGCGCAGCGTCGGGAACACGCCCCAGTAGTAGGACAGCTTGCGGGCGGTGTGGATCGAATCGGTGATCGCGATGATCGGCACCGAGGGACGGAACTTGCAGATCCGTTTGGCGGTGCCGCCGGTCTCGGTGAAGGCGGCGATCACCTACGCCTTCGGCAGCGTCAGGGCCGACTGCGTGACGGCGATGCCGATCGCGTCGTTGACCGTCCTCTGCGAGGTCTTGATCGCCTTCGCGAGCCGCTCGTCGTAGGGCATGATCTCCTCGATCGCCTTCGCGATCGTATCCATCGTCAGGACCGCCTCGACCGGGTATTCGCCGGCCGCGGACTCGCCCGAAAGCATGATCGCGTCGGAGCCGTCGAGGATCGCATTGGCGACGTCGGAGGCTTCCGCGCGCGTCGGTCGCGGGTTGGTCATCATCGATTCGAGCATGTGGGTCGCGGTGATCACCGGCTTCCCGACCTCGTTTGCGCGGGCGATGATCTTCTTCTGGTAGATCGGCACGAGCGCGGTCGAGACCTCGACGCCGAGGTCGCCGCGGGCGACCATCACGCCGTCGGAAACGGCGAGGATGCCGTCGAGGTTGTCGACGCCCTCCTGGTTCTCGATCTTGGCGATGATCTCGATGCCTTCGCGGTTCGCTTCCTTCAGGATCGCGCGGATCGCGAGCACGTCTTCGGGACGGCGCACGAACGAGGCGGCGACCATGTCGACGCCGTTCTCGGCGCCGAAGCGGAGGTCGTCGCGGTCCTTCTCGGAGATGAACGGCATCGACAGCTTGACGTTGGGGACGTTGCAGCCCTTCCGGCTCTTGATCGGTCCGGAGTTGTGGATCCGGCCGTCGATCTCGCCGGCATCGGGGCGGACGGCGAGGACGTCGACGCGGACCTTCCCGTCGTCGATGAGGATGTAGTCGTTCTCGCGGATGTCGTCGAACAGCTGCGGGCAGGAGATGTGGAACCGCTCGCGGTCGCCGAGGATCTCCGAACGGGTGATCGTGACGAGGTCGCCCTTCTTGAAGAGGACCTGGTTGTTCTCGAACAGGCCGGTACGGATCTCCGGGCCCTTGGTGTCGAGCATGATGCCGATGTAGCGGTTCTTCGCGACCGCCTGGGCGCGGATCATTCCGATCCGGTTCAGATGATCCTCGTGCGTTCCGTGAGAGAAGTTGAGCCGCGCCACGTTCATGCCGGCATCGATCATCTTGCCGATCATGTCTTCCGAATCGATGGCGGGTCCGATGGTGCAGATGATCTTCGTCTTCCGTTTCATGGGGGTACCTCCGGCGATGACTTCATTCTCATTATACAACATTCGGGAGCGCCGCATCGGCGCTTTTTCTATTCTTCGACGTCGGTTCCGCGCTTGCGGCGCATGTCCCATTTCTTGCGTTCGTCGGTCGTCAGGATCATCTTGCGCATGCGGATCGACTTCGGCGTGACCTCGACGAGTTCATCGTCGTTGATGTAGTCGAGGCACATCTCGAGGGTCATCTTGCGCGGCCGCTTGAGGACGACGGTGAAGTCCTTGACCGAGGAGCGGGTGTTGGTCTGCTTCTTCTCGGTGACGACGTTGACCGCGAGGTCCTTCTCGCGGTTGCACTCGCCGACGATCATGCCTTCGTAAACGCGGGTGCGGGGGTCGATGAACATCGTCCCGCGCTCCTCGAGGCCGCCGAGCGAATAGGCGGTGGCGAGGCCCTCCTCGACGGCGACGAGGACGCCGAGCTTGCGCTGACCGACGTTCAGGGCGACCATCGGACGGTACTCGAGATAGGTGTGGTTCAGGATCCCGTAGCCCTTCGTCGCCGTCAGGAAGTCGGTCATGAAGCCGATCAGGCCGCGCGACGGCATGACGTAGTTGATCCGCGTCTGGTTCTCCTTCGAATCCATCGACTGGACGATCCCGCCGCGCGAACCGAGGAGTTCCATCGCCGCGCCGACGCTTTCCGACGGACAATCGATCTGGACGGTCTCGAACGGCTCGCACTGGATGCCGTCGATCGTGCGGACGATGACCTTCGCCTGCGAGACCTGGAATTCGTAGCCCTCGCGGCGCATGTTCTCGATCAGGATCCCGAGATGGAGCTCGCCGCGGCCGGAGACGACCCACTGTTCCGAGGCGCCGATCCGCTCGAAGCGGAGCGCGAGGTCCTTCTGGGTCTCGCGATAGAGACGGTCGTCGATCTTCGTCGAGGTGACGAACTTGCCTTCCTGGCCGGAGAACGGGCTCGTGTTCGTGCCGAAGGTCATCTGCACCGTCGGCTCGCCGATCCGGATCAGCGGCAGCGGATCCTCGAGGCCGACGTTGCAGACGGTCTCGCCGACATAGATGTCCGGCAGGCCGGAGATCGCGACGATGTCGCCGGCGTAGGCCTCTTCGATCTCCATCCGTTCGAGTCCGAGGAACCCGTAGAGCTTCTGGATCCGGAATTCCTTGATCGAGCCGTCGAGACGGACGCAGCTGACGATCTGGTTGGTCTTCATCGTCCCCTGCATGATCTTGCCGATGCCCATGCGGCCGACGTAGTCGTTGTAGTCGAGCAGCGACGGCTGGAAGCGCAGCGGCGAAGCCGCATCCGTCGCCGGCGCCGGGACGACCCGGAGGATCGTGTCGAGCAGCGGCCGGAGGTCGTCCTCGGGCTTGAGTTCGGGGACGTAGCTCGACTGGCCGTTGATGCCGGAGGCATACACGACCGGAAAATCGAGCTGGTCGTCGTCGGCGCCGAGCTCGATGAAGAGTTCGAGCACCTGGTCGACGGCCTCGTCGGGACGGGCCGCGTAGCGGTCGACCTTGTTGATGACGACGATCGGCTTGACCTTGGCCTCAAGCGCCTTCTTGAGCACGAACCGCGTCTGCGGCATCGTGCCCTCGTAGGCGTCGACGACGAGGAGGACGCCGTCGACCATGTTCATGATGCGCTCGACCTCGCCGCCGAAGTCGGCGTGGCCGGGGGTGTCGAGGATGTTGATGCGATGACCCTCGTAGTCGATCGCGGTATTCTTCGCGAGGATCGTGATCCCGCGCTCGCGCTCGATCGGATTGGAGTCCATCGCGCATTCGTCCATGTGCTGGTTCTCGCGCAGGGAATGGGACTGTTTCAGAAGCCCGTCGACGAGGGTGGTCTTGCCGTGGTCGACGTGGGCGATGATCGCAACGTTTCTGATGTTCATGAAGGGGTCCTTTCAGGCGCCCGGTCGTTCACATCAGCCGGGCGATATCGTATGGCAGGGGGGCGATGACCTCGATCTTCTCGCCGGTCATCGGATGCGGAAACGCGATCGTCTCCGCGTGGAGCGCGGTCCGCGCGATCCCTGCCGTTTCGCCTCCGTAGAGGGAATCGCCGAGGAGCGGATGGCCGAGATGGGCCATGTGCGCGCGGATCTGGTGGGTTTTGCCGGTCAGAAGCGTCAGCGCGACGGCGGCGTAGCCGTCGTATTGACGCAGGACGCGATAACGCGTCACGGCGCGTTCGCCGTCCGGATGGACGCGATGGCGGCCGGCGACGTGGCGGTCGCGGCCGAGCGGCAGGTCGACGGTGCCCGAAGCGTCTCGGAACCTTCCCGAGACGAGGGCGAGGTAGCTGCGCGTCACGGTCTCGTGGTCCCACTGGGAAGCGAGTTTCGCATGCGCGAGGAAGTCCTTCGCGACCAGCAGGCAGCCGGTCGTGTCCCTGTCGAGGCGGTGCAGGTAACCGACCCTGCGGTCGAGTCCCTGACGCTCGAAATGACCGGCGACGAGATTGACGAGGGTGCCCGTCTTCGCCTTGTCGTCGGGATGGACGATGATGCCCGCGGGCTTGTCCACGACGAGGACGCTGTCGTCTTCGTAGAGGACGGCGACGTCGCCGTATTCTGGGACGAAATCGAGGCCCTCGAACGGACGGAGGTCGATCGTCACGACGTCGCCCTTGACGAGGGTCGCCGCGGGGTCGGCGGGACGGCCGTTCACGAGGAAGGCGCCCAGGCGGAAGATGCGGGACGCCTTCGCCTTCGCGAGCGCGAAGTCGGAAAGGAACTCCGCAGGCGTCATGCCGGCGAACCGGCCGTCGATTCGAAACCGCAGGACGTCCATGGGATCCCTCCTCTCCATAAAAACGAATGCCCGACGCGCGGTCGGACACGATCGTCCCCCGAGGGACGCTAGTAGCTTTTTCTGGATGCGATCACGCCGCGGACGCCGCCGCGCGGATGGAGCTCGTCGCCCGCATACCGCGGAATCACGTGGACGTGCAGATGCATGACCGTCTGGCCGGCGGCCGCGCCGCAGTTCACGCCGATGTTGTAGCCGTCGGGACGATGCCTCGCGTCGAGGATCTCCCGGATCTTGACGACGGCGTCGCCGAGCGCCTTGCGTTCGGCTTCGGTGGCGTCGAAATAGGTCTCGGCGTGCCGCTTAGGAATGATCAGCGTATGGCCCAAGGACACCGGAAAGGCGTCCTCGATCGCGAACACCAGGTCGTCCTCGTAGATGACGGGACGTTTGCCCTGGACGTCGCAGAAGACGCACATGTCAGTTCTTCTTGACGATCGTGACCACGCCGAGGACGACGAGCACGATCGCGAGCATGTATCCGGTCAGGTTGACGCCCTGTTCCTGCAGGAAGAGGATCGCGCCGACCGCCACGAGCAGGGTGTTGCCGACGCGGACGCCCTGTTTCGTCATCGAGACGATGCCCGGGATGATCAGAAACAGCGTCCACCAGCCGTTGAAGAACGGATCGAAGACGAGCCAGCCCATGCGATCCGCCAGCACCATCGCGCCGATCGCGATCAGGGCGATCCCCGCCAGAAGTCGCTTGTTGTCCTTGTTCATGTCCATCACTCCCCGATTCATTGTACCCTACGACGCGCTCGATGTCAACGCAACGCGCATGCGCAGGGAACGCCTAGAATATCATAGACCCAACCCAGGCGAAAGTCAACCGCGGAACGCGTGAAAACGCCGCCAGAAGCGCCCGCGATGAAAAAGGACTCCGGCACGCCGGAGCCCCGTTTCACGCATTCCGTTCCCAGGTGATCCTGCCGCCGGTGTTCTTGACGACGACGTTCGCGACGTTGGCGAACTGCGACACCCGGAAGGAAATTTCCTTAATGGAATCCGGCAGCCGCGCGTCGCACATCAGGTACCCGTCCTTCGCGCGCAATCCGCAGAATCCGGCGGTGAGGGAAAGATAGGCGGCGCCGGCGGCCAGCGGGTAGGTGCCGCCGACGAAGAGGTTGTCGACGAACTGCCGACCCTCGAAGGTCGTGTTCGCCGAGACCGACTTCTGCAGGTAGTGGACCGCCGACTCGGCTTTCCCGAGCGCCGCCGCGAGGATCGCGTGAAAGGCGCCGGAGAGCGGCGTGCCGCGTTCGGTGCGCGGTTCGTAGTACTGCAGGTTGACGTTCTTGACCATCCGCGAAAACTCGGATTCGAAGAGCGAAAGGAGCATCACGACGTCCGCCTGGCGGATGATCTTGGTCGACGTCGCGACGCCCTTCGGGCCGCCGAGGTATTCGCTCGGATGCGACATCCGCTTCTTGACGTCCTTGATCGACGCGTCTTCGAGCGCATGGTAGCCGGGATACTGCTCGATCAGGAAGTCGGAACCGACCTTGACCGAAGGCATCGCCGGAAGCGCCGCCTTGATCGCGTCGACCGCCTCGGCATAGCCGTTGGCTTCGAAGAGTTTCTTCACGAACGGCGCATTCTCGAGCTTGATCGCCTTCAGAACCTCGATCGCCGACTCCATCGTGAAGACGGCGAGGCGGATCGTGAGGGCGTCGTCGTCGACTTCCGCATGGTATTCGTCGGGTCCTGTGACGCCCTTGGCGGAAAGCCGGCGCCGTTCCGGTTCGGCGGTGAAGCGGGTGGCGTAGAAGTGGGCGCACTCGAGCAGAAGCGAAAGTCCCCCGTTGACCATGATCTCGTCGTCGCGGACGCGGGCGTAGTAGGCCATCAGCGCATAGGCGACGACGCCGGAGGTGTAGATCGAGGTTCGGGCGATCCGTTCGCGGTCGGCGGCGGAAAGCGATTCGGATTCGGAGACGACGGCCTCGGAGCCGTCGGAAAGGCTCTGCATGGCGAAGAAGGCTCCCTTGCAGCCGATCGACGCGGCCTTCGCACGGGCACCCGGCAGCGTTCGGAAGCGATAGAGCAGAAGGTTGCGCGCCGCCTCGGGATCGGTGTTCAGGTAGAAGGACAGAAGGCAGAGTTCGGTGTCCCAGGAGACGGCGCCCTGCATGCCCTGGCAGCCGAGTCCGCGCATCGGCACCGACGACAGCGGCGTCGACGGACGGTTCGCGAGCAGCGTCCAGATCGAACTCCGGATCGCCGCCTGCTGCTTGGGATTGTCGGGGGTGAGCACGTCGGCGCGGTCCCAGCGCCGACGCCAGAGTTCCGCACTCTTCAAAAGGGCTTCGTCGAACGACGCCGACCGGAAGGCGGTGACGGCGGCGACGGTCGTCGTCGAGGGATCCTGAACGCCGTAGGCGACGGCGGCGACCTTCAGGAGCGTGTAGGTCCGGTTGGCCTCGGCGCGGAAGCGGTAGCGTCGGAGCGGCATGGCCTCGATCATGACGGTGTCGTACTCGTACTCGGCGGAGAGGGTCGCCGTCTCGCTCACGGAAACGAAGCCGCGGCCGTCGAGCAGCGGCGCCATCGCCGTATGGATGTCGTCCTCGGAGAGGAAGCGCGGATAGTCGAGATGCGGTCCGCGCCCGTCGGCGACCTTGGTGTCGGTGCCGGTGAAGAGTTCGAGGTCGACGTCGCGGTTGACGGAGAAGCGGTACCGAAGCAGGATCGCGGACGGCGCCTGCGCCGGGAGGAAGCGCTCGGCGGTGACGCTTACGTCGGCGCCTTCCACCTGGAAGACGGTGCGGCGAACATGCAGACCGTTCTCCATGTCGAGCGTCTGGACGTGCTTCTCGGGCGGGAAACGGCGCGGATGGAGCGTCTCTCCGTTGATCCGGAGGTAGGTGTAGAGCGGATTGAAGAAGGCCACCGCTTCCTCGAAGCCGTCACGGCGGCGGTCGTAGACGCCGCCCATGGTCAGCTGGACGAGATCCTCGGCGCGATATTCCTCGAGCGTCCCGCGATAGCCGAACACCCCGTTCGCGACCGTGAACTGGTTGCCGTTCTTGACGATGTCGTCGGGTTGGAAGCCCGCCGTTTCGATCACGTACATGCGGATCAGATCCTTTCGCGGAAGATGGGGGAACCGGTCATTCGTGGGTCAGACGCTTCCAGAATTCCTCGGCAGGTGCGGGCTTGCCGAAGAGGTAGCCCTGGAGATGGTCGACCATCACGCCCTTGAGGAGCGCCTTCTGGGTCTCGTTCTCGATGCCTTCGCAACAGATCCGGGTCCCCTTCATGTGGCAGAACTTGGCGATCGTGTCGACGAACGAGACGGTGTAGGGGTCGAACTCGATGTTGAAGATGAAGCTGCGGTCGATCTTGACGATGTCGAGCGGCATCCGCCGCAGATGGTTGAGCGAGGAGTAGCCGGTGCCGAAGTCGTCCATCGCGATCCGGACGCCGATCTGGCGGACCGCCGTGAGGATCTCGATGATCTTCTGGATGTCGTCCACGGCGAGGCTCTCGGTGACCTCGAAGATCAGGTTCTTGGCCGGCAGACGATATGTCTGGAGCGCCTTCAGAAGCGTCTGGACGAGATCCGTCTGGAGGATCTGGATGACCGAGAAGTTGACCGACACGGCGATGTCGAGGCCGTAGTCGAGCCACTTCTTCGCCTCCTTGACGGCGGTGTTGAGGATGTGCTTGCCGAGCGGGATGATGAGGCCGGTCTGTTCCGCGACGGGGATGAACTTGACGGGGCTCACGAACCCGTATTCGTCCGAGAACCAGCGCACGAGCGCTTCGGCCGCGGTGATCTTGCCCGTCTTCGCGTCGACGATCGGCTGGTAGAAGACCTTGAATTCGCCGCAGCCCTCGTCGACGGCGCCCTTGAGCGCGCGTTCGAGGCTGACGGTATCCTCCTGATACTTCTGGAGGCTGACGTCGAAGAGGACGAACTTGTTCTTGCCGTTGGTCTTCGCATCGGAAAGGGCGAGGTTGGCCTTGCGGATCAGATCGTCGGGATCCTTGTTCGTGTCGGTGAGAAAGGCGATGCCGAGCGAGACCGTGCAGGCGGTCTCGTACCCGTCGATGTAGAACGGCGCCTCGAACAGCCGCATCACCTTGTGGGCGACCTCGTAGACCTGTTCCCCGTAGAGGTTCTTCACGAGGAACGAGAACTCGTCGCCGCCGAAGCGGTAGATCTTGCCCTGGATCTCCGGGATCTTGTTCAGGTGGATCGTGATCGTCTTCAGGAGCGCGTCGCCGAACGAATAGCTGTACATGTTGTTGATCAGCTTGAAGTTGTCGATGTTGAGGATGCCGACGAACGAGTTGGCATACATCGCCGGGCTCAGTTCGAAGGTCTTCTTCAGGTCGGCCTCGAAGCGCGACCGGTTCGGCAGACCGGTGAGGACGTCGGTGTACGCGAGCGACGAGATCGTCTCCTGCGTCTTCTTGTTGGCGGTGATTTCGGTCAGAATCACCAGTTCCGCGTTCTGCGCGCCTTCGTAGTCGATCGGCGAGCGGTTCACGATGAACCAGCGGTCGACTTCCTTCAGATACAGTTCCTTGATCGCCTTCGCGGTCGGTTCGGCCGCGAGGAAGGAGCGTACGTACGCTTCGCCGCGCAGTCCGCCCGCGGTCATCTCGCGGCGCAGGAAGAGGTCGGAGAAGAAGGCGTTGGCGTAGAGGATCGCGGCATTGTCTTCGTTCACGATCGCGACTGCGCTGGGAAGCGAGTCGAGCACCTTGACGAAGTCGGTGCGGTGTCCGCCCTTCCGTCCCGACGCAAGTTCGCGTTCGAGTGCGCCGTGCAGGAGGATCCCGACGCTTTCGAAGAAGATCTTCTCGTCCTCGGTCCAGGTCCGTCGTGACTGGTTGTCGACGAAGACCGCCAGCCCCCACGGCACGGAGCCCTTCATGATGCGGACGCCGACGGCGGCGCGGGCGTTCTCGCGGGTCCCCGTCGGATCCGTCACGAGATCGGAATCGTTGACGACGAAGATCGGAGCCTCGCCGATGTTCCAATCGGCGAGGAAGGTCGCGGAAAGGAGGTTTCCGCGCGACTCGCGTCCGATCCGCGGCATCGACTCGTCATACCATTCCTCGACGAGATCGAACCGACCCTCGGCCTCGAGCGAAAAGAGCGAGATGCGCGAGAGCTGGACCGCGCCGCCGATCGTCGGGGCGATGCGCCGGAAGGCCTCGCGAAGCCCGGAGGCCGCGACGGCGGGTTCGCTGATTTCGAGATAGACGTCGGTCATGCGGCGCTGCCGGTCGGCGTCACCGCGAAGCGAGGAATCGGCGTGGATCTCGAGCGTCGTGACGGCGGCGACCTCGATCATCGCGGCGACGTTGTCGGCGACGATGCCGGCGTAGCGGTAGACGCCTTCGAGCTGGCCGGGGGACAACGGCGGGAAAAGACCGAGGTCGTTCACCAGACGGACGCCTTCGCGGACGCCGTTCAGGCGCCCGAAGAGGAGGAGCGAGCCGAGACGCGCGCCGTGGCGCTCGACCGGATGAACCGCGAGCGCGAGGTCGGCGTAACGCGATTTCAGGACCGGGGTGAGCGCGAGCGATTCGTAGTCGTCGAGACTCTCGCGGATGATCTCCCACGTCTTGACGTTCTCGCGGGTTTCCCAGAGCAGGCCGCCGGAATTGTTGAAGAGGAGGGCGCCGACGCCGCTTTTTTCCGAGAACGAGCGAAGCAGCGAGGCGAGGTCGACGTGCCGGATCGCCGTCATCAGGTTGAAATCGGGGACGGGTCCTTCGGGAAGCGTCGGCTCGAGCGTGCGCAACTGGTCGACCGCGTTCTTCGTCGTGGTGACGTTGGTGATCGCCGATTCGAGGTATTCGATGCCGCCGACGTTCAGGACGAAGAGGCTTTCCTTGACCCAGAAATGCTGCTTCTTCCGGTTGACGACGCGATACTCGAGGACCGTCTGGCGGATCCGCCGGTTGACGAGGTCGCCGATCTCGCGCTGGTAGGTCTCGAGGTCGGACGGGTGGAGGAGTTCGCGGTACTGCATCTTCCCGATCGTGAATTCCTGGGCGGAATAGCCGAACTGGCTCACGTTGTCGGTGACCACGACGAAATGGTACGGGTCGCCGAGATTGCGGACGGTGTAGACCGTATGCGTGCGATTGGCGATGGCGATGAACCGCTGGTAGTTCAAACCCTCGTCCTGATAGCTTTCGGGGAACTGCAGGATCATCGCGACCTTGCGGATCCGGTTGTTGTCGCCGAGCAGGGGCGAGAGCGAGATCTTCGCCCAGACGACGTCCTTCGCCGCGTTGAAGAGCCGGATCGTCGTCGAATACGATTCACGCCGCGAATAGAGGATCTCCTTCACCTCGACGAGATAGCGGTCGAGATCCGGCGGATAGATGATGTCCTTGAGCGTCATCCGGCCGTCGATGAACATCTCGAAATCGTAGCCGAGATGGTTCAGGTTGTCGCTGTAGTACTCGATCCGGGTCGATTCGCCGACGCTGTTGACGATCAGGTAGACGTGCGCGTCCGAAAGCGCGCGGTTGATGAGGGCCTGCATCTGCTTCATGTCGTCATCGTCCGCGGTTGCGCCGATCGACTCGTTGACCGGCCAGTAGACGATGAGGATGCCGAGAAGGCAGTTGTCGAGCGAATAGTAGGGGAACTTCTCGATCTTGACGAGGGTGGTGAAGACGTTCGCCTTGATCTTCCCCATCATATCCCAGAAGCAGACTTCCTTCTCGAGGATGGCCCTGTCGCTGTGGTCATACTCGGCGGTATGCCGCTTCGGGAACAGTTCGGCGTCGGTCTTCCCGACCATTGTCTCTTTCAGGTCGTTCTCGTAGGGGACGTAGTCGCTGTGGCCGCGATAGACCCCCTGGGCATCCTTCCAGAAGATGCGCGGAAGCTGGTTGTCGCGGAAGGTGGAGATGCGCGCGTCGAAGAACACGACCACGAGCGTGCCGCCGTCGACGTCGATCAGGCTGACCGAACCGCTGACGATTTGGACGCGCTTGTCGAAGGCGAGGGTCAGACCGTAGAAGACGCGCGAATTCTCCGCGGGGATCGATTCGTAGTCGATGTTGACGGAACACGTGACGGGACGCAGGTCGTCCTCGGCGTGTTGTCCGCGGTACGCCAAAACCTCACCGGTTTCCTTCCGGAATACGACGCAGTTGTAGTTCAGGCGATCGCACATCCCTTGAAAATGATGCCTGTAGGTTTCCGTCATGTCAACACTCCCGAGCGCGCAGCATTTGCCATCTATTAAATCATTATATCACAGTTCGCGATGGGAAATACCGCATATTGGGGAAAATGGCGCCGCCGCGGAATGAAAAAAAGTGGAAACTCTTTCTTGCATTTTAGGGATGGATTTGATACAATAAGAACGCTGATATCGATGGAGGTGACATCCATGGCAAACATCAAATCTTCGAAGAAAAGCATTCTGACCAGCGAGAAGAAGCGTCAGGCGAACTCCGCGTTCAAGACCTCCCTCAAGACCGCGATGAAGAACGTCGAACTCGCCGTCGCGAAGGGCGACAAGGAAGCCGCCGCCAGCGCGCTCGCCCTCGCATACAAGAAACTCGACAAGTCGGTCGCGAAGAACATCCACAAGGCGAACTTCGCCTCCCGCGAGAAATCCCGCCTGTCGGTCAAGGTCAACACGCTGAACTGAAATCCGCATCCGAACGAAATGCCGCCCAAGGGCGGCTTTTTTTCGTGATGGAAAAGGAGCCTTCCGGCTCCTCATTCGTATTGGTAGAGAAACGTCTCGAGACCGACGCGCTTGTCGATCGTGCCGCTCTTCATCCCGAAGTCGAGTTCCTCGAGCCGCGCCAGCCGGTCGAGGACGAAGTCGTCCTTCTGCTCGTTGGCGTTCTTCATGATGTAGTAGGTCCGTCCCTTCGACGCGCCGAAGTACTTCATGACGTCGTCGAACCGCGCCCCCGTCCGGAGCAGTTCCTTCGCGTACAGGATCTCCTGGAACTTGCTCGCCATCAGGGTCGCGACGCTCGCGGGGTCGATGCCCGTCTTGAAGAGGTCCTGAAGCGTCGACGTGACGCTCCAGGCGTCCTTCGCTAGATAGGCGTTGACCAGGTCGAAGACGTTGTCCTCGACGTTCTTGGTGACCACGCTCCGTACCATCTTCACGTCGATCGCGACTTTCTTGCCGGCGAACAGGATCAGCTTGTCGAGCTCGTTTCTGGCGATCCCCTCGGACTCCTTGGTGCGGATCGCGAACTCCTCGAGCGCATCGGCGTCGATCGTGTGCCCGGCCTCCTCGACGCGCCTGCGGGCGACCGCATAGGCGTCTTCCTTGCGGACCGGCAGGCATTCGACGACCGTGGCCTTCTCGGTGAACAAGCGCGCGAGCGCCTTGCGGGAATCGAGCTTCTCGGTGACGACCTGGACGACCAGGACCGTCGTCGGATTCGGATGGGCGAGATACTCCTGGAGCCGTTCGAGGTGGTGTTCCGGTTCCTTCTGCGGCTTCGGCGCCGCCGCCAGGAAGTAGGCGTTGCGCAGGACGACGCCCTTCTTCTCCGACAGAAACGGGATCGTCATCGCCGCCGCGACGGCCTCGTCGACCGTCGTCTCCTCCATGTCGAAAGATTCGACGTCGGCGGGATCGACTCCCGCGGCGGCGAACAGGTCTTCGGTCTTCGACTGGAGCGGCATGCGGTCCGGTCCGTAAAGCAGGGTCACGACTCCGTTCATCCTATCACCGGACCTATTATACCACGCCGGCGGTCCGAAAGGAACACCGAGGCGACGCGGACGAGCTTCCCCGCGGCCTGCGCGAAGCGGTCGTCCTCGGATCGGCTTCCGAGGATGCGGATCCCCCCGGGGAGATAGGTGAAGGTGATCGTTCCGAGCCGGTCGGTGCGGAGGATCGCGGCGCCGGCGGCCGTCAGACGCGAGAGCACTTCCGCGTGCGGATGCCCGTAGCCGTTCGTGCGCCCGACGGAGATCACCGCGACCGACGGCGTCGTCGAGTCGAGGAACTCCTGCGTGGTCGAGGTGTCGCTCCCGTGGTGGCCGACCTTGAGGACGTCGACGTCCGGCCACACGATCCGGCGTTCGACATTCGTGCCGGCGTCGCCCATGAAGAGCCAGCGGTCCGACCCGATCATTCCGTCCAGCACGACCGACCCGTCGTTGTCGTCCGATCCCGCGTTCAGCACCTCGAAGCGAAGCGTTCCGCAGGCGAGGATCTCGCCGGCGGCGACGATCCGCTCATCCGCCCGGCAGTCCGGACAGAGCTCCGTGCCGGAGACGATCGCGCCGATCTCGAGGACGGCGTCGAGATCGCGCGTCTCGCCGTCGTGGTCGCTGTCGCCGTGGGTGAGGACAAGGACGTCGAGGCGTCGGACGTTTTCCTTCAGGAGGTACTCCAGGACGGTGTCGTAGGCGTCGGGCGCACCCGTGTCGACGAGCATCCGGCAGCCGCTTGCGGCGATGTACGTGGCATCCCCCTGTCCGACGTCGAGGACCTTCACGACCGTCGTTCCCGGCAACCGCGGCGAAAGCGACAGAAGCGCGGCTCCCAGAAGCGCGACCAAGGGCGACAAACCGATCCGGCGCTTGCGGGACAGGCGGACCAGGATCAGGCCGACCCCGATCCAGTAGAATGCCTTGGCGAGGTCGGAGGACAGGTTGAACGGGATCGCGAGATCGACGCGTCCGACCGCCTCGAGCGCGAGGAAGAAGCCCCTGCCGGCGAGGTCGAGCACCCCCTCGGCGGCGGGGACGAACCAGCAGAAAAAGGACAGCGGGACCGCCAAACGGTCGACGAACAGGACGAAGACCAGGTTCGCCGGGATCGAGACGGGCGACAGCGCGCCGTTCAGTTCGAGCAGGATCGGCATCGCGACGGCCTGTGCCAGGATCGTCACCGACAGCGTCCGGCGGACCGGATCGGACGCGACGACGAGGCCGCCGCCGAGGATGATCGCGAAGGCCACGAGGTAGGAGAGCTGGAAACCGACGTCGTAGAGCGCGAACGGATGCACCGAAAGCGCGCCGACCGCCGTGAGAGCGATCGCGTCCGCGGGCGGCAGCGGGAAGCGGGTCAGCTTCGCGACCGCAAGCGCGAGATAGGTGGCGGCGGCGCGCACGACCGAAACGGAGAAGCCGGTGACGGCCGCGAAGAAAAAGAGCGAAACGCCGATCGCGACGGCCGTCGCCGTCCTGGAAGCGTGCAGGCGCGCGAGCAGTCTTTCGAGGAACAGCGCGATCGCGCCGACGTGCATCCCCGAGACGGCGAAGAGGTGCGAGACGCCGAGGTCGCGACCCGTTTCCTGCAGTTCCGGGGAGAGGGCGTCGGCGTCGCCGAGGACGAAGAGACCGACCATGACGCGCGCGTCGCCGTCGAAGCGCCGGTCGGCGTCGGCCGAAAGGAAATACGGGATCGCCCCGAGCACGAACCGATGCCCCGTGACCGTCGTCGAACGGGCGCGGCACGTTCCCGCGATCCCGCGTCCGAGCAGGTAGGTGCCGTAGTCGAAGCCGTGCTCGACGGAGCGCGGTTCGAACCCGGACGACCGCGTCGCGACGACGACCTCGTCCCCGGGGCGGACGACGACGCTTCCGTCGTGGAAGACGAGCAGCCTGCCGGCATCCGTCCGGACCACGTACCGATCCTCCTCGACGGAAAGGACGACGCCCGAGAACGATGTCGGAATCGCCTCCGGCAACTGCGCGTCCATCGCCGCGCGGACGACGAGGAAGGCGGAAACGAAGAGCGCGCCGACAAACATCCGGCGCGCTCTTTTCCAGAGATGGAGGAACTCGGCGAAAAGGAACGGCAGCGAGACCGCATGCCGGATGGAAAGCAGCGCCAGGACGGCGGCGATGCCGAGATGGACGTAGTTCCCGCTCTCAGACGCGAATGTCGTCCTTGATCTTCTCATAGACGCTGTCCTTGATGCCGGCGACGTTCATGATCTCCTCGATCGACGCGAACGGCCCGTTCTCGGCGCGGTAGTCGATGATCCGCTGGGCGAGGATGTAGCCGATGCCGTAGAGCGTGTCGAGTTCTTCGACCGTCGCCGTGTTGATGTCGATCTTTCCATCCTCCGCATTGTCCGTCGAGGTGGTCGCGGTTCCGCCCGCGGACGCGGTCGGAACGACGATCATCATTCCGTCGGCGACGCCGGAAGCGAGGTTGATCGAGGCGGTGTCGGCCGATTCCGTCAATCCCCCCGCCAGCATCACCGCGTCGACGACACGGAGGTCGGCGGCGATGCGGTACACCCCGGGGTAGCGGACCGCCCCCTTGACGTCGACGTAGACGTAGGCGGCCGGGGTCGGCGCCAAGACGCCCGGGACGTCCAGGACCATCCCGTCGTAGACGGCCTTGGCGAGATTGACGCGGTCGAGGTCGGCGGTCGCGGTGGCGCCGCCGGCAAGCGCGATCGCGTCGGCGACGGTGGCGTCGCCGGCGAGGACGTAACGTCCGGGGATGTCGACCTCGCCCCGGACCTCGACGACGTAGACGGCCCGCGATGTCGTGGCGGCGGACGTCGCGGCGGGTGCGGCCGAGGTGGTCGTCACGGCCGCGGCGACGGGCGACGCGTCGACCACATCGAGGCTCAGCACGATCAGGCCGCCGACCGACAATAGAAGAAACAGAAAACCCGCATAGCGTTTGACGAATGCGATCAATGGGATCACCTCGTCGAACATATTACGCCGTGCGGGTCTGTTTTGCTATTTGGATTTCTGCAGGACGACGATCGATCGTTCCGGCATGTCGACGCGTTCGAGGACGGTGAAGCCGACCCGGGACGCGATCGCGAGGTATTCCTCGAGCGGATGGGTCTCCTCGTAGATGCGGACCTCCCGCTCGCCGTCGGGAAGATGCAGGGTGACGGTGTGGACGATGCTGTGGAGGGTCTTGCCCCGGTCGCAGCGCCAGTGGAAGTGGAAGTCCTCGTCCTCCTCCGAATAGCCGTCGAGGGCGTCTATGTATTCGGCGGAGAGGATGTCGAAGATGAAGACGCCGTTCTCGTTCAGGGCGTCGTAGATGTTCATGAAGCCGAAGTTCACGTCCTCGAGGTCGGAGAGGTGGTTGATCACGTCCATCGAGGCGATCACCGCGTCGAAGCGTTCCGCGATCGGGTCGAGCATGTCGTAGAGGTAGATCCGGAGCGGCACGCCCCGTTCGTTCGCGCGGTAGCGCACGATCGAAAGCATCTCCTCGGCGAGGTCGGTGGCGGTCACCTCGTAGCCGCGCGCGGCAAGTTCGACCGACAGGTTTCCGGTGCCGCAGCCGATGTCGAGCAGGGTGCCGCGGACGGTGTACTTGTCGAGCAGGTCGAGGTAGCTGTCGTAGACCTTCTGGTCGATGAAGGCGTCGTAGAACGTCGCCAGATTGTCATAGCCGATCGTCGATTCCATCGATCCTGACTTCCTCCCGCTGGATGAAGAGCTTCTCCAGCTGGTAATAGGCGCGTTCGTCCTTCTGCATCACGTTGACGATGATGTCGCCGAGGTCGATGAGGATCCAGCGCGCGTCTTCCGCGCCCTCGACCTTCTTGACCTCGATCTCCGGGACCGCGTCGAACAGGTGGCGGACGGACGCGGCGACCTGGCGCTCGGTGTTTCCGGTGGCGAGCACGACGTAATCGTAGAGAGGCGAGAAGCCGCGGAAATCCCAGATGCGGATGTCCTGCAGTTTCAACCCCGACAAGGCCGTGGCGACGCGTTCCAGCATTGAACTCATTCGTTCCCCTCCAATAGGTGGCGGTATTCCGCCCAGGCGGCGTCGCCGCGTTCGGCGCGTTTCCAGCCGGTGCGGGACAGGATCCGGTTCGTCTCCCGAAGCACGAGCGCGACGCCGCGGTCGAGGTCCTCGAAACAGACGGCGCGGATCGCGGCGTTGTCGAAATCGCGATGCGGTTCGACATAGTCGGCGACGAAGACGATCTTCTCGAGAGTCGACATGCCGGGACGGCCGGCGCTGTGGTTCTCGATCGCCGCGAGGACGTCGGGATCGTCGATCCCGAGTTCGCTCTCGGCGTACTGGACGGCCGCGAGGCCGTGCCAGAGCTGCTCGGGCCAGCGGTCCGCCTCGGCGGGGCCGTAGCGGATGTCGATCCGGCGGCGGAGCGTCGCGGCGTCCTCGTACTTCACGACGTCGTGCAGGAGCGCGGCCAGCCGCGCCTTGACGACGTCGGCGCCGAAGCGTTCGGCGAGCGCCGCGGCGGTGTCGACGACGCCTTCGACGTGGCGGAAGCGGCGGGTCTTGCCGGCGGCCTCGAAACGCATCCGCACGAGCGGAAGCAGTTCCTCGTAGCGATCCATCAGATGATCGCCGGGCGGACGTAGACGCCGACCACGAACGGGGCGTGGACGCGGACGTTGAAGGGACCCCGCAGAGTGACGAAGCCGAGTCCGGAGAAGACGATGTCGTACTTCAGGTTGTCGCGGATCTTGAAATCGTGATAGACCCACTTCGGCAGCTTCTCCTCTTCCGAGAAGGGCGGCGTCAGAAGCGTGTACATCTTGGTCGCGAAGATCTCGTCGGCGCGCTCCGTCTTCGTACGGTGGACGTTCAGGGTGTTGGCGAAATAGGTGACGACGTTGATCCGGTCGCCGGTCTCGCCGGAGACGACGTCGATCCGGGCGAGGCCGCCGAAGAAGAGCGTCTGGCCTTCCGAAAGCTGGAAGACGAGCGGCTTGATCTCCTTCTTGGGGACCGTCATCTTGTAGGAGGGACGCGTCAGGTAGTGGGTGTACTGGTGCTTGTTGATGACGCCGGGGGTGTCGAAGATCATCGTTCCGTCGGACAGCGGGAAGCCGATCAGGCCGATCGTCGTCCCCGGGTTGGACGAGACGGTCACGATGTCCGCGTCGGCGCCCATGTACCGGCGCAGGATCTGGTTGATGATGCGCGACTTGCCGACGTTGGTGGAGCCGACGAGATAGACGTTGCGGTGCCCCTTGTACTTGAAGATCATCTCCATCAGATCGTCGAAGTTGTTGCCGTACTTCGCCGAGATGAGGATGCTGTCGAGGACGGTGAAGCCTTCGATCGAAAGCATCTGCTTGAGCCAGCCGAGGATCTTGTCCTGCTTCACGTTCTTCGGCAGAAGGTCCATCTTGTTGCCCACGAGGATCACGTCGTGGTTGCCGGTGAGACGCTTGATCGCCGGAACGAAGGATCCGGAGAAGTCGAAGATGTCGACGATCTTGACGATCAGCGCGTTCTCGCGGCTGATCTTGTCGATCACGGTCAGATAGTCGTCGTTGGAAAGCGAGAGCGTGATCGCGTCGGAATAGTTGCGGATGCGGAAGCAGCGCTGGCAGAGCAGCCGCTTCGGATCGGTTTCCGCCAGGACCTTTTCGGAGGCGAAGCCCGGCAGGTTCTTGTCGACGCTCTGGATTCTCGCGCCGCAGCCCAAACAGAACAGTTCTTCCATCGAGTCTACCTCTTCTCCCCAAGATGCAATCCGTCGTGGAAGGCGGAATCCGCTCGCTTCAGGTCGGCGAGCGCCCGCCGTTCGAGTGTCCGGTTGATGCGGGTGAACCAGCGTTCGGTCTTGCGTTTGATCGCGTCGACCACGACGACGCGGTACCCCATCCGTTTCCCGCCGTAGACGTCGGTCATGAACTGGTCGCCGACCACCAGGACCGCATTGCGGTCCGGCCGGCCCGCCAGCGCTTCGGCGCGGCGGAAGCCGCTCCGGAAGGGTTTCTTCGCGCCGTGGACGTAAGGCAGTCCGACGGCTTGGGCGAAGGTCCGGACGCGCGGTTCGTGGTTGTTGGAGATCAGCACGATCCGAAACGACGCCGAAAGCCGCTTCAGGAGCGCGGCGGTCGCAGGACCGGGAACCGTCTCGTCGTAGGGGACGAGCGTGTTGTCGACGTCGATGAACAGAACGCGCACGCCGGTTTCCTGCCAATGGTCGTAATCGATGTCGAAGACGGTTCTGCGGTAATCGTCCGGCCGGAAATACGCCCGTTTGAAGAAAATGAGTGCCATTCTGAACCTCCGGATGCTATTTCATATTATACCCAAAAAATCGTCTTCTGTCCAATTTTTTCGACCCGCGGGTCCGTCTCGGGTCTTTTGGCGCACGGCTCTTGCGGGGGTCGGAAAGCGTGATATAATGGATGGGGAAGCGGGGTGGGGACATGTCCGGAAAGCTGTTGACGTCGGAACGAAACGAACTGTTGAGACTGTCGTGGCCGCTGCTTGCTGAGACCCTGCTGGTGATGCTCATCGGGAACGTCTCGACGATCCTGCTCGCCGCCTTCTCCGACGATGCGGCCGGCTCGATTTCGGTGGCCAACCAGGTCGTCGCGATGTTCCATCTCGTCTTCATGATCGTCTCGACGGGAGCCGGCATCCTGATGGCGCAGTACGTCGGCGCGAAGCTGTACGAGAAGACCGCGCGGCTCGGCGGGATGGCGATCTTCGTCGCCTTCCTCCTCGGCGTCCTCGGCACGATCGTGCTGTCCGTCTTCGCCGAGACCTTCCTCTCATGGCTCAACCTCGAAGGAACCTTCCTCGCCTACGGGAAGACCTACGCGCTCATCACCGCGGCCGGCTTCGCGGTCCAGGCGGTCTCGTTCTCGATGTCGCAGATCATCTTCAGCCACGGCTACACCAAGGTCGGGCTGGTCGCGTCGATCTTCGCCAACGTCGTCAACCTCGGCGTCAACTACCTGCTCATCTTCGGCGTTCCGGGACTCCGGATCCCCGCCCTCGGCGTCGCCGGCGCGGCGATCGGCGGCCTCGTCGCCCGACTCGTCTACTTCTCCCTTCTGGCCATCTTCCTCTTGCGCTCGATCGACGTGAAGGTGTCCTTCCGGATCTTCCGTCCGTTTCCAAAGGAAATCCTCGGCGACATCCTCAAGGTCGGCGCCCCGTCGGTCGCCGAAAACCTCTCCTACACCGGATCGCAGCTCGTCATCACCGGCTTCGTCGCCGTCGTCGGCACCGTCGCCGTGACGACCAAGTCGTACTACGAGACGATCGCGATGTTCACGTGGGCGACCGCCGCCTCGATCGCCGGCGGCACGACCATCATGGTCGGCCACCACATGGGGGCCGGCGAACCCGACCGCGCGGTCAGGGTCGTCCGTTTCAGCCGGACCGTCGGACTGATCTCCACCCTTTTCGTCTCGTCCCTTCTGATCTTCACGATCGGCCCGCTCGGCGGCCTCTTCACCGACAATCCCGAGATCATCCGCCTGATGAAGACGATCGTCTTCGTCGACATCTTCCTCCAGCTCGCCCGTTCCCAGAACATGGTGGTCGGCACGAGTCTCAAGGCCACCGGCGACACGCGGTTCCCGCTCTACCTCGCGCTCGTCGTGCAGTGGACGACGATGATCCCGGTCGCCTACCTGCTCTGCTTCACGGCCGGACTCGGTCTTGCCGGCATCTGGATCGCGATCGCCCTCGACGAGCTGCTTCGCGCGATCTTCCTCACGCTCCGCTGGCGCAGGGGGAAGTGGAAGACGCTCTCGCTCGTCCGCCGCAACGCCTGAAGGAAAAACCGCATCCGCGGATCGTGTCTGGATCCGGAGATGCGGTTTTTTTCATGGACGTGGCGCATAGCGCCCGGCGAAGGCGCGGACCGCGATGCCGGAGCGTACGACGTGCGCGCAGAATGCGATCCCGTCTCCTTCGCGGCGCAGGCGGACGAGCGCGGTCTCGCCGGCGAAGAGCGCGTTCCGGTAGGCGATCTCAAGACGGGCGACGGGTTCCGTCGGAAGTCCCGCGGCGGCTGCGGCGGAAAAGACGAGGTCCCAGTAGCGGGCATTGTTGAGATGGCCGTTGCGATCGATGCCAGACGCGGGCACCATGATCGGGCGATCGGGTTCCTCGAGGTCGAAGTCGAGCGTCCCGAACCCGGCCGGATAGGCGTCTTCGGTTTCGAAACGCCGCGGTTCGAGGAGTCCGGGCGTTTCCGCGAGGCGGACCGGCCGGCCGTCGGCGAGGCGGACGAGCGCCCAGCGCGCGACGCCTTCGGCGAACGTGCCCGAACCGTCCGATAGACGGTACATGCGGTCGATCGACGCCGCGGCCGGCGGCGTCGCCCAGGTCTCGATCTGAAGCGGTCTCCCGTCCGGAAGCCTTCGGAATCCGGCGGCGACGCGGACCGCGACCCAGAAGTAGCCGCGCTCCTTCAATGCGTCGTAACCCTGACCGACGCGTTCGTCGTCGTGGACCGACGCGTCGGTGAGAAGCCTCTGGAAGTCGGCGAGGTCGCGGTAGGGCGACACGGTCTCGCGATGGCGGTCAGGCACGGTCGCGTCCCTTCCCGCGCCCGGCTTCCCGCGGCTTCGCGAGACACTTCGGTCCGAATCCGATCAGGTCGGTCCGACCCGCCTTCTCGAGCGCCTCGAGGACGAGTTCGCGGTTCTTGGGCGCGCGGTACTGGATCAGCGCCCGCTGCATCGCCTTGTCGTGCGGCGAACGCGGGACGTAGATGCGCTTCATCGTCCGCGGGTCGAGTTCGGTATGGAACATCGTGGTCGAAAGCGTCCCCGGGGTCGGATAGAAGTCCTGGACCTGTTCGGGATCGTGGCCGAGGTCGCGGACGTACTCGGCGAGGACGACGGCGTCCTGGATCGTGCATCCCGGGTGCGAACTCATGAGGTAGGGGACGAGATACTGCTCCTTGCCGGCTTCGCGCGACAACCGCTCGAAGGTGGACACGAAACGGTCGAAGAGGACCTTCTTCGGCTTGCCCATCGCGTCGAGTACCGGGTCGCTCACATGCTCCGGCGCGACCTTGAGCTGACCCGAGACGTGATGCGTCACGAGTTCGCGGAAGAACGTTTCGTCCTTGTCGTAGAGGAGGTAGTCGTAGCGGATTCCGCTCCGGATGAAGACCTTCTTCACGCCCTTCATCGCGCGCAGCGTCCGAAGGACGTCGAGATACTCGCCGTGATCGACCTTCAGGTTCGGACACGGCGTCGGATGCAGGCACTGCCGCTTCGGGCAGACGCCGTGCTCCGCCTGCCGGTCGCAGGAGGGTCGGTTGAAATTGGCGGTCGGACCGCCGACGTCGTGGATGTACCCCTTGAAGTCGGGCGCGGCGACGATCCGTTCGGCCTCGGCGACGACGGACGCCTTCGACCGTGACTGGACGACGCGTCCCTGATGCATCGTCAAGGCGCAGAACGAGCAGCCGCCGAAACAGCCGCGGTTGATCGCGATCGACATCTTGATCTCGTCCATCGCGGCGACGTGGCCCTTCGCCTCGAGCGCGGGGTGGACGTCGCGCATGAACGGCAGTTCGTAGACGGCGTCGAGTTCGTCGCGGGAAAGCGGCGGCGCCGGCGGATTCTGGACGACATGGACGTCCCGGCACTTCTCGACGAGCGGTCTGGCAACCACCGCATCGGTGTTCTCGTACTGGACCATGAACGATTCGGCGTAGGTCTTCTTCGAGGCGACGATCGCCTCGTAGTCGGGCAGGCGGAGCGCGTCGGGGGGGAGGATCGCGGCGTCGGCCGTCTTCCAGACGGTGCCGCGGAGCCACGTCAGGTCCCGGGCGCGCAGGCCGGAGGCGAGCGAATCGGCGATCTCGACGATCGCCTTCTCGCCCATCCCATAGACGAGGAGATCGGCGTCGGAATCGAGCAGGATGCTTCTTCGGACCTTGTCGTCCCAATAGTCGTAATGACCCAGTCGCCGGAGCGACGCCTCGATCCCGCCGATCACGACAGACCCTTCCGGATCGATCCGCCGGATCGCCTCGCCGTACTTGATGACGGCCCGGTCGGGCCGTTTTCCCATGGCCCCGCCGGGGGTGTATGCATCGGTCGCGCGGCGTTTCTTGGAGACCGTGTAGTGGTTCACCATCGAATCGATGACGCCGGCGTTGACAAGCCATCCGAGCCGCGGGCGGCCGAATTCGAGGAACGCCTCGGGATCGTCCACGGACGGCTGGGAAAGGATGCAGACGGAGTAACCGTGCCGTTCGAGGATGCGGGCGACGATCGCCGTGCCGAAAGAGGGGTGGTCGCAGTAGGCATCGCCCGTGACGAACACGAAATCGGGGACCGAGATCCCCGCTTCGATCATTTCCTTCCTCGAGATCGGCAGAAACGGCATGTCAGACCTCCATGCGGCGGAACAGCGTTCCGAGTTCGCGGCGCAGGCGCCGGTACTCCGGAACCTGCGAAAGCAGCGTGCGGTAGAAGCCCGCCCCGTGGTCGGGATGGGCGAAATGGCAGAGTTCGTGGATCAGGATCGCGTCGAAGTAGCGGCGGTCGAAACGGGCGAGCGCGGTGTTCATCGTGATCGTCCGCGTCTGGAGCGCGTTCGACCCGAAGCGGGTCTTCATCAGCCGGGCGCGGAAGCGGACGCCGGCGGGCACGAGCGTCGACAGCGCCGTCGGCAGGTCAGCCGTCGCATCGGCCGCAGCCTTCAGGATCTCGGCCTTGTAGGACGCCTCCGACCAGTCGGCCGGACGCGGGACGACGGCTCCCCAGAGCCGGATCGTGCCGTCGGGAAGCCGGTCCTTCGCAAGCATCTCGCGTCGGGCGCGCAGGATCCGTTGCGCGTGTCTCCCGACGAACGCCTCGACCTGGGCCGGGCCGAAGGCGGCGTTCGCGGTGATGCGGATCGATCCGTCCGGACGGAGCCGCAGATAGGCGTTCCGGTTGGGTTTGACGACGAGTTCGCAGAAAACGAGTTCTCCGCCGACCGAAAGCAGCGTTTTCATCCGCGCAGGAAGGCGCGCACGAAGGCGGCCGTGTTCGCGCAGATCGCGGCGGCGACGTCGCGGTAGCCGTCGACCTGGCCGGGGGCGTCGATCACGTCGGAGATCCCGCGGATCACGACGAAGGGGACGCCGAAGACCTCGGCGGCGTGCGCGACCGCCATCGACTCCATGTCGACGGCGACAACGTCGGCGGTATGGGCGCGGATCGGCGAAAGCACGGCCGGGTCGGTGACGAAGCGGTCGGCCGAGGCGATCGTGCCGAAGCGATGCGGCATTCCGAGGCGTCCGAGGATCCGCGCGGCCCGCTCGAGGAGCGCCGGATCGGCGAGGGCGTAGAGTTTCTCTCCGGCCATCTGCCCGTAGGGAACGGGATCGATCGCGGTGACGTCGACGTCCGCGTAGAGGACGCGGGTCGCGACCGCGAGGTCGCCCGTGCGCGACGGAAAGACGCCGCCGGCGACGCCGGTGTTGACGACATAGTCGACCTGATAGCGCGAACACATGAGCGCGGCGGTGATCGCCGCGTTCACCTTCCCGACGCCCGACTGGGCGATGACGAGTTCGGTGCCCTCGCAGGTGCCGAGATAGAAGGCCTTGTCGGCGACGCGGACGATCTCGCGAACCGCGACGGCGTCGAGCCACCCGGCGAGTTCCTTGTCCATCGCGACGATGATTCCGACCATGGGATCCCCTCCTTTGAGAAAAAAAGCGGAAACGGGTGCGTTCCGCTACTTGATATCGACGATTTCGACGCTGACTTCCTTGCCGGTTTCGGCCTTGAAGGTGACCTTGGCGCCGCGCTTCAGACCCATGATCGCCTTCCCGATCGGGGACTCGTTGGAGATCTTGCGCTGCATCGGGTTGGCCTCGAGATGGCCGACGATCGTGTAGGAGGCGTCCTCGGGACGACCCTTGAACCGGATCGTGACCGTCTTCCCGATGGCGACGACCTTCGCGTTCGATTCGCGGATGATCTCGACGTTCTTGATGATGTTGTCGAGTTCCTTGATGCGGGCTTCGATGCGGGCCTGCTCGTCGCGGGCGGCGTCGTAGTCGGCGTTTTCCGAGAGGTCGCCCTGGGCGCGGGCTTCCTTGAGCGCCTCGAGGTTGTTCTTGCGGTCGACGTCCGTCAGCTTCTTGCGTTCGGCGATCAGTTCCTCGAGTCCCTTTTCGGTGATCTTGAATGTATTGTCCATGGTTGTTCTCCTTTGGGGTTCGTGACTAGATTATATCACAATTGCCTATTTCAGTATAGACAGCAGTTTCGCGTTGATGAGGTCGACGGCCACGTCGTGGCTATAGTCGTTGGGGATGATGATGTCGGCGTACCGCTTCGTCGGCTTGACGAACTCGTGGAACATCGGCTTGACGGTCTTCAGGTACTGGTCGATGACCGACTCCATCGAGCGGCCGCGCTCGTTGATGTCGCGGCGGAGACGGCGGATGAAGCGCAGGTCGTCGTCGGCCTCGACGAAGATCTTGACGTCGACGAGCGCGCGGATCCGCGGATCCTCGAGCACGAGGATGCCTTCGAGGACGATGATCTTCGCGGGCCGTACGGTCTCGGTCTCCGGCGAGCGCGTGAAGCGGACGAAGTCGTAGATCGGCTTCTGGATCGGGTTGCCGGCGATGAGGGTCTTCAGCTGGCGGATGAAGAGGTCGTTGTCGAGCGCAAACGGGTGGTCGTAGTTGACCGCGCGGCGTTCCTCCATCGTCATCTCGGACTGGTCCTTGTAATAGTCGTCGTGCTTGATCACGACGACGGGGTACTCCGTCAGGTTCGCCATGATCTTGTTCACGACGGTGGTCTTGCCGGAGGAGGATCCGCCGGCGACGGCGATCACGAGGGGTTTCGAGGACATGCGCGTTCACGCTCCTTCTTCAATCGATCGATGCGATCGGGTGGGGGTTAATCCCCCAAAAAAAGGGAAAAGAGTAAGTAACTTACTCTTTGTCCTCTTCGTCTTCTTCGTGCGCGTGGCCGCATTCGCAATCGTCGCCGCAGTCGCAGTCGTCGCCGTGCTCGTGGTCGTGTTCGTGCTCCGCGGTTTCGGCTTCCTCTTCGTCCTCGAGATAGTTTTCGAGGACCTCCTCGACGAATTCCCATTCCGCGTCGGTCTCGATCTGCATCAGTTTGCCTTCTTCGCCCGATTCGGGATCATATGCGGCGGCGAAAACCTCGCCGGATTCGTCGCCGGCGACCTGGTAGACGACGTACGACCGGTTGAACTCGTCCGAATCGAACGTCATGATGATCTCGCACTTGATGTCCTTGCCGTTTTCATCAGTCACGATGAAATATTCCTTTTCGTCCTTTTCCATGGGTTCTCCTACCTTCTGGCGTCGAGATAGCTCTGGAGGATGATCGTGGCCGCCAATTTGTCGACGATCTCCTTGCGGTGCTTGCGCGAGAGGTCCCCCGCAAGCATGGCCTGGTTGGCCATCCGGGTCGAGAGCCGTTCGTCCCAGAGGACGATCGGCACCGCGATCCGCTCCTTCAGGGCGTCCCGGAACGCCTCCGACTTCTTTCCCTGGGATCCGATCGACCCGTCCATGTTCTTCGGATAGCCGAGGACGACGAGACCCACTTTATTATTATCGACAAATCGCTTGACATAGTCAAGGGGCAAATCGAGATTCTCCTCGGGAAAGGTGAACGTCTCGATGCCGGAAGCGAGGATCGCGGAGGGATCGGAACAGGCGACGCCGAGCGTCTTCGACCCGAGGTCGAGTCCGAGGACCTTCATCGGATCGCCCGCCTGACCGCGGCCACGGCCTCGTCCGTCTTCGCGACGTCCTTCCCGCCCGCCTGGGCGAAGTCGGGTCGGCCGCCGCCGTTTCCGTCGCAGATCGCGGCGGCCGTCTTGACGAGCTGGCCGGCATGGAACCGGAGGCTCTTCGACTTGGCGACGAAGGCGACCTTCCCGTCCCGGACCGAAGCGACGAAGACGAGTCCCGTCGCCTGCGCGGCGAGGTTGTCGACGAACTGCTTCAGGGTATTCATGTCGAGCCCGTCGACGCGGCCGACGAAGCTGCCGTCGCGGATCTGGGCGAAGTAGCCGTCGAGCGACTTCAGGGTCGCCGTCTCGCGGCGCGAGGTGTATTCGCGTTCGAGTTCCTTGACGGCCTTCTGGAGGTCGGCGAACTCCTGGCGCTTGGCGATCACGTCGGCGTAGGAGCCGACCGGAACGGCCGCCTGCGGCGCGGCGAAGACGAGGTCGATCCGGTCGACGATCGCCGCCTGGAGGATGCCGTAGGCCTTGCGGTTGAGGTTGTCGATCTCGGCGACGATGCCGTAGAGCGTGTCGGCGATCCCCTGGACGCCGTCGTTGGTCACGGCTTCGATCCGGTAGATGCCGGAGCCGATCGACTGGATCCCGCGGATCGCGAAGCGGCGGATGTCGGAAAGGTTCTTCACGTGCGTGCCGCCGCACAGGTCGAGCGTGTACTTGAGGTCGACGACGCGGACGAGGTCGCCGTACTTCTCGCCGAACTCGGCGATCGCCCCGCGGGCGACGGCGGCGTCGACGGTCATCTGCTTCGTCTCGACCGGGTAGTCCCGGCCGATCATCGCGACGACGCGACGCTCCAGCTCGAGGATCGTCTCGTCGACGATCGGTTCGAAATGGTTGAAGTCGAAGCGGAGCGCTTCCGCGGAGACCTGGCTGCCCTGCTGGGAGACGTGGGTTCCGAGCAGGTCGCGGAGCGCCTTGAAGAGGAGATGGGTGGCCGAATGGTTCGCGGCGGTGGCGCCGCGCTTCTCGATGTCGACCGAGGCGAGCACGACGTCGCCTTCGCGGACGCGCCCCGAAAGGATCGTGACGGCGTGCAGGAACTGCCCGTTCGGCAGTTTCGTGACGTCGTCGACCTGGGCGAAGAACTTGTCGTTCGTGATCACGCCGGTATCGGCGACCTGACCGCCCGAGGTGGCGTAGAACGGCGTCGCCTCGAGGACGATGCCCTCCGGAAAGACCTTGAGGACGCGGGTCTCGGCGGCGGTTCGGTCATAGCCAACGAACTTCGACTTGGCGGTGAAGGCGAGGTGCGCCTCGTTCTGCGATTTCATCGACTGGACGTCCTTGCGGGCGTTTCGGGCGCGTTCCTTCTGCTTCTCCATCTCGGCCTGGAAGCCGGCGAGATCGACGGAAAGCCCGCGCTCCTCGGCGTATTCGGCGGTCAGTTCGATCGGGAATCCGTAGGTGTCGTAGAGGACGAAGGCGTCGGCGCCGGGAATCGTCTTGCCCGGAAGCGAGGCGGCGATCGCCTCGAAGCGCTTCTCGCCGGCGGCGAGGGTCTCGAGGAACTTCGTCTCCTCGGCGCCGATGACCTTCTTCACGATCGCGGTCTGGTCGAGGAGGGAGGGATAGTAGTCCTTCATGATGTCGGCGACGACGTCGACGAGCTCGTCCATGAACGGGCGCTGGATGCCGATCTTCTTGCCGTACTTGACGGCGCGGCGGAGCAGTCGGCGCAGGACGTAGCCGCGGCCCTCGTTGGCGAGGACGGCGCCGTCGGCGACCGCAAAGGTGACGGTGCGGATGTGGTCAGCGATCACCTTGAAGGCCATCTGGCCCTCGTAGGGGACGCCGGCGATCTCCTCGATCTTCTTCATGATCGGCATGAACAGGTCGGTCTCGAAGTTGGTCGGGACGCCCTGGATGACGCAGGTGATGCGCTCGAGGCCGCAGCCGGTGTCGATGTTCTTGTTGGGGAGCTCGGGGTATTCGCTGCGCTTCAGGCCGGCTTTCGCGTTGTACTGCGAGAAGACGATGTTCCAGATCTCGATGTAGCGGTCGTTTTGGATCCCGTCCCTGATCGCGTTCGGGCCGACCGACCCGAACTTCGGGCCGCGGTCGAAGTAGATCTCGGTGCAGGGGCCGCACGGACCCTCACCGATCTCCCAGAAGTTGTCGTCGTCCGTCGGGATGATGTGCGACGGGTCGACGCCGAGTGAAATCCAGAGATCCTTCGTCTCCACGTCGTCCGGATAGATGGTCATGTAGAGGCGGTCCTTGTCGAAGGCAAACCACTTCGGATCGGTCAGGATCTCGAAACCCCACGTCACGGCCTCCTTGCGGAAATAGTCGCCGATCGAGAAGTTCCCGAGCATCTCGAAGAACGTGTGGTGACGAGCGGTCTTCCCGACGTTCTCGATGTCGTTCGTGCGGATGCACTTCTGCGCGTTCACGATCCGCGGGTTCTTCGGCACGATCGAGCCGTCGAAGTACTTCTTAAGGGCGGCGACGCCCGCGTTCATCCAGAGCAGGGTCGGGTCGTCGTTGGGAACGAGCGATGCGCCCTTCTCCACGGAATGGCCTTTCGACTGGAAGAAATCCAGCCACATCTTCCTCACTTGGCTTCCGGTCAGTTGTTTCATGGGTAAACCTCCTCGGCAAAAATAAAGTCGTCCTCTGATCAAGGACGACGAATCGCGGTACCACCTTTGTTCCGGCACGGAGGCCGGCGCTCGAAGTCCTTAACGCGGACGACACGGACGGGATTGGCGTCTCTTGAAAGTGGCGTCGGAATCCGCATCGTTCTGGTCGCACCGTCCCCAGACTCTCTGGTCGTCGCGCATTCCGTAGGCTTTCGCATCGATTTGAGGACATTATACACCATGGAGGCGGGAAAAGCAACGGCGAAGCCGCGAATCACATGAAATCCTCGATCCGGAGGTTGTCCCCGGGCTCGGGTTCCGGCGTTTCGGAAAGGAAGCGCGACAGCATCGTCCGGCGCGGCGGTTCGAGACCGAGGACGCCGCGGCGGAGCGCCGGGACCTCGCCGATCATCACGAGCTTCTCCTTCGCCCGCGTGACGGCGGTGTAGAGCAGTTTCCGCTTCAGCATGATCGCGTGGCTGCGGACGACCGGCATCACCACGAGCCTGAACTCGCTTCCCTGCGACTTGTGGATCGAGACGGCGTAGGCAAGCGTGAGCGCGTCGAGGTCCTTGACGTCGTATTTGACCGAATGACCGCCGAAATCGACGAGCATCTCGCGCTCGTCGAGGATCGCCGTGACAACGCCGATGTCGCCGTTCATGATCCCGTCCTCGGGCTGGTTGACGAGCTGGAGGACCTTGTCGCGGAGCCGGAACGACTTCTCCCCGCGCGTCAGGGCGGGGATCTCGTGGTTCTTGTTGAAGGCATCCTGGATCAGACGGTTCAGGTTGTCGATGCCGCACTCGCCGCGGTACATCGGCGCGAGCACCTGGACGTCTTCGTTCAGGTCGTAGCCGGCGTTCTGGGCCTCGCGGAGGGTCCTCAGGACGAGTTCGGGAACCCGGTCTTCGGGCGCCCTGAACCAGGTGCGGTCGGGCTGGTTCGCGAGCACGTCGTCGGTCAGCCGCTGGTTCAGGATGTCGTAGGCGAGGGCGACGATCGAGGAGCCCTCCGCCTGGCGGTGGATCTTCTCGAGCCGGACGACGGGGAACCGTCCCGAGGCCATCAGGTCGGAGAGGACCTGGCCGGGGCCGACCGAGGGCAGCTGGTTGTCGTCGCCGACGATCACGATCTTGGCGTTGTCGCGGACTGCGCCGAAAAAGCGGAACGCGAGTTCCGCATCCATCATCGAAGCCTCGTCGACGACGACGAGCCTGGCGTCGAGGCGGGCGCGCTCGTCGTAGGCGAAATGACCCTCGAAGTCGTATCCGAGAAGACGGTGGATCGTGGTCGCTTCGCGGCCGGTGGCGTCCGAAAGCCGCTTTGCGGCCTTTCCGGTCGGGGCGCAGAGACGGATCTTCGAAGCGATTCGCGGATCGCCCGAATGCATCGCCTCGTAGGTCGCGACGATGCCCTTGATGACCGTCGTCTTGCCGGTCCCGGGACCGCCGGTGACGATCGTGAAGCGCTGCGAGAGCGCCGTCTCGATCGCGGTCTTCTGGTTGTCGGTGTACTGGATGTCGTTCTGCGCCTCGAAATCGGCGACGTAGGCGCCGACGAGGTCGGGACGGAAGGCCGGATCTGGGCCGGCGGCGTCGAGCAGGCGGCGAGCGATGCCTTTCTCGGCCCTGTAATACGCCGCAAGGCTGTACGCCTCGGCGGTGACGACGATCTTCTCTTCGAGCGCGAGCGTCTCGAGGGCCTCCTCGATCGGTGCCGATTCGATGAAGGTCTCGTCGGCCGCGGTCAGGTACTTTGCGGCGTATTCCATGAGTCTCGCCTTGTCGAGGTAGGTGTCGCCGTACTTGCCGGCGTATTCCTGGAGGAGGAAGAGGATGACCGCCTGGATCCTTTTCGGGTTGTCGAAGCCGAAGCCGATCTTGAGGCCGATCTCGTCGGCGCGCCGGAAGCCGATGCCCTCGACGTCATCGATCAGGACGTAGGGATCGGCCTTGACGACGTCGATCGCCTTGTGGCCGTAGCGGCTGAAGATGCGCATCGCCATCCGGGGGGAGATGTCGAAGCCGTACAGCCAGATGAGCGCCGCCTCCTTCTGGCGGTTCTCGAGGACGGCCTCACGGATCGCCTGCTTCAGTTCCTTGTTCAGCTTGGGGACCTTGTCGAGGGCGGAGACGTCCTGGGCGATCGCGGCGAGCGTGTCCGTCCCGAGGGCGTCGACGATCCGTTCGGCGGTCTTCGGACCGACGCCCTTGACGAGTCCGCTCGAGAGGTAGTCGACGAGACCCGCGCGGGTGTTGTCGACGATGCGCTCGAAGCGCTCCGCGGCGTACTGCTTGCCATAGCGCGGATGGTCGGTGACGGCCCCGTAGAAGCGATATTTGACCGCCGTCTCCAGTTTAGGAAAAAACCCACAGACGACGATCGTGGGTTCGTAGTACGCGAGGCTCTTTTCCGAGGTGTCGGTCAGTTCGACCTTCAGGACGGAATAGGAATTCTCCTCGTTGAAAAACAGGTACTGCCTGATGACGCCCTCGACGTGTTCCATGGGTTCATGATTCCTTTCGATGCGGCGAAACTATTTCGCCATGAACGATTCGATGTCAGCGATCTCCTTCAGGATGCCCGCCGAGAGGTTCTTCCCGCCGGTCTCGGTGACGGCGACGTTGTCCTCGATGCGGATGCCGATGCCTTCCTCCTCGACGTAGATGCCGGGTTCGACCGTCAGGACAACGCCGGGCTTCAGGGGTTCGAGGTAGGTTCCGACGTCATGGACGTCGAGGCCGAGGAAGTGGCTGACGTTGTGGTAATAGTACTTCCCGACCTCCTCGGGGGTCTGGATCAGGCCGAGCCGGACCATCCCGGCGGCGAGCAGGTCGCGGGCGAACTTGTTCAAATCGGCCATCATCAGGCCGGGCCTGACGTAGGCGATCGTCTGCTTGTTCACGTCGAGGACGAGCTGGTAAAGTTCCTTCTGGCGGGGGCCGAACCTTCCCGAGATCGGGAACGTGCGGCTGATGTCGGAGGCATAGGGACCGGACAGCGCGCCGAGGTCGAGGAGCACGAGCGCCCCGTCGGGGACGTCCTTGTCGTTGTCCTCGTAATGGAGCACGGCGGCGTTCTTGCCGGAGGCGACGATCGGGTTGAAAGACATGCCCTCGGACCCGTGCTGCCTGAGCAGGTACTCGTAGTAGCCGGCGATCTCGCGTTCGTTCGTACCGCGGCGGGCGTGCTTCAGGACGCCCTCGATGGCGTAGCGCGAGTGGTCGACGGCATCCTCGATCGATGCGATCTCCTCGGGATCCTTCTCGCGGCGCATCGCGTCGAGGATCTCGCACGCGTCGTGCAGGGCGAGTTCGGGGTAGAGGTCGACGACGAAGCGCGACTTCACGAGCGCGGCGGCTTCGAAGTCAGCTTTCGGGCGGAACAGGTCGAGATAGAGGTGCGCGGGCTTCTGAACGACCGCGCGGCGGTTGTTGGAGAGACAGGTCGCGACGAACTCGCGGAACTCCGTCAGGTAGCGGACGTTTCTCTCGTCGATGCCGGCGATCTCCGCCGCCTCCTCCTTCGTCATCCTCCGACCGAGCCACTTGTTGATGTAGTCGTTCGTCTCCTCGACGAAAAGGAACTCGAACACGCGTCCCTGGTCCTTCAGGATCACCAGGTTCATGTTGGGTTTGGAGAGGCCGGTCAGATAGTAGAAGTTGCGGTTGACTTCATAGGGATAAAACTGGTCGGCGGTCTTGTGGGGCGCCTCGCCGGCGTAGAAGACGGCGATGGCACGGTCGGCCATTCTGGCGAGAAATCGCGCGCGATGGCGCTGGAATACGGCTTTGTCCATGGTTCGCACCTCTGTTTCTATAGAACCATTATATCACGCGCATCCGGTTCAAGGCAGAAAAAAAGCGCGTCGCCGCGCTTTTAGTCGATGAAGTTCAGACGAACGTCGCCGTTCGAGGTGTCGAGGTCGATCGTCGGCTCCAGGGACGTGTTGTAGCGGCCGTCGTTCTTCTCCTCGCCGTCGATGTACATGTCCCCGTTCGACGTCTCCATCAGGATCCGGTAGTGGGCGTAATCGCCCACGATCGCGACGTCGATGCGGCCGTTCGAGGTGTCGACCTCGAGGTCGTCGGCGACGAGGCCGTCGACATCGACGGGACCGTTCGAGGTCTTCAGAACGACCTCGCCCAGGGCGACGAGACCGTCGATGCTGATCTTTCCGTTGGAGGTGCGGAAGGTGACCTTCCCGAAGGCCGTGACGTTTTCGACGTCGAACGCGCCGTTGCTGGAGACCATCTCGAGATCCCCGGCGACGTCGACGTCCAGAAGGTTGATCTCGCCATTGGAGGTGTACGCGTCGATCCCGGTGAGGGCGGTCATGCCGGCGATGTCGATGCCGCCGTTGGACGTCGTCAAGTCGAGGGAGAGGACGGCGTCGGCTGGCAGGTACAGGGTGCAGCCGTAGTATTCCGGCGAGATCGGCCAGAGCCACTGGAAGTCGAACCATTCGAAGCCGAAGTCGAGTTCCTCCTCGAACGCAAGCGAGGTCGCGTCTTCGGTGACGACGACGGGATCCTCGGCGGTCTCGTAGTAGACGATCCGGATCTGGTCCGTCTCCGACGGGACCACGTCGATGCGCTTGTTGGCGAAGACGAGCTTGACGAGTTCGAGGGTGCCGACGTCGTAGGTTTCGTCGACGAGGATGAAGTCGTCGTCGGTGAGACGGTGGAAGGCGCCGGTGCCGCCGGCGATGAGACCGGCGATCACGAGACCGAGACCGACGAGGAAGATGCCGAGTGAGATTCTACCAAGGATTTTCATTTCAGTTCTCCGATCTTCTTTCTGATTTTTTCAACGAATTCGAGACTTTTCTCGATCAGGCCCTTCGAGGCCCGGATCAGCGTTTTGAACCCCCAGATTCCGGCGAGGAACAGACCGGCGCCGATCAGGGCGCCCCCGGCGTACATCATCAGGGTGGCGGTCGTGGGGTCGGCGACGGAGTCGCGGAAATAGGCGACGATCGCGGTGAAGACGAGCGAGACGCCGCTTACGAGGAACGAGAAGGCGAGCGATCCGGCGACGATCACGAACAGGCCGAAGAGCGCGTACGCGGCGATTCTGACGGTGATGTCGAAGACCTTCCGGAGCTGGAAATCCTTCTTCTCCCTGACGTTGGTGACGAACCCTTCGTCCTTTCGGATCGTGCGGACGATCGTCTCGACCGAACCGAGTCGATCGATGAAGTCGGTTTCGTCGTCGCCCGAGTCGCGAGCGTCCTGGATCAGCTCTTCGTAGTAGCGCACGATCTCCGCCTTCTCCGTCGGGGAGATCCCGGTCAGCGCCTTGTCGAGCCTGTAGAGAAATTCGTACCTGTTCATGAACGTCCCCCCTCGGACAGAATGTAATCATAGATGCGCTTGGTCTCTTCGAAGTCCGCGCGCGATTCGCGGAGTTTCGCGACGCCGGCCGCCGTGATGCGGTAGTAGCGGCGAAGCCGCGAGTTGTACTCCTCGGTGAAGGTATCGACGAATCCCTGGCTTTCGAGCCGCTTCAGGATGGGATAGAGCGTCGATTCGGAGATTTCGATGATTCCCGACACGTCCTGGATGATCTTGTATCCGTACGACGCGGCGCTCTTGAGCGAGGCGAGCACGAGCAGTTCGAGAAAGCCTTTTTTCAATTGGGCATCCAACGTAATACCCCCTTACGCATAATACTATACAATGCGTGGTATTGTTTGTCAACCCCTTTTCGCACGATTCGAAAAAAAAAGAAAACCCTCACCGCGAAGGCGAGGGACGATCATGCGGTACGACGCTCGCGCACCCGTTTGACGATCCACCCGAGAAAGAAGAGGAGCGCGTACGCGAGCATCAGCCAGAGGACGTTCAGGGGATGCTCCTGGATGTTGAAGAGCGAGCCGAGGAAGACGATGAAGACGATGATCACGATCCGCGAGACGCCGGTCAGAAACAAGTAGCGTCCCACCTTCACCTTCGTGAACGCGAGCACGTAGTTCATGATCGAACTCGGAAGGAACGGATTGGACATGAGCGCGAGGATCATGGCGGTGTTCCCGCCGGCGGCGATGTTCACGAACCGGCGGCCGAACGGACTCGCCTCCACCTTGACGGCGAACCGTTCGCCCCAGACGCTGCGGATCACCAGGAAGATCCCGAACATCGCCGCAAACGAGCCGACGGCAGACAGGACGATCGTCAGGACCGTACCGCCGGCGGGACCGTAGGCGGCCGAGAGGACGCCGAGGTTGGCGGCGACGATCGCCGTGAGCGGGAGCGACGGGATCAGGGCTTCGACGACGGGGAAAAGCAATGTCGCGAGCGGAGCGATCCAGGCGTGGTCCGCCAGGAAGGCGAGATAGGCGTCGATCAGGTTTTGGATGAACTGCATGGAATCGCCGCCTTTCCTTCGGAGATGAAAAGGAGCATCCTTCCGGATGCCCCTGGTCGGGTTTCGCTTAGATCAGATGGGCGAAGTGCTTGAGGGTCCGGATCATCTGCGAGGTATAGGACATCTCGTTGTCATACCAGGACATGACCTTGACCAGCTGCTTGCCTTCGACTTCCATCACGGCGGTGCAGGAGGCGTCGAACATCGTCCCCTGCGTGATGCCGATGACGTCGGAGGAGACGATCGGATCCTCCGTGTAGCCGACCGTGTCGGACTGCGCGGCCTTGACGGCGGCGTTGATCTCGTCACGCGTGACGTTCTTCTTCAGTTCGACGACGAGGTCGACGATCGAGCCGGTGATGACCGGGACGCGGAGGGCGATGCCGTCCATCTTGCCCTTGAGCTGCGGCAGGACGAGCGCGACGGCTTTGGCGGCGCCGGTCGTCGACGGGACGATGTTGGCGGCGGCGGAACGTCCGCGACGGCTGGCGATGCCGGCCTTGTGCGGGCCGTCGAGGGTGATCTGGTCGTTGGTGTAGGCGTGGACGGTGGTCATGTATCCCTTCACGATTCCGAAGTTCTCATCGAGGATCTTGGCGATCGGGGCGAGGCAGTTGGTCGTGCAGGAGGCGGCGGAGAGGATCGTCTCGGTGCCGGTCAGGGTGTTCTCATTGACGCCGTAGACGATCGTCGGGATGTCCTTCTCCTTGGCGGGAGCGGACAGGACGACGCGCTTCGCGCCGGCCTGGAGGTGAAGGGCGGCCTTGTCACGGGACGTGAAGAGGCCGGTGCACTCGAGGACGACGTCGACGTTGTACTGGGCCCACGGGAGGAGCTGCGGTTCCTTGATCGCGAAGACGGGGATCTTGACGCCGTCGACGACGAGGTCGGTGCCGGCGAAGGAGACGGGCTTGCCGTAGCGGCCTTGGGCGGTGTCGTACTTGAGAAGGTAGGCGAGCTGCTCGGCGTCGGTGAGGTCGTTGATGGCGACGATTTCGAAATCCGGGTTTCCGAACATGACGCGGAAGGCCAGGCGGCCGATCCTGCCGAATCCGTTGATTGCGACTTTGACTGACATTCTGTGATCCTCCTATGGATGGAATCTATCGTGTGACTTCGTTTCTATTCTACAATGTTTCATGCCTTTTTACAACACAATGAACCGGATAAAACGCTTTCAGCACGGGCCCGGAAACGCAAAGGAAAGGGACGGTTTCCCGTCCCCTCGTCCTATTTCGCTTCCGCCTTCCTGGTCGCGCTCATGCACTCCCGAAGGCTGTTCTTGTACTCGCAGTTCTCCGAGCAGTTCTCGCAGAACACCGTCTGGCGTAGCCGCGCCGGGATGAACGCGCGGATCTCGTCCTCGTTGTAGCCCGTCTGCATGATCTTGTCGTTCACGATGATCGGGCGCTTCAGGATCGTCGGGTTGTCGATGATGAAGTCGGCGAGTTCGCCGAACCGCATCTCCTCGGTGTCCATGTTCGAATCCTTGAAGATCTTCGAACGAGTCGAGATGATGTCCTCGAAGCCGTTTTCGGAGAACTTGAGCATGTTGATGATGTCGTCCCTCGTCAGGCGGATGCCGACGATGTTCTTTTCCTTGTAGGCTATCTTGTTCTCGTCCAGCCAGCGCTTCGCCTTGCGGCAGGACGAGCAGCTTGAACTCGTGTACAGCGTGATCATGTTGCCACCTCATCTGCTTTTTAAGATATTATAACACGGAGACCGCGTTTGATAAACCTCTTTTCGGAAGAATGATGGTATAATATACACACCCGCACCACCCAAATTCACCAGACAGGAGCATATCCCATGAAGTGGAACCTCACCTATCTCTTCGCCGACCAGGCCGCGTTCGACAAGGGCTACAACCAGTCGCTCGGCATCATCAAGAAACTCGGAACCTATAAGGGCAAGCTCGCCGATCCCGAGATGTTCCGCGCCTATTTCACGCTGCAGATCAAGCTGAACAAAGTCGGTCTCCGCGTCTATCAGTATGCCTCCCTCAAGAGCGACCTGAACAAGAAGGACCTCGAGAACGCGAAACAGCTCCAGATGGTCCAGATCGCCTTCGCCCAGCTCGCGGAGAACTGCTCGTTTGAAGAACCCGAACTGCTCTCCCTCGGCAAGGATGTCGTCCTCGGCATGGTCGACAAGTATCCCGAGATCGCCGAGTTCAAGTTCAACTTCGAGAAGCTGTTCCGCCGCCAGGAGCACGTCCTCGACGACGCCTCCGAAGCGCTCCTCGCCAACTTCAACCGCCTCGCCCAGGCCGGCCGCGAGCTCTACAGTTCGCTCTCCGTCGCCGACATCCAGAACGGCGACGTCATGCTCGATTCGGGCGAGATCGTCACGATCACCAACTCCAACTACCGCTCCTTCATCGCCAAGAGCCAGAGCCCCAAGGAGCGCGAGGAGATCTTCGAATCGGTCTATTCCTACTACGACGTCCACAAGAACACCTACGCCAGCATCTACAAGGCCGTCCTCGAAGCCGACAACGCCTTCCGCAAGGCCCGCAGGTACGCGACCTCGCTCGAAAGCCGGCTCTTCAACGACGCGATCCCGGTCGCCGTGTACCACAACCTCGCCGCGGTCGCCCGCGAGACGGTCGAACCGATCAAGAAATACATCGAACTCCGCAAGAAGGCCCTCGGGCTCGAGGTCTACCACACCTACGACCGCTTCCTCGACCTCGTCAAGACCGACAAGGAGTACGAATACGAGGAAGCCCGCGAACTCTTCTTCAAGTCGATCGAGAAGTTCCCCGCCGATTTCCGGAAGAAGGCGAAGGAAGTCCTCGCCGACGGCTTCGTCGATGTCTACGAGGCGGAAGGAAAACGCACCGGCGCCTACTCCTCCTCGATGCCGGACCTCCATCCGTTCATCCTCCTGAACTACTCGAAGACGCTCGCCGACGTCTTCACCGTCGCCCACGAGGCCGGCCACTCGATCCATTCGATGTACGCCGCCGAAGGCCAGCCGGCCACCCTCCAGGACTACACGATCTTCGTCGCCGAGGTCGCCTCGACCTTCAACGAGCACAACCTCCTCGACTACTTCATCAAGGAGTCGAAGGCCTCGCGCAACGAGAAGATCGCCCTCCTGCAGCGCGCAATCGACGACATCCTCTCGACCTTCTACCGCCAGACGCTCTTCGCCTGCTACGAACTCGAGAGCCATCGTCTCGTCGAAGCCGGCGAGCCGATCACCTCCGACACCCTGTCGAAGATCATGATCGACCTCTACCAGGAGTTCTACGGCATCGACATCTCAAAGGAGAACCTGAAGCCGTTCGTCTGGGCGTACATCCCGCACCTCTTCTACACGCCGTTCTACGTCTACCAGTACGCGACCTCCTTCGCCGCCTCGCTCAAGCTCTACGAGAACGTCAAGGAAGGCAAGAAGGGCGCATTCGAGAAATACGTCGGCCTGCTCAAGTCCGGCGGCAGCGCCTTCCCCGTCGACCAGCTCAAGAAGGCCGGCATCGATTTGACGAAGAAGGACGCGTTCCGCGCCGTTTCGAACCGACTTTCGGAACTCGTCGACCAGCTGGCTATTGAACTCGAAGCCAAGTGATGGTATAATGCATCCATAAAAACAAAGCCTTGAACCGGAAGAGTACCATGGAACGTCCGTCCCAAGCGAGCCCAGGATCGGTGGAACCGGGCGGCGGGCCCCATGCGAATGGACCGGCGAGCGACGCCAATCCCGTCCGCTGACCCCGTTATCGGTCTCAAGCGCCGGTTCTTCGGAACCGGAATCAAGGTGGTACCGCGTCTCTGACGTCCTTCCGTACGGAGGGACGTTTTCATTTTCCAGGAGGTTTCCCATGAAGAAGATCCTATCGGGCATCAAGCCGAGCGGCACGCTCACCCTCGGCAACTACATCGGCGCGATCTCGAAGTTCGTCGAACTCCAGCGGAAGCGCCCCGACGATCTGTTCTATCTGTTCGTCGCCGACCTGCACGCGATCACCGTCCCCCAGGAGACGGCGCTCTTGCGCAAGCGCACCCGTGACGTCGCGGCGATGTACCTCGCCGCCGGCATCGATCCCGCACGCACGGTCCTGTTCGTGCAGTCGGAGATCAAGGAGCACGCCGAGCTCGGCTACCTCCTGCAATGCTTCACCTATATCGGCGAACTCGAGCGTATGACCCAGTTCAAGGACAAGTCGAAGAAAGGCGAGACCGGCCTCACCTCGGCGCTCTTCACCTACCCGGCCCTGATGGCCGCCGACATCCTCCTCTACGACGCCGACTTCGTTCCCGTCGGCGACGACCAGAAGCAGCACCTCGAGCTCACGCGCGACATCGCCGCCCGCTTCAACAACCGTTTCGGCGCCTTCTTCACCGTCCCCGAACCGCTGATCCCCGAAGTCGGGGCGCGGATCATGGACCTCCAGGACCCCGCGAAGAAGATGTCGAAGTCGGAGGATTCCGACAAGGGCTGCATCACCCTCTACGACGACCGTCCGACGATCCTCCGCAAGATCAGGTCCGCCGTCACCGACTCGGTCGGGACGATGCGTTTCGATCCGGAGGACCAGCCCGGCCTCGCCAACCTGATCACGATCTACGCCGCGCTTTCCGGCCTCTCCCCCGCCGAGGTCGTCTTCCGCTTCCCCGGGCCGGGCTACGCCCCCTTCAAGGACGCCTGCGCCGAACTCGTCGCCGATGAGATCGGAAAGCTCCAGAAACGATACGACGAGGTGATCGCCTCGGGAACGCTCGACGCGATCCTCGACCGGGGCCGCGAGACCGCCGGCCGCGAAGCCTTCCGCAAGCTCGAGAAATGCAAGCAGAAGATCGGCCTCGGCCGCAAGCGCAACTGAAGAAAACAGAGACCGGGGAATCACTCCCGGTCTCTGTTTTCATAACGACGCGTTGATGTCCTCGACGGCGAGTGCGATCGCGGTGATCGCGGCCTCCTCGTCGGATCCGTCGGCGACCACCCTGAAGGGGGTCTTGGCGGGGATTCCGAGCGACATCACGCCCATGATCGACTTCATGTTCACGGTCTCCTTCCGATAGGAGATCGTGACCTTGCACTTGAATGCGTTCGCCCTGGCGACGAGGATCGTCGCCGGCCGCGCATGCATGCCGTAGGGATAGCGGATTGCGAATTCGGCTTCCTTCATGGTCTCAGTCCTTTCGCGGAAAACGTTCCACGAGACGCCCGACGTAAAACGGGAAGAGCGCCTTCACGGTCTTTCCGGCGACAGTGACGCCGGTCGCGCCGAGCGCTTGGATGGCGGCGAGGTCGGCTTTCTTCAGGTCGGCGAGCGCGAAGGTCGCGCGGCCGCCTTCGGCGGCTGCGGAGAGGACGTTCTCGGTCCCGCCAAGCAGGGCGAGGATCTTCTCGATGCGTTCGTCCGGAATCGGTTCGGGACGCCGTTTCCGGCGCGCGAACAGCGTGCCGGCGAGAAGCCCCGCGAGCGCGACGGCAATGACGCACGCGACGACGATCAGGACGACGACGCCCGTGGTCAGGACCAGCGCATACGGTACGTTCATAGGATCACCCTTCTCTATTCTACCATACCCGGCGCGAAAGAAAAAGATGAATAAAAATTCACCTCTCCTTCGCGCCCCCTTGCCAAACGGAACCGCATGGAATATAATGAATCATATCCTGAACAGGGGGAAACCGTCATGAAGACAGTGATCGAAGCCATCATCGAGATCCCGATGGGGACGCAGAACAAGTACGAGGTCGACAAGAAGCGCAACCGCATCAAGCTCAACCGCGTGATGTATTCGAAGATGACCTATCCGGCCGAATACGGCTTCATCGAGGAGACCCTCGCCGACGACGGCGACCCGCTCGACATCCTCGTGCTTGCGACGACGCACACCTTCCCGGGTTGCATCGTCGACGCCCGCGTCGTCGGCTACCTCGACATGTGGGACGGCGGCCAGCACGACGAGAAGATCATCGCCGTGGTCGACGCCGACCCGCGGTTCGACCACATCCAGAACATCTTCGACATCCAGGAACTCCAACTCCGCGAGATCAAGCTCTTCTTCCGCACCTACAAGGAGCTGCTTCCGGGTCACGACGTGATCGTCAAGGACTACTACGACCAGGAGAAGGCCGTCGCCCTCCTCGAGAAGTACGAGATCGCCTACCGCGAAGCCAAGAAACGCCACTGAATGCGAAAGCGCGCCGAACGGCGCGCTTTTTTCATGCCTTGTGGACGACGGACCCGTTCACCGCGACGAGCGCGGGCTTGGTCAGATAATGGAGCGGATGCCCGTCCCAGACGACGAGGTCGGCGTCCTTGCCCGGTTCGATCGAGCCGACGCGACCGGCGACGCCGACGATCTTCGCGGCGTCGATCGTCACCGCCCGGAAGGCGGAGAGCTCGTCGAGTCCCTCGCGGACGAAGATCCCGACCTGGGTGAGCGCGTTGGAAAGCGAGATCACCGGGTGGTCGGTCATGATCGCGAACTCGATCCCGCCGTCATGGAGGATCCTCGCGGCCCGGAAGGTCTTGTTCCGAAGTTCGTACTTCGACTTCGTCCCGAGCGTCGGACCGATGATCACCCGCGTGCCGTGCTTCTTCAGGTAGTCGACGATCAGATGGCCTTCGGTGGCGTGCTCGATCGTCGCGGAAAGGCCGAACTCCTCGATGATCCGGATCGCGGTGACGATGTCGTCCTGCTGGTGGGCATGGATCTTCACCGGCAAACCTTCGAAGACGCGTGCAAGCGACTCCCACTTGATGTTGAACTCGGGCTTGACGGCGTCCGGATTGGTCTGGACGTCCTTCTGGTACTTGTCCTTCTTCGCCTTGTATTCGCGCGCCTTCACGAGCGCATCGCGGATCAGCGCCGCCGATCCCATCCGGGTCGTCGGCGTCTGGCTCTTCCCGCTGTAGACGCGCTTCGGATTTTCGCCGAGCGCCATCTTCATCGCCGATTCGGGAACGATCACCATGTCGTCGACGGTCGTCCCGCAGGTCTTCATGACGGTGAAGGTGCCGCCGATCACGTTGCCCGATCCGGGTCCGGTCGAGACCGTCGTGACGCCCGCCTCGAGCGCTTCGCGGAAGGCGACGTCCTGCGGCTTGACCGCATCGATCGCCCGGAGTTCGGGGAACACCGGGTTGGTCATCTCGTTGCCATCGGACCCCTCGAAGCCGATCGACTCCTCGAACATGCCGATGTGGCAATGGGCGTCGACGATGCCGGGAGTGACGTAGCGCCCGGCGGCGTCATAGACCTCCGCAGCCTCCGTGGGAAGGGTGCCGGGATCCCCGACGGCGGCGATTTTCGTCCCTTCGACGAGGATGTCGGAGAGGACGTAGTTGCGGTCGGCCATGCCGACGAGGTACGCGTTCCTGATCAGGATCATGTCATTCTTCCTCCTTCGGATGATGGGAACCGTGGATCACGACGCCGGCGAGGACCGCGGCTCCGGAGAGGAGCGCGCCTTCGTCGACGTTGAAGCGGGGATGGTGCAGGCCGTAGCCGGTGTCTTCGCCGGCGCGGGTGCCGAGCCAGGCGATGCAGCCGGTCCGATGGGCGATGTACTTCGAAAAGTCCTCGGCGCCCATCGACGCCTTCGGAATGTCGACGAAACGGTCTTCGCCGAGCAGGCAGCCGGTGACCGCGCGCATCCGCGCGGCCGGTTCGGCGGCGTTGACCGTCGGATCGTAACCGTATTCGTAATGGTAGTCGTAGCTGCCGCCGCGCATCGCCGTCACGCCTCGCAGGACGTCCTCGATCCCTTGCTTCATCCTCTCGCGGACGGTCTCGTTGAAGGTCCGGACGGTGCCTTCGAGGAAGGCTGAGGCGGGGATGATGTTGTGGGTCGTGCCGGCATGCACCTGCGCGATCGTGACGACGGCGCTCTCGGTCGGGTCGAGCGTACGCGAGACGAGCGCCTGGAGCGCCGTCACGACCTCGGCCTGCATCAGGATCGGATCGACCGAGAGATGCGGGTAGGCGGCGTGCGCGCCGCGACCGTGGAGGGTGATCCGGATCGTGTCGGCGGCGGCCATCGCCTCGCCGGTCTTGATCGCGATCGTCCCCGACGGGTAGGCGGGGCTGACGTGGAGGGCGTAGAAACACTCGACGTCGTCCAGAAGACCCGAGGCGACGATGCCGTCGGCACCGCCGGGGGAGGGTCCCTCCTCCGCCTCCTGGAAGATCAGCCTGACGGTGCCCTTCCAGAGTCCGCGATGGTCGTTCAGAAACTTCGCGGCCGTCAAAAGCATCGCCGTGTGCGCGTCGTGACCGCACGCGTGCATCCGGCCGTCGACGGTCGAACGGTACTCGAGTCCGGCGTTCTCCTCGAGCATCGGCAGCGCGTCCATGTCGGCGCGCAGACCGACGACGGGACCGGACCCGTTCTCGAGAATGCCGAGAAGCGAGTTCTTCCCGACGTGTGGGGCGACGGCGATGCCCGCCGCCCGCAGCTCGGCGGCGACGAAATCGTGCGTCGCGCGGACGCCGAAGCCGCACTCCGGATGCGCGTGGATGTGCCTTCGGATGCGGATCAGGTCCTGTTCATAGGGCAGAAAGTCGTTGTAGGACGGCATTTCGTCATCTCCTGTCGTACAGATATCGGATCGTCACGCCGCGCTCCCTCGCGCGGTCGACGATCTTCTGTCGCATGTCGTTGTACCAGCCCGGTTCCCCGGCTTCGAAGATCGACCGATAGAGCGGGATCAAGTCGGGGCGGACGCGAAGCACGTGGCGGAACACCGCCAGCCTGTTTTCGGGATTCTTCAGGTTCAGGGTGTCGAACATCATCGAGTCGACGAAGGGCCCCGCGGCGTCGATCGCCCAAAGCGGATCGGACAATTCCGGCAGGATCGGCGCGACGGCGACATAGGTCGGGATTCCCGCCTCGTGGAGCGCGCGCAGCGCACGGATCCGTTCGGACGGCCGGCTCGCGCCGGGTTCGATGCCCGCGGCGACGTCGTCCGGCATCGACAGCGAGAACCCGACGTCGACCGAACGCATCCGTGCGAGGACGTCGAGGTCGCGTTCGACGAGCGCCGACTTCGTCAGGATCGTGACGCGGAGGGCGCTCTCCTCGATCGCTTCGAGGATCGACCGCGTCAGCCGCTCCTCGCGTTCGACCGGCTGGTAACAGTCGGTCGCGGAAGAGAGGAAGAGCGACTTGGATCCCGTGTTCTTCGGGATGTCGAAGTTCGCGTAGCGCTTGACCTCGACGAGGCTGCCCCACGGTTCGGGGCGCGCCGGCTGGTCGCCGAGCGTGCGTGCGTAACAGTAGATGCACGCGTGTCCGCATCCCACGTAGGGATTGCACGTGAGGTCGTAGCCGCCGATCCGCGTCGGCGTCAGGAAGCGCTTCGCCTCAATCCGCCGGATGTCGGGCATCGGCCGATTTCGCTCCGAGACGGACGATCTGGAGCGACGCGAAGAGGCCGCCCGCGAGCGTCAGGGCGCCGAAGGCGGCGTCCCAGGGACGGGCGGCGAGATAGGCGAACGGATGCGTGTAGACGGGGGTCTGGTCGAGGAACGCCTCCCCGGTGCCCGGGTCGCGGATCCAGAGCAGCAGGAAGGCCGCCGAAGCGATCACGAAACCGACGATCGCAAGGTAACTCTGGACCGGGAACCGTTTCAGGAGCGATTCGAGCAGCCGCGACATCAGGACCACGCCGACGAGCGCGCCGACGGCGAACGGAACCATCACCGAGACGTTGTACCCGAGTGCGGCCGGGTCCGTGAGGTTGCCGGCGACATTCGAGACGATCGCCGTGTAGTATCCGAGGATGAGGAGAAGCGCCGAGCCGGAGATGCCGGGCGTGATCATCGTCATCGCCGAGATGAACCCGAGGCCGAAGAGCAGCGGATAGGTCGGGAAGGACGACAGGTCAAAGTAATCCACGGACGACTGCCCGGAGGCGACCTGGAAGGCCGCCATCGCGACGATGAAGAGGATCGACGCGACGAAGGAGACCCTGCCGGACGTCGTCACGGTCTTCCCGGAAACGTTGTTTCGGAACAGGCTCGGCACGCCCCCGAGGGTCATCCCGATGAAGAACATGATCGTCACGAAGGAATCGAACCGCAGCGCGAGCGCCATCAGCTTCGCGAAGAGGACGATCCCGAGGACGAGCCCGATGCCGAGCGGAAGCAGGTAGGCGAAGTTCCTGCGGAAATCCCTGAACAGGTTGCCGAGGGCGTGGACCATCTTGTCGAAGACGCCGAGATAGACGGCGAAGGTGCCGCCGCTGCATCCGGGGATGGTGAACGAGAAGCCGATGATGAAGCCTTTGACGAGCAGGGTGAGAAACATGGGATCCTCCTAGGAAGCGGACTCGGCGTCGCCGATGAGGTCGTAGCCGATGCTGGTCTTGATCCGGACCGTGGCGACATCGCCGAGCGCGAGCGGCCGCGGCGACTGGAACACGATCGAACCGTCGACGTCGTCGGGCGCGAACGCGCGACTCCGCCCGTAATAGAAGCGCGAATGGGGGTCATACGCCTCCACGATCGTCTCGTGGAGGGTTCCCGCCTGTGCTTTGTTCTTCTGGCGAACAATCTTCTTCTGCGCCTTCATGACGGCGTCGAGACGCGCCTGCTTGACGTCCTCCGGAACCTGAAAGGGCATGTCGAAGGCGGGCGTATCCTCTTCGCGCGAATAGGCGAAGACGCCGAGACGGTCGAATCCGACGGTCTCGACGAAGCGGAGCAGTTCGGCGAAATCGGCATCGGTCTCGCCGGGAAAGCCGACGATCAGCGTCGTCCGCAGGGTCGCGTCCGGCATCATCCGCCGGATCTTCTCGAACAGCCCGTAGAGCATCTCCCCGCCGCCGCGGCGGTTCATCCGCTTCAGGACGGCGTCGCTCGCGTGCTGCACGGGGACGTCGAAGTAACGCGCGACCTTCGGTTCGGACGCCATCGTCCGAAGCAGGTCGTCGTCGATCTCGTCGGGATAGAGGTAGAGGACGCGGACGATCCGGACGCCGTCGAGACGAGAGAGCCGGACGAGCAGGTCGGACAGGAGCGGCCGGCGGTCGGGCGTGAGGTCGGTTCCGTAGCGGGTCGTGTCCTGGCTGATCAGGTTGAGTTCCTTCGCCCCGTCGGCGGCGAGCTTCTCCGCCTCGCGGACGACGTCTTCGAACGGACGGCTCCGGAACCCGCCGCGGATCAGCGGGATCGCGCAGTACGTGCAGCGGTTGTCGCAGCCGTCGGAGAGTTTCAGGTACGGCGTGGCGGGGGAGGTGGCGAGGATCCGGCGCATGTAGTCGGGAGCGCCGAAGTTGAGCCTGTCGCGCACGAACACGTCGGACAGGATCTTCCCGAACTGCGGATAGTCCTTCACCGTGACGATCCGGTCGACGTAGGGCATGTCCCTGCGGATGCGGTCCGCGTAGCGTTCCGCATAACAGCCGCACACGATCAGCTTCTTTCCATAGGAACGCATCTCCTCGATCGTCTCGACCGCTTCCTGCTTCGCCGATTCGATGAAGCCGCAGGTGTTGACGATGATCGCGTCGCTTTCCGCCGGGTCGGGGACGATCGCGACGCCGGCGTCCGCGAGGATTCCCATGATCATCTCGGAGTCGACGAGGTTCTTGGCGCATCCGAGCGAGACGACGCCGACCTTCATACGTCGTCCTCCGCGGGGAGAAACGCGACCACGATCTCGCATTCGCCGACGACGTCGATGAGACCGACCGAAGACGGGATCACGAAGGCGTCGCCGAACCGGATCGGCCGTCCGTTGAAGGACGCCGTTCCGGCGACGACGGTCGCCGCGTACCAGCGGCGACGGCGGTTGACGAAGTGGAAGCTGCCGCGGACGGCGAGCTTGCGGACGGTGAAGGCGTCGGCTTCGACCATCGTGACGATGTCGAACGTATCCGCGAAGTTCACGACGGGGACGGGTTCCGCCGGGACAGCGACGACCGCCAGCGAGGATTCGACGTGGAGCGCCCGCGGCCTGCCGGAGGCGTCCAGCCGGCCGTAGTCGTAGACGCGATAGGTCACGTCGCTGCTCTGCTGGTTCTCGAGCAGCACGATCCCGCCGCCGATCGCATGCAGCGTTCCGGCGGGAATGTGGACAAAGTCGCCGCGACGGACGGGGACGGTCCGAAGCAGGCTTTCGAGCGTGCCGGACAGAACCGCGTCGCGGAGTTCCTCCCGGGTCGTCGCATCATGCCCGAGGACGAGCGTCGCCCCCGGGTCAGCCTCGAGCACGTACCAGCATTCGGTCTTTCCGGACTGGTTCTCGTGGCGTCGGGCATATTCGTCGTCGGGATGGACCTGGACGCTCAGACGGTCGCGTGCGTCGAGGATCTTGGTGAGCAGCGGAAAGGCCGCGCCGGCGCGCGGAAACAGCGTCCGGTCGGTCCGATAGAGTTCGGCGAGAGTGCGGCCGGCATGGGGTCCCTCGGCGACCACGGATTCCGATCCGGGAACGGCGGAGATGATCCAGGCTTCGCCGATCGGACCGTCCGGTACCGTATCGGGATAGATCGCGGACAGTTTCCGCCCGCCCCAGATGCGTTCCTTGAATATCGGTTGAAAATACAGCGTATCGTCTTTCGCCACGGCGTCCACCTCGTTCGACATCATGAAGATGTCGTATCGTTTCTATTATACTATCGATCAGGTCCGAACCAAAGCAAAAAGAGGATTTGCATCCTCTTCTCACGCCATCGGATTGACGAACTGGCTGTTGTACAGGTCGAAATAGAATCCGCGCTTCTCGAGCAGTTCGCGGTGGGTCCCCTGCTCGACGATTCGGCCGTTCTCCATCACGAGGATGGTGGAGGCGTTCTTGATCGTCGACAGGCGGTGGGCGATGACGAAGCTCGTGCGGTTTTGCATCATGAACTTCATCGCGTTCTGAATGTACGCTTCGGTGCGGGTGTCGACCGAGGAAGTCGCCTCGTCGAGGATCAGGATCTTCGGATCGGCGAGGATCGCACGGGCGATCGTAAGCAACTGCTTCTGGCCCTGGGAGATGTTCGAGGCGTCTTCGGACAGGACGGTGTCGTAGCCGTGGGGGAGCGTCTCGATGAAGTGGTCGACGTGCGCCTGGCGGGCGGCATCCTCGATCTCCTCATCGGTGGCGCCGTCCTTCGCGTAGGCGATGTTCTCGCGGATCGTGCCGGAGAACAGCCACGTATCCTGGAGCACCATGCCGAACAGGCGGCGCAGCTTCGCCCGCGGCACGTCGCGGTAATCCGTGCCGTCGATCGTGATGCGGCCGGCGCCGATGTCGTAGAAGCGCATCATCAGGTTGACGATCGTCGTCTTGCCGGCGCCGGTCGGTCCGACGATGGCGATCTGCTTTCCGGGTTCGACGTGGAGGTTCAGATCGCGGATCAATTCCTTGTCGGCGGCATAGGAGAAGTCGACGTGTTCGAACACGACCTCGCCCGCAAGCTTGTCGGCGTCGAGCGCCGCTTCGTCGAGGTCGGGATCCTCCTCGGGGGCGTCGAGGAAGCCGAAGACGCGTTCGGCGCCGGCGATCGTCGACTGGAGCGTGTTCATCAGGCTGGCGATGTTCAGGATCGGATTCACGAAGTTCTTCTGATAGTTGATGAAGATCGTCAGGTCGCCGATCAGAAGCGTGTTCGTGACGCCGGCGATCAGACCGCCGGCGACGATGATCGCGACATAGGCGAGGTTCGAGATGAAGTCCATCACCGGACGGATCAACCCGGAGACGAACTGCGCCCCCTGGGCGTCGTTCGCCAGCTGGTCGTTGATCTCCTCGAACTCCCGGAAGGAATCCTGTTCCTTTCCATAGAGTTTCACGACCTTCTGCGAGGCGAACATCTCTTCGATGTAGCCGTTCAGATTGCCGAGGTCCTTCGCCTGCGCGATGAAGCGTTTCTGCGACTTCTTCGCGATCGACGAGGTGGCGATGATGTAAAGCGGCAGCGCGACGAGCGAGACGATCGTGAGCTGCCAGGAGATCACGAACATCATCACGAGCACGCCGACGATCGTGAACATGCTGGTGATGATGAAGATCAGGCTCTGCTGCAGCGACGAGGAGACGGTGTCGACGTCGTTCGAGAAAATCGAGAGGATGTTGCCGGTCTGCTGGCCGTCGAAATAGCGGATCGGAAGCCGTTCCATCTTGTCGCGCATCCGTTCGCGCATCGTCTTCCCGACGATGTTGGAGACGTAGTTGCCGAGTTGGGCGGCGATCAGGTCGAGCAGGAAGCGGATTCCGTAAAGCACGAGCAGCATGACCATCCATCCGCGTACGGTGACGTCGGTGATCGAGGTGGCATCCCCCGAGATCACCGACTGGATGTAGTTGATCACGTTCTTCATGTAGAGCGGGGCGATGACGCCGATGATCGTGACGGTGATCGAGAGGAGCACCATCGCGACGATCTTCGCGAGATGCGGATGGAGGAAGCGAAGCAGGCGGACCGTGGTCTTCTTGAAATCGCGGGGTTTCTCTCCGGGTCTGCCGATCATGCCGGGTCCCATCCGGGCGCCGCCTTCATCGCCATGACCGTGTCGCGACCGGGCGTAGCTCTTGCCTCCGGATACGTCGGGGGTCGGACCGGACGAGGAGGTGATGTTCCGTTCTTGATCCTTCAAGGGTGGCTTCTTCACTTGAGTTCCTCCTCGGATAGCTGCGACAGCGCGATCTCGCGATAGACGGTGCAGTCGCGCATCAGGTCGCGGTGGCTTCCCGATCCGACGATGCGTCCGTCCTGAAGGACGATGATGCGGGTGGCATCCATGATCGTGCCGATCCGTTGTGCGACGATCAGGACGGCGGCATCGCGGGTGATCGGCTTCAGCTCGGCGCGAAGCTTCGCGTCGGTCTTGAAGTCGAGCGCCGAAAAACTGTCGTCGAAGATGAAGACGGGCGGTCTGCGAACGATGGCGCGGGCAATCGAGATGCGCTGTTTCTGGCCGCCGGAATAGTTGACGCCGCCCTGATCGACGATGTGCTCGTACTTGTTTTCGTAGGTTTCGATGAACTCCGACGCCTGTGCGATCTCCGCGGCGCGACGGATTTCCTCCTCCGTGGCGTCCGGCTTTCCGTAGGCGATGTTCTCGGCGATCGTACCGGTGAAGAGCGTCGCGGTCTGGGGAACGAATCCGATCAAGCTGCGCAGTTTCGCGAAGCGGATTTCGCGGACGTCGACGCCGTCGATCGTCACTTTTCCCGTCGTCGCGTCGAACAGGCGCGGGATCAGGTTGATCACCGTCGACTTGCCCGATCCGGTGGAGCCGATGATCGCGACCGTCTCGCCCGGCCGGACCGTGAAGGAGATATCGTCGAGCACGTTCTTCTCGGCATCGGCGTACTTGAAGGAGACATGATCGAAGGCGATTTCACCTTTGAACGCATGGTCGTCGTACGCACGGCTGTCGGTGTCGACGACGGTGACGACGGTGTCGAGAATCTCGGAGATTCGCTTTCCCGAAACCTCGGCGCGCGGGTAGTTGATGAAGGTGATCGTCAGCATGATGATGCTGAACATGATCATCGTGACGTAGTTGATCACGGCGAACAGGCTTCCGAGCGCCGTGAAGTCGGTGGTCGGAGTCACGCCGGCGGCGGTCACCATGCCATACGCGAGCAGCACGACGCCGAACATGACGAGGCTGAACAGGAGGTTGATCGACGGGTTCAGGAAGGACATGATCCGCCCCGCCTTCATCGACGTGTCGTTCAGGTCGTCGTTCGCATCGCGGAAGCGCGCAACTTCCTTAGTCCCGCGTCCGAAAGCGCGGATGACGCGGATGCCGCTCATCGATTCGCGGCCGACGAGCGTCAGCTTGTCGATCTTCTTCTGCATGCTCTTGAAATACGGGAACACCAGAAGAAACGTCACGGTGACGAGGATGACGAGTGCGGGGATGCCGGCGATGAGAACCTGCGACAGGGTCGGGCTGCTTTGAATCGTGAGAATGATGCCGCCGATCATCATGACCGGAATCGTGAGGATCATCCGGAAACTCATGATCGTATGCGTCTGGACCTGCTGGACATCGTTGGTCGAGCGGGTGATGAGCGTCGAGGTGCCGAACTTGTCGGACTCGGCAAGCGAGAATCCGTTCACCTTCTTGTAGATCGCGCGGCGGATGTCGCGGCCGAACCGGGTGGAGACGGTGCTCGAGAAATACGAGGTGCCGATCGTCGCGGCGGCCGAGACCAGGGTGATACCGAGCATCCAGGCGCCGTATTCGAGGATGATGGCGTAGTTCACGACGACGCCGGGTCCGTCGGGATTCGCCGTCACGCCCTCGCCGATGAGTCGGCTCGTATAGTTTGGCAGCATCAGCGAACCGACCGACTGCGCGGTCACGAGCACGACCATCATGAGGATGGCGAACCAATAAGGTTTCAGAAAGCGGAACAGTTTTCTCATCGGGGTTTCTCCTCTTCGAAATAGTGCTTGACGCGCAGATACATCTTGCGGGTGATGTCCGAGAGACTCGCCCTTTCCTTCTCGTCGAGCGCCGAGGAGACGAGCCCGTCCCAATCGGCCAGTACGCTCGCCACATAGGCCGCCGCTTCGACGCCGGCCGACGTCGCTTCGAGGATGTATCCCCGCTGGTCTTCGGGATCGACCGTCTTCAGGATCATGCCCGCCTCGACGAGTCGAACTACGTTTCGCGTCGCGTGCGATTTATGGAACGGCGTCTCATCGACGACGGTGTTCATCCGCACCGGCGACAGCGATGCGATCTTCATCAGATAGAATCCGGTCGGCCCCGCCAGGCAGCGTTCGGCGAGCCGCTCGTCGAAGAAGCGGTTGCGGTACTTGTTGAGGAGGTGTTCGTATTCGTTCAACATGGTCTTCGCCACCTTTCGCATTCCAGTATAATCGTTGTTGGTTGCGTTGTCAACAATCATCCGGACGATTTCACGGAAACGACCCATGCGGACCCCGGTCAAGAAAAAACCCGCCTGTCGGCGGGCGTTCATTCATTTCAGGATGTAGAGGATGCCGATGCATCCTTCGCCGCAATGCGAGGAAATGACGCAGCCGGCATCGGTCTCGTGCATGTTCTCGACGGGCAGGAGATCCTTGAGGCGCAACTTGATGTATTCGGCGGAGTCGTGCGCCAAGGAATGGGTGATCATCAGAAATTCGGGATCGAGGCGATCCTTCAGTTCGAGCACCTCGTCGATCAGCACGTCGATTCCCGCCTGGATGCGTCCGTGCGGTTTCTTCCCGACATGCATTGCACCGTCCTTGACCTTGATGATCGGCTTGATCTTGAGGATCGTGCCCATCAGTGCGGCCAGGGCGCTGCATCGTCCGCCCTTGTAGAGGTATTCCATCGTGTTGATGACGAACTGCGTCCGTACGTTCGGGATGATCGCGTTGATCTTCTCGACGACGACGTCGACGGGATCTCCCTGTTCGCGGAACGAGGCCGCCTTGAGTACGAGCAGGCCTGTGCCGCTCGACAGGTTGGCGCCGTCGATCAGCCGGATCCGATCGGAACCGAGCTCGGCCTTAGCGAGCGTCGCGCTCTGGAAGGTCGCTGAAAACTTGGAGCCGATGCCGATGAAAAGGATGTCGAGGTCGAGCTTGAGGTATTTCTCGAAGACCGCGATGAAATCGGCTGGCGACGCCGCGGCGGTCTTCGGCAGGGCGCCGCGTTCCTTGACCTGGGCGTACATTCGCGGGACGGTGAGGTCGACGCCGTCGCGGTAGGAATCCTCGCCGAAGTTGACGTAGAGCGGGACCACGTCGATGTCATGCTTTCGGATCAAGCCATCGGTGAGGTCGCAGGTGCTGTCGGTGATCAGTTTGAATTTGGCCATGTCTATCCGTTCCCCCATGTGCACTATTATATAGAAAACGACGCCCAAAGTAAAGAAACGCAAGTCATTTTACGAAAATGCACCATGCATCCGGGTCGCGGGTATCCTTTCCATTCCGCCGCCGAGATGATATAATAGGCACGAGGTGATTTCCATGAACGTGATCTCCCGCGACCGTCTGGTCGCCGAAGTCGTCCGCATCGTCACGGAAGCGAACATCGATCTCGACGGAAAGGCCGTCGCCTGTCTTCGCGACGCATTCCGGCGCGAGTCGAACGAACGCGCCCGAGGGATCCTAGAAGAGATCCTGGAGAATCAGGAAATCGCCAGAAACGAGCGCATTCCCATCTGTCAGGATACCGGTGTCGCGGTCTTCTTCGTCGATCTCGGAAACGAAGTGCGGCTCGATTTCGATCTGCAGGCGGCACTCGATGAAGCCGTCGCGAAGGCCTATCGAGACGCGTACCTGCGCAAGTCGATCGTCCGTCATCCGCTCGACCGCGTGAACACCAGGGACAACACCCCCGCCGTCGTCCACATCCGGCCGACGATGGGGTCTTCGCTTAGAATCCGTTTCGCCCCGAAGGGCGCCGGCAGCGAGAACATGAGCCGGATCGCGATGCTGACGCCGGCGGACGGCTTCGACGGAATCGTCCGGTTCGCCGTCGACACCGTCGTCGCCGCCGGCGGTCGTCCCTGCCCCCCGATCATCCTCGGCGTGGGCATCGGCGGAACCTTCGAGAAGGCGGCTCTGATCGCCAAGGAATCGCTCCTTCGCGAACTGGATGACGAGGCGGCGGATTCCCGCGACCGCGAACTCGAATGCGCGATCCTGAACGCCGTGAACGCCACAAACGTCGGTCCGATGGGACTGTCGGGCGACACGACGTGCCTTGCCGTCAAGGTCAATTCCTACCCCTGTCACATCGCCTCGCTGCCGGTGGCCGTGAATATCCAGTGCCACGCCGCCCGCCACAAGGAAATCGTTCTCTAGGAGGAGACGCCATGCGTACGATCCAGCTTCCGGTCAACGAATCGATTCTGACGACGCTGCACGCGGGGGAACGCGTCCTCCTCTCCGGGGTTCTCTATACCGGACGGGACGCCGCCCACAAGCGCATGGTGGAAGCCGTCCTGAAGGACGAGCAGCCGCCGTTTCCGTTCGACGGCGCGATGATCTACTATACCGGCCCCACGCCCGCCAAACCGGGAGCGCCGATCGGGGCCTGCGGGCCGACTTCAAGCTATCGGATGGACCCCTACTCGATCGAGCTGATGCCCTGCGGACTGCGCGCCATGCTCGGAAAGGGACCGCGTGGAAAGGCCTTCCGCGACGCCCTCGTGAAGAACGCTTCCGTCTACCTCGTCATCACCGGCGGCATCGGGGCGCTTTTGTCCAAGCGCGTCAAATCCGCCGAGGTCGTCGGCTATCCCGACCTCGGCGCCGAAGCGGTCTACCGTCTCGAGGTCGATGACTTCCCCGCCATCGTGGCCTACGACGTTCATGGCGGGAACGTCTTCGGGGACGCCGACGAATAAGAAAATCTCCGTTCGGGCGCGACACGCCTGAACGGAGATTTCTTTTTATGATCAGTAGGCCTTGGCGAAGAGGACGACCTTGTCCGCCTTCTTCCCGCAGACGGGACAGACGTCGCCGACCGGCGTCTGGTCGAAGGGAAGGCAGCGGGACGTGGCGGACGTGTCTTCCTTGATCTTGTTCTCGCAGGCGACATCGCCGCACCACATCGTCTTGACGTAACCCGGCTCGTTCTGGATCAGCCGCTTGAACTCTTCATAGGTGACGGCCACGCGCGTGTTGGCGGCGACGTTCTCCGCCGCCCGGGCGAGCATTTCGTCGTGGATCGTCCGCATGAGCGAAAGCACGGTCTCGGCGACCTGGTCGAGCTGCACGCGGATCTTCACGCCGTCGATGCGCTTTGCGATCACGCATTCGCCGGCGGCGACATCGCGCGGTCCGACTTCGATGCGCAGGGGAACGCCCTTCATCTCGTACTCGCTGAACTTCCATCCCGGCGACTTGTCGGAATCGTCGACCTTGACGCGGACGCCCGCCGCTTCGAGCGCGGAGCGGATCCCGACCGCGGCATCGGCGACTTCCGGCTTCTGTCCCATGATCGGGATCACGACCGCCTGAACGGGAGCGACATAGGGAGGCAGAACGAGTCCCGAATCGTCGCCGTGCACCATGATGACAGCGCCGATAAGACGCGTGGAGACGCCCCAGGAAGTCTGGAAGACGTTCTTGACGATGCCGTCCCTGTCCTGGAACTTGATATCGAAGTGCTTCGCGAAACCGGTGCCGAAATAATGCGTCGTACCGCTCTGCAGGGCTTTCCCGTCATGCATCAGCGCTTCGATCGAATAGGTCTCTTCGGCGCCCGCGAACTTCTCCTTGTCCGTCTTCCGTCCGGTCACGAACGGAATCGCGAGCAGGTCGCGGCCGAGGTCGCGATAAATGTCGAGCATGCCGAGGACTTCGGCGCGGGCTTCGGTCTCCGTAGCATGGATCGTATGACCTTCCTGCCAGAGGAATTCGGATCCGCGCAGGAAGGGACGGGTCGTCTTCTCCCAACGCACGACGGAGCACCACTGGTTGTACTTCTTCGGCAAATCGCGGTAGGAGGAGACGACCTTCGCGTAATGGTCGCAGAACAGGACTTCCGACGTCGGGCGGATGATCAGGCGCTCGGCGAGCTGTTCCTTTCCGCCGATCGTGACGATCGCGGTTTCGGGAGCGAAACCGGCGACATGGTCGGCTTCCTTCATGAAAAGCGACTCCGGAATCAAAAGCGGCATGTACACGTTCTCGTGGCCGGTGGCCTTGAACTGCGCGTCCAGATGCTTCTGGATGTTCTCCCAGATGGCATAGCCGTAGGGACGATAGATGATGAAACCCTTGGCGTCGGTGTAGTCCATCAGTTCCGCCTTGCGGCAGACGTCCGTATACCACTGGGCGAAATCGACGTCGCGGCTGGTGATCGATTTGACGAGTTTTTCCTTGTTCTGTTCCATGTTCAGCACCTCGGTTTTTCAAGTACCCATTATATCATGGATGCCCCGCCGTTTCCACCGGAAACGGCGGGGATTTTCGTTTCGATCAGCGGGGAAAGACGCGTTCGACGAAGTCGAGGAAGGAGTCCCGGCTTTCCGTCTTGAAGACGCCGCAATCCTCGAGGACGCGTTCGAAGACGCGTCCGACCTCGGCTTTCAGGTAGCCGTCCGCGGCTTCGGGCTCCCGTTTCGGCAGCGCGAGCGTACCGATCCACGGCAGATGCTTCTCGAGATCGGGGATCGTCGACGGATCGATTCCCTCCAGCAGACACTTGCGGATCTGGTCGAGTTCGGCCTTGAGCCGACCGGGCAGGACGGCGAGACCCATCACTTCGATCAGGCCGATGTTCTCCTTCTTGATGTGGAAATACTCCTCGCGCGGATGGAACAACCCGTAGGGACGGTCCGCGGTGGCCCGGTTGTTGCGGAGAACGACATAGAACACGTAGACCTCTCGATTCGGTCCGGTCCGGCGGAGGATCGGCGTCACCGTATTATGGGGAACGCCTTCGGTTTCGCGCAGGATCCCGAGCGCGGGATGTTCGTAATGTTTCCAGGCTTCGTAGAGACGGTCGACGGCGTCGACCACCTTTTCCGGATTCGTCCCTTCAATCCGGACGACCGACATCGGCCAGTCGAGCACCTCGGCCTTGACGCCCTCGCCGGCAAAGGTCGCGATCGTGCGCGCGCTTTCGATCGGAAAGACGTAGTTTCCGCCTTGAAAATGATAATGCGTGAGGATCGACCCGCCGACGATCGGCAGGCCGGCGTTGGAGCCGATCAGGTAGTGGGGGAAGCGGTCGACGAAGTCGACGAGTTCGAAAAACGTCGTGCGGTCGACCTTCATCGGCACGTGCTCCTTCTTCAGGACGATGCAGTGCTCGTTGAAGTAGGCGTAGGGGGAGTACTGCAATCCCCAACCGTCGGTCTCGCCGTTCAGCGTGAGCGAGATCACGCGATGGTTCGCGCGCGGTGCCTTCTCGAGCGTGCCGTAGAAGCCGACGTTTTCCATGCAGAGGGCGCACTTCGGATATCCTTCCGTCGACTTCAGTTTCGCGAGGGCGATCAGTTTCGGATCCTTCTCCGGTTTCGAGAGGTTGATCGTGATGTCGAGTGGTCCGTATTGTCCTTCGTAGACGTAGTTGATGTTCTTCGCGATGCGGGCGGTCTTGATGTAGTTGGTCGCCTTCGAGAGACGATAGAACCATGCGGTCGCGGACGTCGCATCCCCATCTTCCTGAAGCAGCTGCTTGAACCGGCGGTCGAGTTCGGCCGGACGAGGCAAAAAACAGTCCATCAGCTTGGCTTCGAAGTTGTCACGGAGGGGTTCGACGTCCGCCTCGATCAGCCCGCGCTCGAGCGCGTGGGCGATCAGACCGTCCATCGTCGCAAAGAAATCGACCGTTCCGGCGATCTTCTCCGCCGCGAAGGAATCGAGCCGGTACAGGAACAGGAGCGCGTTGATCGCGTATTCGCGGTCGGCGGGATCGAGGATGCGTTCGTCCGCCGCATAGCGGACCAGTTCGTTCAGAAGGGTTCCGAGCGGCTTCATTCCCGATACCCCTCGGGATGTCTCCGGTGAAATTCCCAGGCCGAACCGATCATGTCATCGAGTCCGCGGGTCGGTTTCCACCCGAGCACGCGGAACGCTTTTGCGTTGGACGCGACGAGGATGTCCGGGTCTCCGGGACGGCGTGGTCCGAACGTCGTCGGAATCGCATGTCCCGTCACCTTGCGGGCCGCCTGGACGATCTCGAGATTGGAGAACCCGGCGCTTGAACCGAGATTGAAGATGTCGGAAGAACCGTTCGAAGCGAGGTGTTCGAGCGCCCGGAGATGGGCGTCGACGAGATCTTCGACGTGGATGTAGTCGCGCACGCAGGTTCCGTCCATCGTGGCGTAGTCGTTCCCAAAGATCGTCACGCCGGGCCGTTTCCCGAGTGGAACCAGAAGCACGTTCGGGATCAGGTGGGTTTCGGGGCGATGGTCTTCGCCGATCGCGTGGCCGGCGTCCGCGCCGGCGACGTTGAAGTACCGGAGCGATGCGTACCGGATCCCGTAGGCGGCATCCGACCACTTCATCATCTTCTCCATCATCAGCTTCGTCTCGCCGTAGGGATTGGTGGGGACGGTCGCGTATTCCTCCGTGATCGGCATGACCCGGTGCGCGCCGTAGACCGCCGCGGACGAGGAGAAGACGATCATCTTCACGCCGTAGGTCTTCATCGCCTCGAGGACGGCGATCGTGCCGTGGACGTTGTTGTCGAAATAGGCGACGGGTTCCTGCATCGAGACGCCGACGAGCGAGTTCGCCGCGAAATGGACGACCGCGTCGAACGCGCCGGCGGAGAAGACTTCGGCTAAAAAGGCGCGGTTGCGGATGTCGCCGCGGCGGAACGTCGCGAGCGGATCGATCGCATCCGCGTGGCCGGTCTGGAGATTGTCGACGACGACGACGGAATGGCCGCGTCGGATCGACTCCTTGACGAAGTGGCTGCCGATATAGCCGGCGCCGCCGAGCACGAGGAGCCGCATGTCACATGCCTCCGAGCGAGAACGTCGTCTCCTGATGCCAGGGACGTTCGGGAGAGACCAGCGCCGGCACGAACCGCGGATCGTTCATCGCGTTGGACTGGAACTGGGTCTCGAAGCAGATCGATCCGTGCTGGGCGAGCGTTCCGCCGGAACGGAGCGGATTTTCCTTCGGGTAGTTGCCGGTGTACACGGTCACGCCCGGCGTCGTCGTCGAGACGGAAAGCGTGAGTCCCGTCTTTAGCGACGTGAGCTCGACCTGCGGCGCCTTTGCGCCCGGTTCGAAGAGGTAATAGTGGTCGATCCCGCGGGAGGCGTGTCCGGTTCCCTTGATCTCCAGGACCGACGGCATGATCGCCTTTTTGGTCGTGAAGTCGAACGGGGTGCCCTTGACCGGCGCGATCGTCCTGCCGAGGATGTCATCATCCACGAGCACGACGCGGTCGGCCTTGATCAAGAGTTCGTGGTTCGAGAGGTCGCGGGCGAAGTCGCCGTCCAGGTTGAAGTAGGAATGGTTCGTGAAGTTGGAGACCGTCGGTTCGTCGGAAGTCGCGTCGTAGACGATCCGGATCATGCCGTGACGGATGACGTAGCGGATCGAGACATCGATCGTGCCCGGAATCAGGTGATGCCGGAAGCGATGCGTGAAACGGACGACGGCTTCTTCCGGTCCGTTTTTCTCGATTTCATCTGCGAAGTTCCGGAAGGCGATCGAATCGATCCCGCCGTGCAGGAAGTGGGGCGGATTCTCCGGCGAACGGTAGGTCTTCCCGCCGATGGCGAAGACGCCGTTCTCGACGCGTCCGGCGATCGGTCCGACGGTCGTACCCAGATACATTCCGCCCTTCCGATAATCGGTGACGTTCTGATAGGCCGCGACGATGTCGATTCCGGAATCGGTCCTCCACGACGTCAGTGCGGCACCCACCGAAAGCAGGCTGACGCGCTGGCCTTGCGCGGATACGACGTCGATCTCGCGGATGTCGTCGTCCATGGTGCGGATCGATATGTTCATGCTATCCCTCCTGATCATCATTTCTATGATATCATAAAACGCCGGTTTCGGCGAATCGCTTCGGCGTCGTTTCGCGCCCGATCGAAAAAAAGCCATGTCCTCCGCATGGAATCCGGATCTCCGGTTGCGGAAACATGACTTTCATCGTGAAAGGCAGGCGGTGGAACGGATCTCACTTTCCGTCGGCTTTGGACGCCTTGTCGTCCGCAGGGAGACGGAACGTCTCGTACGTCGCCTTGAACATGTCGATGGCGTAGCCGTACAACGCCGTCGGCGCGTAATCGGACGCATGGAGATAATGGATGCGGTGCGAATTCCGGTCGTAATAGGAAGGCATCACCACGATGCCGTGTTCCGATTGCTTTTCGAAGACGACCTGGCCGAGTGCGGCATCGATCGCGCCGTCGATCCCCGCACCGCTCTTCACGACGACGATCGCCGAATCGCGGACGCGGATCTTGCGGGCGGCCATGGACGACTCGAGGCGGTTCACTTCGGCTTGGATCGCCGGGTCGTGATACGATGTTTCGAGCCGCCGGACATAGACGATGACGTCGTGGACCTTGCTGGGAACGATGGTGCGATTCGGATTCTTCGAGACCCGATGCAGGATCGCGAACGCGCCGACGTCGACGGCGACTGCGAACCCGAGCGACTTCAGATGGGCGACCCAAAGGGGGGAGGAAAGATCATCGGCCGACGGCGGTTCCACCGTCGACCCCCGGCGCAGACGTCCCACGCTGTTTTGGTACGCATAGCTCTGGAGTCTGGGTTGGAACCACAGGTCGATGGCTGCTAGGACGAAGAGCGCAAGGAAGAACGCGGTCATCTGCGTCATCATCTCCCAATCGAAGAAGAAGACCGCGACCGCTGATCCGAGCAACAGGAGATTGATCGCGATGAACACGGTGAAGAGGACTTTGTGTCGGTGTCTGAGCGGATCCATGGAGGTCGCCCCTTTCTTTCGATTCAAGGATGAATTCGGGGCGACGTCGCCGTCGCCCCGATGTATTTCGATTCGATTATGCGGCGAGCTCGGCCTTGAACTGCTCGACTTCCGCCGCGGATGCCAGAACGAAATGTCCGGGTTCGACTTCGACGAACGAGGGCATGTTGTCCGGCCCGTAGCCATGCGACGTCGGATTGTAGGTGAAACGCTGACGTTGCTTCTCGTAATGGGGGTCGGGGAGCGGGATCGCCGAAAGCAGGGACTTCGTGTACTGGTGGAACGGATGTGCGAACAGCTGGTCCGAGGAAGCGAGCTCGACCATCTTGCCGTAATACATGACCGCGATGCGGTCGCTGAAATACTTCACGACGGAAAGGTCGTGGGCGATGAACATGATCGTCAGGTTATACTGCTTCTGAAGACGCTTGAGCAGGTTCAGGACCTGGGCGCGGATCGAGACGTCGAGCGCGCTGATCGGCTCATCGGCGATCAGGAGTTCAGGCTGTACGATGAGGGCGCGGGCGATGCCGATGCGCTGCCGCTGCCCGCCCGAGAATTCGTGGGGATAGCGGAAGGCGTGTTCGGGAAGAAGCCCGACGACCTTCAGGATTTCGAAGACCTTTTCATCGATCTGCGCCCTGTCGTGCTCGCCGCCGATGATGAGGCCTTCGGCGATGATTTCACGGACGGTCATGCGCGGATTGAGTGACGAGATCGGATCCTGGAAGATCATCTGAATCTTCTTCATCGTCTGCAGGGTCTGACCACGGAAGGCGTTGTCCTTGCGGAGCGAAGCCGCCCGCGCCTTGACATCGACCGTTTTCGCGGCGAGGTCGGCCTTGATCTCGGCGATCTTGGCGGAATCCACGGGATCCTTGGCCTTTTCCGCCTTGATCGCTTCGACGGCCTGTCGCTTCGCGACCTTGAGCTCCTCGTTCAGCGACTGGAATCCGCCGCCGATGCGCTGACCGTTGAAATAAACCTCACCGTCGGTCGCGTCGTAGAGCTTGATGATGGTGCGTCCGGTGGTCGTCTTGCCGCATCCGGATTCACCGACGAGTCCGAAGACCTCGCCCTTGAAGATGGTGAAGCTGACGTCGTCGACGGCCTTGACGAGGATCCTGCGGTTTCCCCGACCAGCCTTGAAGTGTTGCTTCAGGTGCTTGACTTCGAGTAGTTTGTCCATGTCGTGTCACTCCCCCTTCCGCACGGGAACCCGATTGCGGGCGATCCGTCGGCGAAGACTTTCCGGCATCTCGACCTTGGGGGCGTTCTCATGGAGGAGCCATGTGGCCGCAAAATGGGTATCGGTGACCTGGAACATCGGCGGCTGCTGTTCGAAGTCGATCTGCATGGCATAGTGGTTGCGCGGCGCGAACGCGTCGCCAACCGGCGGAAAATGCAGATCCGGCGGCGTTCCGGGAATGGCGAAGAGCGTGTCCTTCGAGTCGAGGTCGGGAATCGCCGACAGAAGCGCCCACGTATAGGGGTGCTTCGGGTCGTAGAAGATCTCGTCGGCGGTGCCGATCTCGACGATCTTGCCCGCATACATGACGGCGACGCGGTCGGCCATGTTGGCGACGACGCCGAGGTCGTGGGTGATGAAGATGACGGACAGGTTCCTTTCCTTCTTCTTGCGATTGATGAGTTCGAGGATCTGCGCCTGGATCGTCACGTCGAGAGCCGTCGTCGGTTCGTCGCAGATCAGGATCTCGGCGTTGTTCGCGAGCGCGATCGCGATCACGATGCGCTGGATCATGCCTCCGGAATACTGGAAGGGGAACTGATAGAAACGTTTTTCGGGTTCGGGGATGCCGACCTCGCGCATCAGGTCGAGCGCGCGCTTCTTGGCTTCCTCCTTCGAGACGCCCATCTTGAGATAGAGCGCTTCGGAGACCTGCTTGCCGACCTTCATGATCGGGTTCAGGGAGGACATCGGATCCTGGAAGATCATCGAGATCTTCGAACCGCGGAGTTTATGGAAATGCTCCTCGTCGATCTTCATCAGGTCGATGATGTCTTCCTTGTCGGGATTCTCCTGGCCGGTGACCTGGTCGAACTTGCCCAGACCACTGTTATGGTAGTAGATGGATCCGCCGTCGTGGATCGAGTTGCCGGCGGAAATGCCGATGATCGCTCGCGAAGTGACGCTCTTTCCGGAGCCGGACTCACCGACGATCGCGAGGGTTTCGCCTTTGAATAACTGGAAGTTGATGCCTCTGACTGCGTGCAGGATGCCCTGCTGGGTGCGGAATGAGATCGCCAGGTCCTTGACGTCGAGGATGACGGGTCTTTCGGACGACATGTTATTCCACCCCTCTCAACGACGGGTTGAACGCGTCGCGCAGACCATTGCCGAACAGGTTGAAGGACAGCATCAACAGCGAAATGAACAGCGCCGGGAACAGGACCTGGTAGAAGCTTTCCTTCATCACGGACTGTCCCGTCGAAAGCAGACGCCCGATGCTGATCTGGTCCTGATAGTTGATGATGCCGAGGAACGAGAATGTCGATTCCGAGAAGATGACGCTCGGAATGTAGAGCACGAGGCTGGTGATCATCGTGCCGACGGCGTTCGGGAAGATGTGACGGATGATGATGCGCGAGTCCGAGGCGCCGAGCGTGCGCGCGGCAAGCACGTACTCGCGGTTCTTGTAGCGATAGAACTGCGAGCGTGCGAGCCCCGCGATGCCGATCCAGCCCGTCATCGTGAATGCAAGCACCATGATCCACGGCTCGTTGCCGTACCTGAGGACGAGCAACGTGAGGATTGCCAGGAACGGCAACCCCGCCAGAACCTCGTTGACGCGTTCGATGATCATGTCGACAAGCCCGCCGTAATAGCCGGAGATCGAGCCGACGATGATGCCGATGATGATGTTGATGAAGGAGACGCTGAAGGCGATCAGAAGCGACAGTCTGGCGCCGTCCCAGAGCAATGTGAACAGGTCGCGGCCCTGCGGGTCGGAACCGAACCAGAAACGGACGTCTTCGACGCCATAGACATGTTTGAGGAACTTGTAGAAGTCGACGCGGACTTTGTAGGAACCGTTCACCAACGGCGCGTCTTCAAGGATGATCGTTTCGCCGGTCGCCAGTTCGGCGGCACGGCAGGCGTTGTATTCGGACTCCAGCATATTGGTATAAGCGAACGAGGTGTAGGTCTGGGTATCAGTGTCGATCTCGCGGCTGTACTTGTAGTTGATGTACGCATAGTAATCGACCACGATGGTGATCTGACCGACATCGTTCATGCTCTTGATTTCCAAAATGATTTCACGCGGAATGTTCGAGAAGTTCTGCGGATACCCGGTCAGTTCCTTCGTGCCCGAGAAGAGAGGCATCCAATCGAGCCCTTCGACTTTCGGCGGCATGTCCTTGAGGCGGTATGCCCACTTGGCGTTGTCCTGATCCAGCGTGTATCCCGTATTGAGCCAGGGACCGATGATCGCCATGATGAGGAGAATGACGAGGATCACGAAAGCGGCGACGGAAGCCTTGTTGCGCTTGAAGCGCAGCCATGCATCCTTGTAGTAGCCGATCGATTTCGTCTTGATGCTCTCGTCGTACAGGATCTCGTCTTTCTGAACGAGGACGAATTTTTCCTTCTGCAGATTGTCCATCATCGTTTTCCTGCCCCCATTCGGATTCGCGGATCGATCAAACCGTACGAAAGGTCGATGATGAGCGTTGCCGCCAGACCGATGACGGTGTAGAACATCAACAGTCCCATGACGAGCGGATAGTCGAAGTTCTGGAAAGCCTGGAGATAGACGCCGCCGATGCCGGCGACGCGGAAGATCTGTTCGATGATCAGCGATCCGCTGAGGATGCCGATGAATCCGCCGATGATCGACGGCGCGATCGGAACCATCGCGTTGCGGAGCGCATGACGCAAGGTCGCCTGGCGTTTCGTCAAGCCCTTGGTCCGGCACAGCAGCATGAAGTCGGAAGTCAGAACTTCCGTCAGTTCGGCGCGCGTGACGCGGGTCAACCCCGCGACTTCACCGAGGAGAATGACGAACATCGGCATGAAATACGACAGCATGCCATTGATCGGATCGGCGGCGAAGTCCATTTCGGAAAAGACATAGGGGTTGGTGAACCAATTCCATTTGTACACGGCATAGTACTGCAGCAGCGTGCCGGTGACGAACCGCGGAACGGAGATGAAGAAGATGACGAGCGTCGAGATCAGATGGTCGGTCAACTTGTTCTTCTTGAGCGCGGCCCAGATGCCCAGCAGGATTCCGATCGGCAGGGCGAGGAGATACGGAACGATGTTGAGCCGCATCGATACCGGGATTCGCTCGGCCATGATCGCGACGATATCGCGTTTCTCCTTGAGCGAACGCCCGAGGGAACCAGACTGGATGATGTTGCGGACCCACATGAAAAACTGCTCGATGATCGGCTTGCCGTAACCTTCGCGGAGCTCGAGGAGAAGGCGTGTTTCAGGGTCGACGCCGAGAACCGCTCGATGATACTGCGGAAGCATCTTCATGAAGACGAATTCAAGGAAGATGATGATCGCCGCCGTGATGAAAATCAGAATGATACGCTTCAGGATGTAGTTTCGCACGGAGTGCTCCATTCTATCGACATTAACAACCCTAATGGTTTGAGGCCATTAGGGTTGTTAGTCGAACTAAGTAATTGTGTGATGCGGATGCTTTTTATTCGGCTTCGGTGGCGATGTACATGTACTTGAGTCCGCCCCAACCCATCCAAGCATGGTACTCGTTGGCTTCAAAGACCATTCTGTCGCTGTAGACGGTCGCGCCGACGCTCGTGAAGAGCGGGATCGCGATCATCTGATCGAGGAGCACGGTTTCCAACGCGGCGGTGATGTTGTCGAAGTCGTCGGTCTTGCCCGCATAGTTGACATCCTTGACGTTGTACAGTTCGCCATAGGCGTAGACGTACAGTTCGTTGAAGGTGCAGGTCAGCGTGTCGCCGACGAACAGGGCGAGGAGGTCGACCCAGGAGTCGTACTGAGCGGTCTGGGTTTCCGTCGGGGTTTCGAGAGCTTCGTAGTCAGCGATCCACTGCTCCAAGGCGGCCTTGGAGTTCGGCAGGCTGACGGTCACTTCGGCGCCGGCGGTGTTGAAGCCCTTTTCGAGCATCAGGGAGACGTTGAGGCTGTTGTAGACCTGGCCGAGCATCGACGGAGCGTCGAAGTTGAGGCCCTGCCAACCGCCGAACGTCATCTCGAAGTCGCCGTTGTCCCAAGCCTGGTCGAGCGCGCTGCTGCTGACGGCAGCCAGCGTGAGCTCGAAGATCGGCGTGGATTCGCCCTGGTTGAAGATCGCTTCGACGGTCGACTTGACCCAGTTGGCAACCTGCCAGTTGGTCTCAACGTCGTAGAACTTGTACTCGACGCTGACCATCTCGCCATCGGTGATGTCACCCGCAGCGATGGCTGCGGCGTAGGCCTGATCGAACAGCGATTTCGCCAAGACCGGGTTGTAGCCGGCGGTGTCGGGAGCGTAGTCTTCGAGAACGCTCTGGCCTGCCTGCGATCCGCGGTAGGAGACGAAGTTGTATTCGGTGGAGAGGTAGACCGGGCCGAGGAAGCCGTGCGTCGGAAGCGAAGGCGCTCTGACTTCCAGCGAGAAGGTCTCGCGGTCGATCGCGAAGTAGAAGGCTTCTCTGAATTCCGGATAGACCAGAATCGGATTGAGTTCGTACTGCGCGCTGCCCTGGATGTTGAAGGCGAAGCGGAAGAACGTGGTCAGAGGCGAGAGCTTCATGTTCAGGTTGTACTTGAACTCGTTGTAGTACTGTCCGCCGGCGCCGACGATGTCAAGACGTCCGGCTCTGAATTCTTCAATCGCGATGCTCTGGTCGGCGATGACGTCGTAACGGACGGTCGTGATGCGATAATCATCCTTGGCGTAATACGACGGGTTGAGCGTGTAGTAGTAGAGGACGTCGGTTTCCCAAACGGCGAGGACGTACGGTCCGTAGGAGGACAGCGGGTTCTCGATCGTGCCGTAGGTGGTTTGCGTTCTCGCTTCGTTCATGCCCGCTTCGAACTTGGCGGGATGGACGACGCCGACGATGCCGGAGGTCAGGTTGCCCATGACGTCCCAGGCGGTCTTGCCGGCGGTCAGGGTCAGTTCGATGGTGTACTGGTCGATGACCTTGAAGCCGACTTCGCTCCACAGAACGGCAGCCTGCGGAAGGGTGGCTCCGCCGACCGGAATGCCGCTTTCATCGACGGCGGCTCTGTTCTGAGCCTCATCCATGTAGGCGGGACGGGCGCCGGCATAGCCTTTGCCCTTGGTGGTATCGGGGGTTCCGGTGGTCGGGACCGGGACGCCGTCGAGGGTCCAGCCCGCTTCGGGGGCGATCAGGTTTCCGCTGGCATCCCAGAGGAAGGCATCGCCGTATTCGTTTTCGATGACGAATCCGTTCACGCCGTAGGCGCTAGCGCTTCTGCCCCAGTCTTCGAGGTAGGCGAGGGCGCCGCCGGGTCCGACGAGTCCGTCGTAACGTCCGGTCTCGATGTAGTAGAGCGGCCAAGTGGGCTGACCGATGACGGTTCCGTAATAGGAGTTCTCACGCGAGTAGACGATTTCGCCGACCTTGTAGAGGTTGTAACCCCAAACGTCGGTCTGCGGGCTGTTCTGCTTCGCATATCCTTCGGCGCCGACGAGCGGCAGGTACGCGTTGTCATAGAGGTTGGAGGCACGGTCGTTCAGAAGGAGCGGGTCGAGGAGCATTCTCCAGGAGTAGTCGAACGTGTAGGCGTCGATCGGGGTGCCATCCTGGAACTGCAGGTCCTGACGGAGAGCGATTCTCCAGACGAGCCCTTCCTCATCCATCGGCTGCGGCACGGAAGCGGCCATGGCCGGGAAGCGGTTGTAGGGCAGCTCGCCAGCGGTATGGCCGGCGCGATACCAGTCTTCGAAGTCGAAGTCGCCGTCGACGACGAATGCGGGATCCTCTTCGAGCACTTGCGCTTGGGCGGCGGCCCAGTCGTAGTCGCCGGTGTAGAGGCTGTCGGTCAGATAGCCGTACAGTTCGGAAGCGGTCGCGAGCGTTTCGGAATACGGGTTCAGGTTGTTGGTCCCGGAAGTATAGGTGTGATAGATCGCGGACAGGTCGGCGATGCTTCTCGGGTTGATGTAGACGACGATGGTCGCCTGGGCGGTGGTGACGTTGCCGGCGGCGTCGGTGACGGTGTAGAGCACCTGGTAGATGCCGGCGACACCGTAGTTGACGGCGTCATCGTCCACGACGATCGCAGCGGAGAGGTCGCCATCGACGTTGTCGGTCGCGGTCACGCCGGTCAGGTAGTTCGGAACGGCGTTGCCGGTGTAGTACTCGATGTTGTGGATGCCGGAGATGACCGGAGCGACGGTCTCCTTCACGACGGTGACGGTGATCGAGACCTGCGACTCGTTGCCCGAGGAGTCTTCGACGGTGTAGGTGACCGTGTAGACGCCGGGGACGGCGAGGTTGACGGCGGCCGAGTTGACCACGATGTCCGCGGTCACGGCACCGTCGACGTTGTCCGTCGCGGTGACGCCGGTCAGGTAGTTCGGAGCGGCGCTGACGCCAATCGTGTAGGTCTTGTTCGACTGGCCGTTGAAGACCGGCGGAACGAGGTCCGCGTCATCGGCGAACTCCTTCACCTGGATGAAGGTCGAGTAGACGGCCGACTGGTTGCCGGACGCGTCTTCGACGGTGTAGGTGACCGTGTAGACGCCGACGGTTTCGAGATCGACGGCGGAGGAGTCGACGACGATTTCGTCGGTGAGGTCGCCGTCGACGTTGTCGGTGGCGGTCACGCCGTCGAGATAGTCGGGCGCATCGTCGCCGAACACGAACTCGAGTCCGTGGATGCCGGTGATGACCGGGGCGTCGTTGTCAACGACGTGGACGACAAGCGAAGCGGTCGCCTCGTTGCCGAAGAGGTCCTCGACGGTGAAGGTGACGGTGTAGTTGCCGGGAACGGTGAGGTTGACGGCGGTCGAGTTTCTGACGATCTTGGACGTGATGTTCCCTTCCAGATTGTCATAAGCCGTGACGCCAGCATACGTCGGCGCGGAACTTTCGCCGATGACATACGTGATGTCAGCGACGCCGCTCAGCACCGGGGCCACGGTGTCCAGTGTCGTTGTCTCTGTACAAGCAAGAGTGGTGAACAACACGAGAACCGCAAGCATGGATAGCAATGCTTTTTTCATCTTTGCTACTCTCCTTTTCTATTGTTGTGTGGATTACCGTGATTTTACTACATTTGCCTATGGTTGTCAACACGAGTCGACAATATAATCGATGATGGAGGATGAAAACGAAATTCCCCGTGCGTCGCCGCGATTTCCGCCTTCTCTTTCACGCGAATGTGATATATTATATATAATGATGAAGATGATCGCCGCCCGCCGTCCCGCGAGCGGTGCGACAGGAGGCAAACGGTACATGAACAAACTCTCACGGCGACGGGTTCTCGTCGTCACCGCGATCGACATGGCGATCGGCGTGGTCTTCGTCGGCCTGATGCTCCTGTTCTCGCAGGATTTCACCCTGATCGGCTTCATCGACGCGACGATGGTGGCGGCGGTGCTGCTGTTCGCCGTCGGTTGGTTCTTCTTCGTCGCCAACAACCACGTGTTCGACATCATCACCTATGGCGTGAAGTCCTTTTTCAAGGGCGTCATCGGTAAACGCGAGAAGACGACGTACATCGAGTATCTGGAAACGAAGAAGACGGTCGAACCGTTCATGTACCACGCGTTCTGGTACGCTTCGCTCGTGATCCTCGCAGTCAGCCTGATCCTCTACGCCGTCTACAAGTTCTGACCCGCATCGCCCTTCAAGGCCTCGCGCACGTTTTTACGCGAGACCTTTTTTTATTTTCAGAAAACGAAAACCGGACGCCGATGTCATTCGGTGTCCGGTGACGATCGAGCGGGTCGGGATCAGTTCGCGGGTTGGAGCGAATGGATCAGCGCGATCAGTTCGGAATTGCTGGTGACGTCGTCCATCAGGTAATCGGGCGTGATGCCGTCTTCGATGCTCTGGTAGACGTAGCCGTCGATCTCGTTGCCGATGCGCGTGCACAGCACGTTGTTCGTCGAGATGAAGAGGACCGACCCGTCGGGGGTGATGATGACGCCGATCGAGGACGCGCCCCCGCTCGACGGCTGGCCGATGACGGTCGCGATGCCCTGTTCCTTCGCGATCGAGGTCATCAGGTTGGCGGCGCTGAACGTGACGCTCGAACAGAGGATGTACCAGTCGTAGTCGAAGGCGACATAGTCGCTCTCGATGTAGTAGGTGACCGTGGCGCCGTCGGCGGGATTCTTGGAGTGGTACATGATCTGGTTTTCGGTCATGTAGCCGAAGATGCGCAGGACCGCTCCGAGATTTCCGCCCGTATTGTACGAGAGGTCGACGACGACGCTTGTGACGGTGGCGGGCAGATGGTCGAGGATGCGCTTGAATTCGTCCGGGGTGTCGATCGTGAAGCCGGTCAGGTGGATGACCGCGATCTTCTCGTCGTCGAGCAGTTCCATGGCGGGCATGGAGGTGTAGCTTCCGTATTTGGCGTCCAGCAGATCCTGGACGGCCCAGAGACCGCGGTAGAAGGAATAGCTGTCGGGGCCGAGGTCGGTGATCGTGACGTCGATGCTGTATCCGGTGGGATCGACGTAGTAGCCCGGATACACGTGCCATGAATGCAGGTCGTCGAGATCGTACACGATGTCGAAGATCTTCTTGTAGACCGTGGTGTCGCCCTTCGTCATGATCGTGCTGACGTGCTCGAGGAGGACGTCGTAGAACGTCTCGTAGCCGAGGTCGTCCTTGAGGCCGTAGAAATAGTCCATCGCGAGCGCGAGGTAGTTGTAGGTGGCCCAGTTCATGTCGGTGGCCATCGTCTGGGGAGCGAGCGAACTGGTGCGCATCGCCTCATGGATCGCGAGATCCTCGGCCGTGCCGCCGCTCAGACCGAACGTGTCGACGCCCCAGAGCTTGTCGCCGTTGTAGTAGACGTCGTAGTAGACGCCGCCGAGGAGGAGCAGGTCGGTGACGGCGACCGGCATCAGGTAGAAGGTTTCCTCGCCTTCGTGGTAGACGATGATGTCGAACCGGTAAAAGCCGAGCGGGATCGTGACTTCGGCACCGGCGCCGTAATCGGCGTCGACGTAGTTCAGACCTTCGCCGTAGTCGGATTCCGTCGAGGCGACATATCCTTCGAAGAAATCGAAGCTGGAGACGGTGAACGTGTTTTCCGTGAAATCGATGGTCGCGGAGTAGGTTTCTTGGACCAGCGTCCCGTCGAAATCCTCGTATTCGACGGTGTAGGAGATCACGAGCACGTCGTCGTCTACGGGGGTGAATTCGATGATCGAGGCGTCGAGTGCGCCGTCGACCATGTTCACGAACGTCTCGACGTCGATGTAGGGGACGGTGCCGTTGTTCACGTAGAACACGCGGATGGCCTCCTGGTCGGGAACCACGTACTCCGTGCTGGTGCCGTCGAAGGGAAGCATCACGCTCCTGGTCACCGCGACTTCGGGACTCGGCTGGACCGTCGTCGTGAACTCGTGGTACATCGTGAACCAGCCGTTCACGATCTTGAGGGTCATGGTGACGTCGACGGGATCCGATCCGACCGGCAGCGGGATGGTGAGGCCCTTGTTCGTCATGACGTCCGGCAGACTCGAGGTCCACGTGTAGATCGAACCGTTGGTGCCGCCGTTCGGCAGCGTCGTGTCCGGCGCGAAGTTGATCGCGGCGAGGTCGGCGAGCGCCTTCGTCTCGTTGCTCGAGACGACGACGGCGACGGTATAGGTGACCGTCGCGGTCTTCCCGCCCGCATCGGTCACGGAGAGGGTGACGGTATACGAACCGTCGACGCTGACGTCGACGTTCGAATCGACGACGATGATCGCGGTCAGATCCCCGTCCTCGGCGTCGGACGCGGTGATTCCCGCCAGCGGATCGAACGCGGCCGTGCGGTTCACCGTCTTGTCGCTCACGCCGACGATGGTCGGTTCGGCGTTATAGACCGTCGTCGTGGTCGGCGTCGTGGTCGGGATCGTGGTGGTGGTCTGGGTCGTCGTCGCCGCGGTGGTGGTCGTGGCTTCCGTCGTCGTCGTGAGGGTCGTGGTGGTCTGCGACGTCGTCTGGGAGGTCGAAGCGGTCGTGGCCGTCGCCGTAGTCGTCGTCAGCGGCGTCGTCGTGGTGAGCTGATCGCACGCGACCAGGGTGAAGAACGACAGAAGCGTGATCAGGATGATGGCTTTTCTCATCGTATGTTATCCTTCCTTCGACATGGCCGGCAGAATCTCCGACGGGGTCGGATCGTTCGGCCCATGTCCCATTGATGTTTCTATCAGTATACCGTAAACGCGCGCGATTGACAAGAACACTTGTCGAAAACGGATGCGGATCGATCGACTATCGCATTTCTTCGTGCGCGGCGGATGGGACCGAAGCCGGTTTCGGTCGATTCGATTCCCTTTTCGACGCCGATGCGATAGAATAGAGGGCGGTGATCCCATGGAATTCCATCTCATAACCCTCGATGACAGAGAACGATACGACCGCGCCCTGGCGCAAAGCCCCCTGTTCCACGACTATCAGGGCAGCGATCTCAATTTCGCATGCCTCTTCGCCTGGCGGCGCCACGACCGGCTCGAATGCGGCGCACTCCCTGACGGCACGATCGTGACCCGCGGCGAACGGAACGGGGTCGGCTTCTACTTCCCGCCGATCGCGGCGACCGAACCGGCGTTCATCGCGGCGCTTTCGCTCCTCGAAGGCGAAGCGCTCGAGAACAACATCCCCTTCCTCGTCCGCGGAATGACCGCGTCGCTCGTCGCCATCGTCGGCCGGAGCGACCGCCACGACCGCATCGACAGCGAACGGAACCTGTTCGAATACCTCTACGACGCCGCGTCGCTGAGGACCCTGTCGGGAACCCGCTATCACGCCAAGCGCAACTTCGTCAACCGTTTCATGAAGAACGGCGACCATTCGTTCCGTCCCTATAGGGACGCCGACCGCGGTCTCGTCGAGACGATGCTCCATCACTGGGAAGCCCGGAAACTGCAGGCATACGAGATTCAGGCGATCCTTGAACTCCTCGACTTCCGCGCCGAACTGTCCTGCTTCGCCGACCTCCTGTTCGTCGGCGAACGCCTCGCCGCGTTCGCGATCGGCACACTCCAGGGAAACGTCGGGATCACCCTTTTCGAAAAGGCGGACACGGGCGTCCCCGGCGTCTACGCGGCGATCAACCAGATGTTCGCGAACGCCCATTACGAAGGCGTCCCGGTCGTCAACCGCCAGGAAGACCTCGGGATCGCCGAACTGCGGAAATCGAAGTTGTCCTACCACCCGATCGGGTTCGTCGAGAAGTACTCGCTCATGCGCGACCACCTCTCGCAGGCCGAAATCGAGGAACTGAAGTCCTTATACGGCGAGGCGTTCCCCGCCTCGCAGAACTTCACCGACTACTTCTTCCATAACCGCTATCGCTCCGACAACGTCGTCTTCCATCGGATCGACGGCCGCATCGTGTCGGCGCTCCATCTCGTCCGCAGAACCGTCGCGATCCGCCACCGGGAGTTCGCGGTGCCGTTCGTCGCCGCCGCCGCCACGCTCCGGACGGAACGCGGGAAGGGACTCATGTCCACCCTTCTCCGGCAGACTCTGGCCGAGCTCTACAACCGCAAGACGGCACTCGCCGCCATCTCGTCGGCCTCCGACGAATACTACCGTCCCTTCGGCTTCGTCACGGTCTGCCGCTCGCAGGACGTCCGCATCGTCTCCCCGGCCTCCGACGGACGCGTCCTCCGCGTCGCGACCCGCGACGACCTGCCCGCACTTGACGCCCTCTACCGCCGCCGGATGGAAACCTATGACGTCTTCGTGGAGCGCCGGCTCGACGCCTGGAACGATTTCTACGACGAGGTCGCCGCGGCCGGAGGAACGATCTTCCTCATTCTCGAGAACGACGAACCGATCGGCTACTTCTCGCGCTTCGGCGACCGCGTGGAGGAACTCTGCCTGCCGGCGGACGTCGCACCGACGACAATGTCCGCCCTCGACGGCCTGACGGTCGCGATCGAAGGCGGTGAAGGCGACGGCGGCCGCGTCATGTTTCGGATCGTCGACGCGATGCGTTTCCTCCGGGAATATCCGTATGCGCCGAAGGCGGAATGCCGCCGCCGCGTCCGGATCGTCGACGACCTGTTCGCGCAGAACAACCGCTCGCTCGAATGGATCGTCGAAGGCGGTACGGTCCGCATCCGCGAGATCGACGACGCCGAGGAGACGCTCTCGATCGAGGAACTGGCCGCGATGGCGTTTCAGGACGGCGCCTGCCCGTTCGGACCGTCCCGAACGCTCGTCTTCGACCGCTGAACATACAAAACGCTGCTCTCGGGCAGCGTTTTTTTCATTTCACGGGAATGTCGAGACGATCGAACGGAACCTGCTTCGGAACGTCCCGGAAGACCATCGGCGCACCCGTCACGGGATGGGCGAAGGCGAGTTCGAAGGCGTGCAGCCCGAGGACGCCGCGACCGGCGGGCGTGCCGCCGTATTTCGTATCGCCGACCAGGGGGTGTCCGGCGTGGGCGAACTGCGCGCGGATCTGATGGAAGCGGCCGCTTTCAAGCCGGACGTCGACGAGCGTGCGGACGCGTCCCTCCCGCCGGACCACGGCGAGCGACTCGTATTCGAGGACGGCCTCGCGGCCCCCGGCCCCGTCGACGACCGCCTTGCGGGTCCCTTCGTCCTTCGCAAGCCGATCGACGAGCCGGCCGCGGGTTCCTTCGGGAATCTCGCCTTCGACGAGCGCGAGATAGCGCTTCTCGAAGGCGTGGTCGCGGATCGCCGCGGACAGTCGCGCCGCGGCCTTCGAGGTACGTGCGAACACCATCACGCCGCCGACGTTCTGGTCGAGGCGGTGGACGAGACCGAGATAGACGTCGCCGGGTTTGTCGTAGCGGACCTTCACGTCGTCCTTGAGGAGCGAGAGCATGTCCTCCTTCGGTCCGCCGTCGGCCTGCGAGAGCACCCCGGCGGGCTTGACGGCGACGATCAGATGGTTGTCCTCATAGAGAATCTTCACGGGCATCGGAATCCCCTTCTTCCGGAATCGTTCATCCGAGCGCCACGTCGAGGATCATCATCAGCGCGAAACCGACCATCACGGCGATCGTGCCGACGTTGGTATGCTCTCCGAGCTGGGCCTCGGGGATCAGTTCCTCGACGACGACGTAGATCATCGCGCCGGCGGCGAACGCCAAAAACCACGGCATGATGCCGGCAAGCTGCATCGCGAGGACGATGCCGATCGCCGCGAAGATCGGCTCGACGACGCCCGAGAGGGTTCCGTAGAGGAAGGCCTTGCCGGTCTTCATTCCCTCCTGCTTGAGCGGCAGCGAGATCGCCGCGCCCTCCGGGAAGTTCTGCAGGCCGATGCCGACGGCGAGCCCGAACGCCGAGGCGATCATCGCGGCTTCGCCGCTCTTCAGGGCGAATCCGAAGGCGAGTCCGACCGCGAGCCCCTCGGGGATGTTGTGGAGGGTGACCGCGAAGACGAGCATCGTCGTACGCTTGAGCGAGGAATGGATGCCCTCGGGCTTGTCGGAATCGATATGCAGATGCGGCAGGAGGTTGTCCACCAGAAGCAGGAACAGCCCGCCGGCCATGAATCCGACCGTGGCCGGAATCCAGCCGACCAGCCCCATGTTCTCGGCTTCGGCGATCGACGGAATCAGAAGGCTCCAGACCGAGGCGGCGATCATGACGCCGGCGGCGAAACCCAGGAAGATCCGCTTGAAGGCGTCGGAGAGGGCGTTTCGGAAAAGAAACACCATCGCCGCGCCGGCCGCCGTCATCACGGCGGTGAAACTCACTCCAAGGAACGTCATCATGTTGTCGGATACGGTCATGAGGAACATCGTCTTCATCCTTTCGTGGTCATTGGTAGTTGATCGAATGGGTCCAGGGGAACGGGACCGGGAAGATCCGCGACAGCGTCTCCCCGAGCCATCCGTCCGCACCCGAGTGATAGCTCCCGGCACAGCCGAAGACGATCTTCGCAAGTTCCTTCGGATCGGTCACGCGCAGGGACGAGCCGCCTCCGAAGATCGTCGCGACGCCTTCCGGGGCGGTGAAGCGAAGTTCGTCGGCCGTCTTTCCGAGGACGGATCGGAAGAAGGGGCGGAGCGCCTTCATGCATCCCGGAAAATCGACGATCTTGAGACTGGCGAACTGATGGATCGGCTTCTTTTCTTCAGCGACGCCGAGGACGGGATCGTCCGGCGCGGCCGCGAAATGAATCCGCACCCTCTCGAACTCCGCGAGGAAGAGCGGAAACGCCGCGACGAGCGCGGCGCGGTCGCCGCCCATCTCCTTGATCCCGACCTCGTCGTTTCCCTTGTCGATGACGAGGATCGCGTAGGCGACCGCCGCGCCGTCCCGTTCGACCAACCGGACGGGATAGTCGGCGTACGTGTCGGGATAGGTCTGGCCCTCGAGCAGCTGGCGGAATTCGCGCGCCCGACGGACGAAACGCACGGGGTCCTGCGCATGCAGGCGCCGAAGCGCATTGAAATCGGAAGGCGCGTACGGGCGGATCGAAACGCCGGGAACGGACGCGAGGTGTGCCGTCGGAACCGTCGCCTCCCGCATGTCGCCGGCCTGTTCGGAACCGAAGGCGGAGTAGATCCCGCCGCCGCCGGAGATGACGACGACGTGGATGCCTTCCGCAAGCATCTTCGCTTCGGCCAGCCTGAGGAGGTTCGCGGCGAGTCCCTGGCCGCGGTAGGCCGGATCGGTACAGACGGAACCGATCGAGGCGACCCGGATCGTCGCCGGACCGATGCGGACCGGACCGGGGTAGTAGTTGACCATCGAGACGACCTTGCCGCCGTCGACGGCGACGAGCATGCGTTCGACGTTTTCCGGGGCGAACAGGGTCGCGAATTGCTCGGCCATGTTGTCCTTGAAGACGCTTCGGGACAGCCGGATCGCGTCGAGACGCTCCTCCGGACGGCAGCTGCGCAGTTCCATCTCAGACCTCCAGGGAACGGACGTACGCGTCGTAGTCGACGGTCTTCCCGCTGGTCCGCGACGTTTCCGCGGCGAACGCGAGCAGATGCGCGACGACGGCCTGCGCGGGATCGGCGATCTCGCGGTGATAGCCCTTTTCGACGAGGCCGATGAAGGCCTTCATGATGCCCTCGTCGCCGCCGCCGTGGCCGGAATCGAGGACGGCGGTGTCGATGACCTCGGGGGCGTCGCCGCGTTCGCCGAAGTCATAGACTTCAAGCCGGTTCTGGTCCATGTGGCCGCGGATCTCGCCCTTCGTCCCCATGAGCTTGATCGTGCGGGTGTTCTCGTGGGTGAACGCGGTCATCGTGAAGGCGGCGGTGACGCCGCCCTCGTACTCGACGATCGTGACCTGATGGTCGACGACGTCGTTGTCGCAACGGTAGACGCAGCGGCCGTACGGACCCGTCGCGAGCGCCTTGAGGAGACCGGCGTCGGACATGTCGTTCGAGACGGGAAGCTTCATCCAGTCGGGGGCGGAGAGATAGACCTTCTTCGCGTGGTAGGGGCAGGTCGCCTCCGCCGGACAGCCGTCGAGACAGCGTGCGGGTGCGCCCGCCGGGGCGTTCTCGGGACGAAAATGGAGAAGGCCGCCGAACGAGGAGACCTTCGTCGGAGTCGTTCCGGCGAACCATGAAATCAGGTCGAGGTCGTGGCACGACTTCGCCAGGATCATCGGACTCGAACGCTTGGAATTCGCCCAGTTGCCGCGGACGTAGCTGTGCGCCTGATGCCAGTAGGAGACGTTCTCGTTGTGCTGGATCGTGACCAGCCGGCCGATCCGTCCGGAGTCGAGGAGACGCTTGATCGTCGCGAAGAAGGGCGTGTAGCGGAGGACGTGGCCGACCATCAGTTCGACGCCGTGCGTCTTCGCGGCGTCGGCGAGGCGGACGCAGTCGGCGGGATCGACGGCCATCGGCTTCTCGAGGAAGACGTCGTAGCCCTTCGCCATCGCCGTCGAGGCCGGTTCGACGTGCATCGCGTCCTGCGTGCAGACGAAACAGGCGTCGGCGAGACGGGGTTCGGCGAGCAGTTCCGCGTAGCCGGAATAGCGGAGGTCGGGTTCGATCCGATGCATGTCCCCGAAATAGGCGCGGCGGACCGGATCGGGATCGGCGACGGCGACGAAGCGGATTTCCTGGGGATTTCTGGCGGCGTAGAAGCCGTAGGCGCCGATGCCGCGGTTGCCGGCGCCGATCATGACGGCGGTAATCATCGTTAACACGTCCTTTTCACTATCATTCTACCATATGGCAGCGCATTTCGAACGGCGCGGTGAAAAGAAAAACCGCGCCGGGCGGCGCGGTCGGGAATTACGGATTGACGCGGTTCGGACCGCGGTAGAGGAGCGTGACGTCGCGGATGCTCTCGGCCTCGAAGAGCCGCATCAGGAAGCGGGTGAGGCCGAAGCCGAAGCCGCCGTGCGGCGGCACGCCGTACTTGAAGAAGTTGAAGTAGAACTCGAGCGCCTCGTGGCCGAGGCCCTTCATCGTGGCCTGCTGCTTCAGGACCTCGATGCGATGCTCGCGCTGCGCGCCGGTGGTGATCTCGACGCCCTTGTAGAGGAGGTCGAAGCTCTTCGTGAGGCCGTTCTCGTCGAGCATGTGGTAGAAGGGACGGGCGGCGAACGGATATTCCGTCACGAAGACGAAGTCGCAGCCGAAGTTCTTCTTCACGTACATGCCGATCAGTTCCTCTTCGCGGCGGTCGATGTCGGTCGGCTTCTCGCCGACGTACTTGTAGTTTTCCTGAATGATCCGCTTGACCTCGGCGAAGGGAATCCGCGGCCACTTCATTTCGTTCAGCTCGACCTCTTTCTTCATCAGGTCGAGGTATTCCTTCCCGAGCACGTCCTTGACCTTGCGGAGGGCGGCCTTGACGACCTCCTCCTCCATGTCCATCACGTCGTGGTGGGACTTGATCCAGCTGAGTTCGGCGTCGACCGAGGTGAACTCGGTGGCGTGGAAGGCGGTGTGGGAATTCTCGGCACGGAACGCGGGCGCGATCTCGAAGACGCCGTTGAAGCCCGAGGCCATCGCCATCTGCTTGTAGAACTGGGGCGACTGGGCGAGGTACACGGTCCGTCCGAAATAGTCCATCTTGAAGACTTCGGCGCCGGATTCGGAGGCGGTTCCGAGGATCTTGGGCGAGTGGATCTCGATGAAGTTGTGGGCGACCCACCATTCGCGCATGCCCATCTCGGCGATCGTCTGCGCCTTGAAGATGAGGTAGTTGCGCTCGGTGCGGAGGTCGAGGAAGCGGTAGTCGAGACGGAGCTCCTTGTTGGTCGCGTTGGTGTAGTCGAGGATGTCGATCGGCAGTTCCTCGGCGGACAGGCTGGTGACCTCGAATTCCGCCGGAATGAACTCCATGCCGCGGAGCTTGACGTTCGGGCGGTCGTAAAGGACGCCGACGGCGCGGACCGTGCTTTCCTTCGTCAGCTTCGATGCGGTCTCGTTCATCGCCTTGTTGGCGTCGTTCTTCTCGATCGTGATCTGGACTTTGCCGGAGGAGTCGCGGACGACGACGAACTGCACGTACTGCAGGTCGCGGACCTTGTCGACGAACCCCGCGATCTCGATCGTCTCGCCGAAATGGGCGGCCAGATCCCTGAACATGATTTTTTCCATGGGATATCCTCGTTTCCACCGGATCCAAGCGTCCGGCATTATCGATGATTATATCACAAACCCCGCCGCGTTTCAATCGACACGGCGGGGTTTGAACACGAAAAGCGGGAGTGTCTACTCTCGCCGCAGCGGCTTCACGGGCCTTGCCTCGATGTATCCGCGGTGTCCCTGCGGTTCGAGCTGGAACCGCGGCGCCTCGTCGTCCGCCCAGGCGTAGCCGTACGGCGCCGGGTCGTAGCCTTCCATCGCCTCCATCACCTTGCCGATCTCCTCCCCGAAGTCGGCGTCGTCGTACGGTTCACCCTGGAAGACCATCATCCGGCACGGTTCGAGGGTGATGATCTCGTACCCTTCGGGAATCGGCTTGTCGTATTCGAGCGGAAGTTCGACGCCCTGGACGTACTTCGACGTCCCGGGTCGGATCAGTTTGTCGGGAAGCCACATCCCGATCGGTTCGTAGAGCGCCTCCTTGACGCTAGAGAGCACGCCCCAGACGTCACAGCCGACCTCCTCGCAGTACTCGAAGTAGCCGGACGCCGCGACGCCGCGGCGGACCAACACCTTCCGCTTCGGTCGCTCGACGACCTGCACGAAGAGGATCGAGTGTTTCTGTTTCTTCTTCATCTTGGTACCTCCGTTCTTGATTTCGAGGTGGTAGGGACGGACGTCCCAGGGCAGAAAGAGCCGGATCGCCGGGGTCGTTTCCGCGTAGCGTTTCGGCGCGATTCCGAACTGGCGCGAGAACGCCTTCGTGAAGCCCTCGTGCGAACCGAACATGAAGTCGAACGCCACGTCGACGACCCTTCGTTCACCGTCGCGGAGCGCCACCGCCGCCTTCGACAGGCGATAGCTCCGGATGTAGTCGAAGGGCGCCCTGCCGGTATACTCCCGGAACATGCGCGCGGCGTGCCACGGCGAATACGCCGCCGCCCGCGCGAGGTCGCAAAGCGCGATCGGTTCGTCGAGATGGTCTTCGATGTATGTCTGCATGCGGGCGACGGCCTCGATCTGTTCGCGTTCGTCCATCGTCCTCCCCCTCTCGCAACCAGTATACTCCCATGATACCACGGAGTCTTGACCGCCGTTGCGCTTTTTTCGTCGACGGGAACTCCTCGCGGTTGACAAACGCCGCGGGCGCACGTATAATCTTGGCAGGGAATGAAGTGCTCCCTTCGATTCGTCGAGAACCGCCCCTGCGGCTGATGACTTCTACGCGTTTCCGCGTTTGGAAGTCATTTTTCTTTGGAAAGGGAAAAGACCCATGATCCTATCGCTCTCGCTCATCCTCTTCGCCGGCCTCGCGCTCTCCGAAGTGGCATTCCGCCTCCGGCTTCCCCGTATCGTCGGGATGATCCTCGCCGGCATCCTGCTCGGTCCGTACGTCCTCGACCTGATCGCACCCGAGGTGCTCGCGATCTCGATCGACCTCCGTCAGATCGCGCTCGTGATCATCCTCCTGCGCGCCGGCCTCGCGCTCGACCTCGGCGACCTCCGCAAGGTCGGACGTCCGGCGCTTCTGCTTTCCTTCGTGCCGGCGACCTTCGAACTCGTCGGCATCCTGATCCTCGGGCCGACGCTCCTCGGCCTGACCCTCGTCGAGTCGGCGGTCCTGGGCGCGATCCTGGCGGCGGTCTCCCCCGCCGTCGTCGTCCCGCGCATGCTCCGGATGATGGCGGAGGGCCGCGGTACGAACCGGGGGATCCCGCAGATGATCATGGCCGGCGCGTCCGTCGACGACGTCTACGTCATCGTCCTCTTCACCGCCTTCGTGCGCATGGCCCAGACCGGCGAGACGTCCTTCCTCGGACTGCTCTCCCTGCCGCTCGCGATCGTCCTCGGGATCGTCGCCGGCGCGCTCGCGGGCATCCTCGCCGTCCGCTTCTTCCGCCGTTTCCACATGCGCGACACGACGAAGGTGCTGGTCCTGCTCGCAGCCTCGCTCCTCTTCGTCGCCGCCGAAAGCCTGCTTGCGGGGATCGTGCCCTTCTCCGGCTTCCTCGCGGTGCTCGCGATGGGGATCGCGCTCCTCATGAAGTATCCGGTCCTGTCCGAACGGCTCGTCCGCAAATACGAGAAGATCTGGGTGTTCGCGGAGACGCTTTTGTTCGTGCTCGTCGGCGTCGCCGTCGACATCCGCATGGTCCCCGCGATCGGGTTCGCCGCGGTCGCGGCGATCCTCGGCGCGCTCTGCTTCCGTTCCATCGGCGTCCTGGTCGCGACCGCCGGAAGGAAACTCTCCCCGAAGGAACGGCTCTACGTCGTCTTCAGCTATCTCCCGAAGGCGACGGTGCAGGCCTCGATCGGCTCGATCCCGCTCGGACTCGGGATCGCGAACGGCGACGTGATGCTCACGATCGCGGTGCTCGCGATCCTCGTCACCGCGCCGCTCGGGGCGTTTCTGATGGACCTGACGCGGGAGAAACTCGTCGCCGCCGATCCGCCGGCGGCCCCAACGGAATAAAACAAAGGCATTTCCGTCCGTCGGAAATGCCTTTGTTTTTATTCAGTCGTTCTTCGCCCGTGCCGCACTTGTTCCGGCCAACCGTCCGCTCGCCCACGCCCACTGCAGGTTGAAGCCGCCGCAGGGACCGTCGACGTCGACGATCTCGCCGCAGAAATAGAGACCGTCCGAGAGCCGGGACGCCATCGTCGCCGGATCGATCGCACCGACGTCGATTCCACCGGCGGTCGCCTGGGCGTCGTCGAAGCCGCGGTTACCGGTGACGGCGAAGCGCCAGTCGAAAAGCAGGGTGAGGAGCCGTTCGCGTTCGCGCGCCGGAAGCGTCGCGACGCACACGTCGTGTTTCGCGATTCCCGCCTCGCGAAGGAGCGCGGGGATCAGCTTCTTGTGGACCAGACCGACGAGCGCGTGGTCGACGGGCTTGTCGCCGGCGCTCTCGAGACGGCGGCGCACGGCGTCCCTGTCGACGCCGTCGAGGAGCACGACGCGGACCTGGACGGCCTCGCCGCGCAGGGTGAGTTCGTTCGCTTTCCGGGAGAGGCGCAGGATCGTCGGACCGGAGATCCCGAACTTGGTGAAGAGGATGTCGTCCTGTTCCGACTGAAGCACTTCGCCGCGATGGATCAACTCCGCGCGACCGGGGATCTTGACGCCGTCGAGCTGCTTCAGGTAAGGGCTGTCGAGGGTCAGTTTCGCGAGCGCCGGGAACACCGGCGTGAGCTTGTGGCCGAAGCGTTCGGCGAGGGCGTAGCCGGAGCCGTCGCTGCCGCTGCTTGGCATCGCCTTCCCGCCGGCGGCGAGAACGACCCGGTCGGCGTCGTAGCGCGTCCCGTCGGCGCACGTGATCCGGTAGCCGCGGCCAATGCGGTCGAGGCGCACGACCTCGGCGTCGCAGACGACGTTGACGCCGGCGCGCGCGAGTTCGTAGAGGAAGACGTCGAGGAAACTCGACGCCTGTCCCGACATCGGGTAGGCCTTGCCCTCCTCCTCGACCTTCGGGAAGATGCCGAGGGCGGCGAAGCGGGAGAGGACGGCGTCGGGCGGAAAGGCCGCGAGCGCCGGGGCGACGAAGTCGGGATGATTGTAGTCGGCGGGTGTCGCCTGCACGTTCGTGTAGTTGCAGCGGCCGTTGCCGGTCGCGAGCAGCTTCTTGCCGATGCGCGGATTCTTTTCGAGGATCGTCACCGCGGCGCCGGCCTCGCTCGCGGAGAGCGCGGCGAAGAGTCCGCTCGCGCCGGCGCCGACGATGAAGACTTCGGGTCGTTTCATGGCTTCACCTTCCGGGAATGGATGGTTTCATTATATCACGGGAACGGTCGTTCGCAAAACGCAGGAAGCACTCCGCGCGGGAGTGCTTCCTGGGATATGGGATGGATCACTTCCTGGCGGCGCGACCCTTGGTCTTGCGGCGACGCGCGATCAGCCAGACGACAACCACGACGATGCCCGCGGAAATCAGGAACGGCGCGACGATGGCGATCACGATGAGCAGTCCGTCGAGAAAGCCGACGAGCGCCTCGAAGCCGTCGACGAAGGCGTTCAGAAAGCGATTCACGAAGGGAGATGAGGTTGTGACGGAGCTGCCGTAGAGGACGATCGTCACTTCGCTGTACTCGACGAGGCTGTCGAACCGGTTCAGTTCGCCGTTCAGGTCCTGCAGTTCGACTTCGATGTCGGCGATCTGCGCGTTGATCGCGATCATCTCCTCGATCGACGCCGCATCGTAGAGTTCGAGCAGGCGCGCGAGCTGGGCCTCGAGGGCGAGGACGCGGTTCGCGGCGTCGTCGTAGTCGAGCGAGATGTCGGTGCCGACCTTGGAGTACGAACGGACCGTGAATTCCCCGCGGAGCGCCGCGACGAAGGCGTCGAGGCGTTCCGTCTTGATGCGCGCGACGTAGGTCCGCTGGGTCGCGGTCACGACCTCGCGGTCGAACCATTCGTCGGCGGCCATCTGCGAGCGGACGAACGCGTCCGCCTCCTCGAGGTCGCCGACGTCGTATCTGGCGTCGACCTCGTAGACGATCTTGCGTTCGGGCGTGGTCTCGTCGGCGAGCGGGTTGAGGTCGTTTCCGCTTTCGGAAGAGTAATCATAGGTGACTGCTTCGGAACAGGACAACGTTCCGAAGGCGACGAAGAGCGTCAGGAACAGGATCAGGATGCGTTTGGTCATGGCAGGAGCCCTCCTTGAGAAGATCGATGGCGACGACGGGTCAATCGCCATTGTTGTGGCACGAGACCAGGACGCCGTACTCCATCAGTTCGGGCGTCGTGTAGAGTTCGAGGTCGAAGCCGTCCCAAAGCGAGATGTACTTGTCGTCGTAGCGCACGATGTAGGAGTATTTCGCGGTGAGTCCGAGGCAGCAGAAATCGTAGTCGGGGTGTTCCATGACCAGGCACGGCATGATCTGATCCGTGGGAATGTCCCGGACCACGAAGATCACGAAATCGTCCTCGGCGTGCAGGACGGTGTACTCGGCGATGTCGACGTCCTCGATCGCTTCGACCTTCGAGCAGGCCGAAAGCGACATGGCGACAAGAATCAACAGCGAGAGCAGCATGTATCTTTTCATCGGACGTTCTCCTTCCGCGACGGCCGCAAATCCGCGGGCGTCGCCTCGTAGTAGTCGAGATAGGGTCCGAGGCGTTCCGCGACCGCAAGGAACATCGCCCGCAGGTCGGCCTGCGGGAGATGGTCGACGGCGACGTCGTTTCCCAGCGCCGCGAGGGCGTATTCGAGGTTCTTCTCGTCGAACGCCTTCAGAAGCAGCCGATGGCCTTCGACGTGGCGGAGCGTGATCTCGCCCGGAACGCCGGCGAGCGGACCGGCATAAACCGGCCGGATGTCGTCCTTCCGGAAGAGGGCGTTGGTCTCGACGACGTGGCCGATCGGCAGCGAGGGAATCTGTCCCGTGTTCGGCATGTTCACGTTCGTGACGAGTTCGCCGAGACCGAGGATCGCCTTCAGCTGGGCGACGCCCTCCTCGCCCGATCCGGCGATCCTGACCGTTTCGGTCCCCGCGATGATCCGCCGCGCGGAATCGTCGCCCCACTGCTTGATGAGTTTGCGGAGCGAGACCGGCGTGAGGAAGTAGCCCCACTCTTCGACCGTCGCCGGATCCTTCAGGTACCAGGACTGGGGGAGAAACTCGACGAGATGGCGGTCGCCGGCGGCGGCGATGATCCCGAAGCGCCGGAAGAGGTCGAACTTGACGCGCTCGGCGCTGCCGAAGGGTCCGTTCTCCTTCCAGTTCTCCTCGCGCACGCCCTCGTGCCGGTGGCGCTCGACGTACTCCGCGTAGACCGGCATCAGGTCGATGTCGCGATAGGTCGCGTAGTCGATCCAGGTGAAGTGGTTGATGCCCTTCGGGTTGATCGCGATCGCATGCCGTTCGGCGTCGATCCCGCGGATCTCCTTCAGGGCGCGTGCCAGGATCCGCTGGACGAAGGACACCTCGTGGCAGTTCCCGAAGGCCTTGATCGCGGGGAAGACGTGATAGAGCGTCTGGACGCACATCGTCATCGGATTCGAGAAGTTGACCACCCAGGCGGTGGGACAGATCGCCCGGATCGCCTCGGCGAAGCCCTTGTAGATCGGCATCATGACGAGCGACCGGAAGATTCCTGAAGGACCGGCGGTGTCTCCGACCGGCTGGTAGACGCCCCAGCGTTCGGGAACGTGGACGTAGGCCTCCATCTCCTCGAAGGTCGCCGGCAGGATCGAGACGAACACGAAATCGGCCCCCTCGAGGCATTCCTCCAGGGTGTCGGCGACGGTGAAGGTCCACTTCCCGACCGCTTCCGGAAGCGCCATCATCCGGTTTCCGACGACGGCGTTGTTCTGCGCGGCCACCCGGTCGATGTCGTAGAGCGACACCTCCCCGGAAAGCTCGGGCTCGACCGCCAGGTCGCTCATCAATCCCCGCGCCCATAGCCGCGAGCCGCCCCCGAGATACGCGATTCTGATCCTCTTCATTCCATCCACCGCTTTCCGTCGTCTCCGATTCCATTCACGAGCATCATATCACGCTTCGCGCATCACTGCAATAGTCTCGGCGAACAATTCAATGATGTTCCCGTTTCCGCAGGAAGTGGACAAGATTGTTCGTTTCTTAAACAAAAGCGCGACCGCAGAGGTCGCGCCATCGATTCATTCCGCACCGAGGAGATGCCGGATCGCCCGTTCGTAGGCGTCGGCGATCCGCGCATGGCCGAGGTCGGAGGGATGGATCCCGTCGACCGTGGCTTCCGCGTCGTTTCCCTCGTAGAAGACCGACCCGTCGAGATAGGCGACGCGGCGGCCGTTTCCTTGTTCCGCTTGGCACCACGTCCGGAACCAGCCGTCGTAGAAGGAGCGATGCCGGATCCGATCGGCGTCGTACTGGTCCATCGCGAACGCAGGACGGGAGACGAGCAGGATCGGCAGCGTCGGATACGCAAGGCGAAACTCCGCGATGAAGTCCGGGAGCCGCTCCGCGAGCAGGTTCGAGGTTCCGGCGTTGGCCTCGGCGTCGATCGCCAAAAGCGAAAGCCCCCGTCGCGACCCGAGGATCGCGGCCGTCGTCCGTTCGCAATACGCCGCGCCGGAGAATCCGAAGTTCAGAAACTCGCGGTCGAACCGCCGCGAGAGGATGTTCGTGAACGCCATCCCCGGCCGGCTGACGCAACCGCCCTGAACGATGCTCGTGCCGTATACGGCGATCCTGCCGTGACGGGAGAACGCGTCGGGGACGATGCGCGCGCCGTCGTCGACGCCGAGGTCGACGTCGACGGCCGCGGCGTACAGCGGCAGGTTCAGCACATAGCGCCGCATCCGGCCGTCCGCAAAGCGGCCGAGGTCGGCTTCGTACGCCGTCGCGGTCCAGGGAACCCCGGCGACGTCGAGCAGACGGAATGTCCGGTCTTCCTCGTCGAAACGGTACAAGTCGACGCCGCCTTGGCCCATGGCGCTCATGGACTCCATCGACGCCGGCGCCTCGAGCGTGACGCGGACGCGGATCGACCGCGCATCGGTCGAGAACTTCGCCTGGATCCCGGCGCTCGACCGCGCATGCCAGGCGGCGTCGCCGTTCTCCCGTTTCAGCCGGTCCCGCTCCGCGATCGACAACCGGCGGAAACCCGCTTCGTCGAGCGCGTCCGAACCGACCAGAAGAAACCGGCCCGTATCCTTCAATGAATGGTATTCCATGGTTTCACCCGCATCGTCGTCGTATTTTGATCGAGATATAGGCTCATCCGCGCCATCGGTTCGACGGACGGACGCCCTTCACGGGCGGTGCGCGCGCACCTTACCCGCGGCGACCGCCTTGACGTCGTTGATGATCGCCATCGCCGCGTGGATGAACAGGGGAATCCACAAGGAGCCGGTGAAATAGGCGACAAGACAGAAGAGCACGCCGAGGAAGAACGCTCCGAACGCTTCCCCGGGACCCTTGAAGATGTGGATCAGACTGTAGATCACGCTGTTGAGGACGACGGCCGGCCAGAGACCGAACGCTTCCAACGAACTGAAGAAGACCATACCGCGGAGGCCGAACTCGTAACCGACCAGATAGAGAACCCAGAAGAAGCCGTTTTTCACGTGGCGTGAGCGCGTCCAATCGGGTTTCCGCACTTCCGGATAATAGGAAACGTCGATCTTTCCCGCCGGCCGCGCGAAACTTCCCGCGATCAAAAGCACGCTCGGAGCCAGAAACCAGAGCCAGGCGTACGGGCCTTCCGGAACGGAAAGACCGTAGTCGACCAGGGGACGGTCGAAGGCGACGGCCACCAGAAGCGCCGGCACCAGCCCGAGGAGGACGAACCCCATCGTCCGGCGAAGATAGACCGACCGTTCCAGTTCCCCGTCGCGTTCCCCGAAGCGGGAGCGCCACTTCTTCATGATACGGAAATCGCTCGCGAAATAATAAAGCAGGTAGAGCAGGACGTACGCGATCAGGGCAAGCGTCGCGTCCTCGAGCCATCCCGACCACACGGTGGCCGTTCCGAAGGTCGACGTCATCGTTTCACGAATCCCTTCACCGCAAAGGTCCTCATCAGGTACCCCGAGAGTCGCGGAAACAGCCGATAGAAGACATCGACGAACTTGCCGGCGGCGGTCAGGACCATGACGCGTTTTCTTTTCGCGACCGCCTTCAGGACGCTTCTGGCGACGCCCTCCTGGGTATCGTCGTTCTTCTCCCGCTGCAACGGGACGAGATTCCCGCGGGCGTCGTAGATCCGCTTGTTCGCGTCGTTTTCGGTGAAGCCCACGTAGACGATCCCGACATGGACGCCGGCGTCGTGGAGTTCCGCCTGCAAGGATTCGCCGAAGCCGGTCAGGGCCATCTTGGCCGCTCCGTAGGGCGCGATGCCCGGAATCCCCCGCAGGGCCGACAGGCTGGAAACGAAGACCACGCTCCCCTTGCTCTCGAGTAGCGAAGGCAGGGCGTACTTCGTCATGTTGACGGCACCGAGGAAATTGACGTCGACGATCTTGCGGAACAGCGACAGATCGGTCTCGGCGAACAGACCCCGCATGCTCGCGCCGGCGTTGTTGACGAGCGCGTCGATGTGCCGATGGCTCAGGTACACTTCGCCGACGATCCGTTCGCAGTCGGCGGGGACGGTCACGTCGCCGACGAGATAGTCGCACGCTCCCCGTTCTTCGCGGATCCGATCGCGGACGGTCGCCAGATCGGTTTCCGTGCGCCCGGTGATCACGACGTGCGCGCCTTCGAGGGCGAACGCCCGGGCGATTTCCCGTCCGATCCCCTTGCCGCCGCCGGTGACGATCACGACCTTGTCCAGAAACCTTCCCATGGGACGCCTCCTATTCGACATAGCCGTGCTCCTGGTACCAAAGGATCGCTTCCCTCAGCGCCGTCGCCACGTCCGTCTTGACGTAACCGAGTTCGGCGATCGCCCTGCGGGACGAATAGTAATGGCCGTCGCCGGAGATCCTCGCCATCGCCCTGGTCAGGAGGGGCTTTTTGCGTCTTGCCCCGGCAGCCCATTCGACCAACGTCGCGAAAAGCATGGCGAGCGGTTTCGAGATGCGGTGCTTCGGCGGTTCGCAGCGGGCGATCTCGCCGATCATCGTGAAGAATTCCCGGTAATTGAGGTTGGTTCCGCCGGCGATGTAGCATTCGCCGACCCGTCCCATTTCAAGAGCGTTCACCGTCGCGGCGGCGACGTCCTTCACGGGGGCGAAGGAGCGTCCGCCGGACGCATAGGCAGGAACCTTCCCCTTCATCACGGAGATGATCATCTCCCCCGGACCGGGCTTGGCATCGTTGTCGCCGATCATGAAGGTCGGGTTGACGATGACGACGGGCAGTCCCGCCTTCGCCTCGGCCAACAGGTAATCCTGCGCGGCCTTCTTGGAATTGATGTAGTCGAGGCCGTACCCGCCGCTGTTGAAGGGCGTGTTTTCGTCCCCGGGAGCGTCCTTCGTCCCGAAACCGAACGAATTCGCGGTCCCGACATGGACGTATCTTCTGACGTTCATGGCCCTGATCCGTCCCGCGAGTCGCCTGACGAGTTCGAAATTGACGGTCCAGGACAGCGGATTGACCGTCGGCCACACGTCGGTGATCGCGGCGGTGTGGATCACGGAGTCGCAGCCGGAAAGCGCCCGATCGACGTCGCGTTCGTTCAGCAGATCGCCTTCGAAGATTTCGCAATCCGATTCCGGGAGCGTGTCCGAGGACGTGCCCTTCAGGACGAATGCCCGGACGGCGTATCCCCTATCCAGCAGGAGTCGGACGATGTGGCAGCCGAGGAATCCGTTGGCTCCCGTCACCAGGACTTTCGGACGAAGGACGGGATTCTCGTGATGGTCGTCGTGGTTCATCGCGCACCTCATCGATTATCATACGCTTATCATACCATCATTCATGGATTTCCGCTCGGTCATCACCGTAAATAGTGCATCTCGACTTGCATTTTTAGGTTCCTCGCCCGAAAAAAATAAAAGGCGTCGTTTCATGCGACGACGCCCGATGAATGACTGGTCGAGATGACGGGATTCGAACCCACGACCTCTTGGTCCCGAACCAAGCGCGCTACCAAACTGCGCTACATCTCGATGTGACGATCTATGCGAAGGGAGGGGGCTCCCGGACTGCAGCTGGCGGAAGAGGTGGGATTCGAACCCACGTGCCCTTGCGGACAACTGCATTTCGAGTGCAGCTCGTTACAACCACTTCGATACTCTTCCAAAACCATAGTTATTATATCATTATTTCCGGGTTTTGCAAGCGCAAGCGACCCGGAAAACAAAACCCCATGGCCAGGCACAGGGTGGGGTGTTCGGATGGAGCAGGTGAAGGGAATCGAACCCTCGTGGTCAGCTTGGAAGGCTGAAGTTCTGCCGTTGAACTACACCTGCGGCGCGGTGCAGAAATATTCTATCACAACGTCCGTGGGGTGTCAAGGAAAGAAACCGCGCCGATCAGGTTTTCTCGACGGCCCGGAGCTTGGCGCTCTTGACGCGCGGATTGGCCTCGAGTTCGGCCTCCGAAGGCAGGACGACATGGTCGTTCACGAGCGCAAACGGCGGCTTCTCCGTCGTCAGGATCGGCAGTCCCCTGGGAATCTCGATCGTCGAGAGCGAGCGGAAATACTGCTTCGCGATCCGATCCTCGAGCGAATGGAAGGTGATCGCCACGATCCGTCCGCCCGGAGACAGCAGTTCCGCCGCCTGCGAAAGCGAGGCGGTGAATGAGTCGAGTTCGTCGTTCACGGCGATCCGGATCGCCTGAAAGGTCTGCTTCGCGGGATGCCCCTTCTTCGCGAGGATCTTCGCGGGCAGGGCGCCCTTGATCACGTCGACGAGTTCGAACGTGGTCCCGATCGGCTTCACCGCGCGCGCCTTGGCGATCGCCTTCGCGATCGGGCGGGCGAACGGCTCCTCGCCGTAGCGGAAGAGGACGTCCGCGATCCGTTCGGGGGACCAGCCGTTGACGAGATCGTAGGCGGAAAAGGACGAATCCCGATCCATCCGCATGTCGAGCGGACTGTCGTGCTGGTAGGAGAATCCGCGTTCGGGGATGTCGAACTGGAAGCTCGAGACGCCGAGGTCGTAGAGGATCCCGTCGATCCGCTCGACGCCGCGCGCGGACAGTTCGGCCTTCAGGGACGCGAAATTGGCGTTCACGAAGACGACGTTCGTGAAACCGGCGAGGCGCTCCCGCGCCTTTTCGATGGCATAGGCGTCCTGGTCGAAGGCGTAGAGGATGCCGCCCTGCAGCTGCTTCAGGATCGCAAGCGAGTGCCCGCCGCCGCCGAGGGTGGCGTCGACGTAGACGCCGTCCGGCCGGACCCGGAGGGCGGCGACGGCTTCTTCCAGGAGCACGCTCTTGTGGATGTATCCGTCCATGTCGATTCCCCCCTTCCGGCGATACGTCCATTATAGCACGGACTCCCGGAAAAGAAAAACGCCGACTTCGTCAGCGCTTCTTTTACGGGTTATTTCTCGTCCTTCTTGTCGGTCTTCTCGGGTTTCGGTTCGACGACCAGCTTGCCCTTGTAGTAGCCGCACTTCTTGCAGACCTGGTGGGAGAGGGTCAGTTCGCCGCAGTTCGGGCAGACGACCATCGTCGGGGCGTTCAGCTTGAAATGCGTTCTTCTCTTCCGTTTCGCGAGCTTGCTTGTTCTTCTGAAAGGAATTGCCATATGTTGTCACCTCCTCGGGTTCAATCGTGGTGTTTCAGCTTGGCGAAGGGATTCGCCTGTTCCGGTGTGTCGTCTTTGGCGAAGGATGCGCGTTCCTCGACGTATCCGTCGTAGGCGTTCGCAGCGAGCACGCGCATCGGCTTTTCGACCAGGATCTCGCCCCAGATGTAGGGGTCGAGGTCGACGGTGATGCCTTCGATCCGGTGCGTGTCGTCGTCTTCAGGCGCTTCCGCGAAGCACAGCTCGGTCGTGAAATCGAGCGGAACCTCGACGTCCGCGAGCGTGATCGCGCACGCCATCATGAGCGTGACCCGCACCCTGACGTCGAAGACGAACTTCTCGGGGTCGCGCAGCACCGTAAACGATCCGAAGATCTCCGCGGGGCCGACGCCGAGGATGTCGTCATCCTCCCTGGGGTACGCGTCGAACGACGCGACGTAGGCGAACTTGTTGCCGGTGGTACGGAGCTTTTTCAGCTCGGGAATCGTCCATTTCATTGGCTCCACCTCGACGCAGCACATCAATTATATATGGAAAGGCGCTCCGTGTCAAGGAAATGTTCCTTCGCGGAGCGCCCTCGGCTCAGTAGTCCTGGACTTCCGGAAAGGCGTGCTGATGGAGCGGTCCGAGGACGCAGAATCCCTCTCCGAAGGGCTTCAGGACGCGCCATCCGAAACGCCGTCCGCGGAGGTCGAGGTACGCCTTCATGAGACGCCGCTCGTCGCCGGCGTCGGCCGGAAACTGGCTTTCGTGGGCTGCCATCGCCATAAGCTTCAGATGATGCGCCGCGGCGTCCATCCCGACGATCCGGTTCGTCCGATGGGTGTAGTAGAAGGCGAGGGTCTTGCGCGGCTCGACCTTCTTCGCGCGGTCGAAGGGGATCCCGTTCCGTTCCATGATGAGCGGGAATCCCGAGAATACGACGGCCGTCTGGACCGCTTCGCCGCACTTCAGATGGTCGGGGTGAATCTCCGACGGGAGCCGGGGATCGGGAGCGAAGACGATGTCGGGCGACACGTCCGCGAACACCTCCGCGAGTTTCTCCGCGAGTTCCCACGAATCGTATTTCCCGCAGTCCGGGAAGCCGAGGAAGCGGACGTCGTCGACGCCGAGGACGGATGCGCCGCGAAGCGCTTCCTCCCGTCGCCGTGTGACGAGCGTCGCCGGATCGACGGCGTCGTCGAAGGCACCGCCCCCGCCGTCCGTGCAGACGACGAAGGTGACCCGCGCGCCCAGGCGGACGAGGGTCGCGGCGGTGCCGCCCGCACCGATCTCGATGTCGTCCGGATGCGGACCGACGAACACGGCGTTCTTGTGCTTCACGATGCGTGGCAACGGCGCCAGCGCCTTCAGGATCGGGACACCCATCATGCATTCCTCCCTACGATTCCACCGCCATTATAACCGTTTCCGAAGGCGATGTAAAGAAAGCCCCGGCGCGTCGAGACGTTTTCGACGCATCCGGAGCCGGTTTCGGTTATAATGGGGACGGAAACACAGAAAGAAGGGAATCCCATGTCCATATCCCATGAAGCCATGAAGGCGGCGCTCGGCGCGATCGTCGACCCCAGCCGCGAAAAGACCCTCGCCGAGACCGGCGCGATCCGCCACTTCGGCGTCGATGAGGACGCTTCGTCCGTCAAGCTGCTGATCGAGGTCGGCGTCAAGGCGCCCGAATTTACGCTCAAGATCACCCGCGCCGCGGCCAAGATCGTCAAACTCGAACACGGATTCAAGAGCCTCGTGATCGAATACGAGGAGAAGCGGGCGGAAACGCCGCTCAAGTCCCGCCGCATCGTCGGGATCGCCTCCGGCAAGGGCGGCGTCGGGAAGTCGTCGGTGACGGCGAACCTGGCCTACGCGCTCACGTCCCTGGGACGCCGCGTCGGCGTGATCGACGCCGACGTCTACGGCGCGAACCTGCCGATCATCTTCGGAATCGAAGGCACCGAACTCGAGGGAACCGAGGACGGGAAGATCTATCCGATCCGGAAGGACGGGATCGAGGTCGTCTCGGCCGCCTTCCTGCTCGAACCGGGCAAGGCGCTGATGTGGCGTGGCCCGATGCTCACGAAGGTCCTCAAGGTCTTCTTCGAGGACACCCTCTGGAATCCGGAACTCGACTATCTCCTGATCGACCTGCCGCCGGGAACCGGAGATGTCGCGATGGACGTGAAGAACTTCGCCCCCGACGCGCGCATGCTGATCGTGACGACGCCCCACGAGAGCGCCTCGCAGGTGGCGATCAAGGCCGGCTATGCCGCCCGCCAGCTCGGTCAGGACCTGATCGGCGTGGTCGAGAACATGGCGTACTTCGAAGCGGACGGGAAGCGTCACTACCTGTTCGGCGAGGACGGCGGGAAAAACGTCGCGGAAAAGCTCGCGATCCCGCTTGTCGCCCGCATTCCGATCGCCCGGCCGACCGGCGGGCACCATTCCGTGTTCGCCGAGACCGATCCGAACGGGATCGTCTACCTCGCGCTCGCGCAGACCGTCATCCGTTCATTCGACCTCTGAGTCGAGGTCGACCGGATCGGCGGCGAACCGTTCCTCGGCGATGCCTTCGGAACGGTTCCGGAACCGCGTCTCCTTCATCTTGTACTGAATCGCGTCCTTGTACCGCTTGCGCCCGATCAGGATTCCCGCGATCGCATCGGTCGCGCGGCGGAGAAGCGGCAGGTCGTTCGTCGTCTCCGCGCAGGGCAAAACCTCGGCGATCAGAAAATCCTTGTATGCGACGTCGTCCCCGGCGCCGGCACGTTCGAGCCACATGGCGTAATCGAGCGTGCCGGCGTCTTTTTCGATCTGCGACAACTCGGTCCGGACGGCTTCGAACCCGCCGGCGTCGCCGATTCCGAGACGATGCATGCCGAGCAGGAAGAGCGCCCGCGGACGGAAGCGGGATCCGGGAGCGACCATCCCGACGGCTTCCGTCGGATCGGAGGCGATCGCGGCGCGCGCGATGTGGTACCGGTCGCGGAACGGTTCGGAGAGCAGCGCCAGGGTGGCATCAGCGATCGGCGGTTCGTCATGTCCCGCCAGGGCGCCGAACTCGTAGCGGATCACGGCGAGTTCCGCCAACCGCCGGAAGTTGCGCGCTTTGACGAAGGCGTGTTCGGCGAGGTGGAGCGCGTCCGCCGCCTTCAGAAGCCGACCCGTCCGGCCGTAGCCGACGGCCTTCAGGTATTCGATCATCGGCCAGAACCGGACGAACGCATACTCCGTCTTGGACAACTCCTCGAGAATCTCGACGGCGTCGCCGGGACGGTCGAGCGCGATCATCCCGGCGGCCGCGTAGAACATGAAGACGCCGAACGCGTAGCCGTCCATCGACTCGAGGAAGCGCGAAAGGTTGTCGATCGTCCGTCGAACCGCCTTCGCGTCGCCGCGCTCGACGTCCCGGATCATCCGGGCGATGTCGGTGAGGATCGCGAACTCGACGTTGCGGACCTCGTATCCGACACGTTCGACCTCCTCGTAGTCGCCCTCCAGATAGGCGTCGAGGGCGCGGTCGAAGAGGACGAGCTGCTCCTCGACGTTCATTCCGAGCGTATACTCGAGGTCCATCCGCTCCATGATCAGATGCAGGCTGTCGTCGTTGACCGCGATCGAGTTGGTCTCCATCTTGGAGACGTAGGTGTTCGAGCAGATGCCCTTGGAGAGGGTTTCCTGCGTCATGTTCAGTTCCTTGCGCCGTTTGCGGATCTGCATCCCCACGGCGGTGAAGAAGAAACGCACACGGTCGTCGCGCCGGCGCGACATGTCCTTCCTGATTCGGGTGATCATCGATGCACACGGTCTCCTTTCGCTTGAGATCGGCTCCGCTTTCGCAACATCCTCGGCGTGGCCTTGATCCCGATCCGGTCTCATCCGGATTTCGTCCGCGTACCATTATATCGTAAACATTCATTAATGCAATCTGTTTTTCGATTGAAAAAATCACCGGAACCGCCAACTTCGCAGAACCTGTCGGAAGAAATACGCGATCGCGTTAAAAAAAAGAAAAAGAGACCGGATTTCCAGTCTCGTTCTTCATTCGTCGGATCGGGGCGTCGGTTGCGGTTCGGTGCAGACGGACAGGAACGGACATCCGTCGCAAAGCGGTTTGCGGGCGTAGCAGCGGTACCGTCCGAAATGGATCATGCGATGGTGCAAGGCGATCCACGTCGAAGGCGCGAACGCCTCCGTCAGCTTCCGTTCGATCTTCGCCGGATCCTCGTCCCTGGCGGCAAAGCCGAGCCGGTAGGAAACGCGCGAAACGTGCGTGTCGACGGCGATCCGCGGTTCGCGGTACCATTCCGCGAGAAAGACGTTGGCGGTCTTCCGGCCGACGCCGGGGAGGCTTTCGAGGAAGGCCTGGTCGTTCGGGATGTCGCCGCCGGCGGCGGCGATCCGCGCGGCCGCGGCGCGGATGTTCTTCGCCTTCGCGCGAAACAGGCCGAGATGGCGGATCAGATCCTCGATCTCGCCCGCGGGGGCGGCGGCGTACGCGGCGGCGTCCGGATACCGCGCGAACAGCGCGGGGGTGACCCGGTTCACCGCGGCGTCGGTCGTCTGCGCCGAAAGCATCACCGCCACGAGCAGGTCGATCTGCCGGCGGTAGTCGAGCTCGCAGGCCGCCTCCGGGAACAGCGTCCCCAGGGTCGCGAAGACGAATTCCGCACGGTCGGTCATTTCTTCGGCCACGTGTCGAAGAAGTTCTTGAGCGCCTCGGGCTGACCGGCGTCGTATTTCACCGGATTCTCGCCCTTGGCGCGCTGGCGGCGCTTGACGAGCAGGGTGTCGACGTAGCTCAGGGTATGTTTGTTGGCCTTGACGGAGTCGAGCACCGCGCGCCGGATCTCGAGCGGTTCGAACCGGTCTTCGCCGACCCACTTGCGGATGATCTCGATCTCGATCGGGGTGAGCTGTTTCTGAAAGCCCGTCTCGAGCATGTCGACGATCTCCTCCTCGGTGGTCGCGTACGCCTTGGGCGGCGTCTCGACCGCGGCGAAGCGGCGTTCGTAGTCGGCGAGGATGCGGACGACGAGGTTGTCGAGATGGAAGGTCTCGGTCTCCTTCCCGCTCGGGGACGTCGCCATCTCGATCTTGAGCAGGCCCGTGCCCATCATCGTCTCGAGGACCGAGGCGACCTGATCGGCGGGAATGCCGAGATCCTTCGAGAGCTTTTCGGGGTTGGGCAGGCGGACGCCCTTCCTGCTCCGCTGGTAGAGGTCGATGGCGATGAAGGCGCCGGTCTCGTTCAGTCCGACCGTCTTGTAGTTGGCGAGCACGAACTTCCCGAAGTCGACGATGCCTTCCTCGATCAGGCGTCGGATCAACGCGTATTCCATGGGGATCGTCTCCTTTCCGGGCATCATTCGCCGTCCGCCGGTTCGGCGGAGGCGAGCAGGTCGAGCGCCGCCTTCGCGGCGTTCTGCTCGGCCAGCTGCTTCTTGGTCCCGCGGCCGCGGCCGAGGACGATGTTCTCGTCGATGAACCGGACGACCGCGACGAATTCGCGCGCATGCGCCGGTCCCGTCTCCGATTCGATGACGTACTCGAGCGTCCGCTTCTCCGACTGCACGAGTTCCTGGAGGGTGCTCTTGTAGTCGGTGTCGGCGGAGAAGAGGTTCTTCTCGATCGCCGGGAAGACGACCTTGTCGAGCACCTTGTAGACTTCCTTGAGGCCCTTGTCGAGGAAGATCGCGCCCAGGAAGGCCTCGAACGCGTCGGCGAGGACCGCCTGGCGGTCCCGCCCGGCGTTCTTCTCCTCGCCCTTGCCGAGGAGGAGATAGTCGCCCAGGCGGAAGCTCCGGGCGAAGTCGGCCAGGCTCGATTCGCAGACTTCCTGCGCGCGTTTCTTGGTCAGGACCCCTTCGTCGTCGGGCAGTTTGTCGAAGAGGAAGCGGCCGACGGCGAGGTCGATCACGGCGTCGCCGAGGAACTCGAGGCGCTGGTTGGACGGCTTGCCGTGCTCGTTGGCGTAGGACGAGTGCGTGAGCGCGCGCTCCAGGAGGCTCTCGTCCTTGAACGACAGTTTGAAATAAGCCTGCAGTTCCAGGCTACTCTTCGCTTCCAAGCTGGACCCCCGCTTCCTTCACGTACGCCGCGACCTTCGGATACACCTGGGCGCGGACCGTGTCCGCGGCCTGGCGGATGCCGTTGTAGAAGCCGTAGGACTTCGAGGCGCCCTGCGCCTTGATCACCGGCGCGTACAGACCGAAGATCATCGCGCCGCCGATCTCCTCGGCGGACATCGCCTGCTTGAAGTTGCCGAGCGCACGCTTCGCGAAGAGCGCGCCGATCTTGCCGAAAAGGCTCGCCTTCAGTTCGCGCTTCAGGAGCTTGCCCATGCCCTTCGCGGTTCCCTCCATCGTCTTCATCACGATGTTCGCGGTGAAGCCGTCGGAAATCAGGATGTCGCACGGTGGATCGAGCACTTCCTTGGGTTCGACGTTGCCGTAGAACCGGAAGAGGCCGCAGGTCTTGAACAGTTCGTGGACCTGCTGGTCGAGTTCGCGTCCCTTGCCCTCCTCGGTGCCGATGTTGATGAGACCGACCGTCGGGTCGGGCCGATTCATGACTTCCTTGGCGTAGACGACGGCGAAATAGGCCTGCTGCAGCATGTGCTCCGGACGGATCTCGAGATTTCCTCCGGCGTCGAGCAGGATCGTGCCCCGGCCGTCGAGCGAGGGGATGATCGGTGCGATCGCGGTCCGCTTGAAGCCCGGCATGCGCCGCACCAGGATGTGCGCCCCGGCGATCAGGGCCTGGGTCGCACCGGAAGAGACGGTCGCGTCGTTCTCGCCCTTACGGAGACTCGCGAGCGCCATCGCCATCGATCCTTCGGGATGCTCCTTGATCGCCTTGATCGGATTGTGCTCTCCCATCGGGATCACGTAGCCGCTCGGGACGACGGTGATGCGTTCCGCATTCGTCAGGTATTTCGCGACCTCGACGGGGTCGCCATAGAGTTTGATTTCGATGTCGGGGATCTTCCGGATCGCCAGCATCGCGCCTTCGATCTGTTCTTTCGGGGCGTAGTCGCCGCCCATCGCGTCGACCGCGAGTCTGATCATGGTTAACACCTCTTCAGTAGTATATCATACATTCAGTCCAAATGGTACGCGTCGATCGCCGCCTCGGCCCTGCGTACGAGTTCGCGCGCCAGTCGGTCGGGATCGGCGAACAGCGTCTCGGCGTCGGCGAAGGCCTGTTCGAGCAGGTCGCGGTCCTCGACCACGTTCGCCGCCTTGAAGGCGGGCAGGCCCGTCTGTTCCTCGCCGAAGACGTCCCCGGGACCGCGGCGCCTCAGATCTTCCTCGCTGATCGCGAAGCCGTCGTGGGTCTCAGCCAGGATCGCGAGGCGTTCGCCACCAAGGTTCTCGACGTCAGTCACGAGATGGCAGTACGACTGTTTTCCGCCGCGGCCGACGCGGCCGCGGAGCTGATGGAGCTGCGAGAGGCCAAAGCGGTCGGCGTTCAGGATCGCCATCACCGTCGCGTTCGGGACGTCGACGCCGACCTCGACGACGGTAGTCGCGACGAGGACGTCGGTCTTCCCCTCGCGGAAGGCGGCGACGGCCGCATCCTTCTCGACCGATTTCATCCGGCCGTGGAGCGAGCCGACGGACACGCCCGCCGGCAGATGCTTCTTCACGAGCGCGACCGCGTCGGGCACGCCATAGGCGTCGGTGGAATCATCGGCGGTCACGAGCGGCGCGATCACGTACGCCTGCCTGCCCGCGGCGATCTCGCGCGCCACGTCGTCCATCAGCCGCGGAAAATCGGCGAAGTCGACGATGTCGGTGACGATCGGGATCCGTCCCGCCGGCATCGTCCGGATCGTCGAGACGTCCATGTCGCCGAAGAGGGCGATCGCGAGCGTGCGCGGAATCGGCGTCGCCGACATCACGAGCACGTCCGGGACGTATCCCTTCTCGCGCAGGATCCGGCGCTGGGCGACGCCGAAGCGATGCTGCTCGTCGATCACGACGAAGCCGAGGCGATGGAAGACGACCGGTTCCTGGATGAGTGCGTGGGTGCCGCAAACGACGTCGACGGAACCGTCCGCGAGACCCGCCAGGACGCGTTCGCGCTCGCCGCCTCGGACCGCCCCGGAAAGGAAGGCGACGCGGACGGAGAAGGGAGACAGAAGCCGTTCGAGGGTGGCGTGGTGCTGGCGCGCGAGGATCTCGGTAGGCGCCATGAAGACGGTCTGCTCACCGGCGGTGTGGATCGCGTAGGCCGCGATCGCGGCGCAGATCGTCTTGCCGGACCCGACGTCGCCCTGGAGCAGGCGGAGCATCCGCCGCGGCTTCTTCAGGTCGGCGAAGATCTCGTTGGTCGCCTGCTTCTGGTCGGCGGTGAGTTCGAAGGGAAGCGTGGCGATGAAGGCGCGGACGCGGTTGATGGCGTAGGCTTTGGGAACCGTCGCCACCGCGTCGTTCTTCCGTTTCTGGACGCGGACCGCGAGACCGAAGGCCAGCAGTTCGCCGTACTTGATGCGTCGCGAGGCGCGGTCGATCTCGGATTCGTCCGTCGGCCGGTGGATGTAGTCGAGGACGGTACCGAGCGGTGCGATCCCGCGTTGTTCGAGCAGTCTGGCCGGAATCGTCTCGAAGGCCGCCTCGGGCGCGAGCGGCCGCGCCGTCAAGACGTACTTCGCCATCATCGCATCGGAGACGCCGTCCAGTCCGTAGACCGGAAGGATGCCCTCGCGGTAGCCGCCGGCGAGAACGATCGCGCTGGCGACGAAGACCCGCCGTCCCGGTTCGAACCGGCCGGTCGCGACCAGCTCGGCGCCGGGGATGAGGGCGGATCGGAGGAATTCGCGGTTGAAGACGGCGATCCGGAAGGCGAAGCCGTCGGCCTCGACGTCGACCGAAAGGCGGGTCAGCTTCCTTCTGATGTAGGCGACCGTCGCCTGTTTCGCGACGACGGCGCGGACGTCCGCCTCGACGCCCTCGGCGACGGATCGGGCCGGGGTCGGGAAGTGACGCTCGTACCGGATCGGAAAGGTGAGGACGAGGTCGCGCGGCGTGCGGATCCCGAGTCGATCGAGTTTCGCCGCGGTCGCGGCGCCGATTCCCTTGACGTCGGTGATGATTGCCATCGGATTCCTCCTTTCCGTCGGAACACCCTCCATTGTATCATACGCCGCCCGCAGGGGGCGGACGGAGATGAAAAAAAGACGCCCCGAAAGGCGTCTTGTAGGCGAGGGGTCATTCGACCGAAACGATGTAGGAATAGATCTCCTGGCCGCCGGCGATCGTCTCGACTTCGGCGGAGGAGAGGTCTTCGATGGCCTTGACGAGCACGTCGACTTCGGCGTCCTGGACGTCGGCGCCGTACATCACGGTGACGATCTCGCTCTTCGGGTCGAGCATCCGCTCCATCATTGCGGTCGCGACCGCGAGGCGGTCCTGCGCGCAGGAGACGATCTCGCCGTCGTGGATTCCGATGAAGTCGTTCTTCCGGATCTGGACGCCGTTGTTCACGGAGTCGCGGATCGCGTAGGTGACCTCGCCGGTCTTCACGTGCATGATGTGGTTCTTCATGTCGGTCAGGTTCTTCTCGGCGTCCTGGGTGGCGTCGAACATCGTGAGCGAGGCGTAGCCTTGGGCGATCGTCTTCGCCGGCAGGACGTAGACCTTCTTGTTCTCGATGATCTTCGCCGCCGTCTCGGCGGAGAGGAGCACGTTCTTGTTGTTGGGGATGATGATGACGGAGTCGGCGTCGATCGCGTCGCAAGCCTGGACGAAGTCCTCGATCGAGGGATTCATCGTCTGGCCGCCTTCGATGATGAAGTCGCAGCCCATCTCGATGAACGTCTCCTTGAGGCCGTCGCCGTTGACGACGGCGACGATCGCGTACTTCTTGTGGACGCGGGGGGTGACGCGGGGGGTATGGTCGTGGCCGCAGTCGCACGGTTCGCCGGAGGTTCCTTCGGCGTGCGTCGGCTCGTGCATCACGACTTCGGTGTGCTGGACGGTCATGTTCTCGATCTTGAGGTTGATGAAGAAGCCGAAGCGCTGGCCGAGGTTCAGGACGTCACCGGGGGTCTCGGTGTGGATATGGACCTTGAGGATGTTGTCGTCCTGGACGCAGACGAGGGAGTTCCCGAGGGGACTGATCATCTCGACGAAATCCTTCTGGGAGAACTCGTCGACCTTGGCGATCTGCATGATGAACTCGGTGCAGTAGCCGTAGTTTCCGTCGTCTTTGAAGGCCTCGTGGTTGAGGACCGACTGCGGCCGGGGAGCCTCGCCCGCGACGTGGCCGGGTGCCTTCTGGGCCGCGTCGACGGCGTCGGCGAGGGTCTTGCCCTTGAGCGCGTCGAGCATCCCGCGGACGATCTCGATGTAGCCGGCTCCGCCGGAGTCGATGACGCCAACCTCCTTCAGGATCGGAAGCAGGTCGGGGGTGCGTTCGAGGGAAGCCTCGAGCTCGACCATGTAGGAATCGAACAGGGTCTCGAAGCGGTTCGTGGTCGGGCAGAGCGAGAGCGCCCGGTCGGCGCCTTCGCGGGCGACCGTGAGCATCGTGCCTTCGACCGGGTTGATGACGGCCGCATAGGCTTGCTCCACGCCGTTGCGCAGCGCGTGGGAAAAGGTACAGGTGTCGGCTTCCGCAAGTCCCTTGAGACCGTTGGCGAGACCGCTGAAGAGCTGCGAAAGGATGACGCCGGAGTTGCCCCGCGCCCCCATCAGCATCCCTCTGGCGATCGCCTTCGCGACGACGCCGATGGCCGCTTCGTCGGAAGCGGCAACGGCCTTGGCGCCGGCGGTCATGGTCGCCGACATGTTGGAGCCGGTGTCACCGTCCGGAACCGGGAAGACGTTCAGTTCGTTGATCCGGTCGATGTTGTTGCGAAGCTGGATCGCACCGTTCGTCACCATTTTCTTGAGCAGACGCCCGTCGATCAGGAATGTGTCCATTGGAACCCTCCATGCGAGTCTAGGATCGTGTATCCGTGAACGGCGTCGCGAGTCGCGAGCCGAAAAAACGCCGAAAAGGCAAAAACATCATATCACATCGATTTCGAAAAAGCAATTACTTTGTGTTTCAAAGCCTCCCCCGGGGACGACTTCGAAAAAAGCAGATTTTGCTTGCATTCCCATCATATTATGATAAAATATAGATTGCTGAATCAAGTAGAAACGGAGTGAAACCCATGCCGAGAGTCTGCGTCATCACCGGAAAGAGCAACATGTCGGGGAACCAGCGTTCCCACTCGATGATCGCCACCCGCAAACAATGGAAGGCCAACCTGCAGAAGGTCCGCATCGTCGACGAGAACGGCAACGTGAAGCGCGTCTACGTTTCCGCCCGTGCCCTCAAGAGCGGAAAGATCACGAGAGCCTGACACATTCGCGAGAAATCGCGCCTCTTCGGAGGCGTTTTTTCTTTCTTCCATTCGACCCGAAATCCATGCAAAAAGAGCGCCGATCGGCGCTCTTTGCATTTTCAGAAACCCGTGTCGAAGATCGCGACGACGGTCTTGACGTCGTTGATCGGAATCGAGAAACCCATGCCTTCGATGTCCGTCGTGGCGTACTTCGAGACGTTGATTCCGACAACCTCGCCGGCGAGATTGAAGAGCGGTCCGCCGGAATTGCCGGAATTGATCGAGGCGTCGTGCTGGATGTAGAGGACGGCGCCGTCCCCGGCCACGTCGCGGCCGGTGCCGGCGACGACGCCCATCGTCATCGAACCGTAGAAGTCGTATCCTTTCGGATGTCCGCTGGCGAGGACGATCATGCCGGTCGCGACGGTGTCCGAATCGCCCAGCGCGGCGGGCACGATCGCGTAGGGAAGGTCGGCTCCGGAGAAGCGGAGGACGGCGATGTCGACGTCGGCGTTCGCCCCGAGCAGTTCGCCGGTGACGTACGAGCCGTCGGAAAAGACGATCCGGTAGTTGTCCCCGCCTTCGACGACGTGTTCGTTCGTGATCAGATAGTATGCGTCGGCGACCGCGTCGTAGCGGTAGACGACGCCGCTGCCGAGGGCGAGCCCGTTGACGCCGGCATAGGTCGAGACGCCGAGCACGGAGGCATCGGCGACGAGCACGACCTCGTCGATGCGGTCCTGCAGTTCGTTCGCGACGACCGCGATCGAACCCGATTCGAGCATGGTTTCGAGATCCGCGACGACCTTCGCGTAGATCTCCTCGTAGAGTTCCTCGCCGATGCCGGCGGCGACGCTGTCGTAGACCTCCTGGTAGATCTCGTCGTAGACGTCCTGGTAGATCTGGTCGATCAGGTCGTCGAGGTCCGAGTAGACGTAGGTGCGTGAGGCTCCCGACGACGTCGTCGTGACGGCCGTGAACGTCGTCGCGGCGGTCGTGGTCTCTCCCGAAATCGAACGGACCGCGAAGCCGCCGAGGACGGAAAGGACGGCAAGCGCCAGGATCACGATGATCTTTTTCATGGAAGGATCCTCCTCAGGGTCGCGGCATCAGTTCGATCGCGTCGAACGTGAGATAGCCGCCGTTCCGGTAGACGGTGACGGAGATGACGTCGCCGACGTGGTACTGCTTGAACTGCTGGACGAAATCGTCGGTGTCGACGATGTCGATCGCGCCGATCCGGGTGACGATGTCGCCCGGCTCGACATAACCGTCGAGGGTCGCGCCGTCGCCGACGGCGAGGACGTAGAAGCCGGCCTCGATGCCCTCCGGAAGCGTGATTCCGTAGAAGGTGAAGTAGTCGGGGTTCTGGGCGATGTCGACGAAGGTGATCCCGAGCACGGGCTTGACCTTCGAGACGCCGAATTCCTCGATGTCGTCGCAGATCGCGGACACGAGGTTCGACGGGATCGCGAAGCCCATCCCCTCGATCTCGGTGGCGGCGATCTTGATCACGTTGATCCCGATCACCTCGCCGTCGAGGTTGAAGAGCGCGCCGCCCGAGTTGCCGGCGTTGATCGAGGCGTCGTGCTGGATGTAGTTCACGAACATGTCCTTGACCTCGTCGTTGTCGATGTCGAAATAGCGGTCGAGTCCGGACACGATCCCCATCGTCATCGACCCGTAGTAGTCGAAGCCGGAGGGGTTCCCGACGGCGAGGACGATCGTGCCCTTCGTGACGAGGTCGGAATCGCCGAACGCGGCGGTGGCGTAATCGGTCGCGGACGTGAAGTAGATCACGGCGACGTCGACGGTCGCGTCGACACCGCGCAGCACGCCGTCGTGATACTCGCCGTCGGGCGTAAGGATCCTGAGGGAAGCGGCGCCTTCGACGACGTGGTTGTTCGTGACCACGTAGTACTGGTCTCCGGTGTGCTTGTAGACAACGCCGGAACCGACCGAAACGCCGTTGCCCTGGGCGTCGTAGTTGGCGACGCCGACGACGGCCTGGGCTTCGCCCATGGCGACCGACCGCACCAGTTCGACGATCGAAAGCGGCGTGACGGTGATCGTGCCGTCGACGATCATGGCGACGACGTCGTCCATGATCTGGGCGTAGATCTCGTCGAAACGATCCTGGGACAGGTCGGCGGCGACTTCGGCGTAGACGGCGTCATAGAGTTCCGCATAGATGCGGTTGTAGACTTCCGACCGGATCAGGTCGATGTCGATCGTGACCTCGGTGGTGGTGACGGATACGGTCGTCGCCGCGGTGGTGACGGCGGTCGTGGAGCGGGTGGTCGTCGAGATCGGGAAGACGAACGTGCAGCCGGCGAAGGCCACGGTCGCGATCAGGGCGAGGAACAGGGCAAGGATTCGTTTCATGTGCGACACCTCGTTGGGAATTGCGTCCATTATAGCACCGCGTCCCGCGCATTGCGTGACGCGTGCGTGTTTTTTTGATGAAATCGCTAGCGCCCGCGCGGTTCCGGGTCGTCGGTCTCGATGACGAGCAGACGGCCTTTCGAAAACGCCACTTCGCCCGCGCCTTCGTTGGAGACGCAGAGCGACTCGTGGGTGGCGAGGTAATGGTCGTCGAGTTCGTAGCGGAATCCCTTGATGGACAGCCGGTAACAGTCCTCGAGCGCGAAGAAGGAGACGTACCGCCGGTCGTTCGCGATCCGGTGGACGCCCTTGCGGAGCACGTACATGCGCGTCCGGCCGTCTTCGAAGGAAAGATCGTAGCGCTTCATCAGGTTGACGTTGGCGATCAGGTGGTCGACCCGTCCGCCGATCCCACCGTAGACGACGATCTCGTCGTAGACATGGTGGTTGTGCACGTAGTCGACGGCGAAGGCGAGGTCGGTCATGTTCTTGTCGGCCGGCAGTTCGACGACGACCTTCGCCGTGGTTCGGACGCGGTCGACGTTTCCCGGATCGATCGAGTCGAAGTCGCCGACGGCGAGATCGATCGGCAGGTTCGCTTCGAGCATGCGGTCCAGTCCTGAATCGACGCCGACGAGCAGATCCCCCTCCTCCTCGCGGTAGAGGCGGGACACGTCGTAATCGTTCGGTCCGGCGAAGATCTTAACCCTGACGGCCATGGGCGAGCTCCGCGATCGCGTTTTCGCGATCGGCACGATTGAAGATGAACGATCCGGCGACGACGACGTCGGCGCCGGCGGCGCGGACGATTTCGGCCGTCTCGGCGTTGATCCCGCCGTCGACCTCGATCAGGAAGTCGAGGCCGCGAGCGCGGCGGATCGCGGCGAGCCGGGCGATCCTGTCCGCCGCCGCGGGCAGGAACCGCTGCCCCCCGCGTCCCGGTTCGACCGACATGACGAGGACGAGGTCGGCGGATCCGAGGTACGGTTCGAGCGCGGCGACGGGCGTCGCGGGCTTGATCGAGACGCCGGCCTTGAGGCCGAGCGCCTTGAGCGCGGAGAGCGCCGCGGCCGGGTCGGCGACCGCCTCGAGGTGGAAGGTGACGGAATCGGCGCCCGCGGCCGCATAGTCGGAAAAGGACGCCTCCGGGGCGACGGTCATCAGATGGCAGTCGAAGAACCGGTCGCTCTTCGGCCGCAGGGCGCGGACCAGTTCGTGGCCGTACGTCGCCGCGGGCACGAACCTTCCGTCCATCACGTCGAAGTGGAGCCAGGCGGCGGATGCGACGGAGGTGATCTCGTTGTCGAGGTCGTTCATGTCGGCGGTCAGGAAGGATGGGGCGACGATCATCGGACTCACCTCAGTATTTCGGCTTCAGGTTCCTGATCTCCTCGCGGATCCTCAGGTAGTTGGCGTGACGTTCGGGCAGGATCGTCCCGGCCGCGACGGCGGCCTTGACGGCGCAGCCGGGCTCGTGGTCGTGGGTGCAGCCGTTGAACCGGCAGCGGTCCGCGACGGCGGTGAAGTCGGGATAGAGGTCCTGCAGGGTGGCGAGCCGGACGCCCTCGAACTCAAGCCGCGAGAAGCCCGGCGTGTCGGCGATCCAGCCGTCGGAGAAGGGGATCAGCTCGACCGTGCGGGTCGTGTGCTTCCCGCGCCCGAGCGCCTGCGAAATCGCGTCGGTGGCGCGGTGCAGGGTGGGGTCGACGGCGTTCAAAAGGCTCGACTTGCCGGCGCCGGTCTGGCCGGCGAGGACGCTCGTCCTGCCCCGGAGATGGGGCTTGAGGGCTTCGGCGCCGTCGGTTTCGAGCGAGTTCACGAACAGCACCGGACAGAACGGCTCGTAGAACGAAAGCTTCCGCCGGAGCGTCGACAGTTTCTCGCTTCCGAGGAGGTCGATCTTCGTGACGACGATCAGCGGCGCAACGCCCGCGGCGCGCACGAGGACGAGGAACTGGTCGAGCAGGAGGAAGGAGAAGTCCGGTTCGCGCGCGGCGTTCACGACGATCGCCTGGTCGACGTTGGCGACGGCCGGTCGGACGAGGTCGTTTCGGCGCGGCCGGATCGCGCGGATCGCGCCGTCCGCGACGACGACGTCGTCGCCGACCCTGGGCGATTCGCCCTGGTGGCGGAAGATGCCCGCGGCGCGCAGGTCGACGGTGTTGCCTTCCTTGTCGACGACGGTGTAGAGTCCCCCCGTCAGCCGGATGATCTTGCCCTCGTTCAAGCCGATTCCCCCTTCGAATGCATACCGTCATTATAACCCAAAAGCCATGAAAAAAGAAGACTCGCGTCTTCTCTCTTCGGTATCCGGTTCAGTAACCCTTGACGCGGCGCTCGAAGTAGGCCTTCGGGTGGTCGCACACCGGGCACTTCTCGGGGGCCTTCTTCCCGACGTGGATGTGTCCGCATTCGCGGCAGATCCAGATCGTCGACTCCTCGGATTCGAACACGCGGGCGTCCTGGACGCTCTTCAGGAGGGCGAGATAGCGCTCCTCGTGCTCCTTCTCGATCTTCGCGACCGCTTCGAAGAGGAAGGCGATCTTCGTGAAGCCTTCCGCGCGGGCGGTCTCGGCGAAGCCCTTGTACATGTCGGTCCATTCGTAGTGCTCGCCCGCGGCGCCGTCCTGGAGGTTCTCCGCCGTCGACGGGATCTCGCCGTCGTGGAGCAGCTTGAACCAGATCTTGGCGTGCGCCTTTTCGTTCTCGGCGGTCTCGAGGAAGAAGGCGGCGATCTGGTTGTAGCCTTCCTTCTGCGCGGCCGACGCGTAGTACGTGTACTTGTTCCTGGCCTGCGATTCGCCGGCAAACGCCGCGCGCAGGTTGGCTTCGGTCTTGCTGCCTTTCAGTTCCATGGAATGTCCTCCCGTATGAGATGTGTCGTCTGGCATCATTGTACCATGTTTCCGATCCGTTGGAAAGCCCCCGCGGGCGTGCTCAGTCGCCGAAGCTGATGCCGATGCACTTGGCCGCGGTGACGAGGTCGCCGCGTGGATTGACGACCTTGGCGCCGCCGTGCGAGGTTTCACCCATCACGCCGGAGCCGACGACGTCGACGATGTCGACGGGGACCATCTTGTTGTTCTTGATCGCGACCATCTTGGCGAAGTCGCCGTTGGCCACCATGTCGACGGCGAACGAACCGTAGCGGGTGGAGAGGACGCGGTCGAAGGCGTTCGTGACGCCGCCGCGCTGGATGTAGCCGAGGTTCGTCGAGCGAACCTCCTGGCCGGTGATCGGCGAGACGAACTTCTCGAGCAGAAGCGCGAGCTGCTCGCCGGCGCCGCCGAAGCGGATTGCGTCGGGGGAATCCTCGACGATCTTCTTGACGGTGACGTCGCCGTCGAACGGGCGGGCGCCCTCGGAGATGCAGATGATCGAGAACTTCGAGCCGCGGTCATAGCGTTCGATGACCTGGGCGGCGACCTTCTTGATGTCGTAGGGGATCTCGGGGATCAGGATCACGTCGGCGGATCCGGCGATGCCGCCTTCAAGGGCGAGCCAGCCGGCGTTGCGGCCCATCACCTCGAGGATCATCACGCGGTCGTGGGAGAAGGCGGTGGTGTGGAGCGCGTCGAGGGCGTCGGTGATGTGGTCGAGGGCGGTGCGGTAGCCGAAGGTGATGTCGGTGGCGGGGACGTCGTTGTCGATCGTCTTCGGAATCCCGACGACGTTCACGCCCTTGCGGCCGAAGTCGCGGGCGGAGGTGAGGGTGCCGTCGCCGCCGATGATGACGAGGGCATCGACGTCGTGCTTCCTCAGGTTGGCGATCGCGACGTCCGAAACGTCCTTCTTGACGAACTTGCCGGTCTCGTCCTTCACCTTGTAGGCGAAGAGGTTGTCCTTGTTGGAATTCTTCAGGATCGTGCCGCCCTGGTGGAAGATGCCGGAGACGGTCTTCAGGTCCATCTCGACATACTGGTCGTTGTAGAGACCGTAGTAGCCGCCGATGAAGCCGATGACCTCGTAGCCGTATTTCAGGATCGCCGTGCGGACGACCGAACGGATCACGGCGTTGAGGCCGGAACAGTCTCCACCGCCGGTGAGAAGCGCGATTTTCTTGATCGGTTTTTCCATGTCATTCATCCTTTTTTCTATAAACTATTATATAGTCTACCATCATTCCATCGTTCCGTCAAACGGGATTTTCTTCATCTTTCGCACTGGTCGGCCTTCATCCGGAGCTGACCGCAGGCGGCGTCGATGTCGCCGCCCTGCTCCTTGCGGAGGACGGCGTTGATCCCGCGCTTGGCGAGCCGGTCGTAGAACCGCATCGCCCGTTCCATGTCGGTGCGGGCATACCGGAACTCCCGCACGTGGTTGTAGGGAATCAGGTTCACGTAGGCGTTCAGGCCGCGGATCAGGTCGGAGAGTTCGTCGGCCTGTTCGACGGCATCGTTGACGCCTGAAAGCAGGATGTATTCGAAGGTGACGCGCCGCCCCGTCTTCTCGAAATAGGCGGCGCACGCGGCGATCACGTCCTTGAGCGGATAGGCGCGGTTGATCTTCATGATCCGCGAACGGAGTTCGTCGTTCGGCGCGTGAAGGCTGATCGCGAGGTTCGAGCGGATCGGTTCCTCGGCGTATTCCAGAATCTTCGGGACGATCCCGCAGGTCGAGACGGTGATGTGGCGCTGCCCGATCGCGAGGCCCTTCGGATGGTTCACGATGCGGATGAATTCGACGACGTTGTCGTAGTTGTCGAAGGGTTCGCCGGTGCCCATCACGACGACGTGGGTGACGGTGATCCCGGCGTAGCGTTCGACGGAGGCGACCTGGTTCACCAGTTCGGCGGGCGTCAGGTCGCGCACCTTCGCCTGCAGCCCGCTCGCGCAGAACGAGCAGCCCATGCTGCATCCGACCTGGCTCGAAACGCAGACGCTCATGCCGTAGTCCTGCATCATCAGGACCGTTTCGACGGCGAGGCAGTCGTCGAGGAGAAAGAGGAACTTGCGCGTCCCGTCGGTGGCGGTCTGCTCGCGCTTCACGGAAAGCGGCGCAAACGAATAGGCGGATTCGAGATGGGCGCGGAGATCCTTCGAAAGGTTGGTCATCTCGGCGAAGGAGGCGACCTTCTTCTGGTAGACCCATTCGAAGACCTGGGTGGCGTTGAACTTCTTGAAGCCGGCGTCGACGAGCCGGGATGCGAGGGCTTCGAGGGTGAAGCCGTAGAGGTCGAGCATGGACGGATCCTTTCCGACGGAACGCGCGCCGCGATCGGCGGCCGGTCCGTGCCAACATCATTATATCACGAGCGTCCGCGACTGACGACGGGACGAACGAAAATCGGCCGTCCGCGGGGACGGCCGATCGGCGGATCAGCTCTTGTGCTTGCGTTGCGACACGACGACGATCGACAGTCCGTAGAAGACGACGACGGTCGCGGCCAGGATGAGGAGGTGGCCCCAGACCGGCATGATCGTCCCGCCGTAGTCGAAGTCGACGCCGAGGAAGGTGCGGATCTCCGCGGGCAGGTCCTGGAGCGGGACCGCCTCGGCGATCATGATCTTGCGGAAGAGGACGGCCGCGTGCGACACCGGGAAGATCCGGATCACGGCCTGGACGGCTTCCGGAAGGACGCCCATCGGGATGTAGGCGCCGGTGAGGAAGCCGACGATCGTCCCGAGGATCGTCGATACCGTCGAAAACGCGTTCGCGGTCTTGAGGAAGGTGGTGACGAAGAAGACGAAGGCGCTCGAGGCGGAGACCGAGAGGACGACGAGTCCGACCAGCCGCAACAGCGCGGACAGCGAGACGAGTTCGCCGCCGTTCACGACGATGTACGTTTCGGCGAGGACGAAGGTGAAGCAGGTCATGACGATGCCGATCACGATCGACGAGAGCACGTAGGCGAGCACGAGCTGCCAGTGGCGGACGGGCGAGACCTCGAAGTCGCGGATCAGCTTCTTCTGGGTATCGTCGACCATCGTGCCGAATGCGCCCATCGCGGTCGTGATCGAGGCCGCCGCGATCACGCCGCCCATGATCCACGAATCCATCATGAAGCGCCCGTTCTCGCCGGCGTACTGGCCGACGTCGGCCATCGTGTTCCCGAGGAACATGAGGTAGAGGCCGATGATGATGATGACGCCGAGCATCGAGAAGAAGACCGAGGCGCGGTCGCGGAAATAGACCCGGAGATTGCGTCGGAGCAGCGAGAGGATCATGCGCGGATCTCCTTTCCGGTGATGCCGATGAAGGCGTCGTCCATCGTGCCGTTCAGCACCTGGAAGCCGGCGACGTTGCCCGCGAGGATCCCGAGGATCGGGAGCGCCTCGACCGTCGCCCGGAGCGTGACCACGATCAGGTCCGCCTGTTCGGTGAAGGCGACGCCGGCGGCCGTCAGATCCGAAAGCGCCTTGGCGCGGTCGACCGGCTTGATCTCGAGGCGGTCGGACGAATGCCTGTCCTTCAGTTCCGCGGGCGTGCCCTTGGCGGCGATGACGCCGTCGTCGATCACGATCACGAAGTCGGCCTTCTCGGCCTCCTCCATGTAGTGGGTCGTGAGGAAGATCGTCATCTTCTCCTCGAGGCGCAGGAGTTCGATCATGTCCCAGACGTTCTTGCGCGTCTGCGGGTCGAGTCCCGTCGTCGGTTCGTCGAGGAAGAGGATGCGCGGGCGATGGACCAGCGCCCGGGCGATGTCGCAGCGGCGCCGCTGGCCGCCGGAAAGCTTGCCGTAGCGGCGGTCGGCGAGGTCCCCGATCGAAGTGACCTTCATCGCCGTGGCGACGTTCTTCTCGAGTTCGTCGCGGCCGAGGCCGTAGATGCTGCCGCGGGTGAGGAGGTTCTCCCTGACCGTCAGGAGCGGATCGAGCACCGACTCCTGGAAGACGATCCCGATCCGGTCCCGGATCTTCTGGTCGTCGCGGCCGACGGCGAGTCCGTCCACGAGAATTTCGCCGGCGTCCATGTCGAGGAGCGTGCAGATGATGTTGATGGTGGTCGTCTTCCCGGCTCCGTTCGGGCCGAGGAAGGCGAACAGTTTTCCCGCCTCGACGTAGAAGTCGATGTTGCGGACGGCCTTCACGGACCCGTAGTTCTTCACGAGGCCCTTGACTTCGATGATCTTGTCCATGGTCACGCTCCCTGTTCGTTTTCGGTTTCCATTATAGCATATCGACATCGCCGAAAGGAGTGAAAAACAAAAATCAGCCGCCCGTCGGACGGCTGATCGATTTCAGGAACGCAGGACGGCGCCGACATCGTTCGCAAGCGCCTTGACGAGGCGCTGGACGAGGGCGTCGATGGCGGCGGTTTCGAGCGTCTTCTCGTAATCCTGGAAGGAGAGCGCGAGCGCGACCGACTTTTTGCCGTCCTCGACCTTGTCGCCTTCGTAGACGTCGAATACGGTCGCGTCGGAAAGCGTCTTCCCGCCGGCCTTGCGGAGGGAGGAGAGGATCGCGGATGCCGGGACCGCGCGGTCGACGACCACCGCGACGTCGCGGCGGACCGCCGGGAACTTCGCGATCTCCCGCATGAGCAGGTCGGGCTTTGCGGCCGCGGCGAGCGCCGCGAGGTCGAGTTCGAACACGAACACGTCGGGAAGATCCCGGGCGGCGGCGAGGTTGGGATGGAGTTTGCCGACGACGCCGATCCGGTTCTCTGCGGCGTCGATTTCGGCCGAGACGCCGGGATGAAGCGCCGCCGGCGCGATCGTCGGCTTGACGAAGAGGACGTCCTTGACCGACAGGGCGGTGAAGAGCGCTTCGAGGATGCCCTTGACGGCGAAGAAGTCGAACGGTTCGTTCTTGCCCTGCCACGCCGATTCCTCGCAGTTTCCCGTCAGTGCGCCGGCGATCAGTTCGGTCTCGCCGGAAAGCGCGTAGCCCTTGCCGAGCTCGAACAGACGGACGTTCTCGGCCTTGCGCTTGAGATTGTATTCGAGGACTTCGAGCAGCGACGGGACGAGCGAATGGCGGAGCGTGCTCCGTTCCTCGCTCATCGGATGAAGGAGTCGGACGACGGGACGCGGTCCGGCATCGAAAGCGGTCGCGGTCGCCGGGGCGACGAGCGAATAGGTGACGACTTCGTCGAGACCGAGCGCGGCGAGGGTGTTGCGGATCAGCCGGCGGCGCTTCTGCGCCTCGGTCAGATGACCGTTGAAGGCGGCCTTGTGGAGCGATGTCGGGATCAGATGATAGCCGCTGATGCGGACGACTTCCTCGATCAGATCCTGATCGGTGCGGACGTCGGGACGTCGGGTCGGGACGTGCACGGCAAACACCCCGTCCTTGAAATCGTAGGCGAATCCGAGTCGGTTCCAGACGTCGGCGACCTCGGCGGCCTCATAGGTCCGTCCGGTGACGGAGGCGAGCTTGCGGAGCGGAAGGTCGACCGTCGACGGAACGAGCGACTGCGTCTCGACGAAGGAGACGCCCGACAGGACGCGGCCGTCGGCGAGAACCGCGAAGAGCTCGGCGGCGCGGTCACAGGCGAGCCGCGTGCGGGCCGGATCGAGACCGCGTTCGAAACGGATCGACGATTCGCTCCGCAAGTCGAGGCGCTTGGAGGTCTTGCGGATCCGGAACCCGTCGAAGACCGCGCTTTCGAGCAGGATGTCCTTCGTCTCGCCGTCGACCTCGGTGTCGAGTCCGCCCATGACGCCCGCCAGAGCGATCGGTCGGATTCCGTCGGTGATGACCAGATCATCCGGTAAAAGGGGGCGCTCCTTGCCGTCGAGGGTCCTGAGGACGGCAGCGTCGCCCGCGGTACGGACGACGATGGCGTTCGTGCCGACCTTGTCGAGATCGAAGGCATGGAGCGGCTGTCCCGTCTCCAGCATGACGTAGTTGGTGATGTCGACGACGTTGGAGATCGGACGGACGCCGGCGGCGATCAGCCGCGCCTTCATCCAGAGCGGGCTCTCGCCGACCTTGACGCCGCGGATGACGCGGGCGTAATAGGACCGGCAGGCGGGCGATTCGACCGTGACCCGGACCGGATTCGGTTCGACGTCCTCGCGGATCCGGGGCGGGGCGAACACGGTCCGCCCGTCCTCCATCGCGGCGACGTCGTGGGCGACGCCCATCATCGAAAGCAGGTCGCCGCGATTCGGCGTGAGGTCGAGTTCGATGACTTCGTCGTCGAAACAGAGGACCTTGAGCGGGTCCGTGCCGGGGACGGCGACGTCGGGAAGGACATGGATGCCGTCCTCCTGATGGTACTTGTGGTCGATGCCCAGTTCGTCGAGCGAGCAGATCATTCCGTTGGACTCGACGCCGCGGATCTTCGAACGGCGGATCCGGAAGTCGCCGGGAAGGACCGCGCCCTCGAGGGCGACGACGACCTTCTGGCCGGCGGCGACGTTCTTCGCGCCGCAGACGATCTGCAGGACCTCGCCGCCGATGTCGACGGTGGTGACGTGGAGATGGTCGGAATCGGGATGGTCGGCGCAGGTGAGCACCGCACCGACGACGAGGCCGGTCGCGGTGGAGAGTTTCTCGTGGGATTCGATCTCGGCGCTCATGAGATTGAAGCGCTTGACGAGCGAAGTTCCTTCGAGCGGGACGTCGACGAGTTCGCGAAGCCAGTTGAGCGATACGCGCATGGAAATCCCCTCCTTACCGGAACTGCCTGACGAAGCGCAGGTCGTTCGTATAGAAATGGCGGATGTCGTCGATGCCGTGCTTCAGGATCGCGATCCGCTCGACGCCCATCCCGAGCGCGAATCCCTGGTAGGCCTTGGAATCGTACCCGGTCGCCTCGAGGACGGCGTTGTTCACCATGCCGGCGCCGAGGATCTCAATCCAGCCGGTGCCCTTGCACATCGGGCATCCCTTGCCGTTGCACTTGTGGCAGGTCACGTCGACCTCGACGGAAGGTTCCGTGAACGGGAAGAACGACGGACGGAGGCGGATCTGGCGATCCTCGCCGAACATCCTGCGGGCGAGGATGAGCAGCGTGCCCTTGAGGTCGGCGAGGGTCACGTCGCGGTCGACGACGAGGGCTTCGATCTGCATGAACTGGTGGCTGTGGGTCATGTCGTCGTCGTCGCGGCGGTAGACCTTGCCGGGGCAGATGATCTTGACCGGCTGGTTCCCGCCCGCCTCGAGGAGCGTCCTGACCTGGACCGGCGAGGTGTGCGTCCGAAGCAGCAGTTCCTCGCTGATGTAGAAGGAATCCTGCATGTCGCGCGCCGGGTGGCCCTTGGGCAGGTTGAGCATCTCGAAGTTGTAGAGGTCCTGCTCGATCTCCGGACCTTCCTTGACGGTGTAGCCCATCCCGACGAAGAGATCCTCGATCTCCTCGATCGTACGCGTCAGGAGATGGCGCGCCCCCGACCGGACGACGCGTCCGGGAAGGGTCACGTCGACGGCTTCGCCGGCGAGCTTGGCATCGACGGCGGCACGCTCGAGTTCCTCGCGCTTTGCCTCGAAGCGGGCCGTCACGTCGTTCTTGGCCTCGTTCACGAGCGCGCCGAAACGCGGCCGCTCTTCGTTCGTAAGCGACTTCATCTGATTCATGAACTCGGCGAAGGGACCCTTCTTGCCGAGGTATTTCGCCTTCAGTTCGGCGAGCTCGACGGCGTTGGTCACGCCCGAAAGCGCCGTTTCGGCCTCCGCGGCGAGGGCCGCGAGCTGTAATCTGACATCCATCTGTAAAACCTCCTGGAAATGAAAAAAGGAACCGTCCGTAAAGGGCGATTCCTCTAGAACCGTGGTACCACCTTCGTTCCGGCGAACCGGCACTCGGCATCGTTAACGCCGATGGACGGGGACGATTGATCCCGCTCGGAAGACGAATTCGCCGGAAACGGTCCGGAACGCTTTCAGCCGCGGCGTTCCTCTCTGGAGGGTCGTTTCAACCCGGTTACTGGTTCTTCCTCAACGCTTTGTGATTACCATCATTATATCCACTTCGGCGCGGAATTACAACCCTTATCGGCGACGCCCCGCGAAAATCGCGAGCAGGCGCAGGATCTCGACGTAGAGCCAGACGAGCGAGACCATCAGTCCGAGGGCGAGGGTCCATCCGACGGAACGGTCGAGTTCCATCGAGACGGCGCGCTGGATGTTCGCGAAGTCGAGGAACAGATACATCGTCGCGATGACCGCGGACAGGATGCAGATCAGGTAGTAGAGCGAGGGCGACTTGGTGAAGACGAGCACGATCGACATCACGATCATCGAGATCAGCGCGACGACCAGGAACTGCGTGAATCCCTGACCGACGCGGACGACGTTCATCGACGTCAGGATCATCATCACCGCGAGGACGATCACCGTCGTCGAGACGGCGGTGAAGACGATGCCCTGGTATTGGGTCTCGAACAGGAACGAGAGCAGTCCCAGGACGAAGCCCTCGGCGACGGCGTAGACGGAGGCGAAGAAGGCCGCCGCGCGCGGGATGAAGATGCCGAGGAGGGAACTGACGAAGGCGACCGGGAGTGCCGCGAAGAACAGCCAGTCGGGAAGCACGTCGACATAGACGACGCCGAGCGTCCCCGCGATCGCCGTGAGCAGGACGAGGAACGCGGTCTTGCCGGCGACGCCGGCGTAGGTGACGGGTTCCGCCGACGCTTCCGTGCGGAAGGCGGCGCGATAGACGGGATTGGAAGTACGCAGAATCATGGTCGAAGACCCCTTTCTGTACACGGACGATGATACCATCCGTTTGTCAAGGCGATGTGATGGATTCGGGGAGATTTCGGGTTCAGAGGTCGAAGAGCGACATCTGCACGTCCTCGACCATGTCCTTGAAGACGCCGAGGTCCTCGAGACGGTCGAAGAGCGTCTTCGAGAGTTTCGTGCGGGTGCGCACGTCCTGCTTGGAGACGAACGGCTTGTCCTTGCGCGCCTCGAGGATCGACGAGGCGACGTTCATTCCGAGCGAATCGACGACCGTGAACGGCATGACGAGCGACTTCCGGTCGTCGCCGATCTGGAAGTTCGACGCGTCGGAGCGGTGGATGTCGATCGGCGCGAAGCGGAAGCCGCGCTTGACCATCTCGAGCGCGAGCTCGAGGACGACGGCCAGATTCTGGTCGCGGTCGGTGGCGTTCTCCGCATCCTTGATCGACTGGAGCCGCGCCTTGATCGCGTATTCGCCGTTCATGAAGGCGTCGACGTCGAAGATCGCGGCGCGCTTCGAGAAGTAGGCGGAATAGAAGTGGATCGGCGAATAGAGCTTGAACCAGGCGATCCGCATCGCCATCAGGACGTAGGCCGTGGCGTGCGCCTTGGGGAACATGTACTTGATCTTGGAACAGGACCAGATGTACCATTCGGGGACCTTCGCCTGCCTCATCTGGTCGGCGTAGGTACCCCATTTCTCGGGATTCGCGGGGGCTTTTCCCTTGCGTACGAACTCCATGATCTCAAACGCCATCGGCGGCTGCATGCCGTAGCCGATGAGGTCGATCATGATGTCGTCGCGGCAGCCGATCAGGTCCTTGAAGTCGATCCGGCCGAATTCCTTTTTGCGGCCGTTGAGCAGGTCCTGGGAGTTGGAGCTCCAGACGTCGGTTCCGTGCGACAGGCCGGAAATCTTGACGAGCTGGGCGAAGTTCTGCGGGCGCGATTCCCGGAGCATCCCGCGGACGAAGTTGGTGCCGAACTCGGGGATGCCGTAGGAGGCGACATCGGACATGATGTCCTCCGGCTGGAGGCCGATCGCCTCGGTGCCGTTCAGGAGCCGGTAGACCGCCGGGTCGTCGACCGGGATGTCCTTCGGATCGGAGAACGGGAAGGACAACGGATCCTTCTTGACGAGGTCCATCAGATAGCGGATCATGGTCGGGTCGTCGTGGCCGAGGACGTCGAGCTTGAAGAGGTTGCTTTCGAAGGAGTGGTATTCGAAATGGGTCGTCTTCCAGGTCGTGTCGGTCGAATCGCCGGGATACTGGATCGGCGTGATGTCGTAGATCTCGCGGTCGTTCGGAACCACGACGATGCCGCCGGGATGCTGCCCGGAGGTGCGCTTCGAGCCTTCGATGCCCTTGGCGAGGCGCTCCATCTCGGCGCGGCGGATGCGGATCGGCGGCTGGTTCGCGGCGGCGCGGGCCTCGTTCTGCTTCTCGTAGAAGTCGCGCACCATCGCGAATGCCGTCTTCGCGGCGCAGGTGCCGATCGTGCCGGCGCGGAAGGCGTAGTTTTCGCCGAAGAGCTTGCGGATGTACTGATGGATCTCCCCCTGGTTGTCGCCGGAGAAGTTGAGGTCGATGTCGGGAACCTTGTCGCCCTTGAAGCCGAGGAAGGTCTCGAACGGGATGTCATGGCCGTCCTTGACGAGGTCGGTCCCGCAGACGGGGCATTTCATCGCCGGCAGGTCCCAGCCGTCGTCGGCGTGGTCGAGGACGCGACGGTGCTTGGCCTCGAAGTCGGTCTCGCCGTTCGTCTGCCGCTCTTCGTCGGTCTTCTTGAAGGCCGCGAACCGGCACTTCGGGCAAAGATAGTGCGGCGGCAGCGGGTTGACTTCGGTGATCCCCATCATCGTCGCCACGAAGCTGGAGCCGACGGATCCGCGGCTGCCGACGAGATAGCCGTCGTCGAGCGACTTCTTGACGAGCAGGTGGGAAATGTAGTAGATCGTGGCGAACTTGTTCTTGATGATGCTCGAGAGTTCCTTGTCGAGCCGTCCCTGGACGATGCCCGGCAGCGGATCGCCATACAGCTTGCGCGTACGTTCCGTCACCATCCGCTCGACCTTCGCGGCGATCGAGGGCACGCCCTGGTCGGCGAGGAAGTCGTCCTTGGGTTCATAGAGGGCTTTGGGGAACACGGCGATGTCGTCGCAGGTGTCGAGGATGAGATTGGTATTGGCGACGACGATCTCGTTCGCCGTCGTCTCGCCGAGAAAGCGGAATTCCGCGAGCATCTCTTCGGTCGTCATGAAATGCTGGCTCGGCTTCTCCGTCTCGGCGTTCAGCTTGTGGAACCCGCCCCCGCCGACGAGCGGCGTGGCGATCATGACCTCGCGGAAGATCCGGTCTTCCGGATCGAGATGGTGGACGTCGCCCGTGGCGACGACCGGAATCGACAGCTCGCGTCCGACCTCGACGATCTTCTTCATCACGTCCTGGATCACGTCGCTCCAGTTTGAAAGCGTCCGCGTCATGTAGGCGAAGGTGGACGGCGGCTGAATCTCGAGATAGTCGAAGAAGCGCGCGGCGGCGCGGAGTTCGTCCTTCGTCTTCGTCATCGCCGTCTCGAAGAACTTCGAGTTGCGGCAGCCCGAGCCGATCAGAAGGCCCTTGCGGTGCTTCTCGACGAAGGACTTCGTGATCTTGGCGTCGCGGTCGAAATAGGTCGTCGACGCCTCCGAAAGGATCTTGTAGAGGTTCTTGAGACCCTCCTGGTTCTTGACGATGAAATTCACGTGATGCGGGTACGGAATCTTGTACAGGTTCGCCCGATCGAGCGCGAGCTCGATGTCGGCGAAGCGGTTCAGACTGCGGTTGCGCAGTTCCTTGAGCATGTGCAGGAACACCTCGGCGGTGGCCTTGGCGTCGTTGATCGCGCGGTGATGTCCGTTCAGGTTGACCTTGAGCAGCTTGCAGAGGCTGTCGAGCGAATAGCGCTGGCGATCGGGCCAGAGCGCCTTTGCGAGCGTCAGGGTATCGACCGAAGCATGCTCCGGCTCGTCGATGCCGTCATGCTTGCGGACGGCGTAGACGTGGCCGAGATCGAAGTCGGCGTTGTGGGCGACCAGGATCGCGTCGCCGGCGAACGTAAGGAACGAGGCGACCGCTTCGGAGGGCTTCGGTTTCCCGCGCACGTCGGTCATCGTGATACCGGTGAGGTCAGTGGTGAACTGGTTGATCGGTCGCTCGGGATCGACGAAGGTCGAAAACTCGCCGACGATCGTGCCGTTCTTGATCTTGACGCCGGCAATCTCGATGAGCGCGTCGTAGACGACCGACAGTCCGGTTGTCTCGATGTCGAAGACGACGTAGGTCGCGTCCGACAACAGCTCCTCAGACCGGCCGCGGGTAATGCGGACGGCCTCGTCGTCGGCGAGCACGAGTTCGAGGCCGTAGAGAGCCTTCATGCCGGAATCCTTGACGAGATGGAAGAGCTCGGGGAACGACTGGACGCTGCCGTGGTCGGTGACGGCGATGCCGCGATGGCCCCAGGCCTTGGCGCGGGCGAAGTACTCCTCCATCGTGTTGACGCCGTCGAGCGCCGACATCTTCGTATGCAGGTGCAGTTCGACGCGTTTGTCGAGGGCGCGGTCGGCGCGGTCCGACTTCGGCATCGGTTCGGCCGACTTGGCGAGGTTGGTGGCGGTCAGGGCGGTCTCGCCGTAATACTTGTCGTACATCACGAAACCGGACGCCGCGAGCATGCATCCGGGCTTCAGGTCGGCCACGAAGGAGTTGTCCTCCGGATTCGAAAGCCGCTTCTTCACGAGCATGGAATCCGATCCGTCGGCCATGATGATGTTGGCTTCGCCGCCGTTGCGGCCGGGACGGGTCTCGATCGAGGCGACGCGTCCCTGGATCGCGAAGTTCGCCTTGCCATGCTTGTTCTTGTATTCCTCGAGCGCGATCTCGTCGATCGGGATCGCCGAAATCTTCGTGAAGTCGCCTCCGATCGGCTTGTCGGCGTAAAGCGGAACGACGTTGAAACGCGGGGAGACGACCTCGGCTTCGCTCTTGCGCACGAAGCCCTGCTCGCTCTTCACGATCTCGTCGACGATCGGTTTCTTCTCTTCGTCGACGTCGATGGCGACGCGGACGGTGAAGCCGTTCTTGGCGAGTTCGGCTTCGATGCCGTTTCTGAACATCACGGCGGAACGGGCGCCGAGTGGCGCCTTGATCCGGAGTTCGCCGCTACGGATGTCGGCGGGGTAGTCCTTCACCGGCGTCACGCGCGGGTCGGCGGCGATCATTTCGTCAAGGACGAAATCGAAGTATTCCATCACGTCGGATTCCTGATAATCGTCCAAAACGGTCTCGTAGGAGACCGATTTCACGCTCGGATAGACGGTTCCGATCCGCTTCAGGCCTTCGATCAGCTGGCGGTACCGGAGGAGCGGCACGGGCTTGGCGAAACGGAAGTGGAAATGCCATTCGTTGGAGACCGGATCGACGTCGATCGCGTCCATGGTTCCGTATTCGGCGAGCATGGGATCGTCGATGGAGAGGGCTTGAAGCAGTTTCGCGAGTCCTTCGGACATCTTGATCAGCCTCCTATTCGGTTCAATTATATCACAGGGGCATGGTCCCGGAGCCCCGGTTCAAAAAAAACGGCCTGACGGCCGTCTTTCAGAATTCCGCTTTGACCTTGCCGGCGAGGATTTCTTCGAGCGCCTGTCCGACCGGTTTGACGCATTTGTTGTCGACGGAGGAGATTCCGTCCTGCTTGATGATCTTCGCGCGTTTCGCCGAGATGTAGGCGAGCTTGTATTTCGAATCGACGACTTCGAGAAGATCGTCGATCGACGGATATCTGAGACCGTCGGTGTTCCTGGTAGCCATGCTTATTCCGTACCCTCCATGAGTTTGTTGTATTTGGTGATCGAACGCTCGGTGCGGGCGTGCTCGGCGCGGATGATCGCGTAGATGCGGTCGGCTGCGTTGTAGACTTCGTCGTTCACGACGATGTAGTCGTACTTGTACGCCAGGTTGTATTCCCTGTTCGCCTTCGTGAGGCGTTCCTGGATCTTCGCGGAATCTTCCGTGCCACGGCTCTTAAGGCGGTCTTCGAGCGCCTTCCGACTCGGCGGAACGATGAAGACGAAGACGGCGTCGGGCATCTTGTCGCGGACCTGGAGCGCGCCCTGGACCTCGATCTCGATGATGACTTCGTTGCCGGCTCCAAGCTGTCTCTCGATGTAATCGAGCGGCGTGCCGTAGTATTCGCCGACGAATTCCGCCCATTCGAGGAACTTGCCCTCTTCGATGTTCTTCTTGAACTGCTCGCGGGAGACGAAGAAATAGTCGACGCCGTCGACTTCGCCCGGACGCGGCTTGCGCGTCGTCATCGAGACGGAATAGACGAAGTTGTTGTCCGGGATGTTAAATAGGGCCTTTCGGATCGTGCCCTTGCCAACTCCGGACGGACCGCTGATGACGACCAGCAATCCCCGTTCGTTCAGTTTCATCGGCGTTCCCCCCGTCGAAGCGGCCTTGCGACCGGCTTATCATTTATGATACCACACTTCCGGTCGGATGTAAATTTTTTCTATGCGCATTTGTATGCTATAATGTGGGAGGTGATCAAGCATGAGCATGGACGGACGCTTCATCGACGCCCTCGCGAAGGAACTGAACCGCGAGCTGGCCGACGCCCGAATCAACAAAATCTACCAGCTGTCGCGCGCCGACTTCCTCTTCAACATCCGCGCTCTCGGCAAGAACAGCGGACTCTACCTGTCGCTTTCGCCACAGGCCGCCCGCCTTCATCTGACGGACGCCGATTTCGACCGACCGGCGGCGCCGTCCGGTTTCTGCATGCTCCTTCGCAAGCATCTCGAGAGCGGCACGATCCGGCGCGTCGAATGCCTGAACAACGACCGCATCATCCGTCTTTCCATCGAGAACAACAACGAGTTCGGCGAACGCGTCCTCGTCGGCGTCGTCGTCGAACTGATGGGCAAGCACGCCAACATGGCCGTCGTCGAACAGGACGGCACGATCATCGACGCCTACAAACGGGTCAGTCCCTTTGAAGAACGTGATCGCACCTTCCTGCGCGGATTCAAGTACGAGATCCCCGAAGACGGGAAGATCGACCCGCTCGATCTGGGTCGCGTCGCCGCCTTCTTCGAAAGTCGTTCCGATCTCGACGCCGCGGCGGTCGTCGCCGCCATCCGCGGCTTCTCCCCCCTCTCCGCCGAATACCTCCTGAAACGGGCGTTCAATCGTCCCGTGATACTTCTCGACGTCTACGGGGAATTTCTCGCCATGCCCGCAGATCCCGTCTCGACAATCGTTTCCGGGAAGCGCCGGTTCTACTGGTTCGACCTCTTCGACGAACCCGAAAAGCGCCATTTCGAGACCCTTTCCGCCCTTATCGACGATTTCTACCTCGAGTCCGGTAGACAGGATCGGACCATCCAGGCGGCAAAACGCGTCTTTCAACTGGTCCGCCGGGAATCCGATCGCGCGAAATCGAAACGCGAGAAGCTCGAGGCCGAACTCGCCTCCGCCCGCGACGCCGGGCGTCACCGTGTCGCCGCCGACCTGATCATCCAGCATTCCCCCGATCTGAAGAAAGGCGACGATCGTCTCGAGGCCGTCTCCTACGACGACGGTTCCACGATGACCATTCCGCTCGATCGGCTGCTCGAACCGATGGAAAACGCCGAAGCCTATTTCCGCAAGTACAAGAAGGCGAAGCAGGCGGTCGCCCACATCGAATCCCAGCTCGACCTCACGGACATGGAGATCCGTTACTTCGACCTGCTTTCCACGCAGCTCGAGACCGCCACCCTCGCCGACCTCGTCGAAATCGCCGAGGAACTGAAGGCCAACGGCTATCTCCGCGAGAAACCCGCGAAGACGAAACAACCTGCGACCCCCGCCTACGAGACGTTCCGCTCGCCGGACGGCATCGAGATCGTCGTCGGGAAGAACAACATCCAGAACGACTACGTCACGAACCGATTGGCGAAACCGGCGGAATGGTGGTTCCACGTCAAGGACATCCCCGGCGGCCACGTGCTCGTCCGTGCGCCCGGGCCGCTGTCGGAAGCGACGATCCGCTGCGCCGCCAATCTCGCGGCTTATCATTCGCAGGCGCGCCATTCCTCGAGCGTTCCCGTCGACTACACCCTCGTCCGTAACGTCAGGAAGATCCCCGGCATGCTCGGATCGTTCGTGACGATCACGGGACAGAGGACGATCTACATCGACCCTGACGGCGCGGCCGTCGAATCGTGCCGCATCGGTAAAAAACGCTGAAATCAAAACAGCACCCCTCGAAGGGATGCTGTTTTTTTAGTGTGCGGATTGGTGGACCATATCCAGAAAATAGCGATGCACGGAGGGGTCGTCGGTCAACTCCGGATGGAATGCCGTACCCAGCTGGACACCTTCGCGGACGGCGACGATCTTTCCGTCCACACGTGCGAGAACGCGCGTACCGCCGTCGAACTCTTCAACATAGGGGGCGCGGATGAACACCATCGGGATCGTCCCGACCTCCGCCATCGTGTCGACCGTCTTGAAACTTCCGAGCTGGCGTCCGTAGGCGTTGCGGACGATCGTCACGTCCATCGTCGCGAAATGGGCGCGGGCGTCGTTGTCGATCTTCTTCGCGAGCAGGATCAGGCCGGCGCATGTCCCGAAGGTCGGGAGCCCGCCCGCGATCAGATCGCGGAGCGGTTCGAACAGCCCCTCTTCACGCAGCAGTTTGCCCATCGTCGTCGATTCGCCGCCGGGTAGGATCAGACCGTCCATCGGCCTCAGGTCCTTCAAGTTGCGGATTTCGAAATGCTCCACTTCAAGGCGGTCGAGCATCTGCGCATGCTCGAGAAAGGCGCCCTGGAGCGCCAAAATGCCGATCAGCATGGGCCTTATTTACCCCGCTCCGCCATCAGAAGGTCGATTTCGCCCTCGTTGATGCCGACCATCGCGCCGCCGAGATCCTCGGAGACCGCGGCCAGAACCTTGGAGTCGTTGTAGTTCGTGACGGCCTTGACGATCGCCGCCGCGCGTTTCGCCGGATTGCCGGACTTGAAGATGCCGGAACCGACGAACACGCCTTCGGCACCGAGCTGCATCATCAGCGCCGCGTCGGCGGGCGTGGCGACACCGCCGGCGGCGAAGTTCACGACCGGGAGCTTCCCGTCGTCGTGGACACGCTTCACGAGTTCGTACGGAACCATCCATTCCTTCGCGGCCTGGTAGAGTTCGTCCTCGCGCATCGACAGCAACCTCCGGATCTCGCTTTGGATGAGCCGCATGTGGCGGACCGCCTGAACGATGTCGCCGGTGCCCGGTTCGCCCTTCGTACGGAGCATCGATGCTCCCTCCTGAATGCGGCGGAGCGCTTCGCCGAGGTCGCGGCAGCCGCAGACGAACGGGACGTTGAACTTCGTCTTGTCGATGTGGAACTTGTCGTCCGCGGGCGAGAGCACCTCGCTCTCGTCGATGTAGTCGATCTCGAGCGCCTCGAGGATCTGGGCTTCGACGAAATGGCCGATGCGGACCTTCGCCATCACCGGGATCGAAACGGCCGCCTGGATTTCCTTGATCAGCTTGGGATCGCTCATGCGCGACACCCCGCCGGCGGCGCGGATGTCGGCCGGAATGCGTTCGAGCGCCATCACGGCGCAGGCGCCGGCCGCTTCGGCGATCCGGGCCTGTTCGGCGGTGGTGACGTCCATGATGACGCCGCCCTTGAGCATCTGGGCCAGCTGCTTGTTCAGTTCGTAACGTTCGTTCATGATGAGCCTCCGATCGATGTCTTCCGTACCATGATTATATACGTTTTCTGGTCATATTGGAATACCCACATGATGATCATTCAACCATACCAGAAAGAAAAAGGAAAGAGGGAGCGTCGCCGCTCCCTCCTGGTTTTCACTTGCTTTTCGGCTTCTCCGACTTGACGAGCGCGATGAATGCATCGAGCGGAAGGGTCGTCTGTTCCTGTTCGCCGTAACGGCGATAGGTGACGGTCCGGTCCGCGACCTCCTTGTCGCCGAGGACGAGCTGGAACGGGACCTTCTGGGTCTGCGCCTCGCGGATCTTGTATCCGAGTTTTTCTTCGCGATCGTCGATCTCGGCGCGCAGGTCGTTGTCGACGAGACGGCGGAAGACCTCCTTGCCGTAGTCGGCGTGGAAGGCGTTGTTCACGGGGATGACCTTGACCTGCACGGGGGCGAGCCAGGTCGGGAAGGCGCCGGCGTAGTGTTCGATCAGGATGCCGATGAAGCGTTCGATTGACCCGAACAGGGCGCGGTGGAGCATGACCGGCCGCTTCTTCTCGCCGTTTTGGTCGATGTAGGTGAGATCGAACCGTTCCGGGAGGTTCATGTCGAGCTGGATCGTGCCGCACTGCCAGATGCGGTTCATCGAGTCGCGCAGCTTGAAGTCGAGCTTCGGGCCGTAGAAGGCGCCGTCGCCGGGATTGATCTTGAAGGGCTTTCCGATCGCGTTCAGGGCGTCGGCGAGGGCCTTCTCGGCGCGATCCCAGGTGGCGATGTCGCCGATGTACTTCTCGAGCGGACGGGTGGAGAGCTCGATGTGGTAGGAGAGTCCGAAGACGGAGTACATGTACTCATAGAGCCGGACCAGTTCCTGGATTTCATGGACGATCATGTCCTCGGTCATGAAGATGTGGGCGTCGTCCTGGGTGAAGTTGCGGACCCGGAAGAGCCCGTTGAGGGCACCCGAGGCCTCATGACGGTGAACCAGCCCGAGTTCTCCGACCTTGAGCGGGAAATCCTTATAGGAATGGATGTCGCGCTTGTACACGAGCATCCCGCCGGGGCAGTTCATCGGCTTGATCGCGAACTCCATGTCGTCGATCGACGACGTGTACATGTTCTCGCGATAGTTCATCCAGTGGCCGGAGATGACCCACAGGTCCTTGTTCAGCATGATCGGCGTCTGAATCAGCTGGTATCCTTCCTTGAGGTGGACCTTGTACCAGAAGTTCTCGAGCTCCCGACGCACGATCATGCCCTTCGGCAGCCAGAACGGGAAGCCGGGACCGTATTCGGAAAGCATGAACAGGTCGAGCTCCTTGCCGAGCTTGCGATGGTCGCGCTTCTTGCGTTCCTCGACCATGAAGAGAAAGTCGGCCAGTTCCTTCTCGCCGTAGAAAGCGGTGCCGTAGACGCGCGTGAGCTGCTTGTTCTTCGAATCGCCGCGCCAGTAGGCGCCGGCGAGGCTCGTCAGCTTGAAGTGGCGGAGCCATTTCGCGCTCGGCAGGTGCGGGCCGCGGCAGAGGTCGGTGAAGTCGCCCTGCGTGTAGATCGTGATGACCTCGCCCTCGGGCAGGGCGGAGATGAGCTCGGTCTTGTAGGGGTCGGCCGCGAAGAGGGCGAGCGCCTCGGCCTTCGAGACCTCGCGGCGGACGACCGGCTTGTTCTCGGCCGCGAGCTTCTGCATCGCCGCCTCGATCTTCGGAAGGTCGCTCTCGGTGAGGACGGCCTCGCCGAGATCGATGTCGTAGTAGAATCCCTCCTCGATCGCGGGGCCGACGCCGAACTTGGCGTCCGGATTAATCTTGCGGACCGCCTCGGCGAGCAGGTGGGCGGCGGAATGGCGCAGGATCTCGAGCGCTTCGGGATCGCTCTCGGTGACGAGCACGACCGCCGCGTCGCGAACGATCGGTCGGTTCAGGTCGAGGAGTTCGCCGTCGACCTTGACGGCGACGCACTTCTTGGCGAGGGACGGGGACAGCGACTGCGCGATCGCCAGTCCGGAGACCGGTGCTTCGTACGAACGCGAGGAGCCGTCGGGAAACACGATGTTGATCATGATGAAACCTCCTTGGAAAATAAAAACCGCCCCTCTGACGAAGGGCGATCTGACGACCGTGGTGCCACCTTGATTCCGGAACGAGTCCGGCGCTCTTGGCCGATAACGCGGGCCGCGGGTCTTTTCGAAGACCGGCTCGGAGGCGGTAATCCCTGGCGTTTGGCAAGACGGCTTCCACCGGTTCCGTCCTCGCTTGTGCATCCCGCCGGGATGTTGTCCCCTTCATTGCCTGATGGGCGCTTTCTTACAACTTATTATATACCATGTCGCCGCGATGTCAAGCGCGGCGCGCCGGTTTTTCCGTCAATTCGAATTCGACCGCGAGTTCGCGGATCCGTTCGTAGATGCGGACCGCCTTCGAACGTTCGACGTCGCCGGTATTCATCATCATCGCCTCGATCAGCGACCGCATCTTCAGGTTCGAGGAGAAGAACGTCGGGAGTTCGTCGAGGACGCGATGCTGCAGGATCGGTCCCAGGACCTCGTCGCGGATGAACGGCGAGACGGTCTCACCGCCGATGTCGTCGAGGAAGAGTGCGTCGACGGTCTTGAGCTGACGGATCCGTTCCTCGAGCCCGCCCTCGCCGATCGACGATTTCAGTTCGCGCACCAGGTCGGGATAATAGACGAAGACGCTCCGGTAGCCCTTCTTGGCGAGTTCGTTGGCCATGCAGGCGAGGATGTAGGTCTTCCCGCTGCCGAACAGACCCGACAGGAACATCCCCTTCATCGGGTTCTTGCGCGTGTAGCGGTTGAGGAAGTCGACCATGTACTTGTGAACTTCCTTGCGAGCCGTGCCGAGCATGTCGAAATCGGTGATGTCGGCCGCAAAGACCTTGCGCGGCACGTACAGGGCGTCGATCCGCTCGGCCGCCGGGTCGGAAGCGTTGTAGCGGCACTTCCCGTAGGCGATCTGGATCTCCCTGCCGTAGAGCGAGAGCATCGGCGTCATCCCCTCGGTCGCCAGCTTGCACTCGTAGAGGCCGCGACAGACGGCGCAGACGTCCTTCGCCTCCTTGAAGACGAGGATGTCGTTGATCCCGCGCACGATCTGGTCGTGGGTCAGGTCGTTCTTCAACACGAAGGCGTTGATCACCGGGTCCTCGAGCAGACGGTCGATCGTATCGTCGGCCCCCGCCGGGGGCGCGATGCCGCCCAGGAATTCATTCAGTTTCTTCATCGCGGGATCCTCCTCACTGGATGGATTTCATGTACTCGTCGAGCCAGTCGATCTTGACGTCCGGCTTCTCGTCCTTGCCGTAGCGACCCGCCCTGCGGGCGGCGCCGGTTTCCTGCTTCTTCTCGTATTCGGCGTTGAGGTGCGTCACATAGTCGACGGCGACGCCGACCGAATCGACGCGGTTGCGCTTCCAGGAAAGGCCGATCTTCTCGAAGTATTCGTAGGAGGGCATGTCGCCGTGGTTGTTCTTGAGCACGTACGCGAGCATCACGTTGACGACGCCCTTGTCGAGTCCGATCTCGTTCAGGAGCCGCTCGACGATCCGAAGATCGGCGATTGCGACCTTTCCGCCCGACATCGTGCCGAGCAGTTCCTTCGGGCTCACGGCACTGAAATAGACCACGGGATCGCCGGTCTCGACGGGATGCGTCGGCGCCGCCTCCGCTTCGATCGGTTCCGGGGAGGTCCGCGCGGACAGCTTGTAGGCGTCGCGCGCATAGGAGGCGAGCTTGGCGAAATCGACCGGTTTGGTCTTGTCGACGGCCTTGACCCAGACGTCCTTCATCGCCAGCTCGTCGAGTCCGTAGACGTATGCGAGGTTGTCGATCTTGTCGCGGACGACGTCCGTGAGCTGCGCGGGATCGAAGAACTCGGGGTTCATGCTCTCGGCAAAGAGCCGGAAATCGAAGGTCGAATGGCGGATTCTGACCGACTTCGAGCGCACCCGTCCGGGAAGATCCTCTTCCGATGCGCCGTCCTCGGCAGGCAGCGCCGGGAAGACCTCGTCGAACGCCTTCGTGACGTCGACGTACCCGTCGCGCGTCACCTTGGCGGTCTTGAAGAGCTTGACGATCCGGGTGTATCGTTCCTCGGTAATGGCGCCGCGGAGGTACTGCCCGAGGACGCCGTCGTTCACGAAACTCGACGGCGTCATCGGCAGGGCGAGTTCATAAAGGAAGCAGTCGCTCTTGAAGGCGGTCGTCAGAAGCCCGACGGCTTCGAGTCTGAACCGCGCCTCCTCGAGCGTCTCGAGTTTGACGTCGAGGATGCTTTCGAGGTCGGCGTGGAGGTACTTCTCGCTTACCAGCGTCGACCGGTTCAGAAGCGAGAACAGCGTCAGATAGAGGGAGAACGCCGAAACGCCGACGAGCGGCTGGTAGAAGAGCGAAAGCGTCTGAAAGTCGGCAGTCGAGAGCATCGTCCTGGCATGGACGAAGAACAGGTCGTTTCTCCGGACGCGTTCCATCATGGCCTCAGGGGTGGAGCGCGACGCCCTTGAACTTCAGGAACGAGTCGAGTTTCTTGTAGAGCGCGACGGCCTTCGCCTTCGGTCGACCGAACCCCGCGAATCCGAAGTAGTTGATCTTGAAGTCGATCCCCGACTCGATCGGCGTGATCTGCGAGACCGTCGCGATCACGTCGAACCCGTTGGCGAGCAGATAGATCTCGCCGTGCGTCTGGTTCACGTCGCGGAGGTCGTACTGCTCCTCCTGGGCGATCCGCTCGAACGCCGCCACGACGTCCTTGAAGGAATTGCGGTAGTAGCGGGTGCGAAGCTGGGCGTCGGCGTGGAGCTCGCGCGTTTCGCAGGTGGATGAGAAAAAGCTGGCGAGGGACATGGTTTCAACTCCTTATGAGCGCGAGCGTCGTCGTGAACGACTCGGCGAGGGCCTTGCGTCCGTCCGCGTTGTCGATCGTATGCGTCGCCCTTAGGCTTTTCTGCTTGAGGGGCATCTGCGCACCGATGCGGCGAAGCGCGTCGGCACGGGAAAGACCGTTTCGTTTCATGAGGCGTTCGAGCTGGATCCGCGGCGGGCACCAGACGGCGACGGTGACGTCGCAGAAGGAGTCGAACCCGGCCTCGAAGAGGAGCGGGACGCTGGCGACGATGATCTCGTCGCCCCCGGCCTTGCGCGCGTCGATCCATGCGAGCATGGCGGTCCGCACCGCCGGATGGGAGAGCGCGTTCAGGCGTTCGCGCGCCGCGGCATCGGCGAAGACGACCGCGCCGAGCTTCGCCCGGTCGATCGATCCGTCCGCGGCGAGGATTCCTTCGCCGAATGCGCCGATGATGTCATTATACAATACATTTCCAGGTTTGGACAGGTCTTTGTAGACGACGTCGGCGTCGAGGACGGCGATTCCCGCTTTCCGAAAGAGACGCCCGACGGTCGACTTGCCCGAGGCGATCCCGCCCGTAAGGCCGACGACAAGGCCCTTGCCGGGCTTGACGACCTGACAGCGCGGACAGAGGTAGGTGCCGCGGCCGCCGACGACGGTCTTCACGATCGGGGTTCCGCACGCGTGACAGGGAAGGCCTTTGCGCATGTGGACGACCAACTCGGTCTGGAACCGACCGGTGACGCCGAGACTCGAGACGTAGCTTCGAATCGTCGTTCCGCCGTCTTCGACGGCCTGGGCGACGACCGCCTTCGCGGCGGCGGCGACGGCGTTCCATTCGGACCTGATCAGATGCCTGGCGAGCGTCTCGGGGTGGATTCGCGAACGACCGAGGGTTTCGTCGACGTAGATGTTCCCGAGTCCGGAAACGATCCGCTGGTCGAGCAGAAACGACTTGACGGGACGGGCGGAAGCACCGCCCTTGCGGGCGAGGTATGCGCCCGAGAAGGCGGGGGAGGCGGGTTCCGGGCCCATGGCCTCGATCGCCCTCAGGTGTTTCTCTGTTCCCTTCGGAACGATTTCCATCGTCCCGAACTTCCGGGTATCGTGGTAGCGGAGCGAACCGCCGTCGGTGAAGTCGAAGACGACGTGCTCGTGCTTCTCATATGGATCCGCAGCCGGTTTCAGGAAGTATTTTCCCTCCATCCGGAGATGCGAAACGAGGGTGATGTCGTCGAGCGTGAAGAAGAGATATTTGCCGAACCGGCCGAGCGCGCGCACCGTCTGCCCCTGCAGGCGGGCGGCGAACTCGGCGGGCGTCGCCCCGTGGACGATCCGGTCGCAGCGGACGGTGACGGACGCGATCGTGCGGCCGACGAGGGCCGGCGCGAGGGTTCTTTTGATGGTTTCCACTTCGGGCAGTTCGGGCATCTCACTTCACCTCGTACAGGTTCGTGCCGAAATCGCCCTCGACCTTGAGCGGGACGGCGAAGGGCACGGCGTGCTCCATCGCGGCGACGACGACTTCGGCAACGGTCGCGCGTTCGGAAACCGGTACGTCGAAAACGAGTTCGTCATGGATCTGGAGGATGATCCGGGCCTTGAGCCCGCGGCTTGCGAACTCGTCCCTGATCCGCACCATCGCGATCTTGAGGATGTCGGCGGCGGTGCCCTGGATCGGCGCGTTCATCGCCATCCGCTTCCCGACCTCGCGGACCATGTAGTTGTCGGCGGTCGCCTCGGGGATGTAGCGGCGGCGGTGGAACAGGGTCGTGACGTATCCCTTGGTCTTCGCGTCGGCGATCGAGGCGTCCATGAAGGTGCGAATCTCGGAAAGCTTGGCGAAGTAGTCGGCGATGAAGGTCTCGGCCTGCTTCGGCGAGATCTTCAGATCCTCGGCGAGACCCCATGCGGTTTTCCCGTAGATGAGGCCGAAGTTGACCGCCTTCGCCTGACGGCGTTCGTCGGCGGTGACCTCGGCCTTGCTGAAGACGAGGCGGGCGGTATGGGCATGGATGTCCTCGCCGCGGCAGAACGCCTCGATCAGGCTCTTCACCCCCGCCATCTCGGCGAGGATGCGGAGTTCGATCTGCGAGTAGTCGCAGGAAAAGAGCAGATGCTCGGAATCGGACGGAATGAAGACGCGGCGGAGCTCCTTGCCCTCCTCGGTCCGGACCGGGATGTTCTGCAGGTTCGGCTCGATCGACGAGAGTCTGCCCGTCTGCGTCAGGGTCTGCTTGTAGATGGTGTGGACGCGGCCGTCGTTCTTGACCGCGATCGCCGCCTTCAGTCCCTCGTAGTAGGTCGAGTGCAGTTTCGTCGCCGAGCGGAATTCGGTGATCTTGTCGACGATCGGGTGGAAGCCGGCGAGCTGGTCGAGGACCGACGAATCGGTCGAATAACCGGATTTCGTCTTCTTGTAGTAGGGCAGCTGCAGCTTCTCGAACAGGATCGTCCCGAGCTGTTTCGGACTCTGGATGTTGAACTCCTCGCCGGCGAGGGCATAGATCTCCTTCTCGAGGGTCGAGGCGCGTGCGGAAAGATCGGCGCCGAACGCTTCGAGCGCGCGTTCGTCGATCCGGATGCCGGCGTATTCCATCTCCGCGAGCGTCTCCGCGAGCGGGATCTCGATCTTCTCGAGCAGGTCGGTCTGCCCATACTCGGCATTGACGGCGAGGATCTTCGCCTTCAGCGAACGGACCGCGACCGCCTTGTCGGCGGCATGACGCCGATAGAGCCCTGGGTCGTCCGGGAGGGCGTACTTGGCGCCGCGGCCGAAGACCTCCTCGTCGTACGCGACGGCATCACAGCCGAAGTGGGCGACGACGGAACGGAAGTCGTCGCGGGTGAGGTTGGGATTGGTGAGATAGCTCGCAAGCATCAGGTCGAAACGGAATCCGGCGGTCTCGTATCCCGCCCACTTGAGCGCGACCTTCATCTGCTTCAGATCGTACGTGTCCTTCGAAACGGCCGGATCGCCCATCCAGCGGATCAGGGCGGGGGCGTTTCTGAACGTCTCGAAATCCACGAAATAAGCGCCGGATTCGTTGGCGATGCCGAATCCGAGGATCCTGGCGGCGTGATAGTTGGCGCCGAAGAGCTCGATGCAGACGGCCGCCCCTCCGGAGAGGACGGGTTCGAGCTCGTCGGCCGACAGGAGCCGGTAGGGTGCCGCGGCGGCCGCGGATTTCGGACGTTCGATCTCGATCTTCTTCAGAAGCGAGTGGAATTCCATCCGTCGCATGAAGTCGCGGATCCGTTCGGGATCGCCGCCGCGGTATTCGAGCTTCGACGACGACAAGGAGTTCGAAAATTCGGTGACGATCGTCGCCAGCCGCTTGGAAAAGCGCGCCACCTCGACGTTCGCCGCAATCTTCTCCTTCAGTTTTCCGGAGATGCCGTCGACCTTGTCGAGGACGTTCTCGAGGGTTCCGTACTCATTCAGTAGTTTGACGGCGGTCTTGTCGCCGACGCCCGGGATGCCGGGAATGTTGTCGCTCGCGTCGCCGACCATGCCCTTGTAGTCGGGAATCTGCGAAGGGCCGATGCCGAGTTTCTCCTTCATCGAGGACGGGGTGAAGACCTCGACTTCGGTCAGTCCCTTCTTCGAGACGATCTGCGACACGTTGTCGGAAAGCAACTGCATCAGGTCGTGGTCGTTCGAGTAGATCTCGATCGCGTCGAACTCGCCTCGATAATGGGTGGCGCAGTAGCCGATGATGTCGTCGGCCTCATAGAGGTCCTGTTCGTAGCGCGGCACGCCGACGGCGTCGAGGTATTCGCGTACGAGCGGCATCTGCGAGATCAGTTCCTCGGGAACGTCGGGGCGGGTTCCCTTGTATTCGGAGAATTCGAGGTGGCGATGGGTCGGTCCCTTCGGGTCCCAGGCGACGAGGATATGGGTGAAATCCGTCTTCAGGAGCTGCTGCATGGTCGAGGCGAAGCCGAAAACGGCGTTCGTATAGACGCCCTGGCTGTTCTTCATCAGGTTCCCCATCGCGGCGGTCGCGAAGTAGGAACGGAAGAGGAGGTTGTTGCCGTCGATCAGGAGCAGCTTCTTCATCATCGCACCTCGTGGGTCATTCCGCCCGGGCGGGCTTCTGCGCGTTCTTCTGGTGGATCAGGAGGAGTCCCTTGAGGATCAGCCGTTCGTCGCAGACCATCGGCTGTTCGCAGAGGGGGTGGATCAGACGGGCGTGGCCGCCGGTCAGGATGACCTTGAGATCGGGGTTGCCGAGATGCTTCTTGACACGTCCGATCATGCCGTCGATCATCGAGGCGTGACCGTACACCAGCCCCGACTTGATGCTTTCCGTCGAGGTCGTCCCGATCAGCTTGTTGGGCAGGTCGATCTCGACCTGAGGCAACAGCGAGGTCTTCGAGATCAGGGCGTTCCGGCTGGTCGACAGACCGGGGGTGATGATGACGCCCTTGAGCCCCATGTTCTCGACGTAGGTGAAGGTGGTGGCGGTTCCGAGATCGACGACGAGACAGGTCTTGGCGTAGAGCTCGGTCGCTGCGACGACGTTGGCGATCAGGTCCGAACCGACCTCGCGGGGATTGTCGGAAAGCACCTTGATGCCCGTCTTGAGACCCTGGCCGAGGAAGAGCGGGGTGACCTCGAACCAGTCCTGAAAGTAATCGCGAAAGACGTCGTTCAGTTCGGGAACGACGGAGGAGACGATCACATTCGTGACGGGCAGGTCCTTGAACAGGATGTTCAGCGTCACGGCGTATTCGTCGCTCGATTTGTTCTTCTCGGTGTTGACCTTGTAGACCTTGTCGTCGAGCGTGAGGTGATTGCGCGACAGGCCGATCCCGACGGTGGTGTTCCCGATGTCGATCAGGACGAGCATGTCAGTCCTCCGGAGACTCTTCGGCGCGGTTGTCGAGATAGGCCCTCAGACGGACCGCGACGACGGCGCCGACGACGGCTGCGATCCCGGCCTCGATCGCGGCGGATACCGGAACGAGCACGTAGACGAGCCATGCGAGATAGGGAAGGAACGATTCGAACAGCCCCATATCCATATAAATGGCGAACGAGGTCCAGAGCATCGAAAGCACCAGAAGGGTGTGGATGACGGTCAGCACGAGGAAACTGACGCCATAGGCAAGATGCCTGTTCTTGATGATGCGGAGGAAAAACCGCGTGACGTCATAGATCAGAAACCCGAACGCCAGACGCGGCAGGACCGACACCCACGGGTAGACGAACAGCGGGCTGGAATAGATGAAGGCGGCGATGAGCGAGACGACGCCGAACGCGAGGCCGAGATAGATCGACATCTTGCGTCCGAGCAGCGCCCCGCCGATCAGGACGGGGATGTGGATGATGGTCGCCTCGATGTTCGGGGCGATGCGGATGAACCCGAGCGACGACGATCCCAGTCCGAAGGACGGGACCAGTCCGAGGACGGCGATGATGGCGATGAAGATCGCGAGCAGCGTCAGTTCCCGGATGCGTTCCTTGTTGCTTCTAACCACGTTCGTTTGCATGTTCTTCTCTCCTTTTTAGGCCGCTTTCCGCGGTCCCGTAAGTCGGATTCGCATTGTGATTCCGTTCAGACGTTCGCCTTGATTTCGGCGATCTTGGCGTCGTCGAGTTCCTGAAGCATCGCCAGAATGACCGCCTTGACGGCTTCGTAGTCGTCGAGGTGGATCATCGAGGTGGTCGAATGGATGTAGCGCGCCGGCATGCCGATGGTGCAGACCAGGACGCCGTCCTCGGACAACTGCACCTGGGCCGCGTCGGTCCCGCCGAGCGACTTGTAGTACTGGTACTTGACGCCGTGCTTCGTCGCCGTCTCCTCGACGAACTTGCGCATGCCCTGATGCATGATGCAGCGCGGATCGTAGAAACGGATCATGAAGCCGCCGCCGAGCATCCCGCCGACTTCGGATTCCTCGAAGGTGTCGGCACAGGGCGAGCAGTCGACGGCGATGAAGATGTCGGGCTTGATCATGAAGGAGGACGTCTGGGCGCCGCGCAGGCCGACTTCCTCCTGGACGTTGGCACCGCAATAGAGACGGCACGGAAGCGCCTTCGGATCGACGGACTGGAGGATGTCGATCGCCATCGCGGTGCCGAAGCGGTCGTCCCAGGCTTTCGAGAAGATCTTCTTTCCGTCCTTCGTGACGGTATAGTTGTTGTGCGGAACGACCTGTTGGCCGATCTTGACGCCGAGTTGCTTCGCGTGTTCCTTCGAGTCCGCGCCGATGTCGAGGACGAAGTCATCGAAGTCGGTCACCTGCTTCGAGGTGCCGTCGCGGAGCAGATGCGGCGGTTTCGCGCCGATGACGCCGGGCACGAACGAGCCGTCGTCGAGGACGACGTCGAGATGTTGCGAGAGCATGATCGGCGCGCTGATCGAACCGATCGGGATGAGTCTGACGTACCCTTTGTCGGTGATTCCCGAAACCATCGCCCCGACCTCGTCCATGTGCCCGGCGATCATGACCTTCGGGCCCTTCGCGGCGAGGTTGACGCCGGCGAAGATCGATCCGAGCTTGTCCTGGTAGATTTCTTCCGCCAGTGGTTCGATGAGCGCCCTGACATGGGCGCGAACGACCTTTTCATGGGCGGACACGCCCGGCAGTTCGACGAGTTCGCGATAATGCGGCTTCAACATGGAAATCCCCCTCCTAGATGGAATGCGATGTGGTAGATCGGCTGCCCGAGCTGGACGAAACGGCTCTCGAACTCGGTCTCGACGTTGTCTTCGTGCGCTTCCGCGTGCAGGTCGAGCGAAATCCGGTCGATGGTCCATCCCGTGTCGACGAGCGTCGTCATGGTGTAGCGGAAAAAGGCGAAATTATCGGTCTTGTACAAAACGGCCGCGCGCGGTTTCATGACCGCTTCGTAGCGGGCGAGGAACAGCGGACTGGTCAGCCGCCGTTTCGCCTGGTATGTTTTCGGCCACGGATCGGAGAAGTTCAGGTAGAGCAGGTCGATTTCTCCCGGGGCGAAGACGAGCGGGAGGTCGGCGGCATCCATATGGACGAGCCGGACGTTGGCGAGCGGTTCCTCCACCAGTTTCTCCATCGCACGCAAGATCACCGAATCGAACTTCTCGATGCCGATGAAGTTGACGTCGGGATGCCGTTTTGCGACGTCGATCAGAAACCGTCCCTTGCCGATGCCGATTTCGAGCCGGATCGGCCGCGAGCGATCGGGAAAGAGAGCGTTCCAGACGCCGCGATGGGACACGGGAACGGAAACCATGATCTCGGGATGGCGGGCGAGCCGCTCGGCCGCGTCCCGAACCTTCCTGAGCCGCATCCTAGATGGAAGCGCCGGCGAGCCGCTCGATGCTTTCGGCGTAGATCGCGGCGGCGAGGAGCATGTCGCGGATGATCACGTACTCGTTCGGCTGGTGGGCCATCTCGATGTCGCCGGGCATGCACGGACCGAAGGCGACCCCCTTCTGCAATTCACGGGCGTAGGTACCGCCGCCGATCGTGAAGATCGGATTCGTCGTGTCGCCGGTGTACTTGCGGTAGGCGGCTTCCAGCGTCTTGATGAGCGGGTCGGACGGGGAGACGTAGTGGGGTTCGGATTTGTGCAGCGGGCGATAGACGAATCCGAAGGACTCCGCCGCTTCCTTGATCCTCGCGGTCTTCTTCGCAAACTCGAAGTTCCGCGGGAAACGGATGTTGCATCCGACCCTGAACTCGCCGTCGGCGTAGCGGACGATGGCGGTGTTGTTCGTCAGTTCCTTCATCTCCGGATCGACCGTGTCGATGCCGAGCTTGGCACCGAAGTGGTCGTGGGTGAGATATCGGTCGAGAAAGCGGACGAACGGCGAAGCGGAGACCGTCTTGAGGAAGTCGGCCATCAGGAAGATCGCGTTCAGACCGGCCATCGGCCAGGCGCCGTGGGCGTTCTTGCCGTAGACGGTATAGCGGTTTCCTTCCACCTTCCCCTGTCGGCCTTCCTTCGCGAGCCATGCGGCGAACGCGCCGGAGACGTCCTTCTTGAGGACGGCGACGCACTCGTCGGGAACGACGTTGTAGCGCTCCCCGGCTTCGATCGAGGCGATCAGCGGATCATCCTCCGTTCCGGTCACGTCGAAGCTGAAGTTGCCTTTTTCGGCGTAGATCAGCGGGAATTCGGCGTCGGGAGAGAATCCGACGGACGGCAGATCTTCGTACTCCTTGTATTTGCGGATGCAACGCATCCCCGACTCCTCGTCGCAACCGATGATCAGACGAACCCGCTTGTCGAGCCTGATGCCCTGATCGCGGACCATCTTGAGGGCGATGTAGGAGGCCATCGTCGGTCCCTTGTCGTCGATCGCTCCACGGGCGAAGATCTTGCCGTCCTTGACGACGGCGCCGAACGGGTCGGTATCCCACTTCCCGCCGGTCGGAACGACGTCGATGTGCGTCAGGATCCCGACGATCTCCTTGCCTTCGCCGATCTCGATGTGGCCGCATGGTTCATCACGTTCTTCGTCTTGAAACCGTCGATCTCGGCCATGGTCAGCACGAAGTCGAGCGCGCGTTTGATGTCCGGTCCGAAGGGCGCGTCGAGATTGTTCGGTTCGTACTTCTCGAGAACGGTGGGGATGCGAAGCAGGGCTTGCGTCTTTTCGATGTATTCCTTTTCGTAGGTCAGGGCGATTTTCAGCCAATCCATGTCGTTCACCTCAATGATACCATTCTACCATAACGCGCCCGTTTTGCCAACAAGCGAGGCCGATTCGCGGACGTGAATCCGATGCCGGGAAGTGCCCGGAATGCCGGTATACATTGACAAAAGGACGATTCTTCGTATAATGAAAGTAATCGAAGAATGACTATGCAAGAACGGAGACCGGCGGATTCACTGATCCGTCCGGGAGGGCACCATGATAAAGAAGATCGTGATGAAGAATCTCACTTGCGCCAGCTGCATCTCGAAGATCGAACGCCGTGTCGGCCGTCTTTCGTATGTCAACAGCGCAAGCTTCAACTATACGAACCAGATCCTCCTCGTCGACTTCAAGGACGGGTTCGACGAAAGCGTCGCCCTGAAGGAGATCAAGGGCATCGTCGACGTCCTCGAGGACAACATCGACACCCACTATCTCGACCGTCGCACCGAAACGCCGAAACCGCGTTTCGTCGACGAGTATCGTTTCCCGCTGATCGGAGCGGTCATCATCGCGGTCGTCTTCGCGCTCTTCCGCTTCCCGGACTACATCAACTTCGTCTTCAAGACGAACTTCGCGCCCCTCATCCAGGATCCCTACCGCGGCATCGGCTATGCGGTCGGCTACCTGTTCCTCGTCTCGCGCATCTTCCTGATGATGCTGAAAGGCTTCAAGAACCACAGTTTCTTCGACGAGCACACGCTCATGTTCATCGCCACCGCCGCCGGCATGGCGCTTGGCAAGTACGAAGAGAGCATCGCCGTCATCATCCTCTACTCGATCGGTGAAGTGCTTCAGGCCCGCGCCGTCATGCGGTCGAAGGACGAGATCACGGCGCTGATGGACATCAAGGTGGAATATGCCAACGTCGTGGTGAACGACGCCATCGTCGTTCGCGACCCGCTTCAGATCAAGGTCGGCGACATCCTAATGGTCAAGCACGGCGAACGCGTCCCTGTGGACGGGATCGTCACGGAAGGCACGAGTTCGATGAACACCTCCGAACTGACCGGCGAGGTCAAGCTGATGCGCGTCGAGCCGGGCACGCCCCTGCTGTCCGGGAACATCAACGTCGGCGACGTGATCCGGATGAGGGCGGAGAAGGAATACAGCGATTCCACGCTCGCGAAGATCATCGACCTGATCGAGAACTCCACCAACAACAAGTCCAGAACCGAGATGTTCATCACGAAGTTCTCGCGCGTCTACACCCCGATCGTCGTCGCGCTCGCCTTCCTGATGGTGATGTACGGCCTCCTCTTCGCTCCGGGTCCCTTCATCGATCCGGCCCACCTCGAGGAAAGCTACCTGTACCGCGCCGCGACCTTCCTCGTGATCTCCTGCCCCTGCTCGCTCGTCCTCTCGGTTCCCCTCTCCTACTTCGCCGGCATCGGCGTCGCGGCGAAGAACGGGATTCTCTTCAAGGGATCGACCTTCCTCCATACCCTGACCGACGTCAAGACGATCGCACTCGACAAGACCGGCACGCTCACCTACGGATCCTTCTTCGTGTCGAGTTATACGGATGAGGAAACCCTCCGGCTCGCCGCATCCCTCGAACGGTATTCGAACCACCCGATCGCGCAGGCGATCGCCGCCTACTACACGAAACCCGTCTACGAACTCTCGGACGTGAGGGAGATTCCGGGATTCGGCATCCGCGGCGCGCTCGATGGCGAACAGGTCCTCGCCGGCAGCCGTCGCTTTCTGATTCAGAACGGCATCGAACTTCCCGCGGACAAGCTTCCTGTCGGCTCCTACACCTTCATCGCCCGGGGCGGCAGATACCTCGGCAACGTCGTCGCCAAGGACGAACTCAAGGAAACCTCGATGGAGACCGTGCGCAAGTTCACGAAGCGCTACGACACGGTGATGCTGACGGGCGACAACGAGGCCTCCGCGGCCGACATCGCGATGAAGCTCGGCGGCATCGAGTACTACGCCGACCTCCTCCCCGAACAGAAACTCGAACGCTTCAACGCGATCCGCACCAAATCCGTCTCGCTCTATGTCGGTGACGGCATCAACGACGCCCCCCTCCTCAGGAACGCCGACATCGGCGTCTCGATGGGTTCGGCTTCCGATCTCGCGATCGAGGTCTCCGACATCATCATCATCAACAACGACGTCCGTCTCCTCGACAAGGCGATCCGGATCGCTCTGCGCACGCGCCTGACGGCGGCCGAGAACATCATCTTCTCGTTGGCGGTCAAGGTCCTGTTCCTCACCCTCTCCGCCTTCGGCGTGATGTGGATGTGGCTGTCGATCTTCGCCGACGTCGGCGTCACCCTTCTCTGCGTCCTGAACGCCCTCCGGATCATCTACGTTCAGCGCTATCTCCACGTCGAACAGAAGGAACGCAAACGGACATGAAAAACGGAATCCTCGACGGATTCCGTTTTTTTATGAATGCCTGACCAGAACGTATTTCTTCTTGCCCTTGCGGACGATCGAGTAGAGGCCGCCGATCGCGTCCGCGCGGGCGACGGTCGCGTCGAGCGACTGGACCTTGCGCCCGTTCACCGTGACGGCGCCGCTTGCGACCAGTTCGCGCGCCTCGCGCTTCGAGCTTGCGAGTCCGGTCGAGACGAGCGCGTCGAGGACGAGCGGATCCGCCGTGACGTCGAGCCGGGGAAGGTCCTTGAAGCCGATCCCGATCTCCTCGGCGGTGAGGCTTTCGACGTCGCCGGAGAAGAGCGCCTCGGAGATCCTGACCGCTTCCTTCCAGGCGTCCTCCCCATGGACCAGGACGGTGAGTTCTCCCGCGAGCGCTTTCTGGGCGGAGCGACGTTCCGGATGGGTCCTGACCTCGTCGGCGAACGCCTCGATCTCTTCCTTCGCGAGGAACGTGAACTGCTTCAGACGCATCACGACGTCGTCGTCGGCGGTGTTGATCCAGTACTGGTAGAACTCATAGGGCGTCGTCTTGAGCGGGTCGAGCCAGACCGCGCCCGATTCGGATTTCCCGAACTTGGTGCCGTCGGCCTTCGTCACGAGCGGGAAGGTGAAGCCGTACGCCTTGGCGTCGGCGCCGTGGACCTTGCGGATCAGCTCGAGGCCGGAGGTGATGTTGCCCCACTGGTCCTGACCGCCGATCTGGATCCGGCAGTCCTTCGACGCGAAGAGGTGCTCGAAGTCCCATGCCTGGATGATCTGGTAGCTGAACTCCGTGAAGGATATGCCGCTCTCGATGCGCGACTTCACCGAATCCTTGCTCATCATGTAGGCGACGTTGAAGTTCTTCCCGATGTCGCGGAGGAACTCGATCGCGTTCAGCGAAGACAACCAGTCGTAGTTGTTCACGACGACCGCGTGCGGAAGCAGGCGGCGCACCTGGGATGCGATCCCGGCGGCGTTCTTGAGCGACGTCTCGATTGTGAGCAACGGCCGTTCGGCGTTCTTGAAGCTCGGGTCGCCGATCAGACCCGTGCCGCCGCCGATCACCAGGATCGGACTGTGGCCGGCGTTCTCGAGCCGCTTGGCGACGAGATATGCGAGCAGATGGCCGACGTGCAGGCTGTCCGCCGTCGGGTCCGCGCCGAGATAGAACGTGGATGCGCCCGCGTTCAGAACCTGTTCGAGTTCGGGATCGGTCATGTCGTAGACCAGTCCCCGCCATTTCAGATCTTCCATCAGTTTCATGTGTTTCAACCCCGTTTCATATGTGTTTTGGAAATAAAAATCGCCCTTGCATGCAAGGACGATTTGGACAAACCGCGGTACCACCCTGATTCACTCGAAAGTGCGCTCGGGAAGATAACGGATTCACCGTCTGCGGGCTTCGCAGAGACTCCCAAGCGTATTTCGCGGATTGCGGTCGCCCCGGCTCGCACCTGCCGCCGGGTCTCTTGAAGCGATGTCGCAACGCTACTGGACTTGTTCCTCGTCTTATTTCGTCGTCTGCCGGGTGATGATGTTGTGCGGCAGGACGTTGAACTTGACTTCGTTCACTTCGCCGTCGATCTCGCGCTTGAGCAATCCCATCGCCTTCGCCCCGATCTCGTTGATCGGGATGTCGACGCAGGAAAGCTTCGGCCGGGAGAGGGTGGCGTACTTCGTGTTCTGGAATCCGTAGACGCTGATGTCTTCGGGAATCCGCTTGCCCTTCTCGATCATCGTGTTGATGAAGGAGACGGCGATCGAGTCGCGGACCGCGACGATGCCGTCGACGACGTTCGCGTCGGTCTTGAAGAGTTCGTTGAAGTGGACGGTGTTGATCGAGATGTCGCCGGAGGTGCGGATCACGTTGGGGGTGAGATGCGCCTCCTTGACCGCCTTCAGGTAGCCCTCCTCCTTCAGATCGTTCACCATGTACTTGCGCGCCGTCGTGAGCAGGTAGATGTTCCTGCGGCCTTCCTGGACGAGCCGGCTGGTGATCTCGTAGGCGGCCTTGAAGTAGTCGATGCAGACGGTGACGAGTTTGTTGTCGTACGGATAGAGCGTGTTCGCGAGCACGATCGGAACCTTGTACTCGTCCTGGATCACGTTCAGCATCGCATACTGGGCTTCGTTGATCTCGTCGTTCAGATAGAGGATGCCGTCGACCTGGTTGGCGACGACTTCCTTCAGCATCTCGGCCTCGTCGATCTTCTCGTCCTTCATGACGTAGAGGAGGAGCGAATAGTTGTATTTGCGGGCCTCGACGGCGATGCCGTTCAGCATCTCGGCGACGGAGGCGCGCGACATGTCCGGAACGATCACGGCGACGGTCGTCGACTTCTTCGAGGCCAGTCCCTTGGCGAACGCGTTCGGCTTGTATCCGAGGTCCTTGATCACCTTGAGGACGCGATCGCGGGTTTCCGGTTTCACCTTCTGCGGATTGTTCAGCGTCCGGGAAACGGTGGCGAGCGACACGTTGGCGGCGTAGGCTACGTTGTAGATCGTGGCTTTGTTCATGGAAATGACCAACCTTTCCTCATTTTCGCCCATATTCTATCATTAACCGCAAGCGGTTTCAATGCCTTTGCGTCAAATCATGAAAAAATTTTCATAGTTCTTTCATCGCCAAAAAAAAGACGCCCTCACGGACGTCTTTCTTCGGTTATGAACGCTTTTCCTTGATACGGGCCGCTTTGGCGGAAAGGCCGCGGATGTAGCCGAGATTGGCTCTGCGGACCTGACCCCTGCGGGCGACCTCGATCTTCTCGACCATCGGCGAATGGATCGGGAAGGTCCGTTCGACGCCGATGCCGAAGGACATCTTGCGGACGCAGAAGGTCTCGCTGGTTCCCTGACCCTGACGCTTGATGCAGAGGCCCTCGTACATCTGGATGCGCTCTTTCGAGCCTTCCTTGATCTTGACGTACACCTTGAGGGTGTCTCCCGGACGGAACTCCGGGACATCGGTCTTGAGATACTGTTCGGTGACGCTGTTGATGAATTGCTGCGACATGGGTTTCACTCCTTCGATGTGTGACTTCCGCGGTTCACGGAGGATTCCGGCGGAACGGCGGCGATGCTGGTTCTGGCAGCGTTAGTAATTATATCATAAAGACCCATGCAAATCAACAGATATCGTCAGCGCTTCTTGAGCAGGTCGGGACGGCGTTCCATCGTACGTTTAAGCGACTGTTCGCGGCGCCATCTGTCGATCTCCGCGTGGTTTCCGGAAAGCAGGACGTCGGGGACGCGCATCCCCATGTACTCGACCGGACGGGTATACTGCGGATGCTCGAGCAGGCCGTCGTAGAAGGAATCGTGCGGTGCCGATTCGGGCGAACCGAGCACTCCCGGCAACAGTCGGATGACGCTGTCGGCGATCGCCATCGCGGCGATCTCGCCGCCGGTGAGGACGTAGTCGCCGATCGAGATCTCGAGGTCGACGAGGCTGCGTACGCGTTCGTCGAAGCCTTCGTAATGGCCGCAGATCATCACGAGGTGGTCGGCTTTCGACAGCCGGATCGCCTCGGCCTGGTCGAACGGCCGGCCCTGCGGGGTGAGGAGGATCTTGACGGCCCGTTCGATCCCCGCGATCGACTGGAGGGCGCGGTGGATCGGCTCGACGGACAATACCATCCCGGCGCCGCCGCCGAAGGCGTAGTCGTCGACGTGGCGGTGCTTGTTGGTCGCGAAGTCGCGGAAATCGACGATCTCGATCTCGACGGCGCCCAGTTCCCTGGCGCGTTTCAGGATCGATTCGCCGAAGACGCCGGCGAACATGTCGGGGAACAGGCTGAGAATCGTGATCTTCATAGGAGGCCTTCCATTTCCGCGACGACCACGGTCCGCGTCTCCATGTCGACGGAAGGCACGAGTGCGTGCACAAACGGGACGAGCGCCTTGGTGCCGTCGCTCTTCCTGATCTCGAGGTAGTCGCCTTGGGGATACGTACGGATGCCGTCGACGACGCCGACGGCGACGCCGCCTTGCCGGACCGAAAGGCCGATCAGGTCGGTCGCGCGGAACTCGTTCGTCCCGAGGGCGACCGGAGCGGTCTCCTCGGCGAGCAGGACGAGTCCCTTGTACGGCAGGACCGATTCGATCGTGTCGTGGCCGCGGAAGGTCACGAGGTCGAAGCCGCGATGCGGACGGTAACTCCGGACGACGAGCTCGACGCGCCCGGCGGGGGCGTCGAGGACCACGACGGCTTCCGGGGCGTAACGGTCGGTCGCGAAATCGGTCGACGTCGCGACGCGGACCTCGCCCTTGAGGCCGTGGGTGTTGACGATCCTGCCGATCGGAACGAGCGCCATCTCAGAATCTCCGCGTCTTCTTCGCCATGAAGCCTTTGGGCGTGCGGTCGACGTTGTAGATGCCCCAGTGCTTCTCCGGTTCGATCGGGTCGCCGCCGCCCTTCCAGGGCTCGTCGAAGGCTTCGAAGATGAACATCGTGACCTGGTTCTCGCGGCTCCACTTCTCGACCTGGGCGAGATAGTCGGCCTGCTGCTCCTCGCCGACGTCGTCCTTGTCCATCTGGTCGTTGCAGGAGGTCGCCCAGCCGAACTCGGTGAAGATGATCTGCTTGTCGGGATAGGCGGCCCGGTTTTCCTCGAAGTCGCGGATGTTGACCGCGAGCGCTTCGGGCAGATGCTTGCGGAGCCATAGCGGGTACGAATGGATCGAAAGGAAGTCGACTTCGGCTGCAAGCGGCGCGCAGCGGGTGCGCCACGCATAGGCGCCCTCGCAGAACGTGATCGGCACGTCGGTGAGGGTGCGCAGATAGCGGACATGCGAAGCGAGCGTTTCCGACGCCATCAGGTTCGGATGCCATTCGGACGTGTTCTCGTTGCCGACGGCGATCGCCAGGACGATGTCCTTGTACCGGTTCGCCAGTTCGGCGAGCCGGTCGAGTTGACGGATGTTCTCGATCTTGTTCCGTTCGATCTCCGCGTCGGAGTGGAGTCCGCCCCACGGGCAGTTCGGATTGGAGATCTCGCCTCTCGGTTCGATCCCGATCATCACCTTGAAGGGCAGTTTCTCTTCCTCCACGACGCGCAGAACGGTACGGGCGTATTCGGATACGTCGTACATGCGGAGATAGTCGAAATGCGGTTTCAGGATGGTCAGGTCCTCAAGGACCTGCGCATATGTTGGATAGACGCGCGTAATGGGGCTCTGCCCCTCGCGGTATCCGGAATAGCAAACGCCTCTGCCGAATTTGATCATGGTCATCCCTCCGAGCAATACAAATTGTAACATACACCCCGCGATTATTCAACACACAGAAAAAAGGACGGGATTTCTCCCGTCCGCATCAGCTTTCCTTGGTGATTTCGCCGGCTTTCTTCAAGGTGATCTTGGTGATGAAGGGGCCGACCAGTTCGTAGATCAGGGTCGCGCACAGGATGATCGCGCGAATCATCGCGGCGGTCTCGGCGTCGAGGATCTGGACCGCGACGAGGCTGAGGCCGATCGCGACGCCCGCCTGCGGTACGAGCGCGTAACCGAGCAGTTTCGACACGACCGGCGGCGACTTGCTGATCTTCGCGCCGAACCAGGCTCCGAAGATCTTGCCGGCGACGCGCAGGAGAACGTAGATGACGCCGATGATGCCGATCTGCGAGAGCACCGAGAGGTTGAGGTCGGCGCCGTTCAGGACGAAGAACATGATGAAGATCGGCGGCGTCACGAAATAGATGAGTCCGTTCACGGTCTCGTAGACGGGGCTCAGGTTGGCGAACACGCCTCCCATCGCCATGCATGCGAGCAACGGCGATCCTCCGGCCAGGTCGGCGAGGTAGACCGTCATGAACACCGCCGCGACGACAAGCGAGATGCGGTTGCCGCGTCCGGTGAACCACTTGCATCCGAAGACCACGATGAGACCGATCGCGCCGCCGATGCCGAGCGACATGACGATTTCCCAGATCGGTTCGAGAATCTGCAGGATGATCGGAGTCGACGTGCCGGTGCGCGAAAGGGCGTTCGCGATCGCGACGAAGATGCCGAAGAACATGATCGCCGTGCCGTCGTCGAGCGCGACGACGCTCATCAGCGTTTCGGTGAGCGGGCCTTTGGCCTTGTACTGGCGGACGACCATGAGCGTCGCCGCCGGCGCCGTCGCCGCGGCGATCGCGGCAAGCACGAGCGCAAAGCGCATGTGGAAGTTGTCGAGTTTGCCGGCAATCCAGAAATACAGGACGAGCCCGCCGAGGACGAACAGGATCGCGAACAGCGACTCGAGCGTGGCGATGATGATCGGCCCGGGGCCGACGCGTTTGAAATAGGACACCTTCAACTCGTTGCCGATCGAGAAGGCGATGAACCCGAGCGCCACGTTCGACACGATGCCGAGCGCGTCGATCGCTTCCTGCGAGATCAGTCCGTCCCCGAAGACGAGTCCGAACAGACTCGGTCCGAGGATCAGCCCGCCGACGAGATATCCGGTGACGTTCGGCATCCGGAGCGCCTTCGCGATCTTGCCGAAAAGCAGTCCCACGATCAAAACGATCGCGACGAAAAAGAGTACTTTCAAATCCATGTCACATCACGCTTCCTTACTTCTTGTAGCCTTTGACGGATTCGATAGGCAGAACGAAATAGATGCCCGAATTCGGTTTCGACAGGTCGCCGACGACCTTGTCGATGATAGCATCGACGACGGCGACCTGCTCGTCCTCGAGCGCCATCATGATCACGCGCGACTCGGCGCGAGGGTTGTCGAGGAAGGCGCGCAGGGAGCCGAACAGGTCGAAGCCGAGGTCGTCGTTCTCGGCGAGCTTGCGACCCATGCCGGTGCTGTTCAGGATCGTCGCGCCGCGGATGCCGGACTCCTTCAGGCGATGGAGGAAGGGGTCGAGCTGGTTCGTGTCGTTCATCACATAGATCATCAGTTTCATCGTTGGTCTCCTTGTCGGTTCGACATCTCTTCACGGTTGGTGGTATCGGGAAACGCCCACCGGACGAATCCGGGGAAGCGGTCTTGCCAGAACAGTTCGGTGTGGCGGGCGATCGGGTCATAGACGAAATTGAGCGCGTCCGTCTTCAGCCGTCGCCTCAGCGCGCGCCAAAGCCGGTGCGCCTGCATCGCGATCGCAAGCGATCCGATGCGGCCGGGCTCTTCGCGTCCGCCGACGTCGACGTGGATCCGGACGCCGGCGAGGTCCTCCGTGCGGATCCGCGCGAGGGCGTCTTCGGCGATGATCCAGAACGCCGGCGACATGACGCCGAACACCCCGAAGACATCCGGGTGGGCGAGCGCCGCGAAAAGCGTGATGTTCCCGCCGCAGGAACTGCCGCACATGCCGTTGTGCGCAGAATCCGTCATGGTGCGATAACGCGTGTCGATCGACGGCTTCAGCGTCTTCGCAATCCATTCGACGAACGCCTCTCCCTCGGCGACCGGCGCCTTCTTTCCAAGATACCTGCGAACGCGCCCAAGTCCGCGCGGATCGTAGGCGTGGGTGTACTCGTTGATGCGGTCCTCGCCGCCGTTGTCGATCCCGACGACGATCAGTCCGGCGGTTTCCCCCGCCGCCTGCATGCGGTACAGGGTTCGGCCGACATCCCACGAATAGCCGCTGTATTCCGACGGATCGAAGAGGTTCTGGCCGTCGTGCATGTAGAGGACCGGATAGCGCCGGTCGGGACGTTCGTCGTAGCCTTCGGGAAGCATGACCCGAATCGTACGCGAACGACCGTTGAACTCCGTCACGAAGTTTTCCTGATGCAAGATGATGCCGTCCATGCCATGCACTTCCCATCGACCTCCATTATACACCCGGGAGACATTCGTCGATCCGGGAAAACATTCGGAACGATCACAATTCGCACGGCTCGGAGCGGACCAAACGATGGTATAATCGAAGTACGATGAAGAAGGCAGGTGCGCCGATGAACGACGAACGCATGACCCGATCACGCTATACCGATGCCGTCGATCGGCATCGCCCCCTCGACGTCTATCCGAACCCGATGCTGGAACGCGCTTCATGGATCAACCTGAACGGAATCTATCGTTATGCCATCGTTCCGGAAGGGAGTCCCGAACCGACGGAGTATGAGGGAGACATCCTCGTTCCGTTTTGCGTCGAAAGCCCCCTGTCCGGCGTCGGCCGGCCGCTCGAACCCGGGCAGACGCTCTGGTACCGCCGCACGTTCGATGCTCCTTCGCTCGCGGGGGACGAACGGCTGATCCTCCATTTCGAGGCCGTCGACGATCGTACGGAGGTCCTCCTGAACGGCCGCTCGCTCGGCATCCACGCCGGTGGCTACGAACCGTTCTCGTTCGATGTCACGGATCGTCTCGCGCCCGGCGAAAACGTCCTTGTCGCCGCCGTCTCGGATCCGTCGGACGCCGGCGGTCAGGAGCGCGGAAAACAGGTCCTGAAGCCCGGAGGGATCTGGTACACCGCCACGTCCGGCATCTGGCAGACCGTCTGGATGGAGGTCGTGAACGCCGTCCGCGTCGCGGACCTCGTGATCCGTCCGGACTATGATCATGCCGAAGTCGGCATCCTGCCGAAGCTCTCGTGCGCGTCGGATGCGAGGATCGTCCTCTCGATCCGGGGCGGCGACGGTCCGATCGTCTCGGCAGACCTCGCCGAAGGAGAGTTCACGCACGTCGCCATGCCGGACTTCGTCCCCTGGTCGCCGGAACGGCCGTTCCTCTACGAGATCGAAATCGACGTCGTTTCCGGCGGCCGCGTCCTCGACCACGTCAGAAGCCATTTCGGGATGCGGAAGATCGCCCTCGGACATGACGCCGCGGGACTTCCGCGCATCCTCCTCAACGGACGGCCTTATTTCCAGGCGGGCGTTCTCGACCAGGGTTACTGGCCCGACGGGCTGCTCACGCAACCGACCGACCAAGCGCTCGTCGACGACATCCTCGCGATGAAGGCCCTCGGCTTCAACATGCTTCGCAAGCACATCAAGATCGAGTCGCGGCGCTGGTACTGGCACTGCGACCGGCTCGGGATGCTCGTCTGGCAGGACATGCCGTCGGGCGGCGAAGGAGCCCTCGGCAAATGGCTGGGAGCCATCCGTCCCTACGCCTTTCCGCGGCTTCCGATCAGCGACCGCCGCTACGCGCGCTTCGGGCGTTCGTCCGAATCCTGCCGAACCCGATTCCTGAAAGGCCTCGAGGCGATGGTGGGACGGCTCTCATGCCATCCTTCGATCGTCTGCTGGGTTCCGTTCAACGAAGCCTGGGGTCAGTTCGACGCCCGGAAGACGGCTCTCTACGTCCGCTCCCTCGATCCGACCCGGTTGGTCGACCACGCTTCCGGATGGTATGACCAGAAGGGCGGGGACCTCAAGTCGATCCACCGCTACATCCTCGCGCCCAAGGCGCCACGCCCCGAACCGCGCCGCGCGTTCGTCCTCTCGGAGTTCGGCGGGTACAGCCGCCTCGCGGAAGGTCACGTATGGAATCCCCGGGGATCCTTCGGCTACCGCATGTATCCGACGGCGGCGGCGATCACCGACGCCTACCGGACGCTGCTCGCGGAACAGATCCTGCCGCTCGTCGGATTGGGTCTGTGCGCGACCGTCTATACGCAGCTGTCCGACGTCGAACTCGAAGTCAACGGGCTTCTCACGTACGATCGCGAGGTCGTCAAGCTCGACGCCGAGGTCGTCCGGTTCTGGAACGAAGCGCTGAAGCGGGCATGATGAAAGGAAGGCGGCTCCCCACCGGGAACCGCCTTCGTCGTCATGCCATCATGATGAGCGAGAGCGCGATCAGGATCTGCGCCCCATAATACGTCGTCAGGTTCCAGACGACATAGGGCGCCGTCTCCTTGTCCTTGAAGTAGATCTGCGACAGGATCACGTCGGACACGGCGAACAGGATGCCGCCGACGGCGAGCGCCAGGGTCCAGTCGGCGCCCGACCCCGAATCGATCCAGCCGAACAGCGCCTGCACGCCGAACAGGAAGACGACGAAGGTATACGCCAGGCTTGGGATCCGGAGCGCGCCCCAGTTCATGCGAAGAACCTTGGCGCCCGCGAAAATCGCCCCCGTCAGGAGGATCGCGGCGACGAAGACCCAGACGTTCAGGCCGTAGCGGACGAACAGCGCCGCAAGGTAGAACAGGTGCCCGAGGGCGAACGTGATCGTGCCGCCGAGAATGATCCTTTCGTTCTCTTCCTTCGGTCGCAGGGGCCGGAGTGCCAGATAGAGATCGCCCATGAGTCCGAGGACGAGTCCCGCGAACAGCAGTGCCGCATGCAGCAGATTCCCTTCGGACGGCGAGGCGCCGCGGAAGAGGAGCGACGATGCGGCGAGAAGGATGAAGCCGAAGCTGGCGAACCCCTTGAAGAAGAGCGCTCCGAGATGGCGGCGCTTGACTTCGAGCACGATGAACAAAGCCGGCGCGAGCACGGCGAGCACAAGCAAAACGACGAACAGGAACACGGTCATTTCCGACATCGACATCCCCCCTGTGAAATCCCTTACGTTCATTATATCAGGAATCGGCGGTTTCGACGCATCCGTTTTCGACGGATGCGTCGAAACGCGCGTTGTAGTATAATAGGATTATATGAACGGAGGTCGGTTCCCGTGTTCAAACGCATCCTTCGCATCCTTCTGCTTCTGATCGTGGTCGTGGTCCTCGCCGCGGTCTCCTTCGTCGTCACCCTGCAGGTGACCGAGTTCAATCCACCGGCGGTCGAATCGCTCCTCGTCAGCAACATGCCGACATCGAACGTCGATCCGGTGGAACTTGAAAGCGGCGTCACGATCAAGATCATGACCTGGAACCTCGGGTACGCCTCGCTCTCGCAGACCGAGGACTTCGTGATGGACGGCGGCGTCAAGGGCCGCATGGACTCCCGCGCGGAAGTCGAGGCGAACATCGACGGCATCGGCGACACGCTTGTCGATGCCGCGGCCGACGTCTACTTCCTGCAGGAAGTCGACGAGGGATCCGACCGATCGTACCAGACGATGCAGTACACGACCTACGGCGAACTGCTGTCCCGGCCTTCGGTCTACGGCATCAATTACCGCTGCCTCTTCGTCCCCTTCCCGTTCGACCTCTCGCAGATGATGGGGAAGGTCGAAAGCGGGATCGCCACGTTCTCGCGATTCACGCGCCTGCAGGATGCCGTACGGATCCAGCTCCCCGGTTCCTTCTCGTGGCCGCTGCGGCTCGCCAACCTCAAGCGTTGCATCACCGTGATCCGTACGCCGATCGAAGGATCGGACCAGTTCCTCGTCCTGATCAACGTCCATCTCTCCGCCTATGACGACGGGACGATGCGGGTTCAGGAGATGGCGGCGCTCCGGCAGGTCGTGAGCGACGAGTACGAAGCCGGCAACTACGTGGTCGTCGGCGGCGACTTCAACCAGACGTTCCCCGCCGCCGTGAACGAGGTCGACGGGGAAACCCAGTACCTGTTCGAGCTGCGAGACCCGTCGTACTGGGAGGCGTTCGCGATGGACGGCGCCTGGTTCACCGAGAACGGCTGGCATTACGGGATCGACCTGACCACCCCGACGTGCCGCCTGCTCAACCGGCCGCTCGACCTCGAGGACCCCGCGAACAACCAGTACTACCTGATCGACGGCTTCATCGTCTCCCCGAACGTCGAGATCCTCTCCGTCGAGACCCTCGACCTCGGCTTCCGCAACAGCGACCACAATCCGGTCGTGATGACGTTCCGGTTCTAGATAAAGAATCGTCCGGCCACCCAGGCCGGACGATTCTTTTCATCGGAGGATGCCGAGGTGGACGAGCAGGATCCGAAGACCGATGAAAATCAGGATGGCGCCGCCGATCACGCCGGCGCGCCGGCGGACGAAGGAACCGATCCGCCGTCCGAGCAGAAACCCGGACAACGACAGGACGAAGGTCACGAGGCCGATGATGCCGGCCGCCAGCCACACGTCGACGGCGACGAACGAGAACGACAGTCCGACGGCGAAGGCGTCGATCGACGTCGCGACGCCGAGCGCCAGCAGCTCGCCGAGCCGCAGCGAGAGGTCGCACGCCTGGGTTTCGGGTCTCAGGCTTTCGAGGATCATCTTGACACCGATGACGGAAAGCAGCGCGAAGGCGATCCAGTGGTCGAAGCCGGCGACGACGTCGCTAAACGCGGTGCCGAGATAATACCCGCCGACAGGCATCAGGAACTGGAAGGCGCCGAAGCAGAGTCCGATCGAAAGACCGGTCAGCGCATGATGGGCCTTCATTCCGACACCCTTGCAGACGGCGACCGCGAAGGCATCCATCGAGAGACCGATTGCGATCAGAAGCACTTCCCACCAAGCCATAGGATCCTCCGAGGAAAAGGGACGCGTGCCCAAGGCATGCGTCCCGTCAGGGACCCGGCACCCGGTCCGGCTCCCGTTCGAGACAGGAGCATTCTACCAAACGCCGGGGTGGTCCGTCAATCTTTTTCTACTTCTTCTCGCGCTTGAAGCAGAGGAACCAGTCGAGGCAGTACGTGTCGGCAGATTTCGATTCCATGCGCTCCTTGGCGACGCCGCAGGATCCGGCCGTCGGCACGATCGTGTCCTGGCCGGGACGCCAGTCGGCGGGGGTCGCGACATGGTCGGCGTCGGCCTTCTGGAGGGCGATGACGATGCGCTTGATCTCGTCGAAGTTGCGTCCGGTGGAGAGCGGGTAGTAGAGGATCGTGCGGATCGTCCCCTCGGGGTCGATCACGAACACGGCGCGGACCGCCTGGGTGTTGGACTGGCCGGGCTGGATCATGCCGTACTTGTTGGCGACGTCCATGCGGATGTCCTCGATCAGCGGGAAGGTGACCTCGATGTTCTTGAGGTTCTTCCATTCGAGCTCCTTGATCTTGCGGAGCCAGGCGATGTGGGCGTAGAGCGAGTCGACGGAGAGTCCGACGAGCTCGGTGTTGAGCGCCTTGAAGTCGTTCTGCATGCTGGCGAAGGTCATGAATTCGGTGGTGCATACGGGGGTGAAGTCAGCAGGATGCGAGAACAGGATGACCCATTTCCCCTGGTAGTCATCGGGGAAGTTGATCGGTCCCTGCGTCGTCTTGGCGGTGAACTGGGGGGCCTTGTCGCCGATCAGCGGCATGCGGTTGTACGTGACGTTTTCCATGGTTTCATTCAATCTCCTCTCGTGAAAATTAGTTAGTTTCCGCTAACATCATATCACGAATCGGCAATCGTGAAAAGCGATTTGCAAAAAATAGGCGCCGTTCGACGGGATATCGGTCGAACGGCGCTTCTTCGATGGGGTGAAAGCGGACGAAGACGTTCAGCCCTTCAGCTTCAGGGCCCTTCCCATCTTCCGTAACTGCCGGTCGTTGTTCCGAACCGATAGAATGCGACGGATCGGCGCCTTCGGATCGTGGAGGAACGACGTGCGCAGATACGTTCTGAGCGTACGTCTCAGGTCGCGGGGCGAAACCGGGTGGGCATACTGGATGACGAGGTCGTTGCAGTGTTCCGCACTGATCTCGCGGCGGGTCGTTTCATCGACGTTCGGCACGTAGTAGTCCATGTCGACCTCGAGGAACATGCGGCTGAGCCACCAGGGCTTGTATGCGGCATTTCTTTTCTCGACCTCGGCGAGCAGATACTGGTCTTCCGTACAACGGTCGCGAAGGCACTTCAGCGCGAGCGTGCCCAATCCTTTCGCGCGCGCTTCCTCCTTGAGGAAATGATACAGGATCACGACCGCGTTCCCGATGCTCTGCGTCAGCATCCCGCCGACGACCGCATCGTCGCCGTCGACGATGAAGTCGAACCGATAGGGGTGTTGACCCCGATCGTCGAAGAACCGGCGAAGCTTTTCGAAGGTATCGTTGTTGAAATCGATCTCGAAGCACTTTTCATAGACGCCGTACCAGACGGAAAGATCCTCGACGGTCTTGACTTCGCGCAGTCTTGCCCGGTGTTCGGCCTCGAGATAGAACCTGTCCATGAAGAAGATGAATCCGGCGTCCCAGCCGTACCAGTCCTCCTTCCAGGTCTGGCGGAAGTTCTCGCGGGCGAAGAATGTGCGGATCGTGCGGGTCCAGCCGACGAGCTGGTCCTCGTCGCAATGCTTCCTGTCATCGACATAGAAGATGTAGACGCGTTCGAAGATGTTCAGAAGCGACGCGAAGGCGATCTTCTCCTGTTTCTTTTCCGCTTCGGTCAATTCGACGGGTTGCCGGTCCGGGATGTCGAACACGTCAAGTCTCGGCCGTTCGAGGCACATCTTCATGTAGTCCAGGAACTTGTCGTCGATGTAGTCGAAGGTTTCCTTCTCGCGCATCATGTTCTTCGATTTGAAGAAGAGGACGGTCGAGGACACGGCGCTGATCGCGACGATCATGAAGGTGATGAGTTCGGTGACGAATTTCACTTGATCCCAAGTCATGTTGTTCCTCCTGTGCGGGGATTCGTTCCCGGATTTCCCGATGGACGGTTCCGTTCGGCGCGGTTCATTCGAAGAGCGTTCGCAGAATCGCGTCGCAGTCCCTTACGATGTCGTCGACCTCGATGTAGGGCAGCTCGTAGAGTTCGGTCTCGAGCTTGATGCGTTCGCTTTCGTCGATCATGTAGGCGACCAGCTTCCGCATCTCCTTCGGCGGGTAGGAGAGGAACCAGGCGTTCTCCATCTCCTTCGCGTGCGTCAGGATCTCCCGCATCTTGACGTCCGGATCGGCGGTCCGGTAGCCGAGGAATACGAACCGGATCCGGCCGGGATACTGTTCAAGGAGCTTTGCGGCGAACTCCGGCTGGATGTGGACGCCCTCGACGACCTGGTCGAAGCCGTTCTCGATCATGGTCCCGATCAGACCGACAAGGTAGGGTTCGAGCTGCTTCGACACGACCTTGTCGTCGGCGTCGGGATCGATCCGGCGATGCGGATCGCCCTTGGCGAGCGTCATCATGAGGTAGTCGGTGGAGAACACGGAGATGCTCCGTTCCTTCAGGATCCTGCGGGCGACGAAGGTCTTGCCCGCCTTCGCGACGCCGGCGACGACGTAGATCACTTTTTACTCCCAGCCGGTGAGGTCGAGGCGTTCCAGCGCTTCGCGCCAGAACACGTCGAGCTCGCCGACATAGTCGGGTTTCCACGGCTTGTTGCGGCCGCAGTAGTGGATGATCACGCCGTGCCTACGAACCCAACCGAGGTCCAGCTTCGGTTCCTTGAGCGGACGGCGCAGGTTGTAGAGGCGCATGTAGCGGTCGGACAGGTTGTAGCGGCGCGAATCGACCATCACCGAGCGATCGCCGTAAAGCGCTGAAAGCACGTCCTGGTCGGGCAGAACCAGAACGGCCTTGTTCCTGCGGATGTAGTCATAGATGCGTTCGGGGTCGACGATGGCGCGCAGCACCCGCAGGTTCATGAGCAGGATGCCGCTGTTGACGTATGGCGCCTTGCGGGGCATGCCGAGACGGATCGCGTTGAAGTTCCGCCACCCTTTCGTCACGTGCGAGCAGCCGACGAAGGCATCGTCGCCGAGCGGATGGTCGTACAGTTCGGCGATCGGGTTGATCACGACGATGTCAGGATCGAGGTACAGCACGCGATCGAGATCCGCGGGCAGATAGCGGCTGGCCAGAAGCCGGTAGTAGATCTCCAGCGGATAGCGCTTGGTCGTCGGTGCGCCCGAAAGCGAATCGTCGTCGATCAGGATCGGCAGGAAGCGGACGCGCTTGCCGCCGACGGCGGCGAGGACCTTGTCGAAATGCTCCTGACGGAGCCGCTTGTGCATGATGTAGACGTCGAACGATGCGTCGGGTTCGACGTGAAGAAGCGAACCGAGGAGCGCGGCGAGCTGCTTGAGATAGCCCGCATCGAGCGTCACGAGGATCGCGTAGGTGCGTGAGGATCCCATCGGTCGGCGACCACCTTTCCGGTTTACCGCTCAGGCGGCGTTCTTGGCCGTGATCTCTTCGTAGTACTTCTCGTCGATGATGTATTTCTTCCGAAGCACCACGTAGGATCCGCCGATGAGCGCGGCCGGCAGGATCGTGATCGCGAGACGCAGCACCAGGCGGGCGCGCAGGTTCGCGCTCGCAAGGTCATGGAAGACGCTGTCGGCGGCGGCGTTGATCGACATCGTCCAGATCGCCGCTTCCGCGTCGTAGGTGAAGACCTCGTTGGTGGGATCGGCGATGGCGGCGTAGATGGCGGCCTTTTCGGCGTCTTCGATGTCGATGTTGTCGAGGATCGCGACGCCGTCGTTGGCGTTATCGATGAACGCGACGCGTTCGACGGCCGTCAGGTTGTCGAACGTATTCTTCAGGTTCTCGAGCGCGCTCACGTTCTGACTCATCACGTATACGCCGGAAGCGAGCAGGATGACGACGAACACGACCTGTTCGATCGCGCTGCCGAATTTGGCGACGAACGGCCGGAGTGCGAAGATGACGGCTTCGTTGCGCTTGCCGGTCTTGTGCTGGTTGTACTCGATCGTGTTCGTCATGTTCACGATCAGAACCATGTAGAAGATCGCCTGACCGGCGAACACGAAGGCGCCGAACGCGCAGACGAGCCAGACGTTGATCGGCAGGATGTCGGTCCATCCGAGCAGAAGCAGCATGCCGTATCCGAAGACCGTGGCAATCAGGGAGTAGGTCAACAGCCGGCGCCGACTGAAGCGTCTGGCGAGCGCGGCGTAGAATCCCTGGATCGAGAAGGTCGAGACCGCGAAGGTCACGATGAACGCCATCGTGAGCGAACCGTCGTAGCGGATCTCGAGATAGAAGAAATTGTATCCGAGGGTGACCAGCAGGTTCGAGCCGACGGTGTAGAGGACGAGCGCGAGCGAAGCCCAAAGCAGCTGGTCGTTCTTGAAGATGATCGAGAACATCTGCTTGAGACCGACCTTCTCCGCCTGGACGTCGGCTTCCGCCTCGCGCGGTTCCTTGACGCCGAAGACGGTCAGGCAGGTGCAGGCGAGGAAGATGACGACGAACAGGATCGAGGCGGTGCGGTACCCGGCGACCGCGTTGCCGACGGTCGTGAAGGCGACGAAGGCGTTGGCGATGAAGGCGCCGACGCCGGCGAAGACGACGACCATCGTGGTGATCACGTCGCGATCCTTCTTGTTGCGCGACAGCGCCGGAATGAGCGACCAGTAGGGGATGTCGTTCAGGGTGAACGCCGCTTCCCAGAGCAGGTAGATGATCGCGAAGAACACGACGAATCCCCAGCCGCTCGGGCGGAAGTTGAACATGACGAGGATCACGATGCTGGTCAGTACGCCGCCGATCAGGATCCACGGGCGGAACTTGCCCCAGCGGGTATGGGTATTCTCGACGATCGAGCCCATGAACGGGTCGTTGACCGCGTCCCAGATGCGGCCGATGACGAGCATCACGCCGATCACGCTGAACTGTTCCTTCGTCAAGCCGAGACCCGAGAACTGGATGTAGGTCATCAGGAAGGTGGCGACCAGCTGGTAGATCATGTCGCGGCCGATTCCGCCCAGACTGTAGTTCCACTTGTTTCTACGAAGCAGTTTCTTTTCGACTGTCAAAACATCCGAACCCATACATGTACCTCCGTTTGACTCTCGCGAAGAACGACCCGAGGCCGTCGCCGTCACGTCTTGTTTCTAATTATATCAATTCCGACGCCGAATTCACAGAGTCGATCCGTCGAAAAATCGTGCAACCATGACGCAAACCGCGAAGATGTGATATATTAGAGGGTGGGTGATGCTATGAAAAAAATCCTGTCGCGCGCCGACCTTCTCGAACTGCGGCGCGTCCCCCTCGCGATCGTGATCGCCAAGGGGCACACCTGCCCCGCATGCATTCCGGTCACCGAACGGATCGCTTCGCTCGCCGCCCGCTATCCCGCCGTCGCCGCCTACGAAGTCTGGATCGAGGACGTCCCCCAGTTCCGGGGCGAATACCTGATCTTCAGCGTGCCGACCGTCATCGTGATCCAGGTCGGCAAGGAACTCCTCCGCCAGTCCCGCTACTTCGACTACGAAAAGATCGAATCGCTCCTCGCGTTTTCCACATTCCAAGCCGACTGAGTCCGTCCGTGCATGAGTCCCTGCACGGACGATTTGCTTCTTCGGGGTGAAAAGCGTCGCCGAGCGCATCTTTTGACATGCGTCGATTCCATCGTCTATAATGGGATGAAGCCGAACCTGGAGGTTGTCCGATGGCCACCACGCCGAATCCGACCGAACGCATCAAGATGCTCTACTTCACCGACCCCGTCTGTTCCCACTGCTGGGCGCTCGAGGGGACGATGAACCGCTTCAAGCACGAATACGCCGCGGTTCTCGACGTCGTCACCGTCATGGGCGGGATGTTCGACGACCCGCTCTCGAAATCCGAAGCCGACGACATGGCCGAACACTGGACCGAGGTCGGCCTGTACTACAACATCCCGATCGACGGCCGAATCTGGAAAACGACGGGTGTCGCGACGACCTGGCCGGCGAGCATCGCCTTCCTCGTCCTCGACGGCAAGGATCCCGTACGGGCGGCGCGGTTCCTCCGCATCGTCCGCGAAGCCGTCTTCCTCGAACGCCGGGATATCGGCGACAGGGCGGTCCTGGCCGACCTGCTCCGGAAGGTCGGCGCCGATGCGGACGCCGTCGTCGAGTTCGCGTACTCTCCGCAGGGCCGCGATCTGCTGCTTGCGAACATGAAGCCGATGGTCGAACTCGGGATCGAAGGCTATCCCGCCGTCGTCTTCATGAACGATGCCGGCGAAGCCGTCAAGGTCGTCGGCGCGCGTTCCTTCGAGACCTACCGCAAGGCGATGCTCAAGATGATGAAATCCGGCACCGAGCCGTCCTCCGCCGGCGCAGAGCCGCTCTCCGCCCTCGTCGAGCGGATTCCGACCCTCTTCGACAACGAGGTCGAGAAGATCTACGACGTCCGGAAGGACGCGTTTTCGGCCTTCGTCGCCGCTTCCCTCCCCGCCGGAACCTATGAACTGGGCGAAACCCTCGGCCATCGCTTCGTCCGGCACGTCGGCCGCACGACGCCCTACGGCAACCCCGTATGAAAGGAGCACGAATGAACAACACGACGCAGGCGCTCAACCGCCGGGTCGCCGACTTCGGCGTCCTCTTCGTCAAACTGCACAACTACCACTGGCTCGTCACCGGTCCCCATTTCCACCAGCTCCACGCCCTCTTTGAAACACTCTACGACGAGGTCGCCGAGCGGCTCGACGAAGTCGCCGAGCGGATCCTGCAGCTGGGCGGCGTCCCCTTCGCGACGCTGAAGGAATTCCTCGCCCAAACCTCGATTCCGGAGGCGCGCGGCAACGAGACGCCGACGGAGATGGTCAACCAGACGATCTACGACTTCACGACTGTAAACGAAGCCGTCCGCGAGGCGATCCGAACCGCCCAGACCGACGGCGATGAAGTGACCGCCGACCTCCTGGTCGGCATCTCGAAGAGCTTCGAGAAGCATCTCTGGATGCTCGGTGCGCTCGAGAAGTAGGCACCCGCGACCCCCATTACGAAAAAGGACAGAATCCGGATGCACCGGTTCTGTCCTTTTTGTTCACGGTTTCGTCGCGGAGCGCTATGCGAACACGACTTCCAGACGGATTTCGGCGACCTTCGAGACGGTCGCGTGGATCGAACAGTATTCGGCTCCGAGTTCGGCGCTGCGCCGGATTCCGACCTGATCGGCGGCGCCGGTCACGGTCAGCCGGATCTCGACATGGTCGAGGGTCGGAGGCGTTTCATCGCGTTTGTGACCCGAGATCGTCAGTTCGGCTTTGTCGAATGTCAGGCGCTTCTTCTTCGCGATCGACAGGAACGTCGAGTAGAAGCATGACCCGAGGGCGCCGAAGAGAAGATTGTAGGGCGCGAGCCCGCCTTCGACCTGACCGATCGGGACGGTTCCTCCCGACGCGACGAGCTTGCCCTTGAATCCGTCTTCGAATTCCAGTCTGACCGTTTCCACATCCATGGGGCGTTTCTCCTTTCGCCGCTCCGTGATGCCGAAGCGGTCGTGACGACGTCGCCCGCGGCACGCATGCGGGGCGACGGTTGAAGCGCGAGTGACGCGGATCGTCCGGGAATCTGCCCCGCATCCGCGATGACGGTTGATTCTCAGTGGGAACCGCCGATATGGATCGTCGCTCCCGACTTGCCTTCGTTGTCGTGAAGACAGTCGTCGATCATCACGACGAGGGCGACGAAGAACGCGACGTTCTCCTCCGCGTGCACGGCGATCTCGTACGAATCGCCCCACGAGATCCATTTCTTGCGGAATTCGACGACCGTTCCGGCGGACGAGGAGATCTGGAATTCGTGCGCGAAGAAATCGCCCTCGATCGTGTAGTCCCCGTACCGGCTCTCGATGTCGAGCTTCTGCTTGAGCACGGTGAAGCGTTTCCGCACGGTCGCGACCTCGTTGCCGTCGGGCGCGGTCAGATGGTAGACCGGCAGCAGCGTCAGGAGCTGCCGTTTGATCGTGAACAGGGCCTCGTTCTTCGCGGAATCGTAGAAATCCATCCGGTGGGTGAACGAGAACATCTTGCCTTCGCAATGGAAAACCACGTTCTGGCCGCCGTCGTACACCTTGTATCTGTCGGTCAAGCTGAATACCTTCTGCTTCAGATAGAACGTCTTCATGAAAGCCCTCCGATCATGCCGTCAACGCACCTTGCGTTTGACAGTGCCATTATACCGCACATGCGATCGCCGCGCCATCGCTCAGCGCGATTTTTCCGCATGCGCACGACGCGTTTTCTTCGCACGCTTGAGGACCGCGTCGGCGGCGAGCTTGCCGGTGAGGATCGAAACCGGCAGCCCGGAGGGTGCGAACGTCCACTGACCCGCCTGATAGACGTCCGGAAGCGGCGTCATCACCGTCTTCTGGATGCTGGCGAACCCATGTTCGACGGGCATCGGACGATTCGTGAACGACCACCCGGTGATCGCCCCCTGGTAGCTCCCGACATCGCGCGCGATCGAAAGCGGCGTCGACGAGAAGATCCCGGAGATCCTGCCTTCGAGCATGGGGAACGCACCACCGACGAGCGCGTCGACGGTGAGCCGCTCGCCGCGCTTCTTGAACTCCTCGTACAGGCCTTCCGCCTTGATCCGTTCGACGAGCCGGTAGTCCATCAGGACGGAAACGATCAGACCCGTCCTGCCGGCCGGCGCGAGCGCCGGATCGCGCAGGACCGGAATCGAGATCTCGTAGGTGGTCTTCTGGAAATACTCGGCGAGGCCGACGGGCAGACCGGAGGCGTCGCGGAGCGAAGGATCGATCCGATCCGCGGTCTTTCCGAGAATGCCTTCCGCGACCGGCGAGTAGAACGAATGCGCGCCGCAGACCCGGGCGAATTCGGACGGGTCGGCGTCGACGGAGAGGTACACGGTGAAGATCGAATCGCCGCCGACGAGGCCTTCCAGCGCCTGTTTCCGTGCGCGGACCGCGGGCGAAAGCGACGCTTCGGGGATCGCCCGATACATCGCCTTCATGTCGCCCGCCCAGACGAGGCGGTCGTAGCCGAGGATCTCCCCGCCGGCGGTCGCGACCGTCTTCGCAGCGGGATCGAGGGCGACGATCTCGGTGCCGGTGCGGATCTCGACGCCGTGGTCGCGGGCGTACTTCTCGACCGCCCTGACGAGCGTGCCGGTGCCGCCGCGCGGATAGTTGTAGTCGAGGTAGAGGCTGAAGTAACTGAGCGCGAAGAATGCCGGCGTCTCGCGGAAGAAATGCTGCGTGATCATGCCGATCAGCGCCTTGTTCGTCGTGAAGCGGGATAGATGGTCGTCGATCGGATCGGTCAGTTTCCCGGCCTTCCTGATGTTGCGGTTGTACCGGAACAGCCACGGAAGGAGCGTCTTGAAGACGTACTTCGGATCGTCGATCGCATCGAGGAACAGCGGATTGTCGATGCCGTACAGAACGTCCATGTAGCCCATCACCTTCCTGATCTCGAGGATGATGGAGCGGACTGCATCTGCGTCTTCGGGGAATTGACGGATGAGCATCGCCTCGTAGTCGGCGATGCTCTCTTCGCCGCCGAGGTAGACGAAGTCGCGGCCGATGCCGACGGAAACCGGGCTGCGGACGAGATCGACCTCGATCCCGAGCTGTTTCAGCATCGGCTTGACGATGCCGGAATTCTCGAAGGCGCGGATCCCGCCGTCGAACGTGAAGCCGTCGCGCTCGAACGACACGACGAGACCGCCGAGATGGTCGGCCCGCTCGCAGAGCAAGGTCTTCATTCCGGCGCGTCCGAGGTAGCTGGCGGCGGTGAGGCCGGCGATGCCGCCGCCCACCACGATTGCATCATATCTCATCGTTTCGGTTCTCCTTCCCGCAGGGGGGTCGTCAAATGCAGGGCGATCGGTCCGATCGCGACCGGATCTTCCCCGCCGAGTTTCAGCACGCAGCGCGATTCGCAGGTGCGGAGGAACGCATCCCGCGCGTCCGGATCGACCGGAAGCGCCATGACGAGGCGGCGGGCGCCGGCGAAGTTCCCGACGGCGACGCGCCGGTTCATCCCGCGCACGTCGAAGATGGCGTGGTCGACGCAGGTCGGATGCTCGCAAAAACGGCACCGGGACGCCTGGCGCATGATCGTCCGTTCCGGTTCGGGGACATCGGCGTTCAGCCGGTCTTCGGTGAACGGGTGGGGGACGATGCGGACGACGTTCTTCTGTGCCGGATCGTACCTGAAGACCGGAAGCCCCCGTTTCCGCAGGATCGCGTTGGCGGCCGAGAGCCCCGATGTCGTGACGGCCGGGGTCCCGGTCCCCATCACGGTCGATTCGCCGCAGGCGAAGACGTTCTTCCATTCGGTGCGGATGTGCAGCCGGCGGAACATGTGCTGGCCGAGGCGCTGCTTCGGTCCGGCGACGGCGCCCCCGCGTTTCATCGCGTAGCGCTCGATCGTCGCCGGCGTTCCCACTTCGGCGTGCCGGACGTGTCCGGCGATGCCGGGAAAGCGGCGTTCCAGCACCTCGAGGAGCCGTGCGCGTTCCGCCGTCTTCAGAGCCGCATAGGCCTTGGGGTCGGAGCGGTCCCAGGTCTCGAAGCTCGGTCCGATCGCCATCACGACGTGGGCGTCGGAGGGGCAGAGGGTGCGGTCGTCGATGGACGGCACGTATACGGTGACTTCGGTCTCATCGATGCGGGCGGGATTGCCGACGAGCATCTCGACCGGGAGCGTTCCTTGGGGAATCGCGGCGGCGTCGACGAGCGCGTAGAGCATCACCGACGGATAGGTCGGCTCGAGTCGCTCCGCCCAGGCGATGCGGCGCTTCTTCGCCTCGTGACGAACCAGCCTGCCGTAGAAGTTCCAGACGCTGCCGGCGTGGACGACCTCGTCCGATTCGACGAAGCCGCCGCCGGCGAGTTCGACGCCCGTGGCGCGGCCGCGGTCGAAGGCGATCCTGACCGCCTCGCGTTCGAGCATCATCGTGCCGCCGTGCTCCTCGATCGACTTTTCCAGGCGGCCGACGAGCTGCAGCGTCGACCCCGCGGGATAATAGCTGCCGCCGACGTGGTTGTCGACGAACATGACCGCGGCGAGGATCGCCGGAGTCTCCTTCACCGTCGTATAGCAGTACGTCGAGGTCAGCTTGTCGAAGAAGCGGAAGATCGCAGGGTCCTTGAAATAACGCCGAAGGAGGGTATCGGCGCTCAGGTTGAGATAGCTGAGGAAACGGAAGTAGGAGAGCGGATGACGGAGCAGACTCTTCAGACCTTCCTTGGGATCGGTCTCCTCGGGGGAGGTATAGGTGGGCGTCTCGACCATCACGTGCCGGTAGATCTGCCCCATGTCGGCGTAGAAGCGGAGGATGTTCCGTCTTTCGGACGGGAACACTTCCCCGAGTTCGTCCGCAAAGCGGTCGAGATCGGCCCAGAAGTTGATCCGTCTCCCGTCGTAGACGACGCAGTACAGGAGGTCGTGCTTGATCATCGAGATCGGCTCTTCGAGCGAGTTCATCACGAAGCGGTGCGGATTGAATCCCGACGGGCCCCACCCATAAAGCATCGAGGATCCGTAGTCGAAGGTCGCCCCGTCGCGCTTGAAGACGCCGCAAGATCCTCCCGGCATATAGTTTCTGTCGATGACCGCGACTTTCAATCCCCGTTTCGCGAGCAATGCGGCGGCCGTCAGTCCGGATAGTCCGGCGCCGATCACGCAGACGTCGTATCTCATGGTTTACGCTCCTCCAAGATGTCGAATCTTCACAATGAAATCCCCATTTACACCATTGTAGCAAATCCGGCGCGAAAATGCATCGCGGATGCCGAAAAACGCGTTCGCTTCGGCATCGGGGGATGAAAAAGGCTTCCAGCGGTCCGGAAGCCCTGCATGGCCGATCAACGATCGGCGAAGTAGTCCGACCCGATGAGATAGCCGACACCGTAGGCGACGCTCAGCCGCCACAAAAACCGCTTGACGGATCCGATCTCGGCTTCGCCGTCGAGGTAGGAAGCCATCAGATCCCGGTACTCGCGCTTCTCCGCTTCCGCGGCGACGCGCTTGAAGTAACCCCAGACGTGGGCCGCCGCGTTCGCCCGCATCTGCGGCGCGCACGGCGTCGCCAGGGCAAGGTCGACGAGTCGATAGAATTCCGCGACGGGATAGCCGGTTTTGTCCCGCAGAAGTCCGCGGATCGACTGATAGATCCGCGGCGACCGCTCCAGCACGGCGTACTTGTAAGCCCCCCACTCGCGCTCGAGGAGGGCGATCCGACGGTCGGACCCTTGCGCCGCAAATGCGGCGGCGCGGGCCGCTGAGCGGCTTTCGGCGGTTCTCGGCGTCGGTTCCGGCGCCCGCGTTCCGGTCGTCATATTCATGATCTGCCCGCCCGGCGCATCAGTCGGACGACGAGGAAGGTCAGCCAGTCGGACGGGCGCCCCTTGGCGGAAAACCCGCCGTCGCTCCACGCCTTCCAGTCGGATTCGGGGGCATAGATGCCGTCGGGTCCCGCCTTGGCGGCGATCACCTCGAGCATGTCCGCGAAACGCGCATCAGCGCGCGTGAAGGGATAGCGCGACAGGGTGTCCGCGACCTGCATGATGTCGTACCAGACGAACGGGACCTTCAGCTTGCGGAAATCGGTTCCCATGTAGAACATGTAGGGGTGTTCCGCGCGGCTGCGTTCCCAAAGGCCGAGCAGCGCCTCAACGCCGGCGGCGGCTTCCGGCCGCGCCGCGGTATCTGCGCGTTCGGCCGCCAGGCGGAGCATCGCGAGCGTCGAAAACGGACACGGATCCTGCTTCCTTCCGGGACCGCGCCACGTGCCGATCGACGCCGAGAGCGCGCACGGCCAGCCGTTGTCACGACAACGGTCGAACAGGGCATCGATCCCCTTCCGGAGACCGGGATGGTCCCCGTAGCCGAACGCGACGAGCGCCCGCATCGTAATCGGCGCGTCGCAGAGCGCCCAACCGGCGATCGCGTCCACGCCCACCGCATGCTTCGTCGTCAGGGTCGGGACGCCGTCGCCGTCGAGGGTCGCGAGGATCCGTTCGGCGACGACGCCGATGCCGGGATCGGCGCACGTCAGGCCGACATCGGCCAGAAACGCAAGCTTGTGGTAGGGTTGCGATGAACTCTTGTGGCTGTTCAGCACGCCTTCGGGCCAGGCGGATAGTTCAGTCAGGATCCCGTGGACGAGCGGGTGCGAGAGCGTCGCCTTGCGCGCCGCGACGACCTCGGGATCGTCGATGGCGAACCCGCGCAAATCGATCAGAGTCCGATAGCGGGTCCACGGTTCGGGCGAGTCGGTCAATCTTACGATGTCGGTCGTCATCGGCGCCACCCCATCAACGGAGGTCGGGGTGGACATAGCGGCGTTTCCCGACGGTCCCCTTCCCGTAATCGATCGCCCCCACGGGACAGCGGTTGATGCAGGCGAGGCACTGCGTGCATTTCCTCCCCCAGACGGGAAGCGGGTCGAGGCGGATCGTATGTACCGGACAGACGCGTTCGCACAGGCCGCAGCGGATGCAGGCGTCGGTGACGCGGAACGGCGCCGTAGTGACGGCGAAACGGCTGAAGAGGGGATGGATCAGGGTCGACATCAGCTTCGGCCGGGATCCCGTCAGAAGCATGCGGGCGCCGGGTTCGCGGCGCGTGACCGCATCGGCGATCCGCTCCAGGCGGACGTCGGCCGCCGCGAGGATGCGGTCCCGCTCCTCGGGGGCGTCGAGCTCGTAGCCGAGCAGGTAGTTGTTCGGCATCGCGACCGTGAAGGCGCCGTCGAGGGTGAGGCCCTTCTTCCTGAGCGAACGTTCGAGGACGGCGGCGGTGTCGCCCTCCTCGGCGCCGCAGGTCGAGACGCAGAAGACGTACGAAGGAACGCCTTCGACGCGGAGGTCGCGGATGAAGTCGGAGACGATCCGCGGCATGCCCCAGGCATGGATCGGATAACAGAACCCGAGCCGTTCGCCGGGCGTCGGGCGAAAGACGGGATGGGCGCCCGCGGCGTCGCGTTCGACGGCGATCGGGCGGACGGCGTCGCCGGTGAGACGGGCGACGGCGTGCGCGGCGTGAAGCGAGTTTCCGGTTCCGGAGAAACAGTAGATCATGGTCGATCCTCCCAGTTATTGCGGGTAATGGGTGACTTGCGGCGGCGCGATCAGGGCGAAGGTCGCCGAGTTGATCCGGTAGGTGTTCGAACCGACCGCCTCGATCTGTTCGGGATTGGTGAAGTAGAGGTGCGACACGCCCTTGACCTTGACGCCGAGAAGGCTCGTGACGCAAAGCTGGATCACGATCTTGGAGAACGCGTTCACCTTCTCCGACAGGAAGAAGTCGGTCTCCTTCGGAGTGATCAGGTTGATGATGACGTTGTGGCGCTTGGTGGTCTCGTTGTAGAGAATGAAGACGTCGGTCTCGTCCGCGCCTCCGCACGGACGGAAATCGAAACGGGAGCCGTCGCGCTCGAACGACAGGCGTTCGATCGCGATCCCCGACACGTACTTGCCTTCGAGGACGCGGAAGGGAATCTTCATCGACGTGAAGCGGTATTCCCGCCGGTCTTCGCAGACCGCCGCATCGTCGATGCGGGCGTCGACCATGTGGAATTCCATCGTCCGCGGATCGACGTAGCGTTCCACGTAGCGTTCCGATTCGTCGTAGATGAGCATCCGGTCGATGAACTCGATGATCGAGTAGTTGCTCGAGGCGAAGGTGAGTTCGCGGAAGAGTTCGGCGCGGCGGTTGGTGTCGTCGTTGATCCGGCTCGCGGTCCGGTTGTGGGAATAGATGAGCAGCGAGAACAGCGAACTGGAACAGAACGACGCGAACGCGACGATGAGCATCGCGATCCGGATCCCGATCACGTCGAAGGTATCGGCGAGGAAATCGCCGAACGCGAGCGCGACCACCGACAGCACGAAGACGACGGCGCTGACGACGATGATGATGATTGGGAGATTGAGGTCCTTTCGGTTCATGGAGGATCCTTTCCGCAGTTCGCATGCGTTTCTTTCACTGACTGTGATTATATCATGAACGCCAGTCTTCCGCGATGGGTCGGAGCGCATTTCGAAGTGAAACCGAAGCGTCTCCGGACCGCATCTCGAACCGGTCGCATCGCGAGAGGCGACGATCGCCTTGTTAAAAAAGGCGCCCCATCGCGGCGGCGTCTTTCTCTCTTTGGCAGTTTTCAAGGCATCGGGGCGGACATCGTTCGCGCAAGGTCGAGCTGCCACCGGCGTTCCTCGCGGATCGCCGCTTCGGGATCAACCGAAACCGTCGCGAGCGCCTTCAGGGCGTAGTCGCAGGGACCGATCGCATGCCGCCAGACGTGGGCGGTCGCGGCGGCGTGACCCGCCGCGCGGCAGGCGAAGACGGCGGCGGACGACGCGGCGCGGGCCGCGGCGTGCGCTTCGAGGGCGGCGGCGCGGGCGACGCCGGGACGGATCCTGCCGTCGGCCCAGGCGCGGGCGGCGGCGATCGCCGCGGCCGCCCGGGGATCGTCCGTGAACCGGAGGACCCGTTCGGCGCACAGGGCGGCGTATCGCCCCTGGTCCGGGCGGGACATGCGCTCGATCCGATCGAGGATCCGTTCGCGCATGCCGTCATGGAGGATCAGCGAACCGATCCGACCAAGATCGGACGTCATCGGATCCCGCCTTCCAGCCGGTGGCGGACGAGATCCAGCAGGTCGCGGTAATCCGTCTCCGTGAAGTAGGTGGCGTCGACGAGGACCGCATCCTCGCCATAAAGGGCGGAATCGAACGGCGTGAGGATCGCCGTAAACATCTCCGGCGGGATCGTCCCCGTCGACTTGTGGACCGAATGGCGGCTCTCCTGACGCGCGAGATAGCGCGCGTAAAGAACGTCGGGATCGCCGGTCATGAAGATCGTCAGGACGCGGATCCCGGCATCGGCCGCGTCGCGACGCACGGCCTCGTATTCCGCGCGGCGAAAGTTGCTTTCCAGGACAACCAGGTCGTCCGCCTTGAGAATGTCCGGCATCAGTTTCCGCATCAGCGAAAACGTCGCCGCGGACAATTTCAGGTTCTCTTCGCGGTTGGCGAATCCGATCGTATCCCCGAGGACTTCCTTGAGGTCGTCCTTGTTCAGGCAGACGGCGTTCAGATCCGCCGCCAGACGCTTGGAGACGGTCGTCTTGAGCGCGGCCAGATGGCCGGTGACGATGACGGTTTGTTTCATGGGATCCTCCCTCGGCGGGCATCGGCGCCACTTTTCGAATTCGTCGGATCAAACGGCGGAACGATATTGTATAATAATGGGCGAGGTGGTATGTCATGAAGCAGATCAAGCCCGGGCGCGGAGTCTCCCAGCTCGGTTATCAGGGATCGCTGTTCGCGATCGCCTTCGGCGTCCTCTGGACGATCGTCGCCGCCGCGATCGGCATTTTCGCGTTCGCCGATGCCGGCGGCGTGTTCTCCGTCGTCGGCTTCATCTTTCCGCTCTTCGGAATCCTGTTCATCGCGATGGCGGTGAAGCAGGCGAAGTTCCAGAAGCACAACGCCACCGCGAAGGACCGCCATTCGCTCGTCGACGTCGTCGACTCGACCGAGGAAGGCGACCCGTTCGCGAAGTATGACCGCGCCGAGACGGCGCGCAGAGCCGCCGAAGCGGCGGTCGCCGCCGACGCCTACTGCACGCACTGCGGAACGCCTCTGCAAGCGGAGGACAACTTCTGCCCGAAATGCGGAAACCGCGTCCGATGAGACGACGGACCGTCGACCCGGAAAGGTCGACGGTCCGTTTTCATTTACAGGTCGATCAGGACGCGGCCGTCCGCGACGCGCGCCGGAACGGTTTTCGCCTTCGCCGTCGGCAGCTTCACGAAGAGGATCTTCGCCCGCCCCTCGACTTCGCCGGTGACGACGTCGAAGCGCGCCTTATGGCGCGGACAGGTGATCTTCCCGTCGGCGTACGCGCCCTCGGACAGCGATCCGCCCATGTGCGGGCAGACGTCGGACAGGGCGTAGGGCTTCCCGTCCTTGACGACCACCAGATAGGGTTTTCCGTCGATCTCGGTCCGGATCTTGCCTTCCTTGACGAGCACGTTCCAATCGCATGCGAACTTTTCCATCTCATGACCCTCCTTGGGGGTGAAGAATCATCGTTTCGGATAGGCGGATCGGACGAGTTCGAGATACTCCTCGACGCCGATGCCGAGCTGCACGTAGTATGGGAGTTCGGTCGCGAGCCGTTTGCGCGCGATCTCCTCGCGCCGGTCCGTTTCCGGGCCGGCGTGGCCGCGGACGTAACAGCCCTTCCCCGCCCACGTGACGATGAAACCTTCGTCCTCGAGCCGTTCCCACGCCTTCTTGATGGTGATCACGCTCACGCCCAGTTCGACCGCGACGGCGCGGATCGAAGGCAGCGCGGTATCCGCGGCCAGTTCGCCGTTCACGATCTGCGCGGCGACCTGGTCGTGGAGCTGCTCGTAGATCGGGACTTCGGACTTGACGGCGACGACGAGGTTCATCGCTAGAGGCTGACCTTGTCGAACCGGCGCACCGACATGCGGTAGGAGGCGACCATCCCGACGACGTAGAGAACGATGCCGGCGAGAAGAACCCCCAGCTGCGGGAGCGCATGCGCTGGATCGAGGCCGTCGAGGACGGCGAGTCCGGGGACGACGTGGACGAGCAGTTCGACCGCTGCCACGACCGCGAGGTACGCGGCGAGCCCGAACGCGATCGGCATCCCGACCTTGTATCCGGTCTTGAAATACTTCGTCAGAAACACGACGTTAAAGGCCGCGTAGGCGGCGAGCGTAAAGCCGAAGAAGGCGAAGTTGGCGTCCATCCCGACGACGTTTCCGTTCGGATTGAACCAAAGCGAGGAGACGAGCGCGGCCGGGATCGCGACCAGGATGGTGACGCCTTCGAGGATCAGGACGTGGAGATGCTTCGCGAGCACGATCTGGTCGCGCGGGACCGGCAGGATCGCCGAGAACTCGTGGTCGCGGTTGTCCCGGGCGACGCCGAAATTGATCAGAAACGACATGACGGTATAGCTTACGCCGACGAAGTACGGATACGCGGGAATCAGAAGCAACAGCGCACATGCGCAGAAGAAATAGGTTCCCGGGGTGACGACGAGCTTCAGTTCCTTGTACAGCAGGTTCTTCATTTCGACGCCCCCTTGTCGTAGTAGATCATGATGTCTTCGAGGTTGGGTTTCTCGACCACCGGCACCTCGCCTTCGCGCAGGTTCGCGCGACGGATCAGGCCGGTGAAGCCGAAGGCGTTCTTCCGCACGCCGACGAGGCGGGCGCGCAGGTCGTCGGTGAGGTCGCCGGGCTTGCCCGACACGACCGCGTGCGCGGCGATCAGGTCGTCCTTGGTGGTGTTCGCCACCAGTTCGCCGTCGCGGATGAAGACGACGAAGTCGGCGCACTTGTCGAGGTCGGAAGTGATGTGCGTGGAGAACAGGATCGAGCGTTCGCCGTCGAGCACGAGTTCCCGGAAGAGGTCCAGCAGTTCGGCCCGGGCGGCCGGGTCGAGGCCGCTCGTCGGTTCGTCGAAGATGAAGAGTTCCGCGCCGTGCGAGAGCGCCAGCGTGAGCGCGAACTTGACCTTCATCCCGGACGAGAGTTCCGTCACCTGCTTCTTCTCGTCGAGCCCGAAGCGGTCGAGGTAGCTGCGGTAGGCCGTCTCGTCCCACGTCGGATAGAACCGTTTGAACACCTTCACGATCGCGCCGATCTGCTTGTGCGGATAGAACGTCGTCTCGCCGTACATGAAGCCGATCCGCCGCTTCAGTTCGGTCTCGTTCCCGACGATGTTCTTCCCGAAGATCGTCACCGTTCCCGCATCCGGCTTGACGATGTTCAGGATGGACTTGAGGGTCGTGGTCTTGCCGGCTCCGTTCGCGCCGATGAAGCCCATGATGTATCCCTTCGGCAGTTCGAAGGATACGTCCTTCAGGGTGAAGGACGGGTAGGTCTTGCGGAGATTCTCGATCTTGAGCATGAGGTTCCTCCAACTGTGTATATCGAACATACACAGTATAGAGCCGCCGGCTCCGGATGTCAAGGGGGATTCCGTCGGAAAACGCGAAGCCGCCGATCGATGGGTCGGCGGCTTTGCGTTCATTTCACCTTGCGGAGCGCGGCGAAGCGCGTGAGTTGTTCGCGTCCGGGCTTGCCGTTCCCGGACTCGAGCTCCTTCACGATCGTCACGACGAGGTCGTTGTAGGGCGTGTCGAAGTCGATCTTGTCGCCCTGGGCGGCGACCGCCCCGTTGATCGCGTCGATTTCCGTCCGCTTGCCCTTCTCGAGGTCCTGCAGCATGCTCGGGCGGATCGCGCGGTGCTTCTTGATCGCGAACGGGATGATCATGAAGCCGATCAAGCGCTTGAGGGCATTCTGATAATCGAAGACCTTGACGATGTCCTTACCCTGGATCGGCTCGATCGCGACGCCCGAGCGGCGGGCGACCTCGATGCACTCCTTGATGACCTTCTGCGCCGCGAAGCGCGCCGTCTTGTCGTCGGACACATCCCCGTAGGTGCCGCCGATGCAGGTCCCGAGGCCGCTGAAGGCGGCGTTGACGAGCAGTTTCGCCCAGCGTGCGCCCATGAAGTTGGCCTCGACCCTGACGTCTCCCATCCGGCCGAGGACGGCGGCGATCTCCCGGAGCGTCCCGTCGGTCCTTCCCGACATCGAGCCGAGGCTGAAGGCGAGCGCCTCGCGGGTCGGCGCACTCGTCAGTTCGACGACGCCCGGCTCGCGCAAGGTCGCGCCCCAGCCGACGGCGCAGCCGAAGGTGCGCTCCGGTCCGACGACGTCGGCGACCGAGGGTTCGGGAAGTCCGTTCTGCATCGTGCAGACGACACCGGATTCGCCGAGGAAGGGCAGAAGCCCCTCGACGACGCGGCGGTTGTCGAGCTGTTTCGTCATCAGAAACACGACGTCATAGGTGCCGGTCATCTCTTCGGGCTGGAGGGCGTGGACGGGCACGATGAAATCGACGGTGCCGACGATGCGGGCGCCGTGTTCCTTCATCGCCCGGACGTGGGCGGCGTTGTGGTTGACGAGGTCGACGTCGACGCCCGCCTTCGTCAGGAAGGCGCCGAGGACGGTGCCGATCGAGCCGGCGCCGTAGATCGCGATTCTCATGGATGGTTCCTCCTCAGGTGGTTCTTCAGGCGTTCCGCCAGTAGGTGCGGCCGTCGCGCGACCGCGAAAGCAGGCCGTGGTCGACGAGCGCGCGACGGAAGGACGCGTAGTCTTCGACCGCCGGAATCAGAATAAGGTTCACTTCCTTCTCGGCGTAGGTCCTCCCGAGATCGAAGCATGCCGCGAGAAGGATATAGATCGCGGCCTTGTTTTTTTCCTTTGCCGGCAGGATGGACAGACGCCCCTCCGCGTCGAAGAACTTCCCCTCCGCGGCCGCGAGGTCTTCTTCGGTCAGTTCGAACCGGTCCATCAGGATCATCTCGATGCTCGTACGTTTCATGACGAATCCTCCGTCAGATCGATTTGGATACCGCCATCATCCATCCGTCCACATCTTCGAATCCGAGACGGTGGTAGATCGTCGCGGCGGCGGGGTTGTCGAAGAAGAGGACCGGCATCCTCCCCGATTCCAACAGGTGGCGGCAGAGCGCCGACACGACCTTGCTCGCGCAGCCTTCGCGGCGGCACTCCTTGCGCGTGAAGACGGCGACGACCATCGCCGCGTTCCTGGAATGCGCCGTCGAACTGGCGTGGGCGATGATGTGTCCGTCGCGCTCGAGGACGTAGTGGAGCGAGAATCCGTCGCGAAGCTTCGCCGCCATCCCCACGAGCCGTTCCTCCCGGGGTTCGGTCAGGTTCGAGACGAATTCGGAGATGCCGTAGAGCGCGTCCACGATCGCCGGCACGTCCTCCACGGTCGCCCGCCGGACTTCGGGGTCCGGGGAATCGAGGCGATCGGGGGCAGCCATCCGCGCGATCGTCATCCTCTTGACGTCGAACGAACGCGAGAGCTCGTCCGAAAGGCGCGCGTAGGTGCGGGCGCCGACGTTGATGACCTTGATCGAGTGACGCTCGGCGAGGGCGAGCACCTCCTCCGGATCGAACCGGTTCGTCGTCGAAAAGACCATCATGTTCGCATGATGGCGGAGGACGACCGTCTCGAGGACGCCGTCGCCGTCGACGTAGACGGTCTGGAAGTCCGTCGACAATCCGTAGAATTCGATGTCGCCGATGATGAAGAGGTTGATGAAGGGGTCGCGGTACAGCATCGCGAGCAGTGCTTCGCGTTCATCTTCCCGTACGAGTCGAAATGCCATCGTTCTCCTTTCGGCGGAGGGATTCCGCCATCGTCACCGGACGCCGGCTTCGAGGATCCGAAGGACGCCGCGGTCGGCGTCGACCTCGGCACGAACGCCGTAGGGGATCACGGCCATCGGCTCGTTGTGGCCGAAGCAGAGGTTGTACAGGACCGGCTTGTCTTCCAAGCCGAATTCCCGCATGATCTTGACGATGCTCTTCCGATACGCCTCGAAGTGCACGTTGCCGGACGGCTTCCCGAAGACGAGCGCGTTCGCGGCCTGGAGGACGCCGAGCACACCGTAACTCCGGAGGATGTATTCGACGTTTGCGGGAGAGGGCTGGTCCTCCGAGGTCTCGAAGAAGAGGATCGCTCTCGAGAAGGTCCGCCGTGACGGCCAAAGGCGCGTCCCCTTCGCGAACTCGAGGACCTCGAGACAGCCGCCGAACAGGCGGCCGCGGACGACCCCGCGCCCCTGGAGGACGATGACGCCTTCGTGCGGCTGCATCGCCTTCACCTTGAAACGGTTCTCGTAGGACCAGTGGATCCGCTCTCCGGTCCATGCGGCGGGCGGTGTGACGGCGCCGATCGGCGCGGTCGAGAAGAGCGCGCGGCGGACCCGGTCGAGGGTATAGGGGTACACGCCGTTGTTCTCGCCGAACTCGCTCAGGATCGCCGGACCGTAATAGCTCGTCACCCCGGCCTTGTGGCAGATCAGGTGGGTGATCGTCGAATCGGAGAAACCGAGGAAGGGCTTCGGATTCCGACGGATCACGTCGAAGTCGACGTACGGCAGGATCCGGATCGAATCGTCGCCGCCGATGCAGGAGAAGATCGCCTTGATCGACGGGTCGCGGAACGCGTCCATCAGATCCTGCGCACGGGCTTCGGGATGGTCGTAGACGTACTCCGAACCCGCCAGGGTGTGCGGCATCTCGACGACCTTGAGGCCGAACTCGCGTTCGAGGGCGGCCTTGCCGGCGTCGTAGCGCCAGCGGAGTTCGGGATCACCCGCGCCGCCCCAGGAGGAGCTGACGGTCGCGACGCGGTCGCCCGGCCTGAGGGCGATCGGCTTGATCAGGGGCACGGTTGCGCCTCAGATGATCCCGAGCGGGATCAGGACGAGGAGCAGGACCGCGACCGCGCCCCAGACGGCGAGAAGGAAGCGTTTCTGCGTCTTCGGCGCGGCGTCGTGCATGAGGAACGCCGCCAGGAAGAACGGGATGTAGGTCGTGAGGAAGACGGGCAGAGCGCCCCACCAGGGATAGACCCAGCGGAACGCCGGCGTACCGGCGAGGAAGATCTCGAAAACGGCGAAGAAGGCGGCGTTTCCGATCGCGAAGAGGATGCGGTTGTTCATCCCGAGGATCCGCTTCTTCGGATCGTCGGGGAGCAGTTTCGACATCGCCAGGCCGGCGATCGAGAACATCATCGAGAGTTCCCACGAGACGCCTACGAGCAGGATGAAGGACGTGCTCTCGGGCGACACGGTCCAAAGCGCGTAGCCGGACGCGGAACCGATGACGGCGTTTCCGATCTCGTAGAGCCAGTGCACGCCGTAGAGCGAAAGCGCCGCGACGACGCCCTTGTAGTTCTTGTGCTTCAGCTCGGTCGCGTAGATGTAGACGACGACCGCGAAGAGGGCGATGAAGGTCCAGTCGAACCGGTCCGTCGTCCGGACCGCCGCGAAGGCCGCGGATGCGGCCGCCGCGTTCGCCGCGTCGCCGCGGAAGACGAAGTACGTGCCGTCCGCGCCCAAAAGCGAAAGCAGGATGATGACGACGCAGATCGCGCCGGTGAAGGCCGCGACGGGTGCCGCGTCGAGGATGAAGCGTTTCCAGTCGAATGCTCTTTTCATGTCGTTCTCCTTATGTTCGTCGGCCGGTCTCGTCGTCAGTCGTCGAGGCCCCTGCCGGCGCGAATGGCGGGAAGCGCCTTCTCGATCCGGGACTCGCGGGTCTTTTCCTGTTTGGGGGCGGTGAAATGGAGGAGGTAGGCGCGACGGCGTCCGGGCGTGAGCCGCTCGAACGCGTCCTTCAGGGACGGATCGCCCCGAAAGCGGCGCGCGAGTTCCTCCGGATAGGCCGCATCATCGCCGCTTTTCCGTTCCACCTTCATCCCCGCGCGGACCTGGGCGACCGCTTCGCGGACATAGGCCCCGATCGTCGGCGCGAGGGTGCGGACGCTATCGGCGTCCCGGAAGCGGATCTGACGCGCCGCCTGCACGTTCTCGGTCTGACGGACGAGGATCCCGGCGGGATCCGAAAGCAGCGCCCCGCGGACGAAGAGGAGCGCGCAGTAGTCCTTGAAGCCGTGGATCAGGACGACGTTCTCGTCCTGGACGGTATAGCATGGGACGCCCCACTTGAGCGTCTCCGTCAGTCCGCAGGCGCGGACGGCGGCACGCAGTTCGGCGAATGCTTCACGCCAGCGTTCCTCGCCTGCGAGAAACGCGTCGACGCGCGGATCGGTCTTCTCCATGGTCGGTCTCCTTATCGATGGGTCATGGGCGGCGGGCGTTTCAGCCCTGTCGCCAGAACGTCCTGCAGGTCGCCTTGTCGGCGAGGTTGAAGCGGATGATGCCCTCCAGGAGCGGAAAGTCGACGGGATCGGTCCAGCGGATCCGGAAGAGCATCTCGCTTCGGCCGTAACCGGCGGCGTCGATCTCGGCGCCGAACCGGTCGATCGCGACCTTTTCGGGCGCCACCGAGAAATGGTTCTTCGAGGCGCTGAAGGCGAGGATGAAGGTGCCGTGGTCGGTGAACGTCGGCTGGTTCCAGGCGATGCGTTTGCCAAGCGTCGGGAACGTGACCGCGATGCGCTCGAGCACGTCCCGAAGTTTCGCCCGGTGTTCGGGATCGGGGATGGCGAGCAGAAAGTCGGCGAAATCGTTCATGGTTCGACTCCTTCCTTGGTCCGCCGTCCCGATGGAGACGGCGCCGGATGCGTCCTTTCGCCCTCGGGATCGGTGGTATCAGGAGATTCCAGAATCCGTCCGATCGCGATCCGGAGCGCTTTGATGTTCCTGTCGAGCAGGGCTTGCTGCCAGGATTCGGGTTTCAGTTTCGCGAGCGCCTTCTCCGACTTCGAGAGGAGCGAGGAAAGCGCGGTCGTCGCCATGGTCCGATCCGTGGCTGACGCCTCCGCCGCTTCGTCGGAAAGAAGGCCGAGGGCAAGGGTCAGCGCCGCGATCCGGCGGGACTGAAGGGTGTGCTGGGACGTTCCCGGCGCGAACTGCGCGACGGCGACCGTCGATCTGTCCAGCATCGCCTGAAGGGATCGGCGCGTTTCTTCCGGTGCGCAGGCCGACGTTTCCGTACGGTCATTCGCCATTCCGTAGAATCCGAGGACGTGCAGGGCCAGGACGGTGAGGTGCCTGCTGGGTTGCCCGACTTCTCCGACGGGGAAGTGGACCCTCCCCTCGTGCACGTGCTCGAGGAACCAGACTCCTTCTTGGTTCCGTTTCGCGAGCAGCCAATCGAGCGCCGGTCGCATGCGGTCGTCGTACGAAACGCCCTCGTCGGCGAAATACGACAGGACCCGCAGGAGGTCGTAGCGGTAGCGGAAGGGATAGGACAGCTGTCGGAACCTGCGGTCGTCGGCCCCGACGAACAGTCCGTTCGACAACAAAAACTCGATCGCCTTCGCCTTCGCCTCCGCCAGCCCGGAAAGACCGTGGTCCGGCACCGAGCGCTCGAACTGACCGAGTCCCTCGAGGACGCAGATCGTCGTATGCGGATCGCCATGGTCCGATCGTTCGTCCCACGTGAAACCGCCGTCGTTCTTCCCGGCCGCGACGAGATGACGCGCCAGGTCGGCCACGCGCGAATCGTCCGGCCGAAAATAGGCGACGTAGTTCAGGACCATGCCGTCGACGGCGACATCGCTCGGAAGGTCGGACTTGGCCAGATTCACGCCGCCGCCTTCGGTCATGCACTCGGCAAACGTCCGCGCGACCATCTCCCGGCAGGCGGGCGTCGATTCCGGCATGCCGATGTTCTTCATCTCGAGGAGCGTGTAGTGCGTCGAAGTCCATTTGGGTTGGTAGTAGTGGAGCCCCCAGTGACCGTTTTCGCTTCGGGACGACAAGTATCTTGCACCGTCGCCTTCGGTCGGGATCCTGCCCCGCAACCGTTCGATCACGGCCGGATCGGAGTGGAGGATCAGCCGATGCGTCATCGCCTGCACCGACACGTCGCCGTCCAGCAGCCATCGGATCGTCTTGTCCATGGTGTTCTCCTTCCGACGGTTCGGGTCGTCCGCGGGATGTCGATCGGTCTTGCGAAACGATCCGCATCGGTGATCCATGACGTTCGTCCTACAGATCCAGGACTCCCGTATAGATCAGGCCGGCGATGACCGCCATCGCGACCGCGTAGTAGTGATACCATTTCTTGTTCATCACGCATAGCAGGAAGGCGGCCGTTTCCGCCGCCAGGATGTCGAGCAGGAGGGCGACGATCGGCGTTTCGTACAGCTGGACGCCGATTCCCGTCATGAAGGCGGTCAGCGCCCCGGCCAATATGCCGGCCTTGAACCACTCCGCGATCCGCGTGCGGTAGATCAGAAAGCACGCGAGGATCCAGGCGATTCCATGGCCGATCCGGATCCACGAAACGAATCCGTAGGTCCCGCCGCGGTCGAAGAACGCCTCGAACAGCGCGAAGAGCAGGTAATACAAGAGGAAGGCCGCCGCCATCGTCGAAAGACCGATGACGGTCACGAGCAGTCCGTCCTTCCAAGGACCCTTCTTCATTTCCATATCGTATCCCCCTTCAAGCCGCATCCGCGTGAGCAGCGGCGAAAATGACAGGAACTCAGGATTTCGACAGCAGGGCGACCGTCTCGACGTGCGCCGTCTGGCAGAACATGTCGACCGGCTGGATTCTTTTCAGGAGGTATCCGTTTCCGACGAACGCCTTCAGGTCGCGTGCGAGCGTGGACGGGTCGCACGAGATGTAGACGATCTTCGGGGGTTTCACTTCGTTCAGGGCGGTCACAAACGCGGGATCGAGCCCCTGTCGCGGCGGATCGACGACGACGATGTCGGGCGTCGTCCCGGAGGCGGCGATCTCGCGCACGAACGCGACCGCGTCGCCTTCGTGGAACTCGGCGTTCCGGACCCCGTTCAGCCAGGCGTTCTGCTTCGCCGCCTTGACCGAGGCGGCGTTGATCTCGACGCCGTACACCCTGGAAACCAGTCCGGCCATCACGATCGCGATCGTGCCGACGCCGGAATAGGCGTCGACGACGATGTCGGTCGCCTTCGGCTTGGCGAACTCGATCGCCTTCTTGTACAGCGTTTCGGTCTGTCTCGGATTGACTTGGAAGAAGGTCTTCGCACCGATGCGGAACCTCTTTCCCATCAGTTCCTCTTCGATGAACCCCTTTCCGTAGACGATCCGCTCGCGCTCGCCGAGGACGATCGGCGTCGTCCGCGGATTGACGTTCTGGACGATCGAGGTGATCTCGGGATGGGCGGCGCGCAAATCGGTGACGAGATTGTTTCGTCCGGGGAAGGCCTCCGCGACCGTCACGAAGACGACGAGGATCTGGCCGGTGCCGGCCGCGACGCGGACGAGGACGTGCCGGACGAGGCCGGTGCCCTTGTCCTCGCGGTAGGGTTCGATGCGATGCTTGGCGAAGAGCTGCTTGCACGTGTGGACGATTGCGTTGCCGGTCTTGTCCTGGATGTCGCAGTCGTCGGCGTTCACGACCTTGCGGGTGTTCTCCTCGTAGAAGCCGGCGAGGATCCTTTTCCCTTTCTCGGAGATCGCCATCTGGAGTTTTCCGCGGTAGTTCCACGGCTCCTTCATCCCGATGCACGGGATCAGCGTCTCGGCAACGAGCCCGGCGGCGTCGAGGCATTCCCTGACGTAGGCGGTCTTGACCGCAAGCTGCTCCCCGTACGCCAGATGCTGGAGCGTGCAGCCGCCGCAGAGGGCGTACTGGGGGCACCGCGGCCGGACGCGCACGGACGACGAATCGTAGCGCTTCAGGACGTTCCCGTTCGCACCGGCGACCTCGATGTCCGCCGTCTCGCCGGGCAGAAGCCCTTCCACGTAATATGTCTTCGCGCCCGCGGCGACGACTCCGTCGCCGTTCACGTCGACGCGTCCGCAGCGGATTTTCTCAAGCACCATGGAAACCACCATCTCTCGTGAATATGATAACATAACGTCCCTTGATTTCGTCCGGCCTTATGATATGATATAATGTTACCCATACGGAGGTCATCCATGAAAAGACGCATCGCCATCCTGAGCATCCTGATCCTGACCGCAACCCTGACGGCGTGCGGCCTGTTTCCCACCTTCACCGTTCCCACGACGAACGTGACGACGGCGTCGACGTCGCCGCTGTCGACGTCCGCGCCGACGACCGGGATTTCATCGTCGGCGACGACTGCCGCGACGACCACGACGGAGGGGACCCTGTCCACTCTGCCGACCACGACGCAGACGACCTCCGCGCCGACGACGACCGTGATGACGACCACCACGCAAACGACGACCCAGACGACCACCACGCAAACCACGACGACGCAGACGACCACGACGACGCAGACCGGCGCGCAGCCGTTCGTCCCGACCGGCTATTCGCTCCTTCAGGACGAACTGGACTATGTCGGAATCCCGGCGACGGGGAACGTCAAGCTGCTCGTCTTCGTGATCGATTTCACCGACGCCCGGCTGGCTTCTTCCGGCGTCACCCTCGCCGACGTCGACAAGGCTTTCAACGGCGCGTCCGCGGACACCGCGTGGGAATCGCTCGCGTCCTTCTATGCCAAGAGTTCGTACGGACAACTGTCGCTTGACGCCGACATCTTCTCCTACCATGCGTCCGAAACCGTCGCCTACTACGAGGAAGACTGGCTCGACTACTATACCGAATCGGACCTCATCTACGAGATGATGACCTATTACGACGGCCAGATCGACTATTCCGACTACGACGCAAACGCCGACGGCTACCTCGACGGCGTCTACGTCCTCTACACCGCGCCCGTCTCGTATAAGTCCGGATCGGATCTCTGGTGGGCCTATCAGGATTACTACTACTACGTGGGCGAGGACTATTTCGACGGCGTCACACCCAACTACTTCTGCTGGTCGGGCACCGACTTCCTGCTCGAGGCGGGATCGGCCGGCGTCGACGCGCACACCCTGATCCACGAGACCGGCCACATGCTCGGCCTCGACGACTACTACGACTACGACGATTCCGACGCGTACAACGCGGGCGGCGTCGGCGGCGCCGACATGATGGACTACGCCGTTGGCGACCACAGCGCGATCTCGAAGATCCTGCTCGGCTGGATCACGCCGCTCGTCGTCACCTCCTCGATGACCGTCGACATCGCCCCGTTCGTCGCCGCGGGCGAGACGATCCTGGTGATCGACGAATGGCGCGGCACGATCTTCGACGAGTACCTCCTGATCTCCTACTACACCCCGACGGGACTGAACGCCTACGACAACTACTACCTCTTCACGATCCCGGGCGTCCTGATCCACCACGTCGACGCCCGCATCGGGCAGGGATACATCGAGGATTCCGCGTATTGGACGATCTTCAACTACAACAACTCCGACACGGCGCACAAGTTCCTCAAGATCATCGAGGCGGACGAGAACGACCGCATCCCGTACGATGCATGGTGCGAGGACGGCGACCTCTTCCAGGCAGGAGACGTCTTCCGTCAGACGATCGAACCCGTCTACCGGTGGTACCAGACGTCGCGCACGATGAACTTCACGGTCGCGATCGTGTCCGTCGGGGACACCGCGGTTTTGACCTTCACCTTCAACTGATCGACGCATGAAAACATAAGGGATCGGCCCGCGGGCCGATCCCTTTCATTTTCCGTACATGCCGTAGACGACCGCTTCGACGAGCCGCTTCGGCAGGATCCTCTTCAGGAACAGGAACAGTTTGTACTGGAATCCCACCGCGACCTGCGGCGGCATCCTCCGCCGGTCCAGAACCCGGCCGACGACCCTGGCGACGGCTTCGGGAGGCATCCCGTGCCGTTCGTCGGTCTCCATCTTCGCCACCGAACGGGCGATCCGCGCGTCATAGACGCCGGTCGATCCGGCACGTTTCTCGCGGCTGTCCGTGAAGCCGGTCGCGGTATCGCCGGGAAGGACCGCGGCGACCTGCACGCCGAGCGGCCGGAGTTCGAGCCGGAGGGTGTCGTTGAAGGCGTTCAGCGCCGCCTTCGACATCGAGTAGAAGGCCTGGAAGGGGATCGCCAGCTCGGCGGCGACGGACGAGACGTTCACGATCCGTCCCTGCGATGCGCGGAGGGCGGGAAGGAGCGCCTTCGTGATCGCAAAGGCGCCGAAGAGGTTGACGTCGAACTGGCGCTTCGCGTCCGCAAGGAGCGTCTCCTCGATCGCGCCGGAGATCCCCATCCCGGCGCAGTTGACGAGGGCGTCGATGCGGGGATGCTTCACAAGGATGCCGTCCTTGACCGCGTGGAGGACGTCGTCCTCGCGGGTCAGGTCGGCGGTGACGTAGTCGAAGGCGTAGGGCTTCTTCGGCAGCGTGCGGGAGAGCCCGACGACGGTCCAGCCGGCCGCGGCGAGATGCGATGCGATCGCGTAGCCGATGCCGCTCGAGGCACCGGTGACGACGACCGTCCTATTCATGGCGGGCATGAAGCAGCGCGAGCAGGTCCTCGTCCTTCTCCGGCAGGCTCCGGAGCACGTCGGCGATGATCTGGACCGCTTCGTCCATGAGCGCTTTGGTATGGGTGGCGGTGTAGCTGGTGCGGATCAGGCATTCCCCTTCGGGGGTCGCCGGGGGAAGGACCGGGTTCACGTAGACGCCGCGCTCGAAGAGCACCTTGCAGGCGACGAGCGTGCGGAGCACGGAGTAGGTGTAGATCGGGATGATCGGGACGATCGAGTTTTCGATGATCTTGACGCCGCGGGTCTTGAGCCCCTCGCGGACGTAGGCGGCGATGTCGAGCAGCGCCTTCGGGCGCTCCGGCTCGTCCTTCAGGATGTGCAGGGCTTCGAGCGCGCAGGCGGCGTTCGCCGGCGTGATCGCCGCGCAGAAGATGAACGGGCGCGACTTGTGCTTCACGAACTCGACGATCTTGCGGTCGGCGGCCATGTATCCGCCGAGCGAGGCGAGCGACTTGGAGAAGGTTCCCATGATGATGTCGACGTCCTGCTCGAGCCCGAAATGCTCGGCCGTGCCGCGGCCGTGGGCGCCGAGGACGCCGAAGCCGTGGGCGTCATCGACCATCACGCGGGCGCCGTACTGCTTCGCGAGACGGACGATCCCGGGCAGGTCGCAGATGTCGCCGGACATCGAGAAGACGCCGTCGGTGACGATCAGGAAACCCTTCGACGGATCGGCCTCGGACAGACACCTCTCGAGGTCGGCCATGTCGTTGTGCTTGTAACGGACGAGGGTCGCGTACGAAAGCTTCACGCCGTCGTAGATCGAGGCGTGGTTCTCGCGGTCGCTGAAGACGAGGTCGTTGCGGCCGGCGATCGCGGAGATGATTCCCAGGTTGGACTGGAAGCCGGTCGAAAACGTGACGACCGCATCTTTGTGGAGGAACTCCGCGAGTTCCTTCTCGAGTCTGACGTGGGTCGTCAGGGTGCCGTTCAGGAAGCGGGAACCGGAGACGCCGGAGCCGAATTCGGCGAGCGCATCGATGCCGGCCCTGATCACGCGCGGATCGCCCGTGAGGCCGAGGTAGTTGTTCGAGCCGATCATGATCTTGCGCTCGCCCTCCATCACGACCTCGATGTCCTGCTTCGTTTCGAGAGCGTGGAAATAGGGGTAGACGCCGAGCGCCTTGTATTCGTCCACCATCGTGAACTCATCGCATTTCTTGAACAGGTCCATAGTCAGTTCTCCTTGTCTTCGTTCCGGGATGCCGGTCAGTCTTCGGTGGCGACGATGTTGCCGTGGTACACCGCGAGTTCCTCGCCTTCGAACTCGACGCGGCGCATGTTCTCGTCGAGGAAGCGCTTCTCGTCCTCGAGGTCGGCGAGGATGCCGTAGAAGGTCTCGTCCATGACGAGCGGGTCGAACTGGCCGTCGTTGGCGCGTTCGGCGAGCCGAAGCGCGAGTTCCCGTCCGTCGTAGGCGACATCGTAGCCGCTCTGCGGTTCGCCGATCGTGACGGCGTCCGGATCGGGCAGTTCGTCGTCGGCGATCGTCTCCTGGAAGGCGGCGAGGCCGATGCCCGCCTCGATCTGCGGATAGCCGTGCTCGGCGAGCGCGAGGTTGTAGGTCTCGAGCATCGTGTTGATGTCGACGGCGTCGTCGAACAGTTCGACCGCGCTGTCGCCGTCCGGCGTATACGCCGTCGCCTTGACGTAGTCGTCGCCCGATTCGACGAGCATCACCTCGGGATCGGACTTGCAGACGACGAGGCTTTCGAGGATGAACGATTCGAGCAGGCGGGCCGCCTTCGGTTCCGAGTTGGGTCCGTAGAAGTCGTCGACGTTCTTGACGAGCAGGTAGAGGTCCGCGTAGAATTCGCTCGGTTCGAAGTCGTCGTCGGGGAAATACGTATCCGCGCGGCGCGACGGTTCCTGGCTGTAGCGGGGTTCGTCCTCGGCGAGGATCGACCGGATTTTGGTTAGGATGTCTCTCATGGATTGGGTCTCCTTGCGCACATAGTCGGTATTATATCATACTTCAAAGTGTTTGGATAGGGTTTCCGAAGGAATGAAAGGCCGCCGTAGGCGGCGGGTCATGCCGGATCCCGTTTCGGGCGGACCGACATGACGACGAGCGATGCGGCCGCGGACGCGACGCCGAGCGCCGCCCCGAGCAAGAACGGGGCGTATGGTCCGAGACCGTCCCAGAGCAGGCCGGCGATGATCGAGGCGAAGAGATAGCCGATCCCCTGGGCCGTGCCGTAGAGCCCGAGTACGGTGCCGCGCACATTCTTCGGCGCGTACTCCGAGAGGAACGCCTTCTCCGCTCCGTTCACCATCGCCGTGAAGAGACCGTAGACGACGAAGAGGCCGTAGAACATCCACGCCCGGTCCGCGAAGGCGAAGCCGAGGTAGACGAAGCCGAAGAGCAGGTACGCGGGGACGACGAGCTTCCGCCGGCCGATGCGATCCGAAAGTTTGCCGAGCGGATACGACAAAAGCGATCCGGACACGTAGTAGATGAAGTAGAGGAAGAGCATCGACGCCGTGTCGAACCCGGCATCGCCCGCCCGCAGGATCAAAAAGGCGTCGGACGGATAGCCGATCGCGAACGCGAACACGATCAGCAGGTAACCGGAGACGCGGCGGTCGAGCCGGAGTCCCTTGAGCGTGAACTTCTCTCCCGACGGGCGCGCGTCCTTCTTTTCGACGACGAACGCAAGCGCGATCAGCCCGAGGAGGGTCGGCACGATCGAAATCAGGAAGATCGACTTGAAGGCCTGGACGTCGACGAGCGTCCCGCTTTCGCTCACGAGCAGGCGGTAGAGCAGGATCGAGACGAGCACGCCGGATCCGGCCCCGAACATGTCGAAGGTCTTGTGCAGCCCGAAGGCGCGGCCGAGCTCCTTTCCCCCCGAGGCGGCGACGAGCGCGTCGCGCGGCGCGGTGCGGATGCCCTTGCCGATGCGGTCGACGAGGCGTGCGAACAGGATGCCCACCCAGCTGAACGAGAAGAACAGCAGGATCTTGTAGAGCAGGGCGCTCGCATAGCCCATGAACGCGAGCCGCTTCTTGTTCTGATATTTGTCGCCGACGAACCCGGAGTAGACCTTGAGGAGCGAAGCCGTCGCTTCGGCGACACCTTCGATGACGCCGACGACGGCGATCGTCGTGAACGTCGAAAGGTAGATGGTCACGAGCGGGTAGACCATCTCCGTGGACAGGTCGATGAACATCGACACCAGTCCGATCAGCAGGACGTTCCGGATTCCCTGCTTGACCGTGAATTTCCGTTCCTCTTCCATGATGCGCCCTTCCTTCAGCCGGGAAAAACCGGCGATCGATGTCCAAACGAAGAAAAGACGGCCGTCGCCGGCCGTCCGGTGTCACTTGCCCGCGTTTCGGAAGATTTCCAGGCCCTTGGTCGTGAGCGGGTGCTCCAGCATCTGCAGGAACACCTTGTAGGGGATCGTGGCGACGTCGGCGCCGGCTAGGGCGGCCTGCTCGACGTGCTTCGGATGGCGGATCGAGGCGGCGATGATCGCCGTTTCGATCCCGTAGTTGTCGAAGGCGACGCGGATGTCCTCGAGCAGCCGGTAACCCGCCTCGGGATCGTTCGTGAAATCGTCGAGACGCCCCATGAAGGGCGAGACGTAGGTCGCTCCGGCCTTCGCCGCGGCGATCGCCTGCGGGACGCTGAAGACGAGCGTCACGTTCGTCTTGATGCCGAGCTTGGAGAGGCGGGCCGTGGCCTTGATGCCCTCGAGGGTCATCGGCAACTTGATCACGATGTTCGGATGGAGACGGGCGTAGCCGAAGGCTTCCTCGACCATCGCGTCGGCGAGCCCTTCCTTGACCTCGGCGCTGATCGGTCCGTCGATCAGGGTCGTGATCTCGCGGATCACGGAAAGCAGGTCCTTGCCCGCCTTGGCGATGAGCGAGGGGTTGGTGGTGACGCCGGCGACGATGCCCCAGGTCGCAGCGGTCTGAATTTCTTCGATGATGGCGGTGTCGATGAACAGGTTCATGTGGTACCTCCCTTGGGTTGACAGGACGAGACGGACCCCGTTCGCGAGGACCGGGACGGATTCGTCGTCCGGAAAAGTCTTTATATATTATATCACAACTTGCGCGCGTTTGGTCGGGACAGATGCGATTCCGGCGCTTCGCAGAGCATCATGATCGCGTCGTGACGATCGCCGTCCGCCGTCCCGGCGTGGCGCACCGACGCCCTGAACCCGAGCGCCTCGTAGAACGCGATCGCCGCGACGTTCCTGCCGCTCACGTGCAGGGCGAGGGGCGTCGTTCCCAGACCGAGTTCCTCGAGGATGACGCGGCCGATCCCCTTCCGCCTGAATTCTTCCGCCACGCAGAGATAGACGACGTAGGTCGCCTCCCGCGGCATCGTTCCCCGCAGGATTGCGCCGAGGCGCAGAAGCGTCGGCAGGCGCTTCAGGAATCCGAATCCCCCGAAAGTCGCCATGAAGGCGGCGCCGGCGGCTCGTCCGAGACGACGGCGGTCGCGGACCGGATGGCTGGAGACGACGCCGACGACGTCTCCGTCCAGCACGGCGCACCGGAGATGGGGCGCGGCGAAGTAGGACGTTCCCCGGTCCAGCAGCGCGCGGAGGACTTTCGTTCCCTCTTCGCCCGGCCCGTAGACCAGGGCGTTGAATTCCGGATCGGAGCGCCACAAAAGCGATGCGACGCGGTCGGAATCGTGTTTCCGAGGATCGAACGGTTCGAGCAACTCCCTCACCCCCGATGCGATTGTACCATGATCGGGCGGTCGGCGGAATCGGAGGAATGAAAAAAGGCAGAGATTTCCATCTCTGCCCGATCATGCGCTGGTGCGCCATCAGGGACTCGAACCCGGGACCCAATGATTAAGAGTCATTTGCTCTACCAACTGAGCTAATGGCGCGTGCATTGAATATGATAATCCAAAGCGTTCGATTTGTCCACTACTTTTGATCGACGATTTTCAAAAAGGCCTTCAGCCGGTCGAACGGGACGAAATGGACGCCTTCGACCGCCTTCTCCGGGCGGACCAGCTCGACGTCGGATTCGTTCAGATAGCGCGTCACGTTATGCGCCGTCGGATAGAGGAGGGCGATCCTGACGATCCGCTTCGCGGTGTTCGGGGTCTCCTCGAGAAACGCCGCGACGCCCTTCACGAGCGTCGGCTTCGTCGACCGCTTCCAGTTCCCCGGATCGTCGTTCTCGCACCAGTAGAGGCGATTGGTGAGGATCAGTTCGGATCCGAAGCGGAGGGGGACGACCTTGACGGCATAGAACGCGCCGTCGGTCTCGACGTCGCACCGGTTGCCGGAAAAGGTCACGACCGCGTTTTCGGCGATAGTGCGGAAGGCGGCGGCGATCGCCGCACGGCGACGCTTCTCCGCCAGTCGGGAAGCCACCCTCGGGACGCCGAGAAGGACGATGGCGGAAGTGACGGCGATGATGGCGATCAGGATCGGTTCCATGGACGTCCTCCTTTCCGACGGGTCACGCCCATTATAGCATAACGCACGGCTCGTGGAAACAAAAAAGCCGCCCCCGACGGGCGGCTTCGATGCATGAGGATGGATCCTTACTTGATTTCGCCTTCGGCAACGGCTCCGAAGAGGTCTCCGAGGACTTGGAAATAGGTCGCGGTGGAAATCGAGACGCCGGCGCAGGCCGCAAGCGGCGTGGTCCCGTCGAGCGAGACGCCGTCGCCCTCGATCGGCTGCAGGTTGGCGTTCCAGCCGTTCGCGAGGATGTAGTCGGTGATCAGGTTGGCCTGCTGGAACCATTCGAGCTTGTCGTTCGCGGCGAGCCAGGTTTCATATTCCGCGTCGGACGGGGTTTCGTCGGTCGCGGCGTATGTGCTGTAATGGAGATGGTAGGCGAATCCGAGCTGCTGCTTGGTGGAATCCTTCCAGACGAAGGTGCCGGCGCTGGTGCTCTTGGTAGCCTGGAGCGTATCGAGCTTGAGTTCGCTGACGACGCCCTTCTCGCTTACGATCATCGACGCGCTGTAGAGGTCGGTGCCGGAGCAGGCGATCGCCTGGAACTTGCCGAGCTTGGCGTTCGCGACGGCTTCGGCGGCGAGGGCGACATAGTCGGAGTCGGAGATCGAAACGCCGACTTCGGCCGGGAATTCGCCTTCGACCGGAACGATCGAGTCGACGCCGTTGGCGAGCCAGTAGGCTTCGATGACTTCGGCCTGTTCGAACCACTCGAGCTTGTCGTTCGCGCCGAGCCAGGTGATGTATTCGGCTTCGGTCGGGGTTTCATCGGTGGCTTGGTAGGTGCTGTAGAACATGTGGTAGCCGTAGCCGAGTTCCTTCTTCGTCTGTGCGTTCCAGGCCCAGCTGTAGACGGCCGGATCGCCCGTCGAGGTTCTGGTGCCCTGGCGGACGTCGATGTCGTAGCCGACGATTTCGCCGTCTTCGATGGTCACGGTCACCATGGTGACCTGAGGCTTGTTGCTGGAAACCTGTGCCCTGTACGCGGTGAATTCTCCGTCGACTTTGAATTCACTGGTGTTGCAGCCGAGAAGCGACACGGCTCCGAGTAAAACAAAAAGCACTAAAAGCAGTTTCTTCATGTCTATTCCTCCTATGTATTGAAAATCCATCGCATATTATACTCTAAATCGTCAGCGATTGCAATGGTCTTTCGACCGCCCGCCGCTGCAACAATCCTGTAAGAAAACAGAGGCGAACAAATATTCGCCTCTGCTGGTCACTTCGTGCCCGCCGGGACCGGCGTACCGGTCTTGAGGGCTTCGAGATACTGGTTCAGGATCTCGATCTCTTCCTTCTTGATAGGCTTGCATTGCGCCGGGACCGCCTTGCCGGCGATGATGGCTTCCGCCATCCCCTTGCATCCGGGGTAGCCGCAGGCGCCGCAGTTGTAGTTCGGCAGGAGATGCTCGACGTCCTGGATGCGATGGTCCTCCTCGACGCCGAACTTCTGGGCGACGAAATAGATCATCAGTCCGAGGATCATGCCGAGGCCGCCCAGGACGAGCGGCGGAATCAGGATGCCCATGTCAGATCAGCCCTCCGAATCTCGAGAAGATGATGGCGAGGATCGCCGCGAGGATCATCGCGATCGGTACGCCGCGGAACGCCTTGGGAATCGGATTGAGCTCGAGTTTCTCGCGGATGATCGCGTAGATGTACATCACGAACAGGTAGCCGAGCGGGATCGCCGCCGAGTAGACGAGCATCTCCGCAAAGGAATAGTCGCGGGTGACGTTCGTGATCGCGACGCCGAGGACGGCGCAGTTGGTGGTGATCAGCGGCAGGTAGATGCCGAGCGCCTTGTAGAGGGCCGGCGAGAACTTCTTGATGATCGTCTCCATCATCTGGACGAGGGCGGCGATCACGAGGATGAACACGATCGTCCTCATGTAGCCGATCTCGAGCGGTTCCATCACGTAGCGGTAGATCGCCCACGTGGACATGCCGGCGAGGAGGATGACGACGACGACGGCCATGCCCATGCCGAGCGAGGAGCTCCGCTTCTTGCCGACGCCGATGAACGAGCAGATGCCGAGGAACTGGTTGAGGAGGACGTTTTCGATGAAGAACGCGGTGAACGCGATCGTAAGCAGATTGGTCATTTCTTCACCCCTGCGGCGGCTTTCGCCTTGTCCGCCTTCGCGTTGGAGACCGCGGCGATGACGGCGAGAATGAGCCCGAACGTCACGAATGCGCCGACCGGTTTCTGGAACATGTCGATCGGGGTGATGCCGAGGAAATCGTAGATGAAGCGAAGATCGAGCAAGACGTTGGCGTCGCCCTGGGTCCAGATCGTCAGCGTTCCGGATCCGAGCAGTTCGCGGAAGAAGCTCATGACCACGATCGCCATCGTGAAGCCGAGCGCCATGCCGGCGCCGTCGATCATCGACTCGACCGGCTTGTGGTCGCTCGCGTACGCTTCGGCGCGGCCGAAGATGATGCAGTTGACGACGATCAGCGGGATGAACACGCCGAGGGTCACGTACAGCGGCTGCAGGAACGCCTCCATGAGCATCTCGGTGATGACGACGAGGGTCGCGATCAGGACGATGTAGACGGGAATGCGGACCGGCATCACGAGCGCGCGCAGTTTCGGCTTGAAGGTGACGAGCGAGACGAGCAGGTTGGAGAGGATGAGGACGAAGAAGAGCGCGATGCCCATCCCGATCGCGTTCTCGACCTTGGTCGTGATCGCGAGCGCGGGGCAGGTTCCGAGGATCGTGACGAAGAGCGGATTCTCCTTCACGAAACCCTTGAAGAAGTTGTCCCTGGCTTCCTTGAACGTCATCTCACTCACCTCCCAGATCGACCGCATAGCGGGCGGCCACCGCCTGGAAGCAGGAAAGCACGCCGCCGCTCGTGACCGAGGCGCCGGCGATCGCGTCGAAGGCGGTCGCATCCGTCACCTGCGCGCCGGTCATCCCGAAGTCGGACGACGCGAGGTCGAGGCCGAGGCCTTCGGTGCCGCCGTTGCCGATGAAGGCGTAGCCCTGGACGGATCCGTCGGCGTTGACCGCGATCAGCATCGCCACGTTCGACTTGTAGCCGGCCTTGGAGACGCTGTAGACGGCGGCCACGGGAGTCCCGGACGTCTTGTCTTTCAGAAGGTAGATCGTGTCGATGTCGCCGTCGAGGGCGATCTCGGTGACGTCGTAGGCGGTCTGGATGTCGGGATAGAAGACGGTCAGCGCCTCGAGTTTCGCAGCCAGTTCGTTGGCGGCGATGATCGGCGCCGTGATCGCATTGACGACGCCGAGCAGAAGGCCGGCGACGAGGCCGAGGACGAGCAGGACGAGTCCTGACGTGAGTCCTTTTTTCATGATCAGTCACCTCCGCCGTTCGCGGCGAGGAAGGTATCGAGCAGCGCGATCAGCTTCTGCATCGCCGCCGACGTGATCGACGCGCCGGCGACGCCGTCGATGACGGGTTCGTCCGCTTGATACTGGTCGATCATGTTCTCCTCGACGTAGGGCGCTTCGCCCAGGTCATGGTTGTAAAGCTCGTTGTATTCCTCGTGGTAGGATTCGTTGGAGTCGACCTCGTAGGAGACGATGCCGTCGAGGGTCGCGTTCAGGACGAACTTGACTTCGATCGAATTCGCGGAATAGCCGCGCGACTCGATCACGAGTTCACGCGAATCGACGTCGAATTCCACGAAGCGGACGTTCGCGCTCACCGTTCCGGCGTTCGCGGCGTACGACTTGATCGCGGCCTTGACGTCCGCTTCCGGCTCGACGCCGGAGACGAGGCCGGCGTAGGCGAAGGTCTCGTCGAGGTAGACGACGACGTTCGTGTCTTCCTCGCCGTAGGTCGCGTCGGCGATGAACGGCATCGCGTCCCAGGTGGCGGGGTCGGTGTTGTAGACGACGGAATTCAGGGTCATGACGACCGACGGAATCACGAAGCCGAAGTCGGCGGCGTATTGTTCGCGGGCGCAGAGGAGCGCGATCTCGAAGGACTTGCTCGAGTAGGTCGCGCCGGCGACGGCGTCGACCCCGAGGGCGATGTCGTCAAGCGCCATGCCGTCGAACTGGGCGAAGAACGCCGTGCCGAGGGTGCCGTAGTAGGAAGGCGTCTCTGCTTGGGCGATGACGCGGACCGATGCGACCGTATCGGTCGCGAGGTCGAACGCGTAGGCGATCCGCACGCCGGGGAACTTCCCGTGCGATTCGACGACGTAGATGACGCCGATGGCGGTGTCCACGTCACCCGCGTAAAGTTTGTACGCGGCGACGATCGTCGGCGTGAAATCGCCGCGTCCGCCCGCAAGGGCGTAGGTTTTCTGGAAGATGTCGGCGATGATGAACTCCTCGGCGCGGTTCGCGCCGGGAAACATCGCGAGCCATTCGGCGTTCGCGCCTTCGTTGGCGCGCGCTTCGATCTGTGCGGTCATGAAGCGGCTGTAGACGCCGCCGAACGCGAAGACGAGGACGAGGAGCGAGACAACCGCCGCAAGCAGACCGTGCCGGGCAATGATCTTCTTCATTTAGAACAACCTCCCCGAAAACGGCAGGATCGAAGCGGAGAACATCCCGCCCGCCTTGAGGGCGCCGTAGAGTCCGATGAGGACGATCAGGACGACGAGAACGACGAGTTTGACGACGTACTTCGGAATCGGCTTCTTGACCTTCGGGGCGCCCTTCACGAAGACGGACTTCGATCCGAACTCGGAGCGGATGACCGCGGTCCAGTTGTCGATCGGCATCGTGAAGATGTTCATGAAGACGATCGCCGTGGCGACGCCCTCGGGCAGGTCGCCGACGAACCGGAAGAGAATCGTGAAGACGCCGAGGAAGAGCGCGAAGACGATCTTGCCGAGCGGGTTGCGCGGCGTCGTCACCGGTTCGGTCGCCATGAACACGGCGCCGAACATGAGACCGCCGGAAAGGATGCTGTAGAGCGGGAACCAGAGTCCTTCCGCGCCGGCGATTGCGCCGATGATCCAGGAGAGCAGGAAGACGGTGCCGACATATACGGCGGGAACGTACCACTTGATCACCCGGCGGACGACGAGCCAGGCGTAAGCGGCCAGGATCGCGATCGTGCCGGTCTCGGCGATGGCGCCGGGAATCGTTCCGAGGAAGAAGTTCCAGAGGTTGCCGTAGGGGGCGACGAGGGTCGCGTAGGAGAGTCCCTCGCCTTCGACGAGCGCCCCGAGCGGGGTCGCGCCGCCGGCGGCGTCGAGGATGACTTCGGAGGCGTTGAGCGCGCCGCCGGCGTCCTGGATGACGCCGTAGAGCGTGAACGCGACCGCCAGATAGCCGATCAGGGCGGGGTTGAAGACGTTGTAGCCGAAGCCGCCGAAGAGCATCTTGCCGACGAGGGTCGCGGCGACGCAGCCGAAGAGCAGGACCCAGATCGGGGTGTACAGCGGCAGAATCATCGCGAGCAGGAGGCCGGGGATGGCGGCGTAGGAGACGGAGAGCTTCGCGCCGAGCGCCTTCATGTTCCGGACCGACTTGTCGGTGACGATGAAGAAGAGCGCTTCAAGCAGCGTCGACGTGAATCCGCCGAGGAGGATGAAGACGAGCGGGTAGAACATCTCGAGCAGCGTGACGTTGCCGTCGAGATAGACCTGGACGCCGTTCTTGTAGAAGGCGAACAGGATCACCGGCAGGAGCGCGATCATGAAGTCGCGCTGGATCGTGCCGGTGCCGTATTTCCGGTCATCGGTCAGGCGCAGATACGGTGCCTTGACGTTGGCGAATCGGGCCATGGGTTCACTTCCTCAGAAGCTCTTTCGCCTTGAAGACGAAATCGCTGATCTCGATGTGCGAGGGGCAGACGTAGGAACAGAGCCCGCACTGCATGCATCGGCTGGCGTTGAGCGCCCGCACGGCGTCCTTGTCGTTCATCTCGAACGCGCGCTGGATCTCCGTCGGCGCGAGCTTGACCGGACAGACGTCGGCGCAGCGGCCGCAGCCGAGGCAGGCGGGATGGTTCCGTTCCTCCGGCAGCGGCTTGACGATGACGGAGCCGAGCGTATCGTTCACGACGAGCTCGTCGATCATGATCGCCCGTCCGGTCATCGGACCGCCGGCGATGTAGACGGATTTCGCCGGATCGAGGCCGTCGACGTAGCCGCCGCAGAGGGCGACGAGTTCCTTGACCGGGGTGCCGATTGGAACGACGAAGTTGCGCGGGTTCCTGATTCCTTCTCCGGTGATCGTGATCGGGCGGGAGATGAGCGGGATGTTCTTCTCGACGACGTCGGCGTAGACGATCGCGGTCGAGGAGTTGTCGACGATCGCGCCGGCTTCGGCGGGCAGGTTCGGATAGCTCTTGCCGGTCACCTGCTGCACGAGGTATTTCTCCCAGCCGGCGGGATAGATGTCCTTGACCGGGTGGAGTTCGATCTCGGGATAGTTCGCAAGGAACGGCTGGAGCGACTCGACGATGCCGAGGTTGTAGGCCTTGAAGCAGACGACGCCGCGCGGCGCGCCGGCGGCGCGCATCAGGTACTTGAGTCCCTTCAGGAGTTTCTCCGGATGCGCCTCGATCATCATGTAATCGCAGGTGATGTACGGTTCGCACTCCACCGCGTTGCAGATCACGACGTCGATCGGGGTCTTCGCCTGGTACTTGACGTAGGTCGGGAACCCGGCTCCGCCGAGTCCGGAAAGACCGGCGTCCTGCATCTTCTTGACGAGTTCCTCCCGCGTGAAGCGGTCCGTATCCGCCTCGGGCCGGATCGACTCGTCGACGGCGTTCTGGTGGTCGTTCTCGATCTCGATCGCATCGGCCATCCGGCCGGACGCGTGCCACGCCTTCTTCACGGCGGTCACCTTGCCGCTGACCGAAGCGTGGATCGGCATCGCGCCGAACCCTTCCCGAAGCGCCACCGTCTGTCCGATCCTGACGTAGTCCCCGACTTCGACGACCCGCTTGAGCGGGGCGTTCTGCTGGAGAAGCGGGATGTAGACGAAGCGCGGATCGAGGAATTCATGCAAAGGCATCGTCTTCGACATTTGCTTCATGCATTCGATCTGGATGCCGCCTGCCCTGTTCAGAATCATCGCATTTCCTCCTGTATGAAAACGAGCGTCGGCCCGTTCTCCTGTTGTCTCAAAAAAGCCAGAAGATATTATATCACAGACGCTTGCGTGCGCGACAACTATTTTCGCTTCGACCCGGCGTCGGACGACGCAAGCATTTTCATCAGACCGGCCGTCTCCGCCGCCGTCAGGTTCCGCCAGACGCCGACGGGAAGGCCGCCGAGCGTGACGTTCATCACGCGGATCCGGACCAGTTCCTCGACGTGGCGGCCGAGCGCTTCGCACATCCGACGGATCTGCAGGTTGAGGCCCTGGGTGATCACGATCCGGAACGTCGTCCCATCGACGGGAACGATCCTGCAAGGGAGCGTCGTCGTCTTCTCGTGACGGACCGGATTGTAGATCTCGACCCCCGCCTCCATCGCCTTCACGAACGCCTCGTCGATCGGGGCGTCGACGACGACGACGTACTCCTTCTCGTGGGCGTTCTCGGCCCGAAGGATGCGGTTGACGATCTGGCCGTCGTTGGTGAGCAGGATCAGGCCGGTGGTATCCTTGTCGAGACGGCCGATCGGAAAGATCCGTTCCTTGTGGCGGATGAAGGAGACGATGTTGTCCTTCTTCGCCGTATCGGTGGTGCACTCGATGCCGGCCGGCTTGTGGAAGGCGATGTAGACCGTCGGCCGATCATGGACGACGGGCTTTCCGTCGACGGTGACACGGTCGCCGTCGGCGACGTCCATGCCGATTGCGGCGCGGATGCCGTTCACCATGACGCGTCCCGCCTCCACAAGGCGGTCCGCCTCGCGCCGCGAACAATGTCCGGTCGAGGAGATGAAGACGTTGATTCTCATGTGATTTTCCTCCCAAGGAGCAGTTTCAGGACTTCCGTCTCGCGTCGCTTCCACGCGATCGCCGGATCGTCGGGAACCGCCTCGTTCTCCACGATCGCCCGATCGAGTGCGATCCAGACCGGTTCGAAGCCGTACTCGACCTCGTATTCGGAGAGCCGCTGCGGTCCGGGTTCGGGATGCACGGAACAGAAATAGTAGTGCGATTCGTTCACGAAGACGGTGGTTCCGTCGTTCGCAAGACCGTATTCGCGCACGATTCCGAAGGGACGGATGCGCGACTTGATCCGATAGCCGGTCTCTTCGGCCGTCTCCCGCGCCAGCGCGGCGAACGCGTATTCGCCGGGTTCGGCGCCACCGCCCGGGAACTTGAGTTCGCCGTGAAGGCGATCTCTCACGAGCAGGATGCGATCGCCGTCGACGACCACGGCGCGATAGGCGCGACGCACGATCCGGGATCCGCCGAGGTCGAGCCCCGGTACCTTGACGATCGTGAAGAGCAGATCCATCCTAGGCGAAGAAGGAACGCACCAGGTCAGCGACGCGGTCGATGTCGGCGCGGTCGACGTCCAGATGGGTGACGAAGCGGAAGGAATGCTCGTAGGGCAGAATCTTGACGCCGTGGGCGAGGAGGAAGTCGAGCAGACCGTACTTGCGTTCGTCGGCGATGTCCCAGAACACCATGTTGATGTCGCGCTCGGAGCGGTCGACGACGATTCCCTCGATTGCCGAGAGACGCTCGTCGAGATACGCGGCGTTGGCGTGGTCGACGGAAAGCCGCTTCGGCATCTTCGTCAGCGCGACGATGCCTGCGGCGGCGAGGAATCCCGCCTGGCGCATTCCGCCGCCCATGAGCTTGCGGCGGTCCTTGGCGCGCTCGCAGAATTCGTGCGTCCCGACGAGAACGGTGCCGACGGGGGCGGCGAGCCCCTTGGAGAGGCAGACGGAGACCGAGTCGGCGTCGCGCACGATGTCCCTGACGTCGCAGCCGAGGGCGGCCGCCGCGTTGAAGATGCGGGCGCCGTCGAGATGGATCTTGAGGCCGTGCCGGCGGGCGATGGCGGCGACCTTCGCGATGTAGTCGAGGGCGATCGCGTGGCCGTTGAAGGCGTTCTCGAGGCAGACGAGACGGGTTCCCGGCGTGAAGCGGGACTTCTCCTTGATCGCGGCTTCGTACTTGGCGAGGTTCCAGACGCCGCCAACGCCGTCCATCGTGAACAGCTGGACGCCGGAGATGATCGCCGAGGCGCCCGATTCGTGCAGCACGATGTGCGCGTTCTTGTCGAGGATGACCTCGTCGCCGCGGTTGCAGTGGGTGAAGAGGGCGAGCTGGTTGGAGAATGTTCCCGAAGGAACGAACACGCCGTCCTCCTTGCCGAACGCGGCGGCCGCGAGCCGTTCGAGCTCGTTCACCGTCGGGTCGTCCTGGAAGACGTCGTCGCCGACCTCGGCGCGATACATCGCGTCGCGCATCTCCTGCGTCTGCTGGGTGACGGTGTCGCTGCGCAGATCGATCCATTTCATAGGTTGTCCCTCACGATCGATTTCTGATAGTCCTTCGAGAGCTGCATGACGTTTTCTAGAAAACGCCTGTAGTAGTCGGCATAGGGCGATTCCTCGATCCGCGCCATGTTCGCTTCCATGACCTGACGTTCGCGGTCGCGGTCGTAGACGGTCATGTCGTTCTTCAGTTTGACGTCCGCGATCGCGCGAACGGTCTCCATCCGGTCGATGAAGAGCCTTTGCAGTTCGATGTCGATCTCGTCGATCTTGCGCCTGAGGGCGTTGATTGCTTCCATGTCGCATCCTCCAATACATCCATGATTTCGCTCATTCCCCATTATAGCACAAGAAACCGGCCTTTGGGCCGGCTTCCTGAACGTGATGAAAAAAGTCCCGACCGCGTCAGGACTTGATCGATTTGAGATGCTTGTGGATGGCGATGCCGGCATGGGCTCCGTCCGAGACGGCCTTCGCGATCTGGGACAACCCGCCGATGCAGTCCCCCGCGGCGAAGAGCCCGGGGATGTTCGTCATGAAGTCGGCGTCGACGACGATCCGATTGTTCTCCATGAGCGCGCCGATGCGAAGCGCGAAATCGGCCGCCGAAGCGGTACCGACCGCAACGAAGAGGACGTCGAGCGGATACTCCGTACCCGCCGTGGCGACGCCGCCGAGACGGTCCGTCCCCCGGATCTCGACGAGCGGATCTTCCACGATCCGGACGCCTTCGGGACGATGTACCAGGGATTCGCCGTTCGTGAAGACGGTGATGTCCTTGGAGAAATTGCGCAGGACGTCGAGTTCCTCGAGCATGAATTCGCCGCTCCCGACGATGCCGATCCGCTTCTGACGGTAAAGGAACCCGTCGCAGACGGCGCAGTACGAGATGCCGAGGCCGACGAACTCGTTGAAGCGGCGGACCTTCAGGTTGGCGCGGCTCATGCCCGTCGCCATCAGGACCGCCTTGGCGGGATGGACGCCGCTCGCGGTCTTGACCGAAAAACCGTCGCCGGCTTCGATTCCGAGAACCTCCTCGCGCAGCACCCTGACCCCGAGGCGTTCCGCCTGGGCGATGCCGCGGGCGATCAGGTCGGGACCGGAGATCGGCTCGACGATGCCGTAGTAGTTCTCGATCGCGTCGGACTTGCCGAGCGCTCCCTGGTCTTTCATGAGCACGAGGACGTCGCGTTTGAACCGCTGCAGGTAGATGGCCGCGGAGATCCCCGCGGGACCGCCGCCGACAACGATGACGTCTGCCATGCTTACAGTCCCAGGCGCTTCAGCAGGTTTTCCTTGCTCATCAGGCCGACGACCTGGGAAACGGCCTTGCCGCCCTTGAAGAGCATCACGGTCGGGATCGAGGAGATCCGGTAGGTGTTGGCGAGCGCCGGCTCGTCGTCGACGTTGACCTTGCCGACCTTGACCTTGCCTTCTAGGTCGACGGCGATCTGTTCGATGGTCGGGCCGAGGGCTTTGCACGGGCCGCACCAGATCGCCCAGAAATCGACGATGACGGGCAGTTCGGACTGCAGGACTTCTTTTTGGAAATTGCCGTTGGTGAGTTGGATGGACATTTGGTTATTCTCCTTTTGGACTTATCTACGAATTCCGAGCCTATTGTATCAAATGGGAAGCGAAAACGAAACCGTAATGCTCAAACGCGCTCAAAAGCCCTCTTCCTCGGGGAAAAGTTGCATCTGTTCGAAGGGATTTTGCTTTTTCGCAAGCAGGAACTTGTAGTTCCCGTAGATCATGTCGGCGATGTCGGAAGCCGACATGTTCGTCGTGTCAATCACCATGTCGAGAGATCCGATGCTGGAGATGTCGAAACGTTCGCGGTCGGAAGCGAGCCGACGTTCGGCCTCTTCCTTCGTGTCGCCGCGATAGCGCATCCGCTCGTAGCGGACGGATTCCTCGGTCTGCAGGTAGATCGCGACGATGGTGCACACCTTCAGTTGAAGGAACGAGGCGAGTCCGCGCGGCTCGAGGATGATCAGCTTGTCATCGCGAAGCTGGTTCAGCGGCGTCCCGTAGCGGAAGCCGTTGTAGGTCGCGGTCTCGGCGAAATACTGCTCGCCGATCAATCTGTCGAACTCGGCTTCGTCGACGAACTGGTAGTCGAAGCCGTCGATCTCGTTTACCCGCTTCGGGCGCGTCGTGCAAGTCACGACGCGGGAGATCGGATAACGGTTCAACATGATTTTCGCCGATTCGGTTTTGCCCGATGCGCTCGGGCCGAGCAGGATGAGCATGGATCGACCGCCTCCAGTCTTACAATGACCATTATATCCCATCCCCGCGTCGAGCGGAATCCCGGAATGCGAAAATCGTCTGAAACCTTTCCGCGGCGGTGCCGTTTGCATCCACCGCCCAAACGTAGTATAATACTTTCGTCGATCCGTCCGCGAAAGGAGGCGAGGCCCATGGTCCATGGAGATCATCCCGTCCATAAAAAAAAGAAACTGCCGCCGCTTCTGATCGTCATCGTCAGTTTCCTCGCGATCATCCTCTTCGGCTCGATCGTGCTTGCGCTGCCGATTTCCGTCCAGGACGGCCGTCTTCCCTACGTCGACGCGCTGTTCCTGTCGGCATCCGCGGTCTGCGTCACCGGACTGACGACGATCGCCGACCTCGGCGCCACGCTGTCGGTCTTCGGAAAGTTCTTCCTCGCCCTTCTGATCCAGATCGGCGGCCTCGGCATCGTCACGATCGCGATCTACGTCCTCGTCCTCCTCGGCATCCGCATCGGCGTGATGGAGCGCGTCGTCGTCCGCGAGGCGCTCAACCAGAATTCGCTTCAGGGCATGGTTCGGCTCGTGAAGGCGATCGTCCTGACTTCGCTCGCCTTCGAGTTCGTCGGGATGTGGCTCAACCTCATCGTCTTCAGCCGCGACTATCCGTTCTGGACGGCGCTCGGCTACAGCGCCTTCCACGCCGTTTCGTCCTTCAACAACGCCGGCTTCGACCTTCTCGGCGCCACCAGCCTGATTCCTTACGCCGACGACCTCCTCCTGAACCTCAACACCGCCTTCCTCGTGATCGTCGGCGGCATCGGCTTCATCGTCATCTTCGATCTCCTCAAGAAACGCTCCTGGAAGGGGCTCACGAACTACTCCAAGATCGTCCTCAGGACGACGGGCTTCCTGCTCGTCGCCGGTACCCTGCTTCTCAAGCTCGCCGTCGGTTCCGAGATCACCTGGCTGCAGGCGTTCTTCCAGAGTTTCACCGCCCGCACCTCCGGCTTCGCCACCGTCGACCTTTCCCGATTCGGCATCGCCGGGCTGTCCCTGATGATCCTCCTCATGTTCATCGGTGCTTCGCCGAACTCGACCGGCGGCGGCATCAAGACCACCACCGCATATACGATCTATCGTTCGACGATCGCCTTCCTCACCGGCAAGTCCCCGATCATCAAGAACCGCCGCATCGACGACGAGACGCGGATCAAGGCGCTCACGCTTGCGTTCCTTGCGGTCGTCGTCGTCTTCGTCGGGTTCCTCGCCCTCGTCGGTTTCGAACAGGATAACATCATGTTCGCATCAACGCCCGAATCGCTGCTCTTCGAGGCCGTCTCGGCCTTCGGCACCGTCGGCCTATCCACCGGCGTCACCCCGTTCCTCTCGACCGCATCCAAGCTCGTCGTCGTCGTGGTGATGTTCATCGGCCGTCTCGGACCGATCACGATCTTCGGCTTCTTCAACCGGAACTGGGGGCATCCGTACGCCTCGGCTACCGAGTACCCCGCTGAAAAGGTCCTCATCGGATGACCGTTCCCGAATCCCGGACCGACGTCCGGGATTTTTCATTTCGCCGAAAGGAGACCCCATGCGCACCCACGTCGTCGGCTCGAACGAACACCATCTGACATTCGAATCATGGTTCCGCCGGCGCCTCGCGGCGACCGTTCCGGGAACCGCGGCCGCGGCCGTCGCGGCCGGGCGGTTCAGTCTCAACGGCGTCCCCCTCTCCGACCCGCATGCGATCCTGTCGGCGGGCGACGCGATCGTCGACCGCGACGGCGCCGATCGGATCGTGCGTCCCGCCGCGTCGCTTTCGGTCGTCTTCGAGGACCCCGACCTGCTTGTCGTCGACAAGCCCGCCGGCATGCTTTCGCATCCGGAACGGGGGATGCGGGAGCCCGACATCCTTTCCGCGCTCGCGTCGTTCCGCGACGCCGCCGGCTGCGCCCCCGGCAACCGCCTCGACTTCAACACCGGTGGTCTTTTGATCGTGACGCGGTCGTCCGTCGCCGCCGGGATGCTCGCGGCCGCGATGCGCGAGAATCGGATCGTTAAGAAATATCTCGCCGTCGTCTCCGGATACATGGTCGAACCGGAGGCGGTCCTCTCGGCCTGGCTGCTCAAGGACGACGTTGCGTCGGTCGTCCGCGTCGCCGATGTGCCGATCCCGGGATCGAAGCCGATCAAGACCGCCTACCGCGTGCTTGAGGAACGACAGGGGCTTTCGCTTCTGGAGATCGAACCGATCACCGGCCGCACCCATCAGATCCGCGCCCATTTCGCATTCGTCGGCCATCCCGTCGTTGGCGATGCGCTCTACGGCCATCCCGGGGTGAACCGCCGCTACGGCATGAAGCGCCAGGCGCTGTGTTCGCGTTCGCTTTCGTTCTCCTTTCCCGAGCCCGACCACCCGTGGCACCGGCTCGACGGCCGCATCCTCGTCAAGAAGGACGTCGACTTCCTCGACCCGCTCGGTTTCGGGACGAAATGACAAAGAACGGATGGATTCCGACTCCCGGATCCATCCGTTCTTTGATTCATGTTCAGAGGATGACGTTTCCCCGGCAGACGACGTGGCGGACGATGCCGGCGGCGTCGAAGAGGACGAGGTCCGCGGCCATGCCGGGTTCGAGCGACCCGATCTCGGAATCGATTCCGAGCATCGCGGCGGGGGTCTTCGTGAGCATCCAGACGGCGTCGGGAAGCGGGACGCCGATCGAGACCATGTTGCGGAGGAGGACGTCGGTGGTCGCGACCGATCCGGCCAGTTTCGTGGTGCCGGCGAGGTAGGCGGCGTCGCGGACCTCGACGGGCGTCCCGCTCACGGGATCGCCGAGGCGATACGAGCCCGACGGCGCGCCGGCCGGCGCGAGGCAGTCGGAGACGAGCAGGAGCCGTTCCCTGCCCTTCGCCTTGTACGCGAGCTTCAGGAGTTCGGCGGGAACGTGGCGCAGGTCGGCGATGATCTCGGCGTAGAGCCGGTCGTCGTAGAGCGCCGCCTCGGCGACGCCACCCTGCTTGCGACCGCCGCGTTCGGCGACCGAGGACATGGCGTTGTAGAGGTGGGTCACGCTCCGATAGCCGTGGTTGCAGGCTTCGAACACGGTTTCGGCGGTCGCGTCGGAATGACCGACGGACACGCGGATCCCGCGTGCCGCGAGGTCGTCCCCGAGCCGGAATGCGCCCGGCAGTTCGGGCGCCGCGGTCATCCGCCGGAAGCACGGATGGCGGCCGGCGAGGGGGATGTATTCGGCGGGATCGGGATCGCGCAGGACCTGCGGGTCATGCGCGCCTGCCTTGACCTTCGACAGGTAGGGACCCTCGAGGTGCGCGCCGCCGAGGCGGGCGCGGATCCTTCCCGAGGCTTCGGCGCGTTCGTAACCCATCAGGAAACGCTCGAGGTCGGCGGGAGCGGCGGAGACGGCGGTCGGGACGATCGTCGTCGTGCCGTGCAGAAGATGGTATTCGGTCGCGGCGACGTACGCTTCGACGGATGCCTCCATGAAGTCGCGGCCGCCGCCGCCGTGGACATGGACGTCGATGAAGCCGGGGGCGACGAACAGACCCGTCGCGTCGATCGCGACGTCCGCCTCCGCATCCGTCTTGGTTACGGACGCGATCCGACCGTCCTCGAGGACGACGTCGGCTTCGACGATGTCGGTGCCGCGGACGCAACGGCCGTTTGCGACGATGATGCGCATCGGACTCCCCTCCTTACAGATGGAACCTTTTCTTGATCTCTTCCCTGATCGATTTGGGGAAGAAGAAGACGATGACGAGCAGGATGAACATCGCCGCGCCGAACGAAGCGATCGCCGGCCACGAGACGGCGGCGGGGATGACCCCGACCCACACGAGCACGAGCGGAACGAGCGAGAAGAACAGGATCGTAAGAAGATAAATGATGTAGTCGCGATGGTTCATGCGTTTGACGAGGATGATCCCGGAGATCGCGAAGTTGCAGGCGAGGAGGGCGAGCGGCGTGACGTAGTCGAGCGCCCATCCCTGGGTGCCGTCGACGAAACTGTCGATGCCGTTCAGGATCAGGATCAGGACCGTCGTCAAAAACGCCAGCCTGAAGGCGACGTTCTGGTTCGTCAGGATGCCGTAGCGGAGGACCAGCCAGAAATAGAGGATCGCACCGATCGGAATCAGGCTCCACCACGGATCGCCGGGCTGGCGCGTGAACAGGTTCACGAGCAGGAGCGTGGCGATCGAGACGGTGGTGACGAAGAGCAGGATCCGCTTCGTGATCGGCAGCACCTCGCGGCGCGAGGGGATGCATTCGGGATAGATCTCGCCGATGGCCGGATCGTCGTCGCCCGAAAGCACCTGGTGGCAGAGCGGACAGTACTTGAAGTTGGTCCGGACGTCGACGTTGCACTTGTCGCAATGCTTCATAGGTATTCCTCCACGAAGTTGCTTTCGAGTTCGACCTCGATGCCGCGCGCGGTGAAGTGGCGGAAGAACTCGCGTTCGACGTTGGTTTCGAGGATCGAGCGCGTGAAGGTGATCTTGAACTTGTCGCGGATCGACATGATCCCGAGATTGAGGGTGTTGTACTTGCCGGAATAGACCGCGCAGGAGGCGCTTTCGATGTAGGGTTCCATCGACGGCGGGACTTCGAACCGGCCCATGTTCGACAGGCTCAGGGTATTGAGCGAGAGCCCCATGATCGCATATCCGATCTTGAGGGCGAAGCGCTTCAGGAAGTAGGGGGTCGCCCGCAGGAACGGGTTCTTCTCGAAATGGTAGTTCTCCGACATCTTGCGTTGCAGTTCCGATTTCGTCATCCCCGCCGCGAACTGCTTCTTCACGAGCTCGAGGATCTCGTCGAAGGTGATGTCCGAGCGATCCATCCGCATGTCGGACTTCACGAAGATCGAGAAGTTGCGGAGCGTCTGCGAGGGGAAGTGCTTGCGCAGGTTCACCGGCACGAAGATCTTGACCGGCTTCTGGTTCTCCTTCAGATGCTCGCGGTACTGGATCTGGGTGACGTAGATGACGTGCATCATCAGCGCCGACAGGTATTCCGTGACGGTCGCCTGACGCGACCGCGCGAGCGAAAGCACCTTGTCGGTCGGAAGCGTCCCGGCGATCAGGCCGGTGAAGCCGTCGGGGATCGGCGTGCCCTTGATGAAGAACGCCTTCTCTTCCTTCACGTGCCCGTGGTTCTTGGGATCGTAATAGGTCGCCTGGCTGTCCTCATACTCGGCCTTCGTCGGTTTCGAATCGCGCGTCAGGATGATGTTGTCGGGGGTGATCCGCTTGCCCGTCATCGTCAGATACTCGTAGACGATCGACTTCATGAACATGATCGCTCCGGATCCGTCCGCGAGCGAATGGAACATCTCGAGGACGATCATCTGGCCGCGGTGGTAGATCTGGAAGAGATAGCCGTTGTGCTCCTTCGGGCTGAGGCTTCCGCAGACGCCGTGGGGCAGCGGCTGGACCGTGAAGGGCGCCTCGTTGTAGTCGAAGTACTTCCAGAAGAAGCCGTTCTTGAGACGGACCTTGAAGAGCGGATAGCGTTCGAGGGCGGCGTCCACCGCCTGCTGCAGGATCGCCGGATCGACGGGGTCCGTCAAAACGATCTGGACGCGAAACGTGTTGGTCTCCTTCTTGGTGGAGACGGCCGGGAAGATCTTCGCGGCGTTGTCGAGCTTGAACCAGTCCTTCGATTTCATCATGTCCCTGCGCGTCGCCTTCCCGTTGAGCGCAGCCGAAGGCGCGCCGATTTTCGACCGGATGAAGTCGCCGGTCGCCGACCATGCCCGCTTCGCCTCGGGAACGAGGCCGAAGCCGAGCTGGAATCCATGGAACATGCCCTCGTAGACCATCGTTGCGACCTCGGCTCCGGCCTTGTCCGCCTTGTCGGCGACGGCCGTCGTGTCCGAGAGGATGACCTCGAACCCGCCCACGTGGAGAAGCAGCGGCGGAAACGCCTCGAAGGTTCCGAACAGGGGCGAGACGAGCGGGTGGTCGAGCGGCAGCGGTCCGGCGTAGAGTTCCGGATGGAGCGGCTCCGAACCGGTGCCGAACATCGGATCGCGACCGGCGTTCTCGACCATCGATGCGCCGCTCATCGTGAGGTCGGTCCACGCCGAGAAGGCGACGACCGCGGCGGGAAGCGCGACATGCAGTTCGCGCAGGCGCATCACGAGCGACAGGCAGAGGCCGCCGCCGGCGGAATCGCCGACGACGGCGATGCGGCCGCCGGGAACGCCGTCGGAGAGGATCCGCCGGTACGCCGCGACGGCGTCGTCGAGCGCGGCCGGGAACGGGTAGGCCGGAGCCAGCCGGTAATCGAGCGAATAGACCGTGAGGCCGGTGCGGTCGAAGAGTTCGAGCGCGGCCTTGCGGTAGGTGTCGTTGTATCCGGAGGTGTACGCACCGCCGTGGAGATGGAGCACGGCGCCCGCGGCGAGGACGCCGTCGGTCCGGCGCAGGACCTCGACCCGCGCGGCCTTCAGGTCGATCCAGGAGGCTTCGACGCGTGTCGGAAAGGAGTAGCGCGCCGACAGCGTCGAGCGGTAGATCCGCCCCAACGCCACGCGGTCGCGCCGGCGTACCGCCGGAATCTTCTGACCGAGCCGCACGATCCGGCGGGCGAGGTTCCCGCGGCGGGTCGCCGCAATCGTGATTTCGTTCTTCATCCGCAACCCTCCTTGGTCCGTTTCGTGTATTGTTATTATATCACATCTCGGGGGATGCAAGCGTGTCGCCGTAAATCACGCGATCTTTGGTATAATGTTCATATGGCAACATTTCGGAGGCGACCATGAAAGCATACGAGCGTCTGCTCGACTACGTCCGGTTCGATACCCGATCGGACCACCATTCCACGACCTATCCTTCCACCTCGAAACAGCTGGTCCTGCTCGAGAAGCTCCGTGCGGACCTTTCCGCCTTCGGGCTCGAAGCCCGGATCGACGAATACGGCTACGTCGTCGGCACCCTGCCCGGCAACGTCGGACCCGGCGTTCCGACGGTCGCGCTCATCGCCCACGTGGACACCTCGCCGGACGCATCCGGCGAAAACGTCCGTCCGCGAATCATTAGAAAATACGACGGCACCCCGATCGTGCTCGACGAAACGAAGAACGTGGTGCTCGACCCGGCCGTCTTCCCCTGGCTCGGGGACAACGTCGGCCAGGATCTGATCGTCACCGACGGATCCACCCTCCTCGGCGCCGACGACAAGGCCGGCGTCGCCGAGATCATGACCGTCGTCGAGCGCCTGCTCGCCACCCCGTCGATCAGACACGGCGACGTCAAGATCGTCTTCACTCCCGACGAAGAGGTCGGAAACGGCACCGAACATCTCGACGTCGCGTCGATCGGCGCCGAGTTCGGCTACACCCTCGACGGTTCCCGCGTCGGCGAGATCGCCTACGAGAACTTCAACGCCGCCGGCGTCGTCGCCACCTTCCGGGGCGTCTCGGTCCATCCCGGCGCGGCCAAGAACAAGATGGTGAATTCGATCCGCCTCGCCGCCGAGTTCGACGCCCTCCTGCCCGTCGCCGCCCGTCCCGAACTGACCGAGAAGTACGAAGGGTTCAACCATCCGACGGAGATCGCCGGAACATGCGAGAAGACGGTCGCGACCTACATCGTCCGCAACCACGACGCGGCCCGCTTCGAGCGCCAGAAACAGGATTTCCGCGACGCCGCCGCGTTCATCGACCGCAAGTACGGTGCCGGGACCTGCGTCCTCGACATCCGCGCGCAGTACCAGAACATGCGTTCGATCCTCGAGAAACGGATGGAGATCGTCGATCTCGCCCTCGCCGCAATCGTCAAGAACGGTCTTCAACCGATCGTCGAGCCGATCCGCGGCGGTACCGACGGCGCCCGCCTGACGTACATGGGACTGCCCTGCCCGAACCTCGGAACCGGGGGTTACAACTTCCACGGTCCGTACGAATACGCCTCGATCGACGAGATGGACAAGGCCGTCGACATCGTCCTCACCCTTCTGTCCGACATCGCCGCGACGAAGCGCTGAAGAACAGAACGCAAGAAAGGACGAAGCCACCGAAACGGCTTCGTCCTTTTCTATTTGTGGTAGGTCTGGCGGTTCAGGATCGTGAACGCCCGATAGAGCTGCTCGACGAAGAGGAGCCGCATCAGCTGGTGGGGGAACGTCATCGGCGAGAACGACAGGAGACGGTCCGCGCGTCCCTTGACCGCGGCCGACAGGCCGAGCGAGCCGCCGATCACGAAACAGATCCTGGAGGCGCCGCGGCCGATCGTCTCGTCGATCTGCGCCGCGAATCCCGAACTCGTCGTCATCCCGCCCTCGATCGCGAGGGCGACGACATGGGCGTTCTTCGGCAGACGCGAAAGCAGCGCTTCCCCCTCGGCCGCGAGCACCTTCTCGATCTCGGCTGGCGAGGGCTCGTCCGGAATCTTCGCGTCCGCTACCTCGATCGTCTCGAAGGTGCAGAAACGGGACAGCCGCTTGGCGTATTCGGCGACGCCGTCGCGCAGAAACGCTTCCTTCAGCCTGCCGACGCACAGGAGCGTGACGGCGATCATCGGTCGGCCTTCTTCGCGCGCGGATGGGCCTTGACATAGGCGTCCCGCATCCGCTCGGCGGAGACCCTGGTATAGATCTGCGTCGTCGAGATGGTGGCGTGGCCGAGCAGTTCCTGGACCGTGCGAAGGTCGACGCCATGGTCGACGAGATGGGTCGCGAACGAATGGCGGAACGCGTGCGGCGTCATCGCGAGCGTCGACGCCTGGCGTTCCAGCTCCCGATCGAGGATGTCTCGCACCCCCCGATCGGTCAGCGGACCGCCCTTGAAGTTGAGGAAGAGGGCCTTGTCGTCGGGAGCCTTCGTCCGCGCCCGAAAGACGGGACGCACCAGCACCAGATAGTCCTTGAGCCGCTCGATCGAGGCGTCGTGCATCGGCACATAGCGGTCCTTCGATCCCTTGCCGTGGACGAGAGCGACCCTGTTCCCGAAGTCGAGGTCCGACGTCTTCAGACCGACCAGTTCGCCGACGCGGATCCCCGAGCCGTAGAGCAGTTCGAACAGGGCGCGGTCGCGCCGACCTTTGAGCGTCGTCGCATCGATCGCGTCGAGGAAGCCGCCGATCTCGTTCTCGTAGGCGAAATGCGGAAGCGGCTTGTCGGCCTTCGGCAACCTCGCCCCGGTGAACGGGTTGGTCGGCGTGGCTCCGTCTTCGTAGAGCAGGCGGTAGAGCGTCTTGACCGAGGAGACCTTCCGCCGGATGGAACCCGGGGAGTAGGCGCCCCCCAGAAAGGCGACGTAGAACTTCGCGATCCGTTCGGTGACGTCCTCGAGCCGCCCGAGGTCCTCCTGTTCGAGGAAGGCGGCGAGGGTCCCGACATCGTCAAGATACGCCGTCACGGTGTGCGGCGAATAGTGCCTCTGGTCTTCGAGGTAGTGACGGTAGAAATCGACGATCTCATGGTTGGTCAAGGGTTCCGTCTCCGATCATCGCGCGGATCGCCGCGATCGCGCGGGCCGCATAGATATGCTTTCTCTCCTGTCTCATCTGTCTCGTCTCGAGAGGAGGAAAAAGACCGAAATTGGCGTTCATCGGCTGAAAATCAGATGGCGTCGCAGTCGCGAGGTAGCGGGCGTGGGCGCCGAGGACGCTGTCGTCCGGAAAGGCGATCGGCGCGAGGCCGCCGACGATCCGCGCCATGTTCACGGACGCGACCATCGCCGATCCGACGCTTTCGACGTAACCCTCGACGCCGGACAGCTGGCCGGCGACGAAGACGCGCGGATCGGCCTTCAGGCGGTAATGCCGGTCAAGCACCCGGGGAGCGTTCAGGAAGGTGTTCCGGTGCATCACGCCGTAGCGGGCGAACCGGGCGTTCTCGAGTCCGGGGATCATGCGGATGAGGCGGCGCTGTTCGGGAAAGGTGAGGTGGGTCTGGAAGCCGACGATGTTGTAGAGCGTCGCCGCGGCGTCGTCCTGGCGGAGCTGGACGACGGCGTAGGGTCGCTTCTCGCCCTTCTTCTCGAGACCGACGGGCTTCATCGGTCCGTAGACGAGCGTCTGGCGACCGCGTCGGGCCATCTCTTCGAACGGCATGCACCCCTCGAAGACCTTGAGCTCGAAATCCTTCGTCGCGACGCACTCCGCCTTGACGAGCTCGTCGTACCACGAGTCATACTCGGCGAGCGTCATCGGACAGTTCACGTAGGTCGCATCGCCCTTGTCGTAGCGGCTCTTGAAGTACGCCTTCGTCATGTCGATCGAATCGAACTCGACGATCGGCGCAGCGGCGTCGAAGAAATGGAGCGCATCCGCTCCGGTCTTCTCCTTGAGGGCGGCGAACATCGCGTCGCTCGTGAGCGGACCGGTGGCGATGATCGCGTAGCCGTCGGGAATCGCGGTCGCCTCGGCGTCGACGACCTCGATCAGCGGATGGCTCCGGATCGCGTCCGTCAGGCGCTCGGAAAACCCGACGCGGTCGACGGCGAGGGCGCTGCCGGCGGGAACGCGGGTCTCGTCGGCGACGCGCATGACGAGCGAGCCGAGCAGACGGAGTTCCGCCTTGAGGACGCCGTTCGCGGTATCGAGGGAATCGTTTCCGAGGGAGTTGGAACAGACCAGTTCGGCGAATCCGTCGGAGACGTGGGCGGGGCTCTTGCGGATCCGCTTCATCTCCACGAGCCGGACGGGGATGCCCCGGCGGGCGAGCTGATAGGCCGCCTCGACGCCGGCGAGACCGGCGCCGACGACGGTCACGGTGGTTGGAATCATGGTTTCACCTGCTTCGCTCCCATTATATCAAATCGGACGACGTTTCAGACGAAAAGCGGTCGACCGGTCTGCTACTTCGCGATGCGGACGGCGACGGGATCGTGGCCGAGGACGACGGCGCCGCCCTCGACCCTGAAGGGACGGCCGCCGAGGAGGTCGCGGTATCGGCCGTCCGCGATCGGTACGGCCACGGATCCCTCAACCTGACCGAGGTTGAAGATCCCGACGATCTTCTCCTTGGCGTCTTCGAAGGTCGTGATCGCGACGCCGTCGACGGCGGGAGCGACGACGTCGAAGACGCCGTTCGCGAAGATCGGACGCTTCTTCAGCTTCGCAAGCGTCCGGATCAGTCCGGAGATGTCATCCTTGCGCACGATGGGATCCTTCTCGAAAAGGTCGGAGCGGACGTCGGAGGAATATTCGGCCCCGGCGTAGACCATCGCCGATCCCTTCAGGAAGAACGTGAAGGCATGCCAGTTCCGGATCTTGGCGGGATCGTTACCGACGAGGGCGGCGATGCGCGGGTTGTCGTGGTTCTCGACGTTGTGCATCTTGACGTAGTCGCGCGGATAGATCTCCTCCTGGCGCCGCAGCGCCTCGAGGTATTCGCGGAGCGGGCGGGCGCCCTTGAGATACTGTTCCATGAAGGGTTGGACGTCGTAGTCGTAGGCCATGTCGAACGCCTGGAAGACTTCCGCTTCGGACCAGGCGTCGAAGCCACGGTCGCGGATGTACTTGACGAACCCTCCGTGAACCGATTCGGAGAGCCAGACGACACGCGGGTTGACCTTGGCGACGATTTTCCGCGCATAGGTCCAGAAGGCCACCGGCACGAGGCTCGCGACGTCGCAGCGGAATCCGTCGACCCCCATTTGCGCGTAGAAGCGGAGCGTATCGGCGAGTTCGACCCAGAGCGCCTTGTCCTTGCGAAAATCGAAGTCGGTGACGTCCCACCACTCGCCGACGCGATTGGCGAAATCGCCCTTCTCGTTCCGATAGAACCATTCGGGATGTTCCATCAGCAGCCGCGAGTCGCGCGACGTGTGGTTGAAGACGACGTCAATCATCAGTTTCATCCCATGGGCGTGGACGTCGTCGACGAGCGTCTGGAAGTCGGCCATCGTTCCGTATTCGGGGTTGATCTCGCGGTAATCGCGGATCGAGTAGGGGCTGCCGAGCGAGCCCTTGCGATTCTTGACCCCGATCGGATGGATCGGCAGGAGGTAGACGAAGTCGACGCCCAGATCCCGGATCCGGTCGAGGTCGTGACGCAGTCCCGCGAAGTCGCCCTCGGGCGTGTGGTTGCGTACGAACACCTGGTAGATGGTGAGGTTTCTCAATTTCGGAGAGGTTCTTTTCATCATGGGTCCTTTCTGCCGAATCGGCCTTACAGATGAAAGTATACACCATGCGCGAGACGATGTCATCCCCGAGGTCCGTGGCCGACGATGAAATGGGTTGCATCTTCCGAAGGTTGACGCCGTGCGCCCCGGCAGCGATGTGTAAACTTCGTTACACACGAAGAGGCCGGTGATGGTACTTGTGTAATATTTACTGTTTCAACTTGCATAACCGCTTTCATTTCGTATGAAAACGGAGTATAATGAAACCACCGACTCCAAGCGAAGGATGTGAAGAAATGGCGACGATCAAGGATGTCGCGAAGATCGCCCACGTGAGCGTGGCGACCGTTTCGCGCGTCATCAACAAGAAAGGCTACGTCAACGAGACCACCAAGGAGCTCGTGCTCGACGCGATCAAGGAACTGCAGTACGTTCCGAACGAACTGGCGCGTTCCCTCTTCAAGAAACAGTCGCGGATCATCGGCATCATCGTGCCGCACCTCACGTCGTATTACTTCGCCGAGCTGCTCGAAGTGATCGAGGACATCACCGTCAACCACAACTACCGTCTGATGGTCTGCAACTCGCAGGACAACAAGGAACGCGAGACGCGGTACCTGCAGGTGTTCCAGCAGTACAACATCGACGGCATCATCCTGATCTCCAACACCACCCGCATCCAGGATTACAAGAGTCTGAACATCCCGATCATCGCGATCGACCACAAGCTCACCGAGGACGTTCCCTCGGTGACCTCGAACAACGTCATGGGCGGGCGGCTCGCCGCCCAGAAGCTCGTCACCTGCGGTTGCAAGAAGATCATCCACTTCCGCGGGCCGTCGGTCCTGATGCCGGTTCAGGACCGAACCGCCGGCTTCAAGTCCGTGCTCGAGAAGAACAAGATCTACAACTTCAGTTTCGACCTCGACTTCAAGAATCCGTCGCAGGAAGACATCCAGAACGTCGTCAACTCCAACCTCGACTGCGACGGCATCTTCTGCGACTCCGATATCATCGCGCTGAACGTGATCCAGTGTCTGAAGAAGGCCGGGCGCAGCGTTCCCGAAGACGTCCAGGTGATCGGCTTCGACAACATCGAACTCTCCCGCATCTTCTCCCCGAAGCTGACGACGATCGCGCAGTCGTCCGAGAAGATCGGCCACTATGCCGTCGAGACCCTCGTCAAGCTCATGAACGGCGAACCGATTGAGAAGTTCCACCAGCAGATCGACGTCACCCTGATCGAACGCGAAACCACGAAATGAATGCGGCCCGCCGGAATCCGGCGGGCCGTCTTTCATCTCGTAGTCTTCTCGAGGAGCAGCTTCTCGAACCGCGACAGGGTGTCGTCGGAGATGTTGTGCTCGATCCCGCACGCTTCGTTCTCGGCGATCCGTTCCTCGACGCCGAGGACCTCGACGAGCAGCCGCTTGATCACGAGATGCTTGCGCAACACCTTCTCCGACGTCTCGATGCCCATGTCGGTCAGGCTGATGTCGCCGTACGGCGCCTTCACCACGAGACCGTTCTGCATCAGGGTGTTGACGGCGCGGTTCACGGACGCCTTCGAGACGCCGAGTTTGGTCGCGATGTCGACGCTGCGGACGTTCTTTCCGCCGAGCATCTCGATCGCCTCGAGATAGTCTTCCAGGGATTCGCTGAAACGCGGACAGACGTCGTTCATGGGGCTCTCCTTCGGTTCCGGGATACAGTCATTATATAACGTGGCGGCGGCGGATACAAGCCGAAGCCTTTTTTTATCGTTTTTTCCCGGTCGTGCAGTTTTCCGCGTCGGAACATCCGGCACAGCCGGCGCACGTCCCCCTGCGGCGGATCGCGCCGCGGATCGTGGACAGCACGACGGCGACCGCAAGCACGAGCACGACGGCCGTGGCGATGCCGCCGACGCCGAGCGATCCGAGCTGATAGATCGCCAGTGCGACGAGATAGGCGACGACCATCTCGTAGGCGACCGAGAAGAGGAACCACCGGCTGGATCCCAGTTCGCGCCGCATCGCCGCGAGCGCGGCCACGCAGGGAGCCGAAAGCAGGGCGAAGGCCATGAAGGCATACGCCTGAAGCGGAGTGAAGGCGGCGCGGATCGCCGGATAGAGGAGGGTACCGTCGGCGATGGCGTCGCCGGCCACGCCGTAGAGGATCCCGAGCGTCCCGACGACCGACTCCTTCGCGACCAGCCCGGTCAGGATCGCGACCGACGCCTTCCAATCGGAGAATCCGATCGGCCGGAAGATCGGCAGGATCGCCTTTCCGATCGAACCCATCAGGCTGTACTCGATCTCGCTTTGCGAAAGCAGGCGGAAGGTTCCGTCGACGATGCCGAAGTAGGAGAGAAACCAGATCACGATGAAGGCGCCGAGCAGGACGGTCCCGGCCTTGACGACGAACCCCTTGACCCTTTCCCAGGTGTGCAGGGCGGTGTTCTTCGCCGTCGGCATGCGGTATTCCGGAAGTTCCATCAGATAGTTCGCGGACGCGCCCCGGAGGACCGTCTTCTTGAACAGGACGGCGGAGAACAGGGCGACGACGATTCCGAGCACGTACATCGAGAAGACCACGTAATAGGCGGAGGCGGCGAAGAGCGCGCCGGCGATGACGCCGTAGATCGGCGCCTTCGCTCCGCACGAGACGAACGGGATGATCATCGTCGTCACCTTGCGGTCCTCGGGCTTGTCGAGGGTGCGCGTCGCGGCCATCGCCGGAACGCTGCAGCCGAAGCCGAGGAGCATCGGGATGAACGATTTGCCGGACAGTCCGAAGCGGCGCAGGACGCGGTCCATGATGAAGGCGGCACGCGCCATGTACCCGCTGTCCTCGAGGATCGAGAGGAAGAAGAACAGGATCGCCAGCTGCGGCAGGAATCCGAGTACCGCGGCGAGACCGCCGAAGACGGCGTTGTTCACGAGGCTTTCGACCCACGCGGCCATCCCGAGCGCCTCGACGCCGCCGGCGACGAGTTCGAAAAGCAGATCGATCAGCGCGACGAAGCCGTCGGTCACGAACGTTCCGACCGGGCCGAAGGCGAGCCAGAAGACGAAGAACATGATGCCGAGAAAGAGCGGAATCCCGAAGACGCGGTGCGTCAGCACGCGGTCGATCCGGTCGGTGGCGCCTTCGATCGCCGCGGCTCCCTTCGTCATCGTCGCGCCGACGATCTCGAGGATCCGGTCGTAGCGATCGTTGGGGAGAACCATGTCGAAATCGATCGGCGCGGCCTTGCGCGCCGCTTCGAGCATGCGGCGCAGGTCGTCCTTCGCCTCGTCCGGCAGGCGGGTCGCGGCGATCGCCTTTTCGCCGTCCTCGAGACACCGGACGGCCGTGAAGCGGTCTTTCGTCACATCCGCAAAGCGTTCGACGAGTCCTTCGACGGAAGGAGAATAACGCGGACGCAGGCGCATCGAGGACGCGTCGTACGCGCCGATCCGCCGGACCAGTTCGTCGAGTCCGGAACGGGTCGAGGCGGTGATCGGGACGACCGGAACGCCGAGCAGGCGTTCGAGTTTCGCGACATCGAGAGCCTCCTTGCGTTTGGCGACGATGTCCATGCAGTTGAGCGCGACGATCATCGGCAGACCCGAATCGAGCAGCTGGAACGTGAGGAAGAGGTTGCGCTCGAGACTGGACGCGTCGACGATGTCGACGATCAGGTTCGCCTTGCGGCTGGCGATGAAATCGACGGTGATCTCCTCTTCGGGCGACAGCGTCGACAGCGAATACAGGCCCGGAAGGTCGGTGACTTCGGCGTCGATGTCGCCGAGGGAGATTTTGCCACCCTTCTTCTCGATGGTCACTCCCGGCCAGTTCCCGACGTACTGGTTCGAACCGGTCAAGCCGTTGAAGAGCGTCGTCTTCCCGCTGTTCGGATTTCCGACGAGCGCGATCTGGAGGGGTGCGCGACCGTCGGCCGCGACGAAACGGCGTCTTCCGCGGCCGTGTCCTTTTCCCGTTCCGAAACCGCGTCCCCGGCCGAACCCGCGGTTCACGGGCGCGCCTCCGCGAACGCGACGTCGATGTGCCTGGCTTCGGTCTTGCGGATCGTGAGCAGATAGCCGCGGACGATGATCTCCATCGGATCGCCGAGCGGCGCGAGACGCTTGACGCGGACCGCGGTTCCCGTCGTCAACCCCATGTCGATGATCCGCTTGCGCAGGTTGTCGCAGCGGATGTTCAAAATGGTGCATTCCTGTCCCGGTTTCATGTCTTGCAGCGTCATGATGATCCTCCATAAAGTTAGCCGAAACTAACTACGTTTTCAAAAAATAAGGACTACTGTTAGTCTACGCTAACATTATAGTCCTTTTACTTGCGGCCGTCAACCGCGTCCGGGCGGAATCGTCTCGAAAACGGTTTCTCAGCGTCCGCGCCGTTCCGCCTCGAAGGCGATCAGCGACGCCTTGAACGATTCACCGCCGCCGTACAGACCGGTGGCGCCGCCGCTTTTCACGACGCGGTGGCACGGGACGAGGATGTGGAACTCGTTTCTCGCCATCACCGAACCCACCGCGCGGTAGGCGTTCGGATGTCCGGCGGCGCGTGCAACCTCGGCGTACGAACGCGTCTCGCCGTAGGGGATTCGGGTGACGGCGATCACCACGCGCTTCTCGAATTCGGTGCCGTCGATCGTGAACGGGAGCTCGAGTTTCCGCCGGGTTCCCGCATAGAACTCGTCGATCTGGCGGGCGGCTTCGGCCGCGAGCGGATCGGGTCCGTCCGTCGGACGATCGTCGCCGACGCGGATCGCGGTGATCTCACGACCGTCGGTCTCGATGCCGATCGGACCGCGGACGCTGTCGTGTCGAAGGTGTCCCATCTCATATCCTCCTGGCGACCGCACGGGTCGCGATGACGGCGATGCCGGTGCCGCAGAGGTTCTCCACGATCACCTGTCCGGCTTCGACGGGCGCATCCACGCGCAACGTCTTCAGGCAGTCCATGCACGCGCGGATCAGCGGCTTTGGAATGTCGGAGGCCGTCTTCACCGGCACCATTCCGATCTCGCCGCCGTCGACGGGAAGAATCGTCGTGACGATCCGGCGCGGATCGACGACTTCCTTGGCGGCGTACGCCTCGCCCTTCCTGCAGGCGAAGCCGACGATCTTCTTCACGGCTCCGTCCTCGAGTTCCACTTCCATCTGGCATCCCATGGGGCAGCCGATGCAGGTCAGTTCCTTCTTCTCGACCATCGGAATCACTCCCTCTCGACCGCGACGGTGATCGTCCGGAGTCCCGGACGCGCGGCGAACCACTTCGCGGGGAGGAGGACTTCCTCCATCTCGCCGGGCGTGAGGATCCGCTTCTTCAGATGCTGGACCCGTTCGCCGTCCAGAAGGACCGTGACGAAGGCGTCCCGATACACGTTGTCCGTCCGGAAACGGATCGTCGTGATCGTCCCGACGGCGGACGGATGGATCGCCGACGGAACCGTATAGCGGACGCCGAAGCCGGTCGTGACCGCGATCGCAACCGCGTCCTTCTTCACGCCGCGCGCATGACGGACGGCGTTGACGCCGGCGATCGCGGCCTCAGACGAAACATGGTCGACGAGGTCGTGGACATGCAGGACGTTGCCGGCGGCGAACACGCCGGGGATGTTCGTCTCGAGACTCTCGTCGACGATCGCGCCCTGGGTTTTCGGATTGATCGCAACGCCCGCCTTGCGCGAAAGTTCGTTCTCGGGGATCAGTCCGACCGACAGAAGCAGCGTGTCGCAGGCGACGTATTCCTCGGTTCCCGGGATCGGCTGGCGATTCTCGTCGACGGCGGCGACCGTCACGCCCTCGACGCGCTCCTTCCCGTGGATGCGGGTGACGGTGTGCGAGAGCCGAAGCGGGATGCCGTAGTCGTCGAGGCACTGGACGATGTTGCGCTTGAGTCCCCCGGAATAGGGCATGATCTCGCAGACCATCTTGACATGGGCCCCCTCGAGCGTGAGCCGGCGCGCCATGATGAGACCGATGTCGCCCGATCCGAGGATCACGACGGTCTTTCCCGGCATGTACCCCTCGATGTTGACGAACCGCTGGGCGGTACCAGCCGAAAAGATGCCGGCCGGGCGCGAACCGGGGATGTTCAGGGCGCCGCGCGGGCGTTCGCGACAGCCCATCGCGAGCACGATCGCCTTCGCCTCGATCCGGAGGAGACCGTCGCGCTCGCTGATCGTGGTCACGACCCGTTCGCGGGAGACGTCGATGACCATCGTGTCGAGCATCGTCTCGATGCCGCGCGTAGCGAGTTGTTCGATGTAGCGCGCCGCATATTCGGGACCGGTCAGTTCCTCCTTGAAGGTATGGAGTCCGAAACCGTTGTGGATGCACTGGTTGAGGATTCCGCCGAGGACGGAATCGCGTTCGATGACGAGGATGTCGCGACAGCCCTCGTCGTAGGCGGCGACCGCCGCGGCGAGACCCGCGGGTCCGCCGCCGATGATGACGACTTCACGTGTCCGCATAGCGTCCATCTAGAGGTCCTCCTTGTCGAACCCGACCAGAATCGTCGAGCGGCGGTCGAACTTGACGATGTCGCGCGGATCGAGGCCGGTCTCCTCGGCGAGGATGCGCATCACCCGCGGCGAACAGAACCCGCCCTGGCAGCGGCCCGAGCCGGCCCTTGTGCGGCGCTTGATGCCATCGACGGTCGTCGCGCCGAGCGGACGGCGGATGGCGTCGAGGATTTCGGCCGCGGTCACGAGTTCGCAGCGGCAGACGATCCTGCCGAAGGCCGGATCGCGGCGGATCGCCGCGGCTTTCTCTTCCAGCGAGAGCGATTCGAAGCGAACCGGGGTCGGCCGATCGAGCGGTTCGGACGGTTTTCGAACGAGCGAAAGCGCCTCGGCGATCATGTGCGCGAGGTCGTCGCCGATCGCCGGGGCGGAGGTGAGTCCCGGCGATTCGATCCCCGCCGCATTGAAGAACCCCTTCGCGTCGGGAGCTTCGCCGATGACGAAATCCCCTCCCTTTTCCGTCGCGCGAAGGCCGGCGAAGGCCGTGATCACGAAACCGGTTGGAACCGATAAAACGCTCCGTTTCGCCTTTTTCACGACTTCCGCAAGGCCCTCTGGAGTCGTTGAGAAATCATCCTTGTCGCCGACGTCAACGGCCGTCGGACCGATCAGCAGGTTGCCTTCGGCGGTCGGCGTGACGAGCACTCCCTTGCCGAGTCGGGTGGGAAGCTGGAAGAGCGTATGGCCGACGAGGGATCCGACCTCCTTGTCGAACAGACAGTATTCGCCCTTGCGCGGCGTGATCGACAGCTTCCGGGCGGAGACGAGGTTGTTCATCTCGTCGGCACGGACGCCGGCGCAGTTGACGACCGCGCGGGCTTCGTGGACGCCGCGATCGGTCGCGACCGCATAACCGCCGGGGACCGCACGGATTCCGACGACGAGGGTGTCGAAGAGAAACTTCACGCCGTTCACCGCGGCGACCTCGGCCTGGGCGATCGTCAGTTCGAAGGGATCGACGATGGCTCCGGTGGGGGCCAGCAACGCGCCTCTGACGTCGACGCCGAGATTCGGCTCGAGCGTCCGCGCTTCCTCGACGGTCAGCACTCGAAGGCCTTCGACGCCGTTCTCCTCGCCTTGCGCACGTAATTCCTCGAGTCTCGGGAGTTCCTCCTCGGAAAAGGCGAGGACCATCGAGCCGTTGTTCCGATAGGGAATGCGGTGGCGGGCGCAGAAGGCTTCCATCATCCTGCTTCCGGCCAGGTTGTATTTGGCTTTCAAAGATCCCGGATGGGCGTCATAGCCGGCATGGACGATGCCAGAATTCGCCTTCGAGGTCTCCTCGCAGACGTCATGGTTCTTCTCGATGACGACGATGTCCGCCGCATAGGCGGACAGCGCCCTCGCGACCGAGGCGCCGATCACGCCGGCGCCGATGATCAGAATGTCATGCATATGATGCTCCTTCGGACGGACGATGTCCGCCGTCGCCGCGCTGCGCGGCGATCGTCAGTGATGCGCTTGCTCCGCCAGAAACCGGCGGACGGTCGCGACGTACTCGTCGCGGTTCTTGCGGAAGGACTCGGCGTGGCGGGCGCCGTTGCCCGCGATCCAGAGGACGGATGGCGAGGCACAGGCCGCGGAAAGCCGCGAGGCCGACGCCGGCGGGATGTAGCGGTCACCCTCGCCGTGGACGAAGAGGATCGGTGCCTTCGCCCGCGCGACGGCGTCGAGGGGACGGACTCCGCGGGGGTCGACACCCGTCGTCTTGCGGAAAATCCATTCGCCGATCGGAAGACACGGCCAAACCGGAATCAGGGGATGGCGTTTCACGAGATGGCGGAACTGGTCGTGCAGGTCCGCGAACGCGCAGTCGGAGACGACGAAGCGGACCCGCGGATCGTCGGCCTGTTCGAGGAGTGCGGCGACCGCTCCCATCGATTCGCCGCAGAGGCCGAGGAAGATGTCCGAGCCGAAGCGCCCGCAGACGGCGTCGATGACGGCCCGCAGATCGTCCTTCTCGCGTCCGCCGAGCGTGCAGTTCGGACCGCCCGACTCGCCATGGTACCGTTCGTCGTAGAACACGACGTGATAGCCGAGGTCCTTGAAGACGGATGCGTACTTGATCGAACCGTGATGGGTGTAGGTGAACCCGTGCGCAACGACGACGAAGCGGCGCGGGCTTCCCGGCGCGTCGTCGGCGGGGACATAATAGGCCTTGAGGTCGTAGCCTTCGGGAGAACGCACCAAGAAGGACGTCTTCTCCCAGGCATCGTAGTCCTGAAGCAGGTCGGGCGTGCGTTCCGTTTCCAGGGCGCGCGTTTCCAGAAGCGAGAATCGCCGCGGATGCATCGCCCCGAACGCGATGCGGATTCCGAGGGCGACCAGGACGATCAGGAGGAGCAGGACGGCGGCCGATGCCGCGATCGCGTACCAGGGCATGGCCTCGCCTCACGCATAGAAGCGGAGCGCTTCGTTCGCGCCCGCCGAGAGCATCTCGCGGGCGATGGCGACGGCCGCCTTCTCGTCATGGTCGCGCAGCGCCGACAGGAGCTGCTGGTGTTTTTCGATCAGGTAGGTGATGAGGTCGAGGTTGTGGAAGAACATGACGATCAGGCCGTCGGCGATGTAGCGGTAGTTGCGGTACAGGAGACGATAGGCGTAGTTGTCGCCGAGGGACACGAGCGTCTCGTTGAAGGCCTGGTCGAACTTCCAGAACTTGGCGTAGTCCTTGATCGGATGCGCGAGCCACTGCTGTTCGCGCTCGAGAATCCGGACGAGAGGCTGGAGGGAAGTGCGCGCGCTGTTCGCGATCGTCTTCACCGCATCGATCGTGAGGACCATGCGGAGCGACAGGGAGTCCTGCGTCAGCTTGCGCTTCAGCGCGTGATTCTCGGACCGGATCACGTCGCCGACGATTCCGAGCGTCCCGGACGTCAGGAAATCGGCGACTTCGACGTGGTGCCGCGGGACGATCCGGACGTATCCCTGCGCGGCGAGCGAACTGATCGCGGCGTTGACGACGCTGCGGGAGACGCCGTGCGCCTCCGCGAGTTCCCGGAGCGGCAACAGTTTCTCGCCGGCTTTCAACTTTCCCATGATGACGTCGTTCTTGATCGTCGAGACGAGTCTCGCGGTCATGTTCTCGGTCTTCAACGGAATCACCCCTTCATCGGAATGCGAACGTCGGCGCCGGGCGTCGACCAAGCGAATAGCGGTACCGGCACCCGGCTCAGGCCGCCGTCGCGGCGGTTGCGGGATCCACCCTGCGCTTCTCTCTTCGTGCGTGGACGCTTTCGAGCCGGAAGATCAGGATGACTCCGGCGAAGAGCAGGACGGTGCCCTTCAGGGCATCCGAGATGTCGAGCGCCCACCAGACGCCGAGCTGCGCCATCGTGGGAATGAGCAGTTGCACGAGCGGGATGCGCGCGAAATTCCCGACGATCCCCGACACCGACGGGATCTTCGACAGGCCGACCCCGTGGAACAGACCCGATCCGATCGACTCGAGCATCATGAACGGCTGCGCGAAACTGATGATCGCGAGATACTCGGTGGATCGGATCACGGTGACGGGGTCGTCGACGAACAGGCGCACGAGCGTCTCAGCCTTGAGCGCGAACACGATTGCGACCGCGATCGCATAGGTCATCAGGATGGCCGTCAGGCCGGCCGCGCCACGGCGGATCCGGGAGAACTGGCCGGCGCCGAAATTCTGTCCGACGAAGACCGTGATCGCCGTCTGGAAGCCGCCGCCGATCATCCATGTGAACTGCTCGATCTGCGATCCGACGCGCGACGCGGCCATCGCGTCGGTTCCGAAGTTGAGAAGGATCATGCGTGCGACGACGATCGAGATGGACGTGAAGAACATGCTCTGAAGACCGGCGGGGAATCCGATCCGGACGATCGCACGGACCGTGCTCCCTTCGATCGGAAACGGCCGGATCCGCACGTGCCTGCGCGTTTTCGCGAGATAGAGGACGATGTACGTCGTCAGGGTGCATCCCTGCGCGATCACCGTCGCGATCGCGGCGCCGGCGACGCCCATGCGGAACACGAGGATGAGGATGGGATCGAGGATGATGTTCATCACGAGTCCGACGGCCATCACCGCGAGGTTGGTCGAGGTCTTGCCCAGACCCTCGTAGACGGCCGCGAATCCGGCGGAGACGAACTGGAACACCAGGAGTCCGCCGCAGATCGAGACGTAGGTCGACGCGTAGGCGGCGGCGACGGGATCGGGGATCGCGAACAGGCCGACGATCCGGGCCCGGAACAGGAAGACCAGCAGCGAGACGGCGATTCCGAGCATGAGCGCGAGCGCCAGTCCGGCGCCGGCGTGGCGTTCGACGTCCGCGAGGTTCTTCGCGCCGGTCGCATGCGACACCTTGACGCTCGTGCCGATCTTCGCCACGAGGATCATGCCGAAGGCGAACCAGGTCACGTAGCCGCCGGTGCCGACGCCGGTGATCGCGGCCTGTTCGGACAGGCCGATCAGATCGACGCGTCCGATCCAGAACATGTCCGTCAGGTTGTACGCCATCTGCGCGATCGACGAAAGGAGCACCGGCAGCGCCACGAGGACGATCTTCTTCAGGATCGACCCTTTCGTCAGGTCGTTCGCCATCATCGCCATCCGCCTCCCCCTCTGCATCGATCACGACCATTATATCACGCGCGCGCCGGAGCGGAACGCAAAAAAAGGAAACCCCGAAGGGTTTCCCGCGCCTATTGGCGCGCTTCGAGGAAAAAGGTCGCCTCGAGGTCGGCGATCGAGAGCGCGAGCGAAAGCGGAAACTGTTCGAACGCCTGCGAGACGTTCGATTTCTCGCCTTCGGCGGAGAACCCCATGTGGTAGCGGATCGCGAACGCCTCCTCGCGGGTCAGACGCATGAACCCGGAGATGATGTAGACCGATTTCTCGCCGTGACCGTAGGGAAGCGGGTCGCTGTACTCATAGGATGGCACGGACTGCCAGTTGCCGTTCTTGTCCTTGACGTTCCTCGTCGACTTCTGATAGACGTTCACCTTGCAGAGGTCGTGGAGCAGACCGACGATCGCGATCGTCTCGTCGGAAAACGACAGTCCGTACTCGCTCTTGACGCGACCGCGGGCCGCATAGTCCCGAAGGCAGGCGTAGACGTTGAGCGAATGCTCCACGAGTCCCCCCTCGCTGGCGAGATGGTAGCGCGTCGAGGCCGGCGCGGTGAAGAAGTCGCTTGCCGGCGACGTCAGGTACTCGAGCAGCTTGTCGGCCCCCTCGCGATGGACGAACTGGTTGAAAAGACCGATGAACTCGGTCTTGCGGTCGGAAGCCGCCATCAGAGCATCCGGCACTGGACGGCCGTCGCCGGGACGTCGTGCGTCTGGTCCTTGTAGGTGACGCCGATCGCGACCGCGACGACGTTGACGATCACGTACTCGGCACCGTCGGCCAGGTCCTTCACGATCTGTCCCGCTTCGAGGCCGTTGCGTTCCGGATCGCCGTAGAAGACGAAGAGGTCGTCCTCGTCGTAGCGCTTGGCGTTGCGCGCGATCCACCCCGAAAGCGGACTCGGCTTCGCGTTCGGATCCCGCACTTCGAAGCGATAGGGATTCTCGAGATTGAAGCGGCGATGGAGTTCGTCCTCGAGGATCGTGCTCTCGATGCCCTTGCGCGTGTCGCTCACGCCCTTCTCGATCGTCTTCACGACCTTGAGTCCGAGCGAACGCAGTTTTCCCGTCAAATCCTTGATCGTTGTGGCCATGATATCCTCCGTCAGTAATTGTTCCGGACCATCGTCTCGATGTAGTCCGGTGAAAGTTCATCCGCAACCAGTTCGCGCGATCCGACGGTCACGCCGCCCGCCACCGTTCCGTAGCAGAGGCAGCGGCTGACCGGCTCGCCCTTGAGATGGGCATAGAGGAATCCGGCGAAGAAGGCGTCGCCGGCGCCGTTGCTGTCGACGAGCTGGTACGTCTGGATGATCGGTTCGTACAGCAGGCCGTCGTCCTTCGTCTTCGCTGCCGCCCCGTTCTTCCCGTGGGTGACGACCACGAGCCGCTTCCCGGCCGCGAGCCAGTCGTCCATCAGCCGCAGATGGTCGGCGGTCCGGTCCGAGGAGAGGAAGATGACGTCGGCCGCCTCGATGAAGGGATCGTAGTAGGGGTTCCCGGGGACGTAGTCGTGAAGGTCCGTCCAGATCTCCTTCCCGTGCGCCCTGATCATCGGAATCAGCCGCTTCGTGTAGGGGATGATGTTGAGGACGACGAGGTCGTGGGCGTCGACGAGACGCTCGATCCGCTCCATATCGATGGCGGCGGGGTCGGAATCCGGCACCGTGAAGATCGAGAGCCGGTTCCCTTCTCCGTCCATGAGGTTGACGTGGTGGTCCGTGACGGGGACTTCGTCGTAGACCGCACGGACCCCCTGGCGGTCGAGATAGTCGCGGACCGCGCGCCCGTCCGGATCGTTTCCGACGGTCGCGTGCAGCGTGTTCGGGACACCCAGTTTCGTGAGGTTCAGGGCCTTGCCGGCGCCGGTCGATCCGACCGCGCGCCAGCCGTTTCCGAACACGGTCTGGCTTTTCGGATCCGGCAGCCGCTCGAGACGCACGATCTCGTCGTACGAGGCGCCGCCGAGTACGAGAACCCGCTTCACGGCGGTCTCCTAGAACAGGCCGACGATGCGGCCTTCGACGACGTCCATCTCTTCGTAGGCGCCTTGTTTCGGAAGCCCCGGCATCGTCATCACCTCGCCGGTGAGGGCGACCAGGAAGCCGGCCCCGACCGAAGGCTTGAATTCGCGGATCGTGATCGTGAAATCCTTCGGACGGCCGAAGACCTTGGGATCGTCGGTGATCGAAAGCGGGGTCTTCGCCATGCAGACGGCCAGATGCTCCCATCCGCGTTCGGCGAACTTCTCGAGCTGCTTCTCGGCCTTCTCGGCATAGACGACGTTGCCGGCACCGTACACCCTCGTCGCGATCGTCGCGATCTTCCGTCTGATCGGATCATCGAGCGGATACAGCGGCGCGGACAGCGGATCCGCGGGAGCGTCGGCGACCGCGAGCACGCGCTTCGCCAGATCCTCCCCGCCTTCCCCGCCGCGCGCGAACACGTCGGAGATCGCAAGCGACACGCCGCGGGCCGCCGCCCATTCGTTCATGACGGCGAGTTCCTCGGAGGTATCCGTACCGAAGCGGTTCAGGGCCACGACGGCCGGAACGCGGAACGCCGCGACCGTCTCGAGATGCCGTTCGAGGTTGGGGAGTCCGGCGCGCAGCGCCTTCGGATCGGGTTTGGCCAGGTCGTTCTTGCCGGCGCCGCCGTGATGCTTGAGGGCGCGGATGCTGGCGACGACGACGACCGCGGACGGCATCCTGCCGAGGACGCGGGTCTTGATGTCCATGAACTTCTCCATGCCGAGATCGGCGCCGAAGCCGGACTCGGTGACGACATAGTCGGCGGCGCGGCTCGCAAACGAGGTCGCGATCACGGAGTTGCAGCCGTGGGCGATGTTGGCGAAGGGGCCGCCGTGGATGATCGCCGGATTGCCCTCGAGGGTCTGGACGAGATTCGGCTTGATCGCGTCGCGCACGAGCATCGTCACCGCGCCGGCGGCCCTGAGGGCGCCGACGGTGACGGGATTGCCCCTGACGTCGTCGGCGACGACGATCCGGGAGACCCGTTCCTTGAAGTCGGACAGATCCTTCGACAGGCAGAGGACCGCCATGATCTCCGAGGCGACGGTGATCTCGAACCCGTCGTCGCGCGGCGTTTCCTTCGCCGAGGAGAGACCGACGCGGATCTGGCGCAGGGCGCGGTCGTTCATGTCCATGGCGCGCTTCCACGTGATCGTCGCGGGATCGATCCCGAGGGCGTTTCCCTGGAACAGATGGTTGTCGATGACGGCGGCGATCAGGTTGTTCGCGGCGCCGACGGCGTGGATGTCGCCGGTGAAGTGCAGGTTGATGTCCTCCATCGGCAGCACCTGGGCGCGGCCGCCGCCGGTGGCGCCGCCCTTGACGCCCATGACCGGTCCGAGCGATGGTTCGCGGAGACAGACGATCGCCTTGCGGCCGAGTCGGTTGATCGCATCGGAAAGACCGATCGTGGTGGTCGTCTTGCCTTCGCCCGCGGGCGTCGGGGTGATCGCGGTCACGAGGATGATCTTGCCCCGGCGGTCGAAGCGGGGTGATTCGATCGCGTCGAAGGAGATCTTGGCCTTGGTACGACCGTAGGATTCCAGATCGGACGGTTTCAGCCCGATCTTGGCGGCGATCGTGGCGATGTTCTTCAGTTTGGCCTTCTGGGCGAGTTCAAGATCGGTCTTCATGATGTTCCTCCTTGGTGGGATGGGGCGTGTTCTTGCGGACGAGACGTCCTAGGCGTTCTTTCTTAACAGAAGCGTGAGCGATTCGACGCCCGCCGTATGCGGGAACATGTCGATCGGCTGGATGTAGGAGATGTCGTAGTAGGGTTCGAGGTCGTGGAGGTTCTTGGCGAGGGTGGACGGGTTGCATGAGACGTAGACGAGACGAGGCGCCTTCGCCTTGACGACCTCCGCGATCACGGCGTCGTCGATGCCGGTCCGCGGCGGATCGAAGACGATCACGTCGGGCACGCCCTTCTTCGCAAGCAGGAGCGGAAGCGCGCGTTCGACCCGATCCTGGACGAACGAGACGTTCTTGACGCGATTCAGCTGGGCGTTCTGCTTGGCGTCGCGCACGGACGATTCCGCGTAGTCGACCCCGATGACCTGGGCGGCGGACGCCGCAAGCATGATCGTCGTGATGCCGATGCCAGAATAGCAGTCCAGGACCGTTTCCTTACCGGTCAGGGCCGCGGCCTTGCGGATCTCTTCGTAAAGCACGAGCATCTGCGTCGTGTTGAGCTGGTGGAACGCGTCGGGAGAGAGTTTGAAGACGAGGTCGCCGATCCGCTCCTCGATCTGGGGAACGCCCTGGAGGAGTTCGATCGTGTGTCCGAACATCGATGGGTTCTTCGCGGCGTTGACCGAAAGGAACACCGACTTGACCTCGGGCAGACCGTTCATGATCCGTGCGGCGACGGCGGATATCCCCTCCGGCTTCTCGGTCACCACGATCGCGACCTGGACCGCTCCGGTCGAGGCCATGTGGCGGGTGACGAGGTTGAGGAGGATGCCTTCCTTGTTCATGTGGTCGTGGGCGACGTACTTCGCCTCGGCCAGGATCTCGAGCACGGCGCGGTTCACGTGGTTGACGACGGGATCCTGGACGATGCACTCGTCGACCTGGACGAAATGGTTCGTGTTGGCTTCATACAGGCCGAGCGACAGGCCGAAATTGGTGTTCGAGAACGGCATCTGCGACTTGTTCCGATAGCCGAAGGGATCCTTCATCCCGATCGTCTTCCGGATGTCGATCCGGTCGGGATCGAGGGTCGTGTAACGTTTCAGCGACTGACGCAGAAGATGGCGCTTGCTCTTCAGCTGCTCCTGATATTGGAGATGCTGCGTCTGGCAGCCCCCGCACTTCTCGTAGTATGGGCATGGCGGAACCACCCGTCGCGGCGAGGGTTTGACGATGGTCGCGAGCCGGCCGATCGCGAATCCCGGCTTCGTCGCCACGATCTCGGCGTCGACGAGTTCCTGCGCGAGCGCGCCGGGCACGAACACGGCGAGCTGTTCGTGATAGCCGATGCCTTCGCCGTTGATGCCTTGCTTCTTGATCTCGAGCCGGATGGTTTCGCCGACTTTGAGGATATTGGCTTTCTCCATGGTCTCACCCTTCTTCATTATATCAAATCGAGTCAAAAAAAACACGCCGACGGCGTGTTAATCCTTGATGGTATAGGTGGGAACGAACCGATGGACCATCTCCTTGATCTCGAGGTTGTCGAGACCCTCGAACGCCGAACGGATGAATTCGATGTCCGCATCGATGTCCTCGGGATCCTGGGCGCGTTCGATGAAGATCTTCCGATTCGCCGTCGAGATGTGGTCCTTCGACTTGTCCACGAGGAGTTCTTCGAAGAGCTTCTCGCCCGGGCGAAGACCGGTGATCTTGATGTCGATGTCGATGTAGGGTCGTCTTCCCGAAAGCATGATCATCTTCTCGGCGAGGTCGATGATCCGGACCGGTTCGCCCATGTCGAGGATGAAGATCTCGCCGCCGTTCGCGTAGGTGGCGGACTGGAGGATGAGGCCGACGGCCTCGGGGATCGTCATGAAGTAGCGGATGATGTTGCGGTCGGTTACGGTGACGGGACCGCCGGCCTCGATCTGGCGCTTGAAGAGCGGCACCACCGATCCGTTGGAACCGAGCACGTTTCCGAACCGGACGGCGGAGTATTTCGTCGTCGACTTCTCTCCCCAGTGCTGCAGGACCATCTCGGCGAAGCGCTTGGTCGCGCCCATCACGTTCGTCGGCCGGACGGCCTTGTCGGAGGAGACGAGAACCATCTTGCGGACCTTGAACTCGTGGCACAGACGGGCGACGTTGAAGGTGCCGAGGACGTTCGTGCGGACCGCCTCGACGGCGGAGTCCTCCATCAACGGGACATGCTTGTAGGCGGCCGCGTGGAAGACGAGCTCCGGTCGGAAGCGTCCGAAGATCGCCTTCATGCGATCGTAGTTGTAGACCGAAGCGATCAGGACGGAACGCTTGACGGGGACCACGCCCTCTTCGGCGAAATGGCGGTTGAGTTCCATCTGGAGATCGTAGACGCCGTTCTCATAGATGTCGACGAGCATGATCTCGGCCGGTTCGTACGCGACGATCTGGCGCACCAGTTCGGAGCCGATCGATCCGCCGGCGCCGGTGACCATGACCCGCTTGCCTTGGATGAATTCGCGGATGCCGGGGGCGTCGAGATCGATCACGTCGCGCGAGAGGAGGTCCTCGACGTTGACTTCGAGGAGCGTCTTCGGCGACTCTTTCTTCAGTTCCTTGAACTTCGGGAGGCGCTTGATCTTGACGGGACGTTCGGCGATGATCTTGATGATCTCCTGGAAACGTTCCGAATCGATGTTGGCGATCGAGATGATGACCTCTTCGATCTTCAGTTCGTCGATCAGTTCGGGGACCTTCGCGACGGGACCGTACACCGGCAGGCCGGACATGATCTTGCCGATCTTCATCGGGTCGTCGTCGACGAACGCGATCGGATAGTTGGAGAGGGTGTCGTTGTTGCGCAACTCGTCGCAGACGAGCTTGCCGCCGGCCCCTGCGCCGACGAGCAGGGTGCGGCGTCCCCCGTGCGGCTTCTGCTTGTAGGCGAGATAGCGCAGAATCCGTTTGAGCATGCGCGTTCCCGAAAGCAGGATCGCCTCGAACACGGCGGTGAAGATGAAGAGGAGGTCGGGGATGAAGAAGAAGTTCCGGATGGCGAAGAAGAACAGGAAGATCGCCAGGTCGGTGACGATCACGGCGATGAAGATCCGGAAGATCTCGTCGAGCCCGACGTTCTCGAGCACGAGCTTGTAGAGATCGGCGAAATAATAGATCACGAGCTTGAAGACGACGATGATCGGAAGGACGATGAGCGAGGTCCGGACCTGGTCGGGACCGATGCCGGCGGAGAACGGCGGCAGGATCATGGCGACGATCGCGAGCGCGTATGTGAAGGCGACGGAGACCGCGTCGGCCACCATGAACTGGACGATCCGGATGTTCTTCATGTATTCGCCGATCGGGATCGATTTGCCTTTCTTCACGCGGGACCGCCTCCTTCCGATGACTCCATTACCGATAGATTTTATCATAGGCGGGATGCAAATACAAGGAGACCCGCCGACCTTTGTCGATGAAACGGACTGCTTTCATCGGAAACGGGAAAAAACGAAACCGCGCCCGGGGTGGGCGCGGCGGATCATTGTTCGGAGGGAGCGGGCGGCAGGTCGAACCAGAACAGCACGCCGTCGTCCCGATTCTCGACGCCGTATGCGGAATGCAGGTTCTCGAGCAGGATGCGGACGATCGAGAGCCCCAGACCCTGCCCGCCATAGGCGCGGGTCCTTGCCTTGTCGACCTTGTAGAAGCTTTCCCAGATGCGCGTCATGGACTCTTCGGGAATGCCCTTGCCGGTGTTGAACACCTCGACGCGGATCCTTCCGGCGGGATCCGGCTTGACGGAAACGCGGATCCGCTTGGCGCCGTCGACGTGGTTCAGGGCGTTGGACAGGTAATTTCCGAAGACCGTCTGGATCGCATCGTAGTCGGAGACGGCCTCGAGGTCGTCGCAGTCGACTTCGACGGTCGCGCCCTTCTCGGCGAACTTGATCGAGAACGGCTTGAGGGTCTCCTCGACCAGCCCCCGGACGGCGAACGGTTCGACGCTGTACTGCTGGAATCCGCTCTCGAGCTGGCTGATCTTGAGAAGCGACATCACCAGCTTGTTCATCTTGTTGGACTCGTCGATGATGATGTCGAGGTACTCTTCGATGGTGAGCTGGTCGAGACCCGGCAGCTTGAGCGCCTCCGAATATCCGAGGATGAGCGAGATCGGCGTCTTCAGTTCGTGCGATGCGTTGGCGATGAACTCCTTGCGCATCGTGTCGATGCGCGTCTTCAGTTCGATGTCGTCGGCGAGCTGCTGGTTGGCGCGCTTGAGGTCGCGGATCGACGTCTCGAGCTGCTCTGACATCTTGTTGATCGAGACCCCGAGATCGCCGAGTTCGTCCTTCGTCGACAGCGCGACCTTCTTCGAGAAGTCCTGCGCGGCGAGGTCCTGGGTGACCGCGTTCATCTGCAGGATCGGCTGGGTGAAGCGTTTGCTGAAGACGGCGACGGCGACACCGGAAGCCACCATGAAGACCGCGGCGATGATGACGGTGAAGGTGTTGAAGATGCCGATCGAGTCCTGGATCGACTGGATCGTCACGGTCAGGATGTAATAGACGTAGCGGCCGTCGTTCTGGAGTTGGCCGACGCAGAGCGCGAGCAGGCGGGGATTTTCCGGTGCGTCGCCGGCGAACGCCATCACGATCTCGGTCATGTAGGCGACGTACGATACGTCGTCGGAGACGGTCACGGATTCGAATCCGCTTTCTTCCGCATCGTTGAACTGGCGCATGATGGCGGCGATGACGCCGTCGCGGATCGCGTACGAGTCGCCGTAGATGCGGTCGTACATGGCGGACAGCGGCAGACCGGACTCGCCCGGCGTGCCCGGGTCGACGCCGGTCTGCTTCAGAATCTGGACCCCGATGTTGTAGGAACTCTCGATTTCCCTCACGGTCGCGACAAGACCCGTTTCCGTCAGCGAGACCGCCTGCAGTTCGGAGAACGCGGCGATCAGGGTCCGCTGCCGGCTGCTCGTGTAGAAACCTTCGAGAAAGACCGTGTTGAGCAGGATGAGGCCGGCGATGAACGCCAGCACGATCCCGTAGATGATGAGGAAGAGGCGGCTTCTAATCGAGGTTCTCATTCTCGATGTCCAAGCGGTAGCCGATGCTCCGGACCGTCGAGATGTAGGACGCGGCGGTGCCGAGTTTGGCGCGCAGCTGCTTGATGTGCGTGTCGACGGTCCTCAGGTCGCCGAAGTAGTCGTAGTTCCAGACGGCGTTCAGGATCTTGTCGCGGGAAAGCGCGATGCCCTTGTTGTCGATGAAGAACTTGAGCAGTTCGAACTCCTTCGGCGTCAGTTCGATCTTGCCGCCATGCACGAAGACCTCGCGCGATGCGAGCGACATCCGGATCGCGCCGAACTTGAGTTCGTCGACCTCGACCTTCTCGCGACGGATCAGCTTGTTGATCCGGGCCATCAGGACCGACGGCGAAAAGGGCTTCGTGACGTAATCGTCCGCGCCCAGCTTGAATCCCTTGAGCTGGTCGTATTCGTCGCTCCGCGCGGTGAGCATCACGACCGGAACGGTCGAGAACTCGCGGATCCGCTCGAGCACGAACCAGCCGTCGTATTTCGGCATCATCACGTCGAGGATCACCAGGTCGATCTTCGACTTGGCGTTGAAGACCTGGTCGATGGCCTGTTCGCCATCCTCCGCTTCGATCACGCGATACCCCTCGCGAACCAGGAATTCGGCCAGCAGTTTCCGGATGCGGAACTCATCGTCCGCAACTAAAACATTCATGTTTTTCATCTATTCATCACACATCCTTCGAAAATAAAAGACTTGAACAAGTCCTGGGGGCGTGGAGGGCGCGCGGTCCGGCGCATCCGAAACGTCGGACCGCCGCGCGATGATCTGGGATCTCGGGATCGATTTGGATTTCATCGATAGGGGGAGTATGGAGAAAGGACGATCCCGACTCCACGCTTTCATTATATCCGTCCACTATGTGTTTTTTGTGATTTTTGCGACGGAATTATTCGGATTCCGACGGTTTTCATGAAAAATCCCGCCGCAGCGGGACGTTTCAAACGAGAACGCGGGTATTTGCGAAGACGCGGTCCGCAACCGTCTGACCGAGTTTCTTCAAGACGAGGGCGTACGCTTCCGCCAGGTCATGCTTGCGGAACTTGTGGATGTCGGAGGCGACGAAATCGACGAGTCCGAGCTTCAGGAGTCGGAAACAGAATTTCTGGATCGTGGTCCCGTACTTGCCGAGGAGGGAGGCGGCGTTCAACTGGATCAGCCCGCCCATCCGTCGGATGATCTCGAAATCGGAGACTTCGCCGAGGTAGGGATAGCGCTCCGGGTGGGCGACGATCGGGACGTACCCGATCGACTTGAGATTGTGGATCGCCTCGGCGATGTCCTCCTCTTCCTTGGCCATCGAGAATTCGACGAGCACGTGACGAGAGGTCCCGAGCGGGATCACGGTCCCGTTTCGGAGATCGCGGAGGGTTTCGATCGTATAGTAGATCTCGTTGCCGAGGATCAGCCGGACGCCGATGCCTTCGGCGGCCTTGACGAAATCCGCGAAGACGGCACGGTTGTCCGCGGCGGTACGGACATACCCGCGGAACGGATAGTAGTGAGGCGTCAGAAACTGCACGGTCACGCCCTGCGACGCCTGTTCCCGAAGCATCGCGAGCGACGATTCGACGTCGGGCGAGCCGTCGTCGACGAACGGGAGAACATGCGCGTGGACGTCGATCATGCCGGTCACGCTCCTTTACTTGCCCGTCTTCTTGTCGTCGGAGCCGTAGTAATAGTAGCCGTGATAGCCGTAGTGCTTGGTCTTCCGGACGTCGATGTTGGCGAGGACGCCGCCGATCACGTTGATGTTGTTCGATCGGAGAATGCGGAGACCTTCGCGCGAATCGTCCTTCCGGGTCTTGTTGTAGGCGGCGACGTAGACGACGCCGTCGACCAGTCTGGCGACGATGACGGGATCGGTGACGGACAGGACCGGCGGAGTGTCGATCACGATGTAGTCGTATTCGGTGCGCAGCGATTCGATCAGCTGCGAGGTCCGGGCCGAGGACAGCGCGATGTGGGGGAAGGAGATGTGCTTGCCCGAGAGGAGCACGTCGATCTTCGATTCGTCGTGCACGATCAGGTCGTGGTAGTCGGCATTCTCCATCACGTAGTCGTAGAAGCCGCGGTCGTTGGGCTGATGGAAGGCTCGGTGGATCTTCGGACGGCGCAGGTCGAAGTCGAGGATGATGACCTTCTTGCCCTTCTCGGCGTAGACGGCGGCGAGGTTGATCGAGGTCGTGGTCTTCCCGTCTTCGGGGGTGGCGGAGGTGCACTGGATCACCTGGATGCGGTGGTCGAGGCCGGCGAGGGCGATGTTCAGTTCAAGCTTGCGGTACGCCTCGGCCTCGGAGGAATTCGGATTCTCGATGACGACGTTCTTGTATTCGAAGAATTCCATCTAGTCCACCAGCTTCCGTTCCTTGATCGAGCCGGGGACGGCGGCGATCACGTTGATGTTCAGGTAGCGTTCCATATCCTGCGTGCTCTGGAACTTGTTGTTGAAGAGTTCCTTGACGAAGATGATGCCGAGCGACAGGATGCCGCCGACGAGGAAGGAGATGACGACGTTCAGGACCTTGTTCGGCGAGGAGGCGGCCGTCGGAACGATGGCGACATCGAGCGTGCGGAGCTTGTTCGCCAACAGCGTATATGCGGGTTCGAGGTTGCCGGTGCCGTCGTCGACGAGTTCATTGGCGATCGCGATCGAATTGTCCACCAGCTGGTTGGCGATCCGGGACGCGAGTTCGGGATTCTCGTTCACGACCTCGATATAGATGATCAGGACCGATGTCGTGGTGCTGACCGAAATGGATTCCTTCAAGCTCCCGGGACTGACCCCTTCGAGTTCGGGGATGTCCGCGATGACGGTATTGAGGACCTTGTCGGAGACGACGAACGCCTTGTACGTGGCGATCAGGTTCTGCGCGATGGTGATGGCGGACTGCTCGCTCGTGACGGTCGCAGAAATGTCGACCTGGACCATCAGCGTGGTCTCGGCCGTGTATTTCGGATTGACGATGACGAACGTGTAGACGATGCCGATGACGGTCACCCAGAGCGTGGTCAGGAAGACGATCGTGATGTTGTTCCACACGATCCGGACCAGTTCCGCGAGCGTGATTCCCTCTTCGACGGGGGCTTCGACTTGCTTGAATTCATCCATGTTGGGGTTTCTCCTTTGGGTTGCGCATGTTGACCTTGGGTGTTTTCATTATACGCCGGGATCGGCGAAAAGGCAACGAATCGCGATTTCTCCGCTCAGAAGGTCATCAGGCCGGCGATGAACGCGACCATGCCGAGCACGAAGGTGTAGACGCTGAAATAGACGAGCTTCCCGGCGCGGAAGAGCCGGAAGATGAACTTGAGTGAGAAACGCGTCGCGATCAGACTGGCGGCGAGCGCGACCGCATAATACAGATACTGATGCACGTCGCCGGGATCGAACCCGAGGGTCGTCGGATCGGCGGCGATCTCGAGTCCGTAATACAGCGACGATCCGATGGACGCGGGAATGTAGATCATGAACGAGAAGATCAGCGCCGTCTCCATCGACAGCTTTCGTCCGAGGGCCGACGAGGTCGTGCTGCCGCTGCGGGACAGACCCGGGAGTATCGCGAACATCTGCGCGAGACCGATGTAGGTCGCATCCCGGTACGTCACTTCCTGTCGTCCGTTATGGTAGGAGGCGTTGCGGACGAGGTACAGCGCGGTCGCAGTCGCGAGCAGGCCGAGACCGACGATGATCATCGGGAATTCGGCGTAGACCGTTTCGATCCGCGATTTCAGGGTGAGACCGATGAGTCCGAGCGGAATCGAAGCGAGCGCGATCTTCATGCAATAGTGGAATTCCGAGGCATAGAGCGCGCGATCAGCCGGCCGGATGACGTACCTGACGAAGCCGACGATCAGCCGGCCGATGGTCTTCCGGAAATGGATCACGATCGCGACGAGCGAGCCGACGTTGACGACGATCAGGAACAGCATGCCCTGGTCGGTGTCGATCGAAAACAACGTCTGGGCGATCGCCACATGTCCCGAGGAAGAGATCGGCAGGACTTCGGTGATTCCCTGGACGATGCCGAGGAGGATGTATTTGAGCAGGTCGAGAACGCTGAAGTCCATGGTTGTCGACTCCTTTCAAGGGGTCAGGAACACTAGCGGTGGATGATGAACAGGAGCAGGGACAGGGCGCCGGCGGCGAAGCACCACGTGCTGAAGAGGCGGAGTCGTCCCGATTTGAAGGCGTTGAAGACGAGGCGGTAGGCGATGAACGTCGCGACGGCCGCGGCGGCGCAGGCGACGACATAGCTCGAGATCGTCAGGGCGTCAGGCATGGATTCCGGCGTTTCGAGAAAATCGAGAACGGCGAACAGGAGCGATCCGACGGAGACCGGAATGTACATCATGAAACTGAAGCGGAGGGCCGTCTCCAGACCGATGCCGCGCCGGATGGCGGTCGCGGTGGTGGTGCCGGAACGCGATATGCCGGGGATCAGCGCGAAGGCCTGGGCCGTCCCGATCAGGGCGGCGTCGACGAACGAGAAGCCGGTGCGTCCGCGTCGGATCCGGAACGACGAAGTCATAAGCAAAATGGTCGCGGTCAGAAGCAGGCCGATGCCCGAAAGCAGCGTCCCGTAGGTCCCGAGCGCCGCGTCGATCGCATCCTTCAGGAGGAAACCGACGAGAGCGGCGGGAATCGAGGCGATGACGAGCTTCGCGGTGAACAGGAAGCCTTCACGCGCATCCTCGCGGCGCGAGGGAACGAAGACGAACTCGACCGTGTCGACGACCAGTCGCACGATGTCCTTCGCGAAGATGGCGAGGAAGGCGAGGAGCGAACCGGTGTTGATGACGATCTGGAACAGCAGGTTCTCGTCGATGTCGATGCCGAGCAGGGATACGAACAGTTCGACGTGCCCGCTCGAGGAGACCGGAAGGACTTCGGTGAATCCCTGGACGATGCCCAGGAAAACGTATTTGAGAAAATCGATCAATGCCATTGGCTCCCACACCTCTCATGCATCCGGGCGTCGCAGCCCGGACCGTCTTGCATCTGAAAAGCGGCGGTTCAACGCGAACCGTCGCTGCCTTCGCTTTCGTCGATCCCGATCATTTCAGCTCCGTGACCCAGAGCCCGTGCAGGTTGCAGAACTCGAAGACCTTGACTTCCTTGCCGGGTTCGACGGCGAAAGTTTTCGCCGGATGCTCTCCCGGTTCGAAGGTCTTGATCTGGAACGCATGGTCCTGGGCGACGAAGATCCACTGGATGTAGTGTTCGGGAGTCATCGGATGAAGGACGCTGCCGACCGTGACCTTGATCTGGTCCGGCGACAGCCGCTCCACGACGGGGAGATGCTTCTCGTTTCCCAGATCGGTGGTCTTCGGTTGAAGCAGGGTCATCTCTTCGCCGCAGCAGGTCAGGGTCCCGCCACCATAGTACGTATAGACGATGCGCTTGCAGTGCTTGCAATAGAAGATGTTCATGGATTCTCTCCTTTGTCGTCTTTTCTCGGATTCCATCGACTATCATAACACAAAATCGGAGTCGGGGATACATCCCGTCGCGATTTTGACTTCTATTTGCGCGAAATCGCGCGTCGCGCGGCAGCCGCGATGTCGGCTTCCGTCATCCCGTATTCGGGGACGAGATAGGCGAGCTTCCCGACCTGCCCGAACCGGTCCTGGATGCCGATGGCCTCCATCGGCACGGGGCATTCGGCGACGATCGCCTCGGCGAGCGCCGAATACAGGCCGCCGACGACGTTGTGGTTCTCCGCGGAGACGGCGCAACGGGTCTTGCGGACCGATTTCACGACCGTCTCGCGATCGATCGGCTTGATCGTGTGGACGTTGACGACCTCCGCATCGATTCCTTCGGCGGCGAGGATCGCGCGCGCCTTGAGGGACTTGTCGACCATCATTCCCGAACAGAAGATCGTGACGTCGGAACCCTCCCTGACGACGTCCGCCTTGAACAGGTCGAAGACGTAGTCGTCCCTGAAGACGTCGGGGGTGACCTTCCGCCACATGCGGATGTAGACGACGCCGCGATGGGCGATGATCTGCGGGAGCGCCTTGACCAGCTGGGTGTTGTCGACGGGTTCGAAGATCACCACTTCGGGGATGCTCCGGACGACGCCGATGTCCTCGACCGACATGTGCGTTCCGCCGTTGAATTCGGCCGACAGCCCGGGGTCGGATCCGATGATCTTGACGTTCTGCTTGGCGTAGGCGCAGCTGATCGCGATCTGATCGCAGACGCGCCGGGTCGCGAACGGGGTGAACGACGACGCGAACGGGATCATCCCATAGGACGAGAGGCCGGCGCAGACGCCGATCATGTTGGCCTCGGCGACGCCGACGTTGAAGGCGCGGTCGGGATACTTCTTGTGCAGCGGGGCGCGGCCGTTGGCCTTGGAGAGGTCGGCATCGACGACGCAGATGCGCTTGTCGGCGGCCATGTACTTGTCGAGTTCCAGGGCGAAGGCCTGGCGCATTTCCATGTTCTCGTACATTCCGATCACCCTACTCCAGTTCCTTGAGAGCGGCCGCGACCTGCTCTTTGGAAATGTTGAAATTGTGGTTCGGGTAGCCCATCGCCTCGATGAACGAGACGCCCTTGCCCTTGATCGTATGGAGGATGATCATCGTCGGGCGCTTGCGCGAACGCTTCGCCATGACGACGGCGCGGTCGATCGCGTCGACGTCGTGGCCGTCCTTCACGTCGATCACGTTCCAGCCGAAGGCAGCCCATTTGTCGACTAGAGGTTCGACGCGATTGATCGCGTCGGTGTCCCCGTCGATCTGGCAGCGGTTGTCGTCGGTGAAGGCGATCAGGTTGTTAAGACCGGCGTTCGCGGCGAACATCCCGGCTTCCCAGACCTGGCCTTCCTGCGACTCGCCGTCGCCGATGATGGTGTAGATCCGCGCTCCGTCGCCGACGATCTTCGACGCCTTGGCGGCGCCGACGGCGGCCGAAAAGCCCTGCGCGAGCGACCCCGTGGTCATGTCGACGCCGGGCGTCAGGTTCATGTCGCAATGGCTCGGCAGCTTCGTTCCCGGCTGATTCAGCGTCAAGAGCAGCGCCTTGTCGAAATAACCCTTGTCGGCGAGTACGGCGTAGAGTGCCGGCCCGCTGTGGCCTTTGGAGATGATGCAACGATCGCGGCCCTCGAGTTTGGGATTCCGCGGATCGATCCGCATGTGCTTGTAGTAGAGGACGACGAGCGCGTCGACGATCGAGAGCGATCCGCCGATATGCCCGACGCCGAGGTGGCCGATCATATTTATGATCGACCTTCTGATTTCCTTCGCCTTTTCCTTGAAATCCATGGATGTCCCCGCTTTCCTGTATGATGGTTCCGTTCTGGCATGCCCCCCTCTTCATGGGGGCGTCTCCTCATTCTTCGGGCAGCGCGTTGAATGCCTCGAGGACCTCGTCGAAGAGGTCGTCGTCTTCGACCGTGGAGACATAGACCTCGCCGTCGTCGTCGCAGTCGAGTTCGAGCATGACCAGCCCGGCTTCCTCTTCGGTGACGTCCCTGCCGTCGATCTTGAGCAGTTCGAGGATGCCGTAGACGACGTCGTGCATCGGCATCGTGCCGAGCTGCGCCATTTCGAAGACGCGGCCGTCGTCGTCGGTCATGAGGATGTTGGCGACGTTGTCGTCGTCGAGGATCGCTTCGTAGATTTCCCTGTCGTTCATGGTGAACCTCCTCAGTAATGATTCGTGATCTTTTCGGCAAAGCCGAGCAGATCCTTCACTTCGAGGCGCGAGCCGTCGTCGAGCACGACCCAGCCCGAATACCGGCCGAACACCTGATGGCCAAGATTCTTGATGATGACGAAATTGATGTCGTCCTGCCGGTCGAGGATCGGCGTCATCGTCAGTTCGAAGCGGCCGTCGTTGGACGTGAAGGTCCACGGTTTCGTGACGTCCGTCTCGTCCAGGCGGAACGTCACCTGGTCGAGCTTGTGGGCCTTCCCGTCGAAGAACATCATGTTCTCGGACGCCTTCGACGTGTCGCCGAAACCGTAGCCGATGTTGAAGCCGAAGCGCATGCCCGCCGCCAGGCCGGAGGCGCTTCCCCAATACCAGGTGTTCTTGTAGGTCCAGGCGCCACGGCCCCAGTCGAGGACGCCCCAGGAGGCGCCGGCAGGATAGGTGCGCACGGTATCGCCGATCTTCACGGTTCCCGTCGCCGGCATGCAGTTGATCTTCTGGTTCAGGTAGAACCGCGGCTTCTTCGTCTGCCACGGGGTTGCGATCACCATCGAGTCGTCGTCGGGGGCTTCGAGGCGGATGTCGGCCTCGAGGTCGCCCTCGGCGGAGAAGGACCGGATCAGGCAGTGAAGCCTTCGTCCGCGTTCGTCGCGGACGAAGTCGAAATCGAACTGCTTGTCGTGATAGCCGACGCTGCCGGCCGCGGACGAGGCGGGGAGTCCGAGCTTTCCGAAGGTGAACCATCCGATCTTGCTCTTGGCGAGATATGCGCCGGTCCTGAAGTCGAAGAAGTTCGCGCTCACGAGCGAACTGTAGCTCAAGTCGGCGATCGTGCAGGAGAATCCGAAGTCGTCCGTCAGGACGGCGTAATAATCCCATTCCTTGATGCGCCACGAGGACGCCTTCACGTCCTTCCGGGCATACTCGAACATCATCCGCTTTGCGAATCCGGGATTCGCTAGGTGCCCGGACGCGTCGAACAGCGGAACTCTCTCCTTGATTTCGTTCTGCATCGTCTCATCCTCCGTCGGCTTGTCGTGCCGCTTTCATTATAACCCGAAACCGTGGCGGCGGATAAAAAAATCAGTCCCGAAGGACTAATCTTTGGCGGTTGCTTTCGTTTGGACTCTGCCGGCGGCGAACGCCTTGCGGATCAGCGACGGCAAAAACGGGAACAGGAGCAGGATGGCGGCGATCGCGAACATGAAGACCATGTACACGCCTCTGCCCATGTCGGTCAGAATGAACTGGAACGGACTGCCGTTCCCGGTGTTCAGGAACATCATGTCGGTGTCGAACATGGCGTTCGTGACGATCGCCATCAGCCCGAAACTGATCAGCGTGCCGTAGGCGATCGGATAGTCTTTCGCTTCCGGCTGGTACTCGCGGGAGAACAGCAGGTAAAGCGAGAAGAAGATCATCGTGCCATGATAGGCGAAGCTGATGTAGGGCAGGATGTTCTCGGTGATCATCTCCCAGCCATATGGGCCTCCGAGTACGGTCGCGGGATAGGCGAGCGTAATCAATCCGGCGAGCAGACTGACGGCGAAGGTCGTCGGCAGGAAGAACCGACGGACCGTTCCCTTCGAAAAAGCGATGATCGGCATCAGATACAGCGAAAAGCTGCACAGCTGCATCGGAATGAAGTGGAGCGGGAAATACCCGTAGACGACGAAGGCATAGGTGTACTTGCAGGCTTCCAGGAACAGAAGGAAGATCGCGGTGATCTTCAGCACCCGACCGTGATCGTGTTTCCGGAAGACGGTGAAGAGCAGGACGAGAAGCGCGGCGATGACGGCGAAGGCGACGAGCATGCCGGTGATGTGTTTCGGTCCGAAGACCTCGGGCGAGGCGTTCTCAAGCCCCAAAAAGTCGAAAACCATGACGATCCTCCAAGATTGAAATACATGCAACCGCCATTATACCGCCAACCGTCCGCAAAAACAACCCTCAAAAAAAGAGTCGGGCGCATGGCCCGACTCGGTTCATTGGTTCTTATAGGCGACTTTCTTGCGCGAACGGATCATCAGGATGACGAACACCACGAGCGAATAGCCAAGACAGCCGAGCAGCGTGATCCAGTTGTAGAGCACTTCGTTCGCGGTACCGTACCCCATCTGCGGCACCATCAGGATCGCGAACAGCGGGAGGGCGATCGTGATCGCGGTCCCTGATCCGAGCACGAGCTCCTCGGCGACCGGGGTCTCGAGGTTTCGGTCGAGGCCCTTCAGCAGGGCGATGCCGGTCGACGCGACGCCCGTCAGCATCCCGTACAGGGCGATGAAGTACTCGTCCTTGTGCTGGGTGTAGACGCGGTTCGTGATGAACCGGGTGTAGAAGAACGTGGTGATGCCGCCGATCGTCGTGACGACGAGTAAAAGCCAGCCGTACTCGGAGAGGAAGCTCGCGGTGATCGTGAGCACCGATCCGGCGATCATGTAGTTGAAGCAGGTGGAGCTGATGTTGGAAAGCAGATAGTTGTTCGTGATCAGATCGACCTGCGGACGCTTCTTCTGGACCGCCTTGAGGATCAGGCGGTACAGGACCGCATAGCCGATGCCGATGATGAAGTTGAAGCCCTCCATCAGGTTGTAGACGGTTCTGCCGATGCCGCCCAGTTCGGGTTTCAGGATCAGGTTGAACACGTACAGGGTGAGCCAGACGAGACCGTAGATGATCGAGATGATGACGATCTGCACGGTCAGGCCGTCGAGAGTGCTGACTTCCTTCACGGTATCGATCTCGATCGTCGTCTTCTGGACCGACCTGTCGTCATATTGGGTGGGTTTGACGAACCCTTTTCTGCGGGCGAGGAGATTGATCGCGACGACGCCGACGATGCCGCCCCAGAGGAAGCCGAGGAAGGCGTACGAGGCGCCGAGCGAGGCGCCGTTGCCGCCGAGGAAGTCGTTCCACATGTTGCCGAAGCTGATCGCGAGTCCGGGTCCCTGGCCGAAGCCGAGGGCGAGAAGGATGCCGGAGCCGATGAACTTGTCCCCCCAGAAGAGCATCACCAGAAGCACGCCGAGGAATCCCTGAAGGGCGTAGGTGCTGGTGATGATCATGCCCGTCGACCAGAGCTTGCGCTTCTGCTCGTTCTTCTTGTCGGGTTTTTTGAGCGAGAGCGAGATGAAGCCGAGCGCGAGGGCGTGATACACGATCGCCTCCATCACGTCGGTGTTGATCAGATTGACCGACGGCCAGATCGCGTTCACGATGAGCGAGACCGCGAGGCCGATGATGCCGCCCATGAGGGCCGTCGGAAGGACGATCTTGTTGATGACGGGAACCTTCGTCTTGACGATCTTGCCGACGAAAAGCAGAATGCCGATCAGAATCAGGTAAATCAGAACGTTCCATTTGTCCATGTCACGCGGCTCCTTTGAGTAGATTGATGGCGTCGAGGAAAAGCATCGGATCCTTGAACTTGAAGAAGTAGGTCTTCTCGCCGACGTCGAAGGACAGTTCGTCCTTTCGGGTCAGGACCAGTCCGGCGATCTCGGCGAGCGGGATGTCGTAGCGGCGGCGCTTGTTCCAGATGCGGAGGATGTTGTTCCAAAGCGAAACCGACATCCTGCCGAGCGACTTCTTCCGGTAGGTGGCCGTATCCACGTCGTACATCTCTCCCGAAGAGCGAAGCTGGGTCTTGACGATCTCGGGAAGCTTCGTTTTCTGAAGACGGTCCCAGTCGACGAGATTGTCGAACGGCAGCCCTTCGATCAGGCTGTACTCGTTGAAGCGGGCGATTTCGCCGCATTTGGCGCAATGGATGGCGGAGCCGCGTCCGGAAAGCGTCTGCCACCCGCCGCATTTCGGGCAGACGTAGACGAACCGTTCGACGCCGACGGCGCGATGCTTGCCGACATAGCGATGGCGCTGCTCGCGATTCCAGTCGAAATCGTTAAAGCGCATCTCCTCGGCGAGCCGGACGTCGATCTCCTCGACGGTCATCGTCTCGAGCTGGTCGGAGGTGAAGAGCGTATAGTAATGGACGTCGAACAGCCCATTCGGAATCCCCTTGTCCGACCATCGCGGGCGACTCAGATAGCCGCCCTGCGTCTTGCAGAAGACGACGTCCTTCTTCATCTTCTTCAGAAATTTCGCAGTGCCCGGCATGATCGGGCTCTCTTTCCCGAAATAGGACGAATTCCCTTCCGGAAAGATCATGACGCCGCGGCCGTTCTTGAGCGTCTCCATGATCGCCCGAATGGTCGTGACGTCCATCTGTCCCTTCCGTTTCGGAATCGATGTAATCAGTTTCCTCAACACGAAGTTCATGAACCCGTTCGAGAAGACGAACGAATTGATGACGGGATACGGGTACTTGTCGAGCGGCATGCTGTGAAACTGCCCATCGAGCAGACAGGTGTGGTTCCCTACAAGGATGTACGGATCCTGACGCTTGGGATCGAAATCGGTGAACCTGTATTGGAATCGATAGCGGGGGCGGTAATACGCCGCGAGCAGTTGATGCAGGATCCGTTCTTTGAATGTCATCGTTCGACCCGTCCTTGTCTGTGCAGATTATATCATACGAATTCACCGATTGACTTGGTTCGAAGTTCAAATCGTCATTTTTCACATTTTCTCCGCAAAATGGGTCAGCGGATCGGAAGTGAAATTGACGAATCGGATGAAAGCGTTATACATAATATATAACTTGGGTGTGATGTTTTCAACAGGATTCACCGCAAGGATGGGTTCTTCGGTCGGGATTATGGCCTATAATGGCATTGACATTCACCGGCGTTTACTCTATGATGGAATCATGCTTAATCGAGGTTCCCTCATGGAGGCCGACTCATGGACATCACGTACAACGACGCAACTTTGAAACAGGAAGCCCGACAGCCGTTGCTTGGCGGCGGCGTCATGACATTCGGAATCGCAACCTGGATTCTCCACATCGTCGTCTATCTCGTCTCGACGATCGTCACCCTGGCGATGCCGCGGACGAATCCGTCGTACGTCCTGATCCTGATCCTCTCCGTCATGTCGATCCTGTCCTTCGTCTCCATCCTGCTCGCGGTCATCCGTACGGTCTGGATCGCCGTCGATCTGGGACGGACGGGGGACATCCCGCGATACGCGATCATCCTTTTCGTCGTCCTGTCGATCCTGCCGACGGCATTCGGCCTGACTTCCTCGATCGCGTCGATCCTCCACTATTCGCTCAATGTCGGATCGGATGCCTGGTACCCCCCGTTCTCGTCGGCGATCAGTACCATGACGCTCGTCACCACGATCCTCCTCCCGGCGGGGGTCGGAGCGTACCTGCTCGCGCGCTCGATCAAGGGCGGGAGGCGCGAACTCGCGATCGCCGCGATCGTCATCGTTCAAAGACTCCTCCACGCGATTCTCGTCGAACGGTTCCCCGTGACAGTATACAATCCCGTCATCAACCTTCTGGCCTTCGTCTTCGCGGCCGTCGCCGCGGCGATCCACATTTCGATTCTGTCCGATCTCGCGAAATCCGACTGGAGAAGGGCCCGCAAATCATCCGCGGCCGTTTGATTTCAAAAGACGTCGTGATATAATGATGCCGTCAATCGATTCGTCACGAGGGAGGAAACCATGAACCAGATGCCCGACAACGTCAGAAAGACCCTGAAGTTCTTCCAGAAGGGTGAAATCACCGAACACCACGTCTACATGAACATCGCCAACCGGATGAAGGATCCCCACAACAAGGAAGTCCTCTTGAACATCGCCGCTCAGGAAAAGGCGCATTACGAGATCTGGACGAAGGTTCTGGGGGAACCAGCCGTTCCGAACAAACGCCGCGTCCGCTGGTACACCTTTCTGGCCCGGACGCTCGGCTACACGTTCGCCCTGAAGATGATGGAAAAGGGCGAAGGAAGGGCGAAAGTCGCCTACGACGAGATCGCCAGGTACGTCCCCGAGGCCGCCCACATCGCGCAAGAGGAGGACGCCCACGAGAACGACCTCATCAACATGCTCGACGAAGAACGGCTCAACTACGTCGGCTCGATGGTCCTCGGCCTCAACGACGCGCTCGTCGAATTGACCGGCGCCCTCGCCGGCCTGACGCTCGCGCTTTCGAGCCAGCCGCAGCTGATCAGCCTTTCCGGACTCGTCACCGGCATCGCGGCGAGCTTCTCGATGGCAGCCAGCGAATACCTCTCCTCGAAGGCCGACAACCAGCCGAACGCGCTCAAGTCGGCGATCTATACCGGCGTCGCCTACATCATCACCGTCGCGATCCTGATCACGCCGTACCTGCTGCTCAGCCCGTTCCTCGCGCTCGGCGTGATGCTCCTGTCCGCGGTTCTGATCATCTTCGCATTCAATTTCTACATCTCCGTCGCGAAGGACTACAACTTCAAGCAGCGTTTCTTCTCGATGGCCGCGATCTCGCTCGGCGTCGCCGCGTTCTCCTTCTTCGTCGGGTATCTCGTCAAGATGGTGCTCGGCATCGACGCCTGATCCGACGAGACGCAAAGACCCCGCCGCCCGATCCTCACGGATCGATGCGACAGGGTCTTTTTTCATGGATGCGGATCAGCGCCGCCGGCGGAAACCGAAGCCGCCCGACGATCCGCCGCCGCCGATGTTCTTGACGAAGCCGCCCAGCAGTCCGAAGCAGATGACCGCGACGGCGATCGAACCGATCGTCGATCCCCAGTCGAGATAGGGCGAGAACAGGTAGGCGATGATGCTCATCGGGAGCGAGGAATCCACGGTTTCGTAGGAAAAGTAGACTTCGTAATCGACGTCGTAGTCGTCGAGATCCCAGATCAATTCGGTGTCGTAGACGTCGCGATACAGCCCTTCGAGGACGCTGAAGTAGACCTGCATGATCCGCTTCTCGGTCTCGAAGGCGCCGATCTCCTCCTCGAACAGGTCCGCGGCGTCGAGGTAGTCGTTCAGGTCGTAGGCGAACGGATAAGCCTCGACGTGATAGCCCGCCTCGATCTGGGCGTCGACGAGGACCGGAGAAAGATCCCCCTCCTCATAGAGGAGCAGGATCAGGATGCCCATGTCGTTCTTGCCGATCTTCCACTGGCGCAGGATCTCGGTCCGATCGTAGTCGGCGGCCGATTGTCCCTCCTCGAGAAGGAAGGTCGCGACGACGATCTGGGCGCCGCCGTCGGTGAGGTCGAGCGTGTCTTCGTAGAGGTCCTCGCCTTCGTTCACGATGTAGAGTTCGGCGGCTCCGGAAAGGGCGTCGGCGTAATCGTTCAGATAATAGGCCGCCGTCGGCCGGGGATACTCGTCCTTCGAGCATGATCCGACCAGGTAGACGATCCCGACGGCGATCAGGACGAGAAAGACGACGCTCTTGATTCGATTCATTCGAAGTCGACGACGGGAATCTCATCCGCGCCGCCGTTCATCTTCCAGTATTCGTAGGATCCCGCGAATCCGAACATCGACGCGTACAGCACCTTCGGGAATTTCCGCACGTCGACGTTGTAGGCGAGGACGGATTGGTTGTAGTCGTACCGCGCTACCGCCAGCATGCCTTCGGTGAGCTCGATCGCATCCATCAGTTCGTAATAGGCATCGTCGACCGTGAGTTCGGGATTGTCCTCGACGACGACATAGGCGAGGAAGTCGGAAAGGGCCTGGGCTTCGGCGGCGTCGGCGGCGATCACGGCGTCGGGATCGCCCGACTCGACGGCGTTGTCGTAGAGCCCGCGGGCGGAGACGATCGCGTCGTAGATCGCCTGCTCGTGTTCCTGCAGGCCGCCGACGGCGGCGATCAGCTGACCGAGCATGTCGTGGCGCTCCTGCAGCCGGATCTCGATCTGCGACTCATTCGCGTGGATCTTGGCCTCGCTCTCCACGAGTCCGTTGTAGCCGGTGATCAGGGTGATCGCGACGGTGACGACGAGGATGCCGAGGACGGCGACGACGATTGCTAAGATCTTTTTCATGGATTCTCCCCCTCGCCGCGATCGGAATGTCGCGGCGCATGTTTTCATAGAACTATTATTATCATAAACGGCCCGTTCGCGCAAGGCGTCCCGACGACATTCCCGCGCACCCTTCCCCCGATCGTAAAAAAACCGCGCGATAATCATCGCGCGGTGATTCGGGTTCAGGTTCATTCGACGGCTTCGACGCTCACCGTGACGCGACCGCGGTCGTTCGCCCCGACGGGATCCTCGATGTCGTAGGTGAAGGAATCGGAACCGACAAAATCGGGATCGGGAGTATAGACGATATGGTTGTCCTCGTCGATCCGGACGGTTCCGTGATCCGGATGGGTGAAGCCGGCGACGACAAGATCGTCGCCGTCCTGGTCGGTATCGTTGGCGGCGACGTCGATGACGATCGAACCGTTCTGGTCGCAGGCAACGTAGTCGTTGTATGCCCTCGGATCGTCGTTCGTCGCCGTGACGGTGACGGTGACGGTCGTCGTACTCGTGTCGCCGGCCGGATTCTGGATCGTATAACTGAAGCTGTCGGTTCCGAAGAAGTTGGTGTAGGGGGTATAGCGGAGTCCCTGCGCATATTTGATCACATAGCCGTGCTCGGGCTGGGTGAACGTGGAGATCGTGATGTCCGCCGGATCCGCACCGAGGTCGTTGGCCAGGACGGTGACGTTGGTCGCGGTATCCTCGGCGGTGGTGACGGTATCTGCGACCGCTTCGAAATCGACTTTTTCGGGCAGGAAGGTGATCAGAAGCATCGTCGCCGTGAAGAGGACGGCCATTGAGCCGAAGATGATGAGCATGACCAGTTTGCGGGGTAGTGTTCTACGCATGGTGAACCTCCGGTGATTCGTTCACCGATGAGTATATCATCTTCGCGGCTGAAAGTCAAAAGCATCCGACTTCCGGCGTTCAAGGAAAACGCCGCCCCCGGAGGGACGGCGTCGGTTGCGGGTGAATTCATTTGGCCGGTTCGCCCAGCGCGTTCTGGATGATGGCGATGAAATCCTGGATCTCGGTCTTCTGGTCGGCGGTCAGCGCGCTCTCGTTGTAGTCGGCGATCACGGCGGCCTGGGCGACCAGGTCGTCGATCATCGCGACGATCGCGGCCTCCATGTCGTTCACTTCGTCGATCGTCTTTCCGCTCAACGCGAGGAAGTCCGCGGTCGACATGACGTCGAAGGCTTCCGCGACGATCCCGTCGATCTGGGTCGCGATGGTCGGCGTCATCCAGGCATCGAGATGATGGGCGATGAGGATGATCGTGGCGTATGTTCCGTAGCTTTCGTCGAACTCGTAGTTGTCCATGTAGTCGGCCCCGAAGTCGATGACGTTCTGGTTGTGGACCCGCGTCACGAGTGCGCCGTAGGCGCCGAAGACGTCGTTGTCGTTCACATAGCCGATCAGGCTCGAGAGCACGGCGATGGCGTTCTGGTCCTGGTCGCCGAGCGAGGTGTCGACCGTGGCCACGAGGTTCTCGACGACGGTGACCGCGACGTCCGCCTGGGCGGCGAGGGTCTCCTCCGGGATCATCGACAGGACGAGGTCGGCGAGGGCGGCGAATTCCGCTTCCGTCAGCGTGCCGACGGTGGCGTCGAACATCGCGAACACGGCGTCAAGCAGGTCCGCCTGGTTCAACTGACGGGCGTAGCGATAGTCGGTGTAGGTCGCATACTCTTCGCCTGTGTAGTAGTTGACGTAGACGAATTCCCAGGTTTCATAGTCCAGATCCTCGCGGAAGTTCGATTGGATGGCGGCAGCGCGGATCAGTTCACCATCGGTGGCGACGAGATGGTCGAGGAGTTTCTCCGCCATCGAGTCGAAGACGGTGGCGCCGGCATCGGCGAGCGCATAGGTCAGATCGAGGATCACGTCCTCGACGACATCGACCGCTTCCTGCGGAGCGCCTTGGGCGAGCATCAGTTCGCCGAAGGAGGCGAGCATCGACTCGAAGGCCGCCTGCTTCTGGGCGGCGGTGAAGACGCCGTCGAGATTGTCGAGCAGCGCCTGGTTGGCGTCCTTGAAGGAGGCGAAGGCGAGGAGGAACAGGATCTCGCGTTCGGTCGAGGCCTCGACTTCGGTGATGGTGGCTTCATCGAGCGCCATCATGTCGTCGATGAAGGCCGCATCGAGCGACTGGATGAAGCGGATCACGATCTCGAACATGATGTGGACCTCGTTCGCGTACTCGTTTGCGTATCCGGCCGTCATCGAGGTCTCGTCGCCGTTCATCGCGTCCTCGAGGACCGCGAGCAGGTCGAACACGAGCGTCAGGTCGTCCACGCTCGGCAGGTTGTCGAGCAGGAGCGACGCGACCTCGTTCTTGACGAGGACGATCTCGGCGCTGGTCGGGTTTTCGTTCCCCATGAGCGCCTCGATCTCGGCGACGAGCGTCCCGCTGATCTGGCCCTGCACGTCGATCAGGTAGTCCGCGACCGCCTTGACGGTGACGACGATGTCGTCGGCGTTCTCGACGACCATCGTCTTGAGCGCGTTCAGCCGATCGATTTCGGCGTTCAGTTCATCGACTTGTTGGAGATAGTCCTCGTCGTCGGGATAGATGTCGAGCATGGATTCGTAATACAGGAGATCCTCGTCGAGAACGGCGATCTCTTCGTCGATCAGGTCGGGGACGACGACGAGGAAGGCGCTGATGTACGCCTCGATGTTGTCGACCTCGTCGATCAGGGTCGAGAGCGCGAGATTCATCGCCTCCATGTCGCCTTCGGAGGACTGCATGGCGGTTTGAAACGCCTGGATCGCGTCCACGTCGCCCTGGAAGATCGGTCCGGTGATGCCCTTCGCGGTCAGTTCGGCGGCGACCCCGTCCGGCAGTTCCATGCCTTCGGCGTCGGCGACGTTGTTGATCGCCGCGATCACGGCCGCGGGATCGGCGACATAGGCGATGCTCACCGACGGCACCGAATCGTCGTAGCCGCTCGGTCCGACCGCGACGACGGTGAAGACCAGGCTGTCGCCGGTCAGACCCGAGAAGTCGTACGTCGTCCGGTTCATGACGGTGGCGGTCTCGACGCCGCCGACGTAGACCTTGTAGATCGTGACGCCGGGAACGGCGCTCCAGGAAAGGACCTTCCCGGTGGCGCTCAGGGAAAGATTGGCGGGGGCGTCGACGCGTTCGGTCGCGTCGACGACGGTCGTGACGGTGGTCGTCTCCCTGCAGGCCACGAGTCCGAAGACGGCGAGCAGCATGACGAACGAAAGCATAATCCTTCTTTTCATATGAACCTCCTAATATCGTTTGATTTCGTCGATGATCCGCATGCGTCTCACCTTGACGAAATATGTTCCGTATCCAATCAGAAACACGAGAATGCCGGCTCCGATCGAGAACGCGGCCTGCGTGGGGTCGAACGGAATGACCTTGTAGTTGTTCACAAGAAGCATGAGTTCCGGCATGATCGGAAAGAAGAAGGCGGCGAGCGTCCATGATCCGATCGCCGCGATCGTCGCGAGGATCGCGGCCTCTCCCGCGAACAGTCGAAGGAGGATCGAACGGCCTGCGCCAAGGGTCATCAGACGGGCGTAATCCGCCTTCGTCGCATCGAAGACGAGGATGGCGTTGTTCAGGAGCACGATCGCGAAACAAAGGACGACGGCCCACCCGATCAGCGTGAGATAGTCCGTGACGTCGAAGAACAGGTCGGCGGTCTCGGTGAAGACCTCCCGGACGTCGATCAGGAAATACATCCTGCTCGCGTATGTCCGGATCATCGCCGCTGCCGCCACGTCGTCATCCTCGACATTGAGGAGAAGCGCGTTGATCGGCGCGACCTCCGCGTATGCCGGCACGGAGACGATGTTCAGAATTGCGATGCCGTCGTAATAGGTGTCGATGAATCCGGCGACGACGGCCGTCGCCGCGGGCAGATCCTTGCTGATTGCGAGCGTGACCTCATCTCCTTCCCGCAATTGATAGACTTTCCCAAGCGATACGGGAAGCAGAACCTGCAGGCGCGTCGTATCCGAAAAACGGATGCGGGCGGCTTCCTCGATATCGAAGTCGAGATAATCGTCGAGAGCGGCGCCGTCCATCGAGAGGATGTATCGGAACCGTTTCTCTCCCTCGCCGGTATGGAGGACGACTCCGGAATAGAATACCGCCTCCGAAATCGTCTCCGGCTGATATTCGCGAACGATCTCTTCCTTCAGCGACGGATCGTAATCGAAAACGTTCGCAAGGATGTAGTCCGCCTTGATCTGCTCGCCGACGGTATCCGTCGCGATCATGACGAACAGATTCAGCATGCTGGTGATGGCGATCGCCATGATGACCATGATCGCGACCTTGAGCGAATTGTGGGCGACACGGTCGGAGGCCAGATGGCGGGCGGTGAACAGTCCGAACGCGCTCGGACGATGGCGGAACCCGGCGGATACGACTTTCAGCAACAGCCCGGATCCGCTGAAGACGATCCCGATCATACATGCGGTTTCGGCGAGTCGTCCCCATGGGGACTGATGCCAGCCGAAGGCGTGAAGAAGCACGATGACCGTCAGTGCCGCGACGAACGGGATGACGACCGCGGATTCGCGTTCGGCGCGCGCGTCATGGCTGAGGGAAACCGACGAACGTCGACGCAGGACGACGAACCGGATCGACAATTCGATCACGACGAACATCACGATGGCCGCGATCGCCGCGGCGGTCAATCCGGGATTCAGGGCGATGTTCCCATCGACGCCGGCGATCGGGGCGGCGATGCTGAACGCGTACCAGGCGAGTAGGGCTCCCGTCGGGCAGGCACCCAGGAGAAGGATCGCGAACTGCCATATCCAGACGCGGAAGGCGAAGCGGCTGCTGCCCCCCAGGATCCTGACAACGCCGAACTGTTGGGTGAAGTCGCGAAACAGGATCGGAAAGACGGAACGGAGGACGAGCGCGAGTGCGACGAGCGCCATCGCTCCGACGCCGATGAAGATCGACGAGTTGAACGCGGCTCCCCGCGCAATGTCCGCTTCATCCATCACGACGGTGAATTCGAAGGAAGCGTACTCGGGGTTTGCGGCCAGAAGCGCGATCGCGGCGTCCGCGTCGATTCCCGGTTTGAGCGCGAAGTACATGGTGTTCCCCAGGTTGCCGAGATTGGCGATGCCGTAGATCGCCTCGAGCAGGGCGGCCTTTTCGACGAAGACGGCGTCACCCTTGAGGATCCCGACGTCGTCGACGACTGCGACGACACGATGCGGCACGGCCGTGCCGCCGACGAAGAGGTCGATGGACGAACCCTGCGTGAGTCCTTCGCCTTCCGCGAAGCTGCGCGACACGATCGCCTCGCCGACCCCGATCGACGGCAGATCGGTCTCGATCACGCGTTCCATCTCGGGGATCGAGGACGAGTAGATCTGGGCATATGACATCTTTCCCGCAATCTCGACGCCGGCGTTCAGATTGAAGAACGATGCCTGGAAGACGAACAGATCGGCGTAATTTTCGGCGATGGTGCGACGATTGATGATGCGCGTCGTCGAATTCGCGTCGTATGTCATCACGATATCGACGTCGTGATACTTCTCAAGACGTTCCATCGTGAAGATCTGGCGGAACGTGTCGTCGATGGTGAAGCCGGCGATCATCAGGGCCGAGATGAGCGTCATCGTGAACAGAATGACCACGGAGCGGCCGAGGTTGCGGGTCAGGTTCCGCCATGCGACCCGAAGTTCAAACCCGATCGAGGCGAACATCCCTGACGACCTTTCCGTCGGCGAGACGGACGTTGCGGGTACAGTACTTGAGGAATTCCTCCCCATGGGTCACGAGTACGATCGTCTTTCCGTGGTCGCGGTGAAGGTCCCTGAGGATCGCCATCACCTCGGCAGCGCTGACGGAATCGAGATTGCCGGTCGGTTCGTCGGCGAAGATGACGTCCGGGTCGTTCACCAGGGCGCGCGCGATCGCGACCCGCTGCTGCATTCCCCCGGACAGTTCGTTCGGATAGCCGTTCTTGCGATCGAGCATCCCGACCATGTCGAGGACCGCGTCGATCCGGGCGGCATTGCGGTTGCCCGCGAGGACGGCCGCGAGTTCCACGTTCTCGCGCACCTTCAGGTTCGGGATCAGGTTGTAGAACTGGAAGACGAATCCGATCTTTCGCTGCCGCAGGCCGACAAGTTCGCCGTCCGTGTACTCGACGGTGTCTTTTCCGAAGAGCCTGACGGTCCCCGAAGTCGGGCGTTCGAGTCCCGACAGGACGTAGAGAAGCGTCGTCTTGCCGGATCCGGACGGACCGGTGATGCCGACGAACTCGGCTTCGTCGATGGTCAGGTCGATGGCGCGGAGGACGTTGACGGTCACTTTCCCGTTTTCATAGTTCTTGACGACGCCTTCGCACGCGATCCGATTCATGTCCTTCACCACCGGGAGTCGACTTCGAACACGGAACGATGCCGATCGCGGCATGTCTCCGTACTTGCAGTATAACATCATCCGGGTTTCATTTCAATGCGCCCGCTCCACATTCGGAACCCCCAAGAAACGAAAAAGCCGTCGCTTCCGCGGGCGGCTTCGATTCTGGGTTCTGGCGATCGGACGGAATCACACCACCGGACGGAACCGGGAGGTGAAATGACGCAGTACGGGGGATTCGTAGGTGAACGCGACGCCTTTGAGGGAGGAAGCCCGTTTCGCAACCTCGATCAGGCAGTCGGCCACGTAATCGAGATGCTGGAACGTATAGGTCCGGCGGGGAATCGTGAGTCGCATCAGCTCGAGCTCCGCCCGGCGGTTCTTCCCGGAATCGGGATCGCGCCCGAGCAGGAGCGACCCGATCTCGACGGCGCGGACGCCGCCTTCGAGATAGAGTTCGTTGGTGACCGCGAGCGCCGGATACTCTTCGAACGGGATCTGCGGACAGAGTTTTCCGCAGTCGACGAACACGGCGTGTCCGCCGGTCGGCACCTGGATCGGCACGCCGGCCGCAAGCAGCCGGTCGCCGAGATAGCGGACCTCGTCGATCCGATAGCGGAGATAATCCTCCTCGAGGGCTTCGTTCAGGCCGACGGCGAGGGCGTCCATGTCGCGTCCGGCGAGACCGCCGTACGTCGGGAATCCTTCCATCGGCACGATCCGCGTCTGGCAGCGGCGGAAGAGATCCGCGTCGTCCTTGATCGCGATGAGGCCGCCGATGTTGACGAGTCCGTCCTTCTTCGAACTCATCAGGAAGACATCGGCGCAGTCGAACATTTCGCGCGCGATCGTCCGGATCGGGACGTTCTCGTAGCCGGGTTCGCGGGTCTTGATGAAATAGGCGTTCTCCGCATAGCGGGCGCCGTCGATGATCGTGCGGATGCCGTGCCGCCGGCAGAGGTCGCAGACGGCGCGCATGTTCTCGAGCGAGACCGGTTGACCCCCGACGGCGTTGTTCGTGACCGTCATGATGACGCCGGCGACGTTCTTCGCGCCATGCGCGAGGATCTCCGCCTCCAGTTTCACGAGGTCGAAGTTTCCCTTGAACGGATGATAGCGGGCCGTATCGAAACAGGCGTCGAGGGCGGTGTCGATCGCCCTCGCTCCGGCGATCTCGACATGGGCCCGGGTCGTATCGAAGTGCGTGTTCGAGAGGAAGACCATCCCGGGGTGGGCGATCATTTCGGGAATCGCGACCTGCTCGGCACCGCGTCCCTGGTGGGCCGGCATGACGTATCGGTACCCGGTGATCTCGCGGACGACGGCTTCGAGCCGGAAGAAACTCGCGGATCCGGCATAGGCCTCGTCGCCGATCATCAGGGCCGCCCATTGGAAATGGCTCATCGCGCCGGTTCCGGAATCGGTGAGAAGGTCGATGAAGACGTCCTCGCTTCGCAGCTGGAACACGTTGTATCCCGCTTCCGCCAACTTGCGGACCCGTTCTTCACGCGTCGTTTGGCGGATCGGTTCGATCATCTTGATGCGATAGGGGGGAAGCGCATATCTGCTGTCCATCGGTTCGTTCCTTCTTTCGGGTGCTACCTCATTATATATCACAAACCGGCCGGAAAGAAAGCGTTTTCTGACCTCACGAGATGAAACCGGAGGTCAGCCGTCCGGCAAATCGGACGATTGTCGTGGTTTTCATCGGGCTGTTTCGGGAAATCGGCACGCATGCGTTTCGTTCCGTGCTATGATACTATCGACATCCTCGAAAGGAGCAAGCCATGACGAACCATGCGATTCTGAACGAATGGATCAGGCACAACGTCGACCACTGCCAGCCCGATGCGGTGGTCCTCTGGCGCGGTACCCGCTCCCAGTACGATGAAACGCTCTCGATGATGGTAAGAAGCGGCGCGGCGATTGCCCTCGATCCGGTCAAACGGCCGGGCTGCTACCTCTTCCGCAGCCACCCGTCCGATGTCGCCCGCGTCGAGAACCGGACGTTCATCGCTTCCCGACGTCTCGAAGACGCCGGTCCGACGAACAACTGGATCGAACCGGATCGACTCAAACGGATCATGTCCGGACTCTACGAGGGATCGATGCGCGGACGGACCATGTACGTGATCCCGTACTCGATGGGACCGATCGGTTCGCCGTTCGCGAAGATCGGCGTCCTCCTCACCGACAGTCCCTATGTCGCCGTGAACATGCAGATCATGACGCGGACCGGCGACGCCGTGCTCGCGGCGCTCGGAAGCAACGGCGATTTCGTCCGCTGTCTCCATTCGGTCGGCTACCCGCTCTCCAAGGGCGAAACGGATCCGGCCTGGCCGTGCGCCCCGATCGACCAGAAGTTCATCAGCCATTTCCCCGAGGATCGCCAGATCTGGTCCTACGGATCGGGTTATGGCGGAAACGCCCTCCTCGGCAAGAAGTGCTTCGCGCTCCGGATCGCTTCGGTCCAGGCGCGCGACGAGGGCTGGCTCGCCGAACACATGCTGATCCTGAAACTGACGAATCCCGAAGGCAAGGTACGCTACGTCACGGGCGCATTCCCCTCGGCCTGCGGGAAGACCAATCTCGCGATGCTCGTCCCCACCATCCCCGGATGGAAGGTCGAGACGGTCGGCGACGACATCGCCTGGATGCGGTTCGGCCGCGACGGCAGGCTCTATGCCGTCAACCCCGAGGCCGGCTTCTTCGGTGTCGCTCCCGGGACTTCGACGAAGACGAACCCCAACGCGATGGCGACGATCGCCCGCGACACGATCTTCACCAACGTCGCTCTGACCGACGACGGCGACGTCTGGTGGGAAGGCATCGGCTCCGCCGCGCCCGCTCACCTGATCGACTGGCAGGGACGCGACTGGGCGCCGGGATCGAAGGATCCGGCCGCCCACCCGAACGCGCGCTTCACCGCTCCGGCTTCGCAATGTCCCGCGATCGCTCCCGAGTGGGAGAACCCCGAGGGCGTGCCCATCAGCGCGATCCTGATCGGCGGACGCCGTCCCACGACCGTCCCGCTCGTTCACGAGAGCCTGAGTTGGAGCCATGGAATTTTCATGGGCTCGATCATGGGTTCGGAGATCACGGCCGCGACGATTTCCGACCAGATCGGCCAGGTTCGCCGCGACCCGTTCGCGATGCTTCCGTTCATCGGTTATCATGCGGGCGACTACCTCGCCCACTGGCTCGAGGTCGGCGCGGCGCATCCCGCGGCGGTCCTGCCGAGGATCTACTACGTCAACTGGTTCCGCAAGGACGACGGCGGGCGTTTCATGTGGCCCGGCTACGGCGAGAACAGCCGCATCCTGAAATGGATCTTCGAACGTGCCGAAGGCACCGCCGGGGCCGTCGAGACGCCGATCGGTCGGATGCCCCTTCCCGGCGACCTCGATCTGACGGGACTCGACGTATCCGCCGAAACGATGACGGCGCTGTTGTCCGTGGACGTCCCCGCCTGGCGCAGGGAGGCGGACGCCGTCGAGAAGTACTACGAGATCTACGGCGACCGGCTGCCGCCGGGGTTGCGCGCGGAACTCCTCGCCCTGAAGCGTCGTCTCGGGTGATCCGGATCGAGCGACGTCGGCTTCCATCGGCCTCACGCAGGGACCGGCTCCGCCACGCGCGGAACCGGTCCCGTTTTCCATTCGGTGCGCGAATGAAGGGGGAAAATGCGCTTTTCAACCCGAAAACGCGACGAATCGATGGAAAACCGCATGCGGATTCCGTATAATGATGAAAGGAGATGACCGCGATGGAGACAGCACGGATCCACATCGTTTTCACGACCGACGTCCACGGACAGCTGACGCCGGTCAATTTCGCGACCCGCGGGCGGTCGTCCAAAGGGCTTTCGCGGTTGAAGAACTTCCTCGACGGCCTCGAGGGGGAACGGATCCTGATCGACGGCGGCGACATCCTCCAGGGATCTCCGCTGATCGACCACTGGATCGGGAAGACCGACCGCGGTCCGTGTCCCGTGGCGACGGTGCTCAATCGCCTCGGATACGATTACGTCACGATCGGAAACCACGAATTCAACTACGGGATGGACGTCCTGTCCGCATACACGTCGGATCTCTCGGCGCAGGTCGTCTGCGGAAACGTCCGCGTTCATGGGAAGCAGTTGTATCCGGGGCACGCCGTGCGGACGTTTGCAAACGGCGTCAGGATCGGGTTCGTCGGCGCCGTGACGCAAGCGGTTCCCTCCTGGGAGAAGCCGTCCAACATCCGGGGCGTCGCCTTCGAGGATGCCTATGCGATGATCAGGCGCGAGGTCGCCGAGATCCGCGACGGCGTCGACTGCGTCGTCGCGATCTACCACGGCGGCATCGAGAAGGATATCCCGACCGGATTGCCGATCGGTCCGCGGACGTCGGAGAACGAGGGATTCAAGATCGCCAAGCATGCCGGTGCGGACGTCATCCTCACCGGTCACCAGCACCGCAACGTCATCGACCGCGTCGACGGACGCTGCATCGTCCAGGTCACCGACCAGGCGTCCGCGTTCGCGCTTCTGACCCTGACCTTCGCCAAAGAGGACGGAGGCTGGCGCTTTGACGGATGCGAAGCCGAGACCCGTTCGCTCTCGGACTTCGAATCCGATCCGGACATCGAGGACCTGCTGTCGGATCTGACGAAGGAGACCGACGTCGTCCTCGACCGCGTGCTGCTCCATCTCCGCGGCACCGGTCTCGTCGTGCGCGACCCGTTCACGGCCCGGCGCGACAACCATCCGCTCTTCCGCCTCCTGAACCAGGCGCAACTGTGGCGTTCGGGCGCGATGCTGTCGTCGGCGTCCCTGCCCAACGCCGTGCCCGGACTCAAGGCGAAGGTCACGATGCGCGACATCGCCGCGACCTTCATCTACCCCAATTCGCTCATGGTCCTCGAGATCGACGGCCGGCGGCTGAAAGCCGCGCTCGAGAAGACCGCGGAGTACTTCGCCCTCGGAACGGACGGCGACGTCGTCATCAATCCCGCGCACTTCCGTCCGAAGATCGAGCACTACAACTACGACGTCTTCGCGGGCATCGCGTACACGATCGACGTCTCCCGCCCGCAGGGATCGCGCATCTCCGAACTCCGGTACCGGCGCCGTCCGGTGCGCGACGACGACGTCTTCACGATCGCCCTGAACAACTACCGCGCCGGCGGGGGCGGGCAATACGCGATGTTCAAGGATGCGAAGCTGCTGAAGGAGATCACGAGTTCGACCGCGGACATCGTCGTCGAATACCTCGTCGCCCATCCCGACTTCCGCAGCCGCAGATCCTATTACCCCATCATCAGAACGGGCACACGCCGGGATTGACCGGGTGTGCCCGTTTTTCATCGTGGACCGGGATCGTTTCCCGGTTCTTTCATTCGTATTCGATCGTTGCCGGCGGCTTCGAGGTGATGTCGTAGAACACGCGGTTGACGCCTCCGACCTCGTTCACGATCCGACGGCTGACCAGTTCGAGAACCTCGTAGGGAATCCTCGCCCAGTCGGCAGTCATCCCGTCCGCGCTCGTCACGGCGCGGATCGCGACGGCATCGGAATAGGTCCGCTGGTCGCCCATGACACCGACGGAGCGGACCCCGGGAAGGGCGGTGAAATACTGCCAGACGGACGCGTCGAGTCCGGCGTTCCGGAATTCTTCGCGGAGGATCGCGTCGCTGTCGCGCACGATCCGGAGCTTTTCCGGGGTGATTGCGCCGACGATCCGGATCGCGAGTCCCGGACCGGGGAACGGCTGGCGGGCGACGATCTTCTCGGCGATTCCGAGCTCGCGTCCGAGCGCCCGGACCTCGTCCTTGAAGAGCCGGTCGAGCGGCTCGAGCAGCATAAACTTCATGCCTTCCGGCAATCCGCCCACGTTATGGTGCGACTTGATCGTCTGGGCCGTCTTCGTTCCCGATTCGATCACGTCGGTGTAGAGGGTTCCCTGGCCGAGGAAGGCGAAGTCACCCGCCGCCGCGGCCGCGGCTTCGAAGACGCGCACGAACTCGGCGCCGATGATCTTGCGTTTCCGCTCGGGATCGACGACGCCGGCGAGCTTCTCGAGGAAGCGGTCGGATGCGTCGACGCGGACGACGTCGATGCCGTAGGAGTCGCGGAAAGTGGACATGACCTCGTCGCTCTCGCCCTTGCGGAGGAGGCCGTGATCGACGAAGACGCAGGTGAGCGAGGAACCGATCGCGCGATGGATCAGGACCGCCGCCACCGAGGAATCGACCCCTCCCGAAATGCCCATGAGAACCCGTTCGCCGGCCGTCTTGAGACGGATCGCGGCGATCGATTCGGCGGCGAAGGCCGCCATCGTCCATCCGGCTTCCGCGCGGCAGACGCCGAAGACGAAGTTCCGCAGGACGGCCATCCCATGGTCGGTATGCCGGACCTCGGGATGAAACTGGACGCCATAGACGTTTCGTGCTTCATCGGAGACGGCGGCCGGGGTTCCCGATTCGGAGACGGCGTCGAGCGCGAACCCGGGAGGCAAGGCGGCGACCTCGTCGCCATGGCTCATCCAGACGCTCTGGCGTTCCGGAAGGCCGACGAACAGCGCGCCCTTGCGCAGGACGCGGAGTTCCTTCCGTCCGTACTCCTTCGCTCCCGAGGGGTGGACCCGACCGCCGAAGACGTCGGCGATCAGCTGCATCCCGTAACAGATGCCCAGGACGGGCACGCCGAGGGTGAAGAGATCCGGATCGCAGCGAAACGCGTTTTGCTCGTAGACCGATCGCGGCCCGCCCGAAAGCACGATCCCCTTCAACCCAGGCATCGCCTTCAGAGCCGCGGCGGGGACGTCGTACGGATGGAGTTCGGCGTAGACGCCGAGTTCGCGGATGCGGCGGACGATCAGCTGGTTGTACTGGCTCCCGAAATCGAGCACGACGAGGCGGTCATGTCCCATGTCGTTCACTGGCGCGAGTAGTTCGGCGCTTCCTGGGTGATCTCGACGTCGTGGGGGTGGCTTTCCTGCAGGCCGGCGCTCGTGATCCGGATGAATTTCGCATCCGTCTGGAGACTGGCGATCGACGGCGTGCCGCAATAGCCCATGCCGGAACGCAAGCCGCCGCACAACTGGTAGATCGTGTCGGCGAGATCGCCCTTGTAGGCGACGCGTCCCTCGATGCCTTCCGGGACGAGTTTCTTGGCTTCCGATACCTTTTCCTGGAAATAGCGGTCGGACGAACCGCGACGCATGGCTGCGAGCGACCCCATCCCGACGTAGACCTTGAAGCGGCGACCCTGATAGATGACTTCCTCGCCCGGAGATTCCCTGCATCCGGCGAGCAGCGATCCGAGCATGACGGTGTCGGCGCCGGCCGCGATCGCCTTGACGATGTCGCCGGAAAACTTGATTCCGCCGTCGGCGATCAGCGGCACGCCGCGCGGACGGCAGTAGGCGGCGACATCCTGGATCGCGGTGATCTGCGGAACGCCGACGCCGGCGACGACGCGCGTCGTGCAGATGGATCCGGGCCCGATGCCGACCTTGACGCAGTCGACGCCCGCCTCGACGAGCGCCTGCGCGCCCTCGGCGGTGACGACGTTGCCGGCGATCAGGGAGAGCGTGGGATAGGCCACGCGGATCTTCCGGACGAGCCCGACGACGTTCGCCGAGTGTCCGTGGGCGGAATCGACGGTGATCGCGTCGACCCCGGCGGCGACGAGCAGGTCGACGCGCGCCATCACGTCGCCGGACACGCCGACGGCGGCACCGACGCGGAGCCGTCCCTTCTCGTCCTTGCAGGCGTTGGGATAGTTGATGACGTTGTCGATGTCCTTCGACGTGATGAGGCCCATGAGACGGAAGCGGTCGTCGACGATCGGCAGTTTCTCGATGCGATGCTTCCAGAGAATCGCCTTCGCCTCTTCGAGGCTGGTTCCGACCTTCGCCGTCACCAGTTTCTCCTTGGTCATGATTTCAGCGACCGGCGTGTCGTCGACCTTGAGGTACTTGAGGTCGCGGTTCGTGACGATCCCGAGCAGAATCCCGTTTTCGTCGACGACGGGCAGGCCGCCGATCTTGTAGTTGCGGAGCATCGCTTCCGCCTCGCGCGTCGTCTTGTCCGGGGAGAGGGTGATGGGGTCGATGATCATGCCGGACTCCGATCGTTTGACGAGGTCCACCTGACGGGCCTGCTCCTTGGCGGACATGTTCTTGTGGATGAACCCGAGCCCGCCCTCGCGTGCCATCGCGATCGCCATCTCGTATTCCGTGACGGTATCCATCGCCGCCGACAGGATCGGGATGTTGAGCGCGATCCGGTTCGTCAGCCTGGTCTTGAGCGAGACGTCGGCGGGAAGAACTTCGGATTTCTGCGGGATCAGCAGGATGTCGTCGAAGGTCAGTCCGGTGCGTACTTCGGATGTCTGGATCATGTCGTTTCCCCCTTGGATGAATCTTGGATAAAAAGAAAGGCATGCGTCGGCGCGACGCATGCCGGGGGTGCGGAAAGGATTCCGTCCGGATGCCGTAGTGCCTGCATTTGCGGTGAGGCGTAGAGACGTCCGGCCCTTATCGCCGGACTTATACGGTTTGATGGTATTCTATCGCAAATCGGCGGTTTTGTAAATCGAATTCGGATGAAGGCGTTCAGGCGTCGATCTCGTTTTGAAGCGGCTCGCCATCGAGGCGCCGGCGGATGTTCGTATGCAGGATCGCAACGATGCGCGACCAGATGAAGGGACTCGAGGAAGCGTTGTGCGGGGTGATGAAGACGTTCGGCAGACGCCAGAGCGGATGATCCGGCGGGAGCGGTTCGGGAGTCGTGACGTCGAGCGCGGCTCCGCGGATGCGACGATCGCGAAGCGTTTTGAAGAGCGCATCCTGATCGATCGTTTCACCGCGTCCCACGTTCACGAAGAGCGCATCGGGCTTCATCAGGGCGAACTCGCCCGTTCCGATCAGTCCCGCCGTCCGCTCGTTCAACGGCAGGGCGGCGATGACATAATCACTTTCCTGAAGCAGACGTTCGAATCCGAGCCGATCATGGACGATCTCATCGAAACCGCTCGCCGGCGCGCTTTTCCGGCGATAGCCGATGACCGTTGCGCCGAATGCCTTCATGCGCGTCGCGATCGCCGAGCCGATCGATCCGGCCCCGACAATCCCGACTGCCGAACCATGGATTTCGGGCAGGTGCCGCACGGGTTCCCATCGTCCTTCCCGCATCGCCTCGAGGTCGTGGCGGACGCCGCGGTTGAACAGGAGGATCTTGGCGAAGATGTCCTCGGCGATCGAGACATGGAAGACGTCCTTCAGATTCGTGACGACGACCCCCCGGCGATGAAGGTACGCTATGTCGGCGGCGTCGTATCCCGCCATCAGGATCTGGACCCACGAGAGCGAGCGATAGCGTTCGAGACGGGATGGAACGGCGAATCCGGGGTGGCAGAAGACCGCGTCGACGTCCGAAACCGCATCGGGATCTTCGACGAAAAGGACGTCCGGAAAGGCTTCCCGAAGGTCGTCGGCGTGTTTCTGGGTGACCATGCGGGGATCGAGCAGGATCGTCATCCTTGTCCTCCTGGAATGGAATCGGTCTCTCCCCGAAAGGGGAAGAGGTGATCGGTCAGGACTTTTCCGGCGCAAGGCGCGGGACGACGTCGGCGACGAAGGCGCGCACGACGTCGAAGTCGAACTGGGTTCCGGCATTCTTCTTGAGTTCCTTGACCGCATCGGCGAAGGGGCGGGCGGCGCGCCACGGCTGGACGCGGATCATGGCGTCGAACGCCTCGGCGACGGCGATGATGCGCGCCTTGATGGGGATCTCGTTCTGCTTCAGCCCCTGCGGGTAGCCGGTTCCGTCGATCCGTTCATGATGATGAAGGATCGCCTTTCCGACGCCTGAGAAGATCTCGACGGTGTCGAGGATGCGATAGCCGATCTCGGCATGTCGCGCGATCTCCTCGCGCTCGACGGGAAGCAGCCCTTCGGGTTTTGTCAGCAGGGAGGAGTCGATCCCGATCTTCCCGATGTCGTGGAGCGCGCCAGCCAGTTCGAGTTCCTCGACGTCGAGCGGACTCATGCCGAGCGCGGTGCCGGTCAGGCGGCACAGGCGCGCGACGGCATCGGAGTGGTCCCGCTCCCCGGGAATCGCCGCGAACAGGTCGTGCTTGATCCGATAGAGGAGATCCGATTTGAACCGCTGGCGGTCGAAGACCTTCTGCCGGTACATCATGTCCTCGGCGAACTTGTAGATTTCGTCGAACTTGTCGTCGATCCGGGTCTTCGTCTTCATCCCGAGCGATACCGAGAGCAGGCCGTGGTTTGACGACGTGGCCGAGATGCGCGACTCGAGTTCCGCGATCCACGCGCGTCCGCGATTCTCATCGGTGTTCGCGAGGATCATGATGAATTCGTCGCCGCCCACGCGGGCGAGCATGTCGTGACTGCGGATCGTCCTTTTCAGGATGTCGGCGAAGGTGATCAGGAGCCGGTCGCCGGCCGCGTGGCCGAAGACGTCGTTCGTGAACTTGAGGCCGTTCACGTCGGCGAAGACCATCGTCACCGGGAGGTTTTCGGGACGGTTGAACGTCTCGTAGTTCTCGACGAAGTAGCGGCGGTTGTTCAAGCCGGTGAGCTGGTCGTTGTAGCTCAGATAGAGGATCTCGGCCTCGGCCTTCTTGCGGTTGTCGATGTTGCGGCTGACGCCGACCATCTCGATCTCGCCGATCTCGTTGTGGCGCAGGCGCGTCGACATCTCGATCCAGACGGTGCTTCCGTCCTTGCAGAGCTGCTTGGCCTCGGTGATCACGCTCTCGTCGGATCCGTTCTCGCGGAAGGACCGGATGTCGGCGAACAGCGTCTTGCGGACGCTTTCGACGTCGTCGGGGCTGATCGTTTCGAAGAACGACTGCGTCATCGCCTCTTCGGACGAATACCCGCGGAGGCGCGTGACGGCGGGCGACGTGTAGGTGATGCGGTCCTGGGTGACGTTGTAGACCCAGACGACGTCGGAGTTGAACTCCGTGAGCATGCGGTATTTCTCCTCGCTCTTGCGGACGAGATCGTCGGCGTTCTTCTGGCGGGTGATGTCGTTGATCGCGAGCATCGTCGCCGGCACGTTCTCGAAGTCGATCGAGGAAGCGGAGACGAGCGACCAGAAGGGATTCCCGTCGCTGTCGATCAAACCGATCTCGTAATTGGAGACGAACCCCTGCTTCTCCAGTTTGTCCAGGAGGTTGATGCGATCCTCCCGCCGCTGGTACATGTGGATCAGCGGCGTGCCGATCAGGCGCTTGGACATGAAGCGATAATGGGTCATCGCCGCCCGATTCGCATAGCGGATCATGCCGTCGCTCTTGCGGACGATCAGGACCGGCATCGGCGCCTTCTCGATCATCTCGCGATAGACGCGCTCGCTTTTCGCGAGCGTCAGGAGGGTCGCGTCGATGTCGGAGACGTCACGGATGACGGCGGTCACTTCCTCCTTGCCCTCGATCGGATTCAGACGCGCCTCGTAATGGCGCATCCCGTACGGCAACTCGAGATCGTACTCGACCCGCGTGCGTTTGTGCGACGCAAGACATTCGCAAACGCCGTTCATGATGGCTTCGGCGGTCGCGACGGGCAGGATCGATCGGATATTGGTGCCGACGCGCGCCTGGTCGTCATAGACGGGTGCGCCCGGCTCATACCTCATGTCGAGGACGGTCCCGTCAACGGATATGATGAAATAGAGGTCGGGCACCGAGTAGAGATATTGCTGAAGCAACGCGTATTCGGCTTTCTTCTCCATGGAACGCACCTCGATTCTTGGGAAAACGGTCGTTTCTCCAGAAGCATTGTATCACGATCAGTGAATGTTGACAACACGAAATAGAATGATGTATCAATCGAAATAGGCGGACAGGAAGGTGACGCGCTGGTCCTGTTCATACGTGCGAACCTTCATGACCGCGAATCGGTCAGCCTCGATTCCCGGAAGACGCATCACGTCGACGACTTCGCACACCATCCGGACCCGGGCGCCGCGGATCAGAATCGCGGTGCCGGTGCGGTCGATCGCGACGCCCCGATACTTCTCGGTCGCCCCGCTATGCCCTTCGCCGAGGCGACGGGCGACGTCTTCCTGCCCTTCCGCAAGCGCGCTGACGCCGACGACGTCGCCGACGGCGAGCGCCGCGCCGGTCCGGCTCTGCGCTCCAAGAAGCATCGAGATGCGGTCGTAGTCGAGCATCTGCGCCCAGGCGCAGCACATGCCGTAGTCGATTCCGTCCTTGCGGAATCCGACGATGTTGCACCCGGCATTGAACGCATGCAGGCTCATCGGGAGTCCCTCCCCAGACACGGAGTCATTTGCGGATGTCATGGGTCGCGTCGATCATCGTCTCGTCCTCGCCCGGATCGGAAGGGCCCTCGGCGTACTTGTCGGGCATTCCCGACCGGACGGGAAGGTCGCGCTCAAGCGCGATCGCATGCGCCCTGCGATAGACGGTGACCGGTTCGATCACGATCGCGCCGTCGACGAGCCTGACGTCGAGGGTATCTCCCTCGGCGAGGCCGAGACCGACGACGATCTCCTTCGGAATGGTGATCTGCGCCTTTTTTCTAAGTTCGATGATCATGGTCTTCACCCCGGTGGGAAATTCATACTTTCCAACCGCATTATAGCATCTGGAAGCGATGCGGGCAAGGCATCCGTCGAAAAAATCGGATGGCTTGTCTCGAATGCGTCGATGTGATATAGTAGGGGGCGACGCATCCGCATGTGGATAAGAGGGTGCGGGAGAGGATGTGCACGCCATGCCGAACCCCGAATCGACCGATCGGCCGCTGCCGCTCACGAAGGAGATCGTCCTGGTCCAGTGGGCGAAGACATACAACCCCGAAGGGAAGCCGGACTGGTCCCACATCTTTCCCTATTACCATCCGGAGATCGTGTTCCGGGATTCGATCCAGCGCATCGAAGGCATCGATGCCTTCCGGGCGATGTGCGATCGCCTGACCCGCCGATGCCGGCAGCTCCGCATGGATCTGCATCACGTCACGCAAGAAAAGGACGTCATCCTCTTCGACTGGACGATGACGATGGTCTTCCGCCGTTCCCCGAGCACGCCCATCCACGGCTGCACCCGACTCACGCTTCATCCCGACGGCCGCATCGCCGAACAGCGCGACTACTACGACCTCTGGGGCGACATCTACGACGGCATCCCCGGATGGCGCCGCTTCTACCGCTGGTTCATGCGCAAGGTCTTCGGATGAGGAGAAACCCGACATGCGACTTCCCGACGAACTGATGTTCCTCGCCAACCGCAAGGCGACCCAGAAGACGACCGACGCCTCGATGGCCGGCAAGACCTGCGTCATCACCGGCGCGACCTCCGGCGTCGGCCTCGCCGCCGCGACGCGGCTCGCGCAAGGCGGAGCCCGACTGGTCGTCGTCGCCCGCAACGCCGACAAGGCGAACCGTCTCCGTGCGGATCTGTCCGTCAGGTTCGGCGTTTCCGTGGAACTGGTGATTGCCGATTTCGCGGTTCTCCGCGAAGTCCGCAGGGCGGCCACCGAGGTTCTTTCCATCGCTCCCCGGATCGATGTGTTGATCAACAGCGCCGGACTGCATTCGACCACCCGGATCTTCACCCGCGAAGGTTTCGAGACGGTCTTCTGCGTCAACCATCTGGCTTCGTTCCTGTTTACCGTCCTGCTCCTCGACCGGATGCGAAAGAGTGCGCCTTCGCGCATCATCCAGGTGAACTCCGAAGGACACCGGTTCGACGGCCTCGATCCCGACGACCTCGGATGGACGCGCCGCCGCTACACCGGACTCAAGGGGTACGGGGCCTCGAAGACGGCCCAGCTGATGACCGTCTGGGAACTCGACGAACTGCTCCGCGGCAGCGGCGTGACGATCAACGCGATGCATCCCGGCGACGTCCTGACCAACATCGGTCAGAACAACGGACCGCTCTACCGTTTCTTCTTCAGACACTTCACTTCGCGTTTCCTGAAGGATCCCAGGATCTCGGGTGAAGCGCTCTATTATCTGTCCGCCGCTCCCGAGATGGAACGCGAGAGCGGGTTGTTCTATCACCTGACGATCGTCGAGAAGCCCGCGAAACACGCCCTCGACCGCGTCGTCGGACACCGCGTCTTCGCACAGTGCATGGCACTCGCAGGACTTCCGGAGTCCGCCCGAGCGAGCCTGCGAAAGGAGTGATCCGATGGAAGACGCCGACCGCAAGCACGAGCGACGCGTCCGCTACCGCGGTACGCATCCCCGCGCCTTCACCGAAAAATACAAGGAACGGGATCCCGAGAAGTATCCCGACACCGTCGCCCGCGTCATCGCCAAGGGCAGCACCCCGGCCGGGACGCACCGGCCGATCATGGTCGCGGAGATCCTCGTCTTCCTTCGGCCGGAACCCGGGCAGACCGGGCTCGACGCCACCCTCGGCTACGGCGGACACGCCGCCGAACTATTGCAGGCGATCGGCGAGACGGGACGGCTTTTCGCCGTCGACGCCGACCCGATCGAACTGCCGAAGACGGTCGATCGCCTGGGACGACTCGGTTTCAATCCGCCGCGGCTCACGGCGGCCCACATGAACTTCGCCGACGTCGACCGACTCCTGCCGCCTGCGGGCGGATTCGACTTCGTCCTCGCCGACCTCGGCGTCTCGTCGATGCAGATCGACGATCCGGCGCGCGGCTTCTCGTTCAAGGTCGACGGTCCGCTCGACCTCCGGATGAATCCCGAACAGGGTCTCTCCGCGGCGCATCGCCTCAAGTCGATGTCGGCGGCGGAGATCGAGGGGATGCTCGTCGAGAACGCCGACGAGCCTCACGCGGAACGGATCGCGCAGGCGATCGTCGCGGCGCGGAAGGCCGGGCGTCCGATCGGGACGACGTCGCAGTTGTCCGCCGTCATCGGCGAAGCGCTGGTGTTCCTGCCTCCTTCGACCCGCGAGGAAGAGACGAAGAAATCCTGCCAGCGCGCGTTCCAGGCGCTTCGAATCGACGTCAACCGCGAATACGACGCGCTCTACGCCTTTCTCGAAAAACTGCCGGACGTCCTGAAACCGGGCGGACGGGTGGCGATCCTCTCGTTCCACTCGGGCGAGGACCGGCTCGTCAAGAAATCCTTCCAGGCGCTCTTCCGCGACGGCGTCTACCGCGAGATCGCACCCGGACCGATCCGGCCCTCCTTCGAGGAACAGAACGCCAATCCCCGCGCCCGATCGGCGAAACTCCGGTGGGCGATCCGCGCATAGATATAAAAAACGGCTATCGCTAGCCGTTTTTTTCATTCGTCATTTACTTGATGGTGAGCAGCGTCACGCTCTCGACGTGCGCCGTCTGCGGGAACATGTCGAAGGGCGTGATCTCGACGACCTTGTATCCGCCGTCGGCGAGGGTCCTGAGGTCGCGCACGAGCGTCGCCTGGTCGCAGGAGACGTATACGACGCGCGGAATCCGCATCTCGATGATCGCCGCGAGCAGTGCCTCGTCGCAGCCCTTGCGGGGCGGATCGACGAAGATCACATCGAACTTGAACTTGCGCCACTTCTGGATGACCGTCTCGGCCTCGCCGACTTCGAAGAAGGCGTTCTTGATGTCGTTCATCTCGGCGTTCCTGCGGGCGTCCTGGATCGCCGCCTTGACGACTTCGATGCCGAAGACCTTGAAGGCGCGGTTCGCTACGAACAGGCCGATCGAGCCGATGCCGCAATAGGCGTCGATGACCTTCTCCTTGCCGGTCAGTTCGGCGTAGTCGGCCGCCTGGTGGTAGAGTTTCTCGGTCTGGATCGCGTTGGTTTGGAAGAAGGAGCGGTGGCCGATGAAGAAGTCGAGTTCGCCGATCGAGTCGACGAGCCCCTCGGCGCCGTGGAGGATGCGGACCGGATCGGTCGAGAGCGTCGACTCGTCGTTGGTCGTCGAAATTGCGATCGAGGCGACCTCGGGGATCTTCGCGACGATCTTCTTCACGAACAGTTCGCACTGCGGCAGGTCCTCGACCGCGAGGTGGAGCAGGATCGCGAGCTGGCGGGTCTTGGTCGATTCGCGGATGACCGCGGACTTCAGTTCGCCGGTTTTCGTCTGGGGATCGTAGGCCCGGATGCCGAGTTCGTTCGAGATGTTCTTCACGAGCGTCACGAGGTCGAACGCGCGCTTGGGCATGATGTGGCATTCCTCGAGGTTGACGAGGTCGTGCGACTTGGCCCGGAAGAACCCGGCCTCGACGCCCTTTTCGCCGTTCTGGAACTTGACCTCGATCTTGTTCCGGTAGTTGTAGGGGTTGATCATCCCGACGATGTCGTTGACCTTGACGTTCTCGAACCCGGCGCGCTTCAGCGTCGTCTCGATCCGATACTTCTTGAAAGAGAGCTGGACGTCGTAGTCCATGTGCATCAGGTCGCAGCCGCCGCAGACGTCATAATGGCGGCACTTCGGCTGGACGCGATAGGGACTCTTCTCGACCATTTCGACGATTTTCCCGAAGCCGAAGTTCTTGCGGCGTTCGGTGATGTCGATGTCGGCGCGTTCGCCCTTGAGGAGGCCTTCCACGAAGACCGTGTAGCCGTCTTCGAGCTTGCAGACGCCGAGGGCGTCGTGGGTGAGATCGATGGCTTCCACGATCAGATGCTGCCGTTCGTTCTCCATGTCATTCGCCCTCCTTTCCGCCGGTCCTGAACCGTTTCGCGTATTCTTCCGCGAGTCCGCCGATGGCGGTCTCGCGATACTTGTGATGGATGTCCCTGCCGGTCCGGTACATCGTCTCGATCGCCATGTCGAGCGTGATCCGGTGCGTCGGCGCGAGGAAGTACGCCAATCCGCAGGCGTCGATCGCACGAAGCGCGCCGACGGCGTTGCGTTCGATGCAGGGGATCTGGACATAGCCGAGCACGGGATCGCAGGTGAGTCCCAGATGATGCTCGAGCGAAACCTCGGCGGCGTAGTCGATCGCGTTGATCGGCAGTCCGTCGATCTCCGCGGCCATCGCCGCGGCCATCGCGACGGCGGCGCCGACTTCCGCCTGACAGCCGGCGATCGCGCCGCTGATCGAGGCGTTGTGCTTGATCAGATTGCCTACGAGGGCGGCGGTCGCGAGTCCCTCGAGGCATCTCCGGACTGTCAGTCGCCGGCGGTTCTTGAGATAGCGCATGACCGCGGGCACGACACCGCTCGAGCCGCAGGTCGGTGCCGTGACGACGAGATGGCCGCTTGCGTTCTCCTCGGAGACGGCATAGGCATAGGCGGAGACGGTGCGGCTTTCGACGATGTCCTGAGGTTCGTGGGGTAGGGCGCTCTGAAGGAGCATCTTCGCCTTGCGGCTGATCCCGAGTTCTCCGGGAAGCGTTCCCTCGGCCTTGAGGCCGCGCGCGATCGCATCGTTCATCGTCTGGTAGACGGCACGGAGGAAATCCCAGATGGCCGGGCCCTCGAAGCGCTCGACGTACTCGTAGAGGCGGATGCCTTCGGTCTCGCAATAGGCGCGGATCGCTTCGAAGGACGAATGCGGATAGACGTCGGGGGTCACGTCCTCGTCGTCGCCCTCGATCCTAATCGAACCGCCGCCGACGCTGTAGACGCGCCAGCGGTACTCGCCGCCGTCAGCGGCATGGCCGACGATGTCGAGCGTGTTCGGGTGGGCGAGGACATAGGTCGGATCGAAGACGATCTCGACGTCCTTGAGCGTCTCCCGGATCACGACGTCGGTCAGATGTCCCTTGCCGGTGAGGGCGAGGGACCCGTAGAGCGTGACCTTGAAGCGGACGGCGTCCGGATGGGCGCGGCGGAAGAGGGCGCAGGCCTTCTGAGGCCCCATCGTATGGGAACTCGAAGGACCGTATCCGATTTTGTAGAGTTCCCTGATCGATTTCATGTTCCTCCGCCTTGAAACGCCACACTATGAAAATTATACCATGTTTTCATTCAAAACGCACGCCTTCCCGGGTTGAAATTTCATCGAATAAAAAAGGGTCCGCGGCGTAACCGAGGACCCGAACGGCGAATGGTTCAGATCTGATTCGATGCCTTGTTGGGGAGAAACCAGGCCGACACGGCGATCATGCCGAGGGCGGCGGCGATGAAGAAGACCTGGTTTCCGGCTCTCGCGATCACGAAGCCGGCGAGCAGGGAGGCGATCGGGATGAGCGCCTGCGAGAGCGTCGACGTGACCGCCGAGACTTTTCCGAGCATGTCCTTCCGGACCTTTCGCTGCATCACCAGTCCGAGCGGCACGTTGAACGCCACCAGTCCGAGGCCGGAGACGAACATCAGGATCAGTACGGCGACGAGGACGAAATCGATCGGAACGACGTCGTAGTAGTAGAGGGCGATCGTGGCGCAGATTCCCGACATTGCGACGACGAACCCCATGAACGCGGTCTTGAGCGGCTTCGCATAGCTCTGACGCGTCGGCTTCCGCGAAAGGATGAACGACATCGCGATCGAGGCGATGGAAAGCGCGATCGAGAAGGCGCCGAACCAGGTTGTCGGATCCCAGACGTTCGAAAGCAGGTATCCGGATTCCTGGGCGAAACGGAAGTAGACGAAGTTCTGCATCCCGTTGGAAAAGATCGGCGAGATGAAGAAGTTGATCATCAGCGCCATCACCAGGATCGCGACGATCGCCTTTTCGGAGGCGATGTAGCGGATGCCGGCGCCGATGTCCCTGACGACGTCGCGCATCGTGATCGCATCGGTTTCGGCGCGATGGTGCTCGTAGCGGATGAACATCTCGGAGACGGCGGAAAGGACATAGGCGACTCCGTTCATCACGAAGATCCAGCCGATGCCGAGGCGCGAATAGAGCGCGGCGGCGAACACGAGCCCGATGATCGACTGGAAGCTGTTCGACATCTGCAGGTACGAGGCGCCGGGCTGGAGTTCCTCGTCGCTCACGATGAACCGGAGGAGCGATCCTGACGCCGGTCCGAAGATCGCGGCGTTCGACGCGAGGACGACCTCCATCGCGAACAGGACGACGAGCTTGACGAGGTTCGAGTCGACGAGGAAGACGACGGCGCCGGAAACGAGGATCGTGATCCCGCGGACGAAATCGGTCACGACCATGATCCTCGCCTTGTTCCAGCGGTCGGCGAGGACGCCGCCGATCGGCGAGAGGATGACGAGGAGGATCCCGGCGAGGGCGATGTAAACCGCCTTCAGGATCTCCGCATCGGCCGCTCCGACGAGCGGAATGGTAACCTCGTAGATGTAGAATCCGATCGCGAAGTTGAAGAAGACGTGGGCGATGTTGGAGACGAAGATACCCCAGAATAAAAGGGCGAAGTTCCGGTTTTGGAAGACCCGGACCTTCGCCCCTGCGTTTTCAGGCCGAATGTCGGCGTCCATGTCACTCGATGACGATGCGGACGATGTCGCCGTCGGCGGACTTGATGTTGACGATCTCGCCGAGCGCGCCGGCATTGACCATCTGGATGATCGCGTCGATGTCCACGTCGACGTCCTCGAGGGTGTCGAGGTTGAACTTGCCAGATTTGAGCAGCTTCGCGAACTCGACCGGCAGCTCGATCTTGACGACGTCGCCGTCGGCGGAGTCGATGTAGACCTTGAGCATCCGGAACGGGGCTTTCTTGTCCGGGACGATGACGGTCGGGGATTCCGATTCGTTCCGGTCGCCGATCGCGGAGAGCAGGCGTTCCGCGTCTTCGGCGGTGATCGTGCCCTTTGTGAGCATGTCGAGGATCTTCATTCTTTCCTGTTTCATTTCGTCTTTGGCCATGATGGGTTCCTCCTGTATGGCGTATCTCTCAGTGGATTCTCTGAAGCATGTCCGACGCTTCGTTCGGACTGATCTTGCCCTGCTGCATCCGTTCCAGGATGAGCGCGGTCAAGATGATCTCGGCTTGCTCGAAGGTGATGTCGCCCTTGAGGATGAGTTGATGTACGCGTTTCTGTTCACGATCGAGGAAGTTGTTCGACATGATTCTTCTCCTTTTTGGATCCCTAGCGGATCTTCTTCAGCTGTTCCGCCGCTTCGAGGGCGCTGATTTCTCCCTTGCCGAGCTTGTCGAGGATTTCGATCCTCGTCATCTTCGGCGTTTCATCCTTCGCGGGGGCGGCGGTTTCCTCCATCGCGGGGGCGGCGTCCGGGGTGTAGCCGAGGACGGTGATGACGTCGTCGAGCATCTTCTTGACCGTGGGGTAGCTGACGTTCATTTCCTTTTCGAGCGCCTTGATGTTGCCTCGGTTCTTGACGAAGATCTCGATGAAGTAGAGCTTTTCGGTGTCGAGGTAGTTGAACTTCGAGAGCGTGAACGCGCCGGAGACGGCGGTGTTGCAGTGCTCGCAACGGAGTTCGGTGACGACGAGGTCGTGGTGGCAGACGGGGCACTGGGACAGCACCGGGTACTTGGCCTTCGACCCGACGGCGTCGGAGAGGATCGTGCGGATGCCGTCTTTCTTGAACGTTTTGAATTCCATGGTGGTTCCTCCTGTCAGAGCGTTTTGATGAAGATGTGGACGCCGTCGGTCGACCTGACGTCGACTTTCAAGCCGCGGACGGCGATGAGACGCATGAGTTCGTTCTTGCTGAAGGGGACGTCTTCCTTGTCGAACTTCACGAACCCGAGGACGACGCGGACGAGGAAGAGCGGGGTCGGAAGCAGGAAGAGGAAGCCGAGGAAGGCGGTGACGCCTTTCGATTCGGGGATGCGGAAGCGGAGTCTGACGAAATGCGCCCTTTTCGGCTGACGGATCTTCTCCGGCTTCGGATAGAGTTCCCGGTAGGCCTGCCTTTTTCCGATCTCTTTGTGTTCCAGGCGAACCAGAGTTTGATTTTTCATCGTTTTTTGCTCCGTCAAATTGATTTTTTTAACTTGCACCTTAATTATATTAATTTTCTTTCGACATTGCAAGGGTTTTTTACACTTTTTTTGAAGAAAATGAAAACGTCTCTTACGAGACGTTGTTTTCCGACCGCCGTTTGACGACTCCGGCGGCGACGGTGAAGGTCGTCAGGGCGCCGAGCAGAAAGCCGGGCAGATCGAAGCAGAGGGCGTCGAGGGGATCGGGACCGCGGTTCGGAACAAATCCCTGGAGCGACTCGTCGCAGAACGCGACCGCCACGCCCGCGATGACGACCGCCCACAGCGGGATCCGCCAGGCGCGCGCCGTGAGCGCATACGCGATGCCGAGCGCGAGATACTCGGCGACATGCGCGCCCTTGCGCACGAGGGCGTGAAGCGTTTCGGGATCAATGTCGATCCGGGGCAGGATCGTTTCGAGGATGCGACCGAGCGCGAGGGCAAGCGGCGAGGACATCGCACCCGAGACCTCGCCCGGCTGAAGCGACATCGCGAAGATGAAGGCCGTGAGCACGAGGCTCGCCGCGAGGAGGACGTGCCTTCTCACAGATGACCCCGCATCTCGATGATCACGTCGCGGAGTTCGGCGGCCCGTTCGAAATCGAGGTCCTTCGCGGCCTGACGCATCTGCATCTCCAGGATCTCGATCGACTTCTGGATTTCCTTCTTCGAGATCTTCCTGTAGTCGACCTCGCCGGTCTTCCTGTCGACCTTGATCGAGATCGAGTCTCGGACCGCCTTGAGGATCGTCTTCGGGACGATTCCGTGGACCTCGTTGTATCGCGTCTGGATCGAGCGGCGGCGTGCCGTCTCGTCGATCGCGTACTTCATCGACGACGTCACCTGGTCGGCGTACATGACGACCTTGCCGTGTTCGTTGCGCGCGGCGCGTCCGATGATCTGGACGAGCGAGCGGTCGCTCCGCAGGAACCCTTCCTTGTCGGCGTCGAGGATCGCGATCAGCGACACCTCCGGCAGGTCGATGCCTTCGCGGAGGAGGTTGATTCCGACGATGATGTCGTAGACGCCGAGACGAAGTTTGCGGATGATTTCCATCCGCTCGAGCGTCTTGACCTCGGAATGGAGGTAGGCGACCTTGTATCCGAGACTCTGCAGGTAGGCGGTGAGATCTTCGCTCATCTTGATCGTGAGGGTCGTGACGAGCACGCGCTCCTTGCGGGCTAGAACATCCTCGATCTCGCCGATGAGATCGTCGATCTGGCCTTCGGTCCTGCGGACGAAGACGTTCGGATCAAGCAGGCCGGTCGGGCGGATGATCTGCTCGACCACCGCTCCGGCGCGCGCCAGTTCGTAGTCGCCGGGCGTGGCGGAAACATAGACGACCTGATTGATCTTGGCGTTGAATTCGGCGTAGTCGAGCGGCCGGTTGTCGAGCGCGGAGGGCAGGCGGAACCCGTAGTCGACGAGCGTCGTCTTGCGCGAGCGGTCGCCGTTGAACATGCCCCGCACCTGAGGGAGGGTGACGTGCGACTCGTCGACGATCAGGATGAAGTCCTTCGGGAAGAAGTCGATCAGCACCGACGGAGTCTCCCCGGCGCCGCGGAGCGAGAGGTGTCGCGAATAGTTCTCGACGCCGTTGCAGGTTCCCATCTCCGAGAGCATCTCGAGGTCGTACATCGTCCTTTGCCAGATCCGCTCGGCCTCGAGCGGACGGTTCTCGGCCTTGAACTTCGCGACCTGGTCGAGCAGCTCGGCCTTGATCCGGGCAAGCGCCTCCTCGAGCTTCCCGCGGTCCGTGAGGAAGTGCGAGGCCGGGAAAAGCGAGACGACTTCGCGCTCCTCGAACGCCTCGCCGGTGACGACGTTGAAGAGACGGATCCGGGCGATCCGGTCGTAGTCGTAGGAAATCCGGATGCCGGACGTCTTCTCGTAGGTCGGCAGGATCTCGAGCGTATCGCCCTTGACGCGGAAACAGCCGCGGTTGAAGTCGATGTCGTTGCGCTCGTAAAGGATTGCGACCAACTTGCGGATCAGGACGTCGCGTCCCTCCTCGTCGCCGACGCGGACGGTCACGATCCCCTTGCGGTATTCCTCCGGATCGCCGATGCCGTAGATGCACGACACCGAGGCGACGATGATCGTGTCGCGCCGTTCGAGCAGAGAGCTGGTCGCGGCGTGGCGCATCTGGTCGATCTCGTCGTTGATCATCGCGTCCTTCTCGATGTAGAGGTCGCGGCCGGGGATGTAGGCCTCCGGTTGGTAATAGTCGTAATAGGAGATGAAGTATTCGACCCGGTTTTCGGGGAAGAAGTTCTTGAATTCGGTGTAGAGCTGGCCCGCGAGGGTCTTGTTGTGCGCGAGCACGAGGACCGGTCGGTCGAGGCGCTCGATCACGTTGGAGACCGTGTAGGTCTTGCCGGTGCCGGTGGCGCCGAGCAGGACCTGCTCCTTCATCCCCGCACGCAGATTCGCCGTCAGCCGGTCGATCGCTTCCGGCTGGTCGCCGGTCGGTTTGTAATCGGATACGAGTTTGAACATGCCCATCGACATCACCTTGAATACAGTATATCATAAGGCCTCGCTTGTCGACACCGATTTCACAATCACCCCGCCTGTGCTACAATGGAGACGGTGATGCCATGAAGATCGTCCTCTGCGCCATCGACGCGAAATACATCCATCCCAACCTCGCGCTCCGCCTGATCCGCGCTTCCTGCCCTTACCCCTGCCGGCTCCTGGAGTTCACCGTCAAGACGGATCCGGACGCGATCGCCGAAGCCATCCTCGCCGAAGACCCCGACGTCGTCGGCTTCTCCGTCTACCTCTGGAACGTCAAGGCCGTGAAGCGGATCGCCGCCGTCCTCCGCGGTCGCTCCCGGGCGCGCCTCGTCGCAGGCGGCCCCGAGGTCGCCTACGACGCCGAACGCCACCTTTTCGAAGGAACCTTCGACTTCATCGCGTCGGGCGAGGGCGAGCGCACCTTCGCGGCGCTCTGCAAGGCGCTCGCGGACGAATCCCCGTGGCGCGAAATCCCCGGTCTCGCATGGCGGGATTCCACTGGAATCCACGTGAATCCCGCCGTTCCGATCGCCAACCTCAGAGCGCTTCCGAGTCCGTACCGCGATCCGGATGACCTCCCGGGACTGGCCCATCGGATCCAGTATCTCGAGTGGTCGCGCGGCTGTCCCTTCGCCTGTACCTACTGCGTGGCGCCGCTCGAAGGCGGGGTGCGCCGCTTCCCGATCGAACGCGTCGAGGCGGAGATCGATTTCCTCCTGGACCGCGGGGCGCGCACGTTCAAGTTCCTCGACCGCTCCTTCAACGTCCGGCCAGCGGAGGCTTCGGCGCTGTTCGATTTCGTCATCGCCTGCCATCGACCCGGCGTCGTCTTCCAGTTCGAGATCGTCGGCGATCTCCTGAAGCCGGACATGATCCGTCGCCTGAACGAGGACGCGCCGATCGGACTGATCCGCTTCGAGATCGGCGTCCAGTCGACGAACGCGGCCGCAAATGCGGCCGTTGCGCGCGTCCAGGACAACGCGCGTCTCTTCGAAAACGTCCGTGCGCTCGTTGCGGGGGGAAGGGTCGTCGTCCACCTCGACCTGATCGCGGGTCTTCCGGGCGAGGACCTCGCATCGTTCCGCCGGACCTTCGATGAGACGTTCTCGCTCTTCGCCCCGGAACTCCAGCTCGGTTTCCTGAAGATGCTTCCGGGCACGCCGCTCCGCCGCGACGCCGGGCGGCTCGGCTACGACTACGACCCTGAGCCCCCCTACCGCATCCGAAAAAGCCCCGTCCTGTCGGCCGACGACCTCGCGCGCATCGAACGCGTCGAGCGCGTGCTCGAACATTTCTGGAACCGCGGCTACGCGCAGGCGGCGCTCACGACGATCCATGACGCCGTGCCGTCGATGTTTTCCTTCATGGAGTCGTTCCACGACTTTCTCGACGACCGCGACTTCTCGTTTCTCGACCATCAGCTCCACGACCTCTACGTCCAGCTCGATGCGTTCGCTTCACGGACGGTTCCCGCCGTGCGCGACGCCGTGCGCGCCGCGCTCGTCGACGCCTACCTGCATCGCGCGACGGTTCGGCCGATCCGCTGGTGGATATGAAAAAGACCAGGAGAGGTTTCTCCTAGTCTCAGTATACGAAAGGACCGACGGGGCGTCCGTCGGTCCGAAGATGCGAATCCGCCGTCCGGCGAACCGGACGGCGGATTTTGTCATCTTGTGCCTTGGTCGTAGATCTTGCCCGCGGCCTTCGGGGCGTGCGACGATTTCGAGGTGGCGATCAGGACGAAGAGCGTGGCCACGTACGGAATCATCTTGTAGAGGTTGGTGTTGATGTTGAGGGCGGAAAGGAACGGGATCGCCGAGTAGGAGATCGCGACCGTCTTCATGAGACCGAAGAAGAATGCCGCGAAGAGGACGCGGAACGGTCGCCAGTTGCCGAAGATGAGGACGGCGATGGCGAGGAAGCCGAAGCCGGAAACGGTCCCTTCGAACGACTTGCCCATCGAGACGGCGAAGACGAAGCCGCCGAGGCCGCCGAGGAACCCGGAGGTGAGGACGGCGCCATAGCGGATCTTGTAGATGTTGACGCCGAGCGAGTCCGCGGCATGCGGATTCTCGCCGCAGGCCATCAGCCGGAGTCCCGTCTTCGTCTTGTAGAGGAAGACGTACGCGAGAAGAAGGATGACAATGCCGAGGTAGAAGCCGACGTTCACGTTCTTGAAGAAGAGGTCGCCGATGACGGGGATGTCGGCGAAGGAGCCGACCTCCGCCATCTTGAAGGTCGTCTTGTATTCGATGTGGCGGCCGCCGATGACGGATCGGGCGACGAAGATCGCGATCGCCGGGGCGACCAGGTTGAGAGCCGTCGCGGAGATCGTCTGGTCGGCCTTCATCGAGATCGACGCGTAGGCGTGGAGCCACGAGAAGAGCAGGCCGGCGATGCCGCCGATGAGCGCGCCTCCGAGGAACAGGACGCTCTTCTCCCAGTTCGTCTGCTGCGCGGCGAGGACGAGTGTTTCCGGCTCGACGATCTTGACGAACCAGCAGCCGACGAACGCGCCGAAAATCATGATGCCCTCGAGGGCGATGTTGGTGACGCCGGACTTCTCGCAGATCATCGCGCCGATGGCGACGATCAGAAGCGGGATCATCGTTTCCAGAGTGGACGTGAAGAGGTCGTACGCGAGCGCTCCGGTGATCGGGATCATCGCTCGTCACCTCCGTTCGCCGCAGCCGCATCGACGGCTTTCTTCTTCTTGCGTTTCTGGATGAACTGGTAGAGCGCGACCGAGAGGGCGCTGAAGTAGATGATGACCGAAGTGATCACATCGGCGAGTTCCTTCATGTAGTTGGCGATGTCGAGGTAGTCGCCGCCGATCCGGATGTAGGCGAGGAAGAGGCCGGCGAGGCCGACGCCGATCGGTTCGGAGAGGCCGAGCAGGGCGATCGAGATGCCGTCGAAGCCGATCGACATGAACTCCGAGGACATCGTCGCCTGGTCGGTGAACATCTTCTTGTCGGGAACCATGATGATGATCGCACCGGCGAGGCCGGCGAGCAATCCGGAGATCGCCATCGAAATCATGATGTCGCGCTTCGTGTTCATGCCGGCGTACTTGGAGGCGTCGCGGTTGAAGCCGGCGGCCTTCAGCTGGTAGCCGAGCGTGGTCCTGTTCAGGACGACGTACATGACGGCGACCGCGGCGAGCGCGATCAGGATGCCGATGTTGATGGTATAGCCGCCGAAGATCTCGGACAATCCGCGCGGAAGCCAGGCCGTCTGGGCGAGCGTCGCGGTATACGGCGCAAGCGAAATCGCGCCTGAAATGGAATCTACGAATCGAAGCCGCAGGTCGAACGCGTCGAGCGCCCAGAAGGCGAAGTACATCGCGATGTAGTTCATCATGATCGAGGCGACGACCTCGTGGACGTTGAAGACCGACTTGAGGAAGCCGACGATGAACCCCCAGAGGGATCCCGCCGCCATCCCGCCGACGAGGCAGAGCATCCAGTGCCACGGCGCCGGCATCGACAGCTTGAGCCCGATGACGATCGCCGCAAGGGCGCCGAAGACGAGCTGTCCCGGGGCGCCGATGTTGAAGAGACCGGTCTTGAAGGCGAAGCCGACCGCGAGACCGGTGAGGATCAGCGGTGCGGCGCGATACAGCATGTAGCCGATGCTGTTCATGCCGTTGTTGAAGCCTCCGGCGAGGAGTTTGCCGATCCCCCGGAGAAGCTGCGGGTCGTTCACGACGTGGAAGACGTTGAGTTTGACGAGCAGCCAGATCAGGAACATCGTGAAGATGCCGAAGACGAGGCCGGCGCCGATCGCCAGGAACGAAGGAATCGCGCGCTTGAAGGACGGACCGGCGAAGAACCGCGCGAATGCGGCGGCGACGCGTCGGAAGAATCGGGCGATGCGAGAATCATGCCGCGACATCGGTCTTCACCTCCGGCTTCGATCCGGACATGTAGAGTCCGATCTCGTGGAATGACGTCTTGACGGGGTCGAGTTCGGCGACGATCCTGCCTTCGAAGATGACGAGGATGCGGTCGGAAAGGTTCATGACCTCGTCGAGTTCGAGGCTGACGAGCAGAATCGCCTTTCCCGAGTCGCGTTCCTTCAGAAGCTGGTCGTGGATGTACTCGATCGCGCCGACGTCGAGGCCACGCGTCGGCTGGACTGCGACGAGCAGGTCGGGATCGCGTGAGATCTCGCGCGAGATGATCGCCTTCTGCTGGTTGCCGCCCGACATCGAACGGACGACCGAATCGGGACCTGCGGCGGAACGGATGTCGAAACGGCCGATCAGGTCCTTCGCGTTCTCCATGACGGCGTCGAAGCGGATGAAGCCGCGGTTCTGGAAGCGGGGGAGATAGTAGGATTCGAGCACGAGGTTCTCGGCGAGGTTGAAATCGAGCACCAGCCCGTGCTTGTGGCGGTCTTCGGGAATGTGACCCATGCCGCCCTCGAGTCGCTCGCGGATCGGCGCTTCGGTCATGTCCTTCCCCTGCAGGAAGAACCGTCCGGACGTCTGGCGTCGCAATCCGGTGATGACGTTCACGAGTTCCGTCTGACCGTTGCCCTCGATCCCGGCGATGCCGAGGATCTCGCCGCCGTGGATGGCGAAGCTGACGTCGTCGACCATCATCCGGTTCTTCTCCTTGCTGAAGAAGGAAACGTTCTCGGCCCGGAAGATCTCGTCCTTGAGAACCTGCGGATTCTTGTCGACGGTGAAGCTGACCTTGCGTCCGACCATCATTTCCGCGAGAATGGCGACGGTCGTGTCCTTGACGTCGACGGTGCCGATGCATTTCCCCTTGCGGAGCACCGTGCAGCGGTCGGCGACGGCCATGACCTCGTTCAGTTTATGCGTGATGATGACGATCGACTTGCCTTCCTTCGCGAAGTTTCGGATGGTGATCATCAGTTCGTCGATCTCCTGCGGAGTGAGGACCGCGGTGGGCTCGTCGAAGATGAGGATGTCGGCGTCGCGGTAGAGCATCTTCAGGATCTCGACGCGCTGCTGCATGCCGACGGATATATCCTTGATCAGCGCGTCGGGGTCGACGGTCAGCTTGTACCGTTCGCTCAGCGCGACGATTTTCTGGCGGGCTTCTTTTTTGGTGAGAAAACCGAATTGCGTATCTTCGTTGCCGAGGATGATGTTTTCCGTGACGGTGAAAACATCCACCAGTTTGAAGTGCTGGTGGACCATCCCGATGCGAAGACGGTTGGCATCGTTGGGATTCTTGATCTCGACCCGATCGCCTTTGTAACGGATCTCGCCGCCGTCAGCGGCGTAGAGGCCGAAGAGGATCGACATGAGCGTGCTCTTGCCGGCGCCGTTCTCGCCCACGAGGGCGTGGACTTCCCCGGATCGGAGCTGGAAGGTCACGTGGTCGTTCGCCTTGAGCGTGCCGAAGTTCTTGCAGACCTCGAGCATTTCGATGACATAGGACATGGATTCACCTCATCGATACGATGGTAAGATGCCGTCCGTCTTGGAAAAGAAGGAAGGATGTGTGAAAAATCCTTCCTTCTTCCAAGCGTGACTGTAGGTGCGATTGCGAATTGCTTATTCGGCTGCGTCGCAGATCGCGGTGACCTGGGCGGCATCGACGCCGAGGTTGGTCAGGAACGCCGCGAGGCTGGCGGCGTCGTTCGTCGGAACGACGACGGTGCCGGCGACGACGAGGTCGAAGAGGCTGTCATACGCAGCGGCGACGGCCGTTGCCGAAGTGCCGAATCTGGAGAAGTCCGAGGGGAGCGCGACGCCGCCTTCGGCCGAGCCGAGGGAGATCGTTCTGCCACCGACGAAGGTTCCGCCGTAGTAGTCTTCAAGCGCCTGGTAGGCCGCTTCGCCGACGCCCTTGAGGGCGGAGGTGACGACGGTCAGCGATTCGGTGGACTGATCCTTGTCGACGCCGATCGTGTACTTGCCGGTGACTTCCTCGGCCGCGAGCATCGCGGACGATCCGGCGCCGCCGGCGGCGGCGAAGATCACGTCGACACCCGCGTTGAACCACGTGCGGGCGAGGTTCTTGGCGTCATCCGACGGAGCGAACGAGCCAAGATAATGATAATGGGTGGCGTCGAAGGTGATGGCGACGTCGAGTTCATCGGCCGCGTAGTAGGCACCGGCGACATAGCCGACTCCGAAGCGGACGACGGCCGGGACGGCCATTCCGCCGAAGAAGCCGAGGTTGTCGAGTCCGCCCTGGACGGCGGCGTATCCGGCGTAGAAGCCGGCTTCATTCTCGTCGAACAGGATGCAGAGGGTGTTGGACTTGGTTTCATAGATCGGGTCGTAGGCCTCGGTATCCGGGTTGTCGGCGGTGTGCGGTTCGCCGTCGATGAGGACGAACTTCACTTCGGGGTAAAGCGTCTGGGCGTCGTTGATGGAAGTTTCGAAGAGGTAACCGGGGGTGATGACGATCTTGGCTCCGCCGTCGACGGCGAGCTTGATCGCGGCGAGGTAGGCGGCGTCGGAGACTTCGGCCGGCTTGTAGTACTTGTACGTCTTGTCGTTCTCTTCGGCATAACGGATGATGCCTTCCCAGGTTCCCTGGTTGAACGACTTGTCATCGATTCCACCGGAGTCGGTGACCATGGCGATTTCGTAGGTCGTTTCGCCGCAAGCGACGAGCGTGAACACCGAAATCAGGGCCAATGCAAGTGCGAGTAGTGCCTTTCTCATTTCTTTCCCTCCATTTTTTTGAATATTGTAAATATTCTGTAATTAATTATAACCCCATCGCCGGACGATGTAAACCATTTTCGGCCGTTCGGGACCGCCGGAAAGCGGACGATCGACGCGAAAATGAATACCGGAAATTCAACTTATCTTTTCGAGATAATCGTACAGGTCGGTCCGTTTCCGGGTCGTCGCGAGCGCGGTCCGGAAGTCGAGCGAAAAGAGTTCGATGCCGCGGCCGCAGACGGCCTTGCCGTAAGCACCCTCCCGGACCAGTTCGACGGCGTAACTGCCCATCTTGGAGGCGAGGATGCGGTCGAAGGCCGCAGGGGTGCCGCCGCGCTGGACGTAGCCGAGCACGGTCGCGCGGGTCTCGTAACCGGTGTATTCCTCGATGTCCTTGGCGAGCGCGAAGACGTCGAGCATGTGCTCGGCGACGATCACGATCATGTGGCGTTTCCGCATCAGCTTGGCCTTGCGGATCGTCTCGAGTACCGCCTTGCGGTCGAAGCCGGTCTCCTCCGTGATCACGATTTCCGAACCGGAAGCGACACCGGCGAAGATCGAGAGGTCGCCGCAGTGGCGTCCCATCAGTTCGACGACCGTGCAGCGCTGGTGCGAGAAGGACGTGTCGCGGAGCTTGTCGATGCAGTCGATCGCGGTATTGAGCGCCGTGAAGAAGCCGATCGTGTATTCCGTGCAGGCGAGGTCGTTGTCGATCGTCCCGGGCAGGCCGATGCAGTTCACGCCCATGTCGCAGAGGTCGGCCGCGCCGCGGTAGGTGCCGTCGCCGCCGATCGTCACGAGCGCGTCGATCCCGAAGGCCTTGAGGTTGTCGACCGCCTTCTGCCGGACTTCCAGCTGACGGAACTCGTCGAGCCGCGCGGATCCCAGGATCGTGCCGCCGCGATTGAGGACCATCCCCACGTCGTTGCGCTGGAGCTGGCGGATGTCGCCCTCGACGAGACCGCGGTAGCCGTTGTACACGCCGTAGGCCTCCATGCCGTAATGCAGCGCCGTCCGGACGACGGCGCGGATCGCGGCGTTCATTCCGGGAGCGTCGCCGCCGGAAGTCAAGACCGCTATCTTCATGATGTCCTCCTTCTCATCCGACGTCTTTGACGTCGTCGATGACGAACTGCTTCTTGTCGTTCTTCGTCTCCAGCCGTCCGGTGAAGATCAGGACGGCTCCTTTCTCGAGTTTCGCCTGGGCGCGGGCGAAGGTCCGCGGGAACAGGACGCCTTCGGCGGACGTCAGCTGGTCCTCGATCTCGACGAAGGCCATCGCCTCGCCGCCCTTGGTCTTGATCCGATTGATGCGGGCGACCATGCCGGCGAACCGCGCCGGCCCGCCGGCGGCGTGAAGGGCGTCGGAAACCGTCCCAATCCCCAGCGCCTCCAGCCGTTCCTGATGGCGGTTGAGCGGATGGTGCGTCAGGTTGATGCCGAGCAGCTCCTTCTCCTTTTCCTGGAGAGTGGCGTAATCGTACTCGGGGGCGTCGATGTAGACGAAGCGGGTCGTGTCGGAATATTCGCCGAAGGACATGTAGTTGGCGATCTGCTTCTGGTTCGCCGCGAGCGTGGCGCGGTTCTTCCCGAAGGCGTCGAAGGCGCCCACCATGATCAGGCTTTCCACCGCCTTGGCGTTGACGTCGCCGGCACGGCGCATGAAGTCGATGAAGTCGGCGAACGGTTCGTCGCCGCGGACCTCCTCGATCTTCTTCGCGATCACCGGGCCGATGCCGCGGATGCCCTGGAAGGGGAGGCGGAGACCTTCCTTCTCGATCCGGAAGCGGGCCCCGGAGCGGTTGATGTCCGGAGGCAGGACGCGGATGCCGAGTTTCCGACATTCCCGCACGTAGTCGTGCGTCGCCGCGGCCGAGCCGACGGCGGCGTCGAGCAGGACCGCCATGAATTCGAACGGATGGTTCGCCTTCAGGTACGCCATCCAGTAGGCGACGAGGGCATAGGCGACGGAATGGGATTTGTTGAAGCCGTAGTCGGCGAACCTGACGATGTAGTCGTAGATGCCGTCCGCGACCGCGGGGGCGTGATTCCGCTCGACGCACTTGCGGACGAACTTCTCGCGCTCGCGGACGAGCACGTCTTCCTTCTTCTTCGAAACCGCGCGGCGCAGCACGTCGGCCTCGCCGAGCGAGTAGCCGGCGTACTGGTTCGCGATCTGCATGATCTGTTCCTGGTAGACGATGATCCCATAGGTATCTTTAAGAATGTCCTCGAGGAGCGGGTCGGGATAGGTCACCTTCGCCTTCCCGCCGCGGCGCTCGAGGTAGGTCGGGATGTTCGCCATCGGCCCCGGACGGAAGAGCGCGATCGCCGCCGAGATGTCGTCGAAGTTTTTCACCTGCATCTGTCGGAGGAGGTTCATCATGCCGTCGGATTCGAGTTGGAAGACGCCGAGGACGGAGACGTCCTGAAGCAGCCGGAAGGTCTTCGGATCATCCATCGGGATGCGGTAGATGTCGGGCTTCGTCCCGGTCTCGGCCTCGACGAGCCGGAGCACGCGGTCGATCGAAGTCAGATTCGAGATGCCGAGGAAGTCGATCTTGAGGAGACCGATCGCCTCGAGGTCGGAAGCTTCGTACTGCGTCTGGTTCATGTCGAGGAGACCCGCTCGGACGGGCGCGAAGTCGGTGATCGGCTCGTCCGTGATCACGATCCCGGCCGCGTGGGTCGACAGGTGCTTCGGCAGGTCGACCAGCTTCTCGGCGGTCGACAGGAGGTCGGACACGATCGGATTGGCGGACAGGTAGCGGTATTTCTCGGGTTCCTTCGCCTTGAACTCGGCGATCGAGTTGGCGGTCTCGCTCACCGATCCGGCGAGTTCGCCGACGACCGCCTCGGGCGTCTTCAGGATCCGCGCGACCTCGCGGATCGCGCTCTTTCCTTGAAAGGTGCCGAACGCGACGATGTTGGCGACGTGTTCCTTGCCGTACTTGTCGGCGACGTAGCGGATCACCTCGTCGCGACGGTCGTCCGGAAAGTCCATGTCGATGTCGGGCATCGTGATGCGTTCCGGGTTGAGGAAACGTTCGAAGAACAGGTTGTGCAGGAGCGGATCGACGTCGACGATGCCGAGCACGTAACTTGTGAGCGACCCTGCGGCCGAGCCGCGGCCGGGGCCGACCAGGATGCCTTTCTTCTTGGCGTGGAGGACGAAGTCCCAGACGACCAGGAAATAATCCGAATACCCCATCGTCTCGATCGTCGCGAGTTCCCAGTCGAGGCGCTTGCGATATTCCTCGGCGGAATGGCGGAGCCGGTCCGGGGGCGTCGTCGCCAAGCGGCGGGCGAGTCCCTTCTCCGCCATCCTGCGAAGCTCGCCGGCCGCGGTCAGTCCCGGACCGAGCGGATAGCGCGGAAGCCGGCGGCTCCTGAAATCGATGGAAAGCTCGACGGAATCGATCAGCCCGACCGCGTTTTCGACGGCGGCCGGGTAGTCGGCGAAGAGCCGCTCGAGCCGTTCTGGCGTCTTGAAGTCGTAGACCGCGTCTTCCGACAGGAACAAGCCCTCGTTCAGGACCTTCTGATCGGAAAGGATCGCCTGGAGGATGCGGCTGGCGGGAATGTCGTCCCGATCCATGTAGCGGACGCGGTTGAACGCGACCGGACGACCGACTTCGCCGAGTGCCGGAGCGATCTTCAGTTCGCTCTGGAAATCGTTCAGGTCGAGACCGAGCCAGGCGTCGGGAAGCGTCCGGACGACCGTGCGCCAAAGGTCGATCGCCTGCGGGAGATCGCCCTGCGCGATCAGATCCGAAAGCGCGCCGTGGGCCGTCGGCGACACGAAGAAGAGTCCGGACGCATGCTGCGCGAGGACCTCCAGTCCGAGGTTCTTCTCCCCGGTTCCCAATCGTGAAGCCAGGCGGATCAGATTCCGATAACCCTCGGCGTTTTTCGCGAACGCCGAAAAGGGGAGTTCCGTCCCCTCGCCGGCGATCGTCGGAAACGCCATTCCGATGATCGGCTTGATGCCGGAATCCACGCACTTCCGGTAAAATTTGAGCGCCGCGAACATGTTTCTGTCGTCGGCGATCCCGAGCGCGGTGAATCCCGCCCCTTTCGCCCGTTCGACGAGTCGGTCGACGTCGACCAGCGAGCCGTTGAACGAGTATCCGGTCTGGATGAAAAGATCGAATGCGTGCATCGTTACCACCGGCTCGATTATAACATACGGAAGCGCGTTCCGCTCATTCACTTCTTGCGGAAGATCAAAAAGAGACCGACGACCGCCAGGATTCCGGAAACCGTCTCGAGCCACGGAAAGGTCTGCCACCAGCGCACGGGATCGAGCGCGGCGGTCACTGCGAACGCATACGTCGCGTACGGCTCGCCGTCGAAGTAGAGGACCAGTTCGTAGGTCCCCGGTTCGTCGATTCTGACCGTTCCCGTCACCGTCAGGCCGGCAAGGACGGCCGTGCCGTTGATCTCGATCTCGACGCCGCCTTCGTAGACTCCCCCCGACAGGACGCCCGCCGCCGACGGCAGGATCGAGAAACCGATCGTGCGGACGTAGCCGTTGGCGGCGGAAACCGTCAGGGCATGCTTCCCGGGAATGCGGTACAGTTCTCCCTGGACATAGGGTTCGCCGTCGACCAGAAGCGCATCGGCGTTGGAAAAGACGCGGACTCCCGCCGCCGTCGCGAACCCTTCGGCGACGTTGGCGACGTACGGATGGATCACGAACGCGATCTGCTTCTCGTAACCGTTGTCGCCGGCGATCGTCAACACGTGGTTGCCGGGGCGGTCGAACGACCCCCCCGATTCGAAGGAGTGTCCGTCGATTGACAGCTCGCCGGACGACGTCACCGTCACCACCCCTTCGTACTCGCCCTGATCGACGATTCCGCCGACGATCGGTTCGACGACGACCCGAAACCGATAGGTATACCAACCGTCGCTCACTTCGACGTCGTGGATCCCCGGTCGGTCGATCGCGATCGCTTCGACGGGTTCGCCGTCGACCGTGGCGAAAGCGCGGTACGGATACCGGAACGAACCGACGGCGACCACCTCGTCGGGTAGGACGACGGGCGCCAAATCCGCATCGAAGACGTAATCGGGAGCGTACGATTCGTCGGTCGACAGGACCAGATATCCGCCGTGGTTGTTGTAGGCCGTCATCGATCCCCGAAGCCAAGCCCGTCCGCGTGGTTCGCCATCTGCGGAATACGTGAGGATCTCGGTCTTCAGGAGCGACGATCCGCCGCTCCCGGGAATCCCGCGGGTCTCGGTGACGAGGGCGAAGACGTCGTCGCCGAGCACGGCGAAATAGATGAAGGCCTCGTCGTTGCCGCCGTCGTAGACGGTTTCGTGCAGGAGCGCCCCCGTCGCAGCGTCGCGGATCGTGAACCAGGCGTCCCCGTCGAACGGTTCCTCGCACTTGGCGACCCTGCCATATTCGTAGAGACGGTCGTTCCAGAAGACGCCGCCCGGTGCGGCGTCGATGGCGGGCGAAGCGACGGCGGGGGGCGACAGGGCGAAGACGGCGGACAGAAAGACCAAAAGCATGATCGACATGGAAAAGACCTCCTCGCGAACATGATACGGAGGAGGTCTTCGTTGTCTTTATTTTCTACTTGGAATGGATCAGGCGCATGGTGTCGCGGGCGATCATGACTTCCTCGTTCGTCGGGACGACCCAGACCTGGATCCGGGAATCCGGCGTGGAGATGAGGCGTTCGACGCCGCGGCAGTCGTTCTGCTTGTCGTCGATCCTGACGCCGAGGGCGGAAAGCCGGCGACAGATGTTGGCGCGGGTCGTCGGCGCGTTCTCGCCGATGCCGGCGGTGAACACGATCGCGTCGGCGCCGCCGACGTAGCAGTGGTAGCTGGCGACGTAATCGGCGATCCGCTTCGCCTGGATGTCGATCGCGAGCTGGGCGCGATGGTTGCCGCGCGAAGCCGCGTCGTTCAGGTCGCGCGAGTCGGAGGAGACGCCGGAGACGCCGAGGTATCCCGACTGCTTGTTCAGGATGGAAGTGATCTCCCTGGCCGACTTGCCCTTCTTCAGCATCATGTATTCGATGATCGCCGGATCGACGTTGCCGGAGCGGGTACCCATCGGGATGCCCTCGAGCGGCGTGAAGCCCATCGAGGTGTCGACCGAGACGCCGCCCTTGACGGCGCAGATCGAGGCGCCGTTGCCGAGGTGGCAGACGACGACGTTCACGTCCTTCGGTTCCTTGCCCATGAGCGCGGCGACGCGCTCGGACACGTACTTGTGCGAGGTGCCGTGGAAACCGTACTTGCGGACCGCATGACGCTCGTACCAGTCGTACGGGGTGGCGTACAGGAAGGATTCCTCGGGCATCGTCGAATGGAACGCGGTGTCGAAGACGGCGACCTGCCGCACGTTCGGCAGGATCTCCTTGAAGGCCTTGATGCCGGTCAGGTTCGGAATCAGGTGGAGCGGCGCGAGGTCGACGAGTTCCTCGAGGATCGCGATCTCCTTGTCGGTGATCAGGACCGATTCGGTGAGGACGTCAGCACCGTGGACGACGCGATGGCCGACGCCTTCGATCTCGTCGTAGGACGCGATGACGTTCAGTTCGGTGAGCTTGTCGAGCACGAGCTTGACCGCGAGGCTGTGGTTTTCGATGTCGAGCACCTGCTGGATCTTCGCGCCGTTCACCTTGATGGTGAAGACGGAATCCTTCATGCCGATGCGTTCGACGATGCCGCCGGTGATGACCGTTTCCTCGGGCATGCCGATGAGTTGGAACTTGAGGGAGGAGCTGCCGGCGTTGACCGCCATGATTTTTGCCATTGTCGTATTCGTTCTCCTATGTGATTTCTATCGATCAGCGATGTTCGGTAAACCAGATATCGATGCCGCGGATCGCGCGGGCGGCCGCTTCCTCGTCCTCGAAGGACGGGATGTCGGCGAGCAGGACCTTGGCCGGCGCGATAGCGCCGCCGGAGGCGTTCTGCAGGATCAGGATGCTTTTGCCCATCCCCTTGAACATCGAATCCGGCAATTTGATGAAGCCGACGACGTTCCAGGATCCGGCGATCAAGGTGCGGAACGCGTCCGCCCCCGGAATCGAGAAGAAGTCGTTTGAGACGACGCCGAGCAGGAATCCGTCCGGTTTCAGGTTCCTGCGGTGATGGCGGATCGCCTCGTAGGGAAGATAGCCGCCGTCGTCCGCGACCGCCGCGAGGGGAAAGTCGGTCAGGATCACGTCCGCGGCGAGGCCTTCGAACGTGAAGGTGTCCTGCAGGTAGAGATCGTCGCCGCGGTCGGTCATCGCGAACATCGCCTCGGCGAGTTTGTAGCTCGTCATGTCGCGTTCGACGCCGTAGAGCGCCGCGGGGCGGTCGAGATGGTTCGCGGCCGTCACGATCAGGTTGCCGGTGCCGACGAACGGATCGAAAAGCACCAGTGGGTCCGTTCCCGGAAGCAGTTTCGCAATCAGATGGGCGGCGAGGATGCCGATCGTGTCGGGGGTCGTGTCGGCGTTCGGACGGCGGGCGTGCTTGAAACCCTTCAGGATCAGGAGCTGGAGCGCCTTGCGGATCTCTTCCTTCTGGAAATCGACGCCCATCGCTCGGCCGATCGCGAGCGCGGCCGCACGTCTGGCCGCTTCGGGCATCTCCGGACCGACGTCGCCGGCGTGAATCGCGTCGCAGGCTTCGACGACGCCCTGCAGATACGGCGTCTTCAGATGTTCGTAGAGCAGTCCCGCATATCCGTCGATCGCGTCATAAATGATTTCTATATTTTTCTTGTTCAACATAGATTCACCTTCAATATTGTATCATACGAATGCGCGATTAACAAGCGCAGTCGAGTCGGGCCTTGTCGCAAAATGACGCGTTCGTGATACAATGGAGTCGGTGATCCCGATGCGAACCTTCATGATCAAACTGATCCGGAAATACCAGACGGCGTTCGCCGGACGGCCGCCGCGCTGCCGGTACCATCCGACCTGCTCGAACTACGCGATCGACGCATACAAGAACTACAACTTCTTCTACGCCACGATCCTCACGGTCTGGCGCATTCTCCGATGCAATCCGCTGTTCAAGGGCGGTTACGACCCGATCCCGAAGTACAAGAAGATCCTGCGCGAGGAACTGCGGCGGGAACGCGAGGGGAATCCGCAACCGGATCACGGAAACGAATAAGACGCGGTCGAAGCCGCGTCTTTTCTTTTTTATTCCGTGGCGCCGGAGCGTTCCTTCGCCCGAGCGGAAGCGCCGGCGAGGTTGCGCTTGATGACCTTCTTGCGCGAGAATTCCTCGCGATCCTTTTCCTCGAGGGCGTCGGTGATGAACTTGACGTTCTCGCGAAGTTCGGGAATCACGATGTTGTCGAGCGCATTCGCGCGCTTCTGCGTCTTGCGGATCGCGTTGGCGAGGCGATAGGCGCCGTTGTCGACCTCGGCGAGTTTGATCGTCAGGTCGCGCACCTTTTGGAATCGCGTGTACGCATAGTCGAACTTGGTGTTGGTGCTGCCGATGCCGTAGGACAGAGAGACCTCGTGCCTCTCGTAGAGGACGACCGGGATGTCGACGCCCATCACACTGTGGAACGTGAGGCCGAGGCCGTCGTCGATCGGGATCGCCTTCGCGATCTCGTCGACGATGCCGAGGGTGATGTTGGCCTCCTGCATCGCGAGATACGCCTGGTGGTAGGCGGTCGTGAGTTCGTCGCGCAGCTGCTTGACGTTCTTGATCGTCTCCATCAGTTCGCGGATCAGGACGTTGCGCTTGCGGTCCATGAGGTCGTAGCCGAGTTTGGCGAGGGCGAGGGACTTCTTCTGGGCCATCAGGTTCCCCTTGGTGGGGATCGGCTGCTTCCGCGCCATCGTCACTCACCCGACGCGCGCGTCAGATTCTGGATGATCGATCGCTCGACGATGTTGAAGTAGGTGACGGCGCGGTCGTTGTCGTAGTGTTCCTCGAGCAGCACCGGATCGATGCGGTCGAGTTCGCCCTTCGGGAGGATCGACAGCAGCTGCCAGCCGAGGTCGAGGGTCTCGAAGATCGAGCGGTTCTCGCTCTTCCCCTGGTTCAGGAAGTGCTTTTCGAAGAGCGCGCCGAACTCGATGTACTTGCGGTCGACCGGACTCAGCTCGTCCTCGCCGATGACGGAGGCGAGGTTGCGGGCGTCCTGGACCTTCGAATAGGCTGCGAAGAGCTGGTTGGCCACGGCCGAATGGTCCTTGCGGGTATAGCCGTCGCCGATGCCGTCCTTCATCAGGCGGGAGAGCGAGGGCAACACGCCGATCGGCGGGAAGACGCCTTTCTGATGCAGTTCGCGGTCGAGCACGATCTGACCTTCGGTGATGTAACCGGTGAGGTCGGGGACCGGATGGGTGATGTCGTCGTTGGGCATCGACAGGATCGGTACCTGGGTGACCGATCCGGCGCGTCCCTTGGCGATCCCCGCGCGCTCGTAAAGCGACGCGAGGTCGGAATACAGGTATCCGGGGAATCCCTTGCGGCCGGGGATCTCGCCCCGGCTCGAGGAGAATTCGCGGAGCGCCTCGCAGTAGGCGGTGACGTCCGTCAGGATGACGAGGACGTGCATCCCCTTCGTGTAGGCGAGGTATTCCGCCGCGGCGAGGGCGCAGCGCGGCGTCAGGATGCGCTCGATGATCGGGTCGTTGGAGAGGTTGACGTACATGACGACGCGTTCGCGGACGTCCGCCTCGTCGAAGGACTGGATGAAGTAGCGCGCGACCTCGTTCTTCACGCCCATCGCGGCGAAGACGACGCAGAAGTTGTTGCCTTCCTCGTCGGCGATCTTCGCCTGGCGGACGATCTGCACGGCAAGTTCGTTGTGCGGCAGGCCGGCGCCGGTGAAGATCGGCAGCTTCTGGCCGCGGATCAGGGTCGTGAGCGCGTCGATCGAGGAGATGCCGGTGGCGATGTAATCGCGCGGGTAGACGCGCGATACGGGGTTGAGCGGCAGACCGTTCACGTCGCGGTACTCGTCGACGTAACGTCGCCGAGACCGTCGATCGGCTTGCCCGTGCCGTTGAAGACGCGGCCGAGAATCTCGCGGGACATCGGCAGGGTCATCGGATGGCCGAGGAAGCGGGTCTTGGTGTTGACGAGCGAGACGCCCGCAGTCCCTTCGAAGACCTGGACGACGACGCGTTCGCCCTCGATGGCGACGACGCGTCCCTGACGGAGCGAACCGTCGGAAAGGCGGATCTCGACCATCTCCTCGAAGAAGACGTCCTTGACGCCGTCGAGGAAGACGAGCGAACCGTTGATTTCATGCAAACCGAGATACTGCAGGTTCATCGCGATCCTCCCCTCAGACGATCTTGCGGATCGTACGGTCGATCATCGAGACGTATCGATCGAGCGCGGCCGCATCGTCGTTCTTGATTTCATACTTCATCCGGGTGACCTTTTCGAAGAGATCGGTCTTGAGGAGCAGGCTCAGGGCCTTGCCCGAAGCGATGAATTCGACGGCCCGCTTGTGGAGATGGAGGATGATCTGCATCATCAGCATCTGCTTGGCGAGCGGTACGAAGGTATCGTCCTTGTGAAAGGCGTTCTGCTGGAGGAAGCCGACGCGGATCACGCGGCCGATCTCGATCACCAGCTTCTGGTCGTCGGGAAGGACGTCGCTGCCGATCAGCTTGACGATCTCCATCAGCTTGTTCTCCTCGGCGAGGAGCGTGACGATGCGCTGACGCTCGCCCCAGAAGCGGACGTCGACGTTCTTCTTGTACCAGTCGTTGAGGTCCGGAAGATATTCGGAATAGCTCGTCGTCCAGTTGATGGCGGCGTAATGGCGGATGTAGGCGAGCTGCTTGTCGAGCGCCCAGAAACAGCGCACGAAACGCTTCGTGTTCTGCGTCACCGGCTCGGAGAAGTCCGCGCCTTGCGGCGAGACGGCGCCGACGATCGTGATCGAGCCCTTTTCGCCGGACAGCGTCTCGACGGCGCCGGCGCGTTCGTAGAACTGGGAGATGCGGCTCGGCAGGTAGGCGGGGAAGCCTTCCTCGGCGGGCATCTCCTCGAGGCGGCCCGAGATCTCGCGGAGCGCTTCCGCCCAGCGGGAGGTCGAGTCGGCCATCATCGCGACGTGGTATCCCATGTCGCGGTAGTATTCGGCGATCGTGATGCCGGTGTAGATCGAGGCTTCGCGGGCGGCGACCGGCATGTTCGAGGTGTTGGCGATCAGGATCGTGCGGTCGGTCAGTGGACGCTGCGTGCGCGGGTCGATGAGTTCAGAGAACTCCTCGAGCACCTGCGTCATCTCGTTGCCGCGCTCGCCGCAGCCGACGTAGACGATGATGTCGGCGTCGCACCACTTGGCGATCTGGTGCTGCATCATCGTCTTGCCGGTGCCGAAGCCGCCGGGAACGGCGGCGGCGCCGCCCTTGGCGATCGGGAACATGACGTCGATGATGCGCTGTCCCGTGACGAGCGGCTCGACGAGCGGCAGACGGGTGCGGACGGGCCGCTCCGTCTTGATCGGCCAGCGGACCGCGAGGGTCAGGTCGTGTTCGCGGCCGAATTCGTCGCGGGTGCGCACGATCACGTCGTCGCGGCGGTACGCCCCGTCCTTCGCGACGAAGACGACGGTTCCGGTGGCTTCCTTCGTTACCATCAGACGGTGTTCGACGACGGCGGTTTCGGGCGTGGTTGCGTAGACGTCGCCCTGGGTCAGGACGGCGCCCTCCTGGCAGCGGACGTGGATGTTCCAGACGCGTTCGGGATCAAGCGCGTCGACGGCGCTGCCGACGGGAATGAAGATCCCCCGTTCCGCCGCGATCTTGTTCAGAGGGCGTTCGATGCCGTCGAAGATTCCCGACATGAGGCCGGGGCCGAGGAGCACCGAAACGGGTTCGCCGGTCGGGAAGACGGGTTCGTTCGGACGAAGACCGACGGTCGATTCGTAGACCTGGATGACGGTCTCGTCGTCGTTGATCGAAATGACCTCGCCCATCAGCCTGCTGTCGCCGACGAGCACCATCTCGAGCATCCGGAAATCGGTCGAATGACGGACGGTCACGACCGGTCCGTTGATGGAATGGATCAGATTCTGGTTCAAGATCTCACCTCGGGATGGTTCAGTTTCGGACGAAAAGCTGGGAATGCGCGTAGAACCATTCGCGATTGCGCGCGAGGCGGTTGTCGAAGGTCTCGTCGATCTCGAGTCCGGTGCGGGGATTGACGGCGCGGAATCCGCCGAGACGGATCGTGGCGTCGAACTCGTGCTTCGCGGCGGGGATGACCCCTTCGATGGCGGCCTGTCCGACGGCGTCGGCGGGGGCGAGATGGAAGACAAGGCCTTCGTCGCCGATGTGCTTCGCCACCGTTTCGGCCTTCTCGGCCATGTGCGTCCGGTAGGCGGGAGAACCGACGTAGGCGACGAGCTTCGCCTCGACTGCCGCGAAGATGCTCTGGGCGATCTCGTTGCGACGGGCGGAGAGCTTCTGGTTCCGATCGGCGATCAGCCGGTTGATCTCGGCGCGCTGGGCGTCCCTGATCTCCTTCAGCCGCACGCCCTGCGAGAGCGCGACCTGCTGCTTGACCTCGAGTTCGATCTTCGCGAGCTCCTTGCTCTTGATGGCGACGACTTCGCGGAGGATCGCTTCGATCTCCTTCGCGGAAGTCTCGGTGATCTCCTGTTCAAAATACCGGATGAGCGATTCGGAATGATGGTATTCCATGGCGGTTCACCTCACAGTTTGATGCCGATCGCCTGACCGACGTAGGCGTCGATCGACTCGCCGACGCGGCCGGTGTCGTGGCGGTCGGGGATTTCGACGATCAGCTTGTTGCTTTGCCTGAGTTTGAGTTCGAAGATGATCTCGGGCGCCAGGCCGATCAGCTTGGTCGTGATTAAAATGATGCAGTGTTCGGAATCCTGCATCACTTTGTCGAGGGCCGTCAGAAACTCGCCGCGCTCGTGGACGACGACACCTTCGATCCCCACCAGGCGCATGCCGACCTGGGTATCGACGTTGTCGGAAAACAGGTAGAAACGCATCGTTTCCCCTAGAGCTTGTTGATAATCACGATCGAGATCAGAAGACCGTAGATCGCGACGCCTTCGCCGAGCGCGACGAAGATGAGGGATTTGCCGAAGTTCTTCTCGTTCTCGGAGAACGCGCCGATCGCGGCGGGCGCCGCGGCGGCGACGGCGATGCCGGCGCCGATGGCCGAGAATCCGGTCGAGAGGGCGGCGGACAGGAAGCCGAGGCCCTGCGCGAGCGTGCCGGTGATCGTCACGACTTCGCCTTCCGCGAAGACGCGCGGTCCGCCGATGAGGATGAACAGGGCGAAGCCGGTGACGGTTCCGAAGAACATGAAGACGTGCGTGACGAGGCGCCTCTTCGCGGACTGCGCGGAGACCTTGCCGCGGAAGACGTCGACGAGCGGGACGGAGATGGCGATGATGAACAGAAGCGGGAGAAGCAGTTCGAACAGATTCAGCATGATATTTCCTCCATGGGTCGTTCTATGATCGGCGGGGCCGGATTACTTGATCGGCTGGAAGGCGATGCCGTTGCCTTCGTAATAGCGGGAGAACATTTCGTAGAATTCGAGACGCAGGACCTGGATGCCGACGATGAGGCCTTCCAGCCCCATCACGAAGATGTTGCCGAAGACGGCGACCGCCCAGCTGCCGCTCGCCACCATCGACATCAGGCTGGAGACGACCAGCATCATGCCGGCGTGCGACAGGATGAAGCCGCCGACACGCATGAACGACATCGTGTTGGTGATGTAGGAGAGCAGGACGTCGAAGAGTTCGAAGAACCCTTCCACGAAGAAGCCGCCGAACCCGTTCGGAAACATCTTCTTGCCTTCCATCCGGCGTTCAATCGGCTCCTTCAGGAAGATGAGCACGAGCGGGATGCCGAGAAACGGGATCATCAGCGCGGGAACGAGCAGGTTGGCGATGCCGGCGACCGACAGCGCAAGCCCCGCGAGCAGGTAGCCGTAGAAGACCAGGCCGGCGAGGCCGTTGCTCGAGAAGAAGGCGGTCGCATAATGTTTCCGGCGGAGATTCGTGTACACGCCCATCGCCATCGAGAGGATGATGAGGACGGCGCCGATCCCGACGGCCGCGATCAGAAGCGTCATCGTGAAGGCCGAATCCATCACCTCGATCGGCTTTTTGGCGAGGCCGAGGACGTCGGTGAAGAGCGGCGTGAGGAGTTCCTCGTTGCCGAAGAAGGATCCGTAGAGCAGTCCGAAGAAGGCCGAGGAGATGCCGATGCGGATCGCGATCTCGCCGAGCTTCATGTGCTTGAACTTCGCGAGTAAAAATCCGAGGAGCGCCAGGACGAGACCTTGTCCGAGATCTCCGAACATGACGCCGAAGAGGATCGAGTAGGTGATCGCGAAGAACGGCGTGGGGTCGACTTCGCCATAGGAGGGGACGCCGTACATCTCGACGAACATCCCGAACGGCTTGGAGAACCAGCCGTTGTGAAGTTTGGTCGGCGGCGTGATCCGCTTGTCGCTCGTCGGCGGCCGGAACTCGAGTTCGACGTCGGGAATGTCGGCGAACTGCCGCTTCACATGGTCGATGTTCGATTCCTCGGTGAAGCCGGAGATCGTGAAGCGGTCGCCGAGGCCGACGACGTACTTCTTCGCTTCGAAGATCTGGTTCAGGAACATCAGTTCGCTCTTGGTCGAGGCGAGCTCGTGGCTGTAGGTGTCGGAGAGCGCCGTCATCTCGGCCTTGAGGGTGCCGATCTGACCCTCGAGGTCGCGGATCTCCTTCTCAAGCGTCTCCGCCGCCTTTTCGGGCGTTCCGTGAACGAAGTCCGGAATGTGGATGCGTTCGAAGAAGAGCGAGGAGAAGATGTTGTCGACCTCGCGTTCATACTCGGGCGAGGTCAGATAGAGGCACCAGCTCGAATCCTCGTCCTGGGAGAAGGACTTGAAGACGAACGGGCGGTTCCGGTAATACTTGAGCTTCTCGACGCTGTCGATGGGCAGTCGGCCAAGCCGGGCGTACAGGTACTTGCATTCGAACAGGTCGTCGAACGAGACGTCCATCGAGGCGATGTTGTGGACCTGCTTGAGCGCATCCTCGTACTTGCGGATCTGTTCCGTCAGGTCGCGGATGCGGTCGTTGTGACGCTTCATCTCCTCGTGGTCTTCTGTGATCGACTTGCGCATCGCCTCGAAATCGTAGTCGAGGCTGCGGATCTCCGAAGTCGGGATGATCATCCCGAACTCCTTTTCGAACTGGTTGAGTTCGGCGAGGACGCCGGCGCAGAAGTTGTCCGGCTGGAAGGAGGTGAGGCCGTGGACGGAGTCGACGATGCCGCTCGCCGGCACGGGATGGAATTTCTCGAGGTCGATGAAGCGCATCAGGATCCGATCGAGGCTGCTCAGGTTGGATGTGATCGTCACCAGTTTGATTTTCGCAATGGCCATGGAGGATCCCCTTTCAGTAGATGAGCATCCGCTTGATCTCGGCTTCGCTGAGCTGGTATCGGATGCCTTCGATGATGTTGACGAGGTTGGCCGTTTCGATCTCGTTCAGAAGCTCGAATGCGGCGAAGACCTTTGGGACGGCGGCGGAGAAGTACATGAACCGCTTGGCGAGGTTGTACTTGATCCGTTCGGCATAGTATTCGACGTAGACGTATTCCTTCTCGTCGAGAAAACGCTGGTATTCGGATTTGTCGAGGTACTGGAGTATCAGGTTCGGGTCCGGCAGGGCGATGATCTCGTCGAACTTCCGCTCGCTGATGCGCGAGTATTTGTGGATCAGGGTCGACTTGATCGTCCCCGGGGTGGCCTTGTAGAATTTCTTGAGGCGATAGATCTTCGTGATGTTCTCGAGTTCGATCTTCGTGAGGTAGATCGTCTCGAGATCCTTCCGGAGCGTGCCGCGGTAGTTCTTCGCGATCTCGGCGAAGGTGCGGTCGTAGTAGTGGAGTTCGAGCGCGTGCTCCACCATCACGTAGTCGAGATCCTTGTCTTCGGTCGGCGCATACGGTTTCAGGACCGCATGGTAGGGCGTCCTGGCGACGACCTGGAGGAGCTCCTCGAAGGTCTTGGACTGGGATGCGCGGTAGATGTCGAACGAGGAATGTTTCTTCATGAAGGACGGGACGTCCGATACCTCGGTCTCCATCGACTCGGAAATCATCGCGCGTATGATTTCGAGAAGGATCGCGATCTCGCGCTTGACGATGTTCAGCTGGTAGAAACCGCAGTCCTTGACGTCGACGAACTTGATGAGCCGCAGGACGTGGTCGAACTCGTTCTTCTTGATCAGCGCTTCGAGTCGGCCGCGGTGGATCGAATCGGCCGGGATGTCCTTCAGCGTGTCGGTGAAATGCGGGTGGACGCGAAGATACGACGCGATTTCGGGAACGGACTTTTTCTTGAGGAGCGCTTCATAGTCGTCGGCGGACAGCGAACGTCCGTAGACGGCCTTGGCTTTCGCGATGATGGCGTTACCGGCGAAGTTCATCTGTCGGTCTCCCTACCGGACGGTCATTCAAGGCAGGCCTTGAAAAGCGCCTCGACCCATTCGTCGCGGCGTTCGGCGTAACGCGCCTCGATGTCCTTCAGGGTCGCTTCGAAATCGTCCTTCAGTTCCGCGGCTTTCGCGACCTTGTCCCGTTCCCCCAGTTCGAGGGCTTCGCGGATCGCCGCCTGGGTCTTCGCGGTCTCGTCCTTCAGAAGGGCGCGGCGGGCGGACTTGAGGAAGTCCTCGAGTTCGTCCTTCTCCTTCTGGGCGCTCTCCACCTTCTGGCGTGCGAACTTGTCAAGTTCGATGAGCTTCTTGATCATCTGTTCGGGCATGGACGGAACCTCCTCGAGGGGCTTGCGTCGTCGGAATCGATTCCGGCGGACATCCTCTTTCCATTATAACCGATGAACCCGCGGGAATCCCTCGAAATCATGCGAACGACGGGGAAAGCGGTCCATGGGGGATGGAAACAAGTGATATTATAATCACTTCACGGAATATAATCAACAAGAATGAAGCGAAACCGCAAACGTGCTCCGAAGAAAGAAAAAACGCATTGGGCACAATGCATTTTTCGTCATGAGACCGCCCCCCCGGGTGAGGACGGGCGGCGCCGCTCCTTATGGCGAGATCGTGAGCAGGCCGGCGTCGAAGAGGGCGCAGACCACGTCCATCTGACCCTGATGCTCGAGCGTCGGATGGACGAGCGGCCACAGTTCCGTCGGCGTCCGGCACAGTTCGGGATGACCGCGGAGGATTTCGACCGCCTTCTCCGCATAGCCGGCGTTCTCCTTGATCCGGCTGCTGTCGAAGAGCGACCGGCGCACGCCGGGGACGAACCCGAGGTTGCACAGGGCGATGAAGGTGTTCCGCGGACCGGCCTTTTCGGTGACCGGGCGGGTGACGCCGGAATCTAGACCGTAATACGCATCCGCGAACTTCTTCCACGCGTCGCTCGGTTTCGTTCCGTTCTTCTGACAGTCCACGGCCGCGATGACGGCGATGGCTCCGTAGGCGTTCATCATGATCAAGCCCCACTTCCTTGAATAATCATAGTATCTCAATCTCCGCCGGGATGCAAGGCGGGGATGCGTTTTCGGCCTGAAAATCATCGGATTCGGATCGATTCCGGCCCTGATCGATTGAAAAGGCACCGGACGGAAGTCCGATGCCTGTCCTATGCTGCCGTGCGATGGAAGGTGGTGCGGATGACAGGGTTCGAACCTGCATGCCTCGCGGCAATAGATCCTAAGTGCCTATCCTCGAAATAAAAAATCAACTCGAGGGCCGACATGTACACACTACGATACCAGATGAAAACGAGCACCAGCTACTGACGGCCACGCCGTCATGAATGCTGGTGCTTTTTTACTCCAAGGAGGGTATGATGAAACGAATCGAAATGCAAGACATCCGAGAGTATCTGAAAAGCACCGCGACGGCGCTGCAGATCTACCGGGATCCCCGGCGTGAGCCGGACATGTCGCTCCTGGTCATGAAACGTCATGACAGCTTGTGCGCGACAGCACAATTCGGATCCACCAGCTTCCGCTTCACGTCGCCGGAGATCTCGGCTGAATGGATCTATGCACTGGTGATCGCCCTGGTCGACTATCAGTTCGTCGTCGAAGCCTCGGATCATGAACAGGTGAGCCGGCCATGAGGGGTTTCATCGCCTGCAGTAACGGCAAGGACTACATCATCAACCTGGAAGACAAGTCGCGGACGATCTCGCAGCTGGATCTGTCTACCCGGAGGACCTTCACCTTCATCTTCAATTCACCGAAGGAAGCTGCGAACCAGTTCGATCTTTGGATCCAACGCTCGGAACTCCGGCTTCCCCTCGTCTTCTTCGTCCGGCTGAACGCCACGCCAAACCTCATGAAGGCGGCCGTGGAGCGCCTCGGCTACCCCTTCCCAGCCGTTCATGAGATCAAGCGCTTCGTGCAGTACAAACGCTTCGAGGACGGTGATGGAGTCATCATGAAGCCGATGGATGACATCGACAAGGTCAACATCCCCGAGATCACGCTCGATTTCCTGGATCGTATCATCCACGGACCGGTCATGATTCGGAAGACGCCGCAGCTCGTCGGTGGGATGCTATGAAGCAGGTAGGATCTCACAAGCCAAGCAAGGCCACGAACGTGGACTGCTTCGCCTACGACGGCGGCCGTTGCAACGCGACGAAGGCGGCGGTGTGCTCCGGCTGCCCCTTCTACAAAAGCCGCAAGGACAGGCGAAACAACGTGCTGATGGAGACTTACAACAAAACGTGCCAAGCGAAATATGAACCCATGGGCCGGACCTGATCCGGCTCCTGATCGAAGCCCTTCACAACCTGGGAACCCCCTCCGCCCCGGCGTGGTAGTGTGCTGTGGTGGTCACACTGCCGCCGTGAAAGGCTTCGATCAGGAAGGAGATCTTCACCATGGCCAATGTAGTGAAATCAAGAGACGCGGCCGCCATGGCGATCTCCAAGGCTGCCGCCCAGGCTGCACAAGCCCGGAAGCGAACAACGTCTGCCAAGGAGCGCTTCGACATCAAGGAGCGATATTTCCACCGGGCAGGGTACTCACGCGCAGCAATCGCTACCTGGGAACGCATCGTCGATGGATCCTTCGTGCCTGATCCGACAACACGAAGGTACAACGAGAAGCGGATCGATGTGATCCGGTCCGATGGAAAGGTCGTCACCTACCAATCCCAGCGCGAAGCTGCAGCGGCGCTGCATGTGTCGCCGGCGTTGATCACACTCTACCTGCAGGAGAAGATCCGGAACCCGATGTTCATCGTGCGGCGTGCTGGCGCGATTTAGTAAATCGACTCCGCGCCGAGAAGATCTCCGGCCGTCGACGACGTCGACGTCGCCCATGCCCCCCGGGGACACCAGCGCCGGCCGGGGACACCCGGCGACCGGATGGCGGTTCGAACCGCCTGATCGGCGGTTCTGTTCTCCGGGTGCGTTGCACTTTGGCTTTTCAGCCAAAGAAGGTATTCTTACGTTTTTGTTAGTTTTTGGGGATGTAATGTGACCGCCGCCGCTCCGCTTCCGGCGCGACAAGGGCACCTTCGTCCACGGCTCGGCCGGGTTCATCGACAGCACCATTCAGGAGGATCGCATGACATCACAAGAAGCCAGGGATCTCATGATCCGGAACAAAATCACCTATCTCGACATCGACGCGAAGGCACTCGTGCGTCTGGGCGACTGCCTGGTCGCGGAGTTCGCCGCGTTCCATGGCATCAAAATGGATCTCCTGCCACTTCGGTACCGGGTGAACTCGGACGAGGGGATCGCGTATGCCTTCTATGAGGTTCGGGGGTCATACTTCGATTGCAGGCCGGCAATCTCCTTCGAGAAGACCGGGTTCGTGAGCTTCGCGCCATGGGCTGACGATCAAACGATCGTCCCGATCATGGCCGCGTTCGAAAGGTGGATCACCTGGATGTCTACCAGGTCGAGATCAAGCGCGACGTCGACGAGGAAGCGCGAGTTCGAAAGCCCGGTTCCGGCGATGGTGAACACATGATGCTGCTCGTTGACACCAAAAACCACGAAATCATCAACCGAACCGACGCCGGCGACGAAATCGTCACCGACATCGTACTGCAAACGGTCGGCCTGTTCATGTGGGAAAAATCCATGGTCAGCAGAAGCGCGGCGACGGAGACCATCAAGATCCAAGGATTCGGTGATCTGATCTTCGTTCCGCGATCGGAGTTCCAAGCATGAGCTCCACATCCTCCGTCCATGTGATCCCACGCACCCAGGGATGGGCGGTGACGCTCAAGGGAGCTGATCGCGCCCTCAAGATCCACGCCACCAAGGATGCGGCGGTCCGTCACGCGCTCGAGTACGCAACCAGGCACTCGGTCAACCTGTTCATCCATATGAAGTCCGGAGCGATCGTTGCGTCGTTCGCGATCGACACGCTCAAGCTCGCATCGGCGTTGGTTCAATGCATCGACATGCTTCACCAGGACGGCGAGAACACCAAAAAGGCCGTCCGGGAGACACTACAGAACATTCTCGGAATCGACTGACAAGCAGCAAGAGAGAGGAGGGAACCTGGATGAAACAGCAACGTTTCGAGGAGTACATGAACGAGATCACGAGATCGCGCGATATGTCCGGGTTCCCGGCCGATCTCCTGCAACTGTGCCACCGAGCGTATGATCTCGGCCTGGGCGTCAAGCAGATTCTCGACGGTACGATCGCTCCGGTGAAGGCTGCAGCGTGGATCAACTCACAACTGCAGAAGAACTACAAGATCCAGCTGCACGGCGTCGGCAAGAATCCCTTCCAGCGTTTTTATGCCCGGGAGGATCACAACGTATGGCTCAAGCTCGAGCATTATCTGATCGTTCACCTGTACTCGATCCGCAAGGACCATTCCTACATACAGAACCGGACGATCGCCGAGAAACTCGGCTGGCTCGCCACCAACGAGCGCGACCTGGATACGATCGCACGCGCCGAGCGCAAGGTCGCAGACGCGCTGCAGATCCTCAAGCAGGACCGGAAGACGTTCACCGTCGAACAGATCCACACACATGGCAAGACCGGATCCGCGCATCGGATCACGGCAAATTGGCTTAACATCATCCCCCTGTACTCGCTCTACGATCCGGATCGCGCCATCAGCATCCGGATGCGCAAGGGCGTGCGGTACAGGATCTTCTCATTGGTCAAGCAAGCGGTAAAAACATTCACCGAGGGCCTCAAGCATTTACTGAAAGCGCAGCGCCGGAAATACCTCGCGGATCTGATCACGATGGACGAGATTGAGTTCAAGGACGCGAAGGACATCTGGAAGGCGGTGATCCAGGACTGCGAACTGGAGCATGACGAGCTCGACGACCTGGATCAGATCATTCCGGAATACACGGCCGAGTGCCGGCTGGCACTTCGCTGCAAGACGAAGCGCGCCTACCGGAACCTGTATATGATCGAAAAGAAGCTGCAACGCTCCATGAAGTCCCTCTTCAATCGCGACCTCGTCCTCGTCGCGTCATACATCCTCGAATGAGCCGCGGAGATCCTCCGGGGCTTTTCCCCTTCATCCAAATCGAACGAAATCCGGATCCGCCGTCATGGGGATCCGGATTTTTGTTTAATTCGTCTATTTTTCGTATATGGTCCTCCGGGATCCGGGAAGTGGTTTATAAAAGTCGTATGTCATTATTTGTTCTTTGTAATTGATTTTTCAATGGTCTAAAGACCATTGGAAGTAGATACCGTCGCGGACGGTTCACCGACGTAAAGAATCGTTTACAAGTTTGTGGAATGATTCCTCAATGACCATGGCTTGTCATGGTGCCGGCCGATGTGCTATGATTGAGTCACCACAGCACACTACAACCACGCCCGGGGCATCGGATTCTTTTCGATGCCTTTTTTGCTTTATTTCTCAAAACCGAAAGAAAGGAGTGCAGCGTAATATGATCGACAACAGCATCATCGCCCTTCTGACGAAGCGGCAGCTCGGCGTCTTCGTGTGGATCTACCAGGAGATCCTGAACGCCAAGGTCCTCACGAAGTCGAACGAGGAGATCTCCAGGGCGACCGGCGTGCCGGTGAGCACGCTCGAGAAGTTCCTGAAGCGGTTCGAGGATCTGCAGCTGATCGTCCGGAAGTCGGATCGGTCGGTGAATGCGTCCACCTACCAGTGGGAGACGATCTCGCGTGAGATCACCCTGGATCCGCGGACGTTCGATCCCGGACTCCTGGCACAGCTCCGGACCACCGGCATCAAGGCGATCCTCGACCAGATCTCGCAGACGGATCTCACCAGCGCGGCCGTGAAAGAACTGCAGGCGAAACGCGCGACGGCCCCCGGATGATCCTCGGGATCGGCCGCAAGCTTCGCGGTCTCTATGTCCGGATCTACGAGGGACAGAAGACGATCAGGACCATCATGATCGTCGTCGGCGTCCTGGTATCGCTCTACCATCTGATCAACTCGTTCCTGAACTACGATCTGCGGCACTTCATCATCGAAGAATTGAAAGTCGCCGGCGTGTTCGCGGCTGTGATCCTGGTCGCGAGGATCTACCACGGTCTGTTCGGGAAGTGGTACGTCCATGAAATCAGATCCGAGCTGACGGCCGACTTCGTCCGGGTGAAGTTCCCCCGGAGCGTCAAGTACTCCGGATTCCGCGGCGCCGGCAAGGACTCGACGGCGAACGCGATCATCCGGATCCTCCGCGAGGACCTGGTCCGGCACAACATCGAAGAAATGGACGAGATCCGGATCATCTGCTTCCCCTATGACTTCGACGCCCTCGACGACGAGCTGCAGGAAAACCACGAGGCCCTCATGACCAACTCGAAGACCGAGTTCTTCGGGAAGTTCATCGAGATCATGAAGGCGAACGACTGCTTCCTTAAGCCGACATACCGGAAAGAGATCGACCCGGAAGCGCACCTCCAGGAGCTCTACACCATGAGGAAGCAACCGGCGAAGGACGTCGTCGAAAAGATCGCCATGAAGTACGACGACGGCATCCAGAAGCAGCACTTCATCGCGCTACTGATCAAGTACTCGCTCCTCTACGTCCGCGTGAACTACCTGCCGGAATATGTGATCACGAACCAGCCATACATCGAGGACCGCGAGACCGGGATGATGGCGAAAGTCTTCTCGACGAACTACACAGCGATCCAGCAGGACACCGCGAAATGGGCCTGGCCGATCGTCGGCGGCGTCATCATCGACGAGACCGAGGCAGACGCCTTCTATCCGAACATCGGGAAGAAGGGATCCGCGATCAAGTCCGGTACACGGAACTTCAAGGCATTCTTCCGTCATTTGCTCGGCGAGTCGTCAGTGTGGTTCCAGGTCGGTCAAAAGAGCGAGCGCACCGAGAAGTCGATCCGCGAGCTCGACACCGCGTTCGTGACCGTGCTCGAGCAGACAAAGATCCTCGGTGGCGAGAAGCGCATCTTCTTCGTGAACCTGTGGCTCCGATGGGTCGAGTACTGGGTGGAGAAGTCGATCCGGAAGAAATCCAAAGAGCGGCAGATCCGGAGACGCGCCAAGGCGATTATGGCGATCCGCAGGCTGCAGAACCGCGGCGGCTACATCTACGTCGACATGATCGTCTCAAGGTCCGAACAAGCCAGCAGCGTGAACGAGCTGTCGCTCCGCGAGGCCCTCGCCTACGACAAGCCGATCCGGATCAACTACCTCATCAAGCTGTGCTTCCCGATCACCCAGTGCTACGGCGGTTACAACACCCACTACCTGGAAGCCCTGGCCGAGATCCTCGCCAGGAAGTCGAAGGAACGCTGGCAGGACATTCCCTCATGGGATCCGGACATGACGCTCAAGATGAAGAATATCGAGCACATGAACTACCCGGTCCTAAACGAGATCGCCGGGATCAAGCCGAAGAAGATCGTGAACATGGACCAGCCGGCACCGCCGAAGAAAGCCCCAAAAACGGCCGCAGACGCATCGAAGCCGGAACCGTCAGCGGAACCCGAGAAACCCACCGAAACGATCATGGCCGCGATCGCCGGCGCGATCGACGCGGTCATGAAAGCAGCACCAGCCGAAGAGCCGGCAGCGACTCCGGAAAACCCCATGGCGGCGTCCATGGACGTTCCGGATGACGAGCTCGAGGACGACGTCGAGGAGGACGATGATGACATCCAGGAAGAAGAGTAACCACCGTTTCATGCGCACCATGATCGTCGTCCTGGCGATCACCGGAGCGTTCGCGCTGGGCGCCAGCGTCGCCGGCGAGGATTCCCCGGCTTTGATCACGACCACGACCGCAACGACCGAGACGACGAACCTGGAGGCCATCATGCACGCAACCATCGACAAGATCACCAAGGCGAACGTCTACATCCGGATCCGCACCCTGGAGGACGAGATCCGCGCCGGATCGGCGGCGGTCATCTACCAGGATGATGACAGTTACTACGCGATCACGAACTTCCACGTCGTTACCGACGTCGGATCCGCGATCGAGGCGACGGTCATGACGTCGGACGGCGTCGTCTCCAGCTTCGAGATCCTCGATTCGTCGATCGGCGAAGAACTCGCGCTGATCGCGTTCCCCAAGGCCGACAGATCCGCGATCGAACCGCTCCGGATCGGCACCGAATCCTTCTTCGACGTTGACGACACCGTGATCGCAATCGGGAACCCCCTCGGGGCGATCGGATCGATCACCGTGGGCAAGATCACCGACTTCGTCCTGATCCGGCAACTCGAGCTGGAGTATGATACGATCGCCCATGATGCGGCGATCGCGGCCGGCTCCTCGGGCGGCGCCCTGGTGGATCTCCATGGAAATCTCCTGGGGATCAACACCTGGAGCCTCGACGGCGTGATGTACGCGATCCGCTTCGAGTCGATCCAAAGCTTCATCGCGCATCATGAACTACAGTAAATTGAACGAAGATCTTCGTTTAGTTTAAAAATCAAAACAGAGAAGGAGACCATCATGGCAACGAAGAAGACCGCATCCCCCAAGGCGAAGACACCGGTCAAGAAGCCGGCGATCGCCGTGGCGAAGCGCACCGCCCCCAAGGCCGCTCCGAAAGCGGCACCGCGCAAGAAGCCGGCAGCACCGGCCAAGAAAGGATCCAAATGACCATGAAGAAGATCATCAGCATCCTCCTGATCATGACGGCCGTCGTGGCGATGGCGTTCATGACGAAGATCCCGACCGTCGACGCGGAATCGACGAACGTGTTCGACGCCACGAAGATCCAGACGTCGGCCGTCCACATCTTCAGCTACAACGATCCCAGCCTTCCGACCGGATTCTACACGATCTCGATCACGAACAGCACGCTCGACGAGCAGCACCGCGAAATGGCGTACTGGAAGGACTACTCCACCATCACGAACGACGAGGACGGCACCTTCCCGGTCGCGGAGTGGATCAGCGGCGGCGCGGTGACCTATCCGATCACCGTCACCGAGTCCGGGACGACCATCGTGATCCATGACCTCTATGTGACTGATGGGCATTTCGTGATCGAGTTCCTCGAGGACCAGGGCGAGTGGAACTATGGCCTCATCCGCTCCGAACTGACCGCTGCGAACGTGTCGATCACCTTCACGGAGATCGACGACGTCGAGCCGGAGTTCACTTACTCGAACCTGCAGGTCGATGCGAAGTACTACGATCTGCCGACCGCGGCCGAGATCCAGGCCGAGCTCTCCGCAACCGACGACCAGGACGGCGACGTCACGAGCCGCATCGAGATCTACCAGGATTCCTACACCGGCACCGACCAGGAAGTCGGCGGCGACTACTTCATCATGTTCCGGGTGAGCGACCTGTCCGGGAACTACGCCTATCTCCGCGTCGACGTCGAGATCATCGACGACCGCGCGCCGTACATCGTCTACGACGGAACGACCTATCAGTCCAGCGCGACGATCGTCCTGGATCCCTGGTACAACGACGATGACGAAACCGAGCAGATCACGCTCGATGAACTGGCCGAGCTGTTCGACATCATCGACGAGTACTACGGTCCGAACACCTATGACGAGGAATCGGGCTGGAAGTACAACATCACGCCGAACGTCTACATGTACGGCACCTGGGATCCGTACATGGGCGAGTATGAGTTCTACACCAATCCCGGACACTACACGCTGCACCTCGAGATCCAGGATGCTTCCGGCAATGTCTGCGACATCTACTTCGACGTCACGGTCCTTGCGAACGACGCACCGGAGATCTCCGGACCCGCGTCCCTGACGATCGAGATCACGAACTTCACAATCGCCGGGATCCTCGCGCAGTACTCGGCCACCGACACCGAAGACGGCACGGCCGCGGTCGTCGTCGACGCCTCGAACACCTGGAACTACGGCACCCCGACGCTCGGATCGAACTTCGCCCTGACGCTGTCCGCGACCGACTCGCTCGGGAAGACGACGCTCATGACGATCCCTGTCACGGTGCGCGATACCACGCTGCCGGTCTTCAAGATCAACAACATTGCCGTCACCACCTACGCCCACACGGTGCTCATGAGTGCGACGGAATCGCTCCAAGCGCTGATCGACTCGATCGTCGTCACGGACGCCTACTACGGCACGCTCACGGCCTCGAAGGTCGTTCCGGCGTTCCCGAGTTTCACGACCCCCGGCGTCACCGTGCTCACGATCACCTGCACGGACGCCTCCGGCAACGTCGGCAGCCTGGCGATCACCGTCACGGTGTCCGACGACGTTCTGCCGGTCGTTTCCGGCCCGATCAAGGTCGTCAAGGGCAAGACGGCTACCATGACCCTCTCCGAGATCACGGCGCGCCTGTCGGCCGTCGACAACGTCTCTGGATCCCTGTCGATCGTCCTGGTGTCGGACGGCTACACCGGCCATGCGACCGAGATCGGATCCTACCTGGTGCGATACAAGGCTACCGACGCGGCCGGGAACATCAAGTACCACGACGTCCGCGTCTGGGTCGTCGACAACGTCGCCCCGGTGTGGGTGATCGACGACTACTTCATCAACCTCGGCATGAACGAATCCATGACACGCACCGAGCTCGTCGCGCTCCTCCAGGCGTCCGGGATGCTCGCGACGGACCTGTCGTACACCGTCACGTTCATCACCGACGAGTACACCGGATCCGAGGACATCGCCGGCGCGCACAGCGTCGTGATCCGCGTCACCTACGAGGACGGCTCCGAAGACGAGATCAGCCTCCAGCTGACCGTTCCGGAGGACGAGGACGACGACATTATCGTCGTCACCCCCGACGAGCCGACGACCGGCCTGCAGCGCGCATGGCGCTGGCTGACCGGCTTCGTGGCCGACACCTGGGACGTCGTGGTGGGCGCCTGGAACTGGGTCAAGGGCGCCGCGGTGTGGACCAAGGACCACATCATCATCCCGGTCTGGAACTTCCTCTTCGTGAAGGACGTCACCACGACGATCCCCCCGGTCGAGGAGATCACGACCACGACCGCAAGCGCCTGAACACCATCCCGATGGCGGCCGCCAGCTGACGGCCGCCATCCTCTACGGAGGCATCTAGCATGAAGAAACTCCTGATCATCCTCGCCATGGCGCTTGCGCTGCCGCTCCTGGGGCTGTCGCTCGTCCAGGCAGATGAAACCCTGATCACAAGCGAGACCCGCAACTTCGTCCCCGGGAACGGCGTCATGACGATCAATGGGGTGGACCCCAACGCAACGAACTACAACTCGACTGGCTATGTCGCGCTCACCATGGGCGCCGGGAACAGTTTCACCTTCGACGTCGACGCCCTCCTCGAGGATCTCGACTACTACGATCCCGAAAACGTCTCGGACGCCTACATCCTGGTCTACCTGGGTACCTACTACACCAGCGCCCCGGCCGGGTTCTGGAACTACACGAACAGCCGCGTAACGACGGAGACGAACGGACGGCTCCGCTATCAGCTGGATCCGGAAAACCTCTCCGCAGCGGCTTCCATGACGGTGTGGTGGGCGAACCAGGAGACGTCGGGTGGTGCGCCCTACAGCGACACCGGTGGCCTGCGCTTCTACTCGGCCACCCTGGTGATCGAGTACGCGACGGCGATCGACACCCTGGTCGACGTCGGCACCGACTACGCGGCCCTTCCGGACTCGATCAATGACTTCATCCGGATCGGGACCGCGGAGATCTACGAAGTCGCATCGAACTCCTGGACGCTCACGATGATCGACACGGACGAAACCGGCGAGGGGACGACCTACGCCTTCGACGTCGCGATCCCGGCCGGCTTCGACATATCCTCGATCCGCTTCCCCGACTCGACGCAGTTGAACATCAGCTACACGACCACCGAGGAAGGCGATCGCGTGCTGTACTTCCAGCCGGATCTATCGCTTCCCCCGGTGCCGTCGATCGCGGCCGGGACCGTCGAGGATCCTGCGGATCTCCTGGCCGGCTTCATGGCCATGAACCTCACCACGCTCGAGTACACGACCGTCGAGCGCCTGAAACTGAACGGCATCGTCGCGAAGGAGGCGAACGACAACGCCTACCTGTACTGCTTCTTCCCTCTTCAGGTCGAGGATCTCCTGTCGATCTCGACGTCGTTCCGGTACCGCGTCAACGGCATCCTGGGCGAAGGCGAGTGGACCACGACCAACAACATCTACAGCGCCGACGAGGATGCGGAAGTCCAGCCGCCCCTCTGGCTGTGGTGGCTGTCGATCCAGCTGCTCATGCCGGCGATCCCCGGCCTCGTGGATCTGTTCGACTGGTACAACGTCGACCAGCTGGCCGCGATCGACGTCGCGGATCTTCCGTCCGATGTCCTCGCGGACTACGTGGATCTCCTCGAGGGCGACGTCGCGGATCTCGATGATCTGAACCTGTACAGGATCCACCTCGGCCAGTTCCGCGAGTTCCTCTCGATGGGCTACGACATCTCCAACGTCGTGATCACGAACATCACCTACGTCTACCAGGGCGTCGTCTACGAGGCCGCGGCCGAGGTGATCGACCAGGAGATCCTCACGCCCCCCGAGGAGGGCGCCTGGTGGACGCAGCTGTGGACCTGGCTCCAGGAGAACTGGCAGATCGTCATCGGCGTCATCGTCGCCGTGGTCGCCCTGGTGCTCCTGTCCCACGCCCTCGCGGCCGTCAAGGTCGTGCTCGAGATGATCGCCATGATCCTGAAGGCGGTGATCCAGGGCGTCGGCTTCGTGATCAAGTGGATCTTCGTGATCCTCTACCACGTCCTCCGGTTCCTGTTCGTCCTGGTCCCGGTCGGCGTCGGCAAGTTCCTCTACTATCTCGTCACCCCAGCAAGCAAAAGGCGGCAAAGCGCCGCCAGGAAGGACATGACATACTATGCTCGTAGATCTGTTTAGAGGTCTTGCGATCGTCCTCAAGTTCCTGTTCTGGGACCTCTGGGTCGCGATCTTCAACTTCCTCTTTCGAAAGCAGAACCCCAAGCTGAAGGACACCTACTACCGCCGCGTCGCTTCGAAGAGACGCATGTGATCAAAAAAACGCTCGCCGGCAACGACGAGCGTTCTGATATTTCAGTAAATCCTACATGATGGAGGTCATGACATGAAGAATAGAAAGTATGACAAAGTCGGCAAGATCATCGCAACAAAACAGAAGGCGCTCGGGAGAGCATCGAAGGATGACGGACCGAAGGCATCGGTCGAACTCAAGAAAGCGCGATCGCTTAAAGCCCCGGGGACGATGTTGTTCATCGACGACGGCCACTTCTTCGAGAAACCGCATCGCGGTGGTCACTTATACCTGGTCGACGAGTACAGCGGCGAAAAGGTGGCCGTGAACAGGCTCTCGCATTCGAAGGGAGATCACAACAAGGCCAGCCTGGCATCGATGCCGAGATCTGAAGACGGCACCCCCACGTTTGCACAACTGGATGTGATCTACACCGGCAAGAAGGGAAAACCGATCAAGCTAAAGGAGACGAAGCTGCCGGGGAAGACCGTCACCAGGCCGAGTGAATCTGATCTCGAGATGGTTTCCGCTCTCGCTTATAGGGATTCGGTCCAGCGCGAGAAGTGGCGAAAGAAATAAAAAATGGGCCGCATCTTTCAGCGGCCTCGTCCCTGTTAACCCCTTGAATCAATGGCCCTTCCACTGCAGCCGGCGAGGAGACAAGCGCGTCAAGTTACCGGTGCACAACGTCATCCGGCCCAAGCTCGACAGCGTAAAAAAGTCAGGGAACGTCTTCATCATACCATACCAAACTACGCGAGGCAAGGATTTACTGTACATTTGCGGAATAATTGCTAATTGTACATCGAATAGTCATTTTTAGTAGATCGATTTTGCGTTCTATATTGTATCATTGAAATGTCGCTATTCACATTTCGCTACCGCAGGACCTCTACCAGGAGGGTATTATGAATGTAATCCAATGTATCGAGAATTACCAATCAGCATCCGCAATCACGAAGGCACCTGACACCGTCCGGTTCCAACGCTATACGGCACTGTCCCTGATTAAGTACTTTTCCGAATCCGGCATCGTCGACACCGATCAGATCGACGATGCGACGATCGACAGCTTCGTCGCATACTCCAGGAAGACCTGTCGAAACATTACTGTGAACAAGCGCATCATGCTCCTAAAGTTGATCTACAGACACGCCGGCATATCCTTCCCCTACCTGGAAGGGTTTATGAAGCTTCGCCAGGATGTCATCCACTACGACATGATCAGCGATGACGACACCAAGCGGATACTGAAGTATGTAAAACGCCTGGACGATGATAACCCGATGGAACTGACTGTCAAGGTCATCATCCTGCTTCTGCTCGACTCATTGGTGAGGCAGTCAGAACTGCGCAACATCGAGATCCGGAACATCGACATCAAATCCGGACGGATCAGACTAACGTCGACGAAAACGAAGCGGCAGCGGTTCGCATACTTTACAGATCTGACTCGAGAGCCGATGCAAAAGCTTATGCGCCTCGCTCCGAAGCGAAAGTATCTGCTATTCAACTACCGAACCTATAGCGATTTCACCTATGGCCATCTGAGATCCGTTTTCGAGCGAATCAAGAGGGATCTGCAGATCCAACGGCTGCATCCGCACATGATGCGTCATACTGGTGCGACAGTTATGCTCGAGATGGGGGCGGATCTGATTACGGTCCAGCACACCCTTGGCCATGAAAACATCTCGACAACCGAGATGTACATCCACATGACGACGAAAAAGACTCAAGCTGGGCACGACAAATATGGAATACTGAACAACATCGATATAGATTAAATACAATAGCCGGGGATCGGTTCCCCGGCTATTCATTACTCTTCATCGTCTTCGTACAGTTTCAGGAAGTACTCTGCTTTGAGATCAAGCGCTTTGATGATCTTCTTGATCACGGCATCACTCATAGCACGACCCTGTTCGTATCGAGATATTTGTGATGCATCGATACCGACAAGTCTCGCGAGCTGATGCTGACTAAGATGACGTTCTTCTCGCACTTCCTTGATTCTGGTCTCGGGTGTTTTTTTCGCAGTCGCCATGGCATCTCCTTTCCGTAAAGCAAAAAATGCAAAATGTTGTTGCTTTTTGCCATTACGTGATTTATCATTGTAGATGACGGTGATGCCAATCGCCATCAACATCAAGACATGGTGCGCTCCCGATCGTGCGCCATGTTGACAGAGGTTCATGGAAGGTACTTATCTTGATCGATCGCAATGTGGTGCGGATGACAGGGCTTGAACCTGCACGCCTTGCGGCAATAGATCCTAAGTCTATCGCGTCTGCCAATTTCGCCACACCCGCGCCGAGATTTTCAGTGGTGACCCGCAGGCGATTTGAACGCCTGACCCTTTGATTAAAAGTCAAATGCTCTACCGGCTGAGCTAGCGGGTCGGTTGGCTGGGCTAGCTAGAGTTGAACTAGCGGTCTCGGAGTCAAAGTCCGATGCCTTAACCACTTGGCTATAGCCCATCATGCGCGCGTTAAACAAAAGTGGGGCGAATGATGGGAATCGAACCCACGAGTGTCGGAGCCACAATCCGATGCGTTAACCACTTCGCCACATTCGCCATGCCTATTTTTGTTTTTTCGCACCTATAAGCATACTAAATCGGGCATGAAAAGTCAAGCGGCAAATCGCAAACGCGCCTTTTCGCCGCGTTTGTCGAGGAACACCCTCCGTCCGTTCCGAAACGGGCTTACTCGCCGACCATCGCGATCCCGAACCCCTGGTCGCCCAGATGGATGAAGAAGACGGGAGAGAGCGTGTTCGTGACATGGATGTCCACATCCGGCATTTCCGCATGGATCGAGTCCGTTAGCTTCTGCGCCCACTCCGCACGGTTCAGCTGGATCACGTCGACGGCGACGCGTTCGTGAATCTTCCGGTATGCGCGCACGGCGTCGAGGAAATACTCGTAGCAGGCGTGGTTGGTCCGTTCGCGTCGTGTCAGCTGAAGCTTTCCTTCGATCATCTCGATCACCGGCTTGATCCGAAGGATCGTGCCGATGAGCGCGCTCACGCGGTTCAGCCTGCCGCCGCGGAAGAGGTTCATCAGGTCGGCCAGGGTGAACATGACGCGGGCGTCGGCGAAGACCGAGCGGCATCGGTCGACGACCTCGGCGAAGGGCTTGCCCGCCTCGATGTCGGCGATCAGCGGCATCGCCCCGAGCGCGACGCCGAACGAGGCGACGCGGGTGGGCTGGACCTCGACCTCGAGCGGGACGTCCAGCATCCCCTTCGCGAGGAGCGCGGACTGCGCCGTCCCCGAGATCTTGTCGGACAGCGTGACGACGAGGACGTGCGTGAACCCTTCGCGATGGAACTCCTCGTAGACGCGCAGGAAGTCGCCGGGAGCAGGCTGCGAGGTGGTCATCTTCTTCGCGGTGCGGAGATGGCCGAGCATCGTTTCCTCGGAGACGTCCGTCTCCCTGGAGTCGATGCCGTCGACCGTGATGCCGAGCGATGCGACCTTGACGAACGGGCGGGTCGCGATGTCGGGACGGGTGATTGCGGTGCTGTCGAGCAGCAGGCCGATCTTCTGCATGGTATCATCCTTTTCTGCCGAGACGGCTGAATGCGCCGAGTACTCTGTCACACATAATACATTATCAAATGCACGGCGCGCTTGTCAAGACGGACGCTGTGGCCGTTTTGTAAAAAAAAGACAGCCGCGCTGGGCGGCTGTCGGTCAGGCTTGCTGTTTCTTGTGCTCTTCGACGATCTTCGGGATCAGGTTGCCCGGGACTTCCTCGTAGCGTAGGAACTCGCGGGTGAAGGTGCCGGATCCCTGGGTCATGGCCTTGAGGTCGATCGTATACTTGACGATCTCGACCTCGGGGACTTCGGCGACGACCTTCTGGTAGCCCTGTTCGGCGGGTTCCATCCCGAGGACGCGGCCGCGGCGCTTGTTCACGTCGCCGAGCACGTCGCCGAGGTATTCATCCTTGATCGTGACGACGATCTTGTGGATCGGTTCGAGGATCGTCGGCTTGGCCTTGGGGGTGGCTTCCTTGAAGGCGAGCGAGGCGGCCATCTTGAAGGCGAGTTCGTTCGAGTCGACCGGATGGTACTTGCCATCGGTGAGAATGCCCTTGACGCCGATCACCGGGAAGCCGGCGAGCGGACCGTGTTCGAGGGTTTCCTGGAGACCCTTGTCGACGGCCGGGAAGAAGTTGCGCGGAACGACGCCGCCGAAGACTTCCTCGGCGAACTCGTAGTCCTTGTCGGGCAGCGGCTCGAAGCGCATCACGACGACGCCGTAGTAGCCCGATCCGCCCGACTGCTTGACGTAGCGGCCTTCGGCGGTCGCGGTCTGCTTGATCGTTTCGCGATAGACGACCTGCTGGTCTTCGGTCTCGACGTCGACCTTGTAGGCGTTCCTCATCTTGTCGATGATGTAGCCGATGTGGATGATCCCCTGGCCGCCGATGAGCAGCTGGGCGGTCTCCTTGTTGCGTCGGATCTCGAAGGTGCCGTCCTCGAGGACGATCTTGGCGAGGGCGTTGGAGAGCTTGTCCTCGTCGGCTTTGTTCTTCGGCTTGATCGCGACGTACATCGTCGGGTTCGGCGTCACCGTGCGCGGGTAGCCGATCGGGGCCTTGCGGTCCGAGATCGTCGCGTCGGTGGTGACCTTGCTCATCTTCGTGACGGCGCAGATGTCGCCGGCGTGGACGACTTCGAGCGGAATCTGGGTCTTGCCGACGAGGGCGAAGACGGGACCGGCCTTCTCGAGCTCGCCCGTGGGCGAGACGACGACTTCCTGGTCCTTTCGGAGCATTCCGGACTTGATCTGGATGATGTTGATGACGCCGACGAACGGGTCGACCAGGGTCTTGAAGACGTAGGCCGAGAAGGGTTCGTCGTCGCTCATGGCGCGTGAAACGGTCTCTTCGGTTCCGGGCTTCACGCCTTCGGACGGAGCGTTTTCGGAGACGGCCGGGAAGTATTCGCGGATCATGTGCAGCAGCGTGAGCGGGCCGATGTTCTTGGTGGCCGAACCGACCATGACGGGAACGGCTTCGCCGGAGGACACGGCGAGGCGGAGTCCGTGCTTGATCTCGTCGATCGTGAGTTCTTCGCCGTTGAAATACTTCTCGAGGAGCGCTTCGTCGGCGCCGGCGACGGTCTCGACGAGTTCTTGCCGGAGCGCCTTGACCTTGTCGAGCTTGTCCGGATAGATGTCGCCGTCGATGCAGGCCGCGCCATCATAGATGCGGGCCTTCAGCTCGACGATGTCGGCGAAGCCGTTGAAATCGTTCTGCTTGCCGATCGGCAGGCAGAAGGGGACGGCCTGCTTGCCGAGCTTGGACTTGATCAGGCTGAGGACCTCGTCGAACTTGACGTTTTCCTTGTCCATCTTGTTGACATAGATGATCGCCGGCAGGTTGTGTTTGCGGATCTCCATCCACATCTTCTCCGCGCCGACTTCGACGCCCTTGGTCGCGTCGAGGACGAGCACTGCGCCGTTGGCGACGCGCATCGCATGCCCGATGTCGCCGATGAACTCGTCGGCGCCGGGGCAATCGAGAAAGTTGATCTTGGTGTTCTTGAATTCGACGGGAACGACGGCCGTCGAGAGCGAGGTGAGGCGCGCCTGCTCTTCCGGGGTATAGTCGGAGACGGTGTTCTTCTTCTCGACCTCGCCCTTCTTTTCGACGCCTCCGGCGGTGTAGATGAGCGACTCCGCCAAAGACGTCTTTCCGGATCCGAGATGTCCCAGGATGATGACGTTCTTGATGCTTGAAGCAAGATATTCTTTCATACTTTCTTCTGGCTCCTTCCAAAAACGCTTTCAGTCTAGACTATTATATCATATCCGCTTTGAAAAGAAAGAATCCAAAAAAGTATTTGCTGCAGGAAAAACCGTGGCTCATCCTTGCGGATCGGCCACGGTTTTGATCTGGGAGCGGTAGATGTTGGCGTACACGCCGTTCTTGGCGAGCAGGTCGCGATGCCTGCCTTCCTCGACCTTGACGCCGTTTTCCAGGACGACGATCCGATCGGCGTTCTTGATCGTGGAAAGACGATGGGCGATGACGATCATCGTCCGTCCCTTGGCGACGGTCTCGAGCGCCTGCTGGATCATCTCCTCGGTCTCGGTGTCGATGTTGGCGGTCGCTTCGTCCATGACGAGGATCGCCGGGTCGTGGACGACCGCCCTGGCAAACGAGATGATCTGCTTCTCGCCGACGGAGAAGTTGCCGCCGCCGCGGGCGACCGCGGTGCGGACGCCTTCGGGAAGCTTGTCGAGGATCTTCTTCCCGCCGATGCGGACGAGGGTCGCCTCGACTTCTTCGTCGGTGAGCCCTTCGACGCCGAAGCGGACGTTGTCGGCGAGCGTGCCCTTGAAGAGGACCGGATCCTGGAGGACGATGCCGACGTGCTTGCGGAACGACCGTTTCGAATGCGTGGTGATGTCCTCGCCGTCGATCCTGATCGAACCCATGTCGCAGTCCTTGAAGTCGTAGAAGCGGAGCAGGAGGCTCATCAGCGACGACTTGCCCGATCCGGTATGGCCGACGAGACCGACCATCTCGCCGGGATTCACGTGCAGGTCGATGCCCTTCAGGACGGGGTGCCCCTCCTGATAGGAGAACCAGACGTTGTCGAAGTCGATCCGGCCGCGCGGACGCGGAATCGCTTCGAACGATCCGTCTTCCTGTTCGCCGTCGATGATCCGGAAGATGCGATCGGTCTTGACGATCGCGTGCTCGAGATTGCCGATTTCGCGGAAGAGCGTGCCGACCGGTTCGATCAGACGGCCGAGGTAATCGTTGTAGGCGTACACGATGCCGGCCGTGACGACGAACCCGGAAATCGTCAGATAGCCGTTGCCGAAATAGAAGACGATCGCGGCGGTGACGAGCGCGCCGACAAGCCGGATCATGTTCCAGCCGATCGACAGGTGGAGGCGCTGTTCCTTCATCTTCTCGTTCATGAAGTCGAGCGAGAGTTCGTCGAAATCCTTCGTCGTCTGCGACTGGAAGTTGAAGATCTGGAGGATCGAGATGCCGTTGATGATCTCGTTCAGCCGCGCCGTGATCATCGACGCCTGCTCGTTGACCTTGACGGCGATCGTGTTGAGGCGCTTCACGAAGAAGCGGAGCCAGGCGTAGACGATCGGGAAGACGACGAAGGTGATGAGGGCGAGCCGCGCGTCGAGATAGAACATGCCGATGTAGGCGAACACGATCGACAGGGTGGCGTTGACGAGCAGGTTCATGATCGTCGAGAACAGGTTCATCATGCCGCCGACGTCGGAGATCACGCGGTTGGCGATCTTTCCGGCCGGCTCGGTCTCGAAGTACTCCATCGGCATCCGCTGGAGGCTCGCGATCGCATCCTTGCGGGCGTCGCGGACCATGTTCACGTTGATCATCGACGTGGTGATGCGCTGGATGTAGGTGAAGACGATCTGCAGGATGAAGCGAACCAGCAGGAGCACGATGAGGATGACGAGGGGTTGGACGAAGGGCCCGTAGAAGGCGAGCACGTCGTCGTGCGAGAGTTTCGCCGCCGTGAAGACGAAGATCCCGCCTTCGGGCGTGGTGACCGTGAGCGTGTCGCCGTCGAGCGCCTTTGCGCCGGCGGGAACGTCGGCCTCGACGAAGTAGTAGCCGCCCTGATAGATGACGATCGAGACCGGATCGACGCCGATCGGCTTCTGGGCATAGTATGTGCCGTCGTAGAGGACGCTTCGTTCGGTCGGTCCCTCGACCGCGTACCAGGAGTTCTCGATGCCGATGAGCTGGTTGTCGAGGATTTCCTTGACGAGGAGCGGTGCCGCCAGGCCGAGCGCCTGGACGACGAGCATCGCGAGAAAGGTGATCACGAGCAGTTTTCTGTTTCTGGCGATGTAGCGCCAGACCTTCTTCATCGCTTTCATCGCGTCACCTCATCGTGATCTGCTGGATGTACTGGTCTTTGTACCAGCCGCCTTGCCTGAGCAGATCCTCGTGTTTGCCGCGCTGCGTGATCTTCCCGCCCTCGAGGACGAGGATGAGATCCGCATCGCGAATCGCGCTGAAGCGATGCGATATGATGATGTTCGTCTTCCCGCCGCGCGTTTCCTTGAGGCGTTCGATGATGTTCTCCTCCGTCTTCGCGTCGACCGCCGAAAGCGAGTCGTCCAGAATCAGGATTTCCGGATCCTTGATCAGCGCCCGGGCGATCGAAAGGCGCTGCTTCTGGCCGCCCGAAAGCGTCGATCCGGCCTCGCCGACCTGGGTGTGCAGACCCTCGGTGAGGTACATGACGTCCTTCTCGAAGTCGGCGTTCTTGACCGCCTTGTCGAGGTCTTCGAGACGAGCGCGGGGATTGCCGATCATGATGTTCTCGTCGACGCCCTTCTTGAAGAGCATGTGCGCCTGGGGGACGTACCCGACGAGGGCGCGGACGTCGTGGATCCGATATTCGCCGATCGGGACATCGTCGATCGTGATCGCGCCGTCGGTCACGTTGAATTCGCGCAGGAGCTGACGGATCAGCGTCGACTTGCCGGCGCCGGTCGGCCCGACGATACCGATCGTCTGACCCTTCTCGATCGTGATGTCGATGTTCTTGATGACCGGCGACTTGTCGAAGGGATACTTGAACGTGACGTTCCTGAAATCGATCCGGCCGAACGTGAGGATCGGTTTGGACGCGGGTTCGTCCTTCACCTCCGGCACGGTCCGCATGATCTCGTCGAAACGGTCGACCGAGACCTGCGCGTTGTTGAGCTGGGTGAAGAAACCGGCGATCGAGACGATCGGTCCGTAGAGCGTCCCGACGTAGGACAGGAAGGTGACGAGCTGGCCGACGGTGATCTTCTGGTCGATCACCAGCCAGGCACCGTACGAGAACGCGAGGAAATAGGCGATGCCGTAGACGATTTCGAACAGCGGATTGAACCAGTTCTCGTAGCGGACGATGTAGCGCCAGGATTCGATGTCCCTGTCGATCGCCTCGTACTGGCTCTTCAGGTCGTTCTCCTCCTGGACGTAGGCGCGGATGACCTTCTGGCCTTCGACCGATTCGAGGATCTTGTCGGTGAATGCCGCATAGATCTCGCGATGTCTCTTGATGTACTTGCGCTTGCGGTTGCGGATCACGTTCAGGATGGTGAGCGCGATCGGCATGATCGTGACCGAAACCGCGGTCAGTTCCCAACTGATCGTGAATCCCATCATCACGATCGCGAGCACGATCACCGAGGAGTTGAAGATCAACCCTTCGAGCATCGAGGTCGCGGCGGTGGTAATGCCGTCCAGGTCGTTGGTGACGCGTGCGATCAGATCGCCCTTCGGATACGCTTCATAGAACTTCGAATCCATCTCGAAAAGATGGTCGAGGTATCTGCGGCGCAACTTGAAGGCGAGTTTCTGGGATTCCTTGTTGATGATGTAGTTGTAGGCGAACGAAAGCAGGTAGCGTCCGACCGGGAGCGCGACGAGCGCGGCGACCAGCCAGACGAGCGTCGAGGCGGTCAGCCCGCCCGAGACGATCGCATCGATCGAAAGACCGAGAACCTTCGCCGGCAGAAGCAGGATGAAGGAGATCGACATCAAAAGGAAGAGCATCAGAAGATACGTCTTCCACTCTTCCTTGATGAACCATTTGAGTTTTGCGTAGATGTTCTTCATGACGGACTCCGACTCATTTCACGAAGCGTCCGTACGTCGACTTGCGACGGTCGACGACGTACGCCTGCTTTTTGAACGCCTTCTGGAAGGCGGCGATCACGCCTCTGGTCTCGTCGCCGTCCTCGATCGTGAAGTCGAGGCGCGCGGCGGCGATGCCGACGGATTGGATGAACCCGACAAAATCGATCAGGTTGAGCGAACGGGAGTTGAGCACGCGGATGTTGCAGTTGCCGTCGTTAACGAGCGGAAACTCGTACCCCATGCGATCCCTGAGCGAATACCGGTTGCGTTCGCAGAGCGTGCATCCCGCCTTGGTCTTGAATGTCTTGGCGATCGGACAGAACTTCGAAATCATCAGATCCTGGAATCCGTATGCAACGATTTCGAGCGCCGGTTTTTCGCCGTATTCGGCGATATAACCATCGATCAGCGCCTTGACTCTCTCTTGCGACATCTCCGCCGAAAGGGTCACCGCTCGGGCGCCGTGACGGCCGAGGAAGTTGACCGCGCGGCGATTCGTGACGTTCATGAACATATCGGCGACGAAGGGGTTGTCGAGCGCCGAAAGCTCGCTCGCGTACGCTTCGCGCGTAAGATCGAACGATGCCCCAGCGGGCCGGATGCGAAGGCGCTGGGGGATGTAGCGGACGCCTGGATAGGCAGTGGGATCGACGGAAAGGATCTCCTCGTGGACGATCGTGGTGACACCCATCGCCCATGCGGCCTGCAGCTGTTCTTCGGTCCTCACCTTGGCGATGATCGAAAAAGGCGACGGCTCGAAGCCCGCCGGACGCCGTTCGGCGGCGACGATCTTCGGTTCCCGGCGCGGCGCGACGCGTCGTTCGCTCAGCCGTTCGATCGCGAGGCGTCGGGTTTCGTTGAGCGCCTTGACGGGAATGAATCCGATGCCGTCGGTCTCGATCGACAGCGACCGCCAGAAGAACGGCGTGTTTCCGAGTTTGGCGATCTGTTCCTCGATTTCCGGCCTGCCCATCGGACGCGTAGCGGCCGCGGCGATCGCGAAGGGGGTCTCGACGACGACGGATCGTCCCTCGACGTCGCGAACCTCAAGCGTAAGCGGTGATCCGACGAACGCCTTCACGACACCGTCGAGCCCGACCTTCTTGAAGGCTTCGTCGGCATACGCCGCGAGTTCGTTCTCGAGGGCGTGGTCGAGCGTCTTCATCACCGTCGCGCCGACGACGATTTCTTCGGCGCTGTCAAGCTGGATCGTCTCGCCGGCGAAGGCGCGGGTGACCATCTTGTCGCCTGCGAGGATGCGCGAAACGACGTTGCCGGAGTCGGTCGGTCCGAGGAAGCGGATGCCGTCGTTGACCTCCAGCATATCGGAAAGCCGGACCGTCGCCTTCCCGCGGGCGAAGGCCGTGACGGTGCCGACCTCGACGCCCATGTGGTTCGGGCGATAGGGATTGTTGATGTCGTTCGGAAGCGTGTTGAAAAGATACCCGGGCGTGTACTCGCGGTTGAAGACGCGCTTCAGTTTCGCGATCTCGGACTGGAAGTCGACGGGTTCGCCGCCGGCCAGGGTGTCGAGCGCGTGTCGGTAGCTCGATACCGTCTGCGCAACGTATTCGGGCTTGCGCATGCGGCCTTCGATCTTGTAGGAGGCGATGCCGAGGGCGGCGAGGTCTGCGAGCCGCTCGAGCGTCATCAGGTCCTTGGGGCTCATCAGATAGGCTTCGTCGGAGACGGGCGTCCCGTCCTTGAGGAGCGTGTAGGGCAGACGGCAGAGCTGGGCGCATTCGCCGCGGTTGCCGGAGCGGCCGCCGACGAGCGAGCTGAAGAGACAGTTGCCGGAATAGGAGACGCAGATCGCGCCGTGGACGAACACCTCGAGTTCGACGTCCGTCAGGCTGCGGATCGCGCGGATCGTGTCGACCGATGTCTCGCGGGCGAGGATGATCCGGCTCACGCCGAGATCGGCGAGTTTCTTCGCCTGCTCCGGGAGATGCACGTTCATCTGCGTCGAGGCGTGAATCGGCGTGTTCGGATAACGATGGATAAAGACGTCCAGGACGCCGAGATCCTGGACGATGAGGGCGTCCACGTCACGCGCGACAAGTGCGTCGGCGTAGGCGACCAGGTCGTCGAACTCGTCGTCGTAGACGAGCGTATTGATGGTCACGTAGACCGAGGCGCCGCGCAGATGGGCGTAGCGGATCAAATCGCCGATGTCGTCGTTTCCGAAGTTTTCGGCGAACGCGCGGGCGCCGAAACGTTTCCCGCCAAGATAGACCGCGTTCGCGCCGGCGTTGATCGCGGCGATGGCCGCGGCCTTGCTGCCGGCAGGGGCCAGAAGTTCTCCGATTCGCATGATTCCGCCTCCTTTCCAGACCACAACCATTATATCACCTTTGTCCCCCGGACGCGCACCGACGCAATCGAAAACGCTTCAAATGAAAAGGCCGTCCGGGACGGCCTTGAGGAGCGGATTCGATCACTTGGCGCTGGCGCTCTTGTAGATGTCGGGGAGGTTCTCCCGCTGGTCTTTCAGAATTCCCTCGATCGCATCGAAGATCTCGCGCTTCTTCATCGGGAAGCAGTCGTCGCAGAAGTTCGGTCGGTCGCAGTTGGCGCAATAGACGCTGGTCATGTCCTTGTATTCGTTGACGATCGCCAGCGTCGCATCGATGGTCGCGATCTCGTCCTGGCGGCGAAGGAAGTAATAGGCTTCCAGCACTTCTTCGACGACTTTGTCCTGCAGCTCGTTCACGCCGCGCAAAGCCTTGATCCGGTGACTCGTCTTCATGGCATGTCCCCCTTCTCTTCCGTCCGATCTGCCGCCGCCGCGTCGGTGACGCGAGGACACGCTCGCGGAAGATGCTTGAATCTATTTCCATTATACACGAAGACGGAAAAGTCAACAGCGAGTCCGGAAAAATAGTCCGAATAATTCACATGTGAGAATCAAGCGCTTACAAATTGCCGCATTCGGCGAGAATCCGGGCGATGATTTCGCCCTTTTCGGCGATATAGGCGTCGATGTCGTGCGGATGGCGGGCGGCGGCCGCCCGTTTCACCGCACCGTATGAATCGCGGTCGGCGGAATCGTTCCGAAGGTGATCGCGGAAGGCGAGATGACGACGCAATTCCGCGTTCCCGGAAACGCAGACATAGAGGTGGTGACACATCAGGTGCGGCTTGTCGTCGTACTTGAAGGCTTCCCGACCGGCGATGCCGAGATCGCCCTCGTGACGATACCCGGCCGCTTCGAGTCGAGCGCGGACGAACGGGAAGCGTGCTGCCGTGTCGATCACGACGTCGATGTCGACGATCGGTTTGGCGCAGAGGCCGGGAACCGCGGTCGAACCGACGTGCTCGATGGCGAGACAGGCGTCCTCGAGCACCATCGCGAGTTCTTCGCGGATGGCGTCGAACGCCGCCGGCCATGCGAGGTCGTACGGCACGACCACGACGTCTTTGGTCTTCACCGTCAGCCTCGCGACTTCAGGATGCGGCGCTTGAAGAAGTTCATCCCGATGTCATAGGTCCGGAATTTCGACTTCCCGCCGTCAAGGAAGCAGAACGACTGCTTGGTTTCGTCGTAGAGGATGGGCACAACGACGTCCGTGAACGCCTGGGGCGATGTCTTCTGCAGCGCCATCTGCTGCGATGCGAAGAGACGGGCAGTCTCGGCGGCTTCCGGCGTGATCGATCCCATGTAGGCGAACAGAAAGAGGATGTTGTTCCGTCTGCGACGTTTTCCGTCGTCGGTCACCAGTTCGCAGAAGCGATCGACGGTCCGCTTGATGCATGCTTCGACGTCCTCGGTCCGCTCGATCACGACCGTGACGACGTACGCATCGATCGCAAGCGAGAAGAAGCGACGGCGCAAGGCGTTTTTCGTCGGCGCAAAGCGCTCGGCGAGGAAGGCGGCTCGCATCGTCTCGGGACTCGAAAAAAGCGATAGCGACGATCCTGATGCACGCTCCGCCTGCTCGAGGTTCTTCATCAGTTCGTCGGTGACGTTGTTCTTATAGAAAGCGATCGCGACAACGGCGGAAGCGACGATCGCGGCGAGTCCCGCGATGACAAGGATCGGCGTGATCGCCGATCCGTCCTCCCGTCGCTGGAATACCGCCGCCGCGACGATCAGGCCGATTCCGACCAAGAGCAGCGAGACGCATGCGACCGCACTGCCGAAGTAGCTTTTCCCGGACAGCTTGGCGTCCGAACGTTCGTTCTTCTCGAGTTCCCGATCCATGGCGATCCCCCGTGTCGGCCGTGAGTGGAATCCGATGCGGCCGATCTAATCAAAGTATACAACAATTCACCCGCAAAGGGTATGTTCGTCCACATTTTGCGTGAAGGCGCAGATAAAAAAACCGTCGCACGGATGCGACGGTTCATGGATTCGGTGGCAGGGGCGACAGGATTTGAACCCGTTCAAACAGTTTTGGAGACTGCTGTGCTACCGTTGACACCACGCCCCTAAAGTCTATTAACATTATCCAACAACCACGTCGAATAGTCAAGGAATTTCCACAGGCGCGCCGGCGGAATCCGCGACGCGCCCGTGCCTTCATTGCTTCTCGATCGATACGAGCCGATAGCCCTCGTCGGCCAGCGACGCGGCAATGACGTCCTTCGAGACGAATCCCTCGAACGTGGCATAGCCGTCCGTCAGAAAGACGCGGACGTCGGTGATCCCGTAGATGCCTTCCAGCACCTTCTTGACGTCCCGTGCGCATCCTTCGCAGCACATTCCTTCGATGATCGCCCTTTTCATCCGTTTCGCCCCCCGCCTTCATTATACTTGACGCGGGGATTCTAGTCAATTTTCCCCGCGAAACGGGAAGAGCCGGGCGAAGTCCTCGAGCATCGCCCTGATGTGGGGCGGAATCCGCTTGAACGACTTTTCGACCATTTCCGCCGATTTCGCCTCCTGGAAGGCGTTCCAGACCGCGGTCTTCAGATCCGGGTTGAGGATGACGTCGACGAGCATCCGGTCGAGGACGGAAAGCGCCGCTGCGCGTCCCGCCGTGCGGACGGACGCGTCGACGACGATCTCGACCTTCTGGTAGGAGGACACCTCGCCGGTGCGGACGACCAGACGGGATCCTTCCCGGGCGTGATCGAATCCCGCCACGTCGCCGGTCAGGTTCACGAACGAGACGACATAGCTGCGACGCGGCGGAATGTAGCTCCGTTCGGTCTTGTCGGGCATGATCCGTAGGATCGTGCGCCCGCCTTCGCGGACGAGTGCGAAACGGGTCTCGTGACAATCGCCCTCGCGATACGCGGAGGAGTCGCCGTCGTCTTCGTAGAGCGTGAACAGGTTGTCGGCGCCGGGATAGACGCGAACATCGAACGCCGACGGGTTTTGACCGGCGGGCGCCATCGGATCGGCCGCGAGGACGACGATCCCGCCTTCCCTGACGAAGGCGTTCTGATGTTCCAGCGCCGTGTGGATCCGCACGGACTTTCCGCCGGGGACGATCTCATCGGTGAAGAAATGGGTCCAGACGCCCTTGGGGAGGTAGAACTCGACGGACGCGCGCGTCGTGCGCGGGTCGATGGGTTCGGTGACCGGCGCGACGACCATCTCGCTGCCGAAGGAGTAGACGCCGTCCGCCTCGTACGCCTTCTCCTGTTCCGGTTCCGCGTAATAGAGCGGCCGGATCATCGGACGTCCGAGCGACGAATCGATCCTTGCGGCGGTATAGAGATACGGCACGAGACGATGGCGCAGCCGCAAAAACTCGCCGACGACCGCACGGATTCCCGGTGCGTGGCGCCACGGCTCGCGGGTGGCGAAGCGATTCGACGTCGAATGCATCCGCATGATCGGCGAAAAGACGCCGAACTCGACCCAGCGAGCGTAGAGTTCGGGATCTTCCTTCCCGCCGTAATGGCCGCCGATGTCGTGGCTCCACAACCCGAACCCGATATTGGCCGCGGTCGCGGTAAAGGTCGGCTGATACCTGAGGCTGTCCCACGTGATGATGGCATCGCCGGAGAAACCGATCGGATAGCGCTGCGCCCCGTATCCGCACCAGCGTGAAAAGGTGAACGGCCGTTTCTTCGGGTCGCGTGCCGAATCGTAGTGATGGAGGTGGTTGAGCATCCAGAGCGGGTCGAGTCCTTCGACCCTGGTCCGCGACCCCTGTTGCCAGTCGACCCACCAGAAATCGACGCCCATGTCCTCGTATGGATGAAGCAGGATCTCGAAATAGGCGGCCATCGCCTTGGGCGAGGCGGCATCGAACGGCACGACCGCCTTCGTCGCCGGATCGATTCCCATGCGCGCGGCCATCGCTTCGTACTGGATCTCGTAGGATTTCACGCCGTTGGCGGGATGCAGATTGACGGAGGTGCGCACGCCGCGGGCATGGAGTTCGGCGATGAACCCCGGAAAGTCTGGGAAGTACTTCCTGTTCACGGTGTAGCCGGTCCAGCCGCCCCAATAGTCCTGAACGCCGTCGATCGCGGTGATGTGCCAGTCCATGTCGACGATGCAGATGGAAAGCGGGACGCCTTCGGCCCGGAACCGGTCGACGATTCCGAGCAGTTCCCGATCGGTGTACGCCCAGTACTTGCTCCACCAGTTTCCGAGGATGTAGCGCGGGATCAGCGGCGCGTGTCCGGAGATCGCGACATATGCCTGCACGGCCGCCTCGTAGTCGTGGCCGTAGCCGAAGAAATAGATGTCGGTTCCGTTGCTCCGGCGCGTCTTCGGCCAGCCGTACTGGTCGAGAAGGAGCGACTTCGAATCGTCGAGGACGGCAAAGCCGCTCTTGCCGACGACGCCGTCGCCGAGCTTCATCTTGCCGTCGACGCCGTCAAGCGTACGGGCGGTTCCTCCGAGGTTCTCGCCGTCGGATCCGAACTGCCAGACCGCCTTGGTCGATTTCACCAGGATGCGCATCGCATCGGCGATGAGAAGTTCACCGTCCGAGACGGTGATGCGGAGGGCCGCGGTCTCGATCGACAGCGCGACCGTCGACATCTTCTTCTCGAACGCGACCGGTGCCGCGTCGCGATGCCAGATCGACTGCGACGGCTCATCGACGAAATCGTTGGTGGCCGAAAATTCGATGCGGACCAACCGGTCCGCAAGGAGCGTGAATCGATAGTGCTTGAAGCGGACGACGTTGCCCGGATTCGCGACGCCGTTCGCGTCGAGTCTCATCGGATACGGGTGATCGTTCATCGGACTCGCTTCCTTTCGGCCGCCAGATCGAGATACGGCAGTACGTTCAGTTTGAAACGCTCCGCGAAGGCGACCGTCTCGTCGATCACGGAATCGTAGAGTTCGGGCGGATTGTGGGTATCGCAGCCGATCACGACCTGCGCTTCGGGATACTCTTCGACGATACGCCAGAAGGCGGTCCGGGGGTAGAGCCAGTCCATCCCGTCCTGCGACCGATGGCGGCCGCGCCGTGGCCCGCCGCCGTTGATCTCGAGCTTGACGCCATGGCGGATGGCCGCTTCGACGATCCGTCGCGAGACGCGCTCGGCGGTCTCGTCGAAGATCAGGACGCCATCGTCGTCCGCATAGGTCATGAGGAACAGGTCGGGATGCGTGACGATCGTGAAAAAGCCCGTCGCGAACGCTCGCTCGGCAAGCGCGGCGTATTCGGGGAGGCGTTCCTTCGTCATCCGGTCGTAGACGTTGAAGAGGCCGCCGACGGAGGGAAAATAGTGGATGCCGAGCGAGAGATACTCGACCTTCGTGAGCAGCCACCCATAGTAATCGTCGTGGCCGGGAACATACTCGATCTCCAGTCCCGAACGGATCGAGATGAGGTGGCCGTATTCATGCCTCGCCCGTTCGATGTCCGGCAGGTAGACATGTTCGAAGAGATGGACATCCATCTGTCGCTGGAGCCAGTTGTCGGAATATTCCTTGGTCGTCATGAAGTCGCGCGGAATCGGTCCGTGGTCGGACATGCCGAGTTCGGTGAATCCTTTCGCGATCGCTTCGCGGACATAATCCGCGGTCATTCCCGCGGCGTGTCCGCAGAGGGCGGTATGGGTATGGTAGTTGGTTTTCAGTCTCATTGTCGATTCCTCGTTTTCCACTTCTATATTCTATCACCGAACACCGCGAAACTCATCCGGATCGCGATAAAAAACCGCGGCCCTCGAACAGGAGCCGCGGTTGGACGCATGGGATGTGAAACGACTGACGCAAATGCGCCCGAAGCGCCTCACATGAGGTAATCTTCTGAAGAAACCTGTTTTACCGGTTTCGTCGCCTTTTTTGTGATCAGTTCGTCATGAAGCTCTTTGGCAACGTCCTGGATGAAATAACCGCGGAACCGATAGTCGGGCATATACTTCTCCGCATTCTTGTACGCGTTGTCGATCTCCTCGATCGAGGCGTGTTCGTAGAAGGCGCGGAAGAAGAGCACGAGCGACAGATATTCGTCGGGGTAAACCTGCATGCGACGGGCTTCGAGCAGATTGTCAATATACTTGGACGCCCGCTCAAACTGGCCTAGGCGGTACATGCAATAGGTCGCCATCAGCGACTCGTACTCGGGCTTCTTCGTGCACTCGTTCTCGATCTTCAGATAGTAGTCCAGGGCTTCCTTGTGGTTGCCGTTCTGAAGCATGCAGTCGGCATAGCTGATGTAGGTGACGCGATTCAGGCGCTGGATATCGTTGAAGCGCAGGTAAATCAGATTCTTCTTAAGAATCCGCAGAGCCTCATCCACGTTTCCAAGCTTCTTATAATAGGTGGCGATGTTCATGCGGCAGAAGATGGCTTTGTTATAATTCAACTGCTCCTCGAGTTTCGGCAACGCCTTGTTCGCATAGATCAGGCCGTTGATGTAATCTCCGACCATCGAATAGGCAAACGACACGTGATAATTCGATGTGGGTTCGAAATCGGGATAATTGGCACTCATGTAGATGGTCAGTCGAGCGTAGTGGACGACTTTCTCGGGATCCTTCTTGATACCCGCATACGCGGTCATGTATTCGTAATAGAGGAAGCGGTGCTCGTTCGACATCTTGTCAACGAAATCCTTCAGGACGTTGACGGCCTCCTCGATTTTCGCATGGTTGATTTTGTTGGTATAATTGACTTCGCTGACATAATAGATGAGTTGGGCTAGATATGCTGGAATCATCAGGATGGAAGCCCGGTTCTGATCGAATATCGCCATCAGCTTCTCGTAATACGGTATCGCGTGGTCGAATTTGGAAAAACAGATGCATGTATAGAATTGGCTAAAATGGTCGTCGAAAGCGACGACCGTTTCGGGTTCCACCGGCGATTTGATACCGAAGAAATCCACCATCTTCTGCAGCATGTCCTCGTAACCAGAGAACCCTTTCTGCTGAGCACGCCGAAAATTGGATTTTGGAATATCCGCTTTTTCGTTGATTTCCTTTTGGGTGATGCCCTTGGTCGCCTTGTAATGATCGATCAAGACAATCGCATCAAAACGATCCTTGAAATAGTAATTGCACGAAAAATCGTACAGCGTCATGGTGAATCATCCTTTTATGCAAGTCGTCATGGTCTATGTCAAGTCATATCCCATGACGCTGACGACCCTGATGAATCAGAGTTTGATCAGGCTGAGGGGATAGACGAAATCCGGCTCGGGATCATCCGCAAGGGTGATGACTTTGCCGGGGTACACGAAATCGGGTTCGGGATCGTCCGCGAGGGTGATGACCCTGCTGGGGTACACGAAGTCGGGTTCGGGATCGTCCGCGAGGATGATGACCTTGCCAGGGTATACGAAGTCGGGTTCGGGATCGTCCGCGAGGATGATGACCTTGCCGGGGTACACGAAGTCAGGTTCGGGATCGTCTGCGACCGAGATGACCTTGCCGGGATACACGAAATCGGGTTCGGGATCATCCGCGAGGGTCGTGACGCGATTATCGATCTCATCGATGGTGCCAATGACGATGGGGGCGGCAAGCAGAAGGGCGAACAGAACGACGAGCAACGACTTGAGAATGGATTTTTTCATGATATGCTCCTTGGGTGTTGATTTGTTGACGATGATGCCATGTACGATCGGTGTCAGAAGATTCGTGCAATCTCGCTTGACAGCAACAATATAACACAGCACCCAAGGATTGTAAATATTCCCCTTTATGAATATTTTACTATTTGTATTATAACACATTTGCGGATTTGCAATATACAAGATTCTGATTTATGAACCTTTTCTTGGTTTGACCCCCATTCGGTGAAGACGCGTTTCACGTATTAGCCATAACAAATAAATCGCGCGGACTGCGATTCGTGTTCTTTCTCGTTCCCTTCATTCGCTTTTTGGGTTTCGCCAAGAAAAAACGGCTTGATTGCTCAAACCGTCTTCGCATCTCGATTCCTGTCGATGCGGATGTTCCGCCATAGCATCAGACAGTAGATCGAAACGATCGTGAAGTTCAAAACGTAGAACCCGAGAACGTAGTTGACGGATCCGTTGACCAGCTTGTTGACGATCCCCATCGAGTATCCGACGAGGATCAGGATCGCCGAAGTCAGACTCGCTCCCTTCGCCGTCCTGGCGCGATATGCGCGGACGACGGCCACGGGCCATGAGGCGCCGAAGAGGAGCAGCATCGCGATTTCGAAGAACTGCATGTAGAAGGCGGGTCCCATCGTCGCCCTCCTCAGACGCGCCTTGATGCGGCGTTGACGTGCTTGTACATCTCTTCGGCCGCAAAATGCAGCTTGGTGACGACATTCATCCGATGCAGCGGATAGATGTAGTAGGTATCCTCGAGCGTCGATAGGGAGATGCAGTCGGCGCCCTTCCCGAGATAATCGAGTTCGATGTGGATCGAATATGTCGACAAAGGTTCCTTCACGAGCGAGAAGGGTTCTCCATCGAAGACTCCTTCGAGGCGGAACCCGTTCGCGTCATGGACGAGTTTGCCCTCGCCGAGCGGCACGAACCCCTTTGCGTTGGGAAGCGAATCGACGCGGACTTCATCCTCGAACCGATAGCCGCCGTTCTCGATTTCCTTCCTGACGTTGCCGCGCTCCCATTCATACCAGTCGGGAATGCGTGTGAAGACGCCGTCGCCGTCGATGCCGCGCAGGCGGCCGTAGACATCCATCTCGTAGGTCTTCCCGCATTTGGCGCACCAGAGGGCGCTGCCGTCCGATTCCATCTCGTGCTCCGTCAGACAGTGCGGGCACTGGTAGAGGATGCGATGGAGTCCCTTCGCGCGATTCCGATACTTGATCGCCTGCTTGGTTTCGAGCTGATAGCGATACTCGTCGTATTCGAAGGCCTTCGCGATGCGGGCGTTGATCTCCTGGGTCGAGATCGACGGGATTTCCTCGGCGGTGACGATCTGGGTCATATCGGCCGCGAGCCGCACCTTGCGCTTGGCAAGGTTCCAGACGGGCGAAGACAGGTAGTTGCCATGCATGTTGAGAACGACGACCGGCACGCGCATGACCTTGCACATCTTGCCGAGCGAATCCGGCAGGATCGCGGTCGTTCCGGAGAGCGAGTAGCGGGCTTCCGGATACACGGCGGCGATCGTCTTGTTGACCTTGAGGGAGTGCTCGATCTGCCGAACGAGCAGGATGTCGTTCGTGAATTTGCGCTTGCAGATGCAGCCGACGTTGCGAAGCAGCTGCTCGCGGTTGATGAATCCGTCGATCGCGACCACGTAGTTCGCCCCGCGCGGCCAGATCGCCGCGGTCGTCACCGAGAAGTCGATGAACGCGTGATGCGTGCAGAGCAGGATGTACGGCGGCTTGAGACCCTTCATGTTCACCTTGTTGACCCTCAAGCCGTGCATCCAGGCGTTCGGCAAGGCGATGATCCACGACAGGAGTGTCAGGTACCACGCCTGCTTCTTCGGTTTAGCTAGCATGTCGTAACGGACGATGTTCTTCTGCATGTCTGTGATCCCCCCGGATAAAAAACACAGCGAACGCTGGGATCGCTGTGTCCTAATAGTAGCACGCTGACGGTGAATGGTCAACCCCGATCGACGACGTGCCGTGCAACCGTCAAAGGACGGTGGTGACGATGTTCTTGTTCGATCGTTTCGAGATGTACAGGGCTTCGTCGGCGCCCTTGATCGCTTCCTTCAGGGTACCGCTGCCGACGCGTCCGCCCTTGACGCCGATCGAAACCGTGATGTGGATTCCGAGATCGCCGATGGCGATGCAGGTCTGTTCGACGGCGACGCGAATCCGTTCGGCGACGGCGCGGGCTTCTTCCGGCCGCTCGTCGCCGATGAAGGCGACGAACTCTTCGCCGCCGTAACGCGCGAGGATGGCGTTCTCGTCAAGCGCCGTCCGGATGATGTGCGCCAGTTCTTCGAGCACCAGGTCGCCGATCGGATGACCGTGGGTGTCGTTGACATCTTTGAAGTCGTCGATGTCGATCATCATCACCGCATACTCGCCGTTCAGGTGCGTCGGATCATCGAGGTGCGCCGTTGCGGCCTCGAAGAAGGCGCGGCGATTGAAGATGTTCGTGAGTGCGTCGTGGGACGCCTCGTAATCCAGTTTCTCGATACGCTCGAGATAGCTGGTCATGTCGTTGAAGCGGATGATGTATCCGTTCAGCTGACCGTGCTTCGCCGTGAGCGGGAAGGTTTCGGCGATGTACCGCTTGCCGTGATGCTCGAAGGGGACGGTTTCGTTCCCCTTGAACGCCTCGACGATGTCTTCCGGCAGAAACGACTTGGCGAGCGGCATCCCGAACCTGACGATATCCTTTCCGAAATCGTCGAACGCCGCGTTCCAGGAGATGACGTCGTAGTGTTCGTCGAGGACGAGGATCGGGTCGAGCGCCTTCTCGAACGTCGCCTGGTGCGCCGACGGGGTCAGGATGAACAGCTCGAACCGGAACATGAAGTAGAGCACGACGAAACTGATGATCGAGATCGCATAGAGGACATAGTCGAGGCCGAAGGTCGTGTCGTTGAAGAGGGTGGTGGAGATGAAGATCGACGCGGCGAAACCGAACGAAGACAGGATCCACGACTGGTACCGCTTGATGCCGGTGGATTTGAGGGCGCTGCGGATGTACATCGCGCCGACAAGCGCGAGTACGAGCAGGTTATGGAGCGCCTGGATGTAATAGAGCCAGCCCTTGCCGAGGATGAGCACGTCGATTCCCAGCGTGGCGGACGTGCCGTCCATCATTTCGGCGAACGTGTAGTACCAGTCGAGCGGGGTATAGTAGGTGAACTGGACGACGACGGTCACGAACGTCGGGATGATCAGGGGAATCAGTTCCTGCCACCATTTCGGCCGACGATCGCGAAAAGCGAAGCGCATCGCGAGCAAGAGCCAGAACGGCGCCAGGATGGGTACGGCCAAATACTGGATATGGTTGAAGAGGATCTTCGTCTCGACCGTCGTCGCCGCCAGTTCGAGCGCATACGCCGTCGCATAGACCCCCTCGAGGAAGAACATGAGCGCAAGCTGCCAGAACCCGTGCGCGCGGCGGAGATTGGTCGCGATGGCGATGGCGATCCCGATAGAGATGATGCCGATGGCGAACGTGAAGCCGATGAGGATGATGTCGAAACGCATGGTGATCATCTCCTTAGCAATAAATTATATCACGCGGTGTCGATAAATGCTTTTTCGATTCCGTCTTTTTTTCCCTTTTGGGAAAGAAAAAGCCATCGAATCGGCCGTCAAGCGGCCTTTTCGATGGCATCAAGGTAATCTTCGTAGTTGCAGGGCTTGTCGAAGGTGACCTTCCCGTCGATCGCGATGATGCGGTTGGCGACGGTGTCGATCAGCTCCTGGTCGTGGCTGGTGAACAGCATCACGCCGCGGTACCGCTGCATGCCTTCGTTGAGCGAGGTGATCGATTCGAGGTCGAGGTGGTTGGTCGGATCATCGAACACGAGCGCGTTGGCACCCGACAGCATCAGCTTGATCAGCATCATCCGGACCTTCTCGCCGCCCGACAGCACCCGGCTCGACTTGAGGCTTTCGTCACCGCCGAAGAGCATCCGTCCGAGCCAGCCGCGGATATAGGTCTCCGCCTGCTCGACGCCCGTGTACTGACGGACCCAGTCGATGAGGTTGACGTCCTTGTTGAAATACTTCTGATTGTCCTGGGGAAAGAAGGCGGTCGTGATCGTGATGCCCCACTTGAACGTTCCGGTAAAGTCCTCGTCCTCGCCGGCGAGGATCTTGAAGAGTGCCGTGACGACCGTCGTGTCGGCGGTGATGAAGGCGATCTTGTCGTCGCGGCGGACCGAGAAGGACACATTTTCGAACAGGCCCTTCTTGGTGAGGCTCTCGACGAAGAGAATCTCGTTCCCGACTTCCCGGTTCGGCTGGAACTCGATGAACGGATATCTGCGGAGCGATGGCTTGATGTCGTTCAGGACGATCTTGTCGAGCGCCTTCTTGCGGGAGGTCGCCTGCTTCGCCTTGGACTTGTTGGCGCTGAAACGGCGGATGAAGTCCTCCAGTTCCTTGATCTTCGTCTCCATCTTCTTGTTCTGGTCCTTGGCTTGCCTGAGCGCGAGCTGGCTGGATTCGTACCAGAAATCATAGTTGCCCGGATAGAGGGTGATCCTGCCGTATTCGACGTCGCAGATCCTTGTGCAGACATCATTCAGGAAATGGCGGTCGTGGCTTACGACGAGGACGCAATTCTCATAATTCATCAGGAAGTTTTCGAGCCAGCGGACCGACAGCGGATCGAGATTGTTGGTCGGTTCGTCGAGAAGAAGCACTTCGGGATTTCCGAACAGCGCCTGCGCGAGAAGGACCTTGACCTTCTTCTTGGCATCGTACGATTTCATCGGCTTCTGATAGTCTTCGGCCGAAATGCCGAGGCCGTCGAGCAGGATTTCGGCATTGCTCTCGGCGTTCCAGCCGTCGAGTTCGGCGAATTCGGCCTCGAGATGAGCGAGGCGCATCCCGATCTCCTCGGTGAATTCCGCCGTTTCGTACAGCGCGTTCTTCTCGGCGATGACGTCGACCAGACGCTTGTGTCCCATCAAAACGGTCTCCAGGACCGTGTACCGGTCAAAGGCGTTCTGATTCTGCGCCAGGATCGACATCCGGCAATCGGGATCCAGCCAGACTTCTCCGGACGTGGTCTCGATTTCCTTCGTCAAAATCTTCAGGAACGTGGTCTTTCCGGCGCCGTTCGCGCCGATGATGCCATAGCAGTTCCCTTTGGTGAATTCCAGATTGACTTCGGAGAACAGTTTCCTTCCCCCGAACATCAGTTCGACATTACTTACTCTCAGCATGTTGAGTGATCTGAACCTCTCCGGCCGCGGTCGGCCTAATCTTCGGGGTGAAGACGATGAAAACCAGCAACCCGGTGAAAATCAGCACAGCGTTGACAAGATAGAACGTCGGAAAGCCGTGCTTTGCGATGAACATACCGGACAGGAAGTTGCCCAGACCGGTGAAGATCGAGAACAGGAGCGTCACGATGAGGATCGCCGCAGTCACGTTTTCGACGCGGACGATCTTGATCAGGAATTTGATGTGGGCATAGAGGATGATGCCCCATGATGCGCCGCGGAGCAGGGTGACCGCGAACATCACCGGAAGGGGCGGTTCGATCGTGTAGACCAGGAAGCGGAACACGAACATCGCGCCGGCAAGAATGAAGAGGAGTCTGTCGGAAATCTGCGAACCCTTGGTCATCATGATCCGCATCGACAGGACCTCGACCGTGACGAAGGCGGCATACAGCCACCCATAGTCGATCGATGAGATCTCGAACTTCTCCGTCAGGTAGATTCCGAGGAAGGAGTCGCCGATCCTGACCGAGCCGATCACGAGCGTGTAGAACACCAGGTATTTATAGAACTCGACATTGCCGAGCAACGCCTTCAGGTTGCGTTTCGACTTCCTCGACCCATCCGGGGCTTTTTCGAGCGACTTGATCGAATCGCCCGTATTCTTCTCAAGCGGTTTGATCCATACGGCCAGGAGGGCGGTTGCGGCGAAGAGAATGCCCGAGAGCAGGAAGAGCAGGTCATAACCGAGATAGACGCCAAGATATCCGCCGATCAGCGTCGCGACGACATACGATACGGAAGCCCAGATGCGGATCGACGAATACTCGCATTTGTTGTTGTTCGCGAAGGTCGCCGCAAACCCGTCCTGAATCGAAACGTACGGCGAACAGAGGGCGGCGATCATGCCGATGATGATCGCATACGCTTCGAGGGTGTCGACTTGCGTAATCGAGAAGATGAGAACCCCTTCGACGACCGTCATCGTCTGAAGGATGATCCGGCTGATCTTCATGTCCTTCACGAAATACGTCCAGATCGGATTGACGACGATCGTCATGATCGGCGTGATCGCCAAGAGAAGCCCAAGCTGGGAATCGGAGTTCTCGCCGAGCTTGTCGAGAAAGTAGAGGGACATGAACGGATAGAAGAACGCGTCGGCAAAGTAACGAACGAAGTAGAAGATCTTGAATTTCAAATTTTCGTTTTCCATTTGATCGCCCCCTCCTTCCTTCAAACGAGATAATATTATACATTCATTAGAAGGGAAATGCAATCATCCGATAATAGAAAACGGTTGTTCTCGCCTTGTGGTGTTTGGTCGGATTCGCTTGCATTGGGGGGGTTCTCCGCAAGCTGAGCGAACGAGATGAGGTGCGATCGGGTACAAGATCGTAAATCATCGTTGTTCATTATGGAAGAAGCCCTCAAGAACACGATCGGACGCCAAATAGGTCGAATATTTAACGCGATGTTTACATGATGTTTATGTGATCGTGATACCTATGCAAAAGCGATATTGACAATGGGAAATCGAGATATTCGCCTATGCCTTCGGCAGAGATGAAATGTCACGATGCCTTGCCTGAAGAAGTATTTGCGCGTATGTGCGTTCGCGCGCGATATGATCATACAAAGGGGCAAGTCGGTCGTCGATTGCAACCGAAGTCAGTTCCGATTCAAAATATGATTAAGTGTAAATCGCTCATTTTGGTCATTTGTCAGATGTTGTCAAAGTACTCTTGAACACGCGTTTCTCCCCGCCGGTCATGCGGCAGTTCGACGATAGCGGTGGGTCAGTCATCCCGATTTCGACCGAACGACCGATCATCTCGCAATGAAAACGCATCCGATTGAGGAACGAGAGTGGTGTGCCATTCGTCTTTATGAAGGATCGTCGTTTTCCTCCGCCGTCAATGAAAATTTGTTCTCATTAATATAATTATATTTGCTCGATTCCTCGTTATACGGCAAGTCCCCATCTTCCGCAATAACCCCCCCCCCACGTGAAAATTCGATGCTCATTTATTTTTAAAAAGCCTGTTGACAAACGATTTTTAGTCCTTTATTATCTATTTCGCACCCTTGAAACAAATACTGGAGGAATCTTCTCATGCCGAAGCAGATCGTCAAACGCGATGGATCGGTCGTACCGTTCCGAAAAGAAAAAATCGTCCTCGCCATCTTCAAGGCGGCTACCTCGGTTGGGGGAACCGATTTTTCACGTTCCGAGTTTCTCGCCGAACAGGTTTGCGCCATGGCGGACGAGAAGTATCCGAACGGCATCGCAGAAGTCGAGGGTGTTCAGGACATCGTCGAGAAGGTCCTTATCGAGAACGGTCATGCGAAAACGGCCAAGGCCTATATCCTATATCGCGAGAAGCGGCGTTCTGCACGCGAGTCAAGTGCGCTGATCGGTGCGACCATCGACATGTTCACCGAATATCTGAACGACCGGGACTGGCAGATCAACGAGAATGCGAACACCTCGAAATCGATCAATGGCCTCAACAATTACGTTCGCGAGAACTTCACGAAGAACTACTGGCTTCACGAAATCTATCCCGACGACGTCCGCAACGCCCATTTGAACGGCGACTTTCATATCCACGACCTCGGCTTCTTCGGCCCTTATTGCGCCGGTTGGGATCTTCGTCAGATCTTGATGAACGGTTTCGGGGGCGTGACCGGCAAGATCGAATCCAATCCGGCGAAACACCTCCGTGCATTTCTGGGTCAGGTGGTCAACTCGACGTTCACGACGCAGGGCGAGACCGCCGGCGCCCAGGCATGGTCTTCGTTCGACACTTATATCGCACCATTCGTCCGTTACGATCATCTCGATTATAAGAGCGTCAAGCAGGCATTGCAGGAGTTTATCTTCAATCTCAACGTGCCGACCCGCGTCGGTTTCCAGTGCCCCTTCTCCAATCTTACCTTCGATATCAAGCCCCCGCGTACCCTCCGCGACCAGAACGTCATCATCGGCGGTAAGCTGATGCCGGAGACCTATGGCGAATTCCAAGCCGAAATGGACGTCATCAACTCCGCCTTCTGCGACGTCATGATGGAGGGGGACGCGAAGGGACGCGTCTTCACCTTCCCGATCCCGACGATCAACGTCACGAAGGACTTCGATTGGGACAGTCCCGTGATCGAAAAGTTCATGGAGATCACCGCCAAGTACGGCATCCCCTATTTCTCGAACTACATCAACTCCGACCTGAGCCCCGAAGACGCGCTGTCGATGTGCTGCCGCCTGCGGCTCAACACGTCCGAGCTTCGCAAGCGCGGCGGCGGCCTCTTCGGTTCGAATCCGCTGACGGGTTCGATCGGCGTCGTCACCATCAATCTGCCGCGGCTCGCCTATCTCTCCCAGTCGGAGTCGGAATTCTACACGCGTCTGTGGGAAACCATGTACATCGCCAAGAAGTCGCTCGAAATCAAGCGCAAGGTCGTCGAGGAACAGACCGCCCACAGCCTCTATCCGTACAGTGCCTACTACCTCAAGGACGTCAAGGCGAAAAGCGGTTCATATTGGTTCAACCATTTCAACACCATCGGACTCATCGGCATGAACGAGGCCGCCCAGAACCTCTACGGTGCGGAGTATGATCTGACGACCGAGAAGGGGCAGCAGTTCGCGATCAAGACGCTCAACTACATGCGCGACCTGATCCGCGACATCCAGGAAGAAACGGGCCACAACTACAACCTGGAGGCGACGCCGGCCGAAGGGACGAGCTATCGACTTGCCAAGGCCGACAAGGCACGCTATCCCGACATCATCACCGCCGGTCGCGATGTACCGTACTATACCAATTCGACCCAATTGCCGGTCGGATTCACCGACGACATCTTCGAAACCCTCGAACTGCAGGACGAACTGCAGTCGCTCTATACGGGCGGTACCGTCCTTCACCTCTATCTCGGTGAACGCGTGAAGGACACCCAGACCTGCAAGACCCTGATCCGGAAGGTCTTCACGAAGTACAAGCTGCCCTACATCTCGATCACTCCCACCTTCTCCGTCTGTCCGGAACACGGCTACATCTCCGGGGAGCATTTCCAGTGCCCGACATGCGGCCGCGAATCCGAAGTCTACACCCGTGTCGTCGGATACCTGCGTCCCGTTCAGAATTTCAACAAAGGCAAGAAGGCCGAGTACGACGACCGCGTCAAGTACGTGATCGAGGACGAGATCGGGTCCGAGGCGCCGCACGCATGATCTTCGCGGGGATGGTCAAGTCCTCCCTGATCGACTATCCGGGAAAAATCGCCACCGTCCTCTTCGCTCCCGGCTGCAACTTCAACTGCTTCTACTGCCATAACCGCGCGATCATCGAGGACATCGATACTCTGCTCGATCCGGCCGAAGTCGACGACTTTCTGGTTCGCCGTCAGGGTCTGGTCGACGCCGTCGTCGTCTCCGGCGGGGAACCGACGCTCAACCGGGATCTTGTCGCGATCTTCCGACGGGCCAAGGAACTCGGCTATCTCACCAAACTCGACACCAACGGCTCGAATCCCGACGCGGTCAAGCGTCTGATCGACGAAGGCCTCGTCGACTACATCGCAATCGACTACAAGGCGCCGGTGTGGCGCTATGCAGAGATCTGCGGCCCCGAAGCCGACGGCAACCTCGTACTCGAGACGATCGTCATGCTCCTGTGGGCGGGCGTCGACTTCGAGACGAGGACCACCGTCATCCCCCAGCTTTCCGAAAAGGACCTGATCCGGATGGCGAAGGAGATGCCGCCGGTGCCGCGCTACGTCCTCAACCCCTATCGCAAGCCCAAGCTGTTCCGCCCCGAAGACGCGGCACGGATCGAAGTCCCCCCCTATCCCGAGAAGACGATCGCGAGAATGGCGGAAGTGGTGAAACTGTATCAGCCGAACGTCGTCCTGATGTTCTGATCGAAGCGAGCACGCGATTTGCGTGCTCTTTTCTTTTCCTGCGTCAGCGGGCGTATCCTGTCGTTTCGACCCGCCGAACGAAAGACGGCGGGGAGGAGATTCGTGCATCACGGCATAAAACCGTTTTCCCATCGACCTTTTTGTGCTACAATGGTTGTTGATGTCTTCGAACACGGGGTATTGCCATGAAAAGAGCGATGATGATCTTCCTGATCCTACTGCTGTCGGCCGCTTTCGTCGGATGCGATCTTTTCTCGACGGTCGCGACCACCGCGCCGGAGGATCCCCGGACGGAAGTCATCCTCGCGGAATTCGACTTGATCGAAGAATCGATCCCCTCCGCCATCATCGCCGACGTCACTCTTCCGGCCGCGACCAACCCCGCATTGACGGTATCCTATGCCGTCGACGGCACCGCGATCGGAACGACGCTCGCATACGATTCTCCCGAACTCGACAAGTTCGTGACCCTCGAAGTGACCCTGACCTACGGCGATCTCGCGATCTCGCGCGAGTACGAAGTTTTCGTGGTCCGCGATCTGGCCGCATACGAACGATACATGACCAATCTCGGCCTTGACGAAATCGAGGACCTGATCGAAGCGGGGATTCCCGACGCGATCGAATGCGACCTGGCGTTGCCCGTGATTTCCTACGATACCGCGACCGTCTCGTATGCCACGGAGGTCTCGCGCATCTATCGCGGTCGCTTCATCTTCACCTTTCCGCAGCACGACACGCCGATCACCATCACGGCGACGATCCGATACAAGGGCGTCACGCGCGCGGTTGAATACGTCACGGTGATGAAGGGTTTCGAAGTCCTCGAACGGATCCCCGAACTCCGCATCTGGACCGACGGAAGCCAGGAGATCGTATCCAAGGACGATTACGTCGACGCCGTCGCGACGCTGACGACATACGACGAGGCCAATGTCGGCACGAACGTGTTCACCCGCCGCGGACTTCAGATCCGCGGGCGCGGCAATTCCACGTGGTGGATGCCGAAGAAGCCGTATCGGATCAAGTTCGACGACAAGACGGCGATGTTCACCGACTACGAAGCCAAGGACTGGGTCCTGCTCGCGAACTTCACGGACCAGACCCTGATCCGCAACTACCTCGCCTACAAGCTCGCGGCTACGATCGGGATGCCCTATACGCCTTCCGCGACATTCGTCGATGTCTTCATCAACGACGAATACGTCGGAAACTACACCCTCAGCGATCAGATCGAGGTCTCTCCGGTCCGGGTCGACGTCGAGGAAGGATCGAGCGCGGTCGACACCGGATACCTGATCGAGTTCGACTACAAGGTCTATGAAGACTGGTCCGCCGTGGAAGGCGTGGACTACTTCCACGCCCATGGCTACCCCTATTCGATCAAGTCGCCACAACCCGACAGCGTCAATTTCAACACCGCCCAGGTCGCCTACATCAAGGACTACGTCGATTCGATCTACGAGGCGTTGAGCAACCGTCGGAGCTATACGGAACTGATCGACGAGGCGTCGTTCATCGATTGGTTTCTCGTCCAGGAAGTCTTCAAGAACGTCGACTCGGGATATTCATCCGTCTACATGTACAAGGCGAAGGGCGGCGTCCTGAAGATGGGTCCCGTCTGGGACTTCGACCTGTCGTCGTCCAATCCGGGCCACCTCGACTATGAAAACCGCATGCCGCCGGGATGGTACACCTCGCTGCAGTACAAGAACATCTGGTTCTACTACCTGATGAAATACGATACGTTCCGACTTCACTTGCAGGCCCGGTGGAACGAAATCTACGTCGAAGTGACCGAGATGCTCGCTTCCGTCTACCCCGTCGCCGATTCCATCGCCCGTTCGCGTTACCTCAACTTCATCCGTTGGGACGTCATGGGCAAGAACTGGGAATGGTACACGTCGCCGGAAGTCTACGAAGCGGACACGTACGAAGAACAGCTCGAGGTCCTTTACGACTGGCTGGACGAGCGGATCGCCTGGATGAATACGACGATCAACGATCCCGATTTCGTCTGAGTTCGGCGATCGGCGCGATGACTTTCCGGCCATCCCGACCCGTCGCTTCCTTCACGCAGATATCATGAACGACGAAACGCCCGGAGAAATCCGGGTTTTTCTTTCGAAAACAAAAAAAGCGGACCGAAGTCCGCTTTGCGTACACGTGGTGGAGAGGAGTGGTTTCGAACCACCGAACCCATAGGGAGCAGATTTACAGTCTGCCGCGTTTAGCCTCTTCGCTACCTCTCCAAGGGCCGATTTCAATTCGGCTATTACATTATAACAAATACGTTATTGAATTGCAACAGGAAAAAACCCGATCTCCGCCACCCGCCGCGATCTCCGCATTTCGGCTATCCCGGGCGCTTGGGAAGTGGTATAATGGGAATGGGCCAGCCGCCCACGGAGGAATCCCATGCGCATCGCATTGATCGCCCACGACAAGAACAAACAGGAAATGATCGATTTCGCCAGGAAGTATGCCGCCGTCCTCGCACGCCACCAGTTGTTCGCCACCGGAACGACCGGACAACGAATCATCGAAGCGACCGGCCTGCCGGTCCATCGCTTCCGCTCGGGACCGCTCGGCGGCGATCAGGAGATCGGCGCCAGGATCGCCAATGGCGAGATCGACCTCATCTTCTTCTTCCGCGATCCGCTGACCGCGCAGCCGCACGAACCCGACGTCTCGGCGCTGCTTCGCCTGTCCGACGTCTACAAGATCCCGCTCGCCACGAACGTCTCGACCGGCGAACTGATCGTCCATGCGCTCATGGAAGAATGAATGAAACGAATAGAAAAAAGCGTCGGTCCCGCGGGATCGACGCTCATTTTTTCGTCTTGTCGGCGATCACGAGCGGAACCACCATCTCGTCCTTCAGGATGCCGGCGTGCTGCCCCCGGAAATACGTGGGGAAGCGGCGGAAGGCGAAGAAGTAGTGCTCGATGGCGACGGCGATGAAGTCGCCGGTGAACGAATCGAACGCGGGATGCATGACGCCATCGCCGAACACGCCGTTCTTCTTGAGTTCCGCGGGCGTGTAGAGCGTGAAATAGTCGCGAAAACGCCGATTGAACAGAGCCTTGAAGTCGGCTTTCCTGCCTTCCTTCACGAAGAAGGCGGCGGCACGCGTCTCGATCGAGGGAAGATGTTCGCACATCTCCAGGAGTTCGGGATAATCGTCGAGCACGATCGGACAGACGTCGACCTGACCGTGGTCGGCGATCAGGATCACGACCGTATCCTCGATCGCATCGACGAAGGCGCCATATGCGCGGTCGATGTCCTGCACCATCGCATGGACTTCGACGGATCCGGGACCGAATTCATGCGACAGCGAATCGATCTTGTCCCAGTAGGCGTAGATGAAATGTCTGCCGGGGGTATCGCAGACGGCTTTAGCCGCCGCAAGGAGTTTCTCGAACGTATCGTTCTCCGGCGTACGGAACGCCGGGAAGATCTCCGCGGTACCGACTTCGGGAGACGCCTTCCGGATCTGGTCGTAGATCGTTTCGAAAGGGATCACGGTTCCGGCGACGGCGTGTCCGATCTTGGAATCGTCGTAGAAGTCGGTGTCCGTGAACGTGATGACGGTGCGTCCTTCCGACTCGAACCACTGTGCCCATCCGAGCCAGCCGGTCTCGAGCGGACTCTTGCCCGACATGACCGACGTCGTCGCGGCGACGGTGGTCGAGGGAAAGACGGACGTGATCGTTCCGACGCGCGCTGCCGCGAGTCGCGCATCCGGGCCGAGTTGACGCCGCAGCGTCGAATCTCCCAGGGCGTCGACGAGCACCAGAACCACGTTGCGGGGATTGTTCGCGAGGACGGCATCGACTTCGGGAAGGGTTGCTTTCTCGGTCTTCGCGCCGTAATGTCTGAGAATCGAAGCGGAGACGTTCATGATCGAACGTTCGTAGTCGGGAAAACGGATCGGTTTCATGATGTCGCCTCCTTTGATGTAGATTATACCAGATTTTCTTCCGCTTCCGCAGGGATCCTGCGTATTTTGGGGAGATATTTGACCTTGCGGTAAAGGTATGTGCCGACGAACACCGAAAGGAAGTTCGAAACCAGCATCATCCACCACACGCCGAGCGTGCCGAGATCTGTCAGGAGGGTCATCAGATAGACGAGCGGAAGACGGATCACCCACAGGCGGATCATCGACAGCCAGAAGCCGTATCGCGTCTCGCCGCTGCCCTGGAACGTCGACAGGAACGTCTGGTAGACCCCCATGAACGGGAGTCCGAGATGGAGGAAGAGCATGTATCGATCCGCCTCTGCGAGCGTCTGCGGATCGGAATTCATGATCTCCACGAGCGGGATGCGGAAGGGAATGATGAGAGCGGCACCGATCGTCATCATCGCGACCGCGATCGTCATGCCGGTCCTGAACGAGGCGCGCGCGCGTTTGACGTTGCCGGCGCCGACATTCTGGGCGATGTAGATCGCAAGAATCGCCGAAACCGAGGACACGGGGAACATCACGATCGAATTGATCCTGTTTCCGATCGCATAGGCGGTCGAAGCGAACGTTCCGTACGACAGCACGACGCCGTTCAGAATCACGAATCCGAGGGCTTGGACGGCCTGCCCGACGGAAGCGGGAACGGCGATCTCGATCAGATGCCTGATGATCGAGAAATCGAGGAAGCGCGTACGGAAATCGAGTTTCAGTCCCGTTCGGGAAAACATCAGGATCATGACGAACACCGGCAACCCGACCCAGTTCGCAATCAGGGTGGAGAGTCCGGCGCCGACGACGCCCATGCCGAGGACGGACACCATCCACCACGTCAGGAAGATGTTCAGGAGGATCTGGAAGGTCGAGACGAGGACGGGGGTGGTCGTGTCGCCGGTGGATTGGCGGATCGACTGGAAGGCGTAGGAGAAGAACAGGATCGGAAGCTCGAAACTGCGGATTCGAAGATAAGTCACGGCATATTCGAAGTCGGCGCCGGTCGCCCCGATCCACGTCATCACGAGCGGTGCGATCATGTAGAGCAGAAGGTTGAAGACCAGTCCGAATCCGAGCGAGATCATGATCAGGTTGCCGGCATACCGCTTCGCGTTCATCGCGTCCCCGCGACCGACGTACTGGCCGATGAGCGACGTTCCCGCGACCGCGAGCCCCATCCCGAGGCTGATGAAGATGAAGAAGAGCGACCACGTGAGCCCGACGCCGTTCTGCATGTGCGTCGCGTTGGCGATCCCGTCGATCGGATCGAACCCGGGAACGCGTCCGAGGAAGAAGGTGTCGACAAGGTCGTGTAGGGTCTTGAGGATGTTCACGAAAAAGATCGGAACCGCCAGCGACAGCATGCCTTTCCAGATCGGCGTGCCACGCAGAATCGTCTCGGTTTTCCGAAGGCTTCTCGCCTGTCTGTCCATGCGTCTCACATCCTCATCTCGGAAAAGAAAAACGCACCCAGAGTGCGTTCTTCGAGGGCAAGTTTGATCTCGATGGTGCCGAAAACAGGACTTGAACCTGCAACCTACTGATTACAAATCAGTTGCTCTGCCATTGAGCTATTTCGGCGTGGTGGAGACTGCCGGGCTTGAACCGACGACCCCCTGGCTGTGATCCAGGTGCTCTGCCAACTGAGCTAAGCCTCCGTGGTGACTTGTACGGGATTCGAACCCGTGAATGCATGCGTGAAAGGCATGTGAGTTAACCGTTTCTCCAACAAGCCGAGATTGTGCCCTCCGGCTGTAAGCCGGTACTACAATTCTACTATCAACGGACGGTTCGTGTCAAGAAAAAGCGATGATTTCGCGTCAGCGCTCGACGCCCCGTGCGAGTTCGTCGGCGATTGCCAGATAGTAGAGCGATGCGACCGTTCCGTAGGGCGAATAGAGTCTGCGAAGCCGTTCGTGCCGCTCCTTCGAATAGGATGTATATCCGTGGACCTGCATCACCGCGCGCTGATAGGCGGCATCCCCGAACATGAAGACGTCAAGGCGGCCTTCGCTGAAGATCGCCACGGTTTCGGCGGCGCCATGGCTGACGCCTTTGATCGAACTGAAGAATCCGACATAGCCCTCGTCGTCGTAGTGATAGGTATCGACGAGATCGAGGCGACCGGATACCACGTCGCGGACGATTGCGGCGATCGTCTCCGCCTTGGTGAGTGACAATCCCAACTCACGCATCGAATCAACATCCGCCTTGATGAGATCAGATACCGTTAATCCGCCATATTTGGCCGTCATCCGCTGCTCGATTGCGGATGCGTTGCCGATTGAAAGACCGTCGGATACGATTGCCCAAACCAACACCGAAAACACGTCCGGGTCCCGCTTCGCATTGACGCGGCCGTACTTCTCGATATAGGGAGAAAGCGCCTTGTCGGCGAGCATCAGGTGCTGCAGGGCGTCGATGCCGTAGTGGATGTCGAGATAGGCTTTCATCACGATCACCGTCCTTGATGTCGATGTTCCGTTTTCATTGTATCACGAAACGGGATGTTTTCACGCATCAATTCATCTCTGCCGGACGATGCCGCAGGAAAAGAAACGACGGGCGAGATTCTGAGATGGTTTGGTGTTGATGCAGAAATGCGCACCCCGTGTCGCGTCAGCGCATCTGCGAGAAGAAAACCTTCTTCCCGCACTCGTCTGCGACGTGAACATGCCGTTTCTTGAAGTCGTCGCATACGAATCTTGACGGCCGAACCGGATCCTCCATCATCGTGCACAAGGCGGAATCGGTGCGGTTTGGAGCGAAATCGCGAAAACTTCACGTCTTTTTCCATTCCGTGTTGGCAATTCGTCGTTTTCGTGATACATTTTATTTAGATGTTCAAAACATTCATAGGGAGGCATGCAATGGCAAAGATCAAAACGCTGTTCAACGATTTTTACACCGATCGACCCCGCTTCTTCCTGACTTGCTTCAAGTTCTTTCTCATGTTCCTGTTCTGGATCGCCTTCTACATCGCCGCGTTCACGGCGAGAACCGTCACCGAACCGAACCGCTTCAATGTCGCCGACCTCGCCGGCGTCGGCAGCACGTTCGTCCTGATCTGGTGGATCCTCACGCTTGGATTCCTTGCTCTGACGCTATTAAAAAACGACAAGGGACTCAAGATCGTGGGCATCCTGCAGATCGCCCTCGCCGTCATCTATCTGGGCATGATCATGCTCATCTACGCGAACGTCGCCAAGGAACTCGCCGGCAACCCCGATGTGACACTGTCCTATTCGTTCGGATTCTGGCTCATGCTCATCCTGCTCGCGGCGTTCGTCGTGTCGACCTTCTTCGGTCAGTTGCTCGAGAAGCTGCTTGTTCGCGTCCTTCCTGCGACACTGCTCAATCCGGTTCCTGCCGAAGCTCCCGCTCCGATCGCCGAACCGGAGCCGGAACCGATGAAGGAAGCCGTGAAGGAACCAGTGCCGGACGTCCCTCCGCCCGCACCGGTCGCTCCTGAGCCCGAACCGGAACCCGAACCCGTCGTCGAACCGATTGAAGCCCCGGCATCGGAGCCGGAATCGGAACCCGCCCCCGTGGTCGAACCGACCGAAGTATCCGCACCTGCCGAACCCGAGCCGGAAGAGCAGCCTGCGCAACCGGTCGAACCGCCGAAACCGGAATCCTGACGCAACGGCCGCACTCGCAGAAGACCAGGAGGAACGCTTCCTGGTCTTTTCTCATTGGGCTGACATCGGAACGAAAATGTGATATATTGAAAACGATTCTTGACATTGACGTAGCGTCAAGGTGTATCATGGTCTCGACGGGAGGGATGTCCCTTGGAATACACGATTACGGACCTTGCCCGACTGTCGGGCGTCAGCACGCGAACGCTCCGCTATTACGACGCAATCGGTCTACTAAAACCATGGAAGACCGGATCCGGCGGCATCCGTCTCTACGGCGATGCGGAGACCGACCGGCTTCGCCAGATCCTCTTCTACCGGGAACTCGACGTTCCGCTCGCGGATATCCGCCGTATCGTCGCGGCGAAAGGATTCGATCCCGTGACCGCACTGGCCGGACATCGCCGCGCGCTCTTGTCGCGCCGAGATCGGCTCGACGCCCTGATCACCACCATCGATGCGGAGCTTGACGCCCGCGGAAAAGGAGAATCCATGAAGAACGACGAGAAGTTCGCCGCATTGAAGAAGCGGCAGATTGCGGAAAACGAGAAGGCGTACGGATCCGAAGTCCGCGCCGCGTTCGGCAGCGCGACGATCGACGAAGCCAACGCCCGGTACGAGGGGATGGATCGCGACACCTACGCGAAGATGGACGCGATGTCGGCGGACGTCATCCGGCTGCTGCTTGCGGCGATGGACGACGGCGACGTCCGTTCGGATGCCGCCCGACGGCTCGTGCGGCTCCATCGGGACTGGCTCATGCTGTTTTGGACCTCATACAGTCCGGAAGCCCACAAGGGACTGGCGGACGCCTACGTCGACGATCCGCGCTTCGCAGCGTACTACGACCGTCATCGACCCGGCGCGGCCGTGTTCCTGCGCGACGCGATCAAAGCGAACGTCTGAATACGAAAACCTCCCGCGGTTCGAAACCGCGGGAGGTTTATATTCATTTGATGCGTCAGGCGTTGGGGCAGACGCCGGCGTATCCGCCGTTGCTGCCGTTGCCGCCGTTCTTCGAACCGACGCCGAACTTCGAACCGTTACCCTTGTTACCCTTGCCGAAGACGTTGCGGATGCGATTCATGACGTCCGAACCGACGAAGTTGTAGCGATCCCTCGTGAAGGCCTTCAGGTGGTTCGTGGACGCGTTCCGGAGATAGGTGAAGACCGTCGCGACGTCCTCGGGGAGATCTTCGACGGCGAGGAAGGCGTCGTACATGGCGATGTTCGCCGTCTCGGCGTCCACACCGGTCGAGAGGGCCGCCGTGATCGACTCGGGGAGGACGACGGATGCGGCCGCTTCATTCGCGGGAACTTCGATGCCGTACGCTTCGAAGAGCGGGAGAAGCAGGTCGATGTGCGTCTGTTCGGCGGCGATGATGTTCGTGAAGGGACGAATCTCGCCATAGGCAGCGATGATCGCGGCGTAGGTCGCTTGGGCGAGGTACTCGTCCTGGATCGCGGCCGTCAGCATCTCTTCGACGGTATATCCGTCCTGGGCGAGTTCGACGTACGAGGCGTCGGTGGAAAACGTGGAGTCGGCATTTACGGTGGCGATGGCGACGGTGGTGCCGCCGAGGGCGATGACGCCGGCGACGATGAGCGACTTGATCAGATTCCTTTTCATGTGGGAAAACCTCCTTGTCGGTTTTTCTGCAACATATACGGATCGCGGACCGGGCTTATTGGAGGGATCGCGAAACTTCACAGAAGGCTCATCTTCCGCTTACGACTTTGCCGCAAAACGAGAAAAAAAGGCCCTCGCTCGACGCGGAGGCCTTGACGGTGTTTCGGATCACTCTTCGACGATGATGTCGGTGCCGACGACGGCGACTTCGAATCCAAGCGAAAGCGCCAGCTTGACGGAAGCGATGTTGTCGTCGTCGCAGCGGTAGATCGGCGTTCTCCCGAGTGCGAGCGAGCGGTTGCAGATTTCGGCGACGACGGATCTGCCGACGCCGTCGTTGCGGTAGTTCGGCCCCGTGATGACGCCGATGTCGGCGAGATCGTCCCCCCAGAACCAGAGCGACGCGACGCCGACGAGGACATCGTCCTTGAACATCCCGACGACGAGGTCGTCGTCGATCGCGACCTGGCCGTGCGCCAGTTCGGGTTCGGAACACGTGGTCTTCAACAGTTCGAGCGCCTTCTTGTCCTTGCGCGTGAGGATGCGTACGGACGCGTGTTCGCAGCACGGAGGCTGCTGGACCGGCTGTTCGGTGAAGGTGATGACGCCACGATAGAGGGCAAAGCGTTCGTTGCCGAGGACGCGTTTGGCGATTTCGCGGTCGGACAGTTCGGGCGTGATGTTGGCGCCCTTGACCTTCTCGACCAGTTCCGGGGCGACGTCGAGGACGATCCGGTCGTCGGAACGCCAAAGCGCGACGGGATCGATGTTCCCCATCGTTTCGTTCGGATTGATCAGGACCGGCTTGGCGAAATCCCACTCCCGGTACCTGTAGAAGCTTTCGATGAATGACTGTTTGCTCATGAAGCGTTTCCCCCATATGCCGAATTGAATCTCTTTCATTTCATTGAAACACAAAACGCCCTTTTTTTCCACCCCCTGACGATTTTTCGGAGGGATGAAAGGGCGTTTTCATGAATGGTCCGGAAGTCTACCTCTTGGTGGTCAGACGTTCGACGAGCGAGAGGAACAGATTGAGCAGGATGCCGGCGATCGACGCCGTGGCGATTGCGGGCAGTTTCGCGCCGAAGACGTCGATCATCCCGCCGGCGAAACCATATGATCCGCCGATGCCGATGACGAGGATGACGGCGATCACGCCGAGGTTTTTGGCGCTGAAGAGGTTGACCTTCTTCTCGATCATGATCGCGATGCCCTGGGCGCCGATGACGCCGAACAGGTAGACCGAGGCGCCGCCCATGACGGCCGAAGGGATCGTGCCGATCAGGTTGGCGAGCGGCGTGAGGAAGGAGAGCGCCATCGTGATCACGGCGGCGGCGCCGAGCACCCAGATCGAGAAGTTCCTGGTGATCGCCATCGTCGAGATGTTCTCGCCGTAGTTCGTGCCGGCAGGGCCGCCGACGAGCGCGGAGACCATGTCGCCGACGCCGTCGCCGATCAGGTTGATGCCGAGTTTGTCGGCGATCGGGTATTCCTTGGCGCCCTTTTCGCGGGCGAGGTTGTTCACGTAGAGGTCGAGCTGATAGAGATGGGCGGTCGATTCCGGAATCGTGGCGAGCGCGATCGGCATGATCGCGAGCACCGCCGCCCAGGACGGGATCGGGAGCGTGAAGTGCGGTACGCGGACGAATCCTTCGGAAAAGACCGACGAGAAGTTGACGAGGTCGGTACCGGCGATCAGGTCGGCGGCGAGCGCGACGACGTATCCGACGAGGATGCCGAAGAGGATCGGGAGCTGGCTCGCCACGCCCTTCTTGAGCGCGACGGTGAAGACGAGGATCGCGATCAGTGTGATCAGCGCGACGATCCAGGAGGCGGAGGAGGAGATGCCGCCGGAGAGGCCGGCCGCCTGGGTGAGCGCGGTGCCGGCGAGCGAGAAGCCGATGATCATCGCGATCGGTCCGGTGACGACCGGGGGCAGGACCCGGTCGATGACCTTCGATCCCCATTTCGCGATCACGAGGCCGGCGGCGATCGAGACGAGGCCGGAGAGGATGATGCCGAACTGCGCCTGACCGATCAGGTTGTCGGCGGCCGGCGTGCCATAGGTCGCGCCGGTGATGCCGACGATCGCGGCGATGTAGGAGAAGCTGGAGCCGTAGTAGAGCGGGATCTTGCCCTTGGTGATGAGGATGAAGCAGAGGGTCGCGAAGCCGGATGCGAAGATGGTGGTCGAGATGTGGAAGCCGGTGAGAAGCGCGACGAGGACCGTTGCCGGAAACATGACGAGGATCTGCTGGAACGCGAAGAGGACCAGACGTCCCCAGGAGGGACGTTCGTCCGGGAGGTACCCGACGACTTGCTTCTTGATGTTTTCCATGCTTTCTTCTCCTTTTGTCTCTTTTTTAGTCTCGGCCCCGCAAAAAAAGAAAGGACACCTGCGTGTCCTTCGGAGGGTATGTGGAAATGACGAACCCTTGCGGCGCTCACGGGCGCCCCTTAAAGGACCTAAACTACAACCATTATAACAGTTGATCGGGAAAATGCAACCGCCTTTCGCATGAAAGATGATGAAAGTGCGAAGCTCGTCGATCGATCAGGGCCGGTGGATTTCGACGCCGACGACATCTGCGTCGCGATAGAACTCGAGGGCGACCGCATAGCTCCGCATGTCCTCGGTCATGCCGTCGAGCGGCCACAGTTCCTCGATCAGGATGTGGAGGATCCCGTCGTCCGTCAGATACGTGCGCCAGACGTCGGGGACGATCGATCCCGACGGCAGCCACAGGGTGGCGAAGGCGAGCCCCTGGTTGTCGAAGAAGTTGTCTTCGTACGCTGCGTACGCATCGGCGAACACGACGCTCTCGGTCTCCGTCAGCTCGCCGATCTTCGCCGCATACCAGATGGAAAAATCGTCGTACGAGTCGAATGCGGCGGTTTGCGCGGTCCAATCGTCGTTCGGTTCGATCGGGATGAACGGCAGGTCGACGACATGGAATCCGACGCGATCCGCGCGCGAATAAGGGCAGTCGGGACGATATCGGACCATGCCGAGCGGAACGCAGGCGGTCATCGCGACGAACGCCGCGATCAGAAGCGCGGTCGTGAACCGCCTCATCGCTGTTCACCCCGTCTGCGTGCCACGTAGCGCCAGATGAAGACCGCGTCGATCGCCAGCAGCACGATCCCGATGACGAAGAGCGCGATCCCGAGGCGCAGATCCCGGGTGTCGTATCGCAGGATGCCGAGCATCGCCGGAATGACGAGAGGGAAGAACTCCCTGCTTGCGCCGTCGATCAGCGCACCCCCCAGGAGGACGAGAAAGGATCCGAGGAACGCCTGCAGCGAGGTCAGTGCGACAAGCAGCGCTCGCCCCCGTCGCGGCGACTGCGATGAAAACGCAAGGCGGCTCTTGATGTCGTCGAGCAGATACGGCGTCGGACACGCCGCGGCGTATCCGTCGCGGAAACGTTTGGTCCAGCGAACCATGTCAGAGTCCCTCCTTTCGATATTGTCGTTTCAGTTTCCGGACGGCTTCATAGTAAGCCTTCGTGACGACGCTCATCGTCTTTCCGGTGATCGCGGCGATCTCGCGGAACTTCATGCGATGGACGATCTTGAGGTTCACCACGTGGATTTCGAACGGAAGCAGTATCCCATTGAAGTCGAATCGCTCGGGAATGTAATCCGGATGGTCGGCGACGACCTCGTCGATCAGGTCGTCTGCGAAGTGCGCCGGATCGTGCTTTGCCTTGCGGAGATGGTCGAGCGCAATTCGTTCGGCGATCGCGACGAACCATGCCTGGAACCGCTTCGGGTCAGAGAGACGGTCGACGTTCTCGTACATGCGGACGAACGCCTCCTGGACCAGGTCGTCCGCGTCGTCATGGTTCTTGACCAGCGTATAGATGAGATAGTGGATCAGCCGCACGTAGGCGTAATAGGTCTCGTTGAACGCCGCTTCGTCCTTGAGGACGAGTCGTCTGACGACATCCTGCGATATGTTCATGTCCTCGACTCCTTCCACTTGATATGACGCGTGCGGTACGTGCTTTTTTGCGGAAAATCGAAAAAAGACCGATCCGCGGAACCGGATCGGTCGATGTCTCATTTCAGAAGCGCACGGATCTCGTCGGCCTTTTCCGGGCCGATGTTCATGAGCGCGATCAGCTGGTCGATCCGACCGGGGTTCGTCGGACCGGTCTTCCGGAACTGGTCCGCGATCAGCTTCGCCTTCCAGAGTTTTCCCGGCATCAGGTAATAGAGCACGAGCCAGTCGTCGAGCGACATGAACGGGACGGCGACGCCGCCGATCTCGCGGACCTCGAGCGGGGTCGAGGCGTCGAAGGGATACAGATAGGGGGTCCGGTCGCGGATGATCTTGAGCCCGGCCATGAGGTCGACCTCGATGGCGCCGACGATCAGTTCGGTGAAGGAATAGCTCTGGTAGTGGTAGGAGGGATCCGAGGCGTGCTTCGCGCCGAGCGACTCGAACACCTCGAGGGCCTCTTCGGTGTCGCGTGCCTCGAAGATGACGTCGAGGTCGTTCGGCTCGACCGCGAAGCCGTTCGCCTGCAACAGGACCGATCCGCCGATCGCCCAGCGGATCTTCGATTCATTCAATGCCTTTCCGACCTTTTCGATCGTGTTGATCATGACAGCGTTCATGGGTATGATTTCCTTTCTCCCTATAGATTCTTGAACATTGCGGTTTCGATTTCCTTGGAGACGTGGCCGCATGCGTCGCAGCAGTTCTCCAGCCGGAGGAAGAGGTCCTCCCAGATGAAGAGCTTGATCGGATCCTTCTCGTGCACGAAGAGTTTGCGAACGTTCTCGGAGTAGATGACGTCGCAGTCCTCCTCGAGCCGGAGGACGTCGAAGATGAGGTCCTTCATCTTGGCCGACTTCTTGAAATGGGCGAATTCCTCCAGGAGCGCCTTCAGCGAGACGGTGCTCCTCCGGATGATGTCGGTGAAGAGGCCGACCTCGGGGCGGAGTTCCTCGACGTTGTACATGTACATCCGGAGGATGACCTCCTCGATCGCATCGGTCACGTCGTCGATCGCGCGCAGGATGGCGAGGATGTCCTCACGCTCGATCGGCGTGATGAACTCCTTGAAGAGGTTGGAGACGACCTTGTGGCGCTCGAGGTCGGCGGTGTGCTCGATGTGGTGCATCGCGCGCTTGTTCTCGAGCAGTCCGGAAGGTTTGAAGTCCTCGACCACCTCGCAGAGGTATTCCGCAGCCTTGACGCAGAAGACGGAAAGGTCGACGAACGACGTGAAATAGTAGTTTTCCTTGAGTTTGTCCATGGATGCTCCTTCAGAAGAGATGGATGAACAGCTTTGCCATGAGGAAGCCGATGAGCCCACATCCCGGGAAGGTCAGCACCCAGGTGAGGGCGAGGTCGCGGACGACGGTCCACTTGACGTTCGACAGCCGCTTGGCGGCGCCGACGCCCATGATCGCGGTCGTCTTCATGTGGGTGGTGCTCACGGGAATCCCGAAGAGCGACGACAGAAGCAGTCCGCCCGCCGCCGACATGTCGGAGGCGAACCCCTCGTATTCCTTCAGCTTGACCATGTCCATCCCGACCGTCTTGATGATCCGATATCCGCCCACGGAGGTGCCGAGGCCCATCACCAGGGAGGCGAGGATCATCAGCCAGAGCGGAACCGCGAAGCTGGTCGTGCCCGTCGACCCCTGCGCGAGGGCGACGCCGAGGAGGAAGACGCCCATGAACTTCTGTCCGTCCTGGGCACCGTGCATGAACGCCATCGACATGCCTCCGGCCACCTGCGCCTTGCGGAAGAAGGCGGTCGTCTTGCGGCGGTTCATCCGCCGGCAGATGACTTCGATGAGTTTGACGAAGATCCAGCCGGTCCCGAACCCGAGGAGCGTCGACAATCCCAGTCCATACAGGACCTTCACCCATTCGGCGCCGTTGATGCCGGCGATCCCGCCCTGGAGGGCGATCGCCGCGCCGGAGATGCCGGCGATGAGCGCGTGCGATTCGGAGGTGGGGATTCCGAAATACCATGCGGCCGTCGCCCAGATCAGGATCCCGACGAGGGCGGCGCACAAGGCGGCGAGGGCATCGGCGGGATTCGGTCCGAAATCGACGATCTTGTAGAGCGTCGCGGCGACCGAGGCGTTCACGGTGGTCATCACGAGTACGCCGATGAAGTTGAATACGGCCGCCATCAGGACGGCGGTCCGGGGCGTCATCGCCTTGGTCGATACGACCGTGGCGATCGCGTTCGGCGCGTCGGTCCAGCCGTTGATCATGATGACGAGCAGAACGAGTATGACGGTGACGACCAGGATCCAGTTGCCTTGGAGCGCTTCCAGGAATTCGGTGAAAGCCATCATGACCTCATGCCTTGTATGACGTCGTTTCTTCGACGGGGCGAAGCGGAGCGCCTCGGATCGGACCGTCGTCGCATGCCGCGCCGAGGCGTCGGCGAGCGACCCGAGCCAACATCATTATAAACCATCCATCCGTCAATGTCTATTTCAATTTCCGTACTCGATCGGCCGATCGATCACGGATATCGATGGACATGCATGATCTCCATCTCACCCTCATGGGTGAGTCGGGATTGCGAAAGACGCATTCGGAACCCGAAGGCGAAACGATGGGGAAAGACGGGCTTCGTTGATGCGTTTCCGACGAAACCCGTTATAATGGGGGGGACGTCATCGAAAGGAAGGACCACCGGATGAAGGAATACACACTGGATCAGTTGCGACTTCGGCTTCGACGCGGAACCGTCAGTTCGCAGGACCTCGTCGTCGCGTATCAGAATCGGATCGCCCGCTACGATCGGAACGGCCCGAGGCTCAACAGCGTCGCCTGCCTCAACCCCGACGCCATGAAGGACGCCGCCCGCCTCGATCGCGAACGCGCCCGCGGAAAAATCCGCGGACCGCTCCATGGCATCCCGATCCTGCTCAAGGACAACATCGGCACGAAGGGAGCCATGCCGACGACGGCCTCGTCGTTCGCCCTCGCCGACCTCTTCACCGGCGAGGACGCCTTCCTCGTCAGGAAGCTGCGCCGCGCCGGCGCGATCATCCTCGGAAAGACGAACCTGTCCGAATGGGCCTACTTCATGTCGATCGACAAAATGCCGTCCGGCTACGGCTCCCTCAACGGCCAGGTGAAGCATCCCTATTCCGAAAAAATCGATCCGCTCGGCTCCTCGACCGGATCCGCGGTCGCCGTGGCGGCGAACCTGATTCCGATCGCCGTCGGCACCGAGACCAACGGTTCGCTGACGGCCCCCGCCAAGCAGAACCTGATCGCGACGATCAAGCCCACGCTCGGCCTCGTCTCCCGAAGGGGCGTCATCCCGATCACGCACCTGCAGGATACCGCCGGTCCGCTCTGTCGGACCGTGAGGGACTGCGCCCTTCTGCTCGAGGCGATGGCCGGAACCGACCCGGGCGATCCCGCGACCAAGTCCGCCTCGCGCCATCGGGAACGCTACTCGGATGCCTGCGGCCGTCCGCTCGCAGGGATGCGCATCGGGTTGCTCTCGTTTTCCAACTATCCGGACGACGCGGTCGAAAAGGAGATCCTCGCGGAAGCGCGAAGACTTTTCGAACAGACTGGCGCGGTCGTCGTCGAACTGTCGATCGAAGCGGTCCGGATGGACAACTACCGCACGATGGTCCACGAGTTCAAGCAGGATCTGAACGCCTATCTGAAGACGGTCGAAGGCAAGACCCCGATCCGTTCTCTTTCCGACGTCATCGCCTTCAACGAGGCGCACGCGGAATGCTGCCTCAAGCACGGTCAGACCATCCTCGTGGAAGCCGAGAAGACGATCGGCGATTTGTCCGAACCCGACTATCCCGCCTGGCGGAAGGAATTGCTCGAACAGGCGGACGCGCCCTTCGCCCTCATGCGCGAACACCGTCTCGACGTGATCGTCTCCGCCAAGCGGACCGGATACGCGCCGATCGCCGGACATCCGTGCATGTCGGTGCCGGCACGCCCGCTCGCCGACGACGAGCCGCGGAGCCTGAACCTCCTCGGCCGCAAATGGGGCGAGTCCGACCTGATCCGGGTCGCGGACTTCTACGAAAAATCGGGGATCCGGCGGCTTCCTCCCGATCTGCGTCATCGATGAAAACAGCCGATTTCGCAACGGTCGCGAAATCGGCTTTTTCATGGGAGCGGGAACCGGAGGAGGCGAACCAGCAAGATCGTCATTCCCCGAATCCGACCGGGTCCGGCTTGCGCTTCAGGTAGTCCGTGATCTGCTCGACGTCCTTGTCGCCGCGACCGGAGAGGTTGACGACGACGACCTGGTCCTTCCGCATCGTTCGTGCGGCCTTCATCGCGCCCGCGACCGCATGCGCCGACTCGATCGCCGGGATGATTCCCTCCGTACGCGACAGGTAACGGAACGCCGCGACGGCCTCGTCGTCGGTGATCGCGACGTATACGGCCCTGCCGGTCGTCGCGAGCTGCACGTGTTCTGGACCGACTCCCGGATAGTCGAGTCCGGGCGACAGCGAGTAGACCGGCAGCGCCTCTCCGCGGTCGTCCTGGACGAAGCGGGTGTACATGCCGTGGAAGACGCCGTCCCTACCGAGCGTGAGCGTCGCCGCGTGGTAGGGCGTGTCGAGACCCCTGCCGGCGGCCTCGCAGCCGAGCAGGCGCACGTCCGGTTCCTTCAGGAAATCGTAGAAGGCGCCGATGGCGTTCGATCCGCCGCCGACGCAGGCGACGACGAGGTTGGGAAGCTTCCCCTCGTCGGCGAGGATCTGCGATCTGATCTCCTCGCCGATGACCTTCTGGAAGTCGCGCACCATCGTCGGGTAGGGATGCGGACCGACCGCCGAACCGATCAGGTAATAGGTCGTTTCGAGATGGGTCGCAAAATCCATGAAGGCCGCGTCGACCGCGTCCTTGAGCGTCTTCGTGCCGGTCGTCACGGGATGGACCCTCGCGCCGAGAAATTCCATCCGGGCGACGTTGAGCGCCTGCCGGACGGTGTCCTCTTCGCCCATGTAGATCTCACAGTCGAGACCGAAGAGGGCGCACGCCGTCGCCGTCGCGACGCCGTGCTGGCCGGCGCCGGTCTCCGCGATGACGCGCTTCTTGCCCATCCGCTTCGCGAGCAGGGCCTGACCGAGGACGTTGTTGATCTTGTGGGCGCCGGTGTGGTTCAGGTCTTCGCGCTTCAGATAGATCTTCGCGCCGCCGAGGTCGGCGGTCATGTTCTTCGCGAAATAGAGAAGCGAGGGCCGGTTGGCGTAGTTTGCGAGGAGGTCGCGGAATTCCTTCAGGAAGGCCGGATCGTTCTTGTATGTGTCGTATGCGCGTTCCACTTCCCGGACCGCGGCGAGGATGTCGGCGGGCAGATACTGGCCGCCGTAGATGCCGAATTCATGGTTATGCATGTCGTTTCTTCTCCTTTGCATTTGTAGTCCTGTAGGTTCTCGAAGCCGATCGATGCCCGATTCCTTCACGTCGGATGCATGTCATCCCCTCCTTTCCGGAAAATGAAAAAGAGCCATCGTCTTGGGACGATGACTCGTGGTGCCACCCAAATTCGAAGACCAGAAACGTCTTCCTTCTCGGCGTCGCATGAACGCCATGCCCTGTAACGGGAGTTCCCGGAGCCGGCTACATGTCGCCGCCCATCTCGCAAGGCCATTCGTCGCCATCCATGCGTCGGGATCCCACCGTCCCCGACTCTCTTCGCCATGGCGGAAGCGAGTACTCTTCTTGCTCGTCGATGTTATGTTGCGAGCATTATAGTACGGCCGTCCGATTCCGTCAAGCGGAAATGCGATCTTTTCCGCCGCGTTTCCCGCGCTCGAGCGCCGGCAGCCCCCAGAGTCCCATGACGATCGCCGCCGTGAGGATCACGCCCGGTATGTAGAACGCCTCCCCCGTGAGCGGCAACAGGAGTTCGAACGGCGTGCCGGCCGGATCGAGCAGGAAGAGGAAGTTCGCTCCCGTCAGCAGATCGATCGGATAGACGACGAAGAGGGTGATTCCGAGCAGGATCAGGGCGCTCTTCGCGAATGAACGGAGCGTCGGACGATAGCCGTGCACGAACAGCATGTACATGAACATGAGGAAGAACGAGAGATGTCCGATCAGGTATTCGTAGAAACGGAACCGGTCGGGTCCGTACGGAATGTCCGGGAACAGGATCGAGGCGACGCCGCCGATCGCCCAGAAGTACGCGATCTCGAAGACGGGACGGGACTTCGTGAACATCACGAAGACGCCGAGGGCGAGGCTGAAGAAACAGACCGCGATCGGCGCGCTGTCGGCGAAGGTCCAGATGCCGTTCATGATCTGCCACAGATGGAGCGAGACCTCGGAGGCGATCCCGACGCAGCCGAGGACGATGCGGAAGATGCGCTCGCGCGGCGATCGACGCAGTCGTTCGCGCGCCAGGTAGAGACCAAGGACCGAAACGGCGACGATGGCGAGCACGATCAGATGATAGATGCCGAAAGCCTCGAACGGGATTCCCGTCGTTGCCGAAAAGAAGTCGCGCATGCCATGCCTCCCTGCTCCATCCGCGATGGAGCGCCATGAATCTTTACGGAAGATTATATCACAATCGCGTGATGGAAGAAAGTCGTCTCGTGCCGGTGTCTGCCGGTCATCCGATGCGACCCACGCGGGCATGGACATCTTGGAGGCGGGCCCGTTGCGCTTCGCATGCGGTGAAGCGTAAAGAAAGGATGCCGACGGGACGATTCTCGCGTCCGTCGGCATCTTCCTGTTTCGGATTCGGTTCCATTCGATGCTCTGCGGCGATTACTTGCCCAGACGACGCGCCGGCTTGAAGGCCTTGATCCAGGTCGAGATCAGGTCGATCGCGACGAAGATCGAGATCAGCGTGACGATGCCGGTGGCGCCCTTCGTGATGCCGTCCTCGAGGACGGCGACGGAAGGCGATTCGAAGAAGGCGGCCGCTTCCGTAAGGAACGCGGGGTTGAGGAGGTTCGGCGTGTTGACGAACACGATCATCACGACGATCGAGACGAGATGTTCGACCGTATGCGAGATCGCCGTCGCGAGGTTCCAGTGGCCGACCTTGAGTTTCACCGCGTGGTCGGCGATCGTGATGACGACGGAGACGACGTAGATGGGCAGGAAGGTGCGGATGACGGCGTCGGTGAAGAGCGGGATGCCTTCACCGGCCTGCCAGCCGGCTTCGTCGAACCAGGCGATGTAGAGCTGGTTGTTCATGAGCAGGTAGGCGAAGATCGATCCGAAGATGGCCGCCATCATCATCCCGATGATCGATTCGGTCTTGGAAATCCTGCGGACGTTGTCCTTCGGCAGCTCGGGCAGTTTCTTCGGGCTCCACGGATCGGGATCGCACTTGGCGCCGTAGCGGTCGATCGCGACGAAGACGAGGGTGACCAGGGCGAAGCTGCGGAAGAGGCTCCCGAGCACCTCGGATAGGGTCTTCCCGAAGGCTTCGCCGATGATCCCGATGAGGGTCGTCGCTTCCGGTGCCGTCAGCGTCTCGATGAGAGTGAACACGAGCGAGATCGCGGCGAAGACGATCATGACGATCTTGAGGACCATCAGGTACTCGTCCATCCATTTCGGGGAGATCAGGTACCTTTGGGTGGTGCGGTAGCCGGCGGCGAGTTCGCGCGGTTCACCGAGTTTCCGAAGGACGGCGACGATGTCCTCTTCGGTCGGGTTTTCCGGCAGCATGTCCGCGATGTTCGCGTTCAGTTCCTTCGCGACTTCCTCGCGGGTGTTCTCCGGAAGCCTCCGGGTGACGTCGTACACGTATCTGGCAATCAGGTCCTTCATGTTCATTTCGCTCCTTCGAGAAGACCGCCAATTTCCTTGACGATCGCGTTCCATTCGTCTTTCAACAGTTCGTACATCTCGGTTCCCGCATCCGACAGAAGGTAGTATTTGCGCGGGCGGCTTTCGGTCGTATCCCATTCGCTTTTCAGAAGACCCTGGGATTCGAGCCTTCTGAGCAGGGGATAGAGGGTCCCCGCCTCGATCGATACGCCCTTCTCCTCGAGCCGCTGGAGAAGCGAGTATCCGTACTGGTCGGCCGCGAGCTGCGAGAGGACCGCGAGGGTCTGGGTGCCCCTGCGCAGTTCGGCCTTCATGTTTTCGAGCAACGACTTATCGATCATGTTTCCACCTCGATCACCATTATACTGTACGCCATACACTATTGTCAACATATTATTATAATTTTTTCATCATCATCGTGTGCCGTCCATTTCCATACCCCGCCTTTTTCGTAGCCGAATGCTTTGGATGCGCTTTCATCATCCGCGCGCATATCGTATAATAGAGAAAACGACCGGGCGCACGACGCCTGTCGCACCCAAGGAGATAAGCATGGCAACCAGCGGAAAACTCTCACTCGGCAAGAAGGTCCGTTTCGGCGTCGGCGATTTCGGCATGTCGATCGTCATCGCCTCGCTCCAGTTCTACATGCTCTTTTATTATACGGACGTCGTCGGCATCGACTCCGCCGTCGCCGGCACGGCGATGCTCGTCGGGAAGCTCACCTGGGACATGGTGAACGACGGCCTCTTCGGCTTCATCATCGACAAGACGAAGACGAAGTGGGGTCGTCAGCGTCCCTATCTGATGTTCGGGGCGATTCCGCTCGCCCTCTCCTTCTGGCTCGTCTATTCGTTGCCGGAGGGCATGTCGAACGTCGCCGCCTTCTTCGCGATCCTCGGCACCTTCGTCATCTTCGACACCTTCCAGACGTTCGTGAACATCGCCTATTCGACGATGACCGCATCGCTTTCCACGGACTACGACGAGCGCACCGGCCTCGCTACGGTCCGGATGGGTTTCAACGTCGTCGGCTACATCCTCGGCGCGGGCATCACCACGATGATCGCGGGAATCGTCGGAAACGTCGCCGGCGTGAGTCCCCGCGTCGCCTGGAGCGCCGTCGGCCTCGTGTTCGGACTGCTCGCGGCGGCGACGATCCTCATTCCCGCGTTCTCGAAGGATCTGAAACCCGTCGTCGACGACACGCCGTCGAAGTTCCCGCCTTTGTCTTCGCTCGCATCCACGTTCAAGAACAAGCCGTTCCGACGCTTCATGCTCATCTCCGGCATCATGAGCGTGGCCTTCATGCTCGTGACGACGATGATGGCCTATTACATCAAGTACCAGATCGCGATGGAATCCTCGACGTCCCTGATCATGCTTCTGATGCTCGGGACGCTCGCCCTCTGCCTCGTCCCCTGCAAGATGGTCGCGGACCGGATCGGCAAGGCGAAGACCTATGCCCTCGGCATCGGCATCGCCTCGGTCGCGCTGCTCATCGCCTTCTTCCTGCCCCCGGTCGCCTCGATGATCATCTACGCGATCGCCGTCGTCGCCGGTCTCGGCTTCTCCGCCCAATGGGTCTGTCCGCACTCGATGATGCCCGACGTCATCGAATACGATGAACTGATGACCGGCGAACGCCGCGAAGGCGTCTACTACGGCGTCTGGGGAATGGTCGGCAAGATCACCGGGGCGCTCGGCGCAGCCATCTGTGGTTGGGGTCTCAAGATCTTCGGCTACGTCGACAACGTCGCCCAGACGGAGACGTCCCTGCTCGGCATCCGCCTGATGTTCTCGGTGATGCCGGCGATCCTGCTCCTCGTCTGCATCCCCCTTCTGATCCGCTATCCGATCGACCGCAAGACGCACGCCAGGCTGGTCGAAGACCTCGCCGTCCAGCGCGCCGCCCGCGCCTCGGGAAAGTAGGGCGGAGATGGAACGGGATTGCGACGTCCTCGTCGTCGGCGGCGCCACCACGGGCAGCTATGTCGCCCGCAAGCTCGCCGAACGGGGACACCGGGTCGTCGTTGTCGAGATCCAGCCCGAGGATCGGGTCGGATCGAAGTACGACATCTTCCACATCGCCGAACCCGACTTCAGACGCTTCGGACTTCCGGAGCCCGTCGCCGGCGAGGATCTGGCGTTCCGCTTCACCGGCAGCCGCGCCCTGTCCGCCTTCGGAAACCATCCGAAGGAAGGTTTCGGCACGGTGGTCGGGATGCATATGCACGGCTACACCCTCAGGATGAACCGCTGGGCGAAGGAAGCCGGGGCGGAATTCCTGTACGAAACCCGCTTCGTCGACTTCGCCTACGCCGACGGCCGGATCGCCGGCGCCCGCATCGCGGATGCCGGCGGCGAACGGACGATCACCGCGAATCTCGTCGCCGACTGTTCCGGGATACCCTCGATCGCCCGCGGGAAGCTGCCGGCGGAAGCGGGCGTCGAGACGTTCGCGATCGGTCCGAAGGACATGTTCTACGTGATCCTCCGCTACGTGACCTACCTCGACGAGAAGGACTTCGTCAAGTCGAGCCGCTCCTGGACCTTCTACAAGACATGGGAGGCGCCCCAGGCCGACCCCCGCGGCGCGATCCTCGGCGTCGGTGCCAACTTCAGCTTCGAGTACGCCGACAGGATCTACCACCGCTTCGAGGCGGCGATCGAACTGCCCCGCCGCACGCTCGACCATGTCGAACGCGGAACGACCCCGTATCGTCGCCCCCCGTACTCGTTCGTCGCCGACGGCTTCGTCGCGATGGGTGACGCCGCCTGCCTCACCAAGCCGCACGCCGGTGAGGGCGTCACCTCGTCGATGGTGCAGGCGGACATCGTCGTCGACGTCGTCGATCGACTTCTGCGCGAGGGCGGTCCGCTGACCAGGGACCGTCTCTGGCCGATCAACAGGCGCTACTACGCCGGTCAGGGGAAAATATATGCGGGGATGCTGGCGACGCTCGTGGGCGCCGTCTCGACCACGCCGAAGGAGAACGAGTTCTTCTTCAGACACGACGTCGTCTTCAGCGCCAAGTCCTTCGCGGCGATGGGAGAGGACAAGCCGCTATCGTTCTCCGGCGCGGAGATGGTCAGGATGGCGCTTTGGTTGCTCTGGGGAATTCTGAGTTTCCGGATCCGCGTCGGAACCGTCGCCTCGCTCCTGCGGGCGATGAAGAACGGCGACGTCATCACGAACCTCTACGGCGATTATCCCGAAAGCGCCGACGGCTTCGACGCCTGGAAGACGCGCGCCGAGACTGTCTGGGCGAAGACGCCCGGGATGGCGGACGTCGTCGATCCCGCAAAGGACTGAAGCAAAACAATGGACCGTCCCATCGACCCTCGAGGGTCGGATGGAGCGGTCCTTTTCGTTCGTTGACTTGATGTGAATCGGCGTCGCTTACGGAAGCATGACGTAGGTGACCCCGTCGTTGCCCTGACGGAAATCGGGATCGCCGGAGAGCAGAATCCGGTAACGCCGGATCTCATCGTCGAACCCCATCGGCACGCTCACCGCCTCGCCCGGAACATATGCCACGATCTTGCCTTCCGCGAGCATGGCGTCCAGCTCCTTGCGAGCCGCGTCCCGGATCGCACCTCCGACGCCGTGGGAGCCGTACCCGTGGATGATCTTGACGATCTTCTCCGGTTTCGCGTAGCGGATCGCGTTCCTTAGCCGCAGGACCGCCACGGCGGTCGAGGGCATTCCTTCCTTGAGGTTGAACGTCTTCATCGCGCGATCCCCCTGGCTCCCGCGACCGCATGGAATCGCGCCGATGTCGCGACGATGCGTTTCGTCAGAATGGGCACATGTCGGTCATTCATGGGGAAAGCGCCTCAGTCGCGTTCGACGGCGCCGCGGCATCGTACCATGATGTCGTAGGTCGTCAGACAGTCGTCCGTGGCGCGGTGCGAACCGCGCGCGATCCCGAAATGCCGCTTGATCGTTTCGAGTTTATGATTCTCGACGGTCCCGTAAGGCAACGCGCGACGCGCGAGCGCCAGGACGTCGATTCGTCGCGACAGGTCGATCGAGAGTCCGAGACGCTCGAACGACGCCGTCAGGAAACGGATATCGAAATCGACGTTGTAGCCGACGATCGTGACGCCGTCGATCCGTTCCCTGATGTCGAAGGCGACCTCGTGGAACGCCGGCTGCCCGATCAGCATGTCGTCGGTGATGCCGTTCACCGCCGTCGCCTGCGGCGGCATCATCCGCTCGGGATGGATCAGGATCCCGTAGGTGTCGGCCAAGGCGCCGTTCGCGTACGTCAGGATCGCGATCTCGACGATGCGGTCCCTGACCGGGTCGATGCCGGTCGTCTCGGTGTCGAGGACGACGAAGCGCGACGGCAGCGGCGTCGGGCCGGACGGGGTCTTGCGTTCTTGGGGTCTGGAGCCGTAGCGATAGAACGGATAGGGCATGGGATTCCTCCGGGATCGATCTGAGAGTGGTTTTTCATGGTCGACGCATCGCGAGCCGTCGGTCGGAAGCGGAACTTTCCGGCTCGCAAGGACGACATGGTCGAGACCATCATACCATCGGACGCGCGAAAAGGAAAGGTCGCGGACGTCGAGTCCAATGAATTCAAGAAAAAACGCCGGCCTTTTCAGGGCGGGCGTCCGATTTCTGATGGCGGAGAAGGGGGGATTCGAACCCCCGCACCGTTTTACCGATCTACTAGCTTTCCAAGCCAGCCCCTTCAGCCACTTGGGTACTTCTCCGTGGGGACGGTTCCGTCGAATCGTCCTTAACCATTATATCAACACATCCCCTTTCAAGCAACAAAATTCGCTTGACCGGTGAATGCAAAAATATACTGTTGATTTTTATCGATGGATGGTATAATGAAGGCAGGTCATCCTGGAGGCGATCCGCATGCCCGGTTGGGAACCCATCGGCCAGATCCTGAAGAAGGAACTGCGACAGCTGTACGAAGAAGGTCTCGACGTCCGCGTCGAAGACGCTTCTCTGTATCTAGAAACCATGCCCGCGGACAAGCTCGGGATGGTCGTCGACCTGCTTCGCCGTTCGAAGCGGCGCCGCGACTATCCCTACGTCGAACCCGACGATCCGACCGGTCTGCCGGCGGAGACGAAGGACGTCCTCCCGCGGACGAAAAGGCCCTCATCCGACGCGTTCCTCGGCGCCGTCCTCGGACGGATGGCCGGATGCGTGCTCGGAAAGCCGCTCGAAACAGGTCCGTACTTCTGGGAATCGACGAAGGAACGTCCGGGATGGAAGAACGTGAAGCGCTGGTTCGAAGGCGCCGGACAGTATCCGATCCGCGACTACGTGCCCGCATCCTCCGACGCTTCGGACCTTCACGTCGTCTGTCCGAAGAGCCAGAAGGAACATCTCGCCTTCGTCGAGACCGACGACGACGTCCGCTACACCCTCCTCGCCCTCGAACGGCTCGAACGCCACGGCTTCGCGTTTTCGGATCGCGACGTCGGAGCACTCTGGCACGAACTGCTCGGCTATCGCGACGTCTGCACCGCCGAAACGCAGGCATATCTCAATTTCGCCCAGGTGTCGACCCATCTCGGCGGCGATGTCGGCCCGCTTTCCGAGGCCGACGCCTCCTACGTGCGCATGCACATGAATCCCTATCGCGAATGGATCGGCGCGACGATCCGGATCGACGGCTACGCCTACGCCGCCGCCGGCGATCCCCTCCTCGCCGCTTCGCTCGCGGCCCGTGAGGCGCGTTTCTCCCATGTCAAGAACGGCGTCTACGCACCGATGTTCTTCGCCGCCCTGATCGCTTCGGCGTTCGTCACGGACGACATCGACGCGTGCGTCGCGCAGGCGCTCGACGTGATTCCCGCAACCTCGCGCCTGCATGAGGCGCTCGTGCGCACGATCGCGATCGTGCAGGCGGAAACGGACACCGAGACGATGGTCGGGAGGGTCTGGGAACGGCTGCTCGACTACGATCCCGCCCACGCCGTGAACAACGCCTGCGTCTGCCTCGCCGCCATCCTCCACGGCGGCCGCGACTATTCGAAGGCGATCGGCACCGCCGCCCTCTTCGGCCTCGATACCGATTGCAACGCGGCGACGGTCGGGTCGTTCGTCGGCGCCCTCGTCGGCGCCTCCGCCATCCCCGACCACTGGAAGGAACCGCTTCACGACACGATCCGTTCCGGCATCCGCGGATACGATCCGATCGCGATCACCGAGGTCGCGAGACGTTTCGAGGCCCTGTACCGGGCGAACGCCAGATAGCTTCCGGACAATCAAAAAGACGCAGAGTTCGCTCTGCGTCTTTTTTCGCTTCATGGCGGAGTAAGAGAGATTTGAACTCTCGCGCCGGTTTCCCGACCTACGCCCTTAGCAGGGGCGCCTCTTCACCACTTGAGTATTACTCCGTAAAAAACAGTCGGCCCTCTTATGATACCTTAAATCGGGTCGACTGTCAACGAATCAGTTGATGTAGGTTTCCTTCGGCGCTTCCTCGGGCTGAGGCTGCGGCTTGGGGACTTCCTTCTCGACGGGAGCCTTCTTGGCCTTTTGTTCCTGGAGCGATTTGGAGTTCTGGCGGTAGATCCGATAGCCGCCGCCGCCATTGTATCCGTCATACGCAAGGTACAAACCACCGATGACCGAGATGATCAGGAGGACCCATGTGATGACGCCAAGAATGCCGGCATCGTTCAAAATCTCGAGGACGAGAATCGCGGGAGCGAGTGTCATGCAGATGAGATGAGCCCAGAATTTCGCGGGTTCGCTCTTCTCTCCGAAGAAATACATCGATATGAAATAGATGAAGGCGCGAAGATACAGGAACCCGGCTACGAAGTACCCATAGCTTTCATACCAGAAGTTCCCTGATTCCGCTCCCGGAGCCGGCCACCACAGTGCAACAGCCAAAATCATGAGGATTCCCATGATGGTGTCGAACACGATTTCGAAGAGGTTGATCGTCCGCAGGACTTCCTTCTTCAGGGTCTTCATCAAAGGATATACCCGGAAGAGAGAGAAGATCGTAATCGCGATGCCGGTGATGATATAGACGATTTGCGATTGGAACATGACCAGAATTCCGACGGCGATCAGAATCGCCGCGAGAATCCATTTCAGCAGCCAACCATATGCGAATTTCTTCTTGTCCATCTTATAGCCCCCTTTTCATTAAGGAAGGACCCGGAAGTCCGTTCTTGTCTTTATTATATATCATTTGAATGCGAAAACAAGACGGGAGAGCCCTATTTGAGGTCCGCCGAATAGCTGACCGCGTTCTTGCCGACGCTCTTGGAGACGTACATCGCGTCGTCCGCCTCCTTGATGTAGCGTTCGAGCGGCTTGTTCACCGTCCCGCGCGATCCGGCGACGCCGAACGATCCGGTCACCCGGATCATGCGCCGCTGGTAGGTGAAGGCGTGGGTGGAGACGGCGTCGCAAATCCGCCGGTCGAGTTCCTTCGCCTCGGTCTCGTCGACGTTCCTGCGGAAGATCACGAACTCCTCTCCGCCGTACCGTGCGAAGATGTCGTCCGGTCCGAGCAGGCCGGTGACCACCTTGGCGAGCTGCGCGAGGATCGAATCGCCCGCCTGATGACCGTAGATGTCGTTCACTTCCTTGAAGTCGTCGAGGTCGAACATCATCAGCCGCACGTTCGCGCGCGAGGCGACGGCCTGGTCGAAGGCTTCCGTCGCCTTCCGGAAGAAATAGCGGCGGTTGTAGATCTTGGTGAGGTCGTCGTAGGCGGCCATCTGTTCCATCCGGCGCATCTCGTCCTTGTGGGAAGTGACGTCCTGATAGACGACGAAGGATCCCGTGGGCCGCTTCCGGGATCGACCGAGGAGCGTGAGCGACGCGCGGTAATGCCGCGGCTTGCCTTCGACCGATACCGACAGTTCCGCATCCCTCCCGGCGACGAGTTCCCGCGCCGCGGCGTCGCCGCCGTGCAGCGCGACCAGGTCGAGGCGGCCGGATTCGCCGTTCTTGCGCTTTCCGAAGGCGCGTTCCGCGGCCGCGTTGAGCGCGACCACGGCGTGGGATCCGTCGAGGATGACGATCGGATACTCGGATTTCCGGTAGATCTCGTAGTAGGCGGCCGGAATCAGGTCGAACATCTCGTACTTGAAGAGGGCGAGGAAGGCGGAGAAGGCGATCGCGTCGGTGAAGAAGGCGGAGAAGTCGACGAGCACCGTATCCCGGCTCACCGTCGTGAGCACCAGAAGTGGAAGCGCGACGAGCGCCATCGCGAACATGAACTGCGCCCGCCGCCGCGCGATGCCCTCGCGCCGGCGGATCATCGCGTGGAAGTTGATGCAGGAGAGCGACGCCACCAGGATGGTGAAGGCGACGAGCGCGTAATAGAGGATTCCCTTCGCGAAATGGATTCCGATGAATCCGCTCCAGCCCTCGCCGGCAAGCGTGGCGACATCGTGACCGGTGAAGAAGAGCGTCCGGATCCACGAGGTGTCGGCGGTCACGGCGTCGGGGTAGAGCATCATCGCAAGCGTCGCCAGGACGGGAACGACGAACAGCACGGCCGTCCTCCACGTCGAAAGCATCCGCTTGTCGAAACGCTGCTGGATCGAGATCAGGTACCATACCGGCATCATGAACGGAAGCGCGAAGTACATCATCTTCAGATACCCGATCATGTGCGTCTCGAAGTCAGAAAGCAGATAGCCGGCGTAGGCGATCGAATAGACGGCGTTCATGAGCGCAAACGCCGCGAGCAGCTTCAGTCCGAGGATCGGTTCCCGCCGCGTCAGGAGATAGACCGCCCCGAGGATCAGAAACGTGGCGAAGGCGACGAGCAGCGCCGCCATCATGAAATCGTATCGCAATCGCTTCTCCTCCCTTCCTCGCGGCGACTCGCCGCGCGCGGACCTATCGGTCGAACGTGTCGCCCTTTTCCGGAGGCAGCATCGTCAGTTGGAGACGATGCCGGTCGAGGTCGACGTTGGTCACCCAGACCTTGACGATGTCGCCGACGGAGACGACCTCGAGCGGGTGCTTGATGTAGCGCTTGACCATCTTCGAGATGTGCACGAGACCGGCTTCCTTGATCCCGCAGTCGATGAACGCGCCGAAGTCGACGACGTTGCGGACCGTGCCCTGAAGTTCCATGCCCGCCTTCAGATCCTCGAGTTTGAGGAGGTCGCTCTTGAGGAGCGGCTGCGGATAGCGGTCGCGCGGGTCGCGCGACGGCGAGGCGAAGGCGTCGAACAGGTCTTCGACGGTGACCGGGTTCAGGCCGAGTTCGGACGCGACCTTCCCGCGGTCGGCGGCGGCGATGCGTTGCTTCGTCTCCTCGGTGCCGAGCATCGACGGATCGATCGACAGGTGCGAAAGGACCGCGAGCGCGGTGTCGTAGGATTCGGGGTGGATCGGGGTCTTGTCGAGCGGGTTCCCGGAATCCGGGACGCGCAGGAAGCCGACCGCCTGCTGGAAGGCCTTCGGACCGAGCTTCGCGACCTTCTTCAGGGCCTCGCGGTCGGAAAACGGACCGTTCGCCTCGCGGTGCTTGACGATGTTCGAGGCGACGGCGGTGTTGAGACCCGAGACGTATTGGAGGAGCGATGCCGAGGCGGTGTTGACGTTGACGCCGACTTCGTTCACGGCCGAGGAGACGACAAAGTCGAGGCGTTCGGAAAGCTTCGCCTGGGAGACGTCGTGCTGGTACTGGCCGACGCCGATCGCCTGGGGGTCGATCTTGACGAGTTCGGAAAGCGGGTCCTGCATGCGGCGGGCGATCGAGACGGCGGATCGCTCCTCGACCGCGAAGTCGGGGAATTCGGCACGGGCGATCTCGCCGGCGGAATAGACGGAGGCGCCGGCTTCGCTCACGATCACGTAGAAGACGGGACGGTCGAGTTCCTTCAGAACCTCGACGATGAACGCCTCGGTCTCGCGCGAGGCGGTGCCGTTGCCGATGGCGACGACGTCGACGCCGTATTTCGCGACGACGTCCTTGATCTCCTTCTTCGCCTCCTCGACCTGGCGCGGATTGACGCGCTGGCCGACGTAGGCTTCGTGGGGATGGACGACGCCCTTCGCCCTGAAGGTGCCGAACGGGTCAACGACCGCGTACTTGCATCCGGTGCGGTAGGCGGGGTCGACGCCGAGGACGGTCTTGCCCTTCATCGGCGGCTGGAGGAGGAGCGCCTTCAGGTTCTCGGCGAAGAGTTTGATCGCCTGGTCCTCGGCCTTCTCGGTCATCTCGCCGCGCAGTTCTCTTTCGATCGCCGGGGCGATCAGGCGCTTGTAGGCGTCCTTGATCGCGTCCTGCACAAGCGGGACGGACGGTGAACGCCGGCCGCCGACGATCTCTTCCTCGAGGTGGAGGTGGACGTCGCCGATCTCGACGATGACGTCGGCGGAGACGACCTTCTCCTCCTCGGCGCGGTTGATCGCGAGGATCCGGTGCGGCTTGACCTGCTTCATCGGCTCGCTGTAATCGTAATAATTCCTGTAGACCTGCAGTTCGTCCTTGGCGTCCTTCTTGATCTTCGTCGCGAGGGTGCCCTTGTTCCAGGTGAAGTCGCGGATCCACTTGCGGTGCTTCGCGTCATCGGAAATCCATTCGGCGATGATGTATCCGGCGCCTTCGAGGGCGTCCGCGACCGAAGCCACGGCATCGTTCACGAACGGGGCGGCGAGATCCTCGGGGGTCTTGTCCTTCGGGAAGGCGTAGATCGCCTTCGCGAGCGGCTCGAGACCCTTGGCGATCGCGTCGGTCGCCTTCGTCTTCTTCTTTTCCTTGAACGGGCGGTAGATGTCCTCGAGGTCGACGAGCTTCGTCGCCGCGGCGATTGCGGCCTTGAGTTCGTCGGTCAGAAGCCCCTTCTCGTCGATCAGACGGCTGATGTCGTCCTTGCGCTTCTGGAGCGAGACGCCGTATTCGTATTCCTTCTCGATCGTCCGGATCTGCTCCTCGTCGAGCGAACCGGTCGCCTCCTTGCGGTAGCGGGCGATGAACGGGACGGTGTTGCCTTCGCCGAGAAGGGAGAGAACCGTCTTCACCTGGTCGGGTTTGACCTTGAGATCGCCGGCGACGCGCGCGATCAATGCATCGTTAATGTAATCCATGATGAACCACCTTCGGTCGAATGTCTTCATATTATTTATACCACACCGGGGCCATTTCGCGGTAGGGAAAAAAGAAAACCCCGGAGCGCAACTCCGGGGTTCTGGAAGGCTGGATTCAGTTGAACGGGGCGTAGTCGCCGGTCTTGACGAGTTCGAGCATCTCGAGCACGGCGGTCGATCCGATCGCGGTCTCGTAGAATTCGCCGTCGTTCACGACGACGAGCATCGGCGTCCTGAGCGAGCTCAGGCTGATGACGCCGAGGAAGGCGTCCTTGTCGCCGGCGGTATCCTCGGTGATCTCGGCGGTGTTCACGAAATAGACGACGGTGTCGTTCTTGTTGATGCGGGAGACGAGGCGGAGCGCGTCCTTCTGGATCGCGACGCAGTTCTCGCAGGTGTCGTTGTAGAAATAGACGATGTAGTCCTGGACCTGCGCGGCGTCGACGGTCTGCGTGAGCACTTCGTCGTACTTGGTGATGTGCGTGTAGTCGTCGTAGCTGCCGACCGATACGGTCAGGTCGTAGAGGAAGATGACGAGGACGGATACGAGCACGAAGCCGATCAGTCCGACGATGATCTTGAGCAGGAGGAGTTCTCCGGATTGCTTCTTGAAGCCTTTCGCGTAAGTCGCCATGATGGTCACCCCAGATTGAAGATTAGCATTAATAATGATACCTTCTTTTGACCGCTTTTGCAAGCACAAGATGAGGCCGTCGCGAAAACCTCACGATTCACTTCGATTCGATCACGCAAAGACCGACGGCGTAGTCCCCCTCGTGCGAGATCGAGAGCCATACCCGGTCTTCGGGAAACTGTCCGGACGCGAGGTAGGGGCGGCCGTTCACGTCGTTTCCGACATGGATCGCGGTGATGGATCGGATCGAGAGTCCGGTCGGGGCGGCCTTGATGATGGCCTCTTTGACGGCGAAGCGGCCGGCGAGGAACTCGGCGCGCCTCTCCGGGATTCCGAACGCGGCGTAGAGTTCCAGTTCCCCGGGTGACAGGATGTGGGCGGGATCGATCGCGCGGAACCGCGCGACGGCGGCGATGTCGACGCCGATGCCGCGGATCATCGTGATTCCTCCCGGAGGTATTCGAGTTCGACGAGATAGTCCTTGAGGGCGCGGAAGCGGTGGTTGATCGCCGACTTCGTAAGCATCTTCCCGAAATGCTCCTCGGCGGCGTACGTGAGTTCGACGAGCGTCGACTCCGGATACTTCTTGCGCAGGAAGACGATCTCCGCGAGGCTCTTGGGCATGTCCTGCGGCTTGAAGGCCTCGATCTTCGCGATCAGTTCGAGCTGTTCGCGGGCGGCCTTCAGCGCCTTCTCCTCGTTGGCGATGTCGCAGTTCATGACGCGGTTGATCGAGTTCGCGAAATCGCGCTTGATGCGCGCATCCTCGAAGCGGAACAATTCGTTCGTCGCCCCCGTCACGCGCATGAAGTCGGAGATCCGTTCCGCCTCCTTGACGTAGACGATCCAGCCACGGCGGTTCTTCGTGGTCCGGGCGCCGAGGTCGAAGCCGTTCGCGAGCTTCGCGACGCTCTCCGCCAGCCGTTCCGAGAAGGTCTGGATCTCGAGATGGTAGGTCGGCGTCTCCGGCGAGTTCATCGATCCGCCGGCGAGGAAGGCGCCGCGCAGGTACGCCCTGCGGCAGCACTCCTTGGCGACGAGTGAATCGTCGACCTCCTGGAAGAAGAGGGCGTTTCTGTTCATCAGGACGAGATCGTCGACGATGTTCTGGACCCGCTCCTCGATCTCGACGACGTAGATGTCGTTCTTCTGGAGGTTCAGACGCCTTTTCGTCATCGTCAGCGGCTCGACCTTGTAACGCTCCTTCAATAGTTTCAGAAATTTCCTGACGACCGCGTTGTTGGTCGTCTGGAACGTCAGGGCGAGTCCCGTCCGGCGCAGTTCGACCGCGCCGCCCACGGCCAGAAGCGCCGACAGTTCGGCGCGGGCGCAACAGGCTGAATCGCGGGCGTTGGCCAGTTCGGCCTTGACGTCGGCGGTGAACGACATCGTCATCCCTCCGTTTTTCTGAGATCGTCGAGATACTTGACCGCCGACAGGGCGGCGATCGCTCCGTCCGAGATCGCGGTCGCGATCAGGCGGAAATCCTTCTTCGTGACGTCGCCGGCGGCGAAGAGGCCGGGAACCTTCGTCTTCATGTCCCGGTCGACGGCGATGAACCCGTCCGCGCCGACGGCGCCGGTGCCGGACAGATATCCCGTCTCGGGAAGATTCCCGACGTACACGAACGCCCCCTGGGCGGGCAGCACGCGCTCCGCGCCGGTGCGCCTGTCGCGGATCGCGACGCCTTCGAGCAGACGCGCGCCGACGAACCCGGTCACGGCCGTCTCCGTCAGGATCGCGATCGCCGGGTTGCGGCGAACGCGCGCGGCGAGTCCGGCCGCGGCGGTGAGTTCGGGGAGGTCGTGGACGATCGTCACCGAGCGGGCGATGCGGGAGAGGTAGTTACTCTCTTCGAGAGCAGAGTCGCCGCCGCCGATGACGACGACGTCCTTGTCCTTGAAGAAGATGCCGTCGCAGACGGCGCAGTAGGAGAGACCCTTCCCGACGAAGGCGGATTCGTTCGTGACTCCGAGCGTCTTCGACTTCGTGCCGGTGGCGACGATCACGGCGTCGCACAGATATTCGTCGGCGTCCGTCGTGATTCGGAATCCCTGCTCCTCCTGCCGGATCGAGAGGACCTTTCCGTAGCGGTCCTCGATCCCGAGGTCGCGCAGATGCGTGACCATCTTGGCGACGAGTTCCTCGGCCGAGACGCGGCCGAAGCCGAGGTAGTTGTCGACCTGGTAGGTGGAAAGCACGCGGCCGCCCGGGGTCGAGCGGTCGAGCACGACGACGTCCTTGTCGGCGCGTTTGGCGTAGATCGCCGCCATCATTCCGGCGGGACCGCAGCCGACGATCAGAAGTTCGCAGCGGACCATCGGATCAGAGATCCTTCTTCGCCCGTTTCAGTTCCGAAAAGTCGAATGCGCCCGGAACGTCGCCGTAGGTTCCGGTCTTGAAGCGGTAGCGGATCAGGAGATCGAGCGCGATCGCGCCGAGGATCATCAGGATCGACGTCGTCGTCGCCGCCTGCAGTTCGACTCCGAAGATCACGTAGGTCAGCGGGTCGGTTCGCATCGATTCGATGAAGATGCGCACGATGCCGTACCAGACGAGGTAGAACGGCAACAGTTCGCCGATTCGGACCGTCTTCAGACGCCTGAGGACCAGGGCGATTCCGAACCCGATCCAGTTCAGAAGCAGTTCGTACAGGAAGGTGGGATGGTAGTAGCCGGTGATCGGCTCGACCGACAGCCCGTGGAGGCCCCGGACGACGTACATGTTGTTGGCGATGAACTCGGGCAGGTGGAGCGTATGCCTGAGATAGGTCCACTGCGCCTCCAGCTGGAGGTTGGTGAGGGTTCCGGACGTGTAGCCGAAGATCGCCCCGCCATGGGCTTCCTGATTGAGGAAGTTGCCCCAGCGGCCGAACGTCTGGGCGAACACGAAGCCGACCGCAAGGAGGTCGGCGACCTTCCAGAAATCGATCTTGCGGACCCTGCAGTAGACGATCGTCGAGATCGCCGCGAAGACGAAGGCCCCGTGGATCGCCAGTCCCGAAAGACCGAAGTTGGTGAAGTCGAGGGTTCCGTTCTGGAACCCGAGGATCCGCAGAAGGGACGGGAAGAAGCCGCCGTAAACGAAACTCTCCCATTCGAAAGCGACGTACCAGAGGCGCGCTCCCAGAATCGCGATCGGGACGATCCAGAGGAATCCGTCGGTCAGCGCGTCCCGGTCGAGACCGGTCCGCTTCGCCTCCTTGAGGCCGAACGCGAGCGCGAGCATGATGCCCGTCATGATGAAGATGGAATAGAACACGACGGCGCGGTCGCCGATCACGACCAGGCGGTTGTCGAGGGTATAGACGGCTTTGATCGTGACGTCGCCGTCAATCTCGTCCCAATGGCTCTCCCACAGGTTCCAGCGGGTGAAATAGCAGTTCTCCTTGTTGTCGGGAGCCGCCGGGGCGACGATGTCGCAGGCTTCGCCCGCGGTGCAGGAGACGGTCTTGAGGACGGTGCCGTCGTAGTCGGCGAAGACGACCTCGTAATCGCCTTCGGCGGTCTTCCAGGTCGGCGTCGTGTCGATCAGGGATGCGACGACGAGGACGGCGAGGATCGTACCGAGAACGATCGCGATCCGGATCAGGCGCTGCTTCATGGTCATGGTGTCATTCCTCCCGTTTCTTCGCGTTCTCGAGGATGCGCGCGTTCAGGTCGGCGTCGAACTGCTTGGCCGAATGGTAGCCGAGCTGCTTCGCCTTGAAGTCGTAGGCGGCCGCCTCGACGAGCGTGGCGGTGTTGCGGGCTTCGGTGATCGGGATCGACACCGACGTGATCGGGGTGTCGAACACGAGCCGGGCGTCTTCCTTCAGGCCGAGGCGGTCGAAGTCGGTGAAGGCGTCCCACTTGACGAGGTTGACGAACATCGAGATGCGCTTGTTCTCGCGGTAGGCGCGGACGCCGAAGAGGTTGACGACGTTCACGATCCCGATGCCGCGGATCTCGAGATACTTCTTCAGAAGGTCGGGGGAGGATCCGATCACGATCCCCTTCTCCTTCTGGTAGACCTCGACGATGTCGTCGGCGACGAGCATGTATCCGCGCCGCACCAGTTCGAGCGCGACCTCGGACTTGCCGACACCGGATTCGCCGGTGATCACGACGCCGACGCCGTTGATGTCGAGGAGGACGCCGTGGATCGTCTGGCGCTCGGCGAGCGCCGCCTGCAGGAAGTTGAAGAGTTCGCTGAAAAGCGACGAGGTCTTGTACGCGCTCTTCAGGACCGGGATCGCGTATTCCTCGCCGAGGCGGAGGAACAGATCGGGGACGACCACGTTCTTCGAGAAAACGAAGGCCGGCGGCTGCTTCTCGAACAGCATCCGGACGCGGATCTCCTGGTCGCTTTGGTTCAGCCAGTGGAAGAAGGTGCCCTCCTTTGAGCCGATGATCTGGATGCGGTCCGATTCGTAGAAGTCGAACAGACCGGCGAGTTCGAGTCCGGGCTTGGAGACGGACGGGTTCGTGACGGGCCGACCGACGCCTTCGGAACCGGCGAGGACCTCGAGCTTCAGTCCGCCGACGACGTCGCGGACGGTGAGTTTCTGTTCCATGGGGATGCCTTCCTTCCGTTCAGGATTGCGGCGTTCCGCGGCCGGAGAGCCGTCGGACGGCGCCGATGTAGGCGAGTCTCACGAGGAAGCGGATCATCGTGAAGGAGGCGACGCCGACCAGCGGATACCAGAGGTTGTAGAACGAGAACTGGGTCGGCAGGACAAGCAGGTCGGCGGCGTAGAAGAACAACAGGTGCAGGAGGAAGAAGACCAGTCCCGACGAGTACATCACGATCTTCATCTGACGCCGGAAAAAATAGCGGCGGATCAGGACTTCGTAGACGGTGAACGCCGCCGCGAGGCCGGCGTAGATCCAGACGGAGTCGGCCTCGGCGAGGCCGACGAGGCCGAAGAGGACGACGAAGAGGATGAAGTTGACCAAGAACCCGACGACAAGGTTCGTCGTCAGGGACGGGGTGTAGTCGGCGGCCAGGTCGATCCGGATCGCGCGCACCTTGCGCGCACCAGGCTTGGCTTCCTTCTTCAGTTTGTCCAGATCCTCGCGGTTCTGGGCCTTGACCTGCTCGATCAGTTTCTCGAGGTTTTCGATGTCCTTGCGCAGGTCCTCGTCGTTCTTCTTCATGTCCGGATGCCCTTTCGCCCGCGTGCGGGCTACCTTTTATGATAACACATTTCGCCGCATACTTCGAGAAATTCCCGAGGAAAGGAAAGGCGGGAGGTCAGTTCCCTCCCGCCAGGATCTTCTTCAGATACTGTCCGGTGTAGCTCCGCGGGGTCGCCGCGACTTCCTCCGGGGTGCCGACGACGATGATTTCGCCGCCGCGGTCGCCGCCTTCGGGACCGAGGTCGATCAGATGGTCGGCGACCTTGATCACGTCGAGGTTGTGCTCGATCACGACGACCGTGGCGCCGGCGTCGACGATGTCCTGAAGCACCTTCAGGAGGTTGACGATGTCGTGCGAGTGAAGGCCGGTGGTCGGTTCGTCGAGGATGTAGATCGACTTGTCGGTGATCCGCTTGTACAGTTCGCTCGCGAGCTTGACGCGCTGCGCCTCGCCGCCCGAGAGCGTCACCGACGACTGGCCGAGCTTGATGTAGCCGAGACCGACGTCGTTGATCGTCTTCAGGCGCGTGTGGATCTTCGGGATGTTCTGGAAGAACGGCACCGCGTCCTCGATCGTCATCTCGAGGACGTCGGCGATCGACTTGCCCTTGTACTTGACGTCGAGCGTCTCCTGGTTGTAGCGCTTGCCATGACACTGGTCGCAGGTGACATAGATGTCCGGCATGAAGTGCATCTCGATCTTGATCACGCCGTCGCCGCCGCACTGTTCGCAGCGGCCGCCCTTGACGTTGAAGGAGAAGCGGCTCTTGTCGTAGCCGCGCGTCTTCGCTTCGTTGGTCATCGAGAAGAGGTCGCGGATGTCGTCGAAGACGCCGGTATAGGTGGCGGGATTGGAGCGCGGCGTGCGTCCGATCGCCGACTGGTCGATGTCGATGATCTTGTCGAAGACCTCGTAGCCGTCGATCGCGTCGCACACGCCGGCGATCTCGTTGCGGCGGGTGATGCGGTTGGCGAGCCCCTTGTACAGGACTTCGTTCACGAGCGACGACTTGCCCGATCCGGAGACACCGGTGACGACCGTGAAGAGCCCGACGGGAATCGACACGTCGATGTTCTTCAGGTTGTTCTGGCGGGCGCCGCGGATCGTCACGAACCCGCGCTCCGCCTTCCGGCGCGTCGCCGGGACGGGGATCGCGAGCTCGCCGGAGAGATACTTCCCGGTGATCGACTTTGGACATTTCATCATCTCGTCGGGAGTCCCGGCGAACATCACCTCGCCGCCGTGGATGCCGGCGCCGGGGCCGATGTCGACGACGAAGTCGGCGGAGCCGATCATCTCCATGTCGTGCTCGACGACGATCATCGTGTTCCCGATGTCGCGCATGTCCCGCATCGTGTCGATCAGGCGGCGGTTGTCGCGCTGATGGAGGCCGATCGACGGTTCGTCGAGGACGTAGAGCACGCCCGTGAGGCGCGAGCCGATCTGGGTCGCGAGCCGGATCCGCTGCGATTCGCCGCCGGAAAGCGTCCCGGCCGACCGGGACAGCGAGAGGTATTCGAGGCCGACGTTGGCGAGGAACGAAAGTCGGGTCTTGATCTCGCGCAGGATCGGTCGGGCGATCTCGTGGTCGCGCTCGGAAAGGTGGAAGCCGTCGATGTGGGCGAGATGGTTCTGTACCGTCATCGTCGAGACCTCGTGGATGTTCTTCCCGTCGATGCGCACCGACAGGGCCTCTTCGGAGAGGCGCTTCCCGCCGCAGCGTTCGCAGGGGATGTCGTTCATCATCGTCTCGATCCAGTCGCGGATCATCCGCGACGTTGTCTCCACGTAGCGGCGCTCGAGGCTGTTCACGACGCCCTCGAAGGTCTTCTTCTGGTTGTGCTCGAATTCGGAGGACTTCGAAAGGAACTTGTAGTGGATCACCTTGTCGGAACCGAAGAAGATGACGTGGCGCTGCTCTTCGGTCAGTTCGGAGAACGGCTTGTCGAGATCGATGCCGTGCGCCTTGGCGGCCTGGGCGACCATCTGGAAATAGATCGATTCGGTATTCGCGTACTTGTCGAGGACACCGCCGGAAAGCGAGAGCGATTCGTCCGGGACGAGCAGGTGGGTATCGATCTTGCGCTTGAAGCCGAGCCCCGAGCAGTCGGGGCAAGCCCCGAAGGGCGAGTTGAACGAAAACAGCCGCGGTTCGAGTTTCGGGATCGTGAAGCCGCAGTACGGGCAGCTGTAGTTTTCCGAGAAGAGCATCTCGACGTCGTCGACGATCGCGATCATCAGGCCTTCGGAACGCTTGCATGCGGTCTCGATCGAATCGTACAGGCGCGACCGCACACCCTCCTTGACGACGACGCGGTCGATCACGACCTCGATGTCGTAGCGCTTCGTCTTCTCGAGTTCGATCTCCTCGTCGAGGTCGCGGTATTCGCCGTTCAGGCGGATCCGGGTGAACCCGTCCTTGCGCAGGTCGGTGAGAACCTTTTCCTGCGCGCCCTTCTTCCCGCGGACCACAGGCGAAAGAACGGCGACCCTGGCGCCGTCGTGCTCGAGGATCCGGTTGGTCATCTCCTGGATCGTCTGGCGCGAGATCTCGATGCCGTGCTCCGGGCAATAGGGGCGGCCGATGCGGGCGTAGAGGAGACGCAGGTAGTCGTAGATCTCGGTGACCGTGCCGACCGTCGAACGCGGGTTGTTCGAGGTCGTCTTCTGGTCGATCGAGATCGCCGGCGAAAGACCCTCGATCGAGTCGACGTCGGGCTTCTCCATGTTTCCGAGGAACTGGCGGGCGTACGCCGAAAGCGACTCGACGTAGCGGCGTCGGCCTTCCTCGTAGATCGTATCGAACGCCAGACTGGTCTTCCCGGAACCGGAAAGACCCGTCATGACGATGAGCTTGTTCTTGGGAAGCGTGAGATCGATCGCCTTGAGATTGTTCTCGCGAGCGCCTTTGATGACGATCTGTCCGTCCACGGCGTCGCCTCCTGACATGATGGATTTTTTACTGCTGTTCGATCTCGGCGAGGAGGGCGCGGAAGCCTTCTTCGTCGACGATGCGGACGCCGAGTTCGCGTCCTTTGGTCAATTTCGATCCTGCGTCCGTCCCGGCCACGATCAGGTCGGTCTTCTTCGAGACGGAGCCGGCGACGCGGCCGCCGTAGCGCTCCACGAGCGCTTCGGCCTCGCTTCGCGACCATCCGGAAAGCGTCCCGGTGATGACGACGGTCTTGTCCGTGAAGGGCGTCGTCGCCGCGACCCGGTCGGACACGTAGGTCATGTTCAGCCCGAGGGATTCGAGTTCGTCGATCATCCGGGCGTTTTCGGGAACGGCGAACCATTCGACGATCGCGGCCGCGGTCGTTTCGCCGACGTCCTGGACCTTGAGGAGGTCGTCGATCGAGAGCGTCGCGATCCGATCCATCGCGGGATACCGTTCGCAGACGGTCTTCGCCGTCTTCTGACCGACGAGTCTGATCCCAAGACCGAAGAGAAGCCGGTCGAGGTTGTTCCGCTTCGACGCCTCGATCGCGTCGAGGAGGGACATGATCGACTTTTCGCCGAAGCCTTCCTTCAGAATCAGTTCCTGGGCATGGTCCTTCAGGCGGAAGATGTCCGGGATCGAACGGAGGAACCCGTCGTTGTAGAAGTCGGTGACGACCTTCTCGCCGAGCCCGTCGACGTCGTAGGCGTCGCGCGAGGCGAAATGGATCAGGCCGTTGATCTTCTTCGCGTCGCAGTCCGGATTGATGCAGAAATACTCGGCTTCGCCTTCGGCGCGCAGGAGCGGTCCGCCGCAGACGGGACACGACGTCGCCATCGCGAACGGGATTTCGGTGCCGTCGCGGCGTTCCGGGACGACCCGTACGACGGCCGGGATGACTTCTCCGGCCTTGCGGACCACGACGCGGTCGCCGACGCGGATGTCGAGGTTCTTGCAGTAATCCTCGTTGTGAAGGGTCGCCCGCGACACGAGCGATCCCGAGACGACGACGGGAGTGAGTTCGGCGACCGGCGTGACGACGCCGGTCCGCCCGATCTGGAAGGTGATCGCGTTCAGGACGGTGACGACCTCTTCGGGGGGATACTTGTACGCGGTCGCCCAACGCGGCGACTTCGCGGTGTAGCCGATCTTCTCGTAGAGCGCGAACTCGTTCACCTTGACGACGACGCCGTCGGTGTCGTACGGAAGCGAGCGGCGGAGCGCCTCGACCTTCGCCACGTAGGCGACGACATCGTTGATGTCGTGGCAGAGGCGTGACTCCGGATTGGTCTTGAAGCCGAGCCGCTTGAGCAGCGAAAGCGCCTCGAAATGGGTCGGAGCGAGGGTGCGGTCCATCATGTAGTAGATGTAGGCGTCGAGCCGGCGGCGGGCGACGGCGGTGGAATCGAGCAGTCGGAGCGAGCCGGCGGCGGCGTTGCGGAGGTTCTTGAAGGGTTCCTCGCCGAGGGTCGCCTTCTCGCGGTTCACGGCTTCGAAGGCGGCATCGTCCATGAAGACCTCGCCGCGCACCTCGAGGCGTCCCCGATGGGGGATGGTGAGCGGAATCGAGCGGATCGTGCGGACGTTCGCGGTGACGTCCTCGCCGATCGTGCCGTCGCCTCGGGTGGCGGCGCGCACGAGGCTGCCGTTTTCGTAGATCAGCGAGATCGACAGACCGTCGATCTTGAGTTCGGCGACGTAGGTGTACTCCGGAACTTCCTTCCGGACGCGGGCGTCGAAGTCCCGCAGTTCGTTCTCGTCGTATACGTTCGACAGGGAAAGCATCGGCGACGGGTGGACGACCTTCTCGAACCGCTCGACCATGCCGGAGCCGACGCGCCGCGTCGGCGAGTCGGGCGTCGCCAGTTCGGGATGGAGTCGTTCCAGTTCGATCAGCTCGTTCATCAAGGCGTCGAATTCGGCGTCGGTGAGGGAGGGGGCATCGAGCGCATAGTACTCGTAATTGGCGCGCTCGATGGCGGTTCTGAGTTCCTTGATCCGGGAGTTGACGTCCATGGGGCACCTACGCTTTCTGGATCGATGGGTGGTCCTTCATCAGGATCTTGATCCCGACGGGCGCCTTGAAGGCGATCGTCGCCTTGTCGGAATCGATCATCACGACGATTCCCTCGCCGAAGACGGCGTGCTTCACCTTGTCGCCGATGGCGAGCCGGAGGCCCGTCGGGACATAGGACGGCGCGGCCGCCGGCCGAAGTTCGGTGACGCGCGGTTCCGGCTTCGGGAATCCGAATTCGGACCGCACCTTCGGTTTCGACAGACCCTGATGCTCGATCAGGGCGTCGTCGATCTCCGCGAGGAATTCGGAATCCGGATTGTCCTGGTAGCGCCCGTACATCAGGCGCTGCTGGGCGTTGGTGATGAAGACGCGTTCCTTCGCCCGGGTGAGGGCGACGTAGAAGAGACGGCGTTCCTCCTCGACGTCGGCGCGTTCGAAGAGCGACTGCGAAGAGGGGAAGAGGGTCTGTTCGAAGCAGGTGAGGAAGACGACCTTGAACTCGAGTCCCTTGGCGGAATGCATCGTCATCAGGCTCACGAAGTTGTCGTCGGCGAGCTCGTCCTCGGCCTCGGCGCGCAGCGCCAGTTCCGTCAGAATCTGCACGAGCTTGTCCATGTTGGTGATGTTGCCCATCTCCTTGAGCTTCTCCAGGAGGATGGTCTTGAACTCGGATAGGTTTTCGCGCCGGCGTTCGGCCTCGAGCATCTGCTCGGCCGTGAGCGCATCACGCGAGAGCATCGCGTTGTATCCCGAACGTTCGAGGACGGCGTCGTAGGTCTCGAGCAGGTTCCTGTTCTCGATGTCGCCGCGGATCTCGTCGATCGCGGTGCGAAACGCCTTCAGCTTTTCGGCGGCGGCCTTTCCGACGATGCCGGAAAGGTCGTCGTCGATCAGGTCCATCAGCTTCAGGTCGGCGCGGACGGCGGCCTCCTTCATCTTCTCGAAGGTGGTCTCGCCGATCCCGCGCTTGGGTTCGTTGTAGATGCGGGAAAAGGCGTAATCGTCGCCTCGGTTGACGATCAGCCGGAGATAGGCGATGACGTCCTTGATCTCCTTGCGCTTGTAGAAGGAGAGGTTCCCGATGACCTTGTGGGGGACGTTGTACTTGAGCATGACGTCCTCGAAGCGGCGGCTCATCGCGTTGTTCCGGTAGAGGATCGCGAAATCGCGATAGGTGATCCCGCCGAGCTTGACGAGGGTGCGGATCCGGTTGTAGATCCAGTAGGCTTCCTCCTCGTCGCTCTCCGCCTTGAAGTGGACGATCCGCTCGCCCTCGCCGAGGGTCGAGAAGAGATCCTTCGGAATGCGGTTCCGGTTGTGCCTGATGACGGCGTTGGCGGCGTCGAGGATCGTCGAGACGGACCGGTAGTTCTGGTTCAGGATGATCTTCGTATGCTCAGGAAAGTCCTTCATGAACTTGCGGATGTTGGCGATGTTGGCGCCGCGGAAGGCGTAGATGCTCTGGTCCTCGTCGCCGACGATGAAGAGGTTCCGGTGTTCCTTCGCCAGCAGGTAGACGAGGTCGTACTGCAGGTCGTTCGTGTCCTGAAATTCGTCCACGAGGATGTAGGAGAACCATTCCTGGTACTTCTTCAAGACTTCCGGGAACTCCCGGAAGAGTCTGAGAGGCAGCACGAGCAGGTCCTGGAAGTCGACGAGGTCGTTGTCCTTCAGAAACTTCTGATAGCGTTCGAAGATCTCGCCGATCACCTTGCGCCAGGCGGGCTGGGCGAGTTCGATCGTGTCGGGATCGGCCTTCGCCTCCTCGATCATGCCGGCGATCGCCTTGGGCGAGAACTTCTTCGGGTCGAGGTCGAGTTCCTTCATCACGTTCTTGACGATGACGAGCGAGTCGTCGTCGTCGAGGATCTGGAAGTTGTCCGCGTAGCCGAGATGGTGGATGTCGAAGCGGAGGATCTTCGCGCCCATCGCGTGGAAGGTGGAAAGCCAGATGCCGTTCAGCGGCAGATCCGTCATTCGAAAAACGCGGCCGCGCATTTCGTCGGCCGCCCTGTTCGTGAACGTGATCGCCAGGATGTGGTTCGCCGGGATCCCGATCTCGTCGATCAGATAGGCGATCCGGTTGGTGAGCACCCGCGTCTTTCCGGACCCGGCTCCGGCGACCGCCATGACGGGACCGTGGACGGTCCTGACGGCGAGGGCCTGCTGCTCATTCAGTTGGTCGAAGATGCCCTTGCCCATGCGTCATCACCTGTCAATATTATACCATAGGGACGTTCTCCCGGAGCGACAATGATGTGTGATTTTTTCAATTTTCTTCGTTTTAAAGGAGTCTTTAAAGACTCCTTTTCAAATCGGTTTGACATCCGACTGTCGCCTCCTCGACCAGCGTACCGCGTCCTCGCAGAAAGCTGACGGACGGAGCGCTCGCGGAGATGAAAACGGATTCCCGTCGAGGGAATCCGTCCATGGGGGTTTTAACGTTCCGGCGGTTTGCGCAGGGCGAGCGCGGCGACGATCGCCAGGTGCAGCGAGAACGCGAACAGGACGAGGAAGGCGAACGCGAACGCGATCCCCCGGCCGAGGGTCCAGCCGGCATTGCCGCTTAGGAGCAGAACGACGTTCGACACCAGTCCGGCGACACTCGCGAGCGCGATGGCCGCATAGACGACGAGTTTGAGAATCGTCTTCTTCATCGTCACTTGAAACTCGACTTCAACTCGACGATGCGGTTGAAGACGAGCGCTCCCGGCTTCGAGTCGTAGTCGACGGAGAAATATCCCATGCGGACGAACTGGAACTTGGTCTCGACCGCCACGTCCTTCAGGTTGGCTTCGACGTAGCCTTTCGCCTCGTTCCACGAATGCGGGTTCAGACGGTCGAAGAGCGGCCGGTCGGAATCGGAGTCGACCATCAGCGGTTCGAGCAGGTTGAACGTCGCCTTAAGCGCCGTCGCGGCGTCGACCCAGTGGATGTTGCCGTTGGGCTTGCGGGCGTTGAAGCCGGATCCGGAGCGGGTCTCCGGATCGTAGGTGCAGCGCACCTCGACGATCTCGCCCGCGTCGTTCTTCACGACGCCGACGCATTTCACGAAATAGGCCTGCATGAGCCGGACCTCGAGACCGACCGACAGGCGCTTCCAGCCCTTGTCGGGAACGTTCTCCGAAAAGTCCTCCCGTTCGATCCAGACGTGCTTCGAGAACGAGACGGTGCGGGATCCGAGGTCGGGGTTGTCGCCGTTGTTCGGGATCTCGAAGGTCTCTGTCATCCCGTCGGGGTAGTTCTCGATCGTCAGCTTGAGCGGATTCAGGACCGCATGGGTGCGCAGCGCCTTCGCCTTGAGGTCGTCGCGCAGGCAGTTCTCGAGCATCTCCGAGGAGACCGTCGAGTTGATCCGGGAGAGCCCGGTGCCGAGCACGAAGTTGCGGATCGCTTTCGGAGTATACCCGCGGCGGCGCAGGCCGACCAGCGTCGGCATGCGCGGGTCGTCGTAACCCCGCACGACCTTCGCCTCGACGAGTTGCTTGAGGTATCTTTTCGACATGATCGTGTTGGTGATGTTGAGACGGCCGAACTCGTACTGGTGCGGGACGTGCTCCATCTCCGCCTTCTCGACGAACCAGTCGTAGAGCGGCCGGTGGTCGACGTATTCGAGCGAACAGAGCGAATGGGACACCCCTTCGATCGCGTCCTGGAGCGGATGGGCGAAGTCGTACATCGGATAGATGCACCACTTGTCGCCGGTGTTGTGGTGGGTGACGTGGAGGATCCGGTACATCACCGGGTCGCGCATGTTGATGTTGGGGGAAGCCATGTCGATCTTGGCGCGGAGCGTCTTCTCGCCGTCCGCATATTTGCCGGCGCGCATTTCCTCGAACAGCCGCAGGTTCTCCTCGATCGAACGGTCGCGGTTGGGGGAAGGACGACCCGGCTCCGTCAGGGTGCCGCGATGAGCGGAGACCTCGTCGGCCGACAGGTCGCAGACGTAGGCGAGGCCCTTCTTGATCATCCGTACCGCGCGGCGGTAGGTCTCTTCGAAATAGTCCGAACCGAAGAAGACGGCGGCCGGCTCGTAGCCGAGCCACTCGATGTCGCCCTTGATGGCTTCGACGAACATCGCGTCCTCCTTGACCGGATTGGTGTCGTCGAACCGGAGGTTGGTCTTCCCGCCGAACATTTTCGCGAGCTCGAAGTTGGTGATGATGGCGCGGGCGTGACCGATATGAAGGTAGGCGTTCGGCTCCGGCGGGAAGCGCGTCAGGATCTCCTTGACGCGACCGGACGCGAGGTCTTCCTCGATGATCGACTTGACGAAATTGGATGACATATCCATTGAAATCACCTTCGCTGACTGGAATATGATTCTATTTTACTTGATAATCACTTTAATGCAAGGCGGGAATCGCCGTTCAGATACAAATCGTCCGTGGCGCCGTATTTCCGGAACTTGAAATAGCCGGCGGCGGCGATCATCGCGGCGTTGTCCGTGCAGTACTTCATCGCCGGGAAATATACCGGGACGTCGGTGATCGTCGCGGCCATCTTCGCACGCAGGCCGCGGTTGGCGGCGACGCCGCCGGCGACGATGACCTGCTTCACGCCGTATTCCTTCGCGGCGCGTTTCGTCTTCTGGCAGAGGACGTCGGTGACGGCGTCCTGGAAACTCCGACAGAAATCCTCCTTGACGATCGCTTCCCCGCGCTGGACCATGTTGTGGTGGGTGTTGATCACGTGGCTCTTCAGCCCCGAGAAACTGAAGTCGTAGCCGGGGACGTCCATCATCGGCCGCGGGAATCCAAAAACGTCCTTCCCGAGGGCGGCGAGCCGGTCGACGACGGGTCCGCCCGGATAGGGCAGATCAAGGACCCGTCCGACCTTGTCGTAGGCTTCGCCGACGGCGTCGTCCTGGGTTTCGCCGAGCTTGACGAAGTCGAAATGCCCGTTCATCAGATCGAGTTCGGTGTGCCCGCCCGAGACGACGAGGGCGAGGCAGGGGAACTCGAGCGGACGCTCGAGGTTGTTGGCGTAGATGTGGCCCGCGATGTGGTGGACGCCGACGAGCGGGATCCCGAAGTTCATCGCGACCACCTTGGCGGCGTTCACGCCGACGAGCAGGGACCCGATCAGTCCGGGACCGTTCGTGACGGCGACGAGGTCGACGTCCTCGTAGCGGATGCCGGCCTGCCGGATCGCCTGGTCGAAGACCATAGAGACCCCCTTGACGTGTTCGCGGGACGCGATTTCGGGGACGACTCCCCCATATTCCTGATGGATGTCGATCTGGGACAGCACGACGTTCGAGAGGACCTCGCGACCGTCCTTGACGACGGCGACGGAAGTCTCGTCGCAACTGGATTCGACGCCGAGTACGTACATGGTTCTGGCTCCGTTTCTAACGAATGTTGAGCAGCATGAGATCGGCGTCTTCGCCGTTCTCGTAGTATTGTTTCCGTACGGCCACCTTGACGAAGCCGTATTTCGCATAGTAGGCGATCGCGGCGGCGTTGGTGGGGCGCACCTCGAGCGTCAGGGTGTTGCATCCGCGACTCTTCAGGAAGGCGATCGCGAATTCCATGAGAAAGGCGCCGAGGCCGACGCGACGGTGTTCCGGGACGACGTAGATGTTGACGACCTGGGCGAGCGGCGGATCGACCCAGAGAGAGACATGTCCGTAGAATTCGCACGTGTCCTCGTCTTCCATCACGAAGTAGTGGGCGAAGGGATTTTCCGAGAGTTCGGTCGCGATCGTCTGTTCACCGAGGGAATGGCCGAGGATGCGGCGGTCGGCCGCGACGATCGCGGGAATGTCGTCGGCCGACATGAAGCGGATCGCCGGCTTCATGCGTCCGCCTTCTTGCGCTCCGCCTCCGTCACCTGCAGGTAGTTGGGGACGAGCGCGTGGATGTCCTCGATCGTCTTTGCCAGAGTCGAGTTCAGGATGCGGACGGGATCGGGGGTGCCGGCGAGGCGCAGTTCGTACGGTTCGCCGATCCTTCCCCGGAAGATTTCGACGTTTTCGAGCGTGTCGGGCGTCAGTTCCTCCATCGTGTTCTGGTCGATCCGATACAGTCCCATGAACGCGTTGCCGCGCCGGGCGTCGACGAACGGCAGGACGACGCCTTCCGGAGCGCCGGATGCGAGGAGCGCGAGCGAAGAGACGGAGCGGACCGGGGTCCCGTTCAGGTAGCCGATCATCTTCGCGATCGAGACGCCGATGCGGACGCCGGTGTAGGATCCCGGACCGATGCCGACGACGATCTGATCGAGGTCGCGGAGCCCGATGCCGAGCCGCTTGAGCATCGCTTCTAGAAGCGGCAGGATCGTCACGGAGTGGTCGTTGTCGCCCACCTGATAGACGGAATCGGCGACGACCCCGTCGATCACGACGGCCAGGTAGACATGCCTAGTCGCGGTATCGAGAAACAACGTCTTCGACGATGGGTTCATAAGCGCCCTCCCCTTCGATCCGGATCTCGCGGGTGTTTTCGCCCGTCGCCCGGATGTCGATCGTGATCAGTTCTTGCGGCAGCATCGCCTTGACGTAGGGGTACCATTCGATCACCGCGACGCCGTCTCCTCCGATGAACTCCTCGAGACTCCAGTCGTAGCCGATCGTCTCGAGACGGTACACGTCCATGTGGTACAGCGGCAGTCCGCCCTTGTAGATCTTGAGGATCGTGAACGTCGGCGAGTTGACGACGTCTTTGATCCCCATGGCCTGCGCCAGGTATTTCGTGAAGGTGGTTTTCCCGCTGCCGAGATCGCCCGCGAGTCCGATTACGAAACCGGGTTTCGCATGCGCCGCGACGGCGGCGGCGAAGCGTTTCATATCCGCCAGATCGGCGATGTGGATGATTTTTTCCATGACTGATTCCTTTGTGTTTTCTCTACCGAACATTATACCACGAAACGTCGGTTTCGACCCCGCGATCCTTCCGTTCGCTGCAGGTCGGATGAAGGCGCGGGTTTGTGTGGCGAATCTGTAGAAAACGTCCGTTGATATGCGATTTATGATATAATAGAGTCTCGTAATGCGCTTGACCCATCGCGAACCAAGGAAGGTGCCCCGATGTATCTGATCATCCACAATCCCCTGTCCTTCAACCGCAAGTCCAAGTGGACGACCTCCAAGATCGTCAAGTTCTTCCAGAAGAAGGGCATCCCCTTCATCCTCCGGTCCACCTTCAAGATCGACGACCTGCTCGGGTTCCTGAAAGCCAATCCGGCGGTCACCGACATCGTCTACTGCGGCGGTGACGGTACGATCAACTACATGATCAACCACGTCGACGTGGGCGCCGTCAAGGCGAACATCCACTTCGCCCAGAGCGGTTCTGGCAACGACACCCTCCGCACCCTCAAGCCGATGAAGCGGGCCGACGTCCGTCTCGGTCGCGCCGTGACCGAAGCCGGCACTGTCGACTTCATCAACGGCTGCGGGATCGGCGTCGACGCCGCCGTCTGCCATTACGTCAACGCCGACAAGCACAAGAACAAACTCTCCTACTTCATCAATGCCTTCAAGGGCTTCTCCGGTTTCAAGCCGATGAAGACGACCGTCGAGGTCGACGGCGTCAAGCACGAGTTCGAGAAGACCTTCTTCGTCGCCGTCCAGAACGGCCGCTATTTCGGCGGCGGGATGAAGGCGACGCCGGATGCGGATCCGGAAGCCGAGACCTTCCAGATCCTAATCGCCCACAGCATCTCGCGCGCACTGATCTCGTTCCTCTTCATGACGATCTATTCGGGACTCCACCTGAAGTTCAAGAAGTACGTGACCCTGCTCGTCGGCCGGAAGATCCGGATCGCGACCGACTCGCCGCAGTATTTCCAGAACGACGGCGAGGTCCTCGAGCACGTCTCGACCGTCGAGATCGCCAAATCCAAGACGCGGACGTTCATCGCCTTCGACAAGGCCGTCATCGCCGCCGCGAACCTCAAGAAATGACGTCCATGCCCGCCGCTTTCGGCGGGTTTTTTCTACTTTCGACTTGAGAAACCGACGGATTCGTCGTATCATCGAAGCGGATTCCGACATCCCGATGCGTCGCTGTGCATCTCGCTTGGCGCGACGGGCCGTTCAGGGTATAATTTCATAGAATGATTCGCATATTTAGTGATGAAAAGGAGTGATCCATCATGAAATCCATCTACGACCGCTTCGCCGAATTTCTGAAGAACGAGGACAAGGCCGGCGCCGTCCGGTACGCGCTCGAACTGCTCGAAAGCGGCTCGATCGCGGTCTCCGACCTGTACGAGATGATCCTCGGACCGGTCCTGAACCAATTCCATTGCCCCGAGAACGACGAGTCCTGCATCTGGCGGGAGCACGTCCGCACGTCGATCGTGCGCGCGATCGTCGAAATCGCCTATCCGTACGTGCTGAAGGCGAAGGAAGCGCCCGGATTCGTCTCCGTCGGGAAGAAGGCGCTCGTCGTCTGCCCGCCCGAGGAATACCACGAGATCGGCGCCCGGATGGCCGCCGACTTCTTCGAACTGGCCGGTTTCGAGGTCAAGTTCGTCGGTGCGAACACCCCCGTCCGCGACATCCTCGCCGCCGTCCGCTTCTTTACGCCCGACGTCGTCGCCCTCGGCGTCACGAACTACTACAACCTCGTCAAGACCTATGAACTCGTCGAACGGATCCGGGCGGAGCGTCCGGACGTCCGGATCGCGCTCGGCGGAAACGCCTTCCGCGATCCCTCGCACGTGAAGTGCGTCGGCTGCGGCGACGCCGTCCAGTCCTTCCGGGATATCGTCGCGCTCGGGGAGAAACTCCGATGAGGCTGGCCTTCAAGATCGCGCTTCGCTTCCTCAGGTCGAGCCTCGGCCAGACGATCGGAATCGTCCTCGGCATCGGCGTCGGCGTCTCCGTCCAGGTCTTCATCGGATCGCTCATCACCGGTCTACAGGCCTCCCTCCTCGACAAGACGATCGGCAGTTCCTCGCAGATCACCGTGCAGAAGACGGAAGCCGAGGAGTATATCGCCGACTACGCCGACTATGTCTCCTTCATCGGCGGACTCGAGAACGTCGAGGCGGTCGCCACGACGCTCGACGCGAACTCGGTACTCTTCACGGAGAACCGTCCGGTGATCCTGCGGGGCACCGATCTGTCAAAATCGGATGCGATCTATCGTCTCTCCGAGAAACTCGTGCAAGGACGCCTCCCCGAAGCCGACTTCGAGGTCATCGTCGGCGAGAGCCTCCTCGTCGAATTCGGCTACGAGCTGGGCGACGTCCTCGACATCTACAACCCGCCGACCGGCAGCGGCGCGGACGAACACACCTTCGTCACGATCGTCGGCACCTTCGACTTCAAGGTCCAGCAGACCAACGACACCCTGATCGTCACCACGCTTCCGACCGTCCGCGACGTCCTGAACGTCGGCGACGTCGTCTCGACGATCATCATGCGGCTGGACCAGGAGTTCGATTCGGACCTCGACGCGGCGACGATCGCCGCCTACGTCGACGATCCCTCGATCGAGGTCGTCGACTGGAAGAGCCAGAACGAATCGCTGCTCTCCGGCCTCTCCGGCCAGACGGCATCGTCGCTCATGATCCAGGTCTTCGTCACCCTTTCCGTCGTCCTCGCGATCGCGAGCGTCCTCGCGATCACCGTCCTCCAGAAGTCCAAGCAGGTCGGCATCCTCAAGGCGATGGGCATCAAGGACCGCGACGCCAGCTTCATCTTCCTTTCGGAAGGCATGATCCTCGGCGTCTTCGGTGCGATCGTCGGACTGCTCCTCGGCCTCGGCCTGCTCTTTTCCTTCACCACCTTCGCCCTCAATCCGGACGGCACGCCGGTCGTGCCGATCCTGATTGATCCCGGCTTCATGGCGCTTTCGGCGCTGATCGCATTCACATCCTCCTCGCTCGCCTCGCTGATCCCGGCGGGCAAGTCGAAGAAGATCTCCATCATCGAGGTGATCAAGAATGGCTGACAACGTCATCGAACTGCGCCACGTCGAGAAGATCTACGGATCGGCGGTCAAGACGCAGGTGCTCTTCGACATCAACCTCGCCTTCGAGAAGGAATCCTTCAACTCGATCATCGGCCAGTCGGGATCGGGCAAGTCGACGCTCCTCAACATCATCGGCACGCTTGACAAGCCGACGAGCGGCGACGTCCTCGTGAACGGCGTAAAGACGACCGACCTCTCGAAGGACGAGCTCGCCTCCCTCCGGAACAAGACGATCGGCTTCATCTTCCAGTTCCACTACCTGCTTCCCGAGTTCACCGCCTACGAGAACGTCCTGATGCCGGTCAGGATCGCCGGCACGCCGATCACCGATGAGATCCGGGCGCGCGCCGACGAACTGATGGCGCTCGTCGGGCTGACGAAGGTGAAGGACAACCTCGCCGTGAACATGTCCGGCGGCCAGCAGCAGCGCACCGCGATCGCCCGCGCGCTGATGAACCGTCCCGAGATCATCCTCGCCGACGAACCGACCGGCAACCTCGACTCGGACACCACCGAGCAGGTCTATGACCTTCTGCGCGAGATCAACCGCAAATACAAGACCACGTTCGTGATCATCACCCACGACCGCCGGATCGCCGAGAAGGCCGACCGGATCGTCGAGGTGAAGGACGGGAAGATCCGTCTCGACATTCGCAAGTAGCTTCGCCGATCGAAAAAAGAGCGTCCCCGCCGATCCATCCAGGATCCGTGCGGGGACGCTTTGGTTTTACTTGTTCAGCTTCGCTTCGAGTTCGGCCTTCAGTTTCTCGTAACCGGGCTTCCCGAGCAGGGCGAACATGTTCTTCTTGTAGGCCTCGACGCCGGGCTGGTCGAACGGGTTGACTCCGAGGACGGAGGCGGAGACGCCGCAGGCGTATTCGAAGAAATAGACGAGCTGGCCGAAGGCGTAGGGGGTCAGTTCCGGAATCGAGAGGACGATGTTGGGTACCATGCCTTCCTCGTGGGCGAGGAGGGTACCTTCGAAGGCCTTGTTGTTCACGTAGTCGACGGTTTTTCCGGCGAGGTAGTTGAGGCCGTCGAGGTCGACCTTCTCGGTGCCGATCGTGACTTCGCGGCGCGGTTGCTCGACCTTGAGGACCGTCTCGAAGAAGATCCGACGTCCGTCCTGGACATACTGGCCGAGCGAATGGAGGTCGGTCGAGAAGGCGGCCGCGGCGGGGAAGATCCCCTGGCGGTTCTTGCCTTCGGACTCGCCGAAGAGCTGCTTCCACCATTCGGAGAAGGAGTTGAGCGCGGGCTCGTAGTTGACCATCATCTCGATCGCCTTGTTCCCGCGGTAGAGGAGGTTGCGCACGGCGGCGTAGAGGTGGGCGTCGTTCTTGAGGACGGAGTTGGTCGCGTAGGCCTTCTTCGCGGCCTTCGCGCCCTTCATCACCTGGCGGATGTTGATGCCGGCGGCGGCGATCGGAAGCAATCCGACGGCGGTGAGGACGCTGAAGCGTCCGCCGACGTCGTCAGGGACGACGAAGGTCTCGTAGCCGCGTTCCTCGGCGAGTTTGCGGAGCGCTCCCTTCGACTTGTCGGTGGTGGCGTAGATGCGTTCCTTGGCGCCTTCGATTCCGTATTTCGTCTCCAGCAGGTTCTTGAAGACGCGGAAGGCGATCGCGGGTTCGGTGGTCGTGCCCGACTTGGAGATCACGTTGACGGCGAAGTCCTTGTTCGCGAGATAGTCGACGAGGTCGGCGAGGTACGACGAGGACATCTGCTGGCCGGCGAACACGACCTCGAGCTTCTTCTTTTTTTCGAAGTACGGCGTCAGCATGTCGATCGCCGCCTTGGCGCCGAGATAGGAGCCGCCGATGCCGATCACGACAAGCACGTCGGCCTGGCGGCGGATCTTCTTCGCGGCGAGTTCGATGCGGGTGAACTCGGCCTTGTCATAGGTATCGGGCAGCGACAGCCAGCCGGTGAATTCGGCACCCTTTCCGGTGCCGTGGGTCAACGCGCGCGCGGCCACGGTGATTTCCTTCTGAATCTGCTTGAGCGCCCCTTCCGGGACGAAGGCGAGCGCGCGGCTCGCGTCCAATCTGATGTATTTTTCCATGAAAAATCCTCCGATTCATACAAAAAGCATTAATTATTATATCACAACCGGTCCGTTTGCATCAGAAATTCATCCGATGAAACGCTTTCGGCGCGGAAAGGAAAAGCGGCGGATGCTCATCCGCCGCCCTTGCGATGTCGTGCGATCCAGATCGGGAGCATTTCCCCGAGCGGCTCGAATCCGCTCTTCAGGACGATCGTCACGTACTTCTTCCGATGCGCGCGGTTGGCGCGCTTGTAACTGAGACTGACCTTGCCCTCCTCGGTGAACCCCAGGACCTCGAGCTCGACGACGTCGCCGACCTTGAAGAAATCGTCGATGCGACGGACGAAGCCGTCGCTCACCTCGGAGATGTGGACCAACCCGTCGACGTCGCCGTCGAGTTTGACGAACGCGCCATACGATTTGATGCCGGTGATCCGTCCCTTGACCAGATCCCCTTTGTCCATGTCCATTAACCTCGCGATGGTTGCTTGTTTTCAGTATAACACATGCGTCGAACGATGGATACAAAAAACCGCACCCCGAAGGGCGCGGTTTCAGAGGGCGCTGTTGTGGGCGACGGAACTCGCGGCGGCCGCGGCGACGGCGCCGATGATGTCGTCCATGAAGGTGTGGCACTGGGACGTCTCCTTGCCGGCCTTGTCGAGCCGGCCGATGATCCCGGGCTTCACCTTGTCGACGTAGCCGAAGTTGGTGAGACCGATCGAACCGTAGAGGTTGCAGATGGAGAGCACGAGGATCTCGTCGATGCCGTAGAGCGGGTTGTCCTCGTTCACGAGCGTCTGGAGCGGCTCGGAGAGCTTGCCCTGTTCCGCGAGCATGTCGAGTTCGACGCCGGTGAGGATGGCGTTGTGGACCTCGCGCTTGGAGAGGACGCGGTCGACCGCCTCCTCGCAGACGGCGAGGGTCAGGTCGGGGATGTATTTCTTCTGCAGGTCGTAGACGATCTGGGTGATGTCGGCGATCGCGACGCCGCGTTCCTGAAGGAGTTCGAGGCAGCGGGTCTTCATGTATTCCTTGGTGACGATCATGGCTGTTCCTTTCAGACGTGCTCGACGCCGATGACGCCGGGGACGCGTTCGAGGAGCGTGTCCTCGACGAGTTCGCGGAGGGTGCTTTCGAAACCGCCGCAGCCGACGCAGGCGCCGGACATCTCGATGTAGACGATGCCGTCCTCGAAACGGACGAACTTGACGTCGCCGCCGTCGCGCTGGATGTAGGGACGGACGAGATTGATGACGGTGTTGATCTCTTCGATGATCTGTTCGTAGGTCATGGGTCTCTTGCCTTTCAGGAATCCCGCTTCGTGTTCGGATCGAAGTGCGGATTCTTCAGGATGTAGTAGGGACAGTTGAGCGCGCAGGATTCCATCAGGTAGTCCGGAACCGTCTTCACGCCGTTGATCCGGCCATTCTTGGTGAAACCCTTGAGGCGGAGCATGCCCGAGGCGTAGTCGCCGACGAGGTAGGGATAGACGTTGAAGACGTCGAGATAGCGCTTGTTGAAGTCGTCCAGGATGAACGCGTCCCGGTGGTTCTTGATCAGTTCGAATTCTCCGTGTGCCGTTTCGAGCATGTCCTCATCTCCCTTGGAGTGCATTACTATTGTACCACATTTCGCCGAAAAGCAAGGATTTCATCCTTCGGCAAGGAAAACGGGCGTTCCCGCCCGTCACAGCATCATGAACATGTCGGTCTCGAGCAGGACGACCGCCTCGCAGACGATCGCCTTGCCCTCGCCGACGATCCCGAGGCCCTCGAAGGTGGTCGCCTTGACGGAGATGCGGGACGGCTCGACGTTCAGGATGCCGGCGATGCGCCGACGCATGTCGTCGACGTACGGCCGCAGCTTGGGCGCTTCGAGCGAGACCATGCAGTCCAGGTTGGAGACCACGTAGCCCTTCTTGTCGATGTAGTCGAAGACTTCCTTCAGGATCAGCGCCGAATCGTAGTTCTTGTACTTCGGGTCGTCGTCCGGAAAGAACTTGCCGAGGTCGCCGAGCGCGAGCGCACCGAGGATCGACTCGGCGATCGCGTGCAGCAGGCAGTCGCCGTCCGAGTGCCCCAGCGGCCCGTACGGGGCGTCGAGACGGATTCCCCCGAGAATGAACGGCCGACCGGAAACGAGCGGATGGATGTCCTTCGAAAAACCGATTCTGATCATATGATATCCTCCAGCAGCTTGAGATCCGACATTGTGGTGACCTTGAGGTTGCCGTAGTCGCCCTCGACCAGCGTTACCGGTTCGCCGAGGCCGGCGGCATAGACCGAGGTGTCGTCCGTGAACGGGACCGAAGCGCCGGCGCATCGATCGTGCGCAAGTCGGATCTTCGACGTCGGAAACACCTGCGGAGTCTGCAGGGCATAGGTCGTATCGCGATCGATGGATCCCGTGATTTGGCTGTTTTCCACCGTTTTCAAAGTATCTCTGACCTTGACTCCGAGCGTGAGCGCGGGCGCTTCGGTGAGAACCGCCTTGAGCCGGTCCAGATCCGCCTGACGGAGATTCGGACGCGCGGCGTCGTGGATGAAGACGACCTCGTTCTTGATCGTGACGAGTCCGTTTCGGACGCTTTCCTGACGACTCGCGCCGCCGGGGACGAAACGCACGCGGCGGTCGCCGCACAGGCGCTTCACGTCCTCCTCCTCGGCGGGGGCGTGGACGATCACGACCTCGTCGAAGTCGGGATCGGCGAGGAAGGCGTCGACGCCGTACAATAGCATCGCCTTCCCGCGGATGAGGCAGAAGATCTTGTTGTAGGACAGGCGCATCCTGGTGCCGCCGCCGGCGGCGACGATCAATGCCGAATACATGGAATCCTCCTGGCCGTATGGGTTCGCGTCGATGACGCGGAACGGTTCATTCGCCGAAGATCGAATAGTTCTTCTTGGGGTTGCGGATCGCTTCTTCGAGGGCCTTGTTGGCGAGGCTGACGTACTCGTTGAGCGAGTAGGTCGACCACGGTTCGTGCTTGATGACGCCGAGGTTGGGATAGACCACCTGCTGGATGCCGCCAATGTTGATCATCAGGTTGATGAGTTCGCCGCCGCTCTGCAGGGCGCGGAGGAGCACGTCGTATTTGCGCTGTTCGCGGATCACCAGGGCGAACTGGATGCCGGTGATGCGGAAGATGCTGTTGACGTCCTTGGCGAAGTGGTAGCGCATCTTCTTGATGTATTCGGCGATCATCAGGTTGCCGACGTCCCGTCCGAAACGGGCGTTGACGTCGGGGATGTTGGTGAGTTGGATCATCACGAGGTAGAACGTCTCGGGCTCCTTCAGGATCTGTGTCAGATACTGCACGAGCTGCTGTTCGGTCGGTACCGAATCGAGTTCGTGGATCAGCGTTTCCGGAAACAGCCTCATGTCGATCGCGCGCGTCGACGCGACGACCTGGACCTTGCCGCCGAACTCGAAGGCCTTTCCGCGCTCCTCGACCCAGACGACCCCCGAGGGCCGCAGAACGCGGTACTTGATGTCGTAGGAGGGGTTCTTCTTCGATGCCTTGCGGATCGCGGACAGATACTGGGCGCGGTCGTCCTGATGGATCAGTTCGGCGTATTCGTCGAGCGTGAACTCGCTCTTCTCAAGCTCGCCGATCTTGCGGAATTGATCTGTCACGAACAGCGTTCCGGCTTCCGCGTCGTGGAAGGCGAGGGCTTCGTTGAGCAGACCGATCGTCGAAATGTAGCGCAGCCGCAGGAGTTCGGAAGCGTCCTTGACCTCGTCGAGCTCCTTTTCGAGTTCGAAGAAATCGTAGTCGGTGAGATTGCGGGTGATGCGGATCTTGGATCGGAAGCCGACCGCGAAGACCACGGTCGCGGCGAGCGCGAAGAGTTCGTAGTAGAAGTTGAACTGGTCGATCGTGAGGAAGGGGATCCAGGACGGTGCGAACGTCATGATCGGATAGGGGGCGAGCACAATCGGGAAGAGGATCAGCTTCCAGATCCGCCACTTGCGGTAGGCGATCGAACTGGCGACGATCAAAAACAGGGACAGACCCAGTTCCACGTAGATGAGGATATCGTTCACGGCATCAGCCCCTTTCCGTCCGAGACGTCATTTCTTGATGTTGGTCTTCACGTACATCCACGGATAGTAGTAGGTGAGGAAGATACCGAAGAAGACCAGATTGTAGAGCACGGTCACGTAACGCTCGCCGGACACGTAGACGTACCCGAGGATCGTGAAGAAGATCAGCGCCCAGACCAGGTTCAGGCCGTTGTTCACGACCTTGAAGAGGTTGGTCGACGCATAGTCGCCGCGCACGTCGTACCGGTGGAAATCGTACACGATCGGCCGGTCGACGAGCCACGAGACGAAGAACGCGAGCCCGAGTGCGCCGAGCAGCGGGTCGTCGCGGAGCAGGTGGTTGAAGGCCGGCCAGACGGCCGCCGCCACGGTACAGGCGACGCCGAGGCCGAGCAGACCGTACTCGAACCAGCTGATCTTCTTGAAGAGGACGAACTTGAGATAGACGAACGCCCCCGAGAGCGCAAGCGCGAACGGGGCGATCCAGATCATCGGCAGCCAGTTCGTCAGCAGCGCGGCGACGCTCCACACGATCAGATGGGCGAAGAGGATCTTGACGCCTGCGAAATAGACCTTGGTGGTCGGTTGGTAGGGCGGCGCTTCCTCGTCCTGGTAGTCGTCGAGCTTGAACGCGGCGACGACGTCGTAGAGGTCGGTCTCGCGCCCCTGGTACTTGAATCCGCCCGACTCCATCACTTCCTGAAGCCCGACCTTCTTCATGAGAAGGTCGGCAAGCTTGTCGCTGGTGGAGTAGATCGTCACGTCGGGCTGGACGTACGCGCCGCGATGGAGCGTGATGTTCCGATCCTTCGTGCGGACGAAGTAATCGCTTTTCCCGATATGGAAATTGATGTGCCGCTCCGTCTTGCCGAGGGAGGGCGCGTCGTAGTTCTGGCGGATCATCATCATGATCTCGTCGTTGGAAAGCGATCGGAAGGCGTCGTCTTCGCCGAGATAGAGCCGCTCCTCGATCTGGTCGGCGCAGTTCAGGGCATTCTGGAAGATGCCGAAGAGTCCCGCCTCCGGGCGGAACCAGCGGCCGACGAGGTAGAGGTTGTCGAGGATGCGGGAAGCCTCGCCCGATTCGATCTCGATCTGCCGGTCGATCGACAGTCCCTTGCGGACGCCTTCTTCCGAAAGCATGCCCGTGAGCGGACGGGGCTCGGCGAGTTTCGTCGCGACGACGTACTTGCGGAATTTGGGGAACGCCGGCTCGAGCAGGCCGAGGATGCTTTCCGGGGTGATTTCGGTTCCCTCGTCATAGACGAACCCGCATGCGACTGCGGCGTTCTTGGCGGCGGCCGCCTCGGGATCGACGATCTTCTGGTTGAAGAGGCGGACGATCGCGATCAGGGCGGTCGGATCCGCGACGAACTGGTAGTCGTCCTCCTCCATGCCGGCGGTCGCCGTCTTGGCGGACAAGCCGATCACGAGCGTGCCGAAGCGGCGCTTGGGCGACAGGTTCGGGTAATAGCGTGCGAGGGACGCGCGTTCTTCGGCGAGTTCGGGCAGGTATGTTTCGTAGAAGGCAAGCGGATCCGCGGCGGCGACGAGATACTTGGCGGCGATTTCCTTGCCGTTCGCATCCAGCGCGCGCACGACTTTGCCGCCCTGGGCGGAGAGGGCCTTCAACTTGCGGTTCTGGACGATCTTCGGGCTGACGATCTGAAGTTTGGCCAAAAGCGATCGGACGAGTTCGTCTTCCGAGGTCAGTAAATGGAAGTAACCGTCGCTCAGCCCGTTGAAGAAGGCGATGAAGAAGTTGTAGCAGGACACGTCGTCGATCGGAAGTCCGTTGATCTCGGCGAAGAGCAGAAACTCGCCGACGAGTTCCGGATCCGAGAAGTACTTGTGCAGCAGTCCGGCGAGGCTTCGGTCTCCCCACTCGATCATCAGCGACGTGATCGTGTAGTCGGTATTGGCGAGCAGACCGTCCTGCTGGGCGCGATAGTTCTGGCGATGGCGTTCGAGGTCGTTGAAGAAGCGGTGGATGCGGTCGCGGCTCTTCGGATAGCGCCGCACCAGATAGATCATGAACTGGTCGAGCCGGACGACGCGGCGGCGGATCGAACCGTCGGCGGCGACCACGGCGTCGGAGACGGCCGGAAGGAACCTGACTTCCTCTTCGAGACCGAACGTCGCGAGATACTGCGCGAACAGTCCGCCCTTCTCGAGGGCCGGAACCGGCGGCAGCAGGGGACTCCTGAAGCGGAACTTCTCGCCCGATTCGGATACCGCTTCTTCGGTGTCGCGACGCGCCGGACGGGCGCTTGCGTCGGCGAAGACGATGACCTTCCTCATCTTCCGTGCGAGGTAGAGGGCGATGGCGAGGGAACCGACGTCGGCGCCGACGACGAGAACGTCATAATGTTCCATTATAGCCCTCCTTCCGGGGTCGTTTTTCTGTCCCGATTATATCATAAAGCGGGGTAAATGGAAACCGGAGAAAAGAAAAAGTGCTTTCGCACTTTTATCGGATCTTGAGGTATTTTTCAAAATAGAGGTTGAGCGTTTCCTTGCTGACGTTGTAGTCGATGTGGCGGTTGATCGTGACGCTGACGTACCCCGTCTCCTCGGAGACGACGATCGTCAGTGCGTCCGTCTGTTCCGAGATGCCGATGGCGGCGCGGTGGCGGGTCCCGTAATGCAGGGGAAGGTCGGTGCGGTCCGTGGACGGATAGTAGGCCTTCGCACAGAGAATCATGTCGTCGCGGATGATCACGGCGCCGTCGTGGAGCGGCGTGTTCGTGAAGAAGATGGTCGCGAGCAGTTCGGACGTGACGGGCGCGTTCACCATCATCGCCTTGTTCACGTAACCGGACATCTTGATGTCGCGCTCGACGGAGATGAGGGCGCCGATCTTGCGGGCGGAGAGATAATCGACCGCGGTCGACAGTTTCGCCGCGAGATCGTTATTGGTCTTCGAACCGGACCGCGACCTGTTCTTCTTGCCGACGCCGATCTTCTTCATCACCGTGTTGATCTCGTTGATGTACATCATTACGAGGATGTAGACGGCCGGTGCGAAGACGATCAGTTTGACCGCGAGGTCCACGCCGACGAACGGCTCGGCGATCAGATGATAAAGCGTGGCGACGAACAGCGCGACGAGCAGGATCTTGAAGAGGCGGATCGCCTTGTGGCTGACCTTCGTACGCAGTACGAGCAGGAAGATGGCGTACAGGTACGAAATGATGAGAAGCAATTCGAAGTTGCCCATGGGATCACCGCTTTCGGATGAGATGCCAACGTGTCGAACACATCGACTCTATTGTACTATAATTCCGTCCGGTTGCCAATCGCTGACGGCGGATTTGTCTTTTAGCGGATCCGCTTTCCGCCGAACCGGCGGTACGCCGCGTCGAGCGCGAAATAGGCGATCGGGATCATGATCGCAGAAGACATGACCGGTGTGATCAGCTTGGCGATCGGCACGGTTCCATAATCGATGCCGATCCCGGTTTCGACGACATAGTTGATCGCTTCCGCGAGACCCATCGTGACCAGCATCCGGATCAGGAAGACGGTCATCACGACGCCAAACTGGGAGGCGTTCCGGGACTCCGGCTTGAACGTGAAGAGCGCGTTCGCGAAATACGAGAAGATTGAGGCGACGATGAAGCCGACGCCCCTCGCGACGAAGACGACGTCAGGAACCAGAAGATCGAAGAACAGCAGGTAGACGAGCGAGTCGATCGCGGTGTTGACGACGCCGATGATGCCGAAGGTGAGAAACTTGCGGGTGAGGAAATGCGTCTTGACGAACCGCCAGATCCTATTCAACGTCGATTCCCTCGGACGCTTCCTCGATCAGATAGTGGGGGCGGTCGAGAACCTGACGCCTGATCTGGTAGAGCAGATAGAACAGACCGTAGGCGACCAGATCGAGAAAGAGGAACGCGACGATGATCATCGCGGAAATGAAGAACGCCTCGAACGCAAGGACGCCGACGGCGAAGAGGGCGACGGCGGCGGCCGCGAGCAGAAGTCCGAGGAGCAGTCCGAGCGCCGGCAGCACCATCATGACGTTGGAGAACTGGTTCATGCCGTTGAACCCGTAGCGGAACAGGCTCCTGAAGCTCCAGCTGCTCTTGCCGCGGACCCGGGGAATGAAATCGTACTCCAGGCAGATCCGTTTGTATCCGACCCACGAGAAGATTCCCTTCATGAAACGGTTCTTGTCCTTGATCTTCAGGAACGCGTCGATCACGACGCGATCCAGAAGCTGAAAGTCCTTCGCGCCGTTGTCGAGCGGACGGTCGGCATAGCTGTTGTAGAAGCGGTAGTAGAGGTTGGCGAAGAACGCGCGCATCTTCGGTTCGTTCTTGCGCGTGCTGCCCTTGGTATAGACGATCCGGTAGCCTTCCTTATGGAAACGGATCATCTCCGGAATCAGCGAAGGCGGCTGCTGCAGGTCGCAGTCGATGATGATCGCGGCGTCGCTGTCGGCGATGTGCTCGAGGCCGGCGTGCATCGCCGCTTCCTTTCCGAAATTGCGCGAGAAGGAGATGTACCGGACGCGCGGATCTTCCGCCGCGACGGCCTTGATCTCATCGAGGGTCGCATCGCGGGATCCGTCGTTCACATAAAGGATCTCGTAGACGTAATCGGGATCCGTCAGGTGCTTCACCGTCTCCTCGAAGAACGGGCGGACGTTCTTCTCTTCGTTATAGGATGGAACGATGATCGTCAGTTTCTTCATGTTCGGTTGCCTCCTTGGTCGGCTCGGTCCGTCTGCGTTTGCCGCGCCGGATGAGATAGGGGATGAGGAACACAAGTGCGTAGATCGCGGTCGAGGAAGCGGTCGCGAGCGCCCCTTGGGGAAGTCCTTTCGGCTCGAACCGGAGCGTCAGGGAGATGTCGGCGACGCCGTGGGGGATCACGATGCCGAGAAATCCACCCGACACCGACAGCGTCTCGTAATCCTGACCGGACGTGATCTTCCACTCTTCCGAATACGCGACCGGAATCATGACGATCTGGTCGAAGTCGGTATCCGACGTGCGTTGGTATGACAACCTGATCGTGCCGCGCTCGATCGCCATCGTTTCGCCGTCGGCGGCGCTTCCGTCCGCATATTGGTCGTAGGCGGTCAAGTCGTCGATCACATAGCGGATGGATAGATTGAACGGATTGGCATAATTGTACATGTCGTTGGTCTTGAACACGTACATCCGTTCCGGAATCGTGTCGAAATAGTAATACCCTTCGAAGCATTCCGTTTCGTTGTCGAGTTCGTCGACCACGAAGACGCGGTCGAACGTGAGCGAACTGTACATCTGGAAGTAAAGCATCCCGGAATCGCGGCTGAAGGCCACGTTGTCGAAGTCGTACACCAGATATGCGGCGCCTCCGATCGCCCTTTCGAGACGATACTGAAGGGTCTTCGGTTGATTGAAGGCGGCGTTCTGCTCGAAATAGATGGCGACCGGTTCGAGCCAGAATTCGCACTTGACCTGATGCGTCAATCCCGACACGACTTCGCAGTCGTCCCGGTTGCCGTTCTCGAATTCCATGAAGACCTCTCCGTAGTCGAGCGGCGTGAGCGAACTCACGTTGATGTAGATGGCGCCGGTACCGAATCCGATATCGAGCGCATCCTCGTCATAACGATAGAAGGCGCGTTCCGTCGGATCGGCGATGCCGGCGGTGGTCACGAGCGTCGCCGACGACTCGCTGCGATGGGCGTTCAGCGTTTTGACCGTTCCCTCGTTCGCCGGCGTGGCGCGCAGCAGGTTGTATGATGTCGCGTCATAGCGTTCTCCGTCGATGAGGACGTGCATGAGCAGGAGCTTCTGCGTCGCGATCTGCGTATTGATCGAAGAGAAGTTCTGGAAATCGTCGTATTCCATGTAGGATTCGTAGACCTGGAACGGTTCCGCATCGGCGATTTCATAAAGGCGATAGGTGTCGTCGCCGGCGACATAGGTGAAGTAGGCGCTATCCAGCGTGTAGTTCTTGACGGCGGAAACGAGGACGTAGCGGTAGCCGAGAAAATGGTTCAGATACAAGGCGAGCGTGTCCAGTTTCCGCTTCGTCTGGTATTCGCCGCTATATCCGCAGGCGTCGAACAGCAGGCAGCCGATCCCGTTGGTCTCGGCATCGGTCCACGAATGGAAGATCTCGGTGTTGGTGGGGAAGGAGGTCATGCGGTTGAAGTTGAGCTGTTCGACGTCGAAGCGCGACAAGTCGACGTACACCCGGTAGAATTCGTCCCGTTCGAGATGATCTTCGAGGAAAGCGTCGATCGAGTGCATCGATTCGAAGGTGTCGATCTTGTTCGCGATCGAGAAGGGGCCCGAATACGCGTAGACGACGGCGACGAGGCATTCGACCCAGAAGACCGTGCGAATCCATCGCCTCTTGCCGATCCACCCGAAGACCAGCACGAGCACGAGGAAGACTGCGGCGACGCCCATCAGGATCGTATCCGCCGTCATGATGTCGCGGCTTGCATAATATGTATCGATTCCGAGTTTCTCGATATAGTAATAGATCAGGAAGCCGACGAGACCCAGAAGCAAGGACAGCGGGATCGTGAGCCAGCCCATCTTCTCCGTCTCGAATCCGTGTTCGTCGAACACATAGGCGAGGATCATCGTCTCGACCAGAGGCATCATGTTGATCCAGCGCGTGTACGGGGAATCGGTAGTGCCGGAAAATACGTAGGAAAAGATCGGGAAGAAGATCAGAACCAACCCGAATGGAATCAATACCTTATAAACGCGGGCGATGCGTCCGCGCATGAACCAGATGTAGGACATGAACGCCATGCCGACGATCGTGATGTAGAGCGAGACGTGTTCGAGTCCGTAATTGTTCTCGAACCCATAGAAACCGATGCCCTTCTGTTCTGTGAAAATCTTGGCGAGGACGCGGATGTAGATCTCCGGCTGGAACAGCTTCAGTTCGTACCCGAACACCTCCACGACCCAAGCGTTGAAACTACCCTCGGTACGGTAGGTATCCTCGAGTATGAAAAGAATGCTCGGATAGAGGATCACGCCCGCCATCGCGACGCCCAGAAGGATCAGTCCGAGGAATGAGACGCCGTCACGGAGAAACGGCCATACCTTGTTTCCGGGCCGCTTGAGGGCCTCGACGACGTAGAGCACGCTCATGAACGCCATCGCGCTGTATGCGAGATAGAAATCGTAGAATACAAGAGCGCATGTGAACAGTGGCACGACCCATTTCTTCCCGCGGAAAAAGTACTGAATCGCGACGAGGGCGGCGGGCAGGTAGAAGGTCAGTGAGAGGAACACCGGGAATGCCATGAAACTGACGGATCCGCCGCTCACGAAGTAGACGATGCCCATCCAGAAAATGGTTCGGTTCTTCATACCCGTCATCCGAAGATAATATGCGAAAACCATGACGCCGGCCCAGATCTTGATCAATTCCGTCGTCGAGTACGCCAACTCCGTCGGAAAGACATAGCTGAGCAGGAGCGTGATGAAGGTGAAGATGTCAAGGGGGATGTAGTAGACGTCGGAGAAGAAGGAGGCGCCGAGATAGTTGTTCAGATTGAAGAAAGAGAGCGTTCCTTCCTTGATCTGGTCGATGAAATCGCACATGATGCTGTAGTACTGGATGATGTCATCCGAGAAGTTGTTGTAGAAACTGTTGCGTGTCAGGATAATCATCGTCTGGATGATGAACAGGACGGTAAAGACGAAAAGCCCCAAAAAGACGAATGTTTTTCGGGGTTGATCAAAAGTGGCTGCGATGAATGATTGGAAATAGGTTTTCCAGCGACGCCATTGTGCTCGTATACGATCCTTGAATCTGGGTTTCGACGTATCCATCTATGAACCTCGTCTACCGGAATATGCAGTTAATTATATCATATTCGCACATTGTTGCGATAGAGCCTTTTCTATATGGAAACAAATACGAAAGCTAATCAAATGTAATATAATACTATGTGGTGATGAAAATATGGAAAAGGCAATCCTCGTGGGTCTCGAGACCAACGCAAGCATCGAATTCGATTATCACATGAAGGAACTGTCCGCACTTGCGGAGGCATGCGACCTTCAGGTTCTTGAAACTTTTACGCAAAGACTCGACGGGCCGACCGCCGCGCTGTACATCGGATCAGGCAAGGCCGAGGAGATCAAGAGCGCTGTGACGACGTTGGGTGCCGACGTCGTCGTTTTCGACGATGAACTCTCTCCGACACACATTCGCAATCTGGAAAAGGCGCTCACGGCCAAGGTCATCGACCGTACCATTCTGATTCTGGATATCTTCGCTTCGCGGGCCAGGACAAAGGAAGCCATGCTTCAAGTCGAACTCGCACAAAGCCAGTACATGCTTCCACGTACCGTTGGCATGTATTCCTCCTTGTCCCGTCAATCAGGCGGGATCGGTTCAAAGGGGCCGGGAGAGACGAAATTGGAACTGGATAAAAGAATCCTTCGTGATCGAATCGCTCACATACAGGAAGAATTGAAAGAAATCGTCTCCGTTCGAAGAACCCAACGTGAAAAGCGAAAGAAAGATGATATTCCCACCGTCGCGTTGACCGGATACACCAATTCCGGAAAATCAACAATACTGAACAAGATGCTAGAATACTCGACTTCGAATACAGAAAAATATGTCTTTATGAAGGATATGCTCTTCGCGACTTTGGAGACGGCGACGAGGAACGTTGAACTGGGCAACAAGCATCAGTTTCTGGTCACGGATACGGTCGGATTCATCTCAAAGCTGCCGCATCATCTGGTGGAAGCGTTTAAATCGACGCTCGAAGAGATCAAAGAAGCGTCTCTGATCCTCCATATCGTGGATGGATCCAACCCGAAAGCCGCGAATCAGGCTGCAATTGTGGATGAAGTGTTGCGTAGCCTTGAGGTCAAGAACATTCCGATTATCTATGTCATTAACAAATCGGACCTGATCAGTGACGCTCCTTCTTTGCCTTTGAACCCGAGGTTGACCATCAGCGCAAAGACGGGAGACGGTTTTGACCGACTCGTTCAGAAGATAGACGACCAATTGTACTCAAATAACGTGATTGTGACATTATTCTTACCCTATGATAAAGGCCAGATATACAGTTTTCTGAAGGATCATGCGAACATCATACAAACTGATTATGAAAACGAAGGCATGGTCGTCAAAGCTGATCTAAATGAACGCCTTATTGGAATCTACAAACAATATATAAGATAATTCAATCTGAATCCTTTTTCAATTGACACATATCGCATAAATTGATGTCGGCTTATATGTTACTATATTGTCGCGCGTGTTCTCTTTTGCTGCTTATCACGTCATTTATCTCGCATGAACAGCCATATTTAGGTCACATCTGCCCTATATTGGTTTACATTATGTTCTCCATTTACTTTTGTGGTCGTGTTATTGCGACCACATTTTAATTATCTATATAGAGCCGACTCAAACACGACCATCGACGTATGATCAGCTCGAATAACGCTGATATTATTGGTGCAATTCCATCAATATGATGCAAATTTATGACACAACGAGGAAGTTTGTCGTATTTGAATGTATATTATTATTAGAATACACATTTTTAATAAACGCTTTGTCTTTGCCACATAAATCGCAAAAATGGTATGTATATTCATTTCCCTAGATATGGCGGTAAATTCACTTATTAGATATATTAGGTCGCATACATATATACTTTAAACCACTAGATTTTGAATATTGTGTCATTGAGCGACCGAATTCGATCGTGCAGAAACATTATGTTAACATGGATTTCTACTGTTCGTCTAAGCGATGCTATGATGATGACGCTTTTGGCTCTCATAACTAGACATTTTAGGTGTCGATAATTTCAATCAAGGATATGAATACTTGAAGCATCAACGAATTAGGTTTGTATCTTGAGAAACAAGTAATGCCCACATATAGCCATATTCTCATAAACACGAAATCATCGATTTTTTCCTATTGATCTGAATTGACTTCACGAAGTCGAATATCGAATCTCGAAGATCATGGATGAGGACGGGCCCTCTGATAGATTCTGGTTTTATTCATTTTCTCAACGATCCAGCAGTCACGTGCCGCTCTGTCATGTACAATTTGTTTATTATAGAATGGTCACACGATATTTCGTTGTAATGCCGTGTTCTTTACGATGTGAAATTGATTTCTATTCGGGGTTTTTGAAAGATCAATGTCGTCGATCATACAGAACGATGACTATAATGGGTATTTACCATTTCTATCAGTAAACGCATTGTCACACAGACCTATATTCTTCTAATATTATGATTTGTTATATTCGTTGTTGGCACAAACGATCGTTCAATCATTCTCCCGTGTTTGTCCTTTTTTTCCAGATCCATTCATGATGTTTCTTTGTTTGGTTTTTCGGCACACATTTTTCGTAGATATTTACATATACATAGTTAGGCCATTTTATCGTAATTAAAGATAAATAGATCCCTAGACTACGATTCATGCTACCCGATTCATAACTGTTATCTTGAGAAAGTTCGAACTTCACATCAAATCTCATATGGAAAACAAGCAATATTTCTGTCATCACCAAGTTCATCCAAATGCAGACAGAAGATGTTGACAATTCCTTCTGGCTTGCGTACGGGGTAACGCCCTAAAACAACTCAAGTTATCATGGAATTTTGTCAAATTTCCCTTTGCTTCTGTTAGGCTTTGACATTGTTCCAGATTTGCTATATATGAGATCTGACATCGTATGATGATATTTAGAAACATCGCCAGATATAGATGTTTTGCAGCTCTATACTATAATTTAACTATCATTATATTTTGTTTTAATCTGAGACTTACTACTTCTATGCTGCCCATGAAGATGATCGTTGTGAACGTTAATGATCAAGTTGTGCATCGCTCGATCCGAATTTTGGCTCTTTCGTTCGGGAACGTATCTCAGTCGTTCCACATGGTTGTTCTATTTTTATATATATTGAATCACTTTTACACTGTCATTTTGGCCACCGACCAAATATTACCCACTCATCGCGTCTAAAATCGTATCGCTTCGCAAAACCGATTATCCAATCTTGTATATCACTATATCTGGCCATATATCTAGCGTTAACTGTATGCATGCATATTGCTATTCTCTATTAAATCGGCGTTTTAAAATATAAATCCGCTGCTCTCACAAAACAAAAAGCCAGACGCCTCATTCGAGCTCGCCTGGCTTGTTCGTAGAATCCGTGCTTTCGAAGAAGCTGTCCAGGATTCTTAGCATTTCATCTCTTGTTCTGGCTTTGGAAACTTCCAGCTTCGCCTTTGCGGAATCACGCAATCCCTTAAGATACCATGCTGCGTGACTTCGCATCTCGAGTATCGCGATTTTTTCTCCTTCTTCCTTCACCAGATAGTCCATATGTTTTATGATACCCGCACGACGTTCCGTTAGTGACGGTCCGCCATCATAGCTTCCTCGTTCAAGATAGTCGACCGTCTGTCTGATCAACCACGGATTCCCGAGGACACCGCGTCCGATCATCACCGCATCGCACCCGGTTTCCTTCAACATTGTTGCCGCATCCTCGGGAGAATAGATGTCTCCGTTCCCGATGACGGGCACGGATACGGCTTGCTTCACTGCCCTGATGATCGACCAGTCCGCGCTTCCGGAGTACATCTGCGTTCGAGTACGGGCGTGAATGGCGATTGCGCTAATGCCCGCTTCTTCTATCCCTCTCGCAAACGCCACCGCATTGATGTCGTTGTGATCCCAGCCGCTTCTGATCTTGGCGGTGACGGGTTTACGAACCGATGAGACGATCCGGCTTACGATTTCGAACGCCTTCTCGGGATCCTTCATCAACTTGGATCCCGCGTCCGACTTCACGACCTTCGGTACCGGGCATCCCATATTGATGTCGATGATGTCCGCATCGGTTTCGCGATCGATCATGATCGCCGCGGCGACCATCGACTCGACATCGGCGCCAAAGAGTTGTAGGGTGACCGGATGTTCATCTGGTTCGATCTTCAGCATGCTGCGGGTTCTGCCGTTATTGTGCCCAAGTCCCTTGTCCGACACCATTTCCGTGTAGACCAGCCCGATGCCGAGTTCTTTGGCGATGCGACGGAACGCGGGGTTGGTGACGCCGGCCATCGGAGCGAGGACGACCTGGTTCGGGATTTCGATATCGCGGATTTTCCATTTCATGTCGATGCACCACTTTCCGTGTTCCATTATACCCCGAGGGGCTTCCCAAGACAAAGCAAATCGATTCCCGATCCCGACTGTGATATAATGGTTCCCGGAGCGTGAACGACCATGAACGATTATCTTGTCAAAGCCTATGCATTCGACGCTACCGTCCGTCTCTATGCCGCCCGAACCACGAACCTCGCCGAAGAGGCCCGCAACATCCACGATACGTTTCCCGCGGCGTCCGCGGCGCTCGGTCGAACCCTGACGGCCGCCGCAATCATGGGTGCCATGTACAAGGGCGACCAGAGTCTTTCGATCCGCATCGACGGCGGTGGTCCCCTCGGTCCGATCGTCGTTACGACGAATACCCGCGGTGAAGTCCGCGGATACGTCGGAAATCCGCATGTGCACGGATCGACGAACGACGGCAAACTGGCCGTCGGTTTCGTCGTCGGACACGACGGCTTCATCCACGTCACGAAGAATCTGAACATCCGCAACATCTTCACGTCCAGTGCCGAGCTGCAGACCGGGGAGATCGCCGAGGATTTCACGTATTATTTCTTGAAGAGCGAACAGATTCCCTCGGCCGTCGGTCTTGGAGTCCTCGTCGAAACGGACAATTCGATCGTGTCCGCCGGCGGTTTCATCCTGCAAGTCATGCCCGGTGCGAAACCGGAAACGCTTGACCGCATCGATGCGACCATTCGGGCGATGCGACCGGTCAGCGAACTCATCCAGGACGGCTATACGCCGGAGATGATCGTCCAGGAGATCACCGGGGGAGAACACGAGATCGTGGAACGCCTCGAGCTCGGGTACCGCTGCGACTGCAGTCGCGAGCGTTTCGGCCGTGGGATCGCCTCCCTGGATCGCACCGAACTCGACGAGATGATCGCCGAAGGCAAGCCGATCGAGACCGTATGCCATTTCTGCAACCGCAAGTACGAATTCACGGTCGCCGACCTGCAGGCGATGCTGCCGCCCGACCCCCTTGCGAAATCGTGACCGAATCAGATGAAGAGCGCCGATCGACCGATCGGCGCTCTGCTTTTCACATCACTTTGAGATACTGGTTGATTTCCCACTGCGTGACCGCCTGGCGGAAATCGTCCCACTCCCGGCTCTTGAGTTCGACGAACTTCTCGAAGATGTGCTCCCCGAGAGCTTCCTTGACGATCTCGTCGGCGGACAACGTACCGATCGCTTCCTTGAGATTGTCCGGCAGATTGACGACGCCGAGCGCGGCTCGCTCTTCGGCGGTCTTTTCGAACAGGTTCTCGTTCACCGGACCGATCAGGGGCAGGTTCCGCTCGATCCCGTCGAGCCCGCTCGCGAGGATGACCGCCATCCCCATGTAGGGATTGCAGGAACAGTCGACGTTACGGATCTCCGTGCGGGTCGTACGGCCACGGGTCGCCGGAATCCGGACCATGACCGAGCGATTGTGCTCGGACCACGAAACGTAACAGGGGGCTTCATAACCGGGGACGAGGCGTTTGTAGGAGTTCACGGTCGGATTGGTGATCGCGCAGAACCCGCGGGCATGCGTCAGAATGCCCGTAAGCCACTTGCGTGCCGTCAGACTGAGACCGGCGGGATCGCTCGGATCGTAGAAGGCGTTGTTTCCATCCGAATCCCATAGCGAACAGTTGGAGTGCATGCCGCTGCCGGCGACCTTGGCGACGGGCTTGGGCATGAACGTCGCGTGCAGACCATGACGGCGGGCGATGTTCTTGACGACGAGTTTGAACGTCTGGACGTTGTCGCAGGCTTCGACGATGTTGGAGAACTGGAAGTTGATCTCGCACTGTCCGGGGCCCACTTCGTGATGGCTCGCTTCGACGGTAAATCCGATCTTCTCGAGTTCGAGGACGATGTCGCGTCGGCAGTCGCCGGCGCCATCGATCGGCGAAAGGTCGAAATACCCTCCCTGATCGGTGAAATCGAGGATCGGTTCGCCGTTCTCCTTGGTCTTGAACAGGTAGAACTCCGGTTCGAAGCCGATGTTGAGGGCGGAGAAGCCAAGCTTCTCCATGCGGGCGGCGATCCGCTTCAGATTGGATCTCGGGTCGCCGGGGAACGGTTTACCATCCGGCGTATAGACGTCGCAGATGAGTCGCGCGACCTTCCCGTAGCTCGTTTCCTCCCAGTTCATGATGAGCCAGGTGTTGAGGTCGGGATGAAGATACATGTCGGCCTCGAGGATGCGGACGAACCCCTCGATCGAGGATCCGTCGAACATGACCTTCCCGTCGAGCGCCGTCTCGAGGCGCTTGACCGGAATCTCGACGCTCTTGATGGTGCCGTTGATATCGGTGAACGTCAGACGGATGTAGCGGACGTTCTGCTCCCTGGCGTCGCGTAGAATCTCTTCTTTCGTGTATTTCGGCATATTCGATTGTCGAACGCGTTCCCCTCTGACGATGCGGCGCACTCATGAACGGGGATGCGGCCTTTCTGGATGGCGAACGCCTTTGTCCGCCGATTTGACATCATTATACTTGCATGGGCGTCCGAAATCAATCGGTTTCGGATTTCTTTTGCGCGATCAGAAAGGCGCATGCATCGTACTTCGAGATCTGCCGGTCCATGGCCGTCCTGAGAATGAGGGAATGGGCGTCCGCTTCGCTCATGCCCCGGTCGGACAGTTGCTTCTTGCATTCGTCCATCATGCGACGAAGGTCGGCGCGATGGACGGCTTTCTCCGCCTGGGCGGCCGCGGACTTGAGCGCCGTCGAAGTCTTCAGGAGAAGCGCGGCCGCGATGCCGAGTTCGGCGTCGATCCGCTGGTCATCGACGAATGCGAACAGCGGTTGATCCAGCAACGGCCGGATGGCGCCGATGGCGAATTCCGAGGCCAGATAGACGACGGGCATGCGGTCGGACAGGACGAGGTTTTCGATGAAACCGGAGAGATGCGGAACTTTGCAGGAGGAATGGACGACGACGAGATCGTAGTGCACGAGATCGTCCTTCCGGATCTGGCCCTTCTCGATGTCGAACGGAATGTTGCGGACGGAAAGGACGCGTCCGATGCGCAGGTTCGTCAGCTGGTCGTCGCCGCAGACGAGGACGCGGGGCATGTCAGCGGGGCAGCGGGTGGTCGGCGACGAGCGCGGCGACGTCCGCCTTCACGGCCGCGAGGACGGCTTCGTCCTCCGGATGCGCGAGCGTCCTGTCGATCAGACGGGCGACCATCCGGAAATCGGCTTCTCCGAACCCGCGCGTCGTCATCGCCGGGGTGCCGAGACGGATGCCACTAGTGATGAACGGCTTTTCCTGATCGTAGGGGATTGTGTTCTTGTTGCAGGTGATGTCGACGCGATCGAGAAGGTTTTCCGCCTTCTTGCCCGTCATGCCCGTCTTCGATTTGACGTCGAGGAGAAGCAGATGGTTGTCGGTACCGCCCGACACGACGTGATAGCCGAGCTTCGAAAACTCGTCGGCGAACGCCTTGGCGTTGTCAACGACATGGCGCTGATACTCCTTGAACTCCGGCGTCATCGCTTCCTTGAAGGCGACCGCCTTCGCTGCGATCGCATGCATGAGCGGCCCGCCCTGGATTCCCGGGAAGACGATCTTGTCGATCCGTTCCGCGATCGCCTGGTTGTTCGTCATGATCACGCCGCCGCGGGTACCGCGCAGCGTCTTGTGCGTCGTCGACGTGACGATGTCGGCGTATTCGCAGGGATTCGGATGGAGCCCCGCTGCGACGAGTCCGGCGATGTGGGCCATGTCGACCATGAGCATCGCCCCGACGGAGTCGGCGATCGCGCGGAATCTCTTGAAGTCAAGGATGCGGGGATAGGCGCTCGCTCCGGCGACGATCAGCTTCGGCCGGAGTTCCGTCGCCTGCGCCTGCAGCGCATCGTAGTCGATCGTCTCGGTCTCGCGGGACAGGTAATAGGGATGGAACTCGTAGTCGACGCCGGAGAAGTTGAGCGGATGACCGTGGGTCAGATGACCGCCCTGGTCGAGCGCGAGACCCATGACGACGTCCTTCGCCTGCAGCACGGCACGATAGGCGCCCATGTTCGCCTGCGAGCCCGAATGCGGCTGGACGTTCGCGTACTTCACGCCGTAAAGCGTCTTGAGACGTTCGCGGGCGAGGTCCTCGACCATGTCGACGAATTCGCAGCCGCCGTAGTAGCGCTTCTTGGGATAGCCTTCGGCGTACTTGTTCGTGAGGATGCTTCCGGCGGCTTCGAGGACCGCACCGGAGACGAAGTTCTCCGAAGCGATCAATTCGATGTGCGAACGCTGGCGTTCCGCCTCTTTCTGAATCAGGTCGTACAGTTCGAGATCCGTTTCCTGCAATCGGGTCATGATGTCACCTTGTCCTTTCTATGTAGACGCCGGCATCGGGGCCGGTGAGGTTCACGATCACGGTCTCGTCGAGCGAGGTCGGAGCGTTCTTGCCGACATAATCGGCGCGGATCGGCAGTTCGCGATGCCCGCGGTCGACGAGCACGGCGTATTCGATCCGCTTCGGACGACCCATGTCGACGATCGCGTCCATCGCCGCCCGCGCGGTGCGTCCCGTGAACAGGACGTCGTCGACGAGGATGCAGACCTTGCCGGCGACGGCGAAGTCCGGCATGGTAGCGGGACGCCGCTTGTCGTCGTCGCGGTGCATCGAGATGTCGAGTTCGATGACGGGCACCTCGACGCCGGCGTACTGCCGGATGTTGTCCCGGATCGCCTGCGCGACCGGCAGACCCTTTTTCAGAATGCCGATCAGGACGACGTCGTTGAGGTCGTCGTTTTTCTCGAGGATCTCGTGCGTCATGCGACGCAGGGTCTTCAGGGCGGTTTCGTGATTGATGATCATGGGCACGTCGGTTCACCTTCCATCCATGATTATATCATGTTTTCCAATCGCGCGACATCGCATTCTGAAGGCGGGCGATGAAAAAGAAAGGCACCTCGCAAGGTGCCGTTCCGGTTGAATCGATATCATTGAGACGCGGTCGTCTCGACGGTGATCGCCGTCTTCGAGGACAGGTTTCCGGCATAATCCTCCGCCTCGATTTCGACGAGGACCGGAGTGCCGGCGGTCAAGCCGGTGAGCTTCACGACGTTGAGCGAAACCGACCGCAGATAGACGCCGTTCACATAGACGTTGTAGTAGCGGACCTGATTGTCGTCGACGGCTTTGGTCCAGTAGACGTACGCGGTGGTGTCGACGGCGTTCGCGATCGCCAGCGCGGTCGCCGGGAGCGGCGGAGCGGCATCGTCGATGAGATAGTCGCGCTGGTAGACGCGGACGTAGTCGATTTCGAACGTATCGCTCGTGAATGCGGAGTCGACGGTCCCGCCCATGGATCCGCCCATGGCGAGGTTCAGGATCAGATAGAACTCCTGATCGAACGGCCACGCATCGGAGATCTTCAATCCGGCACCGGCGACGGACGCGGCGTTGAAGACGTACGAACCGTATTTGTAGTTGTCGACCCACCAGCTGAAGGAATACTCGTTCCACGTGACCGAATAGACATGGAAATCCGTGGTCAGATTCGCAGTCTCCCGACTGTAGCTGATCTGCGTCCCGATCTTGTGGTTGTATGCGGCCGTATGGAGCGAGCCGACGACGTTGTCGATGTTGTAGAACGCGGTATGTTCCATGATGTCGATTTCGCCGCTGGCGGGCCACCCGCCGTAGACGCTTTGCTTCGGCATCATCCAGAAGGCCGGCCAGGTGCCCGCGACTCCGGGAAGCTTCGCGCGCATCTCGAACTTGCCGTACTTCCAGTTCTTGATGCCTTGCGTCCAGATTTTGGCCGACGTGTAGTCTTCGCCGCCGTAGTCTTCCCGAAGCGCAGTGAGGATCAGTTTTTCGCCGTCGACGTAGGCGTTCTGGGACCGGTTCGTGTAGTACTGGAGTTCGTTGTTGCCAAACCCGCCCCCGCCCGTCTGATGGCGCCACTTGGTCGGATCGACGCCGCCTTCGTAGTTGAATTCCTCGCACCAGGTCGGAACCCAGCCGCTGACGATCGCGACGCCCTCGCATTCGGCGGGGATGTTCGCTTCGAGAGAGTCCGGATCAAGCGTGGACAAGGTCGTGTTGCCTGTCGTCGCGGACGTCGATGCGGTCGTGGTCATGTCGCATGCATAGACCAGCACCGATACCGTCACCACGACAAGTAGAATCAGCAGTTTCTTCATCGCTCATCGTCTCCGTTCATGCGACGACATTCAGTTCGTAGGGATCCGAAGTGTTGCCCGCATAGTCTTCGGCAACGATCTTGACACGTTCACCGAATCGAGCTTCAGCGTCGTCAGGAGCACGGCGTTGACGGCGACCTTCTTCGTCAGGGCGCCGTTGATATAGACGTTGTAAGTCTTGACGCGGAGATCGTCGACGGACGCCACCCAGCGGATGAAAGCCTGCCGTCCCTCCTGCCAGAGGACGACCGGATTGTCGATCGGGCTCGGATTCATGGTATCGCCGGTGACATAGTCCTGCTGGTAGATGCGGACATAGTCGATCGTGAAGGTCGCCGGGAAGATGGTGTCGTCGACTCCTTGCGCGCCGCCCCACGTACCGCCGATGGCGAGGTTGAGAATCAGATAGAACTGCTGGTCGAACGGCCAGTCGACGCTGGTGTCGTAGTTGTAACCGCTTCTCCATTTATCATCGGCTTCGACGCCGCCGAAACGATACCCGTCGAAATACCATTCGATCCCGTCTTCGTTCCAGACGACGCCATAGGTGTGATAGGTGTTGGCCACATCGATGCTCGACACCGTCCCCGCCGTAATCAGGGAATCGGTATTGCCGCCGCGGCCGTTCGTACCGTTGAAGCGTTCGGTGTGGAGCGTTCCGAGGACGGTGTTCATGTCGTAGCCGACGTGTTCCATGATGTCGATCTCGCCGCTGTCGGGCCAGTTGCCGTATTTCGAGATCTTCGGCATCATCCAAAAGGCCGGCCAGGTGCCCCGCCCTTCGGGAAGTTTCGCCCGCATCTCGATCTTGCCGTACTTCCAGCTCGCTGTCGCCTGCGTCCAGAGTTTGGTCGACGTATAGCTGTTGGTTCCGTAGGTTTCCTTGAGCGCGGTGATGACGAGGGCTCCGTCGACGATCGCGATGTTGTCGGGATCGGCGTTCTTGTAGTACTGAAGCTCCTGGTTGCCGAACCCGCCGCCGCCCGTATGGTATGTCCATTTCGACGGATCGACGATCGTGGTCGGTGTTTCCTCTTCAAATTCGTCGCACCAGACGGGAATCCAGCCGCCGGTGACGGGGATGGCGGAGCATTCGTCGGGAATCGTATCGATCAACGCCGTTCCGGTGGTACCCGTCGTGGGCGGAACCGTCGTGGGCTCGGTCGTTGCCTGCGTGGTGGAAAGATCGCATCCTATGACGGTCGCGAGAACGATCGATAGACAGCTGAAAACGAGAATTTTTTTGATCATATGAGACCTCCATAGGAATATGGAAACAGTTACATGACAATCATATCATATGATCGCATGCATTTCAAAGAAAAAAACCGGGGTATGCGAGAGGATCATGCCCCGGTTTCAGATGAACGGATGCTGTCGATGGTGAGAAGCGTCATGGATGCGACGATGATGGCGCCGCCGGCGATCGTGAGGGTGTCGATCCGCTCACCGAACACGACGACGTTGGTCAACACCGTGAAAAGAGGAACGAAGTTGATGAAGACGTTCGGCAACGTGACACCGAGCGCGTCGACCGAAAAGATGTAGAGATAATAACAGACTCCGGAGCAGACGATGCCGAGGAAAGCGAGGTGCCCCCACTCGACCGCGGAGAAGGATGCAAAGTCCGGGAAAGGCCTGAATATCAACGTTGGCAGGAACGTAAACAGGGCGACGATCGACTGGATCGTCGTGATCTTGAGGCTGTCGTACTTCATCCCCGCCTTCTTCGTGATCAGCGTATAGACCGTCCAGAAGACAATCGAGAGAACCATGAAGACGTACCCGATCCAGGCGTTGCCCGAACTTCCAAGGTCGAACCCGTCATGGAAGACGACCAGTACGACGCCGAGAATCGAAAGAGTGATTAACAAGCCCTGGGTGGCATTGATCTTCTCGCGGAAGGCGAGCCTGTTGCCGATGACGGCCGCCATCGGGGTGAGCGAGACGAGAATCGAAGCCGCCTCCGATGAAATATAGAGCATCGAGGAGTTTTCGAAGATCGAATACATGAAGATTCCCATGAAACCGGCCAGAAAGAAGGTGAAGAAGTCTTTTTTCGTGATGCGGAAGCTCATTTTCGTCGCGAATGCGATGACGAGAACGAACATGACGGCGAACACGTATCGGAAGAACCCGAGGGTGATCGAATCGATGTAATGGTTCGAAACGAGGGCTTCGATGGAGATGAAGGAGACACCCCAAAAGACGACGGTGATCAGAATCGCTCCGACGCCGAGCAGCTTTTTCATCGACTTTACACCTGCTTTCGTCCCCGTTCCCGGCTGATGACATCCGCCAATCTGACGAAATCATCGACCTTGAGGGTCTCCGCACGACACATTGGATCAATGCCTGAAAGGTTCAGGATCCGTTCCCAGTAATCGCGGTTTATTAAGTCACTTTTATCTCTAAGGTTATTTATTATAGTCTTTCTTCTCTGCGAGAAACAGCGGTGCACGATTTCGTAGAATGTTTGATCATCCATGGCCGGAACACGGGGTTTCGGATCAACTGCGACCATGACGACGGCTGAATCGACGTTCGGTTGCGGGGTAAATACGGTGCGTGGAACCTTGAAAAGGTACGTGGATGAAGCGCGATATCGGATCGCGACCGTCAATGCGTTGTAATCTTTGGTGGATGGTTCTGAGGTCACGCGTCTGGCGACCTCGTCCTGCATCATCAGAACCAGCCTGGTGACCCGTTTCGATGTTTCGAGAAAACGCATCAGGATCGGCGTTGTGATGTAATAGGGCAGATTCGCCACGACCACGACTTCCATACCGTTTTCGAAATGGTCGGCGATATCCTCGTCGATCTTCGCCTTGAGAATATCCTTATGCAGGACGGTCACATTCGTAAAATCCTTCAAGGTTTCATCCAGGATCGGAATCAATTCCGCGTCGATCTCGTAGGCGAGGACCTTTCGGGCTGCGCGCGCAAGACCTGATGTCAGCGATCCGAGACCGGGTCCGACCTCGATCACGCCGGTATCGGGGCTGATTTGCGCTGCACGCACGATCTTGTCTAGAATGTTGCGATCCGTCAGGAAGTTCTGTCCCAGATGCTTCTTGATGCGGAATCCGCTTTCCGATAAAATCCGGCCGACAATGCCCTTGGTGGCTTCGTTCATATCATCCGTCCAGTCGCTCGGGAGAAATCCCCAGCATGTTGAGCCATTTGAGCAGCGTTTTCGCGTTCGATGGAGGAAGCGACAATCTTTCCGCGACGGCGGCCCTGCGTGTTGCGGCGTCTTTTGTCCCGACGAGGCCGCGAACGGAGAGGTCGCCGACCGTAACGAGCGGCTTGCGGTCGCGGTTCACCGTCCGGAAACGATCGATTGCCATCCGGATGGCATCCGCATCCGCGTGTTCGACGCCGACCTTGCGACCGTTGGCGCTGATCGCCTGACGGCGTGGCAAGAAGGCGACGCCGGCGTCGGGAACGATCTCGAGCAGTCGTCCGGTGATGGATCTTCCAGGATGGTCGGGGTCGAGCAACAAGATGACTCCGCGGGTCGCGGCGGCTTGTCTGATCAATGTGACCGTCGCTTCGGAGATCTCTGTCCCGTTCGTCACGATGCACTCCGCCCCGGGTACGACGGATTCTACTTTCTGCTTGTCGTGAAGGCCCTCGACCACAATGATTCTATCGAACATATAATGCTCCGTTTTCATTTTAATGTTTTTAAATGGCCTTTTTAGGCGTTTTCAATCTTTTCGGTAATCGCACTGAGAGGGAAAGTGCTTGCGCTTCGCCTTTTCCGGAATGATAATCGAAATCGCTCTGCGGCAGACCTTGATTTCCTGATTTCCGACCCCTCCCGACTCGCCGTCGACATTCCATTTCGACTTCGTGTCGGTGATGATCTTCATCGAGCTGGTCCGGAAGCGCTTGACGAGCGGCGTCGACCAGAACGGCAGGATGAAGGAGAAAAAGTAGATGATGTTGTTGAATGGAAAATAGTAACGATAGAGGACGACGTCGACGAGTCCGTCATCAAGGGTCGGCTTGTAGACCATGTTGATGCCGGCCACGCGCTTCGAATTGATGATCAGCATCAGCGAGAACCGCCCCCGGAACTCGCCCTTGTCGTACGCGATGCGCATCCGCATCTTCGGGATCGTGAACAGTTCCTCGATGCCCTTGACGAGATAGGCGAGATAGCCGATCTTCTTCTTGAGACGCGAGTCGGTGACGTAGCTGATGTCGATGTAGGCGCCGTTGCCCGATACATAGCAGAAATAGCGGTCGTTCGCCTTGACCACATCCATCTGCACGGAGGTGCTCGTCAGGATGTTGTCGATGGCCTTGGGCACGTTCTTGGAAAGCCCCAGGGTATGGCCGATGTCGCAGGCGGTCCCGGCGGGGATATATCCGATCACCGGGCGCTCTTCGAAGTCCATCATCCCGTTCACGCATTCGTTGAAGGTACCGTCGCCGCCGACGATGATGATCCTGTCGTATTTCTCTTCGCAGGCTTTCCGGGCGAGTTCGGTCGCCTGCCCGGGATAGGCCGTCTCGTAGGTTGCGACGTCGTGACCGCATGCCGAAAGGCGCCGCTGGACGTAATCCACCTGTCCGGCGAAGGTCTGTCTGCCGCTTTTCGGATTGTAGATGATCATCGTCTGCATCGTCTCGTCACCCGTTCCATTATATCATGGAATCATCATCCGCCGATCGGAAATATTGCGGCGTTCAGGGATGCGGATGGTATAATGGATGAGGGTGATGACCGTGCCTCGCATCGATACCGTACTGTTCGATCTCGACGGAACCCTCGTCGATTCGATTCCGCTGATCGCGGGTACGCTCAGGAAGACGCTTCATGAATTCCATCCCGAAATCACGGTCTCGCAAAGCGATGTCGACGCCATGATCGGCCCGCCGCTGTCGGCGACGTTCGCGCGTTATACCGCGGACGAGGCGACCGTCGCCGCGATGATCGGGCGTTACCGCCGGATCTACAAGGAGACCGAACTCGATTCGATCCGCATCTACCCCGGGGTCAAGGATGCGCTGGTTACGTTGAAGGCGCAGGGACGCCGTCTCGGCATCGTGACCACCAAGTTCACCGAATCGGCGATGCCGTCGCTCGTCCACTTCGGCATCGTCGACCTGTTCGACGTCATCGTCGGCCTCGAACACGTCAAGAACCACAAACCCCATCCCGAACCCGTGGAGAAGGCGCTATGCGCCCTGTCGAGCGGCCATGCGGTGATGATCGGGGACACCGAGGGCGACCTGCTCGCCGGCAAGGCGGCCGGCACGCTCACATGCGCCGTCGGCTGGTCGCACCGTCGCGACGCGCTCGCGGCGTTGTCGCCCGATTTCTGGATCGACGATTACGCGGACCTCGTGTCCGCGATCGAACGTTACGAGTCGAAGGAGGAACATTGACATGGATTGCGTATTCTGCAGGATTCTGAATGGAGAGATTCCCTCTTACAAAGTGTTCGAGAACGACGACGTGCTCGCCATACTCGACATCTCCCAGGCGACCAAGGGCCATACCCTCATCATCGCCAAAAAACACTACAAGAATCTTTACGACATCGACGCCGCGCTCGCCGGAAATGTCTTCTCGGTCGTGCCGAGAGTCGCCAACGCCATCAAGAAGGCCTTCAACCCGATCGGCATGAACGTCGTCGTCAACACCGAGAAGCCGCTTCAGACGGTCTTCCACTTCCACATCCATCTGATTCCGCGCTACCCGAACGACGGCGTCGACATCGACTTCATCAACAACGCCGGAAACACCACGCGCGAAACCTACGCCGATACCGCCGCCCGCATCCGCGACAACTTCTAGAGTCCCATCGAAAAAGGCACGCCGTCCGAGATCCGGATGGCGTGCCTTTTTCATCTTCAGTAGCTGTCTTTCAGGAGTTCGTCGACCTCGGGTTCGTCCGCGTCGGCCTCCCCATCGGTTTCGGAATCCGCATCCTCCTCCGGTTCCTCCTGGTTGAGGAAGCGGTGGTAGTCTTCGGAAAGTTTCGCGGCGTTCTCGACCGCCATCGGTTCGGTCTTTTCGACGACGGGTGCGTCCGCGGCCGAATCCTCCGCGACGGCGCCCTCGGCGACCTCTTCGGATCGCGGCACGATCGCGACCGTCGCGACCTGGTGTCCCTCCATGAGGTTGATGACCCGGACGCCCTGGGTCGAACGTTTGGTCTGCGCGATCTGGTCGATCGGCACGCGGATGATCATGCCCTTGTCGGTGACGACGAGCAGATCCTCGTCCGGCGTGACGCTCACGAGCTTGCTCAAGCCGCCGTTCTTCTCGGTCACGTTGATCGTCTTGACACCCTTCCCGCCGCGCTGCTGGAGGCGGTACTCGTCGACGATGGTACGCTTGCCGTAGCCGCGTTCGGTGATCGCGAGGATCTCGTTGTAGTCCTCCGTGACGACGCTGACGCCGATCACGGCTTCGCCTTCCTCGAGTTCGATGCCCTTGACGCCGGCGGCGTTCCTGCCCATGTAGCGGACGTCTTCCTCGTTGAAGCGGATCGCCTTGCCGTTGGATGCGCCGATGATGATGTCGCGGTCGCCGTCCGTCAGCTTGACGCTGTGGAGTTCGTCGCCATCGCGCAGCGAGACGGCGCGGATACCGTTGGTGCGGATGTTCTGGAAGTCGGAGACCTTGGTGCGCTTGACGACGCCGTCGCGGGTCGTGAAGAACAGGAACCCGTTCTCGAAGTCCTTGACGCTCATGATCGCGGCGAGCTTCTCGTGTTCGACGAGATTGAGCAGGTTGACGATCGGAAGGCCCTTGGAGTTGCGTCCGAGCGACGGGATCTTGTAGCCCTTCATCTTGTAGACGCGTCCGAGGCTCGTGAAGAAGAGCAGGTAGTCGTGGGTCGACGTCGAGATGATCGAATCCACCACGTCGTCCTCGTTGCATTTGACGCCGGTCTTGCCGCGTCCGCCGCGGTTCTGCGACTTGTAGACGTCGACGTTCATGCGCTTGACGTAGCCGTTCGTGGTGACGGCGATGATGACGTCTTCGACGGGGATCAGGTCCTCGTCCTCGATGTCGAAGTCGGCGTCGAGGTCGATCGCGGTGCGGCGTGCGTCGCCGAAGCGCGCCTTGATGTCGAGCGCTTCCTGAATGAGGATCTCGTGACGCACCTGCTCGCTTTCGAGGACGGTCTGGTAGAAGGCGATCGCCTTCTCGATCTCGGCGAGTTCCTCGTGGATCTTGCCTTGTTCGAGGCCGGAGAGCTTGCGCAGCTGCATCGCGAGGATCGCCTTGGCCTGAATCTCGGAGAGTCCGAACCGATCCATCAGCCGCGTCTCGGTGTCGTCGTAGGAGCCGCGGATCGTCGCGACGACGGCCTCGATGTTGTCGAGGGCGATGATCAGGCCCTTCAGGAGATGGTCTCTCGCCGTCGCCTTTTCGAGGTCGAAGCGGGTCTTGCGGACCAGGACGTCGAGCTGGTGGCGGAAGTAGTGGGCGATGATCTGCTTCAAGGTGAGCGTCTCCGGCTTGTCGTCGACGAGCGCGAGCATGTTTACCGCGAAGGTGATCTGGAGCTGGGAGTTCTTGTAGAGGTTGTTCAGGAAGACCTCGGGATTGACGTCGCGACGCAGTTCCATGACGACGCGCATGCCGTTTCGGTTGGATTCGTCGCGCAGGTCGGTGATGCCTTCGATCTTCTTGTCCTTCGCGAGTTCGGCGATCCGCTCGATCAGCGTGGTCTTGTTGACCTGGTAGGGGATCTCCCGCACGATGATCGACTTCTTGCCGTTGGCGTGCTCGACGATCTCGGTCTTCGCCTGGACTCGGATCTGGCCGCGGCCGGTGAGGTAGGCCTCGCGGATGCCGGCCTGGCCGAGGATGACGCCGCCCGTCGGAAAATCGGGCCCCTTGATGTAGTTCATCAGCTCGAGGTCGTCGATCTCGGGATTGCGGACGTAGGCGACATACCCGTCCACGACCTCGTTCAGGTTGTGCGGCGGGATGTTGGTCGCCATGCCGACGGCGATGCCGTTCGCCCCGTTCACGAGCAAATTCGGGAACTTCGCAGGCAGGACCTTCGGCTCTTTTTCGGTACCGTCGTAGTTGTCGACGAAATCGACCGTGTTCTTGCGCAGGTCGCGGAGCATCTCGACCGTGATCTTGTCCATCTTCGCTTCGGTGTAGCGCATCGCCGCGGCGCCGTCGCCGTCGACCGATCCGAAGTTGCCGTGGCCGTTGACGAGCGGATAGCGGTAGCTGAAATCCTGCGCCATGCGGACCATCGCGTCGTAGATCGAGGAATCGCCGTGGGGATGGTACTTGCCCATGACGTCGCCGACGATGCGGGCGGATTTCTTGTATTGCTTGTCGGGATAGACGCCGAGTTCGTCCATGCCGAAGAGGATGCGGCGGTGCACCGGCTTCAGGCCGTCGCGCACGTCCGGAAGGGCGCGGGCGACGATGACGGACATCGCGTAGCTCAGAAACGACGTCTTCATCTCGTGCGTGATTTCGGTGTCCACCAGCCTGTTGCCGACGATGAGCGGCGCGACCGGTTTGTTGTTCAACTCGTCCATGATGGTCTCCTCAGATGTCCAGGTTACGGACGTAACCGGCGTTTTCGATGATGAAGTCCTTGCGCGTCGACACGTCTTCGCCCATCAGCATGCTGAAGATCTGATCGGCTTCCATCGCGTCTTCGAGGTTGACCTTGACGAGCGTGCGGACGGCCGGGTCCATCGTCGTGTCCCAGAGCTGTTCGGGATTCATCTCGCCGAGACCTTTGTAGCGCTGGATGACGGGCTTGCCGCCGATGCGCGCGAGAATCGTCTCGAGTTCCTTGTCCTCGTAGGCGTACTCGATGGTCTTGCCGTACTGGATCTTGTAGAGCGGCGGCTGGGCGATGTAGATGTAGCCGTTCTCGATCAGCGGCTTCATGTAGCGGTAGAAGAACGTGAGCAGGAGCGTGCGGATGTGCGCGCCGTCGACGTCGGCGTCGGTCATGATGATGATCTTGTGGTACCGGGCCGAAGCGATCGTGAACTCGTCGCCGAAGCCGGTGCCGAACGCCTGGATCATCGACAGGATCTCCTTGTTGCCGAGCGCCTTGTCGACGCGGGTCTTCTCGACGTTCAGGACCTTGCCACGAAGCGGCAGGATCGCCTGGAATTCGGAATCCCGACCCTGCTTCGCCGAACCGCCGGCGGAATCGCCCTCGACGATGTAGATCTCCGACTTGGAGGCGTCGCGGCTGCGGCAGTCCGCGAGCTTCGAGGCGAAACCGAGGGTGTCGAGCGGCGACTTGCGGCGGGTCGCGTCGCGGGCCTTCTTCGCGGCTTCGCGGGCGCGCTGCGCCATTACGGCCTTCTCGATGATGGTACGGGCCGCGACCGGGTTCTCGAGCAGGAACCGCTCGAGACCCTCGGACATGATGTTGGAGACGACGCGACGAACGTCGGTGTTGCCGAGCTTGGCTTTCGTCTGACCCTCGAACTGCGGATCCGGATGCTTGATCGAGATGATCGCGACAAGACCTTCACGGGTATCTTCCCCGAGGAGCGACTCGTCCTTCTTGAAGAGCCCGAAGTTGCGGCCGTAGTTGTTGATGATGCGGGTGAGGGTGAGTTTGAAGCCTTCCTCGTGCGTGCCGCCCTCGGGATTGGTGATGTTGTTGGTGAAGGGATAGATGTTGGCCGAGTAGCCGGTGTTGTACTGCATCGCGATCTCCGCCGTGATGCCCTCCTGCTCGCCTTCGAAATAGGCGACGAGCGGATTCAGGAGCTCCTTGCCGAGGTTGAGGAATTCGACGTATTCGCGGACGCCGCCGTCGTATTTGTATTCCTTGAACTGGACGTTCTCGGGGTCGCGGGTATCCTTGATCGAAAGATGGATTCCCTTGTTCAGGAAGGCGAACTGCTGGATGCGGGTCCGAAGCGTCTCGTAATCGTACTCCTGGGTCTCGACGAAGATCTCCGGATCGGCCAGGAAGGTGACGATCGTGCCGCGCAGGTCGGTATCGCCAATGCAGGAAAGCGGCTCCTTCAGGAAGCCGTGCTCGAATGCGATCTTGTAGACCTTTCCTTCCTTGTGCACCTCGACCGACAGCCGCTTCGACAGCGCGTTGGTGACCGACGCGCCGACGCCGTGGAGACCGCCCGACACCTTGTAGGTCTGATGGTCGAACTTGCCGCCGGCGTGGAGGGTGGTGAACACCGTCTCGACGACGGGCTTGTGCGATTTCGGATGCACGTCGACGGGAATGCCGCGGCCGTTGTCGGTGACGCGGATCACGTTACCCGGAAGAATCTCGAGTTCGACGCGGTTCGCGAAGCCCGCGAGCGCTTCGTCGACGGCATTGTCCACGATCTCCCACACGAGGTGGTGGAGGCCGCGCGGACCGGTGCTGCCGATGTACATGCCGGGGCGCTTCTTGACCGCCTCGAGTCCTTCGAGGATCTGGATGCTGCTCGCGTCGTACTTGGCGCTCGCCTCGTTCTGGCCGTTAAGGTTGTTCGGGATGTTGTTGTCCATGGTGTTCCTCCTTGATGGTGCCGTTCGTGACTCTGAAGATGCGCGATGGGCGGACGATGTCTTCCGCGATGTCGGTAAGGTCGGTGGCCGTCACGACGGCCTGGATGCCGCTTTCCGCGAGACGGCGGAGAAGCCGGTTCTGCTTCTCGCGGTCGAGTTCGCTCAGCACGTCGTCGAGCAGGAACAGGGGGCGGTCCCGTTTCGTCTCCTCGATGTATTCCAGGAGCGCGAGGTCGATCGCGAGCACGATCATGCGCTGCTCGCCTTGCGAGGCGAACGAAGCCGCCGACATGCCGTTCAGGGTGAAGCCGAGGTCGTCGCGATGCGGTCCGTGATTGGTGGTACCCGCAAAAAGATCGGTGCGAATCCGCGTTTTGAGCGTTCCCAGCAGGTTTTCCGGGACGGACGGCTGATAGGTGACCCCCAGGTCCTCGCGCTTGACGGCGAGGAAACGATACGCTTCCGCGGCCTTGCGGTCGATCGCCTTGACGAAGGCGCCGCGTTTCGCGACCACCTCTTCGCCGGCGACGGCGAGCTGTTCGGTCAATACGTCGAGCAGGTCCCGGTCGACGTTCGCCCCGGTCTGGGCCCGCTTCAGGAGTTCGTTGCGCTGCTTGAGTGCATGGCGATACTCGTTCAGGTCGTCGAGGTAGCGGCGGTCGATTTGCCCGAGGATGACGTCGAGGAAGCGGCGGCGGTCGACGGGCGAGCCCTTCACCAGATTCATGTCCTCGGGAGCGAACAGGACCACGTTGAGCTGACCGACGTAATCGGACAGTCGACGGATCTCCTGACCGTTGCGAAGCGCCTTCTTGCCGTCCTCGGCGAGGATCAGCTGAAGGTCGGTGCGGCCCGAAGGTCCGACGATCGACGCGCGGGCACGCGCGAAAGGAGATTCGAATCGGATCATTTCGCGGTCCTCGGCCTTGTACGAGCGCGAGAGCGCAAGCGCATAGATCGATTCGAGGAAATTGGTCTTGCCTTCGCCGTTCGCGCCGACGAGGAAATTCAACCCGGGCGCGAGTTCGACGACCTGCTTCCGATAGTTCCGGAAGTCGGCGAGCGTGACGGATTCGATGATCATCGGGAGATCTGAAGGTCGACGCGCGGCTTGACGGCCACGGAGATGCGGTCGCCGGGATAGAGCTTGCGTCCGCGACGCTCTTCCGGGAGGTCGTTCACGGTCACCTTCACGGTGGCGAGGAAATCCTTGACTTCGCCGCCGCTCTGCAGGATTCCGGCGAATTTCAGGAGCTGTCCGAGCGTGATGTATTCGGTTTTGATGATGATCGGCTTCATGGAACCGCCTCCGCAAACACTATCCATTATATATAATATTATATAATATTATATTATAAATATCAAACTATTTCCGCGTCCGACGGACGATCGAAGATCCTGAAACGCGAAAAAAAGACGCGTCGGCGGACGCGTCTATGGTTTTCTCGGACCCGTCAGGCGGTCACGAGCTCGAGGAAGCGGCACATCGTGAAGAGCCAGTGCCGTTCGAGCCGGATCGTATCCAGGACAACATGGATGCGGTTGTTCTTGAAGGCAAAACGGAAGTAGGTCGAGACTTCGTTGCCGGTCTCGAAGACCTTGACGCCGGACATCTTCGCGGAACCTTCCTCGGAGATCACGAGCGTGACGTTGGTCTTCGTCTCGAGCACCTTCTCGACGCCCGCGCGTTCCGAGAGATGCTCGAACAGTTTTTCGTACATGTAGATCTCGAGGTCGGGTTCAAAACTGCCGAAGCGGTCGGTGAATTCGTCGAGAAGTTCCTCGATGTCGGCACGGGTCTTGACGGCGCCGATCTTCCCGTGCATCTCCATCTTGACGAAGTCGTCGTCGACGTAGGCGCCGTCGATGTACTTCGAGACGGTCGCCTTGACCTTCGCGGGACGTTCCGGTTCGGGAGCACCCTGCTGGTGTCGGATCTCCTCCTGGAGAATGCGCATGTACAGGTCGACGCCGACGGAGTCGATGAATCCGGACTGTTCGCTGCCGAGCACGTCGCCGGCACCGCGGATCGAAAGGTCGCGCACCGCGATCTTGAAGCCGGATCCGAGTTCGGTGAACTCCTTGATCACCTTGAGGCGCTTCTCCGCGTCCTCGGTGAGGACCTTGTCCTTCTTGTACATGAGGTACGCGTAGGCGATCCGGTTCGAACGGCCGACGCGGCCGCGGATCTGATAGAGCTGGGCGAGTCCGAGGCGGTCGGCGTCGTGGATGATCAGCGTATTCGCGTTCGGGATGTCGATGCCGGTCTCGATGATCGTCGTCGAGATGAGCACGTCGGTCTCGCGCTCGATGAACGCCTCGACGACGTTCTCGAGCTGGATCTTGTTCATCTGCCCGTGGGCGACGGCGATCCGCGCTTCGGGAACCATCCGCTTGACGATCGCCTCGATGCGGTCGATGTCGTCGATGCGGTTGTAGATGTAGAACACCTGCCCGTGGCGCGAGAGTTCGCGTTCGATCGCGTCCTTGATGACGGTCTCGTTCCGTTCCAGCACGTAGGTCTGGATCGGGTAGCGGTTCTCTGGCGCGGTTTCGAGGAGCGACATGTTCTTGACGCCCATGATCGCCATCTGGAGGGTGCGTGGGATCGGCGTCGCGGACAGGGACAGGACGTCGACGTTGACCTTCATCTCCTTGATGCGTTCCTTGTGCTCGACGCCGAATCGCTGTTCCTCGTCGATTACGAGCAGGCCGAGGTCCTTGAAGACGACGTCCTGCGAGAGGATGCGGTGGGTGCCGATGAGGACGTCGACGGTTCCGCTCTTCAGGCCTTCGATCACTTCCGTCTGTTCCTTGCGGGAGACGAAGCGGTTCATCAGCCTGACGTTGATGCCGAACTTCTCCATGCGGTTCGTGAAGGTGTGGAAATGCTGCCGCGACAGGACCGTCGTCGGCGCGAGGTAGGCGACCTGCTTGTTCGACAGGACCGCCTTGAAGGCCGCGCGGAGCGCGACCTCGGTCTTCCCGAAGCCGACGTCGCCGCAGAGCAGGCGGTCCATCGGCCGTCCGTCCTCCATGTCCTTCTTCACGTCCAGGATCGCGCGCAGCTGGTCGGGCGTCTCCTCGTATTCGAAGTCGGATTCGAATTCGGACTGCATGGGATCGTCGGGGGCGAACGCGAACCCTTCGCTATGTTCGCGCAATGCGTAGAGGTTGATGAGCTTCTCGGCGATGTCCTTCGTCTTCTCGCGGACGCGCTGCTTGGTCTTCGCCCAATCGCTTCCGCCGAGCTTGTTGAGGCGCGGCTCGAAGCCCTCGCTGCCGGCGTACTTCTGGATCTGGCCGATCGCGTCGACGGGGATGTAGAGCTTGTCACCGTCGCGGTATTCGATGTGGATGTAGTCGTTCTTGGTCGCGCCGAGCTCCATCGTCTTGATCTCGAGGAACCGGCCGATGCCGTAGTCGTAATGGACCACGTAGTCGCCCGGCTTGAGATCGTTCACGGAGTAGAGACGACGGCTGTTCTGATACACAGAGACGTAGCGTCCGCGCTTGGGGACGGGCTGTTTGCGCGAGAGCGCGCTCTCGGTCACGACGACCAGTCCGGCGGTCGCGATCGACAGGTCGAAATACCGTTCCGAGACAACCAGGTTGGCTTTTCCCGGAACGAGCGCGTCGTGTTCGCCGACGACGGCGAACGGGACGTCGCGGTCCTCGAACATGGCGACCAGGTTGTCGCGCGTCTTCACCGTCCTGAGGACGACGATCACGGCGTTGTTCCTCGTCTTGATCGCGATGTCGCGGAAGAAGGCGTCGAAGTTCCCCTCGTAACGCTCCGGGCTGCGACCGACGATCTTCACGATGACGTCGAAGGGATCGTCGTAGCCGTGTTCCAGTTGGTCCATCGCGATCACGGACGGCATGCGGATGGAATGCAGGTCGAACAGCATCTCGAACCCCATCTTCGCATAGTCTCCGGTGGACAGGTACCAGTCGGCCGTCTCCGCCGTCATCGCCGCGAACTGCTCGCGGACGCGATGGTGGTCGAAGAAGAACACCAGCGGGTCGTCGAGCAGGTCGACGAGGGTCGTGCGGACGCCGGTAAGGACCGGGATGTAGCGCGAGAGGCGGTCGAGTTCGCGATGCTCCGCGATGGCTTCGCGATCGCGCCCGATGCGGTCGAGGGCGTCCTTCGAGAAGAAGGCGCCCGCCGTCCTGGCGTCGATGAAGTCGAGCAGTTTCCGCCGTCCCTCGTCGTCGTAGAAGAATTCGTACATCGGCATCACCGCGAAGCGCTCGACGGTTCCCGTGGAGCGCTGCGATTCGATGTCGAAGATCTTGATCTTCTCGATCGTGTCGCCGAAGAAGTCGAGGCGGAAGGGCCGCGGCTGGTTCAGGGGGAAGATGTCGAAGATGCCGCCGCGAAGCGAGAAGTCGCCCGGCTTCTCGACGGTGTACTCGCGGCGGTAGCCGTATTCGACGAGGCGTTTCGCAAGCCCCTCGACATCGTGCTCGGCGCCCGTCTCGAACTTCAGTTCGGAACGACGCCAATCTTCCCTGGGCATCATCGGCCGGACGATGCCGGCGGTGTGCGTGACGACGATCTTGCGCGTCCCCTCGAGGATGTCCCGGATCGTGTTGATCCGCTCCATCTTGAACTCGTTGGACGCGACCAGCATCTCGCTCGTGATGAATTCGTCCTGCGGAAAGAAGCCGAGGGATTCCTCGCCCACGGCGACGCTGAGGCGGTCATAGAGCAGCTGGGCCTTGTACAGGTTGGGTGCGCAGACGACGATCGGACGGTCGGTATCCTCGAATGCCGAAAGGACGAGCGCGGCCATCGCCTCTTCGCTCAGTTCGTTGATCAGCACCCGTCCCTCGGGGCGGGAGAAAAAGGGACGGACGCGACGGTATTCGGACGTCTTCTTCAGGATCGACAGGGCCAGTCTCATCGTTTCACCTCATGCGGACACGGCGAGTCTCGGAAACTCGCCGGGGTCTATTCGTTTCCATGCGCCGGCGTCGCCGGCGTCTTTCACTTCTTCTTCCGCTGCAGCGCGTAGGAAGCGGGCAGGATCGCGGACAGGGGTGCGAACCGGAGGAAGAACCGCGTCAGCTTCATCGTGAAGCCCGGGATGATCATGCGCCGTCCTTTGAAAAGACCGCGAACGGCGATCTGCGCGCAGCGCTCCGCCGTCATGCCCCTGAGCGCCTGATCGGCGCCCGCCGCGGCACCGAAGCCGGTGTCGACCGGACCGGGGCACAGCGTCAGGACGCGGATCGGCCTCTTCATCCTCCGAAGTTCGTAGTCGACGGCGGCCCCGAGGGAACAGACATAGGCTTTCGTCGCCGCGTAGGACGCGAGCAGCGGCGTCGGCAGGAAGCCGGCCATGCTGGCGACGTTGAGAATGCGTCCGTCGGTCATGGACTGCGCGAACAGCTTCGTCAGGACGTGCAGACCCACGACGTTGGTGTCGATCATCGAAAGATCGCCGGCGAGGTCGTGGTCGATGAACGGGCCGACGCGACCGAAGCCGGCGTCGTTGACGACGATCTTCGGGTCGTAGGCGAGACATTCGCCGTGCAGTTTCACGCAGTTGTCGCGGCTCGACAGGTCGATCGCCTTGACGACGACGCGGACGCCGTAAGCGTGCTCGAGTTCGACTTTCAGTTCGTTCAGCGCCTCGATGCGGCGCGCGACGATCACGAGATCGTACTTCCGGGCCGCGAGCAGGCGCGCGATTTCGCGGCCGATGCCGCTGGATGCGCCGGTAACGAGAGCGTACACGTGTCTTCCTCCTGAACCCGTCCGTCAGCGGTCGGATTCGATCCTGATCCAGTCGAGCGCCGGGACGCGGCGTTCGACGCCGTCGTCGGCGTAGATTTCCTCGCGGTCGCCGAGATTCATCGCGATGCGGACCCTGCGGCCGTCGAGCGCGCGTTCGTAGACCAGAAGCGACGGATGCTCCAAAAGCGTAAACGAGCCGCGACGCAGCCGTTCGTCCCCTGCGCGCCAGGCCGCCAGACTCGAGACGAACGCGAGCAGATCGAGGTCCCACCCTTCCCGGTTCCAGTCGACGGTGCGGCGGTTGTCGGGGTCGGAGCCGCCTTCCATACCGATCTCCGTACCGTAGTAGACGCATGGCATCCCGACGAATGTGAATTGAAATAATATCGCCATCTTCAGCCGTTTCACATTATTTCCGGATTGCGTTTTCGCGCGTGGGACGTCATGCGAGTCGAGCTGGTTCAGCAACGCTCTGGCGACATTGTCCGGATACATCGCCAGCAGGTGCGTCAGCCGGTCGGAGAAGGCGGACAGGGACGTCTTGCCCCTGAGGAAGAAGTCGCCCACGATCTCGTAGAACTGATAGTTCTGGACCGAATCGAACTGGTCGCCGCGCAGATAGTAGTCCGAATTGTGCCACACCTCGCCGATGATCGCGAGATCCGGCTTGATCGCCTTGAGCGCGGTACGGAAGCGTCTCCAGAATGCCGAATCGACCTCGTCGGCGACGTCGAGACGCCAGCCGTCGATGTCGAACCGCTCGACGTAATGCTTCCCGACGCCGATCAGGTAGTCCTGCAGCGCCGGATCGGCGGAGTTCAGCTTCGGCATGTGGACCTCCGACGCGAACGTCTGATAGGTCTTGCCCGGAACCATCGCGATCGGGAACGAATCGATCAGAAACCAGTTCCGGTACGCGCTTCTCTCCTGTTTCTCGAGGACGTCCCGGAACGCGAAGAAGCCGGCGCCGCAGTGGTTGAAGACGGCGTCGAGGACGATCCGGATGCCGGCGGCGTGGAGGGCGTCCACGAGGCTCTTGAACTCCGCTTCGGTGCCGAGGCGGGGATCGATCGTCAGATAGTCGGCGGTATCGTAGCGGTGACAGGAGGGCGAAAGCGAGATCGGCGTCATGTAGATCGCGTTGACGCCGAGTCCGACAAGATGCGGGATGCGGCTCTCGATGCCCCTGAAGTTGCCGCCGAAGACGTGATACCACGTCGGTTTCGTCCCCCACGGCTGGAAGGAGGGATCCGGATCACCGATCCGGCAGAAGCGGTCGGGAAAGATCTGGTAGAAGATCGCGTCCTGCATCCACGCGGGGGCGTCGTAGCGGTCGACGTCCTGGATCCTCGGCATCTCGTAGGCACCCATGCGGACCGGTTCCTCGCGCTGCAGGCCGTATTCGCCGTAATACCACGTCTCGCCGCCTTCGACGATCCGGAAATAGTAGATGCAGCCGTAGTTTGCGGGGATGAACGTCGTCTTATAGTAGGCGAAGAGGGCGTCTGCCGCAAACCGCTCCATGGCGTGTGCGCGGCGCCCGCGATAGTCATGGAATCGATTGTATTCGATCAAATCGATGGACATCCGGTCGTTTCGCGCGGCGCGGAAGCGGATCGTGAGCGAACGGGCATCCTCGACATAGCCCCATTCGGAATTGGCATGGTGGAACAGCGCCTCCCGGATCATGCGGCCGCCTTCGCCGCCGGTCGATCGACCTTCGCCTTGCGTACGAGCATCCAGACCCCGATCACGACCATGGCCAGGGCCAGATACTGGGAGGGCGACGGATAGACGTTGCCGTGGAGCGTGAAAATCCCGACCAGGGTGCCGCGGTCGTCGCCGCGGAGAAATTCCAGGAGGAAGCGGAAAGTGCCGTAGGCGGTCAAATAGGAGGCGAATTCGCGGCCTTTGAAGATCTTGTACGTGTGCAACGCGTACGCCGCGAGGAACAGGAATCCCGCCTCGTACAGTTGCGTCGGCAGGACCGGTCCGATCCCGGCCGAATGACCGTACGGGAAAACGAGACCGAACAGATCCGACTCGATGCCGTAGCAGCAGCCCGCGCAGAAGCAGCCGAGACGCCCGAACCCGTGCGCGATCAGGATGCCGACGGCGACCGTGTCGAGGATCTTCCCGAGGTTCTTCCATTCCGAACGGTAGCCGAACCGCATCAGTAGCGAAAACGCCGCGACGCCGCCGATGAGCCCGCCGATGAAGGTGATCGAACCGAACTCGAACTCGCCGCTCTCGATCCAGTGGAAGGTGGCATCGAAGAGAAGCGAGAAGAGCAGTGCCGAACCGAGTCCCAGGGCAATGAAGAGCAGGATCCTGTTGGCTTGCTTGCGCGTGTATCCGTCGTGCTTCTCGAGCCGGTTCCCGACGTAGAGGAGCATTCCGAAGATGCCGATGGCGGTGAGAAGATCGTACATGGCGATGCTGTAGCCGAAGACTTCTTTCCAGAGGAATGGATACATGGAATCAACTCCTTGCCCTTCATTATACCACAGAGCCGGTTAAGAATTAACCGCCGTTTGCGGAGAGTAAAAAAAGGGCACGGACAAGCCGTGCCCCGTGCATCCCGATCAGCCCTTGGTGGCGCCGGCGGTGATGCCTTCGATGAGGTAACGCTGGAAGATCATGTAGAGGACCGTGATCGGCATCGCGACGATGAGGGCGCCGGCCGCGAACGTCGTGTACGACGAGCTGCGCGGATCGGAGATCATCGAGAAGAGGCCGACCGCCAGGGTCCACTGCTTCGACACCGGAACGTCCGGATTGATCTGGACATCGAGGAGAAGGCGCGGCAGCATGTAGTCCATCCACGGCGCCATGAACTGGCCGACGGCGACGAACGACAGGATCGGAACCGCGAGCGGCAGGATGATCTTGAAGAAGATCTGCCACTTGCTGGCGCCGTCGAGCATCGCCGACTCGTCGAGATCCTTCGGGATCTGCGAGAGGTACCCCTTGATCAGCCAGATGTTGCCGGGAATCGAGCCGCCCACGTAGAGGATGGTGAGCCAGGTCGACTTGCCGAGCAGGTGGAACGTCTGGAACAGCGTGAACATCGCGATCAGACCCATGAACGACGGGAACACCTGCAGGACGAGAATCGCCATGAGGCCTGCCTTCTTGCCCTTGAACTTGAAGCGGGCGAAGACATAGCCGGCACCGGTGATGAAGATGACGCCGAGGATCATGTTGAGGACGGCGATGATGAGCGTGTTCTTGTACCAGTACAGGAAGTCGCCTTCGAACAGGTCAATGTAGTTCTGGAAGGAGGCGAGTTGCGCCGGCGGGAAAAGCGTCGTCGGCAGCTCGCTGACGTTCGTGAAGGACGCGCTGAACAGATAGACGATCGGGAACAGGACGAAGAAGACGGCGATCGTAAGAAACAGGAACGTCAGGATCTTCAGGGCGATCTCCCTGAACGAGAAGACCTGGCGGTATGCCCCGACGAGGACCTGTTTGCGGTTGGGGAGGTGAAGCGCGTGGTAGATCCCATAGACGGGAATAAGCCCCATGAGCGCTCCGCGGAAAGGCGGATGCCCCTTGTGTGCGTAGACGTCGGCGGTGATCGCGCTGTGCGTGAACAGAAGCGCGATGAAGACGATGATCGTCAGGCTGAGAGAGAGCATACGTCAATCCTCCTTGAAGGCTCGCGTCTGCGAGAAGTTCCAGGCCGCGATGGACCCGACCATGAGGAAGATGAGGATCGAGAAGACGGACGCCATGTTGTAGACGCGCTTCGTGACGGTCAGCGTGTACATCCAGGAGATCAGGATGTCCGTGCTGCCGGCATAGGCCCTGTCGATATCGCCCGCGCCGGATCCTCCTTGAGTGATGAAGTAGATGACGCCGAAGTTGTTGAAGTTGCCGGAGAAGGTCATCACGAGGATCGGCGCCGTCGAATACATGATGAGCGGGAAGGTGATGAACTTGAATTTCTGCGAAGGCGTCGCGCCGTCGATGTCGGCCGCCTCGTACAACGTCCGGTCGATCGAGGTCATGATCGAGGTCATGAGGGCCATGAAGTACGGCGCTCCGAGCCAGATGTTGACGACGATCAGGACGATGCGGACGAACCAGATGTTGTGGGCGTTGTTGAACCACTGGATGTTGTCCTGACCGAGCCAGATGAACTTCTGCCAGGCCGACAGCGCCGAATCGCTCCACGCCGTGCCGAGCATCCCCCAGCGGGTGAGGGTGTCGTAGACGCCGGAGGAGCGCAGGATCGCGTTGATGACGCCGCGTTCGCTGAAGATGATCGAGAACGCCATCTGCGAGATGAGCGCCGGCACGGCCCACGGCAGGATCAGGACGGTTCTCCAGAACTTCTTGAAGGGAACGCGCTCGGAGCCGATCACGACCGCCTGGAACATGCCGCCGAAGAAGACGGTCACGGTCGAGAAGACGGCCCAGATGACGGTCCAGAACAAAACCTTCCAGAAGGTTTCGGCGAACGGGATGCCTTCGCCGAAGGTGAAGATCTTCGCGAAGTTCTCGAATCCGACCCACATGAATCGGCCGGTGTCGGTGTCGAACCCGCTGAAGTTCGTGAACGCGATCAAAAAGCCGAAGATGATCGGCATGATCGAGATGAAGGTGATGACGAACAGCGCCGGCAGGATCATGATGTATTCGAAGCCGTGCGTGAAGACGCTCACGAACCAGGCGCGGTCGGTGACCCGTTCACCCGTTTCGGCGAACTTCCTGCTCGTCGTATAGGCGTCGATGATGCCCCATACGTACACCAGGAGGAAGTAGGCGAAGAGGAGGGTGGAGATCAGACCCGTAATGAGCAGGAACTGCGACGTATGGCCGATCAGCGGCGTGTAGTCGAGGATGCCCGAGACGGGGATGTAGACCGAGGAACCTTCGGTGAAGCGGACCGACTTCAGGGCGTCGTGGAGCGAGTTGTAGTAATATTCGCGCGTATCGGACTGGCCGAGCGTGATGACCGACCAGAAGCCCTTGACGAAGAAACCCGCGGTATCGTGGAACCAGTTGTAGTAGTTCTCCTCGAATTCGGTCCGCAGTTCGGGATGGACCGAGAAGTAGACCTCGAGCAGGAAGCGGTTGTATTCCTTCGAAGTCAGGCTGCTCGTGGAGAGGTTGTAGCGGGTCGTGATGTAGTCGCGCAGGTACATCGAGAACGGCGTCGCGTTGTAGCCGGCGTCCTTCCGGTAGTCGACCTCCGGAACGTACTGCACGTACAGCGTGTCGGCGTCGTCGACGACGATGTCGCCCTTGACGGTCAGTTCCTTCAGCGTGCCGACGAGGGGATCGTCGGGAGCGAGGAAATCGGTGCTGTCGGCGACGTTGACGTAGCGGTAGATGGACGTCGAGGTGACGGAGATCGAGATCGTGCACTTGACGTAGACCTTGTCGGAGACGTTGTCGAAGTACAGGATGCCGGTCCGGTAGTAGGCGTCGGATCCCGACGGGATCGAGGCGATCGTGTCGTTCGGATCGTTCACGTTGGTGTAGACGTCCGCGGTCTGCTCGCTGCCGATCGTGTAGTATTCCTGACCGCCGACGTT